>JGI12316J15310_10000045_pt4 | contig 431227 bp, 399 predicted proteins | sample MarCyaLeptolynsp_FD_15310 | JGI IMG/M metagenome (IMG submission 15310) | reverse complement strand
CTTGAGCGCAAGATCATCGGTTTTGCCTAAAGGCGCGATATACAGACGTTGATCCATCGAAATGAACCAAACCGCCCACATATCTCTTCAGTTATCCATCAATGTCAAAGAGCATACACCCGGAGGCAAAAACAGGACCGTTGCGCTATTCTCACAGCGCGCCCGCCTCGTTCCATCCAACAGATGCCACTGTCTCTCCAGCGCGTCCCGCCGTCTCTCCGGCGTGTCAGCAGCGCCTCAGCGCCGCCGGTGAAAGGTGTTCTATGATCAGCGCCGAAGAGTCGCAACCCCTTTTTTGACATTCTGATGACTTTCCACGCAGAAAGTCAGAAATGCCAAATATAGCAATGACTTAACTCCCGCACAAAAGGCATCCTCCCTGCTCTTTCGAGGGGCGCTGGTGAAGGCCGCGCAATCCGTAAAACAAAGCGGACTCACTTCCCCACTAGATATAGCGGAGCGGGAGACATTGGGCACAAGACGCCAGACAGGGGCGACTCGCCGAACCAGCCTCCTCGCCTAGGGAATCGCGCCCGTCAGAGGCTCTTGAGCCGCCGACACCCCTACCCTTGATCGCAGGACTGCCTGTCCCGAGGCGGGCCGAGGGCCGACTGCAACGGATCGTGCCGGGCAGGACAGCCGTGATCCGCAGCAGCCGGTCGTGACTTCAGAAATCCTGCCAGCCCGCTGATGCGGCGGCGGCGGGCGGCGTTGTCACCGGGGCCGCCGCACCGGGACGCTGAAACGGCACGATCTCGGCCTGGCCGCCGACCTGTCCCCCGGGCTGGCCACCCTGGAACCGGGACACCTCGCGGGTCAACAGGCTCGCATCCTCAGCGAGTTGCTGGCTGGCCGACGAGGTCTCCTCCACCATTGCGGCATTCTGCTGGGTCACCTGGTCCAGTTGCGATACGCCAAGGTTGATCTCCCCCAGCGCGGTGGCCTGCTCATTGGCACCGGCCGCGATGCGCCCGATATGGGCCGAGATATTGCCGACGCTGTCGATGATCTGTTTCAGCTCCGCCCCGGTGCGCCCCACAAGGTCGACCCCGCTGGCCACCTGCTGCTTGCTCTGGCCGATCAGCTGCTTGATCTCCCCCGCCGCACCGGCGGATCGCTGGGCCAGGGCCCGCACTTCGGAGGCGACCACGGCAAAGCCCCGCCCGGCCTCGCCGGCGCGGGCGGCCTCGACCCCGGCGTTCAGCGCCAGCAAGTTGGTCTGGAAGGCGATATCGTCGATCATGCCGATGATCTTGGCGATTTCTTCGGAAGAGGCTTCGATCTGCGCCATCGCGGCAACCGCGTCGCTGACCACCTGGCCACTGCGCTCGGCGGCCACCTGGGCATCACTGACGATGGCCTCCACCTTGCGCGCGCCCTCGGCGGATGACCGGACCGTGGCGGTCAGCTCCTCGATCGCGGCGGCCGTTTCCTCCAGCGTGGCAGCCTGGCTCTCGGTACGCTGGGAGAGGTTGGCCGAGGAGGCCGAAATCTCGTCCGCGGTCCGCCCCACCGCACCGGTCACACGGCTGACCGCGCCGATCGCGGCCTGCAGCTGTTCGGCCGACCGGTTGAAGGCTTCGCCGAGGGCGGCAATATCCGGCTGCGTCGACAGCTCCACCCGTTGCCCCAGGTCACCGCGGCTCATCGCCTCGAGCCCGCGGGCGATTTCCTGCAACCCGAGCCGCCGGACGGTCACATCCGTGGCCACCTTGACCACTCGCTCCACCGCGCCCTCCGCGTTCAGGACCGGCGCATAGGTGGCCTGGATCCAGATCGTCGCACCGGCCTTGGTCCGCCGCGGATACTGGTCGGTCAACGTCTTCCCCGCCGCCAGATCGGCCCAGAACTGCGCGTATTCGGCGCTGGCGGCAAGCTCCGCATCAACGAACATCGAATGATGCTGGCCGACGATCTCCTCGAGTTGATAGCCAAGCGCGTTCAGGAAATTCTGGTTCGCCAGCAGGATGGTTCCGTCGGGTCTGAACTGGATGGTCGCCTGGGTGCGGTCGACCATTTCGGCAATGATCTCGTCATTGCTGCGCTCACTGGACGTCTTGGCGGCCTTACTTCTGAAAAACAAAGAGCATCTCCACATAGCGGGTTCCCGGATGCAGAAGCGAAGTAGCGTCAAACCCTCACAAAAGGCTTAACCGCCCGCCGGATTCGCACGGCGGCCACCGCTTACGCTGTCTTAATCCCTTGGCCTTAGGGTGGAGCGGATTCGACTCGTGGCCCGACTGCTGGCGCCGCGCAGTCGAGCTGCCGTTATCGACCCTGCCGCCGGAGAGCCGACCATGCCAATCGAAATCCTTCCCAACGATCTCACGGATGCTGTTGGACCGCTCGATGACTCCGGCGCTGACATCGAACTCGAAGAAGACGAGCTGAACGCGCTCGCCCCTCACGTCCTTCATTCTTCTGTCTTCCAAGGAGAGGACGAACCCGAGGAGGAGGAAGAAGAGGAAGAAGACGAGGACGAGGACGAGGACGAGGATGAAGACGACGACGACCTTTTCTCCATCGTTGACGGCCTGTTGGACAACCTTGAGCTCATCCGAGGCAGCGAAGATGATGACGTCATAGAACTGGACCCGGCCGACAACTACGCGGCAGGGGAAGGCGGTGACGACAGCATCACAGGCTCGGCAGCCAACGACATTCTGTTCGGCGACTACGGCACCGGCGAAGGGGTCGGAATCGGCCAGGACGCTGACCCGCTGGTTCTGAACATCGATAACCTGCACAGCCAGTCCTACTATGGAAGCGACGCCCGAGAGGGCGACTGGGCCATCTACAACAACGTGGCCCAGCTGGACGACGGCCGCATGATCAGCGGTCGACTGGTTCTGGTTGAAAAGTCAGACCCCTGGATGTCCGTCGATCTGGCCAGTGGGCGCGGCTATGAAATCCTGATGCAGGGCTGGGGAACAGGCGACACCGCCAAGTTCCGGCTGGAATTTTTCGATCCTGCCACCGGTGACCCCGTGGCGCTGAACTCGATGGCCACTTTCAACGACATCGACAGCAACGGCGGCCTGGACCACGAAGGAGTTCACCTGGACGCCGACAGTTTCACGGCGGTCGGAACAGCCGACAACACCAATCTGAATGTCTCGCAGAACGGCCAAACCGTATCGGTCACCGGCACCGCTTCCAACAGCCCTGATCAGGAAGAAGCCTGGTTCTCAGCCCGGTTCGAAGACCGCACCTTCATCGAATTCGACCTCGAGTCGCGCACGTCCCAATCGGGGTTCACCCTATCGGGGGCCGTCATTGCCGACGCGGTTTATACCGAGATCCAGGAGGGCAACGACACGCTCGAGGGCGGACTTGGCGATGACATCATCTTCGGCCAGAGCGGTGATGACGTTCTGGACGGTGGCGAAGGCAACGACAACCTGGTCGGCGGCAGCGGTGCGGACTTCCTGACCGGCGATGTCGGCGATGACACGTTGATCGGCGGCAGCGGCGGCGACACCCTGATGGGCGGGGACGGCAACGACTTCATCGACGGCGGCGAAGGCGACGACCTCTTGCGCACCGGCCTTGGCAACGACACCCTGCTGGGCGGCGAAGGCAACGACACGCTGATGAACTCGGCCGGGGACGACAGCTTGGTCGGGGGCACCGGCGATGACAGCATCGTCGCGACCGAGGGCAACGACACGCTCGAGGGCGGCGATGGCAATGACACGCTGATCGGTGGCCTGGACAACGACAGCCTCCTTGGCGGCGCGGGCCATGACCTGATGTACGGCGACGAAGGGCTGGACATCATGGCCGGCGGTCTCGGCAATGACACCATGTACGGCGGCATCAACACCGACACCATGGAGGGCGGCGACGGCGACGACCTGCTCTATGGCGAGGATGGTGATGACATCATGGCCGGCGGCGCCGGCAATGACCTGATGTATGGTGGTGCCGGCAACGACTACATGACCACCGGCACCGGTCACGACACGCTGTATGGCGGAGCCGGCAACGATACGCTGCGGAACTCCTCAGGCAACGACAGCCTGGACGGCGGCAGCGGCGACGACAGCATCCACGCGACGGATGGTGACGACACCCTCAAAGGTGGCACCGGCAACGACACCATGCACGGCGGCGCCGACAACGACGTGCTGTACGGCGGCGAAGGCAACGACAGCATGACCGGCGGTGACGATTCCGACACCTTCGTGATCGAAGACAACTTCGGGCTCGACACGATTGCCGGTGGTGAACGCGGGATCGACTACGACACGATCGACCTTTCCGCCGTATCCCATCCGGTGAACGTGACCTTCAAAGCCGACGAGGCCGGCAGTATCACCAGCGGCACCAACGGCATTCGCTTCACCGAGATCGAACACATCAAGGGGACCTCCAGCAACGACAGCTTCGATGGCTCCATAACCAAGAGCGGCTTCAGCGTCGACGCCGGTGGCGGGGCGGATACCATCACGACCGGCCTTGGCAACGACACGCTGACCGGTGGCGCTGGCGACGACACCTATATCCTGACCTCCGGCGGTGGAACGGATTACATCAGCGACTACGACATCCTGGACAGCGACGGGAATGGCCTGCGGAACGACCAGTTCGACGTCTCCAACCTGAAGGGCGGCACCGGCTATCTCGGCAAGGTCACCTGGCGCGACGTCCGGGTCTCCGATGACGGTCACGGCAATGCCAAGCTGATCTTCCCCGAGGGCGAAACCGTCGTGCTCCACGGCGTGGCCCCGAGCGACATGACGAGCGAAGCACAGCTGCGCGCCTCGGGCATCCCCTGCTTCACCAGCGGCACCATGATCCTGACGCCCCGCGGCGAAGTGCCGGTGGAAACCCTGCGCCCGGGCGATCTGGTGACCACTCGGGACAACGGCCCACAGCCGGTGCTCTGGGTGGCCTCCCGGGCGCTTGACGCGGCCGAACTGCAGGCCGGACCTGACCAGCGCCCGATCCGGATCGAGGCCGGCGCCTTCGGCCAGGACGCGCCGCTGATCCTGTCGCCACAACATGGGCTGTTGCTGACCGGCCCGGATGGCCGCGACCAGCTGGTCCGCGCCCGCCACCTTGCCCAGCTGCGCGGCGGCGCGGTGCGCGTCATGAACGGCTGCCGCGAGGTGCAGTACTTCCACCTGTTGTTCGAAACGCATCAGCTGGTCTGGGCCAACGGGCTTCCCGCCGAGAGCTTCTATCCCGGCCCCATGGCCCTCGGCGGCCTGACACCGCAGTCCCGGGCAGCCTTGTTCGCGGACTTCCCGGGCTTTGCCCGCATTGAAACCCTCAGTGACAGCCGCAGCCAGTACGGAGCCCCGGTGGCGGAATACTCCCGCACCCGGTCGCTGCCGTCGCATATCAACGACTTCCGCGCCACGCTGCACACCAGGATCAGCGCGCCCTCGGCGTCCTCCAACTCCAGGAAAGTCGCCTGACAACCGCGCCCCACCTCTACGCAAGCCCGTCCTGCCCCGACTTCTTTCCGGTGCCATCCGGGGGGCTTCGACGTCGCCAGGCCTGCGCGACGTGTTGCCAGGACGGCTCCGCACGTGCCGGAGTCCTGCGCCCCACCTTCCTCGGCACCCGCACACCGCCCGCCTTTCGCCAGCAGTGCGCATCAACTTTCAAGGCATTAACGGTGCTGTAACGATATGCCGCCAGAATTTATCCTTATCCGCACCAGAAACTGGTCAGCGGCTGGTGCCAATCCTCCCGCAAGTGGACGACAGCACCGAACGGTTAACAGGTGATGGGAGCCCGACCCAAATGACCCAACCGAAGACCTCACGACGGCCGCTTGGCCGGTTCCTTGCCGCGCCTCAGGCGCAGCGGTCCCGGCGTTGTCGTCCCGAGACCTTTGCAGGCACCTGTGACCCTGCTGCAAGCCATGATCGCATTGCGCACACTGCCGGGCCCAGAATGGTTGCTTTTTCATCGCGAAATACCGCTTTTGGTGAAAACGCACGCACAAAACTGCCAGCTCAGACGTTCTGGGCACCACCCGGAACGCGCGAAGGAAGCTAAATGGACGCACCCCGTACCCTGCCGAGCTGGCTTCTGGCCCTGAAAAACCGCGCCTACCTGCCAACCATTCTCGCCCTCGTGGTGGTCTGTGTCGCCGTCCTTTACGCCGAGCAGCAGAACCGCACCATTCATCAACAATCGATGCGCGCGCAGGTCCAGCAGGCCGCGGGCCTGATCAAGTCCCGCCTCGAAGCGCAGCTGAATGGCGACTACCAGCGGATGCGAGGGCTCGCGGCCATGCTGGCCACAGAGCCGAAAATGTCCCAGGAGCGGTTTGCCCAGATCGCCAGCCACGTGCTGGAGGGCAAGACCGCCATTCGCCACTTCGCGGCCGCCCCCGACCTCGTTGTGTCGCTGGTCCATCCGATGGAAGGCAACGCCCGCGCCATCGGGCTGGACTACAACAAGAACGACGAGCAGCGCGCCGCCGCCTATCGGGTGCGCGACAGCGGCGACATGGTGCTGGCGGGTCCGGTGAACCTGGTTCAGGGGGGCACCGGTTTCATCTACCGGTTGCCGATCTTCACCGATGCGCCGGAAGGCCGGGCGTTTTGGGGCATCCTGTCCGCGGTCACCGAAACAAACACGCTCTACACCGCCGCGGGGCTTCTGGAAGACAACGACGGCATCGAATATGCGCTCAACGGGCAGGACGGCACCGGCACCGCCGGCGGCCAGTTCTTTGGCGACAGCGCGGTCTTCGCAGGCGACCCGGTCCTGTTGGACATCAACCTGCCGGTCGGCAGCTGGCAACTGGCCGCGCGACCGACGGACGGCTGGAAAACCCGCCCCGACAACCTGTGGCGGCTGAGGCTTGGCCTCCTGGCGGCCGGCATGCTGATTGTCTTTCCCACGTTCCTTGCCGGCAAGCTCTCCGCCGCCCGGCAAACTGTCATCGGCCAATTGCGCCGCCGCGAAAGCGAGCTGGCCTCGGTCTCCCGGCGACTGGAGATCGCGGTCAAGACGTCCCGGGTGGGGATCTGGGAATGCAGCGCCCAGGACGCGCATTACACCTGGGACGATCGCATGCACGAGCTCTATGGCGTTCAGCAGAAGATCGGCGCGATCACCGGGGACGACTGGCTACAGCGCCTCCACCCGCAGGACCGGGAGCGCGTGACCCAGTCCTGGCAGCGGGCGGAAACCGACAAGACCCAGTTTTCCGAAGAATTCCGCATCATCATGGATGACGGTTCGATCAAGCATATCCGCGCCCTCGCCAGCAGTTTCACCGATCCCGAGGGCAAGGACTGGATCATCGGCGTCAACTGGAATGTCTCCGAGGACGTGCGCCTGCGCGAACAGCTGATCCACGCCAACGAGGCGCTGTCCCAGCAGAACAAGGAGCTGAATGCCGGCAAGCAGGCCCTGGAAGCCGCCCATGCGGCGCTGCAGAAGCAGCAGGCCGAGCTGCACCGCCTGTCGCTGGTGGCCAAACACGCCTCGGACAGCATCATTCTGACCGACTCCGACAAACGCATTCTGTGGGTGAACGAGGCCTTCACGCGTGCCACCGGCTACTTCCCGGCCGAAGCCATCGGGCGCACCCCCTCGGAGCTTCTGGACGGCAAGAACACCGACCCCAATGTGATCCGCGAGCTGAACCGCCACAAGGCCATGGGCAAGCGCTACCACACCGAGGTGCTCAGCTATACCAAATCCGGTGATGAGATCTGGATGGACACCAACATCGTTCCGGTCACCGGGCCGGACGGCAAGGTCGACCTCATCATCGGCATCGAGCGCGACATCACCCGCAGCAAGCAACGCGAACGTGAACTGGCCGAAGCCAAGCTGGCCGCCGAGAAGGCCGACCGCGCCAAATCCGAGTTCCTCGCGAACATGAGCCACGAAATCCGCACCCCGATGAACGGCATCATCGGCATGGCGGAACTGCTGGCAGAGGCGGACCTGGCCGCGGATGACCACCAGAACGTGGAAGTGATCCGCAGCTCGGCGCAGGCGCTGCTGAAGATCATCAACGACATTCTTGACCTGTCCCGGCTCGAGGCCGGGAAGTTCTCGATCGTGGAAGAAGATTTCGACCTGCACGACTGCCTGAGCAGCGTGGCGGGCCTGTTCCGCCCCAAGGCGATCGAAAAGGGTCTGGCGCTGGACATCACCTTTGCCGAGGGGCTGCCCGAGCGCCTGCGCGGCGACGACGGCCGCCTGCGGCAGATTCTGGTGAACCTGATCGGCAATGCGGTGAAATTCACCCATCACGGCCGGATCGACGTGCGCGTGTCCCACGCCGCGACCGATCCCTGCCGCCTGGTGGTGGAGGTCGAAGACAGCGGAATCGGTGTCTCGCCGACCCAGGCCCAACACATCTTTGACCGGTTCACCCAGGCCGACGGCGCCACCACCAAGGCTTTTGGCGGCACCGGGCTGGGGCTGACGATCTCCAGCATGCTGGCGCGGCGCATGGGGGGCACGATCTCGGTGCAGTCAACCCCCGGCCAAGGTTCCTGCTTCCGTCTCGAGGTGCAGATGGCCCCCGCCGCCACGATGGACGGGCCGCAGACGCTGCACTTGCCCGACAACCGCACCAGCCTGCGGCCATGCCGCATCCTCTTGGCGGAAGACAACCAGACCAACCGGCTGCTGATCCGCAAGTTCCTGCGCGGCCAGCCGGTCGAGCTTGTGGAGGCCGAAAACGGTCGTGCGGCGGTGGAGATCTGCCGGGATCAGCCCCCCGACATCATCCTGATGGACATGTCGATGCCCGAACTCGACGGGCTTGCTGCGACACGGGAAATCCGCGATCTGCCGATCGTGCAACCGGTGATCATCGCGCTGACCGCCAATGCGTTTTCCAGCGACCGCGACGCCTGCCTCAAAGCCGGGATGGACCACTTCCTGACCAAGCCGGTAAAAAAGACGGTGCTGCTGCACACTTTGGCGACCGCGCAAAACGAGGACCCGGTCTGGCTCGATCCACCCCGCGCCAGCGCCTGACCCTCCCCCGCTGCAGCCCTGCGACCCGACCGTCCCGGTCAGACCGCCAGTCCGATCAGCGCCACGCCCAGCGCAACCAGCACCGCCGCGCCCAGCCGCCGCATCCAGTTGCCTTCCTTGAGGAAGACAAAGCCGATCAGCGCCGCGAAGATCACCGAGGTTTCCCGCAGCGCCGACACCGCGCCCAGCGGCGCGAAATTCTTGGCAAACAGCACCAGCCCGTAGGCCGTCATCGACACCATTCCCCCGGCCAGCCCCAGCAACCAGACGCGCGCAGGCAGGCGGGTCAGAGTGTCCCGTTTGCGCCAGCCGACAAAGCCCGCGATGAACAGGTGCAAAAACGCGCCCCAGGCCCAGTAGCTCAGCGTGTTGCCTGACAGGCGCACGCCGATCCCATCGACCACCGAATAGACGGAGATGCACAGGCCCGTGCCCGCGGCAAAGCCCAGCGCCGCACGCCCCACCCCCGACCGCAGCGCCTTCCAGCTGCTCAACTGGATCGCAACAGCAATGACCGCGATCCCACCCCAGGCCTGCAGCGGCAGCCGCTCACCCGCGAACAGCAGCGCCCACAGCCCCACGAGTGCCGGCACGATCCCGCGGGCAATGGGATAGACGACGCTCAGATCGCCATGCCGGTAGGCCTGCCCAAGCATGAAGAAATAGCCGAAATGCACCACCGTCGACAGCAGGATGTAGACAAAGCTCTCGGCCGACGGCAGCGGCAGCAGCAGCACCATCACGGCGCCGGGAATGACATGTCCCAGCGCCACCAGGCCCAGGGTGGTCGTACGGTCAGCGGCCGTCTTGACGATGGCGTTCCAGACCGCATGCAGCAATGCCGCCGACAGGATAATGGCGATGACAAAGGGCGTCATTGTTTTGGGGGCCTTTCATGCCGACGCGGCAATACGAGGGGTCAATCCGCGTCTTCCGACTGCAGATCGTTGATCAGGCGGGTCTCCAGCAATTGCCCGTTCTGATACAGCAACGGATAGGCCACAGCGGCGATGTGACTGTTGAACTCCCGCAGGGCGCGCAGCGTCTCCAGATGAATGTCGGAGGTGTCGAAACTGTCGCGCGCGCCGTTCTGCAGCCGCCTCAGGTGGCGCTTGCGGCTGTCGCGTTCCATCCGCTTCACCTCGGTCTTCTCCAGGCTCAACAGCCGTGCGCTTTCCAGGTCGTCCGAAATCAGCACGTTCGAAGCCAGCTGCATGTTGGCCAGGATCGCCTCGTGCATGCGGGTGATTTCCAGCCAGCCCTCGCGCGAGAAGCGCAGGTTCTTGCGGTTCAGATCCCCCGCCAGCACCGCCAGCCGTCGCGCCACCACATCACCTGCGGTTTCCAGCCGGATGGCATATTCCATCAAGCTGCGCGCGGTCTTCAACTCCTCGCGATCAAAGGCATCTTCGGGAATGGCGGCCACATAGCTGCGGATCCCCGAAAGGCAGGCGTTGACCTCCTCATCCATCTTCTGCACCGCGCGGATCTGCTCCTTGGTCCCCTCCTCGTACAGGTCCAGCACCGGGCGGAACATCGCCCCCACCTGGTCCGACATGCGCAACAGCTCGCGCTTGAGGTTGGAGATCGCCAAGGCCGGTGAGCCGTAGTTACCCGGCTCCAGAGCGCTGATAGGCCGCCCCGGCTGGATCACCGTAGACGGTGCCGGATCCGGGAACAGACGACAGAACAGATCACCCAGCGGGGTGCACACCGGCAGCGCCAGCACCAGGAGCGAAGCATTGAAGGCCAGGTGGGCGTTGACCAGCATCTGCCCGCCCTGCGGATCTCCCAGCCAGCCCTGCCGCAGCGCCAGGTTGGCGCCAAAGAGGCAGATCACCGCCCAGCTGCCCCGCAACGCCAGGTTGGCATAGGGGATTCGGCGGGCCGGCAGGTTCAGCCCCCGGCTGAGCCAGACCGGAATGAAGGCCGATCCGAAATTGGCGCCAAGCACCAGCGACAACCCGGCGGCAAAGGGCAGCGCATCGATCTGCACCAGGGTCACGCACATCAGGATCGCCGCCACCGAGGAATGCATGACAAAGGCCAAGGCGCCCCCGACAAGAAAGGCGGTGATGTAGTCGCGCGCCAGGTAGCCCGCGACCGCGGGCAGGAAGGCACTGTCGCGGATCGGATCCATCGCCTCGCGCAGGAACCGGAGCGAAATCAGGATGAAGGCGATCCCCATCAGGATGCGCCCCAGCTGACGCGCTTTCTTGGCCTCGGTCTTGACGAAAAGATAACCGCCAAGCGCCAGCAGCACCGGCACCAGCCAGTCCAGCTTGAACGACAGGATCTGAATGATCAGCGCCGATCCCAGATCGCCCCCCAGCACGATCGCCAGCCCGGCCGGGAAGGTCAGGTAGCCGCTCGCCGCAAACCCCGAGGTCAACAGCGCCACCGCCGCCGAGCTTTGCAGAACGATCGCCAGCAGCAGCCCCATGGCCCCGGCCTGCAGATGGCTCTGCTTGCCGGTCAGCAAGCGCTGGAACGAGGCGCCGTAGCTGCGCTCGATACCGGTGCGCACCATCCGCACCGCATAAAGCAGCAGCATCGTGGCACCGGCCAGGCTGATGAGAAACGTCAGAATTGCCATGTCAGGTCTCGCCTACCGAATTTCTACCGCCACCCTCAAAGGCAGCGCGGTCCAGGGGTCTACTGTTCTCGTCTTGCATCAATCAGCCCTCCTGCTCATCCTCGGCCGCGACATGCAGGCGAATACCCCAGTCGGCCAGGGCCGCGCCGTGTTTCTTGCCCGGCGGGTGATCGGTGAACACATCGTCGATGCGCCGGGGATCGGGGCCGCAGTGCGGCGCACTTTCGTCGAACTTGGGATGCGTGACAGCCACCGCCACCTGGTCGGCGCATTCGGCGGCCAGCGCCGCCAGCTGGGCCTCGGCGGCGCTGTGGTACAGGATCCCGCGCCGCGCCGAGAACCCGTCCGCCGACAGCACCGCGAGGTCCGGTGCGAACCGGCGCAGCTGCTGCTCGGTCACGAAGCCAAAGGTGCCGCGCTCGTTGCTCTCCAGCTCCCCGCCCAGCATATGCACCCGGTTGCCGTTGTGTCCGGCCAGGGCCTGCGCCGCGCCCAGCGCATTCGTCACCACCACCAACCCGGAGTACCGCCGCAGCGCTTCGGCAACAAAGGCCGTGGTGGAGCCCACGTCCAAGAATACTGCCATCCCGTCGCGCACCCGCCGCGCCAGCGCCGCGGCGATGCGGGTCTTCTCGTTTTGATGCTCGCCGATCCGGCGGGCAAAGCCGCTGCCGCTCTGCGCCCCGGCCAGATAGGCACCGCCATGTACCCGTTGCACCGCCCCGGCCTTGTGCAGCGCCTTGATGGTGCGCCGCACGGTTTCCTCGGAAACATCCAGCATCTTGGTCAGCTCGGCACTGCGCGCGGACCCACCCAGGCGCCGCAGCGCCTCCAGCAATTCCACCTCGCGACGCGAATGAGAAAAACGATCCGTCAAATTCCAACCCGCTTCTGGCCTTCCCTATCAGGTAGATAACAATTCTACGTTCACAGCAAGGCAAAACCCACAAAACCCCACAAAGATACCGCAAACACCCACAAATACGCCACTCAGCCCGCGATTGACGACACAGCCCCCTGTCGGGCACAAGTTAGCGCAAGCATTTGGGGCCATAACAACAGACGACGGAAAGCCGGACAGCCCCGCCACGGCCCCCACTTGGCCGCGGCCCCATCACGGCACCGCCGACACGGAGACAGAGATGACCGAATTGCAGCACGCAGCCCAAAGCCTGTTCCAGGCCGCAGTCGACCGCGCCGACCCCGCTCGCGCCCTGCGGGCAGAGCTTTCGCAAAACCCGCTGCCCGACGTTGCCGCCGGGGGACGGGACGTGCTGCTGGCGGTTGGCAAGGCAGCGGTGCCGCTGATGCGGGAGGCCCTGGCACAATTCCCGCACGCCAGCCAGGCACTGGTCGTCACCAATCCGGAAAACCGCGTCACGCTGGAGGGCGCCACTGTCATCTGCGGTGCCCATCCGGTGCCGGATGACAGCAGCGCCGCCGCGGGCCGGGCAGTGATGGAACTGGTCGGTTCCCTAGGCGCACAGGATCGGTTGATCGCGCTGATTTCGGGTGGCGGCTCGGCACTGATGGTGGCCCCGGCCCCCGGCCTGACCCTGGCGGACAAGGCGGCGGTCAATGACCTGCTGCTCGCCTCGGGTCTGGAAATCAACCAGATGAACCTGATCCGGCAACAGCTCTCGGACCTGAAGGGCGGCGGCCTGCTGCGCCATGCTGCCCCGGCAGAGGTTCGGGCCTATATCCTGTCCGACGTCATCGGCGACGATCTGCGCGCCATTGCCTCCGGCCCCACCGCATCACCGATCGGAACACGCGCTCAGGCGCGCGAGCTGTTGCAGGAAACCGGCCTTTGGGCACGCCTGCCGGATGCCGTCCGGCACCATCTGGGCAGTGCCGAAGAGGCGCAGACCGCACCCGCCGAGGTCACCAACACGCTGATCGGCTCCAACCGGCACAGCCTGCAGGCGGTGCTCGAGGCCGCAAGCTCCGACTGGCAGGCACAGTTGGTCAGCGACCAGCTGGTGGGGGATGTGGCGGATGCCGCCGAAACCGTGGTTGCCGCCGCCCGGCGAGCGCCTGCGGACCGACCCGTGGCGCTGATCTTCGGAGGTGAGACGACCGTGCAGCTGCGCGGCAGCGGACTGGGCGGGCGCAACCAGGAACTGGCCCTGCGCGTCGCCAGACTGGGCGCGCAGCAGCTGGAGGGCAACTGGATCTTCCTGTCAGGCGGCACCGACGGCCGGGACGGCCCGACAGAGGCTGCAGGCGGGATTGTCACCGGCTCCACCTGGCAGGCCATCGCCGATGCGGGACAGGACCCGCAGGCCCTGCTGGACAACAACGACAGCCACGCCGCGCTGGCCGCTGCCAATGCGCTGCTGAACACCGGCGGGACCGGAACCAACGTGGCGGACGTGCAGATCTTCCTGCGCCGCCCCTAGGGCAGCGCGGGGCCACAAGACCTACTCCGTCTCCGAAAGATCAATCTTGTCCAGCTCGTTCAGCAGGTCCAGCAGAGCTTCGTAACGCTCCGCACCCATGCGCTGCCGGGTGCGGTCGATCAACTCGAGGCTGGCATCGATGTTGTCGGCAATGACCTGCGCCCCCGCCTCGGTGATCTCGACCACCTGGCGGCGGCGGTCCTCCTGATCGCGGGTGCGGCTGATCAGCTGCTTTTCCTCCAGCTTCTGCAGGATCCGCGTCAGGCTGGGCAGCAGCAGACAGGCCTTTTCGGCAATCTGAGTCGGATCGATCGGGCCGCTTTCCTCGACCACCCGCAACACGCGCCATTGCTGTTCAGTCATGTCCGCGCCGCTCAAAAGCGCGCGGATCGGCCCCATCACCCGCTCGCGTGCGCGCAGCAGGGCAATAGGCAGGGAGCGGTCGGTGGACGGCATCATCTTGGTCATACCCGATTATCGCCCCGCTTGGGGATAAACGCAATTGCTGCCTCGCTTTCTGCGGGTTGACGTCCCGCAAAATAGCAATTGTCGCCAACGGTCGGCAGGCCGCGAACAGCGGCCCCCGGCGCTGCAACAGCCGTTGCGGCACTGTCGGAACGCCGACCGGTGCAAGCCCATCACGCAGCAGAGCAGCCCAGCGCTCTCGACACCGCCCTGCCCCCGCGGAAAAAACAGGCTCTAAATTGGGGAAATAGTCTCATTGCGCCGCCTCTTGGCCTCGCGAAGCTGCCGCTGATCCCCATGCCAACCCAGGGAATTTACAACCGCCATTGCACCCAGCGGCAACACGGGACAGTCTCTGGCCCTGGAGCGGCGTGAAAGGCCCTCCCGGGGGTCTGCCTTGCACTGACCACACCCCCGGCACCGACCTGAGGAACACACGATGAAATGGAATGAATTCTCCGAATGGGGGCGCCGGGTCGCCGACTGGGCACAGGACTATCACCTGACCGTGGGCGACCGCCCGGTGCGCGCCCGGACCCGCCCCGGCGAGGTGCTGAACGCCCTGCCCCAGACCCCGCCCGAACAGGGCGAGGAGATGGAAACGATCTTTGCCGATTTTGAATCCACCGTGCTGCCGGGCATCACCCATTGGCAGCACCCGCGCTTCTTTGCCTATTTCAACTCCAACGCCGCCGCGCCCTCGGTACTGGCCGAGTTCCTCGCCTCCGCCATCGCGCCGCAATGCATGTTGTGGCAGACCTCGCCCGCCGCGACCGAGATGGAGACCCGGATGATGGACTGGCTGCGCCAGGCCCTCGACCTGCCGCAGGCATTCCAGGGCGTGATCCAGGACAGCGCCTCCTCCGCCACCCTCGCAGCGGTGCTGACCATGCGGGAGAAGGCGCTGAACTGGCAGGGGAACAATCAGGGTCTATTTGGGCAAAAGCCGCTGCGAATCTACTGCTCGTCCGAGGTTCACACTTCCATTGACCGCGCCATCTGGGTTGCGGGCATCGGCCAACAGAACCTCGTCCGCGTGCCGATCAAGGGCGACTGGCGCGGCATGGACCCGGCCGCGCTGGAGACCGCTATCGAACAAGACATCGCCGCAGGCCACCAGCCCGCCGGCGTGATCCTCTGCGTCGGCGGCACCGGCACCGGCGCCACCGACCCGGTGGAACAGGTGCTGGACGTGGCCGAGACATACGGTCTCTACACCCATGTCGATGCCGCCTGGGCCGGCTCGGCCATGATCTGCCCGGAATACCGCCACTACTGGCCCGGCGTGGAGCGCGCCGACAGCATCGTCTTCAACCCGCACAAGTGGCTTGGCGTGCAGTTCGACTGTTCGGCCCATTTTCTGAAGAACCCGGATGATCTGGTCCAGACCCTCGCCATCAGCCCGGAGTACCTCAAGACCCACGGCCACGACGGCATCATCAACTATTCCGAATGGTCGGTGCCGCTGGGCCGCCGTTTCCGCGCGCTGAAGATCTGGTTCCTGATCCGCACCTACGGGCTCGAGGGGCTGCGCCAGCGGCTGCGCAACCACGTGAACTGGTCCAGCCAACTGCATGACAAGCTCAAGTTAGAGCCTGATTTCCAGATCGTGACCCCGCCGATGTGGTCGCTCTGGACCTTCCGTTATACCCCCGAGGGCGCGACGGACCTCGACGCGCTGAACCTGCGGCTGGTCAATGCGATCAACGACGATGGCCGCATCTACCTGACCCAGACACGCGTCGACGGTCAGCTGGTGATCCGCTTCCAGGCAGGCCAGTTCGAGACCACGGAGGCCGACGTGATGATGGCCTTCGAGGTCATCACCGACATTGCGAGAAACCTGGCATAAACCGACTTTCCTGTGCCGTGAGCTGCGGCTGACGGGATGGCGCTGCGGCGCCGTCCCGGGGAAGCGCCAGGAAAGGTCGAATATGGACAAAGGAACACGGGGGCGGATACCGTGACCCCCAAGCGTCTTCACCCGTCCGATCACACGCCTGCCGGGCGCGAAAATCGCTGCTTTAGGCTCTGTTGCCATTCCCTTCGCCTGACACAGGAGGCCCCCAATGCCCGCGCCCAAGAACACCTTCAAACAGGCCCTCGCCGAGGGGAAGCGCCAGATCGGCTGCTGGCTCTGCTTTGCCGAGGCGTCGACAGCCGAGATCATGGGCACCTGCGGGTTTGACTGGCTGGTGATCGACGGCGAACACGCCCCCAACGACATTCGCTCCATCCGGGATCAGCTGATGGCGCTGGCCAACTCGACCAGCCACCCTGTCGTGCGGCTGCCTGTCGGGGAAACCTGGATGATCAAACAGGTGCTGGATGCGGGCGCACAGACGATCCTGGTGCCAATCGTGGAAAGCGCCGCACAGGCCCGCGAGTTGGTGCGCGCCTGCCATTACCCGCCCAAGGGCGTGCGCGGCGTCGGAGCCACGGCGGCGCGGGCGACAGGCTTTGGCACTGTCAGCGACTACATTCAGACGGCTGATCAGGAAATCTGCCTGCTGGTGCAGGTGGAAAACCGCGCCGGGATCGCGGCGCTGGACGAGATCCTGGAGGTTGAGGGCATCGATGGTGTCTTCATCGGCCCAGCGGACCTTTCGACCGACTTGGGGTTCCAGGGCAATTCCGCCCATCCCGAGGTGCGCGCGGTGATCGCCGATGCCCTGCATCGCATCAAGGCTGCCGGAAAGGCGCCCGGCATCCTCGGGACCACGGAGGAAGCGACGCAAAGCTACGCCGACATGGGCGCGCAGTTCCTGGCCGTGGGACTGGACGTTATGATCCTTGCCCGCAACGCCCGGGAGCTGGCAGCGCATTGGAAGGCGAAGTGACGCAAACGCTCAGGCCGCCTGGCGCTGTGGCTGCAGCGGACCAAAGCGCAGCTCCAGATCGTCCCGGTCAAATCCCAGTCCGGCGCTGGAAATCAGTGGCCTGCCGCTGAGCGCATCGCAAACCCACAGCACGCCCTGATGAAGCTTCAGGCAGGCGCCGATGCAGCGCAGCCCTTGGCACAGCGAAAACCAGTCCTTCGCAGCCCTGAACCGGCCCGCCAGCTGCGTGCGCCGCGTCGTAGTCTTGGCAGCTTGTGCCCGAGGTGCCGCCTGCCGCGTGATTCCCGCGGACCAGACGGCCTGCGGCGTGCGCGGTGCGGCGGTGGCGGTCGTGGCGAAATCCTCAAGTGCGATCATGGCGGCGGTCCTTTGTCTTGGCTGTGCAACCAAGATACCCCGGACGCCACTGTCCAGACAGCCGGGCAAAAGAAAAGGGGGCCGCCTCTTTCGAAGCGCCCCCCTGTCCAAAAGGATATAAGCCTCAGCCTTTTTTGAGCACTTCACGGCCCAGCAGCTCGGCGATCTGCACCGCGTTCAGCGCCGCGCCCTTGCGCAGGTTGTCGCTGACGCACCACAGGTTCAGGCCGTTGTCGATGGTCGAATCCTGGCGAATACGGCTGATGAAGGTGGCGAAATCGCCGACGCATTCCACCGGCGTCACGTAGCCGCCGTCCTCGCGCTTGTCGATCACCATGATGCCCGGCGCCTCGCGCAGGATGTCGCGGGCCTCGTCCTCGTCCAGGAAGTCCTCGAACTCGATGTTGATCGATTCCGAGTGGCCGACGAACACCGGCACCCGCACGCAGGTCGCGGTGACCTTGATCGACGGATCGACGATCTTCTTGGTCTCGGCGACCATTTTCCACTCTTCCTTGGTGGAGCCGTCGTCCAGGAAGACATCGATGTGCGGAATGACGTTGAAGGCGATCTGCTTGGGGTAGACCTTCGGCGGCACGTCCTGCGTCGGGTTGTAGACTGCCTTGGTCTGGTCCCACAGCTCGTCGATCGCTTCCTTGCCCGAGCCGGACACCGACTGGTAGGTCGACACGACGACGCGCTTGATCTTGGCGCGGTCATGCAGCGGCTTCAGCGCCACCACCATCTGCGCGGTCGAGCAGTTGGGGTTGGCGATGATGTTCTTCTTGGAATAGCCATGCACCGCTTCCGGGTTCACCTCCGGCACGATCAGCGGGATGTCCGGGTCGTAGCGGTACAGCGACGAGTTGTCGATCACCACGCAGCCCGCCGCAGCGGCCTTAGGCGCGTAATCCTTGGTCGCGGCGGAGCCCACGGCGAACAGCGCCATGTCCCAGCCGGTGAAATCGAATGTGTCCAGATCCTGGGTAGTGAGTGTCTTATCGCCAAAGCTGACTTCAGTGCCGAGAGACCGGCGGCTGGCCAGCACAGCGATCTCATCCACAGGAAACTGGCGCTCGGCCAGGATGTTCAGCATTTCGCGGCCCACGTTGCCAGTGGCGCCAACGACGACGATGCGGTAACCCATTTATCTGTTTCTCCAGTTTTGCCCGGCCTCATGGCCGGCGCCGGTGTGATAAAGCTTCTGGAGCCAAGTTTAAAGGGGCGGATCAGTCCATGCTGTCGCGGCTGAGCAGATAAATCGCGCAACCAGCCCCCAGAAACACCAAAAAGAAGGCGAAAATTCCCGTATAGGGCAAGGATGGCTCCGCTCCGGCCAGGGTTTCATGGATGCGGCCGGTGGCGAACTGCATGATTCCCACTCCGCCGATGCCAAAGAGATTGAGCAGCGTGACGCCGCGCCCGGCCAGATGCGGCGGCACGAAGGCCCGCCCATGCGCCATGATCACCGGGAAGGTCGCCCCGAAGAATCCCACCGCCGCCATCATCGCCACCGGCATCCAGACCGGGCCACCGGTCACCAGGATCAATCCGCCAAGGCTGGCGCAGCCCAGCAGGTTGCCGATCAGGATCACCCATTTGCGGGTGCCCAGAACCCGGTCCAGCGGCCCATAGGCAAAGGTGCCCGCGATCATCGCCGCCCCCATCACCAGCGTTGCCAGCCCCACCTGCTGCGTGCTGAGCCCGTAGACATCCGTCAGATACGGCCCGCTCCACAGCCCCCGCAACGCCCCCGATGGCGCATAGGCCACCAGCATCAGCGGAAAGATGGCCCACATCACCGGCATTTTCAGCAGATCCAGAACCGACCCTTTCTGCGGATCTTCCGGCGGCTCCGGATCGCTGACCGTGAGGAAGATCCCGACCGCCACCGCGGTGGAGATTGCGGCAAGTCCCGCCAGGGTGCCGCGCCAGCCGAAGAGGTCGACCGCCAACGCCGTCGGATAGGAGGCCACCAGGTTGCCGACCGATCCCACGCCCAGCATCAACGCGGCCAGGGTGGCAAACCGCCGCGGCGGATACTGGCGGGCAAAGATGTAGTAGGACGCCATCAGCACCGGCGAGCAGCCGATGCCAATCAGGAACATCGCAAGGCTTACATGCAGCGGAGAGGTGGCCAGCGCGAACAGCGCCGCCCCACCGCCGCCGCCCAGCAACAACAGCACCGAGGCGCTCCGCCGGGGGCCGAGGTGGTCCAGCGCCCAGCCCACCGGCAACTGCATCACCGCGAAAGACAGGAACCACATGCCCGACGCAAAGGCCAGGTCATCGGGCGCGGCACCGATCTCCTGCTCCAGCACCCCGGACAGCACCGCCAGGAACGCGCGGAAGAACTGGCTCAGCACGTAAGCCAGGCACAACACAATCAATCCAGCCTGCATTCCCCGCCTCCCCTCGGATCACATACTGCGGCGCACAGCTTGCATGTTTGGCGCTGCGGTACAAATTGTTTAGGCATATCCGACAGATCGTAGCGGGACGCGAAGGGGCGCGCACAAGATGACCAGCAGCAGTTTCTACGCCAGCCTGCCCCCGGTTCGTGAATTCTCCCGGCTGACCGCGCCAGACGCCTTTACGCCGCTGCCCCCCGACTGGCACCTGTGTTGCACCGATATCGTTGATTCCACCGGTCTCGTGGCCGCCGGTCGCTACAAGACCGTGAACATGATCGGAGCGGCGGTGATCGCGGCCATGCGCAACGCCCTGTCGGGCGAGGCCTTTCCCTATATCTTCGGCGGAGACGGTGCCGCCTTTGCCGTGCCGGACCGCCACCGGGCGCTTGCCGCCCGGGTGCTCGCCGGTCTGCGCCGCTGGGCGGCGGAGGAATTCGACGTCGGCCTCCGCGCCGCGATCCTGTCGGTGCCGCAGATACGCAACGCCGGACCGGATGTGCGCGTCGCCCGCTACGCGGTCTCCGAACACGCGGATTTCGCCATGTTCAGCGGCGGCGGCCTGGCCTGGGCCGAGGCGCAGATGAAAGCCGGGCATTTTGCCATCTCGCCGGATCCGCAGGCGCCGGAGCCGGACCTCACCGGCCTCTCCTGTCGCTGGAGCAACACCCCCGCCCGCAATGGCATCATTCTGTCGCTGGTGGCCGAACCCGCCTCAAGCGCCGAAGGCCCCCGTTTTGCCCAGCTCGCATCGGAGCTGCTGACACTGGCCGCAGAACTGGGAGGCAACGGCCATCCGATTCCCGAATCCGGGCCGCGGCTGCGCTTTCCGCCCGCGGGACTCGCGCTCGAGGCCCGCAACATGCCGCGGCACATCCCCCTGATTTTCAGGAAAGTTTACCTTTTCGGCCTGTCGGCGCTGGCGGCGATTCTGCTGCGCCAACGTCGGCCGGTGGGCGGTTTCGACCCGGTCCATTACCTGTCGATGCTGCGCAACAACTCGGATTTTCGCAAGTTCGACGACGGTCTGAAGCTGACGCTCGACTGTTCACCCGACGTGCGCGACCGCATCCGGGCCCGGCTGCAACGGGCGGCAGAGGACGGGGTGGTGCGTTTTGGCCTGCACGAACAGGACGCCGTCATGGTCACCTGCATCGTGCCCTCGGTGGTGCGCGATGACCACGTGCATTTCGTCGATGGGGCGGCGGGGGGCTATACGCAAGCAGCCGCCAACATGGCGGCTACGTTTGATTCCCGGCAGACCGGGCCGGGCCATCCCCGGGGGGCGCCCGGCTGACGTCAGACCGACATCAGACTTCGGCAAAAGTACCGGTCTTCGGGTCGTAGCATTCCAGACCGCCTTCACCGATATCGGTCCACAGGCCGTGCAGGCTCAGCTGGCCGGCCTTCACCGCGCTTTCGATGAACGGGAAGGTCATCAGATTTTCCAGTGACGCCACAACGGCTTGGCGCTCGAACTGGCGGGCCTGCTCGACCGGATCCTCGATCGCGGCGACGCCCTCGAACTTCGGCTTCAGGATTTCCATCCAGCGGCCGACAAAGCTGGTTTTCTCTTCCAGCTGCGGCGCGTGGCCCTTGCACATGTCGATGCAGCCCTGCACGCCGCCGCACTGGGAATGGCCCAGCACGATCAGATGCGACACCTTCAGCGCGGTCACCGCATATTCCACCGCGGCCGAGGTGCCGTGGTGATCGCCGTCCGGCGCATAGGGCGGCACCAGGTTGGCGATGTTACGGTGGATGAAGAACTCACCCTGGTCGGCCCCGAAGATCGAGGTCACATGCACCCGGCTGTCGCAGCAGGAAATCACCATCGCTCGCGGGCGCTGCCCTTCGGTGGCCAGGCGGCGGTACCAGCCCTGGTTTTCCTCATAGGATGTGGCCTTCCAGCCGTGATAGCGGGTCACCAGATAACTGGGGAGAGGTTTGGCAAATTCCATTGTCGAATCCTCCGATCGTTTGCGCGTTGACGGATGTGTTACCCTGCATTGTCCGTAAATTCGAGTGATTTGCGCCAAGTTTGGAAACCTTTTGAAAACCTGTACGTCGCAAATTGGCTGCTGTGCCGTGGGGGCATGATTACATTGGGTGATAGTGGTGGCTAATATTCTAACAGTGATGCACTCTGAGACAGTGCGCCTTGATCCGGACAAACTTACAGCGCTTTACGATCAGCTGGGGGAGGCCGGAGCCGAAGATGTCGTATGTCGCGCGGTCGAGGAAATGGCCGTTCGCCTGACGCATTGTGAGCGTCTGTGGCGACAGGACGACATGGAAAGCCTGCGCAAGAGCGCGCGTTCCCTGATCGCGATTGCAGACCAGATCGGAATGACCGCGCTGGCCTCGATCGCTGGTGACGTGACGCGCGCGATCGACGCCAAGGACCATCCGGCCATTGCCGCGATTCTGTTCCGGCTGATGCGGGTTGGCGAACGGTCTCTGACCGCGGTCTGGGATCAGCAGGACGTGACCATCTAGGCGATTCGGCAGGGCAATCCCCGGTCTGACGAGCTTCAGGGCTTGCAGGTGGTGCCGCGGCCGCTACTCTGGCGTTTCAATTACGATCCGCAACCGGAGTATCCTGCCGATGCCGCCTGTCTTTTCCGCCCCTGAAACAGACGCTTGCCCGTTGCATGTGATCGCAAGCGACGATGTCGACAGCTGGCTTTCGGGCCAGCCGCAGCGCGTTCAGGCCTGGGCCGCCGCCCAGCGCTTCACCGGTGCCTGCGGCCAGGCCATCGCGCTGCCCGGTGCCGACGGAACGCCGGAACTGGCGCTGGCCGGTTACGGCAACGCCAGCCAGCGTGCCCGGCGCCGGTTCATCCTGGCCGAAGCCGCCGCAAAGCTGCCCGCGGGCAGCTATCGCATCATGTCCGGCCTGCCGACCGAGGATGCGGCCACCGAAAGTCTGGGCTGGTTGCTGACCGGCTACAGCTTTGACCGCTACAAGGCCGCTTCGCCCAGCGCCGCGCAGTTGATCGCCCCCGAGGGCGTGGATGCCGCGGCGATCGAATCGCTCGCGGCGGCCGAATGCCTGACCCGAGATCTCATCAACACCCCGGCCAGCGACATGGGACCGGCCGAGTTGCAGGCCGCCGCCGAAGCCCTCGCCGCGACCTACTCCGCCGATGTCACGACCATCGAGGGCGCGGATCTGCTGGCGCAGAACCTGCCGCTGATCCACACCGTCGGCCGGGCCTCGGATCGTGCGCCGCGTCTCATTGACCTGCGTTGGGGCGACACCGGCCCCAGGCTGACGCTGGTGGGCAAGGGGGTCTGTTTCGACACCGGCGGGCTGAACCTCAAGCCGGGCAACAGCATGGCGCTAATGAAAAAGGACATGGGCGGCGCGGCCAATGTGCTGGGGCTGGCGCAGATGATCATGGCGGCCGGGCTGAACCTGCGGCTGCGCGTGCTGATCCCGGCGGTGGAAAACGCCGTCTCCGGCCCGGCCTTCCGCCCCGGCGACATCCTGACTTCGCGCAAGGGGCTGACGGTCGAGATCAACAACACCGACGCCGAGGGTCGGCTGGTGCTGGCCGACGCCCTCGCGCTCGCCTGCGAGGAGGCGCCGGATCTGCTGGTCTCCATGGCCACGCTCACCGGCGCGGCGCGGGTGGCGGTCGGCCCGGACCTGTCGCCGTTCTACACGGATCACGACAGCGATGCCGCGGCCCTGGCCGCCAGCGCCGCGCGCCAGGCGGACCCGGTCTGGCGGATGCCCTTCCACGCCCCCTACGAGCCGATGATCGAACCCGGCATCGCCGACCTCGACAACGCGCCCGCGGGTGGCTTTGCCGGCTCGATCACCGCGGCGCTGTTTCTGCGCCGTTTCGTCGATGAAACCCGCTACATGCATTTCGACATCTACGGCTGGACCCCCAGCGCCGCCCCCGGCCGCGCCAAGGGCGGCGCCCTGCAAGGCGCCCGCGCGCTGTTTGCCGCGCTGCCTGAGTTGCTGGAGGTGTAAATCCCATGCCGGACCGCCGCCGCACCCCCGTCAACAGCCGTGTTGCCGCCGCCAGTCTCGCCGAGGTGCCCGCCGGGCTGACCCGCGTCGAGGGCAGCCCCGCCCGTGTCAGCCAGCCAGTGGTCGACCTGCTGCGGGCGCCGGAGGGGCCTCGCGACCGGCAGCTCATCTACGGTGAACCGGTGACGGTCTTTGAAACCCGGGACGGCTGGGCCTTCGTTCAGGCGGCAAAGGACGGCTACGTGGGCTACCTGCCCCAATCGGCCCTGGGTGCCGCCTTCGAGGCCAGCCATTGGGTCAGCGCCGCCGCCACCCATGTCTATACGGCGGATGACTTCAAATCCCCCGAGACCTGCGCCCTCAGCCATGGCAGCCGGGTGCAGGTGCTCGGCGGCAGCGGACGGTTCGTGGAGACCAACCTCGGCTTCCTGCCCGCCCGCCACCTGTCACCGCTTGGCGCGCACATGACCGATCCGGTGGCGGTGGCCGAGCTGTTTCTCGGCACGCCCTACCTCTGGGGCGGCAACAGCCGCTTTGGTATCGATTGTTCGGGCCTGGTGCAGGCCGCCCTCTTGGCCTGCGGCACCCCCTGCCCCGGCGACAGCGACATGCAGGAGGCCGAGTTGGGCACCTCCGTCCCCGGCGGGGACCACCAGCGCGGCGACCTGCTGTTCTGGAAGGGGCATGTGGCCATGGTGCGGGACGCACAGACGCTGATCCACGCCAACGCGCATGACATGGCCGTGGCGGTTGAGCCCATTGCCGCCGCAATCACCCGGATCGAGGAACAGGGCGACGGCCCGGTCACCGCGCACAAACGGCTGGGCTGACAACTCGGGCGGTCGCACCCGCCTTCTTCCCAACGAGGTCCGGAGAGGTCACAGGCGTCAGAGCGGCTCAGAGCGGCATCGGCTGCAGGAAAGCCTTGCCCCTCCGCAGCAGCGCGGCGGCGCGGCTAGTCGATGGGGCGGATCAGCTTGCGCTCCAGCACCCGCAGCACGGTTTTCAGGTCGGCACCGCGTTTCAGGATGTGGCCGTCCATGCCGACCACCGCATATTGCCCCTGCCGGTTGCGCAGCTTGGGACGTTTCTCGATGCGGTACAGCGGGTGTTCCGCCGTACGCCGGAACACCGAGAACACCGCCAGGTCCCGCAGCGAGGAAATCCCGTAGTCCCGCCATTCCCCCGCAGCCACCATGCGCCCGTACAACGACAGGATCACCGACAGTTCGCGCCGGTCAAAGGAAACTTGCTGCGGGACGGGAGATCCGGGGAAAGGCTGCACCTGATCAAAGCTCATACTTAAAAGGTTGCGCCGATTGGGCGGCAAATCAAGCCCCGTCACGGCGGATTTATCGGTTTCCCTTGCCGACCCGTCGCCATCGGGCAGGCCGCGCGCTGCCCTCAGCCCGCTGCGACCCCGGCCAGCAGGTCGTCACAGCGCACCCCCAGAATCTGCTCCAGTGCCCGCCGCCCCGGCGCCGTCAGCTGCAATCCGCGCCTTTGTGCCTGCCGTTTCAACCAACCGGCTGCGAGCGCATGATCCAGCATCTGCCGCCCCATCGGCCCGGCCACATGCAGCCGTCGTTCGGTCCAGTCCAGGCAGGGCCGGGCAAACGGCTGGCGGCCCGAGCCAGTCGGCAGCACCACCCCCAGTTTTGACCAGTCGCCCGCCGGAACGGCGCGAAAGGCGCCCTGGTCCTCGACCAGCACGCCGCGCGCCAGCAAGGCGTCGGTTATCGCCACCGCCAGCGGACCGGCCAGGTGATCGTAACAGCTGCGCACCTCGGCCAGCCCACCCGCCTTGCGCCGCTGGGCGCGGTGCAGGCTCTCGGTCGGTGCAATCGCCGCCAGCTGTTCCAGCGCCTGCGCCACCTCCGGCCCCGCCAGCCGGTGATAGACGCAGCGACCGCGCTTTTCCGCCAGCACCAGCCCGGCGTGCTGCAGCAGCCGCAGATGCGCGCTGGCGGTCTGCGGCGTCACCCCGGCAGCCGCAGCCAGCTCCTTGTTGGTATAGGCACGCCCCTCCATCAGCTCGCACAGCATGCGGGTGCGGCTGGCGTCGGCGAGGGCCTGGCCCATAATGTCGAAACGAGGTGTGGTCATTCCCCTACCCTAGGCGAGCGGCGTGGCGGCGCCCAACAAAAACCCTTCGCTGCGGAACGAAGCGTGCGCCTCAGGCAAAGCTGCCCTGGCAGAACCAGCCGGGTGACAGCGCCGCGCCATGGGCAAAGAACAGCCACAGCTTGGCCCCGCAGCAGCTCACCACCACCCAGTAATCGCGCACGCCGTTGCGCCAGTTCGGATCTTCCAGCCACCACTCCGGCGCGATCCGCTCCGGACCTTCTGCCGCTGCCACCTGCCAGTTGCGACCGCGCCAGCGGAACTCCGACGGCAAGTCGGGGCGCGGAGCTGCGCTGACCAGCTCGGGGGGCCACAGCAGCAGCGGTCGCGGTCGCAGCGGCCGCGGCCACGGCTCCGCCGCCGGTTCGCTCCACGCCGCCGCCTGCACGCTAAAGCGCTTTTCGGGGATGTGGCTGTCTGCCGGATGCAGGCGGGTGATCGCCTCCAACCCCAGTCGCGCGCCCAGGCGGCCAACCAGATCCTCCAGCGCGACGCCGTCCGGTTGCCCCTGCTGGCGCGCCCGGGCCGCCGCCCCCGCCTGAAGATGGCCAACAGGCGCGCGGGTGTGGATGGCCTCGGCCCGGGTCACCTCCAGCCGCAGCATGTCGATGCCGAAACCGGCGTCGATCTGCTCCAGCTTCATCGCCAGCAGCGGGCGGATCCGGTCCGGTTCCCGGCTGGCCCGCGCCAGGCCGGTGCTGACCGCCTCCATCGCCTGATCGCAGCGATGCGCTTCCAGCCGCAGCACCCGCGCGCCCTTGCCGCGCGCCGCAAGCCGGGCGCAGAGCCGCGGCAGCATCCGGTCCAGCGCCGCCAGCAGGTCCTCCATCAGGCCGATCGGCTCCGGCAGGGTCAGCCGCACCGCAAAATGGTCGGGCTCCCGCGCGGGCGAGACCGGCTCCGGCGCACTGCCCATCGCCTGGTCCAGCCGCGCCACCAGCCCGCGGCCAAAGCGCCGCGCCAGGCTGGACCGCGGCTGCGCCAGAAGATCGCCGATCCGCCGCAGCCCCAACCGGTTCAGCTGCGCCACCGTGGCCGCCTCCAGCCGCAGCGCCGCCACCGGCAAGGGGGCCAGCGCCGCACGGGTCTGGCCCGGCGCGGCAATCCGCGCCTGCGGTCCTTTTGCGGTTTCGCCTGCGACCTGCACATGCACCTGCGGCGCGCGGCCGCCCCGGCTCCAGTGCCGCCGCTTCTGCGCCCGGGCGCGGGTGGCGCGCGCCTCCTGCTCGATGGCGTCACCGCTGCGCCCGCCGCCGGTTGCCGCCAGCGGCTCAGCGCCGCCGTAACGGGCCAGGGCCCAGGCCGCCCCCACCGTATCGGCAAGCCCCATGTGCAGGCTCAGCCCGATACCGGCGCAATCCTGCGCCACCGCCTGCGTCAGCGCCGTCTCGCCCCCGAACAGATGCGCGCAGCCGCTGATGTCCAGGGTCAACCCATCCTCCCCCGCCTCTGCCACCCAGGGGGTAAACCGCCCGGCCCAGCGCCGGAGCGCCGCCAGGAAGGCCGCCTCCGCCGCCGGGTTGCGAGACCGCACCCGCAGCGTCGCGCACATCGCATGCGCGTCGCGCAACGACTGCCCCGGATGCAGCCCCGCGGCCTCCGCCGCCGCATTTAACGCGGTGATAACCTGACTGTTGGACACTTCTGCGGCCACGACCAGCGGCCCGGCAATATCGCCGCGCTCCGCCCGCAGGATGCGCTCCGCCCCAAGACGCGGAAACCAAAGCGACAGGATACGGCGGTGAGACATGAATCAAAGCGCAGAACTGGGTGGCCGAGGCCAGGTTTGCAGAACGGATGTGGAGGTATGGCAGGCTATGTTCTTATTTTGTTCCAATCTGACGATTCGGTCAATCCGCGCCGAGGCCCACCGATGAGCCGCCTGCCACACCGCGGCACACTGCTGCTCGCGCTCCTGCTGCTGCTCGCCACCGTCAGCACCACGCCGGTCACTGCCCGCAATGCCATCAGCACGCCTGTCAGCCAGCGCATCGCTTTGATGAGCGCCCAGAAAGCGGCCATGGAAGTGCTGACCGGCATGACCACCGGACGCACCGGTTTCGATCGCAGGAAAGCGCGCAACGCCCGCCGCCAGCTGATCCGCTCCACCGCGGCCATTCCCCGCCGCTTTCGCAAGCAGCATCTGGACCCGGCCTCACACGCGCGCCCGACGATCTGGCCCAGCTGGCAGGATTTCAAGATCCGCGCCTCGCGGGCTGAAAAGGCCGCGCGCGCCCTCAACACCCGGTCCCTGACCGGCCTGCGCCGCACGCTGCCGACGCTGATGCAAAGCTGTCTCAGCTGTCACCAGACCTACCGGGAAACGCCCAACCGCTTCATCACCCACTGATCCCTGCCCGGGCACTGGCGCGGAACCAGACAGGCGGTCAGCTGCCGTAGCGCGCCATGAAGGTCTCGATCGCGCCGTCGATCACCCGCGCCAGCTCGGCTTCTGTAAAGCTTTCGTCGATCTTGAACAGGAAGCGCAGGAAGACATCCGCCTTGCACATCTCCAGAAACTGCGCCGCGGCCAGATCGACATCGGCGATCCGCAGCTCCCCGCGTGAGACGGCGAGTTCGAGATAATCGCGCAGGTTCTCCTGCATCACCAGCGGGCCGTTGCGATAGAACATCGCCCCCAGCTCCGGGAATCGGTCAGCCTCTGCCACGAAGATCCGAAACAGGCGCAGGCTGTAGCCGCCCAGCAGCACCGCATGCAGCCGCTCGCCCGCAATCCGCAGCACCTCGCGCGGGCCACGACAGCCGGCCGCCAGCGACACCATGCTGTCCGCCTGCTCCACGCAAGCGGCGCGCACAACCTCCATGAACAGCTCCCGCTTGTCCGGAAAATAGCTGTAGAGCGTTGCCTTGGACACGCCAGCCACCTTGGCGATCTTGTCGACGCCGGCCCCTTCGAAGCCATCAGAGAGAAACACCTCGCGGGCGCCCTCCAGGACCTGGTCGAATTTCCGGCCCCGGCGCAGAATGCCGGTCTGATGATTCATCACGTGTCCTTTGGCTGTGGTCGGTGGGCTAAGGCGGCGGTCAGTACGGCTACGGTCAGCATCCAGATCTGCCCCTAATGTAATCCAGCCGTGGCGATTGCAACAGGTCTGCGACAACCGCTTGCGGTCGGAGCGATCTGACGCCATATTTAGAACAATTCTAAATTAGATGCGAATGAGGCAACAGATGCAGCTCTTCACCCAGCGCAGGCGACTGGCCAGCCTGTCAGAGCAGGAAGTCCTCGCCCTGGCGATCTCCGCCGAGGAGGAGGACGCGCGGATCTACCGCAGCTACGCCGCCCGGCTGCGCGCGGATTACCCGGCCAGCGCCGCCCTGTTCGACGGCATGGCGGCCGAGGAGGACGACCACCGCGCCCGGCTGATTGCCCTGCATGAGGCCCGCTTCGGGACCGAGATCCCGCTGATCCGGCGCGAGCATGTGGCGGGGTTTCACACCCGCCGCCCGGTATGGCTGCTGGATGGTCTCAGCCTGCCCCGCATTCGCGCCGAGGCGCAGGCGATGGAGGCCACCGCCGAACGGTTCTACGCCGCCGCCGCCCGCCGCTGCCAGGACGCCGCCACCCGCCGCCTGCTGGGCGACCTCGCCGCCGCCGAAGCCGACCACCAGGCCAGCGCAGGCCGTCTCGAGGATCGCCACCTGGACGCGGAAAGCCGGGCGCAGGAGGACCAGGACGCCCACCGCCAGTTCCTGCTGACCTGGGTGCAACCGGGGCTGGCAGGGCTGATGGATGGCTCGGTCTCGACGCTGGCGCCGATCTTCGCCACCGCCTTTGCCACCCAGGACACCTGGACCACCTTCCTGGTCGGCACGGCGGCCTCGGTCGGCGCCGGGATTTCCATGGGCTTCACCGAAGCCGCCTCGGATGACGGCCAGCTGTCGGGCCGCGGCTCACCGCTGAAGCGCGGGCTGGCGTCGGGGGTGATGACAACGCTGGGCGGCCTGGGCCACGCCCTGCCCTATCTGATCCCCGAGTTCTGGACCGCCACCACGCTGGCGCTGCTGATCGTCTTCGTGGAGCTCTGGGCAATCGCCTGGATCCAGAACCGCTTCATGCAGACGCCGTTCTGGCGGGCCACCATGCAGGTGGTGCTGGGCGGTGCGTTGGTGCTCGGCGCTGGCGCATTGATTGGCAGCGGCTAACCCCGGCCTGTCCTGCCGCACGGCCGCATTGCGGCAAGGACGACAAGCGGGACCAGACAAGCGCTCCCGCCCGCGCGGCGGCAGTCACCGACTGCCTCTCCCGGTTGGGCCCGGCAGCGCTGGCGCGCTGCGGTCGGCGTCCTTGCGCGGCCCGCACCGTGCCCCGCACGGTGCCACGCCCAACTGAGACGGGCCTGCGCCAGCAGGTTCAGGATCAGGCGGGAGCCCCCCCTTGCGGCAGTCGGCGACCGATCGCCCCTGCGACGCTCCCGAGAACCGTCCGCATATGCTCGTCCCAAGGTCCGGGTAAAAAACGCCCTTTGCCAATTGGTCAAATCCGGTTACCAATCCGCAAATGGCTGAGATCTTTTTTCGCACCCTGCCCTTCTTCGCTATCATCGGCCTCGGCTACTACGCCGGGCGCAGCCGTTTCTTCACCGAGGAAGCCACCGCCTACCTGACGAAATTCGTCTTCTTCTTTCCCTTGTCGGCGATGATCTTTCGCTTCGCCGCCAATCTCTCCTTTGCCGAGATCTTCAACCCGACCCTGATCCTCAGCTACCTGGCAGGCACTCTGGCGGTCTACGTGCTGGTCACCGTAGTGGCGCTGGTGCGCGGACTGGACATGCCCACCGCCGCGGTCGAGGCGCAATGCGCCGCCATCGGCAATGTCGGCTTTCTCGGATTGCCGATGATGGCGATCCTGTTCGGCCCTGCCTCGGTGGCACCGATGATGGTGGTGCTGAGCGTCGACCTGGTGGTGTTCTCCTCGCTGATCGTCATCTTCATCAATGCCGGTCGGGGGCAGGGGCTGCGACTGGCCACCTTGAAACTGGTCGGACTGGGGCTGCTGAAGAACCCGATGATCCTGTCGATCGTGGCGGGTCTCGCCTGGTCCGCTTCCGCCTGGACAATCCCGGTGCCGGTCAATGACTTCCTGACCATCCTCGGCGGTGCCGCCACACCGGGCGCGCTGTTTGCCATCGGTGCCTCGCTGGCCTCGAAATCGGCCGAGCGGGTACAGATCGCAGGCTGGCTCAGCTTTGCCAAGCTGGTCCTGCACCCGGCCTGCGTGGCGGTATGCGTGCTGTGGCTGATCCCGGCCAGCCCCTATGCGGCGACGGTGGCCATCGCCGCTGCCTCGCTGCCGGTGGCGGGCAATGTCTACATGCTGGCGCAGCACTATGGCGTCGCCCCGCAGCGCGCCTCGGCGGCAATCCTGATCTCTACCGTGCTGTCGATCGTCACCGTGCCCGCCGTCATCGCCTGGGTCTCCGGACTCGCCACCTCCGGCGGCTGAAGCTGGGGCACCGCGACAGATTTGCGATTTCGCCCCCCTTTCTGACGCAAAAACCGGTACAGCCGCCGCCCCGCTGCTGGACCCCGGCCCGCGCAAGCGGTAGCGATAGGGCAAAGCGATCCAAGGGAGCCTGACCATGGAAACCATCTCCGAAAATGCCGCCTTTGGCGGTATCCAGGGCGTGTACAAACACGCCAGCACCGCCACCGGCTGCGACATGACCTTTGGCCTGTTCCTGCCCGAGGAAGCCAAGGACGGCCCGGTCCCGCTGCTGTGGTATCTCTCGGGACTGACCTGCACCCATGAAAACGCCATGACCAAGGCGGGCGCACAGGCCTGGTGCGCCGAACAGGGCATCGCCATCGTCTTCCCCGACACCTCGCCGCGCGGCGAAGGCGTGGCCGACGATGACGCCTACGACCTGGGCCAGGGTGCTGGCTTTTACGTCAACGCCACCCAAGACCCCTGGGCCCCGCATTTCCGCATGTGGGACTATGTCGCCGAGGAACTGCCCGCGCTTCTGGGCGAAAACTTTGCCATCGACCTGGACCGCCAGGCGATCACCGGCCATTCGATGGGCGGCCACGGCGCGCTGACGCTGGCGATGAACCTGCCGGGCCGCTACAAATCGGTCTCCGCCTTCGCGCCGATCTGCAACCCCACCGCGTCAGACTGGGGCCGCAAGCAGCTGAGCGCCTATCTGGGCGATGACGAGGCCGCTTGGGCCAGGCATGACGCCAGCCTCCTGATGCGCGAGGCAGGCTTTGATGGCCCGGTGCTGGTCGACACTGGTACCGCCGACCAGTTCATCGATCTGCTGAAGCCCGAAGCGCTGGCCGCCGCCGTGGCCGAGCGTCGCCAGCAGGCCACCCTGCGCCTGCAGCCGGGCTACGACCACAGCTATTTCTTCGTATCGACCTTCATGGAGGACCACATCGCCTTCCATGCCGATGCGTTGTATCAAAACTGAAGCACCCCAGGGAAAAGGACCGCGGCCCATGAGCGACGAATTCGACTATGACCTGATCATCATCGGTTCCGGCCCCTCGGGCCGCACCGCCGCCATTCAGGCCGCCAAGCTGAAACGCCGGGTGCTGGTGATCGACCGCAAGGATCGTCTCGGCGGGGTGTCGGTGCACACCGGCACCGTGCCCTCCAAGACCCTGCGCGAAACCGTGCTGAACCTGACCGGCTGGCGCGAACGCTCGTTCTACGGCCGCGCCTACCGGGTCAAGGACCAGATCCGCGCCGAGGATCTGAAGGCCCGGCTGCACATGACCCTCGATCACGAGGTCGACGTGCTGGAACACCAGTTCAACCGCAACCACGTCGACATGCTGGCCGGCATGGCGCATTTCGTCGGCCCGAACGAGGTCGAGGTGGAGATCGAGGCGGGCGACACCACGCGGGTCACCGGCGAGAAATTCATCATCGCCACCGGCACCCGCACCTACCGCCCCGATTACGTGCCGTTCAACGGCAAGACCGTGGTGGACGGGGACGAGTTCCTGGAGATGGAGGAGATCCCGCGCTCGCTGATCGTGGTGGGTGCCGGGGTGATCGGGGTGGAATATGCCACCATGTTCTCGGCTCTGGACGTGCGCGTCACCCTGATCGAGCCGCGCGACACCTTCCTTGATTTCATCGACCGCACCCTGATCCAGGAATTCACCCATCAGATCCGCGAGAACGGCGTCGACCTGCGGCTCGGCTCCGCGATCGAAAAGATCGAGGACGAGGGCGAGCACATCGAGGTGACGCTGGCCAACGGTCGCCACGTGCGCGGCGAGATGCTGCTGTTCGCAGCCGGGCGCATGGGCAATACCGAGCGGCTGAACCTCAAGGCGGTGGGGCTGGAAACCGACCACCGCGGCCGCCTCGAGGTGACCCGCAAGACCTACCAGACCAAGGTTCCGCACATCTATGCCACCGGCGATGTGATCGGCCATCCCTCGCTGGCCTCGACCTCGCTGCAGCAGGGCCGCGTCGCCGCCTGCCACGCGATGAATGTCCCGACGGTCCCCGAAAGCCCCTGGTTCCCCTATGGCATCTATTCGGTGCCGGAAATGTCCACCTGCGGCATGTCCGAGGAAGAGCTGCAGGAGCGCGGCGTGCCCTACGAGGTCGGCATCGCCCGCTTCCGCGAAACCTCGCGCGGGCACATCATGGGGCTGGAACATGGCATGCTGAAGATGCTGTTCTCGCTGAAGACCCGCCGCGTTCTGGGTGTGCAGATCGTCGGCGAAGGCGCGACCGAGCTGATCCACATCGCCCAGGCGGTGCTGAACCTGCAAGGCACGGTGGACTACTTCGTGCAGAACACCTTCAACTACCCGACCCTGGCCGAGGCCTACAAGATCGCCGGTCTGGATGCCTTCAACCGGATGCCGATCCCCGATGAATTCCGGGTCAAGAAGCCGGCCAGCCGCAAGGCCAAGCCCGCCGACAAGGCGGAGAAAACGGACAAGGCGGACCAGAAGGCAGAGAAGAAGGCGGCGGAGTGAGCGCGCTCTACATCGACGCCGACGCCTGCCCGGTCAAGGCAGAGGCCGAACGGGTCGCCACCCGCCACGGCCTGCGCATGTTCGTGGTCTCCAACGGCGGCCTGCGGCCCTCGGCCAATCCGCTGGTGGAGAACGTGATCGTGGATCAGGGGGCCGATGTGGCCGACATGTGGATCGCAGAGCGCTGCGGGCCGGGCGATGTGGTGGTGACCGGGGACATCCCGCTGGCCGCCAAATGCATCGAGGCCGGCGCGCGCGTGCTGCGCCACAACGGCGAACGGTTCACCGAGGCCAATATCGGCCAGCAGCTGGCGATGCGCGACCTGATGGCAGACCTGCGCGCCGCCAACCCCTTGGGCATGCAGGGCGGCGGCAAGGGCTTCACCAAGGCCGACCGCTCGCGGTTCCTCGACGCGCTGGAGCGCGAGCTGCGCGCCGCCAAGGCCGAGGGCTAGCCAAGGCTAGCAGGGCCGGGCGCTGACGCGCGCCCGACCCGACAGACAGGCTGTGCTCAGCCTTCGATCTCGGAGATCATCTCCACCCGCGTGCCGTGACGGCCGCCTTCGAATTCGGTGGACAGGAAGGCTTCGACGATCTCCAGCGCCAGGCCTTCGCCCACCACCCGTGCGCCGATCGACAGCATGTTGGCGTTGTTGTGCGCGCGGATCATCTTGGCCGAGAACGTGTCCGAGCAGACGCCGCAGCGGATGCCCTTCACCTTGTTGGCGGCCATCATGATGCCCTGGCCGGTGCCGCACAGCACGATGCCCAGCGGGAATTCACCCGAAGCCACACGCCGCGCCGCGGCCTCGCCGTGCTTGGGGTAATGGGTGCTTTCCGGGGTGGCGGGGCCGATGTCCTCGACCTCCCAGCCCAGCGAAGCGACATGGGCGGCAACGGCCTGACGCAGCTCGATGGCGGCGTGGTCGCTGGAAAGAACGATGCGTTTGCTGTCAGTCATGACGTTTTGGGTCCTATGTCTTGGGTACCCGGCCGGACGGCCTGCGGGCCGCTTATGGCGCTGGTCCGGGTCTCCAGTTTTCAGATCAAAGGCACGGGCCTCGCTGCCCTCTACCGCATCCGCTGCCGATGCCCAATGGCTTTGTGCGGCCGCTGCCCGGACATTTGCCCGCAGTGTCCCCCGTGACCGCCCGGCACGGGCGGAAATTCTGAAATTTTCCGCCCCGCCCCATTGCCCCGTTTTGCCAGTTGCGCCACTGATGGCGGCACAACCGGAACGGAGCCCGCATGAGCGCAGAGATCAGGATCAGCGTCCCCGGACTGTTGGCCGCGGCAGGGGCCGGCATCGCCTTTTCCGTCATCGACATGATCTTCAAGTTCCTGTCCGGCGACTACCCGCTTTACGAGATGGTGCTGTTCCGCTCGGTGGTGGCGATCTGCGTGATGCTGGCGATCATCATGCCGCTGGAAGGCGGCTACCACCTGTTGCGGACCCACCGCCCGCGCCTGCACCTGCTGCGCTGTTGCATGGTGCTGCTGGCCAATATCTTCTTCTTCACCGGCCTCGCCATCATGCCGCTGGCCGAGGCGGTGGCGATTTCCTTTGCCACGCCGCTGATCGTCACCACCCTGTCGGCGCTGCTGCTGGGCGAACGCCCCGGCCCGTGGCGCTGGGGCGCGGTCTTTGCGGGCTTCCTCGGGGTGCTGATCATCATGCGCCCCGGCACCAGCGCCTTTCAGGCGGCGGCCGTGCTGCCCCTGTTGGGGGCCTGCGGCTATGCCGCGCTGCATGTGCTGACCCGCCGCGCAGGCAATGCCGAGGCCGGTGCCACCATGGCGTTCTACCCGATGCTGGGCTTTCTGATCGTCAGCGCCCTCGCCGGGCTGCTGTTCGGCGACGGTCGCTATGCCACCGGCAGCAGCCCGGCGCTCGACTTCATCCTGCGGGCCTGGATCTGGCCCGCCCCCGAGGACTGGCCCTATCTGATCGGCGTCGGCCTCGCTGGCTCCGTCGGCGGCTACCTGGTGACTCAGGCCTACCGCCTGAACGAGGCCACCCTGGCCGCCCCCTTCGAATATATCGCCATGCCGATGTCGGTGCTCTGGGGCGTGCTGATCTTCAACGAGTGGCCCGACGCCCCGGTCTGGATCGGCAGCAGCCTGATCGTCGCCTCCGGGCTGGTCTCCCTCTGGCGCGAGACCCGCCGCAACCGCCCCGCAACCCGTCCCCGCCCGCGTGCAGAAGGATAAGGACTCCATCATGACCCCGGACACCGCAGCCACCGCCGCCCCGATCGACGCCGTCGTCTTTGACATCGGCCGCGTGCTGATCGAATGGGAGCCCGAAGCCTTCTACGACAGCCGCATCGGCGAAGACCGCCGCCAGCAGCTCTTTGCCGACGTCCCGCTGCACGATGTCAACCTCGAGATCGACCGGGGCGCCCCCTTCCGGCAATCGATCGAGGATCTGGCCGCGGAACACCCCGCCTGGAGCGAGGAGATCCGCTGGTGGCACGATTGCTGGCTGGACATGGTCCCGCGCGAAATCGCCCATTCGGTGCGGCTGAAACAGGCGCTGCGCGCACGCGGCATCCCGGTCTTTGCACTCAGCAATTTCGGGGCCGACACATTTGACATCGCCTGCGAGCGCTATCCGTTCCTGCAGGAGTTCGACCACGCCTTCGTCTCGGCGCATCTGAAATGCATCAAGCCCGATGCCGAGATCTATGCCATTCTCGAACGCGAAACCGGGGTTGCGCCGCAGCGCCTGCTGTTCACCGACGACCGCCCGGAAAACATCGCCGCCGCCGAAAACCGCGGCTGGCAGACCCACCTGTTCACCACCCCCGCCCCCCTTGCGCAGCGGCTGGTGCAGCACGGGCTGCTGACAGCCGAAGAAGCCGCCTGAACCGCCGCGTCCGTCCGGTTGGGAATATGTCGGGGGCGGCTAGCAGCCGCCCCGGTTTCGCTGCTTCAGTCGGCCTCAGCCCGCCGCAACAGCCGCGTCGGCGCGCGGCAGCGGGCGTTCCTTCACCGGCAGATGCACGATGGCGCTGAACGCCCCGACGCCGACACCGATCCACCACACCAGCGTGTAATCGCCATAGGCGTCATACATCCGCCCACCCAGCCAGACGCCCAGGAAGCTGCCTAGCTGGTGGCTGAAGAACACGATGCCATAAAGCGTGCCCATGTAGCGCAGGCCGTAGATATGCGCGACCAGACCCGAGGTCAGCGGCACCGTCGCCAGCCACAAAGAGCCCATCGCCACCGAGAAGATGATGACGCTGAGCGGCGTAATCGGGAACAGGATGAAGGCCGCCGCCGCCAGCGTCCGCCCGGTATAGATCGCCGCCAGCAGGTATTTCTTGGAATACCGCTTGCCCAGGTAGCCCGCCAGCAGGGTGCCCCCCACATTGGCCGCCCCGATCAGCGAGATCGCCACCGCCCCCAGCGCCGAGGTCGAGGTGATGCCCATCGAATGCAGCATGCCGCCCGGCTGGATCGGCCCGCACATCTCGGTCACGAAGGCGGGGAAATGCGCGGTGACAAAGGCCAGCTGGTAGCCGCAGCTGAAAAAGCCCAGGAAGATCAGCGTGTAGGACGGATCCCTGAAGGCCTTCATCAGGATCGTGCCCATGCTCTCTTCCAGCTCGGCGCGGCTGGCGGGCTCGGGCGCGCGCATCAGCGGCAGCGTCAGGATCAGCGCCAGCACCACCCCGGCAAAGACCACGAAGATCGTCTGCCACGGCAGGAAGGTCAGCATCCACTCCGCCGTCGGTGCGCCGAAGATCTGCCCGGCAGAGCCCGCGGCGGTGACAATCGCCAGCGACATCGAGCGGTTCTCGTCAGAGCTGGCCCGGCCCACCACCGCCAGCACCACGCCAAAGCCGGTGCCGGCGATGCCAAAGCCCACCAGCCATTCATAGGCCTGCATCTCGAACGGCGTGGTCGAGACCGCGCTCAGCACCAGCCCGGCGGCGTAGACCAGCGCCCCCAGCACGATCGCCTTGCGGTCGCCGATCTTCTCGGCCAGGGCGCCGAAAATCGGCTGGCCGATGCCCCAGGCAAGGTTCTGAATCGCAATCGCCAGCGAGAACTCGGCCCGCAGCCAGCCGAATTCCTCGGCGATCGGGATCTGGAAGACACCGAAGGAGGCGCGCACCGCAAAGCTCACCATGATGATGATGCAGCCGACGATCAGAACGGGGGTAAACAGCGGCGCCGGACGGTCCATGGGTCTCTCCTGAAGTTTGCGCAGACCTTAGGCAAAACCCCGCCGCCGTCAAATCAGGATTATTGCGTGACCGGTTAAGGAGAATTGATGCGATGGACGCCACTCAGCCAGCGATTGCAAGCGCTTGCCTGCACGCACCCGCTTCCCATCCCCCGCGCCCCGCGCTATGGCTTGCCCCATGACCCATCTGACCACGCTCTACCGGCAGAAAATCGACGCAGGCGAGCTGCAGCCCGATCCGGCGCAGCAGGCCGTTCTGCCCCATTTCGACCGTATCGCCGAGGGGCTGATGGCCCCGCCGGTGAAACGCGGGCTGTTCCGCAAGGCGCAGTACCAGCCGGTCAAGGGGCTGTACCTCTGGGGCGGCGTCGGGCGCGGCAAGTCGATGCTGATGGATCTTTTCGTCGACAGCCTCGACGGGGTGCCCTCGCGGCGGGTGCATTTCCACGCCTTCATGCAGGAGATCCACGCCAAGATGCACGAAGCCCGCCAGCGCGGTGTCGAGGATGCGCTGGCGCCGGTGGCCGCCGAAGTGGCCGACTCGGTGCGGCTCCTGGCGTTCGACGAGATGCAGATCACCGACATCACCGACGCGATGATCGTGGGCCGCCTGTTCGAAGCGCTGTTTGCCGCCGGGGTCACCGTGGTTACCACCTCCAACCGGGTGCCGGATGATCTGTACAAGGACGGGCTGAACCGGCAGCTGTTCCTGCCCTTCATCGACCTGATCAAGGCGCAGATGGACGTGCATGAAATGGTCAGCCCCACCGACTACCGGCAGAACCGGCTGACCGGGGCGCAGGTCTATTTCACCCCTGCAGGGGCCGAGGCCCGCGCCCGCATCGATGCGATCTGGACCGACCTCACCGGCGGCCCGGCGCAGCCGCTGACGCTGGAGGTGAAAGGCCGCGAGGTGGTCCTGCCCGCCTTCCGCAACGGTGTCGCGCGCGCCAGCTTCTATGACCTCTGCGGCAAGATGCTGGGGCCGGGCGACTACCTTGCCATCGCCGAAGCGGTCAAGGTGCTGGTGCTCGAGGACATTCCCCGCCTCAGCCGCAACAACTTCAACGAGGCCAAGCGCTTCGTCACCCTGATCGACGCGCTTTACGAGGCCGAGGTGCGGCTGATCTGCTCCGCCGCGGCGGAGCCGGAGATGCTCTATGTCGAGGGTGAGGGCACGTTTGAGTTCGAACGCACCGCCTCGCGCCTGCGCGAGATGCAGGACAAGGATTGGGGAGCCAAGGCGCGATGATCGTCCGCGACACGCCCAGCCGCTGGCAGCTGTTCCTGATCCTGAAGGGATCGGTGGTACCGCAGATCCTGCCCAACATCATCGGCGCCGCCCTCTGGGCCCTTCTGGTGCTGGTCCTGGACCGCTATGTCATGGCAATGCCGACCATCTCGATCGGCGCCATGGGGGTCTTCGGCCTGTCGCTCTCGCTGTTCCTGGGCTTTCGCAACAACGCCGCCTACGACCGCTGGTGGGAGGCGCGCAAGATCTGGGGCCGCATGGTCTCCGACGTGCGCAGCCTGGCGCAGGAATTGCGGATCTTCGCGGGCAAGGGCGAGGACGAAGAGTTCATCCTGACCCGCATCCTCGCCTTTCATCACCTGCACCGTGCCCAGCTGCGCGGGGACGAGGTGGCGCAGGTCGTTCGCCACTGGGTCGGCGCGGATGCGGCGGAGCAGCTGATGCGGCAGGAAAACGGCCCCAACGCCGCCCTGCGCGATATCGCCACCCGGCTGCGCGAAATGGCAGAGGACGGGCGCATAGACGGCTTCGGCCAACGCGCCCTGGCCGAGCGCCTGGCCGCCTTCCCGGCAGCCCAGGCCGGCAATGAACGGCTGCTGACCACGCCGCTGCCGTTCGTCTACTCGCTGCTGGTCTGGCGCACGACCTATCTCTATTGCCTGCTGCTTCCCTTTGCCCTGCTGGACAGCGCAGGCTGGTTCGAACCCTTGGTGGCCGCGGTGGTGGCCTACGTCTTTTTCGGCCTGGCGCAGGTCACCCATGAGCTGGAACACCCGTTTCGCAAACAGGCCAACGCAGTGCCGCTGAGTGCGCTGTGCCGGGTGATGGAAATCTCGGTCTGCAACGCCCTCGGGCGCGAGGTGCCGCCGCGGCTGACACCGGTGGACCACGTCCTGGACTAGCGGCCGGGCAGACAAGAGGGGCCAAGAGGGGGCGCTGCCCCCTCGGCCTTGCGGCCTCACCCCCGGAGTATTTCAGGGAAAGATGAAAGCCGACAGGCCGCGCCGCGCCAGCGGTGCCCGGCCCAACGGGGTGAGATCGGCAGATCGAAACCGGGCGGGAGTGCGCCGCCGCCCGCCGCGGACCGGAGCCTCAGCCGTTTTCGCGCAGGATATGGCCCGCGAGGTACAGCGAGCCACAGATCAGCACCCGCGCCTGCGGATCCTGCGCGACAATCGCCTGCAGCGCTGCAAGGGTACTGTCCGCCGTGCTGGCCTCGATCCCCACCGACTTCGCCGCGGCTTCGGTTTCCTCGGCGCTCAGCGTGTTCACTTCGTCGGGGATCGAAATTGCCGTCAGACTCGCCACATGCGGGGCCAGCGGCGCCATGTAGCCGCTGACGTCCTTGGTGTTGAGCATGCCGCAGATCAGGTGGGTGGGGCGCGGCGGCAGCCCCGCCAGCACCTCTGCCAGCGCCACGCCCGCCGCGGCGTTGTGGCCACCGTCCAGCCACAGCTCGGCCTCCGGCGCCGCCTCGATCAGCGGTCCGGTCTTCAGCTTCTGCATCCGGGCGGGCCATTCGGCATTCACCATCGCCGCCTCGCAGGCGGCCTCGTCGGCGCCGAGGTGGCGCAGCGCCGCCAAGGCGGCACCGGCGTTCTGCACCTGATGCGCGCCCAGCAGGGCCGGCAGCGGCAGGTCCAACAGGCCACGTTCATCCTGGAACACCAGCCGACCGCGCTCCTGCGTGACGTGCCACTGCTGACCGTAGGCGATCAGCGGCGCGCCGAGGCGGGCGGCGGTGGCCTCGATCACCTCCATCGCCTCCTCGGGCTGCGGACCGACCACCACCGGCACCCCGCGCTTGATGATGCCCGCCTTCTCGGCGGCGATCTTGGCCAGCGTGTTGCCGAGGAACTGTTCATGGTCGATCGAGATCGGGGTGATCACCGACAGTTCCGGGGTGATCACGTTGGTGGCATCCAGCCGCCCGCCCAGGCCGACTTCCAGCAGCGTGTAATCCGCGGGCGTGCGCGAGAACGCCAGCAGGCCCGCCACCGTGGTGATCTCGAAATAGGTGATGTTCTCGCCGCCGTTCTTCTCATAGCACTCGTCCAGCACCTTGGTCAGATGCGGCTCGGAGATCAGCTCACCCGCCAGCCGGATGCGCTCATGGAAGCGCGCCAGGTGCGGCGAGGTATAGGCGTGCACCGACTTGCCCCAGCCCTCCAGGCCTGCACGGATCATCGCCTGGGTCGAGCCCTTGCCGTTGGTGCCCGCGATATGGATCACCGGCGGCAACTTGTCCTGTGGGTTGTCCAGCGCCGCCAACAGCCGCCAGACCCTATCCAGCGTCAGGTCGATGATCTTGGGGTGCAGTGCCATCATGCGGGCAAGGATCGCGTCGGAGGTCTGGGTCATGGCAAGCTCTGGTTACAGGCGGTTGTCGGGGTCTTGATGCAAAAACGTCCCGCCCGGTTGGGGGCGGGACGGGCGCTGCCCGGCAGCGGTGCCGGACATCCTCTTCTACGGGCGGTTACTGCGCCGCTTCTTCGCTGGCAGCGGCATCCGCCGATGTGTTCGCGGCCTCGGCGCTGTCCGCCTCGGCGTCCTGCGGCGAGGGCAGATCGCCCACTACCTGCGGCGGCAGTTTCATCAGCATGCGGATGATGGTGATCAGCTCCTCGCGCATCTCGGTGCGCGGGATCACCCGGTCCAGCATGCCGTGATCCAGCAGGTACTCGGCGCGCTGGAACCCCTCGGGCAGCTTTTCGCGGATCGTCTGTTCGATCACCCGCGGCCCGGCAAAGCAGATCAGCGCGTTGGGCTCGGAGATCTGCACGTCGCCCAGCATCGCATAGGACGCGGTGACGCCGCCGGTGGTCGGATGGGTCAGCACCACGATATAGGGCAGCCCCGCCTCTTTCAGCATCTGCACGGCAACGGTGGTGCGCGGCATCTGCATCAGCGACAGGATGCCTTCCTGCATGCGCGCACCGCCTGCGGCAGAGAACAGCACCAGCGGGCGGCCCAGCTTCACAGCTTCCTCGGCGGCGGCGATGATGGCGTTGCCGACGTACATCCCCATCGAGCCGCCCATGTAGGAGAAGTCCTGCGCGGCCGCGACGATCGGCGTGCGGCCGATCTCGCCGGCGGCGACCAGCATCGCATCCTTTTCGCCGGTCTTCTTCTGCGCGGCCTTGATCCGGTCGGGGTATTTCTTCTGATCCTTGAACTTCAGCGGATCGGACAGCGGCTCCGGCACCGCCACCTCGGTGAAGACACCGCCATCAAACAGCGCGGTGAAACGGTCGCGCGGGGTGATATGCATGTGATGACCGCAGCTGGTGCAGACGTTCTGGTTGTCGCTCAGCTCGCGGTGAAACAGCATGGTGCCGCATTCATCGCATTTCTGCCAAAGGTTCTCGGGCACTTCACGGCGCGAAAAGATCGAGTTGATCTTGGGCCGGACGTAGTTTGTGATCCAGTTCATGTAGCTTGCCTCTCCGGGGGCGCGGTTTGCCCCCCAGATAAGGCCCATTGACGGCAATTGCAATCAGCGGCGTATGGCAAGCCGCGCCGCCAGCCAGCTGACCACCATCGTGGCGAAGTCAACCGCCATCCAGGGCCGCAGCCCCTGCACATCCGCCAGCTCGTAGGGTAGCAGGTACAGCGCCAGCCCGTTGAGGCTGCTGGGCGAGGCAAACAGCAACAGCGCTGCCACGTTGTTGAAGAAATGCACCGCCATCGCCGGACCCAAGGTGCCCGCCCGCGCCGTCAGATCCGCCATCAGCACGCCAAAGACCCCGGCCCAGAGCGCGATCAGCAGCGCATTGTCGCCTGCCTCGGCGGGCAGGTAATGGCCCAGCGCGAACAAGCCCGAGGGCAGCAGGATCCACACCGCCGGATGCCGAAACCGCGCCGCCAGCGCCTGCTGGATGTAGCCGCGAAAGACGATCTCCTCCGACCCGGTCTGCACCAGCACGGCCAGCAGCGACAGCGGCAACAGCGCCAGCCAATGCCCGAACCGCAGGTTCGGCTCCATCGGCGCGCCCATGTCGTAGGGCGGCAGCAGCAGCAACAGCAGGCTCAGCCCCAGCAGGTAGAGGCTGACACGGCTGAACTGCCACACCAGCGGCGGCAGCGCGCCGATCACGCTGATGAGGCCCCGCCGGTGCAACAGCCGTGCCGCCAGGGCAACCCCGAGCACCAGAAAGCCAAAGCTGCCGAGCATGACCAGCATCGCGCCGGGGCTGCTGCCCTGCGACAGCTCCGCCAGCCAGGCTCCGGGCGCCACCGCCACCAGCAGCATCTGCAGGCCGACGGTTGCCGTCAGGCTGACCAGCGTCACCAGCGCCATCCCCAGCAGCAGGCGCCACAGTTGCGGCTGCAGTCGCGCCGGGCGCACCAGCGCCTCATGGGCGCGGTAGCCGCCCCCGGGGGGCGGACGGCGGTGCTGCTGCATGTGTCCTCCGTGGCGGATGCCAAAGCTGTCCGCACAGCATTTGCATTGCTGCAACGCCAAGGCAAGCGGCAAGCACCGCGATTGGCTTGGCGCTTGCCGATGGGCGGGTCAACGCCTATGCCAAGGCCCTGAAGGAACCGCGGCAGGACTGAAATTGCGCAAGACAAACAACAACAAACCCGCAAGCCCCCCGGCCGCACGACAGGTGAGGACCCTCATCGCGGCAACGGCAACCGCCCTGCTGACCGGGTGCGGCCAGATGTCGAGCGAGCTGGGATTTGCCGCCCTGGCCCCCGGCGCGGCCAGCGCCCCCGATGCGCCCGAATCCCGAACCCCGAGGCGCAAGCGCCCGGACGCGGCGCGGGCGGTGATGCCCTTTGCCGGCGGTCGGCTGCACCTCGTCGCCCCGCAGGGATATTGCTTCGACACCGAAAGCAGCCGGATCGAAGGCCAGGGCGGCTTTGCCCTGATCGCCCATTGCAGCCGGGTGCGCGGTGCCGGGTGGTTCGGCGCCCGCCGGGCCGCGGTCATCACCGCCAGCATCGGCCCCGCCATCCCGAATGTCGCCGCGCCGCAGGCCAGCGACATCGCCGCGATGTTCCCGGGCGCCCGCATCCTGGAAACCCGCGAGGACCAGCTGCTGCCGCTGGTGCGCCTGCAGGCTCCGGGCCCGCTGGTCACCGGCTCCAGTGCCCAGCACTGGCGCGGGGCCTTCATCCTGGACGACCATTTGGTGGCGCTGGCGCTCTACGCGCCGGACGGCAGCCAGGCGCTTGGCCATCAGGGGGCGGCGCTGCTGAACGAGTTGACACACCGCAGCCTCGAAAGCTCCGTCCAGTCGCAACCGGTCGAAGCGGCGGCGCCGCGGTCGCGTGACACCGCGGAAGCCCCCCGCCCGCAGTCGCGGCCCGACCGCCCCGCGCGCACGACCGAGACCGCGGGCGCCGACACGGCCCGCGAAAAACGCGGCCTGGGGCAGCGGATTGCAGGTTTATTTCAATAGCCGCCAAAGGTTAGACTGACACAGGCACCCCGGCCCGAGAACGCCGGGGGATCAAGACCCGGGTTTCGCAAGAGGGCGCGCAATGAGCAGGATACTGGACCGGCTGCTACACCTGCGCAGCCTGCGCCGCTGGCGCAGCGCTGCCGAGGCCGCGCCCCGTGCGCCATTGTCTGACCTGCGCCTGCAACGCAACCAGGCGCGGCAATTGCGCAGCCACCTGAACCGCCTGATCCACACCGCCGAGGGGCGCCTGGCGCTGCCGCAGATCGGCTCCAGCTTCTTTCCTCGCCCGCATGGCACCGACTGGTCCTGGCGGCCCGAACTGTGGCGCGGTCCGCTGGCCGTGCAGGGGCTCTGTCCGGCCCCGGCCGAGGCCCGTCTCAGCGACGAGGTGAAGCTGTTTCACGATTGCGCCGCCGGAGAGGTGAGCCTGCGCCAGATCAGAAACACCCGCGAGGAAGACCTCGCACCGTTTGGCCTGCGAATGGATGTGTACCAGTTCGAAGGCTCCTTCCTGTCGCTGGTCGTGGACCTGCCGCCCGCCGCCCTGCAGGGGCTCACCCGCGAGCATCTCCTGCGCGTCGACAGCATCCTGCAGACCGAAGCGCCCATCGACGTCTTTGCCCGGCTCAACATCCGGCACGGCCCCAACACCGAGCAGATGGTGCGCCAGCTGCCCGCCGAGCGCGGCAATCTCCTGGTCGAGTTCGACCTGGCCTATTCGGACCTGAACGAAAAGCGGATGGAGAAGGCCTGGCTGGACCTGATCTTTGACGCCCCAGCCATGAATCAGGTCCTCCTGCGCGACCTGACGTTCTCGCGCCATCCGCGCGCCGCGATCTGAGGAACCCTGCCGATGAGCGACCTGACACTGACCAAGATCCGCTTTCGCAATGGCATCTGGGAAGGGTTGATCAGCAACGCCTCGGGCACTGGGGCGCGGCCGGACATCTCGGTGATGTTCCGCGATCAGCCGGTGCCGGGGGTGGAGCTGCACGAGGGCGAAGCCACCGGAGAATGGATCCTGCAGGTGCCGATCCCCGCGGAGGCAATTGCCGACGGGGTGCAATCCTTCGTGGTCTTCGACGCGCCGAGTTCCAGCCGACTGGGCGATTTCACCCTGATCGCGGGCGACGTGGCGAGCGACGATCTGCGCGCCGAGGTGGAGCTGCTGCGCGCCGAACTCGACATGTTGAAACGCGCATTCCGCCGCCACTGCCAGGAAACCGGCTGACCCCGCCCACGGCCCGCTTCGGTCTACTCCAGGGCCTGGAAATGTTCCGCCAGCACCTGCATCAGCCGGGTATGCGGGATCGGCCCGTAACTGGCGCGCGCCACCCCGGCCTGCCGCGCCTGCGCCAGCGTGACACCGCGCATGAAGGCATTGACCGGCAGCGCACAGCCCTCGCAGACCCGCGCCAGCAGGTCCGGGTCCGACAGTCCCGGCACGAAGAAGCCATCAGCCCCCGCCTCGGCATAAGCGGCGGCGCGCTCCAGCGCTTCGGTCAGCAGGTCTGCATGTTTGCTGCTGTCCTTCTCCTTCAGAAACAGATCCGTGCGCGCGTTGACAAAAATGTCGGCATGGCCCGCGCGCACCGCGGCGACGCGCTCGGCCTGCTCCTCGAGGCAGTAGATCCGGTCGCTGCCGACCACCTGATCCTCGAAATTCAGCCCCACCGCGCCGGTCTCGGCCAATCGTCTCACATTGGCGGTCAGCTGCCGGGGCGCGCGGGCATAGCCGCCCTCGAAATCGATGGTCACCGGCAGGTCGATGCTGGCGATGATGCGGCGCGCATTGTCCAGCACATAGTCCAGCGGCACCTGCTCGCCATCCGCGAACCCCTGCGCCATCGCCACCGGATAGCTGCCGGTCGCCAGCGCACGCGCGCCTGCGCCGGCAATGGCGCGGGCACTGCCGACATCCCAGATATTGTAGAGCACCAGCGGATCGCCCGGCTGATGCAGGGCCGCAAAGGCCCTGGCGCGGTCGGAATATGTCATGCGGACACCCTCTGTCTGTAGCCTGTTTCAATCTCGATCAGCCGCTGCTTGCGCCACAGCCCGCCGCCATAGCCGGTCAGCGAGCCGTCCGCCGACAGCACCCGGTGGCAGGGCACCACCAGCGCCAGCTGGTTGCTGCCGTTGGCCCGCGCCACCGCCCGCGTCGCCGAGGCCCGCCCCAGCTCTGAGGCGATCTGCGAATAGCTGCGCGTCTCGCCCGCCGGGATGGTCAGCAGATAGCGCCAGACCTCGCGCTCAAACGCGGTGCCGTGCAGCGCCAGCGGGGTCTGGAACTCCGCGCTCTCCCCGGCAAAAAACCGGCGTAGCTCCGCGGCGATCTGCTGTGTCGGCGGCGGTCGGCCAAAGCCCAGCCCCCCGGGCTGCGCCTTCTGCAGCCTGGCCACCTCGCGCGCCAGCGCCTTGCGGTCGGCAAATTCCAGCAGATGCAGCTGGTGCTTGCAGCTGATCGCGATCATCGCGCCCAGCGGCGTGTCGATCCAGTCCGCCAGCAGCAGCGCATCGCGGCGGAAGGCGCCTGGCGCGATCCCCACCAGTTTCGCGAAGGCCGCGCGAAAGGCGCTGGCGCTTTCAAACCCGGCATCGATCTGCGCCGCGATCACCGGCTCGCCCGCGGTCAGCGCGGTGAAGCCTTCGCGCAGGCGGCGCTGACGCGCCATCTCGAGGAACGTCATCCCGAAATGCCGCTTGAAGGCCCGCCGCACGGTCGAAGGCTCAAGCCCCAGCCGTATCAGATCCCCCTCGCCCCAGCGATAGGCGGGGCGCGCCTCCAGCCGGGCCAGAAGATCCTGCACCATCGGATCATCCCCGGCCGCCGCCGCCAGCGGCTTGCAGCGTTTGCAGGCGCGAAAGCCTGCCTCGATGCAGGCGCCGGGCGTGGCGAAGAACTGGCAGTTCTCGTACTTGGGCTTGCGCGCCGGGCAGGTCACCCGACAGAAGATGCCGGTGGAGGTCACGCCGACATAAGCGCGCCCCTCGTAGGCGTCGTCGCGGTCCAGCAGGGCGTGGTACAGGGTGTGGGAATCAGGCAGGTCAAACATCATGCCCCCAGCATAGCCCCGCCTGCCCCACCTGTGCGCCGAAGATCGGGCGTTGATTGTCAAATTCCCGCCAGCTGCCCCCGCTCACGGGCCGGCGGCTGGGCTCCGCCCCCCCCCGTGTTGCGCCCTCGGCGTACGGCGGCTTCACGCAAACCTCATCCCCATGTGCCAGACTGTCTGCCGATCGATCACCCGCCATGGCCGAACGGCCGTGATACCAGGTGCAGGCATCTGTGGTGCTGCCTGCGCAACACACCCGGAGACCGGCCCCGATAAAAAGGGGGTCGCACAAGCCAGCTTGTCCGAGCAGCCCCCGCGGGGGTCTGTCCAACCTCCCCCGGCGGCGCCGCCACCTTCCTTACCGGCCCACCAGCGGAACGACCCGGACCCTTCGACCGCCCGAGGGCAGCCCCCTCGCCCAACATGAAAAAGGCCGCCCTCCCGGACGGCCCCTTTGCTGCTGGCTGCATGCAGCCGGATTACTTGGTTTCCAGCGCCACCATCCCTTTCAGGATGTCGATGGCATAGGCCAGCTGGTAATCCTGCTCGCGCAGCTCCGCCGCCTTCTCGGCCTTTTCGCGCTCGGCCTCGATCTGGCGGATCTCGTCTTCGCTCAGCGAATCGTTGTTCAGGCTGCCGCGCAGATCTGCTTCGGACCGGGAGCGGCGGGGATTGTCCTCCTCCTCCTCATTCGCGGGCGAGCGACGCGGCTGCGCCACCACGATGTCCGGGCTCACGCCCAGCGCCTGGATCGACCGTCCCGACGGCGTGTAGTACCGCGCCGTGGTCAGCCGCATCGCGCCTTCCCCCTTCAGCGGCATCACCGTTTGCACCGACCCCTTGCCGAAGGAGCGTGTCCCCACCACCACGGCGCGGCGATGGTCCTGCAGGGCGCCCGCCACGATCTCCGAGGCCGAGGCCGAACCGCCGTTGATCAGCACCACGATCGGCTTGCCCTCGACCAGGTCGCCCGGCGTGGCATTGAAACGCTCGCCGTCTTCCGGGTTACGGCCACGGGTCGAGACGATCTCGCCGGAATCGAGGAAGGCATCCGCCACCTTGATCGCCTGGGTCAGCAGACCGCCGGGGTTGTTGCGCAGGTCCAGCACGATGCCGTTGACATTGTCCATGCCGCCGGCCTCTTCGATCTGCTTCTTCAGCCCGGCTTCCAGGTTCGGCGTGGTCTGATCGTTGAAGGTGGTGATCCGCATCACCACGGTGTCGCCCTCGGTGCGCGCCCGCACCGCGGTCAGCTTGATGGTGTCGCGGATGATCGACACGTCGAAGGGTTCCGGCTCGCCCTCGCGCACCACGGTGATGACGATCTCCGAGCCCACCGGCCCGCGCATCATGGTCACCGCCTCGTCCAGCGACAGGCCCAGCACGCTTTCGCCATCCACATGGGTGATGAAATCGCCGGCTTCCATGCCGGCCTCATCCGCCGGGGTGCCGTCGATGGGGGAGACGACCTTGACGAAGCCCTCTTCCTGGGTGACCTCGATGCCGAGACCGCCGAATTCGCCCCGGGTCTGCACCCGCATGCGGTCGGCATCATCCGGCGACAGGTAGCTGGAGTGCGGGTCGAGCGAGGTCAGCATGCCGCCGATCGCCGCTTCGATCAGCTCCTTCTCGTCGACCTCTTCCACGTATTGCGCCCGGATGCGTTCAAAGATGTCCCCGAACAGGTCCAGCTGCTCATAGACATTAGCCTCGCGCGCGCCCTCCTGCGCCAGCAAGGGGCCTGCGACATAGGTTGTTGCAACGATCCCTGCCAGCGTGCCGCCAATGGCGGCCATCGCAAATTTTTTCATCAAGCCTTCATCCACCTTTTCCAGTGCGGAACCAAGTTTCCGGGTCCACCGGGCTGTTGTCCATTCTCACCTCTATATAGAGCGTTTCTGTCCGGTCAGTTCCACCCCCTTCACCGCTTAGTGAAAGAATTGCGTCCGGCTTGGGATTTTCTCCGCTCATCAGCCCGACGGGGGTGCCCTCCGGGATCACCTCTCCCGCCTCGCCAAAGACCTCGGCCAGACCGGAAAAAATGAACAGCGTGTCCGGCTGCGGTTCCAGAATCACCACGTTGCCCAGGTCCAGAAGCGGCCCACGATAGCGGATGGTGGCCGCCGTCGGCGCGGTGACCAGCGCCCGTGGACGCGCCGCCACCAGCAACCCCGGACGGGCAATGCCGGCCGCATCCCGCTCACCGTAGCCGCGCAGAACCAGCCCTTCGACCGGCAGCGGCAGGGTGCCGCGCAGCTCGCTGATGTCGGCGTTGCTGGCGGCAATCTCGCCCTCTGCGATATCGGCCAACCCGTCGGCAAAGCCGGACAGCGTCTCGGTCGAGGAAATCAGGATCGCGGTCCGCACCGGGTCGGCGGTAAAGCGGCGCGGCAGGCTGGTGCGGTCGGCAATCGCCGTCGACAGCTGCACCCGCGCCGCCTGCACACCGCTCAGCCCTTCCTCCAGCGTGCGCGCCGCACTCTGTTGCAGCAGCCGCAGGCTCTGCACCTCTTCCAGATCCGCCTTCAGTTCCTGCGCGCGGGCATGCAGGGCCGGGGTCACCTCGGCCAGCATCATCGCCGAGCGCGCCGCCCCCAGGGGGCCGGACGGATGCACCATCAGCACGGGCGGCGGCGAGGTTTCGATCGTCTGGATGATCCCCAGCAACCCCGAGACCTCGTCCCGCCGCGCCGCCAGCTGCGCCGACAATTGCGCCTCGCGCCGCGCCACCCGGCGCAGCCCGTCGCGCATCGCCGCCAGCCCCGCCTCGAAGGCCTGCACGGTGGAGGTCAGCGCCTTCACCCGATCGCGGGAGCTCTCTGCCTGTTGCAACTGCACCGACGCGGCTTCCAGCTGCGCCGCCGCCTCGCGCGCAGCCTCTGCCGGATCCGCCGCCAGGCGCAGCGGCGCGGCCAGCAGAACCAGCGACAGAAAAGCCGCGCGCATGCTCATGACAGCAGGCTCTGCCCGGTCATCTCTTCGGGCTGCTCCAGCCCCATCAGCTCCAGGATGGTCGGTGCCAGATCCGCCAGCCGCCCGTCCCGCAAGCGGGCCCCCTCCGGCCCGCCAACCAGCGCCACCGGCACCGGGTTCAGCGTGTGCGCGGTATGGGCGCCGCCGGTTTCCGGGTCGACCATCACCTCGCAGTTGCCGTGGTCGGCGGTGACGATCATCGCGCCGCCCGCCTTCTCCAGCGCGGCGACGACCTGCGCCAGCCCCTGGTCCACCGCCTCGCAGGCCTTGATCGCCGCCGCCAGATCGCCGGTGTGGCCAACCATGTCGGGATTGGCGTAATTGGTCACGATCAGGTCATAGCCCGCCCCGATCGCCTCGACGAATTTCTCGGTCACCTCAGGCGCGCTCATCTCCGGCTGCAGATCATAGGTCGCCACCTTGGGCGATTTCGGCATGTAGCGATCCTCGCCCGCCTCCGGCTCTTCCTTGCCGCCGTTGAGGAAGAAGGTCACATGCGGATATTTCTCTGTCTCGGCCAGGCGGAACTGGCGCTTGCCCTGCTTGGCCACCCAGGCCCCCAGCGTGTTGACGATCGCCGCCTTGGGATAGCAGGTGGTCATATAGGCGTTGTGGCCCTCGGAATATTCCACCATGCCCAGCAGCGCCGCCAGCTTCGGGCGCTCGCCCACGTCGAACTCGGCAAAGCCCGGTTCGCCGATGGCGCGCAGGATCTCGCGGGCCCGGTCGGCGCGGAAGTTGAGACAGAAGAACCCGTCCCCGTCCCGGATGCCCTCATGCCCCGGCAGGACGGTTGCGCCGATGAACTCATCGCTCTCGGACTGGTTATAGGCATGGTCCACGGCCCCATGTGCGCTGGCCGCCTTGCGCCCCTCGGCGCGCACCATCGCGGCATAGGCCTCCGACACCCGCTCCCAGCGGTTGTCGCGGTCCATGGCGAAATAGCGGCCGGTGACGGTGGCGATGCGCGCGCCCTCGGGCAGGCTGTCCTCCAGCTTGCTGAAATAGCCGTAGGCCGATTTCGGCGCCACGTCGCGCCCGTCGGTGATCGCGTGCAGCCAGACCGGCACCCCGGCATCGGTGATCGCGCGCGCCGCCGCAACGATATGGGTCAGATGCCCGTGCACGCCGCCGTCCGACACCAGCCCCATCAGATGCGCGGCACCGCCGCTGTCCTTCAACTGCGCGATGAAATCCTGCAACGCCTTATTGTCAAAGAAGGATCCATCCTCGATCGCCAGATCGATCTGGCCCAGGTCCATCGCCACCACCCGGCCCGCGCCGATGTTGGTATGCCCCACCTCGGAGTTGCCCATCTGGCCACTGGGCAGCCCCACATCGGGGCCATGGGTGATCAGGCTGGCCACCGGGCCTTTGGCCATGATGGCATCGAAGGTCGGGGTATGGGCCAGATGCGGCGCATTGGCCGCGCCCGGCGCGCCGCTGCCCCAGCCATCAAGAATGCACAGGACAACGGGTTTGGGTACGCTCATCAGATCATCTCCGGGACTGGCTGTGTTGCCCACCTTCTAACGCCTCGCCGCGCCGGGGTGAACCGTCATTGCGGCCGCAGGCCGCCTTATCGGCGCGCCCGCCCGCGGGTTTGCCCCTGCCGCCGGACTTCATCTTTCCCCAAATACTCACTCCCCGGGCTGCCACCGGCACCGCCGCCCGTGTTCTGCGGCGTCAGCAGATGCCGGATCAGCGCCACCGGATGGGCGCGCAAGGACAGCCGCATGGCGACGTAATCCTCCACCACCTCTTCGCCCAGCCCCATCTGCGGCAGATCGGCGGCGGGCTCGTAAATCCCCTCGCCCTCCAATTCGCGGGCAAACAGCGGCAGCGGCTTGCGGGCGGTGATCGCCTTGGCCGCCCACAAGGCCTCGCGCCGGCTGAGCCCCAGCGTGGCAAAGGCATCCGCCTCGGCCAGCCGCTCGATCACCGGCGGCGCCAGCCCTGCCTTGCGCCAGACGTCATCGACCTCGTGGTAGCCGTTGCCGCGCGCCGCCGTCAGCCAGGCGGCATCCTCGTCGCGCAGCCCCTTGATCTGGCGGAACCCCAGCCGCAGCGCCAGCCCGCCCTGGCCATCCGGCTCCATCACGTTGTCCCAGTAGGAGTTGTTGATGCAGACCGGCCGCACCTCGACCCCATGCGCGCGGGCATCCCGCACGATCTGGGCAGGCGCGTAGAACCCCATCGGCTGCGAGTTCAAAAGCGCGCAGGCAAAGATGCCCGGATGGTGGCACTTGATCCAGGCCGAGGCATAGACCAAGAGCGCGAAACTGGCGGCGTGGCTTTCCGGGAAGCCGTAGGAGCCAAAGCCCTCGATCTGGGAAAAACAACGCTCGGAGAACTCCGTGTCATAGCCGTTCTTCGCCATGCCGCGCAGGAACAGGCTGCGGAATTCACTGACGCTGCCGTGTTTCTTGAACGTCGCGAGCGAGCGCCGCAACCGGTCGGCCTGCTCGGGCGAAAACCCGGCGCCGACGATGGCGATCTGCATCGCCTGCTCCTGGAACAGCGGCACGCCGAGGGTCTTGCCCAGCACCTCACCCAGCGCATCCGAGGGGAAATGCACCGGCTCCTCCTTGTTGCGGCGGCGGATGTAGGGATGCACCATGTCGCCCTGGATCGGGCCGGGGCGGACGATGGCGACCTCGATCACCAGGTCATAGAAACAGCGCGGCCGCATCCTGGGCAGGAAGTTCATCTGCGCCCGGCTTTCGACCTGAAAGACGCCGATGCTGTCGGCGCGGCACAGCATGTTGTAGACCTCGGGGTCCTCGGGCGGCAGGGTGGCGAGACTGTAGTCCAGCTGGTGGTGCTGCCGCATCAGGTCGAACGCCTTGCGGATGCAGGTGAGCATCCCCAGCGACAGCACATCGACCTTGAGAATGCCCAGCGTGTCGATGTCGTCCTTGTCCCAGCAGATCACCGTACGCCCCTCCATGGTGGCGTTCTCGATCGGCACCAGTTCGTCCAGACGCCCTTGGGTGATGACAAAACCGCCGACGTGCTGGCTCAGGTGGCGGGGAAAGCCGATGATCTCCTCCACCAGCTGCAGGGTCAGCTGCAGGCGGCGGCTGTCCGGGTCGAGGCCGATCTCGCGCATGCGCTCGGCCTCCACCCCCTGGGTGCTGAAGAAGCCCCAGAGCTGCGAGGACATCGCCGAGATCGTGTCCTCGGTCAGCCCCATGGCGCGGCCGACCTCGCGGATGGCGCGTTTGCCGCGGTAATGGATCACCGTCGCGCACAGCCCTGCGCGGTGGCGGCCGTAGCGTTCATAGATCCACTGGATCACCTCCTCGCGCCGCTCGTGCTCGAAATCGACGTCGATGTCGGGCGGCTCGTCGCGGGCCTCGGAGACGAAACGCTCGAACACCATGGTGCCCAGTTCCGGGCTGACCGAGGTGACGCCGAGGCAATAACAGACCACCGAATTGGCAGCGGACCCCCGCCCCTGGCACAGGATCCCGCGGGAGCGGGCAAAGGCGACGATGTCGCGCACGGTGAGGAAATAGGGATCGTATTTCAGCTTGGCGATCAGGGTGAGCTCATGCTCCAGCAGCGCGCGCACCCGCTGCGGCGCGCCGCCGGGGTAGCGCCAGCTCAACCCCTCCTCGGCCAGCCTGCGCAGACGCTGCGGCGGCGTCTCGCTCTCGCTGCCCTCGTCCGGGTAGTCATAGCGCAGCTCATCCAGCGAAAAGCTGAGCTGTGCTGCCAGCCGGGCGGCATTGTCCACCGCCTGCTCATGATCGCGCAACAGGCGGCGCAGCTCCGCCTCGGAGCGCAGCCGCTGCTCGCCGTTGGCCATCGCGGCGCTGCCCAGGTCCTCCACCTTGCAGCGCAGGCGGATGGCGGTCAGCACATCGCCCAGGCGGCGGCGGCTGCCGTGGTGCATTTTCGGCGCAGCGCTGGCCAGAAGCGGCAGGCCCAGATGGCTGGCCGCCTCTGCCAGCTGCGCAAACCGCGCCCGGTCGCCACCATCGTAGGCGGGCGCCATCATGAGGTGCATGCGGGCACCAAAGCGGCGCGTCAGCCGCTCCATATGCGGCCCCCACCCGCCCGCGCCGCCGGGCAGATGCTCCGCCTGCGGCACCAGCAGCAGGTGCAGCCCGTCCGCGAATTCCATCAGGTCGGAAAGCTGCAGGGTACAGCTGCCCTTTTCCGCCCTCAGCCGTCCGGTGGAGAGCAGCCGGGTCAGGCTGCCCCAGCCGATGCGATCCACCGGCAGGGCGATCACCGGCGGCGCATCGGTGAAGACCAGTCGCGCCGCGGGGATCAGCCGCACGGTGCCGTAGACCGGAAAGGAGGGCGGCTGCGAAAGACCCTCCGGGCGCGGCGGCCCGATCGGACTGTTCTGCCGGTCCCAGGCCTGCCGCTCGGCCACCCGGCGGGCAATGTCGCGACATTCCGCATGGGCGCGCACGATCCCCGCCACCGAGTTCTCATCGGCGATGGCAATCGCGCCGATCCCCAGCAGCAACGCACGGCGCACATATTCCTCCGGATGCGAGGCCCCGGTGAGGAAGGTGAAGTTGGACAGGCAGGCGAACTCGGCAAACATGACCCGCATGATATTCCCGTTTTGTTCTCATGTGGAGTCCTGCCGGCACGTGATCCCGCGCCGTGCGTCAGCACGGCGCCCGGCCCAACAGGCCAGGGGGCATTTTCAATGCCCGCAGGACTGGCGGGAGCCCCCCGCCTGTCTGCGGGATGCGCAGGATCCGGGTCGATTGCGGCGATGCGTGTCTGGCAAGGTTCAGCCAGCAAAGGAGACCCACGATGCCCAGAATCACCGCCCTGCCCACAGAGATCGTCCGCGCCCTGCAGGCGGGCGGCCCCGATGCCCACGGCCAGCGGCCGGAGCGCGGTGTCGGATGGCGGCGGCAATCCCTGCCGCCACTGCCTGAGGTACATTCCCGAAGGCGCTGAAATGCTGATCCTCGCCCACCGCCCTTTTCCGCAGGCGCAGCCCTATGCCGAAACCGGGCCGATCTTCCTGTGTGCCGAGCCTTGCGCACGGCATGAGGGGGACGGGGTTCCGCAGGCCTTGGAGGGCTCTCCCGATTACCTGATCAAGGGCTACAGCGCCGACCACCGGATCGTCTATGGCACCGGCCTCGTGATCCCGCAGGCCCAGATGATGGCGCAGGCCGAAGCGATCTTTGCGGATCAGCGGGTGGCGTATATCCACGTCCGCTCCGCCCGCAACAACTGCTATCAGGCGCGGATTGACCGAGGATAGGCAGAGCTTCATGAGACAGCGGATGGCTCCGCCTGACCTCTCAGAATACAGAGGGCCGCGCCTCCCCTGCCAGGTCGGCCTTCAGGCGGATTTCGTCAGCGACAGGAACACGTCTTCCAAATCCGCTTCCTCGGTCTTCACGTCGCGGATGCTGATCCCGGCGGCATGGACCGCGGCCAGCACCTCCTCGGCGCTGGTCACCTGGCTGCGGTAGCGCAGCACCACGGCGCCGTCGTCACGCAGGGCGGCCTCGATGCCTTCGCCCTGCGGCAGCCGGTCCACCGGGGCGGCGGGCTGCACCACCATCGCCTTGGCATCCAGTCGTCCCAGCAGGCTGGCGGTGGTGTCGCGGGCCACCACCTCGCCCTGGTTGATGATGGCGATCTCGTCGCACATCTCCTCGGCCTCCTCGAGGTAATGGGTGGTGAGGATGATGGTCATGCCTTGCGCGTTCAGCTTGCGGATGTTGTCCCACAGCATCTGGCGCAGCTCGATGTCGACGCCCGCGGTGGGCTCGTCCAGCACCAGAACCGAGGGGCGGTGCACCAGCGCCTTGCCCAGCAGAAGCCGCCGCCGCATACCGCCGGAGAGGGTGCGCGCATAGGCTTCTGCCTTGTCGGTGAGGCCGATCATCGCCAGGATCTCGTCGCTGTGGCGCTGCGCCTTGGGCACGCCGTATAGCCCCGCCTGCACCTCCAGCGCGCCGCGCGGGGTGAAGAAAGGGTCGAGGTTCAGCTCCTGCGGCATCACCCCGATGGCAGCGCGGCTCTGGCGCGGGTTCTCGTCCTGGTCGAAGCCCCAGATCGACACCTGGCCGGAGGTCTTGCGCACCAGCCCGGCAAGGATGTTGATGAGGGTGGATTTGCCCGCGCCGTTCGGCCCCAGCAGGCCAAAGACGGAGCCGCGCGGGATGTCCAGATCGATACCCTTCAGCGCCTCCTTGGCGGGGCTGCTTTTCTGGGCTGCATAGACCTTGCGAAGGCCCCGGATTTCAATCGCCGCCGTGTTCATTCCCGTCGCTCCCGTGACAAACCGCTGCGGCGCGCGGCCGCTGACGCAACACGGGATACCCTGCATCGGCGCTGGCGGAAACCGGGAAATCAGTCGGCGCTGCCCTCGCCCTGCCGACCGTCCCGGCCCTGGCCGTCATCCTCCGCACGGCTGCGGCGCAGGGCGGATTCGATGCGGGCGGCTGCGGGCGGCTCGCCCTCGGGCGCGCGCGGCCAGCCTTCGCGCTGCTTGCCACGGATGCCGTCGGTTTCCTCGGTCTGGTCGTGGAACAGCAGCACTCGCGTCGGATAGGGCATGTCGACGCCGGCCTTGTCGAGCGCGTTGTAGACTTCCTTGATGACGCGGGCATAGGTGTGGCTGACCTCGGTGCGCACCGACTTGGTCCACCAGCGCAGCCGCACGGTGTTGCCGTCGGCATCCATCGACCAGGGCAGCGCCTCGGGGGCGGGATCGTCCAGCACGCCTTCGACGCCGGCGCAGGTCTCCTCCATGATCTTGCAGGCGGTGTCGAAATCATCCGAGCAGCCGATCTGCACCCCGTATTGCGAGCGCCGCTTGTCAAAGGCGGTGTTGACGATCACCGCGTCTGTATAGATGTCGGCGTTGGGGATCACCACGCGGCGGCCGTCATAGGTCTTGATCATGGTGGCGCGGGTCTCGATCCGCTCCACCGTGCCCTCGTAGCCGCCCGAGACGATCTGGTCGCCCACCTCGAACGGCTGGCGCAGCAGGATCAGGATGCCCGCCAGCATGTTCTGCAGGATGTCCTTGAAGGCAAAGCCGATCGCCACCGATGAAATCCCCAGCCCGGCGAACAGGTCGCCCGGGGTGACCGAGGGGGCCACGATGGTGATCGCCAGCATGACGCCGACGATGATGATGGCCCAGCGCACCAGCGCGCCGCCGACCTCGCCCAGGCTGGGGCGGTCACGGCGGTGGCCCATGCGGCACAGCAGCCGCCCGATGGCGCCCGCCGCGAACCAGAAGACCAGCAGCAGCACGAGGGCGATGCCAATGTTGGGCAGCAGCGAGAAGAAACCATCGACCCAGGAATCGAGCTTTTCAAAGAAATTGCCGGTGTCGGCGTCGATCTCCTCGAGGCCGCTGTCGGTGGGACCGCTGTCATCGGGCTCCATGTGCATCTCCTTGGCCAGCCGCTGCTTTGCGCAACGAAATGGCCCGGTTAGCCGGTCGGTCAAGCGCCGCCGCCCCTCTTGCCCGTCTGCGGCACCGCCGCTATGGTTCGCCAAACCGCGTACCGGCACGGTGCGCAAAGCCAGTGAGACATAGCCAGACATGACCATCGCCCCGCCCGAAACGCGTATCGTCACCACAACCCGCGTCGCCTGTGACGGCGGCGAAGGTGCCCTGGGTCATCCGCGGGTCTACCTGCATATCCCCGAAGACCAGGGCTGGGTTGAATGCCCCTATTGCGACTGCAAGTTCATCCTCGCCGATGCGCAGGAAGAGGTCGCCAAGGCGGCGCAGTGACGCCTGCCACGCGCCGGACCCGTGATACCGGGCCTGATATCCGGCTTGATAGCGGGCCTGATATCCGGCTTGATAGCGGGCCTGAGCGCCCCGGCGGCATCTGATGGCGCAATTGCTGATCGTATACCACAGCCGCACCGGTGGCAGCCGCCAGATGGCGGAGGCCGCCTGCGACGCTGCGCGGGATGAGGCCGAGACCCTCCTGAAGCGCGCCGAGGACACCGGGCCCGAGGATCTGCTGGCGGCGGATGGTTATCTCTTCTGTGCGCCGGAAAACCTGGCGGCGCTGTCCGGCCCGATGAAGGATTTCTTTGACCGCTGCTATTATCCGGTGCTGGGGCAGCTGAACGGGCGGCCCTACGCGCAGATGGTCTGCGCCGGCTCGGACGGCGAGAACGCGGCGCGCCAATGCGCCCGCATCGCGCAGGGGTGGCGGCTGAAACCTGTGCAGGCACCCCTGATCATCTGCACCCACGCACAGACCCCCGAGGCGATCCTGGCCGAGAAGGTGATTCCCGAGGCCGAGCTACAGACCTGCCGCGAGCTGGGCCAGGCGCTGGCGGCGGGGCTGGCGATGGGGGCATTCTGAGCCGCGCGGCCCGCCCCGGCCGGGCGCTTCGCGCCAAAGGGCGCCGAGCCGCCAGCCACGCCCGAAACTCCAATTGCCCTTCCTGTCCGGATCACCGATAACCGGGAAACAGAACACGAACGGATCTGCAAACAAACGGGGGCGCGACAGGCCATGAGCGGGACAAAATTCGGCAAGGGCTGCCATCTGCATCTGATTGACGGCTCGGCCTTCATCTTCCGCGCCTATCATGCGCTGCCGCCGCTGACCCGCAAATCCGACGGGCTGCCGATCGGCGCCGTCTCGGGCTTTTGCAACATGCTGTTCAAGCAGGTCGAGGACAACAAGGGCCCCGATGCGCCCACCCATGTGGCGGTGATCTTCGACCACTCGGGCAAGTCCTTCCGCAACGAGATGTACGACCTGTACAAGGCCAACCGCCCGCCCGCGCCCGAGGACCTGGTGCCGCAGTTTCCGCTGACCCGCGAGGCCACCCGTGCCTTCAACATCGCCTGCAAGGAGATCGAGGGCTACGAGGCTGATGACATCATCGCCACCCTCGCCTGCCAGGCGCGCGAGGCCGGGGGGCGTGTCACCATCATCTCCTCGGACAAGGACCTGATGCAGCTGGTCGGCGGCGGGGTCGAAATGCTCGACGCGATGAAGAACAAGCGCATCGATGCCGATGGCGTGCGCGAGAAATTCGGCGTTGGCCCGGAACGGGTGGTGGACGTGCAGGCGCTGGCCGGTGACAGCGTCGACAACGTGCCGGGCGCGCCGGGCATCGGCATCAAGACGGCGGCGCTTCTGATCAACGAATTCGGTTCGCTGGAAGACCTGCTGGACCGCGCCGAGGAGATCAAGCAGCCCAAGCGGCGGCAGACGCTGATCGAAAAGCGCGAACAGATCGAACTGTCCAAAAAGCTGGTGCAGCTGGACTGCAACATGGAGCTGGACTTCACCCTCGACGATCTCGAGGTGATGGAGCCTGACCCGGAAACCCTGCTCGGCTTCCTGTCGCAGATGGAGTTCCGCACCCTGACCAAGCGGCTCGCCGATCAGCTGGGCATGGACGCGCCGACGATCCCCGAAGCACCGGCCACCGCCGCCGCGACCGCCGCGGCAGCAGTCCCGGCACCGGAAGAGGTGCCATTCGACCGGGACGGATACGAATGCGTGCGCGATGCCGCTGCCCTGCAGGTCTGGATCGATCGCATCCGGCACCGCGGCTGGGTGGCGGTGGATACCGAAACCACCGGACTGGACGAAATGGTGGCGGATCTGGTCGGCATCTCGCTCTGCGTGGAGCCGGGTCAGGCCTGTTACATCCCGCTGGCGCACAAGGCCGGCGGCGATGACCTGTTCGGCGGCGAAGGGCTAGCCGAGGGGCAGATGCCGCTGGAAGAGGCCGTGGCGATGCTGAAGCCGGTGCTGGAAGATCCGGCGATCATGAAGATCGGCCAGAACATGAAATACGACGCCAAGATCCTCTACCGGTACGGGGTGCAGGTGGCGCCGATCGACGACACCATGCTGATGTCCTATGCGCTGCACGCCGGCCTGCACGGCCATGGCATGGACACGCTGTCCGAACGCTACCTCAACCACACGCCGATCCCGATCAAACCGCTGCTCGGCAGCGGCAAATCGGCGATCACCTTTGACAGGGTGACGATCGAGGATGCGGTTCCCTACGCGGCCGAGGATGCGGATATCACCCTGCGCCTGTGGCAGAAATTCAAACCGCAGCTGCATCAGGAACGCGTCACCACCGTCTATGAAACGCTGGAGCGCCCGCTGGTTCCGGTGCTGGCCGAGATGGAGCGCAACGGCATCAAGGTGGACCGCGACACGCTCAGCCGCATGTCCAATGCCTTTGCCCAGAAGATGGCGGCGCTGGAGGCCGAGATACACGAACTGGCGGGCGAGAGCTTCAACGTCGGCTCGCCCGCGCAGCTGGGCGAGATCCTGTTCGAGAAGATGTCGCTGCCCGGCGGCAAGCGCGGCAAGAACGGCAAGTTCTCCACCGGCGCGGACATTCTCGAGGATCTGGCGACCGAACACGACCTGCCCGCACGGGTGCTGGACTGGCGCCAGCTGTCGAAGCTGAAGTCGACCTACACCGATGCGCTGCAGGACCACATCAACCCGGACACCGGCCGCGTGCATACATCCTACGCGCAGACCGGGGCCAGCACCGGCCGCATGGCCTCGACCGATCCGAACCTGCAGAACATCCCGATCCGCAGCGAAGAGGGCCGCCGCATCCGCGAGGCCTTCGTGGCGGAAGAGGGCAACGTGCTCCTGGCGCTCGACTACAGCCAGATCGAGCTGCGCATCCTGGCCCATATGGCCGACATCGACGCGCTGAAGCAGGCCTTTGCCGAGGGGCAGGACATTCACGCGATGACCGCGTCGGAGATGTTCAACGTGCCGCTGGAGGAGATGACACCGGAAATCCGCCGCCAGGCCAAGGCGATCAACTTCGGTGTGATCTACGGCATCTCGGGCTTTGGCCTGGCGCGCAACCTGCGCATCCCGCGAAAAGAGGCGCAGGGCTTCATCGACCGCTACTTCGAGCGCTTCCCAGGCATCCGCCGCTACATGGATCAGACGGTGGAATTCGCCAAGGAGCACGGCTATGTGCAGACCCTGTTCGGGCGCAAGATCCACACCGCCGAGATCAACGCCAAGGGGCCGAAGGCGGGCTTTGCCAAACGCGCGGCGATCAACGCGCCGATCCAGGGAACAGCGGCCGATGTGATCCGCCGCGCCATGGTGCGGATGCCCGATGCCATCGCCCATCTGCCCGCCCGGATGCTGCTGCAGGTGCACGATGAACTGCTGTTCGAAGTGCCCGAATCGGCAGTCGAGGAAACCATCGAGATCGCCCGGCAGGTGATGGAAAACGCCGCCGACCCGGCGGTGCATCTGGACGTGAAACTGGTGGTGGAGGCTGGCCGCGGCCAGAACTGGGCCGAGGCCCACTGACCCCGCCCCCAGCCGCGCCCGCGGCAGCCAGCGCTCCCGCCCGGCTTCGATCTTGCGATCTCAGCCCGTTGGGCCGGGCGCCGCTGGCGCGGCGCGGCGCCACCACTCAGCGGAAGCACAACGCCGCCTCGCCGGGTCAAGGGAGCCGCCAGGCTCCGCGCGACGCGCGGCTTGCCCTTGACGCGGACCGCCGCAAAAACACTGGACAACGCCCCTCAAGGGCAGACCTGCCCTTAGGGGCTTCTCAGCCAATAATCTGCCCCGCGCGGCAGGGCCGATGCGGCAGCCGGGACACGCCACATTGACATCCCGCGGGCGGGCGGGGAAGTCTTTGGCAGGCGTTCCGGCACCGCCCGGCGGGCCGCTCTTTCAACCGTTCATTTTTGGTGCAAGACATTGAAACAGATCCTCTTTGCCTGCCTGCTGGCCGCCGTCGGCGGCTGCGCGCATCACATCAAACCTGCCGTAACGCACTACAACGGCGACAGCGTCACCGTTGCCACCCAGCAGCATCACAAGCGCCGCTGGGCGCTGGCCGCCGCCAGCGGCGAGGCGGACCGGGTCTGCCAGCAGGGCCAGGGCAAACGCGCCGAACATGCCTCCACCCGCAAGGATGGCGCGGCGGGGCGGAATTACGACCTGTTTCTCTGCCTGAACTGACGGCGCAGCAGGCGCCAGCCGCACCGCGCCAGCGGTGCGCGGCCCAACCGCGGTGGCGGCATCTTTGATGCCGCGGGCTGCGGGCGGGAGCGCTTCCCCTTCGCTCAGCCCTCAGACGGCTGGCGCACCATCCGCGCCACCATGCGCCGCACCATCGGCGCAACCACGAGCACGGTCGGAAAGGCCACCGGCCAGCTGAAGCTCCAGGCCGCCATCCAAGCCGTCGCAAAACCGTCGAGCCCGGTCACGCGCAGGGTGGCAATGCCCGAGACGATGCAAGACATCATTCCCGACAAGAGCAGGGCAAACAGAATGGGGGCGAAACGGGCTGGCAGCATGGCGATCTCCTTCTGGCAGCGTCGGGCGGCAGCGGCCGGAACCACCTGCCGCGACCTTCCTACGCAGGGCGTCATATGCAGGCATAGCCCGGAAAAGAAAACTGCCGTGGCGCACAGGGGGCTGCGCGGCCGCGCCTGCGCTGTCAGCCGCGGCGGCCTCAGCGCATCCAGCCGAGGCTGTCCTCGGTGCGCCGGGTTGTGGGAGTGTATTCGGCGCTCACCCAGCCGTCATAGCCGCTGGCGTCGATCGCGGCGAACAGCTCCTGGAAGTCCACCGGCCCGGTGCCCGGCTCGCAGCGCGCAGGCGCCGCGCCGATCTGCACATGCACCGCTTGGGCGCCGAACTCCTCCCAGACCCGCGCCGCATCGCCGTGGATCAGCTGGGCGTGGTAGGCGTCGTACTGCAGGCCCACATTGGGCCGGTCCACCGCCGCCAGCACTTCCATCGCGAGGTTGTAGTCATCGAGGAAATAGCCCGGCTGGTCGCCGCTGTTCAGCGGCTCGATGGTGAACTGCTGCCTGGGGGCGCGGTCGGCGGCCCATTGCAGGTTCTGCACGAAGGTGGCCTGCGCCGCAGCCCCCTTGGCATAGCCGGCCATCACGTGGATCTTTCCCGCCTTCAGCGCCTCGGCATAGCGCAGCACCCGGCGGATGTCGCGCTGGAAGCGATCGACGCCCTCAGGCAGCGCCGCGTAGCCGGGCATGCCGCCGGTGTAATTGGGCGGTGGCGCATTGATCAGCAACAGCTCCAGCCCGTTGGCCAGCAGCGCGCGCTGGGTTTCCTTGGCCGCAAGCTCGTAGGGCGCAAGGATCTCCACGGCCTCGAAGCCGGCGGCGGCGGCGGCGGCAAAACGGTCGAGATAGGGCAGCTCGGCAAACAGCATCGAGATGTTGGCGGCGAATCTGGGCATATCGATCTCCTGGCGTCATGGTGGTTTAGGCCGCGACGGCGGCGAAGGCCAAGGGCCAGAAAACGGCGGATTTTCGCTTTTCTTCCTAAGAATGCGCCGCGGCCGACGGCTAGTCCGCCTCCAGCTCGGCCGAGGGGATCAGGCCGAAGAACGCGCCCTGCGACCAGACGCCGAACCATCCGTCGTGGTGCTCGCCCAGCTCCGCCAGCCGGTAGAAGCTTTTGCGGTCGATCAGCGCCTCCAGCCCGGCGCGCACCATCACATACGGCGAGGGCTCGCCACTGGCGGAATCGCGCGTCACCCGGATCGGGTGCTCGGGCCCGGCCGCGGCGGTGTCGCCGATATTGGTGGTAAAGGTGATGACCTGGTCGCGTCCCTCGCCCGCAACCTCGAAATCCACCGCCACGAAGGGTGCATCCTCCACGGTGATGCCGACCTTTTCCGCAGGCGTCACAAGGTAGTAGCGCCCGTCCTCCAGCTTCAGGATCGAGGCGAACAGCTTCACCAGTTCGAACCGGGTGAAGGGCGTGCCGAGGTAATGCCAGCTGCCGTCGCGGGCGATGCGGATGTCCAGATCACCGCTGAACGGCGGGTTCCACAGGTGCACCGGCGGCAGGCCCCTGGCCTTGCCCGGCGCCTGACCCGCCGCCTCTTCCGCCGCCCGCGTGGCCGCTTTTGCCGCCGCTGCGAGGCCCTCGGCATCGGGAGTCACAGGATTTTGTCCGCTCATTGCTTTTGCCATTTCCTGTCAGCACGATAGAGTAACACCATACATCCGGGAAACGAGGAATGTCATGTCCGAAACAGACGATCTGCTGGCCGCCATCGAATCGCTGGAAGCCAAGCTGCAGGAGGCGCGTGCCTCGATCACCCGGCGCTTCATCGGCCAGGAGCGGGTCGTGGACCTGACCCTGTCGGTGCTGTTGTGCGGCGGCCACGGGCTGCTGATCGGCCTGCCCGGCCTCGGCAAGACCCGGCTGGTGGAGACGCTGAGCACGGTTATGGGGCTGGACGGCAACCGCATCCAGTTCACCCCCGACCTGATGCCCGCCGACATTCTGGGCTCCGAGGTGCTGGACACCGCCGCCGACGGCCACCGCTCGTTCCGCTTCGTGCCGGGGCCGGTGTTCTGCCAGCTCCTGATGGCGGATGAGATCAACCGCGCCAGCCCCCGCACCCAGTCGGCGCTGCTGCAGGCGATGCAGGAGCGGATGGTGACGGTGGCGGGCGAGGACCGCCCGCTGGGGGTGCCGTTCCACGTGCTGGCCACCCAGAACCCGATCGAGCAGGAGGGCACCTATCCGCTGCCCGAGGCGCAGCTGGACCGCTTCCTTTTGCAGATCGACGTCGCCTATCCCGACCGCGCGACCGAGCGCGACATCCTGCTGGCCACCACCGGGGCCGAGGAGGCCGAGGCCTACCCGGTCTTTACCGCGGACGAGCTGATCGCGGCGCAGACCCTGTTGCGGCGGATGCCGGTGGGAGAGTCGGTGGTGGAGATGATCCTCGACCTGGTGCGCGCCTTCCGCCCCGAGGAACCGGGCGTATCGGACCGGGTGGCGCAGACCGTGGCCTGGGGCCCCGGCCCGCGGGCGGCGCAGGCGCTGATGCTGGCGGTGCGCGCGCGGGCGCTGTTGCAGGGCCGGCTGGCTCCCGGCGTCGAGGATGTGCTGGACATGGCGCAGCCGGTGCTGAGCCACCGGATGCAGCTGAATTTCGCCGCCCGCGCGCGCGGCGACAGCCTGGCGGCATTGATCGCCGACACCGCCGCCGACCTGGCCCGCAGCGGAGCCGCCGCGTGACCAGACCCGCCGCCCATCCCGCAGCCAGCGCGCTGCGGCACCGCGCCGAGGCCGAGGCCAGCGCCCTGCCGCCGCTGCTGGTGCAGGCGCGGCAGCTGGCGGGCGCGGTACTGATGGGCGAGCACGGCCGCCGCCGGGCCGGGACCGGCGATGATTTCTGGCAATACCGTCCGGCGCAGCCCGGCGACAGCCGCCGGATGATCGACCACCGCCGCTCAGCCCGTGGCGATGTGCAATTCGTCCGCGAGCGCGAATGGCAGATTGCCCAGACGGTGCATCTGTGGGTCGATGCCGGCGCCTCGATGCGCTTTGCCTCCGGCGCGAAACTGCCGCAGAAGGCCGAGCGCGCGCGGCTGTTGGGGCTGGCGGCGGCGGTGCTGATGGTGCAGGGCGGCGAGCGGGTCGGCCTGACCGGCGGCAGCCTGCCGCCGCGGCGCGGCAACGTGCAGATCCTGCGGCTGGCCGAAGCGCTGATGGACGACGCGGCAGAGGATTATGCGCCGCCCAACGACCGCGCCCTGATCCCGCATGCGCGCGCCCTGTTCATCTCGGATTTCCTCGGACCGTTCGACGCCCTGGAACAGGCGCTGTCCAAGGCCGCCGCGCGCGGCGTGCGCGGTGTGCTGTTGCAGGTGCTGGACCCGGCGGAAGAAGCCTTTCCCTTTGCCGGGCGTACCCTGTTCGAAAGCATCGGCGGCGCTGTCACACATGAAACACTTAAGGCCTCGGCGCTGCAGGCGCGCTACCTGGACCGGCTGGCAGAGCGCCGCGCCGCGCTGGAGCGGCTGTGCCACGAGGCGGGCTGGCGCTTTGGCCGACACCACACCGGCGATCCGGCGCAGGCGGCGCTGATGTGGCTGTACCACGCATTGGAAAGAACCGCGCCATGACAACGATTGCAGGCATCGGCTTCACCGCGCCCTGGCTCTTGCTGGGTCTGCTGGCGCTGCCGGTGCTGTGGTTCCTCCTGCGCGCGGTGCCGCCGGCGCCGAAGCGTCAGCCGTTCCCGGCGGTGACGCTGCTTCTGGGGCTGAAGGACGACCAAAGCCTCTCTGACCGTACGCCCTGGTGGCTCTTGCTGCTGCGCATGGCGGCGGTGGCGGCGGCGATCCTTGGCCTTGCCGGGCCGGTGCTGAACCCCAGCACCGAGGACACGGCCGCCCGCGCGCCGCTGCTGGTGGTGCTGGACGCCAGCTGGGCGGGAGCGGCCGACTGGCAGCAGACCAGCGCCCAGCTGGCGCAGCAGCTGGAGGACGCCGGGCGCGCCGAACGCCCGGTGGCGCTGCTGCGGCTGACTGCGCCCGAGCCCCTGCAGTTCCGCGCCGCCAGCAGCTGGCAGCGGCAGCTGGCCGGGCTGGAGCCGCTGCCCTGGCAGCCGGGCGAGGCACAGCTGCAGGCCGCCACCGAGGTGCTGGCCGCGGCCCAGGGCGCGTTTGACACGGTCTGGTTCAGCGACGGGCTGGACTACCCCGGCCGCGACGGGCTGATTGCCACGCTCAGCGAGCACGGCGCCATTGAGGTCTATGAACAGCCCGCGCCGGTGCTGGGGTTGCGCCCGGCCGGCTACACCACCGACGGCATCGAGATCACCGCCCTGCGCAGCCGCGCCGGACCCGCGCAGCAGGTCACCGTGCTGGCCCAGGGCCGCGACCCCGGCGGCACCGCCCGCACGCTCGCCACCCTGCCGCTGCGCTTTGGCGATGGCGCGGTCGAGGCCAGCGCCGGACTGTCACTGCCGGCCGAGCTGCGCGCGCGGCTGACCCGGTTCGAGATCCAGGGTCTGCGCAGCGCCGGGACGGTGGCGCTGACCGACGATTCCCTGCGCCGCCGCGAGGTGGCGCTGGTCGCAGCCCAGAGCGAGGACGAGGGACTCGCGCTGCTGTCGCCGCTGCACTACCTGCGCCAGGCGCTGGAGCCCTCGGCCGAGCTGCTGGAGGGCGCGCTGCCGGATCTGCTGCCCGCAAACCCCGATGTGATCGTGCTGGCGGATGTGGCGCAGCTTGCCCCTGACCAGGAGGCCGGGGTCATCGAATGGGTCGAGAACGGCGGCCTTCTGTTGCGCTTTGCCGGACCGCGGCTGGCCGCCAGCGACACCGCCCGCGCGGGCGAAGCGCCACTGATGCCGGTGCGGCTGCGCATCGGCGGCCGCAGCATCGGCGGCGCCATGAGCTGGGGCGAACCGAAAACGCTGGCGCCCTTCGCGGAAGGCTCGCCCTTTTACGGGCTGGAGGTGCCGGATGAAGTCGCGGTCACCTCTCAGGTGGTGGCGCAGCCCGATCCGCAGCTGGCCGAACGGGTGATCGCAGAGTTGGCCGACGGCACCCCGCTGGTCACCCGCAAGACGCTGGGACAGGGCCAGGTGGTGCTGTTCCACGTGACCGCCAACGCGGAATGGAGCAGCCTGCCGCTGTCGGGCCTGTTCGTGTCGATGCTGGAGCGGCTGGCGGTGTCGTCCTCTGCCGCAGTTCCCAGCGCCGAAGATCTGGAGGGCACCACCTGGACCCCGGTCGAGGTGCTGGACGGCTTTGGCCGCAGCGAAACCGCGGGCACGCTGCCGGGGGTCAAGGGGCCGGACCTGGTGGCCGCTGCCGCCGGGCCCGAGCTGCGCCCCGGCGTCTACTCCGGCGGGCGGCGGGTGCTGGCGCGCAACGTGCTGCGCCCCGACGACGCGCTGCAGGCGGCGCGCTGGCCTGCCACGGTGGACGTCAGCGCCTACGGCGCGCCGCAGGAGCAGCCCTTGGGCGGTGCCTTCCTGACCCTGGCGCTGGCGCTGCTGGCGCTGGATGTGCTGGGCACGCTGCTGGTCTCCGGCCTGCTGGCGCCGCGCCGCGCGGCGCTGATGCTGGCAGGCGCACTGGCGCTGGCTGCCGCGACAGCGCCGCAGGAGGCGCGCGCGCAGCAGGCAGCCGCGCCGCCGCCCTCCGCCGCCGAGGATGCGCGGGCCGCGGATCTGGCGGCCGAGCTGGTGCTGGCGCATGTGCTGACCGGCGACGCCGAGGTCGACCGCATCGCCGCTGCCGGCCTGCGCGGCCTGTCCGACACGCTGTTCTTCCGCACCTCGGTCGAGCCGGCCGAACCGGCGGGCGTCGATCTGGAGCGCGACGAGCTGGCGTTCTTTCCGCTGCTCTACTGGCCGGTTACCCGCGACCAGCCGCTGCCCTCGGCGGCGGCCTATGCCAAGCTGAACACCTACCTGCGGGCGGGCGGCATGATCCTGTTCGACACCCGCGACGCGGATCTCGCGGGCGCCGGCGCCAGCAGCCCGGCGGCGCGGCGGCTGCAACAGATCGCTTTGCCCCTGGACATCCCGCCGCTGGAGGTGGTGCCGCAAGACCACGTGCTGACCCGCGCCTTCTACCTGCTGCAGGATTTCCCCGGCCGCCACACCCGTGGCCCGGTCTGGGTCGAAGCTGCGCCCCCGGATGCCGAGCAGGCCGAGGGGATCCCCTTCCGCAACCTCAACGACGGGGTGACGCCGGTGGTGATCGGCGGCAATGACTGGGCCGCGGCCTGGGCGGTGGACGGCAACGGGCGGCCCCTGCTGCCTGTCGGGCGCGGCTATGCCGGCGAGCGGCAGCGCGAGCTGGCCTTCCGCTTTGGCGTCAACCTGGTGATGCATGTGCTGACCGGCAACTACAAATCCGACCAGGTGCATGTGCCGGCCCTTTTGGACCGGCTGGGGCAATAGGGGCACGCGCGATGACACAGACAATCCTGTTCGACCCGCTGGTGCCCTGGCCGGTGCTCTGGGCTGCCGTCGCGGTGACGCTGGCGGCGCTGCTGCTGGCGCTGTGGAAGCGGCTGCCGGGCTGGGGCCTGCGGGCACTGGCGGCGCTGGTGCTGCTGGCCGCCCTCAGCGGACCAGTGCATCAGAGCGAGGACCGCGCTGCGCTGGATGACATCGTCATCGTCGCCGAGGACCAGACCGCCAGCCAGCAGCTGGGCGATCGCCCGCAGCAGGTGGCCGAGGCGCGGGCGCAACTGAAGGCGGCGCTGGAGGCCCGTCCCGGCACCGATGTGCGCTGGATCACCGTGCCGGATGGCGCCGGCGACGAAGGCACGCGGCTGATGGGCGCGATTGCCCAGGCGCTGGCGGATGAGCCGCGCGCGCGGGTGGCCGGCATCATCGCGCTGAGCGACGGCCAGGTGCATGACGCCGAGCCGCCGCTGGACCTGCCCGCGCCGATGCACCTGCTGCTGTCGGGCCGCGAGGACGACTGGGACCGCCGCCTGATCGTGAAGAACGCGCCGGGCTTTGGCATCATCGGCGAGCCGGTCACGCTGACGCTGCGGATCGAGGACCAGGGGGCTGCGCCCTCGGAACGTGGCCTGGCGGCGCTGGAGGTTTCCGTCGCGGGCGGCGCGCCGCAGCGCTTTACCCTGCCGGTGGGCGTCGATTTCGAGCTGCCGATGGTGCTGCAGCATGGCGGCCGCAACGTAATCCGCTTCAGCGTGCCGGAAGAACCGGGCGAGCTGACCGCGCGCAACAACTCCGCCCTGGTGCAGATCAACGGCGTGCGCGACCGGCTGCGGGTGCTCCTGGTGTCGGGCGAGCCGCATGCCGGCGGGCGCACCTGGCGTAACCTGCTGAAATCCGACAGCGCCGTCGACCTGGTGCATTTCACCATCCTGCGCCCCCCCGAGAAGCAGGACGGGGTGCCGGTTGAGGAACTGTCGCTGATCGCCTTCCCCACCCGCGAGCTGTTCCTGGAGAAGATCGAGGATTTCGACCTCATCATCTTTGACCGCTACAAGCGGCGCGGCATCCTGCCTGCGATCTACCTCGACAACGTGGCCAATTACGCGATGGGCGGCGGCGCAGTGCTGGTGGCGGCGGGGCCGGATTTTGCCAGCGCCGACAGCATCTACCGCTCGCCGCTGTCGCTGATCCTGCCGGCCGAGCCGTCGGCGCGGGTGCTGGAGCAGGCCTTCCGCCCCGCCGTGACCGATCTGGGGCGCCAGCATCCGGTGACCTCGGGCCTGGAGGGCGCCGGGGACTGGGGCCGCTGGTTGCGCCAGATCGACCTGCGCACGCCCGAGGGCCAGGTGCTGATGAGCGGCGCTGATGAGCGCCCTCTCCTGGTGCTGAACCGGGTCGGTGAAGGGCGGGTGGCGCTCCTGGCCTCGGACCACGCCTGGCTGTGGAGCCGCGGTTACGAGGGCGGCGGGCCGCAGCTGGAGCTGCTGCGGCGGCTGGCGCATTGGATGATGAAGGAGCCGGAGCTGGAGGAAGAGGCGCTGTGGGCCGAGACCACCGGCCAGCGCATGCGGATCCTCCGCCGCACGCTGGCGCCGCAGGCCGGGCCGGTAACGGTGACCAACCCTGATGGCAGCACGGTGGAGCTGAGCTTGCGCGAGACCGCGCCGGGCCAGTGGGAGGCGCGCTACGAGGGGCCGGAACAGGGGCTGTACCGGCTGCAGGACGGCGACCAGAGCGCGGTTGTCGGCCTTGGCCCCGCCGCGCCGCGGGAGTTTGAGCAGACGCTGGCCACCGGAGACGTGCTGGCGCCGGTGCTGGCGCCCTGGCGCGGCGGTATTCTGCGGCTGGAGGACGGGCTGCCGTCGCTGCGCAACACCCGCGCGGGGCGTCCCGCAGCCGGGCGCGGCTGGATCGGCCTCACCCCGCGCGAGGCTTACGAGACGCTTTCGGTCAGCCAGGCGCCGCTGCTGCCCGGCTGGCTGGCGCTGCTGCTGGCGGCGTTCTTCATCACCGCAGGCTGGCTGCGCGAAGGGCGGCGATAACGCCCTCCCCTCCGCTGCATTGTGTCATTTCTGGCGGTGGTGCTCCCGCCCGCAGCGGGCGCCCCTGCGGGGCCGCCCTTTGCCGTTGGGCCGCGCGCCGCGCCAAGGGCGCGGCGCGGATCGCTTCGGGCAAAGCCCGAAGCGAAATACCTCTCCACCGTCGTCTCAGATCGTGTCGGGCTGTTGTCAATCGATCCGCAGGTCTACCCGGTCGGAGCGGCCTGCCCCATCCACCACCACCAGCGAAGAAAATCCGGCGCCGGGGCTGGGCAGGCTGATCTCCCGGTTGCGCGCGCCGCTGAGCACCGGCGCACCATTGGCCAGCACCAGAAACGGCGCGGTGCCGCCACGCAGCTTCAGCGTCAGTTCGCCGCCCGCCAGCGCCAGCCGGGCGCCCTGCGGCGGGAAGATCAGCTCGGGCGCAGCGGCATCGGCAAAGGCCGCGTCCCGGGGCCGGAAGCGGCGCAGCGGCGGCGGCAGCTCGGCGGCGCTGACGATCAGCGTTGCGAGGGGCGGCGGCGGCAGCGGCTCCAGCGCCGACTTCAGGCGGCCGAAGGCCTCGAACAGCACCGGGGCGGCCAGGTCGCCGCCGAAGATGCCCGGCACCGGCGTGCCGTCGGCGCGGCCCATCCAGATGCCGATCACGTGGCGGCCGTCCCAGCCGATCGCCCAGGCGTCGCGGTGGCCGTAAGAGGTGCCGGTCTTATAGGCGATGCTGCCCGCGCGCGCGCCCGGCGGCACCGGCAGGCCACGCAGGATGTCGCCCAGGTGCCAGGCCGCCTCGGGCGACATCAACCGGGCGGGGGCGGCGGGCATTTCGCCCTGCAGCACCTGCAGCCCCGGCCCCTGCCCGCCTGCCGCCAGCCCGGCGTAAAGCTGCACCAGATCCGCCAGGCTGACCCCGACGCCGCCCAGCGCCAGCGCCAGCCCCGGCGCGCCGCCGCCGGGCAGCTGCGCCTCCGCGCCGCCCGCCCGCAGCGCACCCAGCAGGCGAGCCGGGCCAAGCTCCTGCGTCAGTTTCACCACCGGAATGTTGAGCGACTGCTGCAGCGCCTCGCGCAGGCGGATATCGCCGCGGAAGGCGCCGTCGAAGTTCTGCGGCGCGTAGCCTGCGAAATTCACCGGCCCGTCATGGATCAGCGTTTCGGGATGCGCCAGCCCCTGGTCGAAGGCCAGCCCGTAGACCAGCGGTTTCAGGGTCGAGCCGGGCGAGCGGATGGCGCGGGTCATGTCGACAAAACCGCGCCGCGCGGTGGCGCTGTAATCGGGGGAGCCAACCATGGCCAGCACCTCGCCGGTCTGGTGATCGGCCGCAATCAGCGCCGCCGAAAGGTGCGGGCCGCCCTGCCGGGCCGCGTCGGCCAGCAGCTGCTGCATCCGCGCCTGCGTCTGGCGGTCCACCGTCAGCTGCAGCCTGCGCAGGCCGGGGCGGGCGGCGGTCACGTGATCGGCCAGATGTGGCGCCAGCTGCGGCAGCGCCGCCAGATGGTGCGGCAGCGGGGTGCGGCGGGCGGCCTCGACCTGTTCCGCGCTCAGCAGTCCCTGGCGCTGCATCCGCGCCAGCACCCGGTCGCGGGCCTGTGCGGCGGCTTCGGGAAAACGGTCCGGGCGGCGACGTTCGGGCGATTGCGGCAGGGCCACCAGCAGGGCCGCCTCGGCCGGGGTGAGGCGCGCAGGTTCCTTGCCGAACCAGCCCAGGGCGGCGGCGCGGATGCCCTCGACCGCGCCACCGTAGGGCGCGTGGGTGAGGTAAAGCGTGAGGATCTGCGGTTTGCTGAGGCGGCGCTCCAGCGCCAGCGCGACCCGCATCTGGCGCAGCTTGCCCGTCCAGCGCCCGGTGGTGCCGTCCTCCAGCAACCGCGCCACCTGCATGGTCAGGGTCGAGCCGCCGGAGACCGCGCGGCCGCTGCCCAGCGCCTGGCCCGCGGCGCGGATCAGTGCCAGAGGATCGACACCGGCGTGGTCATAGAACCGCTTGTCCTCGTAGCGCAGCAGCATGGCGAGGAAATCAGCGTCGACCTGATCGGGCCGCACCGCCAGCCGCCAGAGGCCGTCGTCCACCGGGTAGGCGCGCAGCAGTCGGCCGTTGCGGTCGAGGACTTCGGTGGAGGTTTCGGTGAGCGTGAGAGGGAGGTCGGTGCGGTCGATCCAGGCGTCGAAGGCGCGCCCCCCGATGAAGGCAGACAGGCAGAGCACAGCCGAAACAATTGCACACCATTGCAGCGGCCCGCCCGGCCGATAGGCCGGGCAGCGCCCGACCCTCCCCACGGGAGGGCGCTTCGCACCCACCCAGGGCCGGGCGCTGCCCTTGGTTCTGTTGAACAGGCGTTTCACCTGACCTCCACGCGCCCGGTCCCGGTGCGGGCGCGGAAGGCGGGGCGGTACATGTCCTCGACCGAGGCGGCGGGGTGGTGGAAGTCGCCCGGCGTCACCGCCCGGGCGATATAGGCCAGCGTCACCGGCTTGGCCTCGCGCAGGTCCAGCGCCGCCAGGAAGCGGTCGCTGCGGAACTCGGCATGGGTGGCGGCGGCGGGCTTCAACCAGTCCAGATCACGCAGATCACCGGAGCGCAGCAGGTTGGGATTGTCGATCTCCACCCCGGCGGGCAGCGGGTCATTGACCATCAGCCGCGCGCCGGTGTCCTCATGCGGGGTGACCTCCAGCACGGTGACGAATCGGGTGCCGACCGCCAGCGTTTGTAGGTCCAGCGGCGCGCCCTCCAGCGTGTAGTGGCTGCGGCTGATCGTATAGCCCATGCCGCCCGCGGGCAGCGGCACCTCGGGCACGCCGAGGGTGGTCAGGGTGATCTCGGCGCTGCGGCCGCTGGCGGCAGTCAGCGCCAGGTCCTGCACCTGCGCCCCGTCCGAGGCATGCACGAACGGCCCCGGCACCGGCTGGCCGTTGACCAAAAGGCCGGAGTCCTCGGGCGTGCGGGACAGGGCGTGGGCGGCAAGCAGCGTCCAGGCGGCCTCCTGGGTGGAGCGGCGGCCCTCGGCAGCGGCCAGGCGGGCGGTGAAGGCCGCGCGGTCCACCGCCTCGGATCCGGCCTCGGCCGCCAGTGCCAGAACCCCTGCGGTGTCGCGCAGACCGGTGCCGAAATCGGCGCGCCAGAGGCGGCTGTCGCCCTGCCCTTCGGTTGCGATCATCCGCGCGGCGCGGACGAACATCCGGTCCGCCCGGCGCTGATCGCCATAGGCCGCCAGCGCCGCGCCCAGCTGGGCCGCGGCCAGCGGGGTGGCGAAGGCATCGCCCTTCACGTCCGCATAATAGCGCAGATCACCCATCTGCGCGGCGCCTTCACGGGCCAGCACCAAGAGCGCATAGGCGATATCCGCGCCACCGCGGTCGAAGTCGGGGGCATAGTTGATGCGGTTGCGCAGGTTGTCCATCGCCTGGGCAAAGGCCTGCGGCGGCACCTCATGCCCCTGCGCCCGCGCGCGGCTGAGGAAGTCGCTGGCATAGGCATCAAGCCAGAACTCACCGCTCTCGGCCTGCCACAGGCCGAAGGCGCCGTTGGGGGCCTGGCGGGTCAGCACCTTGCGGATGGCGGCCTCGATGCGCGCCTTCACCGCCGGCCCGTCGCCCAGCCCCGCGACCTTGGCCACGCTGCTGAGGTACAACAGCGGCATCGCCTGCGAGGCCACCTGTTCGGTGCAGCCATAGGGGTACTGGTCGAGTTCGGCGAGCAGCCCCGGCACGTCGAACCGCGCCAGCGGCCCGGCCGAGATCGTGGCGCGCGCGGTGCCGGGGCGCAGGCCGGCAAAGACATCCTTGCTGAACAGGAAGCTGTCGCCGCCTGCCAGCGTGAAGCGGCGGGTCTGGGCCGCCACCGGATCATTGGCGCGCACCGGCAGCCGCAGCTCCTGGCGCAGCTGCTGCCCGTCCGGCGTGGTGAGCGTCAGAGCCAGCATGTGGTCGCCCACGGTTTGCGCGGTGATCGGCAGCTCCAGCACCGCCTTGCCCTGTTCGGCCAAGGTGACGGAGGCAGGCAGACCGCCCAGCGCCAGCCCGCCCGCAGCATTGGCAGAGAGCGCCATCGCCCCCGCCGGGCCGTCGGCGTGGACGATCTCGATCCGCGCGCGGCTGCTGTCGCCGGGGGCGAGGAAGCGCGGCATCGCGGCGGTGACCACCACCGGGTCGCGCACCAGCATGTCGGCCTCGGCCTGGCCCACGGCCTTGCCCGACCACGCCACCGCCATCAGCCGCAGCGTGCCATTGAAGGCCGGCAGCTGCATGGGGAAGGATGCCTCGCCATTGGCGCCGACCTGCACTGGGCCGGAGAACAGCGCCACCAGATCCTGCGTCGGCGGCGGTGACTGCATCTTCATGCCGCTGTCCGCATCGCCGCCCGAACGGATCCGCCCCATCGCCCCGTTGCCGGGGTCGATCAGGCGGCCGTAGACATCGCGCAGTTCCATCCCAAGCCGGCGCTGGCCATGGTAGTGGGCGCTGGGATCGGGGCTGGCAAAGCCGGTGAGGTTGAGGATACCGACATCCACTGCCGCCACGGTCAGCCAGACCTCCTCTCCCGCCGCGGCACCTTCGACGCGCAGCTGGGCGGTCTGGGTGCTGCGCGGGCGGACCACATCCGGCACGTCGATCGCGACCGAGAGCTGCTGGCCGGGCTGGGCGACGGCGGCATGGGCCAGCCCCAGCGCGCGCAGCGGGCTGCGGCCGGTCTTGCCCGCAACCGGCTGGATCACCGTGGCGCTGACATAGGCACCGCTGCCCCAGTCGGCGGTCACCTCCAGCGGGATCACGGTTTCACCTGCGCCGACCTCCACTGCCATGCGGTGGATCAGCCGGTCCGACATCACCGAGATCAGCGCAGTGCCAGCGGCGGGCGGCACGATGCGTAGCCGGGCGGTCTCACCGGGGGCGTAGGTTTCGCGGTCCAGCGACAGCTCTAGCCGGGCGGGAGTTTCGCTGCTGCCCGCGGGCGCGTACCAGCCCGCGTAGAAATCATAGGCCGCGGCGGCATAGGCACCGTCGAGGCGCTCCACCACCAGCTCGTACCGGCCCCAGTCCACCGGCTGTGCCAGCGGCAGGGGGTCGGTACCCAGTTGCGCCTCGCCGGTGGCGATGCGGCTGCGGCGGGTCACAGGCTCCCAGTTCCAGCTGCCGTAGAGCTGATACCACTGGTAGCGGGTCTCGACCCGGTTCAGGGTCCATTTTACCCGCATCGGCACCGGCGTGAGGTCCGACGACAGGGCGATCAGTTCAAACCCCGCCTCGGAGCCTTCGGCGGCGACCTCGTCAAACCGCGGCTTGATGCCGATCACCGGGCCAGCGGGGCGCACCGGCAGCTCGAGGCTGCGCTCCACCGGGCGGGCAGAGCCATCGGCGACGCGGGTGATCAGGGTGGCGGTCAGCGGCTTGCCCTCGGCGGGCAGGCGGGCGGGCAGCGGCACCTGCAGGGCGGCGCTGCCGTCCGGGCCGGTCTGCGCGCCGCCGAAATATTCGGTCTGCACCGCGGCGGGCTCGTCATAGCGGCCAAAGCGGTAGCCGGGCCATTGCGCCAGCGTGTCAGCGGCGCCAAGGCGCAGCTCGCCCTCGATCTTCAGCCCGGCGCCGGGCGCGCCGAACAGGTAATCGGCCTGCAGCGACAGCTGGGCAGCGCCGCCGGGCTGCAGCGCATCGGCATTTGCGACCTGGGGCGTGAAATCAATGCGCTCGGGCAGGAAGTCCTCGACCAGGATCTGGCGGCTGGCGAGCGGCGGCGCGCTGAGGTCGGAGAGGATCTCGACCCGCCAGGTGCCGCGCGGGGCGGCGGCATCGGTGGCCAGCGCAAAGACATGGCCGCCCTGGTGCCCGCGGGCGGAGGTCTGGCGGCTGTATTCCACCCCGTCGGGGCGTTTCAGGACGGCGGTCAACGGCAGGCCCTCGATAGCCTGCGCGCGGCTGTCGCGGGCCAGCGCCGTGACATGCACGGTTTCGCCCGCGCGGAAGGCATCGCGGGTGGTCGCAAGGAACACGTCCACCGGCCCCGGCGCGGGCCGTCCGGCCACGCCGCGGTCGGACAGATCAAAGGCGGCATCGGTCAGCGACAGGAAGGTGAAATCCGTCTCCTCCGCCGCACCCCCGGTGCGGGCTGTGACCAGCGCCGGGGCCGCGCCGCCGCTGCCGCGGATCAGGCCGGGCGCAAAGCGGACATAGCCGCTGGCGTCGCTGACCTCGGTCGCCAGCACCTCGTTCGCGGCGGAGATCAGGCTGACCTCGGCGCCCGGACGCGGGGCGGCGTCGGCCAGCCCCTGCACCTGCACATGCAGCCCGTCGCTGCCCGACAGGGTGCTGAGACCCAGCGCGGTCATCACGAACCACTGGGTGGCCCCTGCGTCCTCCTGCGGGTCGCTCCCCGGCACCCGCGCGCTGAGCGCGTAGAGACCCGGCTTCTGCCCCGCCAGCGCCTGCTCCAGCGGCAGGCGGCTGGTCATCACCTGGTTGAGCGCGCTGTCCACCTCGGCGCTGCCCTGCCAGATGTCCTCGGCGATCTCGGCGGCAAAGTGATCCTCCTGCCATTGCGACAGCGGGCGGGCGAAATAGCCCTCCTGCAGGGTGCGCAGCACGTTGCGGCTGCTGACGCGGCGCAGGCGCAGGTCCAGCCCGGTCAGGTTCACGGTCTCCACCGGCACGGCTGCCTCGCCGCCCGCGGGCAGCACATAGGCACGGCCCGGAAAGCGCACCTGGGGCGCGCGGTCGCGCACGTAATGGGTCAGCTCGGTATCCTTGTAGAGCTGCTCGCCATTGGCGGCGGGCAGGCCGCGGCGCAGGGTGATGCGGTAGCGCTGGCCATGTTCGGCACCGTCGAGGCACAGCTGCCGCCCCGAGACGGTGACCGCCAGCGCCGCGCCGTCAAGACGCACGTAGTTTTCGTAATCGGTGCCCGCCTGTTCCAGATCCTCGCTGAACTCGGCGCAGATCCGCGGCGCGGCGCTGTCGCTTTCGACCGAGGAGCCGGTGACGCGGAAGCCGTATTTGGCAATCGCCGCCTCCAGCCGTTCTGCGGGCAGCAGGCCCGGCGCGGTGTCCTCGGCCAGGCGCAGGAGATGCAGCATGTCCCGCCCGCGACCGCGGGCCTCCTGAGCATCGGCGGCAAGGGCAAGGGCGTCGGCCTGCCCCGCAGGAGCCGCGGCGCGCAGGTAGCTGTTCAGGGCCGCCAGATAGGCGTCCTCGTTGTGGCGATTGCGCGCCGAGCGGCTGGCGGCGTCGCGGGCAGCACGCAGGTGATAGGCGGCAAAGCGGCTCCAGTCATCGGCGCTGTCCGACAGCACCACCGCCTGCCCCATCCAGTACAGCGCCGCCAGCGCATCGCCCGCAGCGATCCGGGCGCGGGCGGCCGCGGCGGCCTCGGCCGGGTCGGTCGTGGCCAAGGGATAGCGCAGCCCCAGCATCTGTGCCTGGCGGCCGGCCCGCTCGAGATCCGCCGCAGCCGCCGCCCCGAGACGGGCCGCACGCTGGTCGGCAACCGCTTGCTGTGCCTGCTCAACCGGTTGTTTCAGGACCGCCATCGCCCCGTCGAAGGGGCTGGCTTGATGCATTGCGGACTTGGGAAAGCAGGAATTTGCGCGTTGGTTGAAAACAAATCCGACACACTCTGTCTGGGCCGAACAGGCGCGCGCGCAGGACATGATATCGCTATCAAAGAGCGGTTGCAGGTCCGCACCGTAAAAATCCTTATTGGCGAAGGACTTGTAGCGAAAATCCGGCAGGGCAGGATCACTCGCAACGGCAGGTGATACAAACAGGTTCGCGGCAAGACAGAAGAAAAATAAAGCAAACAAACGCGGCATGGCACCCTCCAAAACTGGCGACAGGCTGGCACGCGCTTAACGTCATGGCAAGATTCCCCGGCGTAACACCAAGAGAGCAGCATTCCTGCTTGCGGACGCGGATTTTTCCCGTGCGACGTTTGATGTTAATAGATTGCCGGAGTTTGCAGGGATGAGCCTTGCTGAAAAATTGGCGGAGGAGCGGCGAGCAAGACTGGCCGCAGAACGGTTGCTTGAACTGAAGCAGGCCGAACTGTCCGCTGCCAATCGCAAGCTGGGCCGCCACGCACTGGCACTGACCAAACAGATCGGCCAGACACAGGCCGAGGTCGCCACCGTCCGCGACGAGAACGCCAAGGTCAAATCCGACCTCACCACCGCCAACGAGAAGATCGAGACCGCCGAGCGGCGGCTGTGGCATTCGATCCAGGCCTTTCAGGACGGCTTTGCCTTCTTTGATTCCAACAGCAAGCTGATCGGCGCCAATACCGCCTACCTGAACATCTTTGACGGCCTCGAGGAGGTGGCGCCGGGGATCTCCTACATGCGGATCCTGCAATTGATGACCGACGAAGGGCTGGTCAACACGGGCGAACTGGCCGCCGATGCCTGGCGCGACATGATGACAGATCGCTGGCTGTCGGATTCGCCCGCGCCGATCATGGTTCAGCTGTGGGACGAACGCTATCTGCGGCTGATTGACCAGCGCGGCCACGGCGGTGACATGGTGTCTCTGGCGCTGGACATCACCTCGACCGTGCGGCACGAGCATGAGCTGCGCGAAGCCCGCGCCCGCGCCGAGGAGGCCAACCGGGCCAAGTCTGCCTTCCTTGCCAACATGAGCCACGAAATCCGCACCCCGATGAATGGTGTCGTGGGCATGGCCGAACTGCTGAGCGATACCGGTCTGGACGAGGAACAGCGGCTTTATGCCGACACCATCAAGAGCTCGGGCGAGGCGCTGCTGGTCATCATCAACGACGTGCTCGACTACTCCAAGATCGAGGCCGACAAGCTGGAGCTGCACCCCGAGCCCTTCGATCTGGAGCGCTGCCTGCATGAGGTGGTGATGCTGCTGCAACCCACTGCGCGCGACAAGGGGCTGGCGCTGGTGGTGGACTACGACCTGTTCCTGCCCACCCGGTTCACCGGCGATCCCGGCCGGATCCGCCAGGTGCTGACCAATCTGGCGGGCAATGCGGTGAAATTCACCAAGGAAGGTCACGTCACGCTGCGGGTGACCGGCATCAGCGCGCCCGACAGCGAGATCTGCTCGGTGCATATCACTATCGAAGACACCGGTATCGGTATCCCCGCCGAAAAGGTCGACCACATCTTTGGCGAATTCAACCAGGTCGAGGACGAGCGCAACCGCAAGTTCGAGGGCACAGGCCTGGGCCTGGCGATCTCCAAACGGCTGATCGAATTGATGGGCGGTGAGATCTGGGTCGACAGCGAAGAGGGCAAGGGCTCGTGCTTTGGGCTGCGGGTGCCGCTGCCGCTGGAGGGCGATGGCGGCAACACGCTGCCGGAACTGCCAGAGACGCTGCGCCATGTGCTGCTGGTCGACGACCGGCCGCTGAATCGTGAAATTTTGCAGAAACACCTGTTGATGCTGGGCATCCAGGTGACGACGGCCGACAATGCTGCCGCTGCGAGGGCGGCGATCGGCAAGGATATCGATCTGGTCATCAGCGGACATAATCCCCCCGCGCTGGACGGAGTAGACTTGGCCCGTGACCTCAAATCCGGCCCGCGGCACGATGTGCCCTTGCTGCTGCTGAACTCCAGCCCGCAGGCCTGCAACGGGCTGCAGGTCGGTGATCTGGTCAGCGGCATTCTGCAATATCCAACGCCGCGCTCGGACCTGTTCGACCATCTCGCCCGGCTGGGCCGGGAGGCCGCGGCCCCGGCCTGCGCCCCCCCCGACCCGCATAGGGAACAGCAGGCAGCGCCAGCTGCAACAGGCGCCACGCAGGACCACGCGGACAACACGGGGCCCGGTCAGCGCGACCAATCCACAGAGGACGTCACCGCGCTGCAGGCCACCCGGCCGCAGGCGGACAACGCAACGGACGCGCCCGCGCCGGTGTTGCGCCGCATGCGGGTGCTGGCCGCCGAGGACAACAAGACCAACCAGTTGGTGTTCCGCAAAATGGTCAAGGACCTCGATATCGAGCTGCGATTTGCCAACAACGGGATCGAGGCGGTGGAGGCGTTCAAGGCGTTCGAGCCCGATCTGGTCTTCATGGACATCTCGATGCCGATGATGGACGGCAAGGAGGCCACGGTCGAAATCCGCAAGATCGAGGCGGACAACGGGGGCCATGTGCCGATCGTGGCGCTGACCGCACATGCGATGACGGGCGATTCAGACGCGATCCTGGCCGCCGGTCTGGACCACTACCTGACCAAACCGCTCCGCAAGGCGCTGATTCACGAGAAGCTGCACGCATTTGCGCCCGCCGACGCGCTGCCCCTCACGCCCGCCACGCCGCCCGCGGCTGCCGAAGCCTCCTGACCTCCAGCGACGTGAGTTTCGGCGTCTGGCGGCGTCCGGCACGACATTACAACGGCAGGACTGCATCCCGCTCCGCACACGTCCCAGCGGCAACGGTGCGCAAACGTCGTCTGGTCACAGCCTTAGTCGCCGCGCTGCAGCCGCGCTTGTTCTCTCGGTTTTCCGAAATTCTCCCGCGCCCGCTGGCGCATCGGCTGCGCCGACACGCCCCTTGTGCGGCCTTGGGCCCGGCAGCGCGCAAGGCGCGCTGCCGGGCCCAACCGGGACGTTGCATTCCCTGAATGCGGCGGACCGGGCGGGAGGCGACCCGCCCCTGCGGGTCAAGCGCGGCGCAGGAAAACCGGCTTGTCCGGTTCCGATAGATCCGGCTGATAGGCATAGCCGCCAGCGTCGAAATCCTTGAGGCTGGCGGCGTCGTTCAGGCGGTGCTGAATGATGTAGCGCGCCATCGCGCCACGGGCCCGCTTGGCGTAGAAGCTGACCACCTTTGGCGTGCCGTTCTTGTCTTCCATGAACACCGGCGTCACCACCCGCAGCTTCAGCGCCGACAGGTCCACGGCGCCGAAATACTCCTGGCTGGCACAGTTCACCAGCACCTGCGCGCCGGTGGCGGCGGCCTGTTCGTTCAGCGCCTCGGAAATCCGGCTGCCCCAGTATTCGTACAGGTTCTTGCCGCGCGGATTCTTAAGACGCGAGCCCATCTCCAGCCGGTAGGGCTGCATCGCATCCAGCGGCCGCAGCACGCCGTAAAGCCCCGAAAGGATGCGCAGGTGGTCCTGCGCCCAGGCCAGCTCCTCCGCATCCAGCGACGAGGCCTCCAGCCCCTGGTAGGTGTCACCGGCAAAGGCCAGTACCGCCGGGCGGGTGGCCTCCGTCGCGGGGTCTGCGGCAAACTCCTGAAAACGCGTGTAATTCAGCTGCGCCAGATCAAGACTGATGTGCATCAGCTTCATCAGTTCGGCCACCGTCAGCGCGCGTGCCACCTCTGCCAGCGCCACCGCGTCGTCATGCAGCGCGGGCCAGGTCATGTCCTGATCCCGTTCCGCCCAGTCCAGCTTCTTGGCCGGAGAGGTCACTACCAGCATGTCTGCCCCCGAATATCTGCCCTATGATCCTTGGCGCGATCCTATCCCGCGCCGCGCAAGACGTCCAGAAACGCCGATGCGAAACGTTCCGCGCGGCGCTCTCCCAGCAGCCGGGTCAGCCCGGCCTCGTCATCGGGGCGCACCTGCGCAACCTTGGCCAGAAGCGAGGCCGAGCAGGTCAGCGGCTTCAGCGTGCCGCATTCACCGCGGGCCAGCTGTGCCTGCACCTCCAGAAGCCGGTCATAGGCGGAGCCCGCAACGCGCCCGGCCAGCTTGCGCCGCGCCGGGTGCAGCTGCTCGACCGCGCCGGTGATGACGCCGAGGAAATCATCGCCGTAGCGTTCCAGCTTCTTGGCGCCGACACCGCTGATCCGCGCCATCTGGTCGAGGGTCTCGGGCCGCCTCTCGGCCATCTCGATCAGGGTGCGGTCGGGGAAGATCACATAGGCCGGCACTTTCTGCGCCTCGGCCAGCGCGCGGCGCTTGGCCTTGAGCGCCGACAAGAGCGGCGCGTCCTCCTCGGACACCAGCGCCTTCACTGCCGGGCGGCGGTCGGCCGATTTGATGGTGTCGCGGCGCAGCTCGATCGTCTGCTCGCCGCGCAGGATCGGCAGCGCAGCCTCGGTAAAGCGCAGCGCGCCATGGCGTTCCGGGTCGGGGCGCAACAGGTCATGGCCCATCATCTGCCGGAACACCGCCTGCCACTGGCGTTTGCCGAATTCCTTGCCACAGCCATAGACCGACAGCTGGTCATGGCGCTTGGCCCGGATGCGGTCGTTGTCGACGCCAAGCAGGATGTCGATCAGATGGCCGGAGCCGAACCACTCCTCGGTCCGCAGCACGGCCGAGAGCGCCTTGCGCACCACCGTGGTGCCGTCGAACACATCCGCCGGGGTGTCGCAGAGGTCGCAATTGCCGCAGGGTTCGGCCTCTTCGCCGAAATAGCCCAGCAGCTTCTGGCGGCGGCAGTGCAGCGCCTCGGCCAACCCCAGGAGGGCGTTCAGCCGGGCGTGATCGGCGGCGCGACGTTCCGGCGGGGCGAGCCCCTCATCCACCTGGATGCGGCGCAGGCGGATGTCATCGGGGCCAAACAGCGTCAGGGTTTCGGCGGGCGCGCCGTCGCGGCCAGCGCGGCCGATTTCCTGATAGTAGGCCTCGATGGATTTCGGCAGGTCGGCGTGGGCGACCCAGCGGATGTCGGGCTTGTCGATGCCCATGCCAAAGGCGACGGTGGCCACCACGATCAGACCGTCCTCGCGCGCGAAGCGGGTCTCGACGATGCGGCGATCCTCGGCCTCCATGCCGCCGTGGTAGAAACAGGCGGAATGCCCGTCTTCGCGCAGCGCCGCCGCCAGCGCCTCGGTCTTGGCGCGGGTGCCGCAGTAGACGATGCCGGATTGCCCCTTGCGGGCGGCGGCGAACTCGAGGATCTGGCGGCGGGGATTGTCCTTGGCGGCAAAGGCGAGGTGGATGTTGGGCCGGTCAAAGCCCCGCAGGAAGCTGCGGGGGGCTTCGCCATCGAACAGCTTTTCGACGATTTCCGCTCTGGTTTCCTGATCCGCCGTCGCGGTGAAGGCGGCCAGCGGCACGTCCAGCGCGCGGCGCAACTCGCCGATGCGCAGGTAATCGGGGCGGAAGTCATGGCCCCATTGGCTGACGCAATGCGCCTCGTCGACCGCGATCAGGCTGACACCGATGCGGCGCAGCATGCCCATGGCCGCCCCCGAGGCGAGCCGCTCGGGCGCCATGTAGAGGAGTTTCAGCTGCCCCGCCTCGATCGCCTGCCAGACCGCTTCGGTTTCCTCGTCAGTGTTGCCGGAGGTGAGCGCGCCGGCGGTGACACCCGCCTCCTGCAGGGCGCGGACCTGGTCGCGCATCAGCGCGATCAGCGGCGAGATCACCACCGTGACGCCATCGCGCAAAAGGGCAGGCAATTGGTAGCACAGGGATTTTCCGCCGCCGGTGGGCATGATCGCCAGCACGTTTTCGCCCGCGGTGACGGCGTCGACGATCTCCTCCTGACCGGGGCGGAAGGCGTCAAAGCCAAAGATCTCGCGCAGGATCGGGGTCGCGCCTGGCAGGGCTGCGGTGGCTGTCATGGGGGCGGGTGGCCTCGGTGTGGTGTCTGCTCTTGCTTGGCAGGCACAATCCCACAGGAGGCATGGGGCGGCAAGGGGCGTTGAGGGGGCGTTTTCACGCCAAGGGCTGCGCCCGAGCCTGGGAGGGGGCGCATGCCCCCCCCGTGAGGAGGGTCGGGTGCAGCCCGGCCTGTCGGCCGGGCGGCACGTCATTTGCGCAGTGTCAGTAGAATGCCGCGACGTTGTTCACCAGGATGATACGCAGCGCGTAGACCGCGATCAGCACCACCAGCGGCGCCAGATCGAGACCGCCCATGTTGGGCAGGATCCGGCGCACCGGCGCGTAAAGCGGCTCCAGAATGCGGTTCAGCCCGTACCAGATCTGCCCGACCAATTGCTGGTGCAGGTTCAGAACCTGGAAATTGATGAGCCAGCTCATGATCACATGGGCAATGATGAAGAACCAGACGATGTCGAGGATCAGCATCAGGATTTGGAACAGCGAGACCATCTGTGTTTCCTTCTTTAAATCAGCCTCACAGGTAAGCAGACAGCGCAAAATGTGCAAGGGTTCCGCAAGGTTGCGGTTGACGGGCTGTAAACGGGTGGCATCACGGATACATCTCATCAAGGAGCGTGTGCCGATGTACCCGATTTTCCGTCTGATCAAGGACACCATTCTCGCCAGCCGAATGGAGCCGCTGCCGATCACCGGTCTGCATATCTCGCATCATATCTGCTGGCCCTGGGATCTGGACATGTGGATGGAGCTGAACAACGGCCGCACCATGACGCTTTATGACCTGGGGCGCACCATGCTGGCGCAGCGGGCCGGGCTGATCGGGGCGCTGAAAAAGAACCGCTGGGGGCTGACGGTGGCGGGGTCGTCGGTGCGCTATCGCCGCCGCATCCGCGGGTTCGAGAAATTCGAGATGCGCAGCCGCGCCGCGGGCTGGGACGATAAGTTCATCTACGTCGAGCAATCCATGTGGAAGAAGAACGGCGACTGCGCCAGCCACGTGATGCTGCGCACCGCGGTGACCGACCGCAATGGCATCGTGCCGCCCGCCCGGGTGCTGGCGGCGCTGGGACAGGCCGACACGCCATCGCCCGAGTTGCCGAAATGGATCCTTGACTGGTGCGAAGCGGATGCCGGCCGACCCTGGCCGCCGATGCAGGACGGGCTTGCCTGACCCCCTGCCCGGCTGTCATACCTGAAGGCAACTATAACAAGAGGCCGGGTATGCAGCAGGTATCCACGCGCAAGCGGATCTGGGGGTGGTGGTTCTTTGACTGGGCCAGCCAGCCCTATCACACGCTGCTGGTGACCTTTGTCTTCGGCCCGTTCTTTGCAGCCGTTGCCACCGACCATTTCATCGCGCAGGGGCTTGCCGGAGAGGCCGCCAAGGCCGAGGCGCAGACCATATGGTCCCTGTGCCTGACGGTGACCGGGCTGATGATCGGACTGGGCGCGCCCTTCATGGGGGCGCTGGCCGATATTTCGGGGCGGCGGCGGCCCTGGATCTTCGCCTTCTCGGCGATGTATGTGCTGGGCGCGGCCGGGCTGTGGTTCACCGATCCCGGCGGCAGCAACCTTTGGTGGATGCTGGTCAGCTTCGGGCTCGGCTTCATCGGAGCCGAATTCGCGCTGATCTTCGTCAACGCGCAGCTGCCCTCGCTGGCCGGGCGCGACGATGTCGGGGACGTGTCGGGATCGGGCTATGCCTTCGGCTATCTCGGCGGCGTGCTGTCGCTGTTCATCATGCTCCTGCTGTTTGTCGAACAGGCCAGCGGCAAGACCCTGATCGGTCTCAGCCCGCTGTTCGGGCTGGACCCGGCGGCGCGCGAGGGCACCCGGGCGGTGGGGCCGTTCACCGCGCTGTGGTTTGCCCTGTTCATGGTGCCCTATTTCCTGTGGGTGCGCGAAGGCCGCGCCACCGGGCAGCGCGGCACGCTGGGCCAGGCGGTGGCGCTGGTGGTGCAATCGGTGAAGAACCTGCGCCACCGTGTCAGCCTTGCCAGCTATCTCGGCTCTTCGATGCTGTACCGCGATGCGCTGAACGGGCTCTACGGCTTTGGCGGCGTTTATGCCAAGCTGGTGCTGGGCTGGCAGATCACCCTGATCGGCGTCTTTGGCATCGTCGCGGCGCTGGCGGCCACGGTGTTCTGCTGGCTGGGTGGCAAGGCGGACCGGCGGTTCGGCCCCAAGCCGGTGATCACGGTGTCGATCCTGGTGCTGAGCCTGGTCTGCCTGACCATCGTCAGCATGTCGCGGACGCAGATCTATGGCATCCCGCTGCCGGAAGGGTCCAGGCTGCCGGACGCGGTGTTCTTTGCCTGCGGTGTGCTGATCGGCGGTTTCGGCGGCATCCTGCAATCGGCGAGCCGCAGCCTGATGGTGCGCCACACCGACCCGCTGAAGGCGACCGAGAGCTTTGGCCTCTACGGCCTGTCGGGCCGCGCCACCGCCTTCCTCGCGCCGGCGCTGATTGGCCTCGCCACCACCGTTACCGGCAGCGCCCGGCTGGGGATCACCCCGGTGATCGCACTGTTTGCTGCCGGGCTGTTCCTGTTGTTCTGGGTAAATGGAGAAGGAGACCAAGGGTGAAACTGTTACTTGCCATCTGTCTGTCGGTGATCGGGTTCGCGGTTCCGGCAAGCGCGCAGACCCCGGCCAAGGCGCTGTTCGGTGCCAAGCCGGACGCCTCGCAGCAGCGGCCCGCGCCGTTTGGTTCCTACTCCAAGGGCTGCGTGGCCGGCGCTGTGCAGCTGCCCGAGACCGGCCCCACCTGGCAGGCGATGCGCCTCAGCCGTAACCGCAACTGGGGCCACCCCGAGACGATCGACTTCATCAAGGATCTGAGCCAGTTTGCGGCCCGGCAGCGGGGCTGGAACGGGCTCTATATCGGTGACATCAGCCAGCCGCGCGGCGGGCCGATGCTGTCGGGCCACCGCAGCCATCAGATCGGGCTCGATATCGACATCTGGATGCGCCCCGCCGACCGCCTGAACCTGAGCCGCAAGGCGCGCGAGAACATCTCCTCGATCTCGATGCGGCGGGCCAAGGGCGCCTATGTGAATTCCAGCTGGACCCGCGCCCACCACGAAATCCTGAAGGCGGCCGCCAAGGACCGGCGGGTGGCGCGGATCTTCGTCTTTCCCGGCGCCAAAGTGCAGATGTGCAATGACGAGAAGGGCAACCGCAACTGGCTGCGCAAGATCCGGCCCTGGTGGGGACACCACTATCACTTCCACGTGCGGCTGAACTGCCCGCGCGGCGCGCGCGGCTGTGTCGAGCAAGCCCCGCCCCCCAAGGGCGATGGCTGCGCCGAAGCCCGGCAGTGGGTTGCCAATATCCTGAACCCGCCGCCGCCGAAACCGGTTGACCCCAGCGCTCCAAAGCCTAGACCGAGACGTGATTACACCCTTTCGGACCTGCCCCAGCAATGCGCCGCCGTTCTGCAATCAAACTGATCCTGCCACTGCTGGCCGCGGCCGGACTGGCGGCGGCCGCCTATGCCGCCAAGCGCCCGGCGGACGCCGCGGTGCAACAGGCCCGGTACCTGGGCAGCTACAGCTGGCACCTGAAGCAGCCTTGGTTCGGCGGATTTTCGGCCCTGAAGCTGAGCGACAACGGTCAGGCGCTGACCGCGCTCAGCGACCGGGCGACGTTGGTCACCAGTCGCATCCGCCGCCGCGACGGCCAGATTGCCGACATTTCGGTCACCGCCGCCCATCCGCTGCTCGCTTCGACCGGCAAGGTGCTGAACGGCCCCTCCGGTGACAGTGAGGGACTCGCGGTGGCAGCCGACGGGGTGCGCTACATCTCCTTTGAAGGCACCGCGCGGGTGGCGCGGTATCAGCACCCGCAGGACCGGGCCGAAGTGCTGCCCCGCCCCGGCGCCTTTCGCAAGCTGCCGCGCAACAAGTCGCTGGAAACCCTGGCGATCGATCGGCACGGTCATCTCTACACGCTGCCCGAACGGGCATTGGACCAGCAGGGGCAGATCCCGGTCTGGCGCTGGAACGGGCGCAAGTGGTCACGGCCCTTCAGCCTTCCGCCGCGTGGAGGATTTCTTCCGGTGGATGCGGATTTCGGCCCCGACGGGCGTTTCTACCTGCTGGAACGAGACCTGACCCTGCTGGGCTTTCGCAGCCGCCTGCGCCGGTGGGACATCACCGCGGACGGTCCCGAAAACGAGGTCACGCTGTTTCAGACTGCGGCCGGCACCCACGACAACCTCGAAGGCCTGTCGATCTGGCGCACCCCTTCGGGCGGGCTGCGCGCCACCATGATCTCGGACGACAATTTCCTGCCCCTGCAGCGCACCGAGCTGGTGGAATACGCATTGCCACGCTGACCGCATGCGCCCCCTGCGCCGCGCCAGCGGCGCCCGGCCCAACCGAACAGGCGCAATCGCAGATGCGCCGTCTTCGGGCGGGAGCGCACGCCCCTCTCGTCTCCGCCAACTGGTCGCGCCGTGCAACCGCGATATGTAATCCTTGCAGCAGCAGCCCAGCCGGTGTAGGAGGGCCAGTCTTTCGCTTCGGCGGAACAAGTCTCCGCGACCTTGTATAAAAAACGGATCCAAAATGACCCGCACTTACCTTCCCGGCATTCTTGCCATGGCCGCCGTCGTTGTGGCCTCCAACATCCTGGTGCAATTCCTGTACGGCCAATGGCTGACCTGGGGCGCCTTCACCTATCCCATCGCCTTCCTCGTCACCGACGTGATGAACCGCGTCTATGGCGCGGCCGCGGCGCGGCGGATCGTGGCCGTCGGCTTTGTCGTCGGGGTGATCTGCTCGCTGATCGGCACCCAGATCATGCTCGAAGGCGATGGCTACAGCTACCCGGCCGTCACCCTGCGCATCGCGCTCGGCTCTGGCCTCGCCTTCCTGACCGCACAGATGCTCGACGTGGCCGTGTTCTCGGCCCTGCGCGAGGGCAAGTGGTGGCGCGCGCCGCTGGCCTCGACGCTGGTCGGCTCCTCCGTCGACACCGCCCTGTTCTTCACCATCGCCTTCTCCGGCGCGCTGAGCTGGCTGGAGCCGGGCAATGACGTCTCCTGGGCCGGCGAGATGCTGCCGCTCCTGGGCAGCGGGCCGATGGCGCCGCTGTGGGTGTCGCTGGCCCTGGCCGACTGGATGGTGAAATTGTCGCTGGCGCTGCTGGCGCTTGTGCCCTTCCGCATCATCGTGCGTAAACTCAGCGCAAGCACCACATGATTTTGTTTTGACATCTGCCGAATCTATGGCAGGCTGAAGTCACACGAAACATTCAGAAAGGAGGTGCCCATTGTCTAGAGAAGCTATGGAGAGCAGTACCGGAACAGTTCAGAAGGAGTGCGGCCGAGGCAGCCCTTGGCGCGTATAGAACTCTGAATTGGTGCTGACCTAACCGGTGCACCTCCTATCATCTCGAAGGGCTGTTCCCGCGTGTGGGAACAGCCCTTTCGATTCCTGCCCCCCCGGGCCATAAAGACCCCATGATCCGCATCAACGACCAGATCACCCTGCAAGACTGGGAAATGACCGAGAGCTTCATGCGCGCCTCGGGGCCCGGCGGGCAGAATGTGAACAAGGTGGCCACCGCCGTCGAGCTGCGGTTCGAGGCCGAACGCTCACCCGCGCTGACGCCCGCGGTCAAGAACCGGCTGAAACGGCTGGCCGGGCGGCGCTGGACCAAGGACGGCGCCATCCTCCTGCAATGCGACGAAACACGCTCGCAGCAGCGCAACCGCGAGATCGTGCGCGAGCGGCTGGCCGAGCTGGTGCGCAAGGCGCTGGTCGCGCCCAAGCGGCGCATCGCCACCAAGCCCACCCGCGGCTCCGTCCGCCGCCGGTTGGACGCCAAGAAACAGCGCGGGGCGCTGAAGGCCAACCGCGGCAAGGTTGATCCCGATTGACGGGCACCGCACATCCAGAGATTGCACCCGCCCGCGCTTCGGACCATGCTGCCGCAAACCACTCGGGAGAATGACATGCTGCGGGCAAGTGACACATCGAGGCGAGCAACCGGGCGCACCGCCTGCAGGATCCGGGACCGCAGGCTGATTTCCCCGTCCATCGTGGGAGACCGCGCATGACCCCGGGCCCCCGCAACCTGATCACCGATGTTTCGGGCCTGCGCGTTGGCAACGCCGAGGACCGCGCCTTGAAATCCGGCACCACGGTGCTGACCGCGGATACGCCCTTCACGGCCTCGGTGCAGGTGATGGGCGGCGCGCCCGGCTCGCGTGAAACCGATCTGCTGGCGCCCGACAAATCCGTCGCCAAGATCGATGCGCTGGTGCTCTCCGGGGGATCTGCCTTTGGGTTGGAGGCCTGTTCCGGCGTCACCGAGGCGCTGCGCGCGCAGGGCCGCGGATTCGCGGTTGGACCGGCCCGGGTCCCGCTGGTGCCGGGCGCAATCCTGTTCGACCTGCTGAACGGCGGCAACAAGGACTGGGAGCAGAACCCTTACGCGGCCCTGGGGCGCCGCGCCTTCGAGGCGGCGGCGGAGACCTTCAGCCTTGGCACCGCCGGGGCGGGCTGCGGTGCGTTGACGGCCATGGTCAAGGGCGGGCTGGGGTCCGCTTCGCTGGTGCTGGACAGCGGCGTCACGGTGGGCGCGCTGGTGGCCGCCAATCCGATTGGTGCCGTGACCACCCCGGGCGAGCGGCACTTCTGGGCCGCCCCTTTCGAGATCGATGGAGAGTTCGGCGGGCTGGGCGTGGACACCGCAGTCGGCCTTGGCCGCGACCTTGCCAGCCGCCGCATGGAGGCGATGCAGCATCTGGCGGATGGCGCCAAGCTGCCCGACGAGCGCGCCAATACCACGATTGCCATCGTTGCCACCGATGCGGATCTGTCAAAGGCGCAATGTCAACGCATGGCCAGCGCCGCCCATGACGGCATCGGCCGCGCCATCGTCCCCGCCCATATGCCCGGCGACGGGGATCTCATCTTTGCCGCCAGCACCAATGCGCGCCCCATGGGCGACCCCTCCGAATTGGCCGCGATCACCCATGCCGCCGCGCTGTGTCTCAGCCGGGCCATCGCACGCGCGGTCTGGCTGGCCCGGCCGGAACCGGGCGACCTGCTGCCCTGCATCAGCGAAATCGCAGGCTGACCGCCTCCCCACGCCCGCTGTCAGCATGCCGCGCGTCAAACTGCCGGTTGACTCCGCGGGCAATTAAACGATGAGTCTCCTCTGCCAACTCAGAACTGGAGCAAGCAAAATGAGACCTCTCGTAACCGCCGCCATCCTTGGCCTCCTCGCTGCCCCCGCCCTTGCCGCGGGCGATCCGGACAAGGGAGAGAAGGGGTTCAACAAGTGCAAGGCCTGCCACACCGTCACCTCTGATGCGGGCGAGGTTATCGTCAAGGGCGGCAAGACCGGTCCGAACCTGTGGGGCATCGCAGGCCGCACAGCCGGGTCCGTCGAGGGCTTCAACTACAGCAAGGACCTGGTTGCCGCGGGCGAAGCCGGGCTGGTCTGGGACGAAGAGAAATTCGTCGCCTTCACCGCCGATCCGCGCGCGTTCCTGCGGGAAGAGACCGGCAACTCCAAGGCCAAGTCGAAAATGTCGTTCCGCCTGAAGAAGGGCGGCGAGGACATCTACGCCTTCCTGGCCAGCCACGGCCCTGTCGCCGAGGAGGCTGCCGCCGCCGAAGAAACGACCACGGCGCCATCCGAATAAGCAGCGGCTTGCACCAGGCCAGCCCCGAGGCCGCGGCATTTTCGCCGCGGCCTTTCGCGTAATTGCTTTCGTAACCCACAGGCGTTAGCGGTAGGAGCCGGGGTGCCCTGCGGGCAGCCACGCCGACGCAACCGTCACGGACACAACATGAGCCATATGATCCCCGCCTGGGTGAACGGCGATTTGAAACCGGTGGACAAACTGGCCGCGCATGAACGCGGTCTGAAGCACAAGGCGGTCTCCGTCTTTGTGGTCAAAGGCGTGGAAATCCTGATGCAGCGCCGCGCCATGACCAAGTACCACACGCCAGGCCTCTGGGCGAACACCTGCTGCACCCACCCGATGTGGGAAGAACAGCCCTCGGCCTGTGCGGTGCGCCGCATGCGCGAGGAATTGGGCATTACCGGGCTTTACCCCGAGTTCCGGCACCACCTGGAATACCGCGCCGACGTCGGCAACGGGCTGATCGAACATGAGGCGGTGGATGTGTTCCTCGCCCATGTGCACCGCCCGCTGAAAGTCACGCCGAACCCGGCCGAAGTGATGGAAACCCGCTGGGTCGACTACCACGACCTGCTGGCCGAGGTCAGCCGCCACCCGGAACGCTTCACCCCCTGGCTGAAGATCTACCTGCACAGTTATGCCGACGTCATCTTCGGCCCGGACCTGATCATCGCGGGTCGCCGCTAGCCTCCCCCAAAGCCCCCTCGCTCCCTTAAGTCTTGCCCTGCGCGGCGGGCTGTGGTTCTGTGCCAGAGAAATTGAGAGGTATACTTATCATGTCCATCCTCATCGCCGGCGGCGGTATCGCCGGGCTGTCACTGGGGCTGACCCTGCACCAGATCGGGGTGCCGTTTCACATCTATGAATCCGCGGCGGAGCTGAGGCCGATGGGCGTTGGCATCAACCTGCAGCCCAACGCGGTACGGGAGCTGCTGGACCTCGGGCTGGGAGAGGAGCTGGAGGCGATCGGGGTGCAGACCCGGCAGCTGGGGTTCTACAGCAAGCTGGGCAACACCATCTGGGAAGAGCCGCGCGGCCGCGGCGCTGGCTATGCCTGGCCGCAGTATTCGGTCCACCGCGGCGCGTTGCAGATGATGCTCTACCGCACCCTGCTGGAGCGCGCAGGCCCGGACTGCATCACCACCGGCAGGCGCGCGGTCGGCTTCGAGACCACCGCCGAGGGCGCGGCGCTGCTGCTGGCGGGCGGCACCCGGGCCGAGGGGACGCTGGTGGTTGCCGCGGATGGCATCCACTCGGCGCTGCGCGCGCAGATGGTCCCGGATGAGGGCGCGCCCATCTGGAACGGCCGCATCCTGTGGCGTGCCACCACCCGCGCGCCCGAATTCAAGGGCGGCGCGGCGATGGCAATGATCGGCCACGACCAGCTGCGACTGGTGGCCTATCCGATCTCGGCCCCCGACGCCGATGGGCTGGTCACGATGAACTGGATCGCGGAAACGAGCTTTGACCCCGCCGCCCCCTGGCGCCGCGAGGACTGGAACCGGCCTGCCGACATCACTGAATTCCTGCCCGATTTCGAGGATTGGCAGTTCGACTGGATCGACGTACCGGCGCTGATCCGCGGCGCCGATGTCGTTTATGAATACCCGATGGTGGACCGCGACCCGCTGGAGCGCTGGACCATCGGCCGGGTGACACTGATGGGCGATGCGGCGCATCCGACCTACCCGATCGGGTCCAACGGGGCCAGCCAGGCCATCGTGGATGCCCGGATCATCGGCGCGCAGCTCTTGGCCCATGGCCTCACCCCGACCGCCTTGCAGGCCTACGAGGACGCCGTTCGTCCGCTGGCCACGGCCGTTGGCCGCGCCAACCGGGCGGGCGGCGGACCGGACGCGGTGCTGCAACGTGTGGAAGATCTCTGCGGCGGCGCCTTTGACCACATCGATGAGGTCATCCCGACCGCCGAACTGGCCGCCCATGCCGCCCGCTACAAATCCATCGCAGGCTTTTCCATCGAGGAACTGAACGCCCGCCCGCCCACCATCGCCGCAGGTGCGCGGCTGGCGTGACGCCCCCCGGCCAGCGCCGGGTCAAGGGCGGCACAGCCGCCGTGCCGCAGGCACGGTTCACCCTTGAGGCGGGGATGGGCGGCCCCACACTGGGGCTGGCGCGTTCAAGGGCAGACCTGCCCTTGAACCGCTTCTCGGGAGGCACCTGCGCCGTGCACATGCACGGCGCCACGCCCAACTGTGCAGGTCATTCCGCAAGGAATGCGCCGGAGCAGGCGGGAGCCTCGGCTGGTTGGCTGGCGTGCTCAGATACCGATCACGGCCTGCACCGCCCGTTTCCAGCGGCCATAGGCCGCTTCACGCATCTCGGGCTGCATCCGGGGAACGAACTGGCGATCCAACCGCCAGGTTTCGGCGAAACCGGCCTGGTCCAGGTAGACCCCGGCCCGCATCCCCGCCAACCAGGCAGCCCCCAGTGCGGTGGTCTCCTGCATCACTGGCCGGTCGACCGCAGCCCCCAGGATATCCGACAGGCTCTGCATCGCCCAGTCACTGGCGCTCATGCCGCCGTCGACGCGCAGGGTCACCGTGTGGTGGCTGTCGTCCTCCCAGTCGGCACGCATCGCCTCGTAGAGATCCCGGGTCTGGTAGCCAACGCTTTGCAGCGCCGCGCGGGCGAACTCCGCCGGGCCGGAATTGCGGGTCAGCCCGAACATGCCGCCGCGACAGTCAGGCTGCCAGTAGGGCGCGCCAAGCCCCGTGAAGGCGGGCACCAGGATCACGTCCTGGCCCGGATCGGCCCTGTCCGCCAGCACGCCGCTCTCAGACGCCTTGCCGATGATGCCCAGCCCGTCGCGCAGCCATTGCACCGCGGCACCGGCAATGAAGATCGAGCCTTCCAGCGCATAGGTCGGCTTGCCGTCCAGCTGGTAGGCGATGGTTGTCAGCATCCGGTTCTTCGACACCACCGGCGCGTCGCCGGTGTTCAGCAGCGCAAAGCAGCCGGTGCCGTAGGTGGATTTCATCATCCCCGGCTTGAAACAGGCCTGGCCGATGGTGGCCGCCTGCTGGTCCCCTGCAACCCCCAGGATCGGAATGGCGCCTCCCAGGATCTCCGGATCGGTGATGCCAAAGTCGGCGGCAGTGTCCTTGACCTCCGGCAGCATCTGCTGCGGCACCTCCAGCAGATCGCTGATGGTGCGGCTCCAGCGGCCCTTGCGGATGTCATACATCAGCGTGCGCGCGGCATTGGTGGCATCGGTCACATGCGCGGCACCGCCGGTCAGCCGCCAGATCAGGAAACTGTCCACCGTGCCGAACAGCAGCTCCCCCGCGGCGGCGCGCGCCCGGGCGCCCTCGACCGTGTCGAGGATCCATTTCACCTTGGTGCCCGAGAAATACGGATCCAGCAGCAGACCGGTGCGGTCGGCGACCATCTCCTCATGGCCGTCAGCCCGCAGCGTCTCGCAGATGGCGGCGGTGCGGCGGTCCTGCCAGACGATGGCATTGTGGATCGGCTTTCCGGTCTCGCGGTCCCAGACCACCGTGGTCTCCCGCTGGTTGGTGATGCCGATCCCCGCGATATCAGAGGCCGCCACCCCGAGGTCCGCCATCACCTGGCGACAGACGGCCAGAGTGCTGTCCCAGATGTCCTCCGGGTCGTGTTCGACCCACCCCGCCTGCGGGTAATGCTGGGTGAATTCCTGTTGCGCGGTACCGGCCACCTGCATCGCCCCGTCGAACAGGATCGCGCGGGTGGACGTGGTGCCCTGATCAATTGCCAGAATATAGGTCATCTGCTGCCTTCCAGTCTCCTCTGACCGCAGACAATAAACGCAAATCCGGTACCGCTACCAGTCCCTACTATATCTTTAGTACAAAAACCGCGCCGCGGTTGATCGCCGACTGCGGCACGGTCAACGCAGATCGCACAGTCGGCACAGGCGCTTCAGCGCTGCACCTGCGCCACTTCGATATTGTCGATCAGGCGGATATCGCCCAGCCACGCGGCCGCCAGCAGCCGGGCCGGTCGGTCTGGGTAGTCCAGCGCCTCGAGGCTCTCGGCGCATCGAAGGTCGAAATACTCGACCTCGCCGAACCCGGCGGCAGCCAGGGCACGCCGGGCTTCGGCCTCCAGAGCCGACCAGGGTTCTCCTTGTGCAGCGCCCGAGGCAGCGGTCTGCATCGTCGCATAGAGCGCCGCGGCCTGGGTCAGCGCGGCCTCGGACAGGCGCAGGTTGCGCGAGGACATGGCCAGGCCGGAGGCCTCGCGCACGGTGGGACAGCCCACCACCTCGATCGGGATATCCAGGTCGCGCGCCATGCGGGTCACCACCATCAGCTGCTGATAATCCTTCTGACCGAAGAACGCCTTGTCGGCGCTGGTCTGCAGGAACAGCTTGGCCACGACCGTGGCGACGCCCTCGAAATGGCCGGGGCGGAAGGGGCCCTCCATGACGTCGGTGATGCTGCCGGTGACGGCGACGGTGCTGGCAAAGCCATCCGGGTAGATCTGATCCGGGTCGGGAACGTAGATCGCATCGACACCGTAGGGGGCGAGCTTGGCCGCGTCCTCGTGCTCGGTCCGGGGGTAGTTGGCCAGGTCCTCGGCGTTGTTGAACTGCTTCGGGTTCACGAAGATGGTCACGATGACCCGGTCGCAGGCGGCCTTGGCGGCCTCGACCAGAGACAGGTGGCCTGCGTGCAGTGCCCCCATCGTGGGCACCACGGCAATGGTTTCACCGGCACGGCGCCAGGCGGCGGTGCGGATGCGCAGACCGTCGAGGCGGCGCAGGATCGGGGCGGTCATGGGAGTCGTCATCCTTTGGAGGGCGCCTGATCGGCAAACACGTGTTCAGGGGCCGGAAAGCTGCGGGCGCGGACCTCGGCAGCGTATTCGGCAATCGCCGCCTCGGCGTTCTGGCCCAGATCGGCGTAGCGTTTCACGAATTTCGGTTTGAAGGCGGTAAAGAAGCCCAGCATGTCGTCGACCACCAGGATCTGCCCGTCGCAGTCGGCACTGGCGCCGATGCCGATCGTCGGAATGGCCACCTCGGCGGTGATCCGGTCGGCCAACCCCTGGGGCACCTTTTCCAGCACCACCGAAAACGCCCCGGCATCGGCAACGGCATGGGCGTCAGCCAGCACCGCATCGGCCTGCGCGTCACGCCCCTGCACCTTGTATCCGCCAAGGGTGTTGATCGATTGCGGCGTCAGCCCGATGTGCGCCATCACCGGGATCCCGCGCTTGACAAGGAAACGGATGGTCTCGGCCATCTCGACCCCGCCTTCCAGCTTGACCGCGCCCGCGCCGGTTTCCGCCATCAGCCGCGCCGCGTTGCGAAACGCCTGCGCCGGGCCTTCCTCGTAGCTGGCGAAGGGCATGTCGATGACCATCATCGCGCTGGACAGGCCGCGCGCGACGGCTTGTCCGTGCAGGATCATCATCTCCATGGTGACACCCAGCGTCGAGGGCAGCCCGTGCAGCACCATGCCGACGCTGTCGCCGACCAGCACGAAATCGCAGTGGCTGTCCATCAATCGGGCCATCGGCGTGGTATAGGCCGTCAGGCTGACCAGCGGCGTGCCGCCCTTGCGGGCACGAATATCTTCGGCGTTGGGGGCCTGTTTCCTGGCTGTCGCGCTCATGGCTTCCTGTCCGCTGTTCACACTCCGCACGGAGTACCAAGTTACGCCGCGCGCTTCCAGTGCGCGAAATGTCTCTCTGGTCTTGATTACGCTTGGGAAAACGGGAAACTCGTTTCCGATAGGCGCCGGAAACAGGCGCAGAAATGGATTCAGGGAGTATTGAGATGGCGTTGAGATCACTTGTTCTGGCGGCAGGATCCGCGATTGCACTGATGGCGGGTGGCGCCTGGGCAAAGGATAGCGTCACCATCGCCATGCAGCTGGAGCCACCGCATCTGGATCCGACCAGCGCCGCCGCCCAAGCCATCGATTCCGTGGTTTACAGCAACATCTTCGAAGGGCTGACCCGGTTCCAGGGCGATGGCTCGGTGGTGCCGGGGCTGGCCGAAAGCTGGGAGATTTCCGGGGACGGCACCGTCTACACCTTCCGTCTGCGCGAGGGCGTGACCTTCCACGACGGCAGCAGTTTTGACGCGGAGGACGTGAAGTTCTCGCTCGACCGGGCGCGGGCGGAAGACAGTACCAACGCGCAAAAGGCGCTGTTTGCCGGTATAACCGCCGTCGATGTGGTGGATCCGCAAACCGTCAGGATCACCCTGAACGCGCCCAACGGCGCCTTGCTGTTCAACCTGGCCTGGGGCGACGCGGTGATCGTGGCGCCGGAAAGCATCGGCAGCATCAAGACCAATCCGATCGGTACCGGGGCCTACAAGTTCCAGAACTGGGTCCAGGGTGATCGCATCGCCCTGACGCGGAACGAGAACTACTGGGGAGAGCAGCCCGCGCTGGAGAAGGCCACGTTCAAGTTCATCTCTGATCCCACCGCCGCCTTTGCCGCCCTGATGGCCGAGGACATCGACGCCTTCGACAACTTCCCGGCGCCGGAGAACCTGCCCCAGTTCGAGGCCGATCCACGGTTCCAGGTGCTGGTCGGCTCGACCGAGGGGGAAACCATCCTCGCGATCAACAACAAGCAGCCGCCCTTCGACGATCTGCGGGTCCGCCAGGCGGTGGCTCATGCCATCGACCGGCAGGCGATCATCGACGGTGCGATGTTCGGCTATGGCACCCCGATCGGCAGCCATTTCGCGCCGCATCACCCAGCCTACAAGGATCTGACCGCCAATTCTGCCCATGACCCGGAGAAGGCGCGCGCCTTGCTCGCCGAGGCGGGGTTGCCGGACGGGTTTGAGACCACGCTGCACCTGCCGCCGCCCTCCTACGCGCGGCGCGGCGGCGAAATCGTCGCCGCCCAGCTGGCTGCGGTCGGCATCAAGGCCGAGATCATCAACGTGGAATGGGCGCAGTGGCTGGAAACCGTTTTCCGCGGCAAGACCTTCGGCCTGAGCATCGTCAGCCATACCGAGCCGATGGACATCGGCATTTATGCGCGGCCCGACTACTACTTCCAGTATGACAACCCGGCGTTCCAAGCCTTGATGACACGGCTGGAAGCGAGCAGCGATCCGGCCAGCCGCACCACCCTGCTGCAGGAAGCCCAGGCCATGATCGCCGCCGACTACGTCAACGGCTATCTGTTCCAGCTCGCCAAGCTGGGCGTGGCCAAGGCCGGGCTGGAAGGGCTGTGGGAAAACGCGCCCACCGCGGCGATTGATCTCAGCGCGCTGCGTTGGGCGGAATAAAGACCGCCCGCCATCTCGTCGGGCGGCCGCGCCTGCCCGACGACCACAGCCGCTGGAAGCTGTGCGTCTATCGCCCAAAACCTGAACCTGCTCAGGCCACAACGCATTAACAGAGAACAATTTTTCAGACATTCCGGCAATTTCCTCTTCTGCCCTCTGGACCCCTGCCAAATGGCCTCCTAACGTCACGCTCATGCTGCGCTACGCTCTCAAACGTCTGCTTTCCCTGCTGCTCAGCCTGGCGGTTGCCTCGCTGGTGATCTTTCTGGTGGTCGAAGTCGCGCCGGGAGATCCGGCCTCCTTCATGCTGGGCGTCAATGCCCAGGCCGATACCGTCGCCGCGCTGCGCGCCGAACTGGGGCTGGATCAGGGCCAGGTCGCCCGCTACCTGTCCTGGGTTACCGGCATGCTGGGGGGCGATTTCGGCACCTCCTACACTTACCGCACGCCGGTGGCCGAGATGATCGCCGACCGGCTCTGGGTCTCGCTGCCGCTGGCGGTCTACGCGCTGGCCCTGTCGACGCTGATCGCCTTTCCCGCCGGCATCTACGCCGCCGCACGGCGTGGCCGCGGCGGTGACATGGCGGTGATGGGCGCCACCCAACTGGGCGTGGCGGTCCCCAATTTCTGGTTTGCGATGATGCTGGTGCTGATCTTTGCCATCAACCTGCGCTGGTTCGGCGCCGGCGGCTTTCCGGGCTGGGAGGCTGGCATCGGCGCGGGCCTGCATGCGCTGACCCTGCCCGCGATCGCGCTGGCGCTGCCGCAGGCGGCGATCCTCACGCGGGTGATGCGCTCGGCCCTGCTGGACATTCTGGGCGAGGATTTCATGCGCAGCGCCCGCGCCAAGGGGCTGAGCCGTCGCCAGGCGCTGTGGCGGCACGGGCTGCGCAATGCGCTGATCCCGGTGCTGACCATTATCGGGCTGCAGTTTTCCTTCCTGCTGGCCGGTGCCATCATCATCGAACAGGTGTTCTACCTGCCCGGTCTCGGACGTCTCGTGTTCCAGGCGATATCCGCCCGTGACCTGATCGTGGTGGAATCGGTGGTGATGCTGCTGGTGTTTGCCGTCATCACGGTGAATTTCCTCGTCGATCTGGCCTATGCGCTGGTCGACCCCCGGCTGAGGAGCCGCACATGACCCGCAATCTGATCCTCGGCGGAGCCTTGTCGGCGCTGGTGGTGCTGGCGGCCCTGATCTCGTTCCTGTGGACGCCGTATGACCATGCGGTGATGAACATCCCGGCCAAGCTGCAATCGCCCAATGCGCAGCACTGGCTGGGCACCGACCATTTCGGGCGCGACCTGATGTCGATGATCATGGTCGGTGCGCGCACTTCGATCGCGGTGGCGCTGGTGGCGGTTGGCATCGGCATGGGTGTTGGCGTGCCGCTGGGGCTGACAGCGGCGGCTCGCAAGGGCAGCTGGCTCGACGAGGTGATCATGCGCGGCAATGATCTGGTCTTTGCCTTCCCGTCGCTGGTGATCGCCATCCTGATCACCGCCGTGCTGGGCGCCGGCGCGATCAACGCCATCATTGCGATCGGCATTTTCAATATCCCGGTCTTTGCCCGCATCACCCGCAGCGCGGCGCTGTCGCTGTGGGAGCGGGAGTTCATCCTCGCGGCGCGGGTGTCCGGCAAAGGCGCGGCGCGGATCTCGGCCGAGCATATCCTGCCCAATGTAACGAACCTGCTGATCGTGCAGGGCACCATCCAGTTTTCGCTGGGGATTCTGGCCGAAGCGGGCCTGTCATACGTCGGTCTGGGCGCCCAGCCGCCCACCCCGAGCTGGGGGCGGATGCTGGCGGATGCGCAGACCATGGTCAGCTTTGCGCCGCATCTGGCACTGGTGCCGGGCTGCGCGATCATCGTGACGGTGCTGGGGCTGAACCTGCTGGGCGACGGACTGCGCGACCATCTGGATCCGAAACTGCGGGTGGCACGCACATGACACTGCTGGACATCACCAACCTGTCGCTGAAAATCGGCGGTCTCAGCGTCCTGCGGGACGTGTCGCTGACAGTCGACCCCGGCGAGGTCGTCGCCGTGACCGGCGAGAGCGGATCCGGCAAATCGATGACCGCGCTGGCGGTGATGCAGCTTCTGCCTGAGCGGGCGCGGACCAAGGGCTATGTCACGCTGGAAGGCACCCAGCTGCTGGAGCAAAGCGAGGCGCAGATGTGTGCTATCCGCGGCCGCTCGGTGGGCATGGTGTTCCAGGAGCCGATGACGGCCTTGAACCCGCTCAAGACCATCGGCGAACAGGTGATGGAGACGATCCTGATCCACCAGGCGATGCCGCGCGCCGACGCGGAAGTCCGCACCTGCGAGGTGCTGGAGCGGGTTGGCCTGCCGCAGGACCGGTTCCCCCTGAGCCGCTACCCACACGAGTTGTCGGGCGGGCAGCGCCAGCGGGTCGTGATCGCGATGGCCATCGCGCTGCGTCCGCGGCTGTTGATTGCCGATGAGCCGACAACGGCACTGGATGTCACCACCCAGGCGCAGATCATCGAGCTGCTGAAGGATCTGGTTCAGGAATATGGCATGGGGCTGCTAATCATCACCCACGACCTGGCAGTGGTGGCGGATCTGGCCGATCGCATCGTGGTGATGCGACATGGTGAAGTGGTCGAGACTGGTCAGACGCAGTGGCTGCTGCGCAATATGCGCCACCCCTATACCCGGATGCTGTTTGCCGCCTCGAACCACCAGGTCACCCTGCCCGACACCCCGGCGCGGCACCCCTTGCTGGAGGTGCGCGGGGCCGTGCGCGACTACAAGACGCCGCGCGAATCGCTGTTCGGCAAGCCGGGCCGTTACCGGGCCGTAAACAACGTCAGCTTTACCCTGCACCGCGGTGAACGGCTGGGACTGGTGGGTGAGTCGGGTTGCGGAAAATCGACCCTAACACGAGCGATTCTCGGCCTTGAGCCGCTACAGGAAGGCGAGATTCGCCTGGCAGGCACTGCCGTCACCCCGGATCTGAAGCCCGCGATTCGCCAAAAGATGCAGGTGGTCTTCCAGGACCCCTATGGCAGCTTCAACCCGCGCCACCGGGTCGCGCGACTGGTCAGCGAACCGTTCCACCTGCTTGATGATGCGCCAACCGGCAGCGCCCGCGCCGACCTGATCGCCGAAACGCTGACCGCGGTGGGCCTGAAACCCGAAGACGGGCAGAAGTACATCCACCAGTTCTCGGGCGGGCAGCGCCAGCGCATCGCCATCGCCCGCGCGCTCATCACCCGGCCCGAGCTGATCATCTTTGATGAGGCGGTTTCGGCGCTGGACGTGTCCGTCCGGGCCCGCATTCTGGACCTGATGGCCGAGCTCTGCTCAGCCTACGACCTGAGCTACCTGTTCATCAGCCACGACCTCAGCGTCGTGCGCACGATCACCGACCGCTGCCTGGTGATGCAACGTGGCGAGATCGTCGAACAGGGGGCGACCGAGGACATCTTTGCCAATCCCCGGCACCCCTATACGCAGCAGCTGATTGCCGCCGCGCCGGTGTTGCCCGAGATCCCGGAACAGAACGCACATTCCCAGCAAGCCTGAAGGCACCGGGCCAAACCGGGCCAAGATGGATGCCCATAGCGGCGGCGTGCCGGGTTCTATGCCCAGCCTGCGAAACCTGCCACACCGTGCCCCGCCGCTGGCGGGCGCGTGGTCGGCCGGCGCCGACCCTAACCTCAGACGATGACGTCCTGACGCTCCTGCGCGCCGACGCTGAAGACGCGCTTGTACCGCTCGATCTCCGCCGCCGGTCCCATTGCCTTTTCCGGGTTGTCCGACAGTTTCACCGTCGGACGGCCATTGGCCGAGATCGCCTTGCACACCAGCGAGAAGGGGGCCAGCGCATCATCCGGCACCAGGCCACGGAAATCATTGGTCAGCAGTGTGCCCCAGCCGAACGACACCTTGGTGCGGTCAGCGAATTGCGCATGCAGCTCGCGGATCTGCTGGACGTCCAGACCGTCAGAGAAGATCACCCGCTTTTGCGCCGGATCTTCGCCCCGGTCCTTCCACCAGTTGATCGCCACTTCGGCGCCCTTGGCGGGGTCGCCACTGTCGATGCGGATGCCGGTCCAGCCCGCCAGCCAGTCGGGCGCGCGATCAAGGAAGCCTTCGGTGCCGTAGGTGTCGGGCAGGATGATGCGCAGGTTGCCTTCATGCTCGTCATGCCAGTCGGACAGCACGTCATAAGGCGCCTGGGCCAGCTCGGCGTCGCTTTCGGCCAGTGCCGAATAGACCATCGGCAGCTCATGCGCATTGGTGCCGATCGCCTCGACCTCGCGGCGCATGGCGATGAGACAGTTGGAGGTGCCGGTGAACTTGTCGCCCAGCCCTTCGATCATCGCCTGCACGCACCAGTCCTGCCACAGGAAGGAATGGCGGCGGCGGGTGCCGAAATCCGCGATGGAGAGGCCATCGATCTCACGCAGTTGTTCGATCTTTTCCCAGACGCGAGTCATGGCGCGGGCATACAGCACCTGCAATTCGAACCGGCCCATGCTGTTGATGACAGCCCGGCTGCGCAACTCCATCAGGACCGCCAGCGCCGGGATCTCCCACAGCATGACCTCGTGCCACTTGCCTTCAAAGGTCAGCTCGTACTGGTCGCCCTTGCGTTCGAGATGGTAGGGCGGCAGTTGCAGCCCTTCGAACCACTCCATGAAGTCAGGGCGGAACATCTGCCGCTTGCCATAGAAGGTGTTGCCGCGCAGCCAGGTGCTTTCGCCACGGCTCAGCGACAAGGAGCGGATGTGATCGAGCTGTTCGCGCAGCTCGCCCTCGTCGATCAGCCGCGCCAGGGGCACGTGGCTCGAGCGATTGATGAGCGAGAAGGTCACCGTGGTGTCCGGCTTGTTGCGAAACACCGACTGACACATCAGCAGCTTATAGAAATCGGTATCAATCAGCGAGCGGACGATCGGGTCGATCTTCCACTTGTGATTGTAGACGCGGGTTGCAATGTCCACCGGCGGCCTCTCTCCTCAGGGTCAGGGATTGATAGGACACCCGCTGCACGAGAGCAAGGCAGTCAACCGGCGCAGCGCGGTCGGGTTGCCAGTTTCTCAAGCAGTTCAACCAGTTTGCGGCGACTGACAGGCTTGCTCATGAAGTCGTCCATCCCCGCCGCGAGGCAGGCCTCGCGGTCCGAGGCAAAGGCATTCGCCGTCAGGGCCACGATGCTCGGCTGCGGCAACGGCAGGCGGCGGATGGCCCGGGTGGCCTCCAGCCCATCCATTTCGGGCATCGACATGTCCATCAGGATGACATCCGGGGCTGTCGCCTCGAACTGCTGCACGGCCGCCCGCCCGTTCTCGGCAAACAGCAGGTCAACGTCCACCGAGCGCAGGAACTTTTCCACCAGCTTGCGGTTCAGGAGGTTGTCCTCGGCCACGAGAACCCGCAGCCCCTTGAGCGACGGCAGTTCGCCAACGTCGACCTCGGCCATCGTGGCATTAGGCACCGGGGCTGCCTGACAAGGTTGCAGCATCAGCTGCACGGTGAAACAGGTCCCTTCTCCGAGTGTGGATTGCGCCGTTATCCCGCCACCCATCGCCTCGGCCAGGCCGCGGCTGATGGTCAAGCCAAGGCCAGTGCCGCCAAAACGCCTGCTGATGGCGGCATCGGCCTGGGAAAACCGTTCGAACACGCTGTCCAGATGTTCGGGCGCGATGCCGATGCCGGTGTCGGCGACCGAAAACACCACGCCAACCGGCTGCGGCCCATCCGCCATCTGGGCCGCGTCGCCGGCAGCCGCAGCCGTAAGATCCAGATCTAGGGTCACCCGTACCCGCCCCTCGGGGGTGAACTTGATGGCGTTGCCCAGCAGGTTCATCAGGATCTGGCGAATGCGGCGGTCATCACCGTGCAGGCGCCGGGGGACCGTTTCGCCGATCTCCAGCACCAGTTCCAGCCCCTTGGCCTCGGCCTGCGGCTGCAGCAACCGGACCGTGGAGCGGAAACAGGCGTGCAGGTCGAAATCAACGCAGTTGAGGACGATGCCCTCGGCCTCCATCTTGGAATAGTCCAGAACGTCATTGATCAGCGCCAGCAGGGTGTCCGCCGAACTGAGGATCGCGTCAGCATAGGATTTCTGTTCCGCGTTCAGACCGCTGTCCCGCAGCAGCTGGGCCATCCCGACCACCCCGTTCATCGGCGTGCGGATTTCATGGCTCATGGTGGCCAGAAAATCGGCCTTGGCGCGGTCACCCTCTTCGGCGGCGATGCGCGCCTCCTCCAGTTGCTGGGCATGTCTCTTGGCGGCGGTGACGTCACGCTCCACGGCCAGCAGGGACTCGAGCTCTCCCTCGCGGTTCAGCACCGGCACCTGGCTGGTCTCGATCCAGATGTCCTGCCCGTCCTTGCGCCGATTGCAGACCTCGATGCGGACGGGCTGGGCGGTCCGGATACCTTGCTGAAGCTTGCGGATGGTCTCCGGATCGGTGTCCGGGCCGTTCAGAAGATCCCCGGGAAAGGTGCCAACGGCCTCCTCGAAGGTGTAGCCGGACAGCCGCGTGAAACTGTCATTGACCCAGGTAATACGCCCTTCCCTGTCCATCAGCATGACACTGTCATGGGCATTCTGCGCCACCAGAGCCAATCGTCGCGCCTGCATCTGCTGCTCGGTCAGCCGGTGATGGGCCTGTTCCAGCTCTTCCTGTTGCTGCGCCTGCGCCAGGCTGCGCTCGCGGCCACGGTCGAAGTTGCGCAGGATGAACTGCAGGAACCAGTAACCCGATACATAGAGCACCAGCAGCCCGCCCAGATGCAGATAGTGCATGGGCACCAGACTGGGTGCGGTGATGAAATCGTGAACCAGCATCAGCACTGGCAAGGCGGCGTAGACCCCCAGTTTGAGGAACACCGCCCGCGGGTTGTAGGGCATCACCATGCCGGTGTTCAGCGCCGCACCGAGGACCAGACCAACGGTGAACAGCGGCCCGTTGTGCGTGTTCGGCGGCAGGTTCGGCAGCTCGATCCAGTAGGGCGCCAGCGCCGCAACCGAAAACGTCATGGCCTGCACCAGCCCGGTCAGGCAGCTCAGCCATTGCAGGTGCCCGACCCGCATGCCCCGCCGCAGAAGGCTGCCGACACGGGACAACAGCAGCGTATCAAGCACATCTCCCGCCAGGGAAATCGCAAATGCCAGCAACGCGAGGATCGGTGGCGCGACCAGCGCCAACACCGCAAATGCAGCGAACATGCAGAACTGGCGCGCCCAGAAGGTGCGCACGCGACCGGTCGCGTAGCTCTGCAAAAGCGCGGCCGGGTCGTAGCGCATGTAGAAACTGGCCAGCGGCCCGGAGGCGGCGTCGTTCGTGCTGTTCATCACGTCATCCTGCCGACAGGGTATGAACACAGTCTAACCCGGTGACAGTTTATTTTACTACACTCGTGATTGCAGCTTGACGCCACTTGACTCCATATGAGTGAGAGCGGCGGCCAAAGAGCCGTTCATGTCGATGGCGCGACAGGCCGCCAGGTCCACGGTCACCGCAAAGCCCAGCCGGGCGGCATCCAGCGCGGTGTAGGCCACGCAGAAATCCGTGGCCAGTCCGGTCAGCGTCAGCGCGGTGATGCCACGGCTGCGCAGATAGCCCTCCAGCCCGGTGGGGGTGGCCTGATCGTTTTCGAAGAACCCGGAGTAGCTATCGACATCCGGCCGGAACCCCTTGCGGATGATGAGATCGCCATCGGTGCGCAGATCGGCATGGAAATCGGCGCCCGAAATCCCCTGCACACAGTGGTCGGGCCACAGAACCTGCGTGCCATAGGGCATTTCGATGCTCTCGAACGGATTTTTGCCCGGATGCGAGGAGGCAAAGGACGAATGCCCCGCAGGGTGCCAGTCCTGGGTCAGAATCACCGCATCGAATTGGTCCATCATCGCATTGATCGGGGCGACCACCTCATCCCCGCCGGGCACTGCCAGCGCGCCTCCGGGACAGAAATCATTCTGCACATCCACGACGATCAGCGCCTCAGTCATTTGCGGCTCCTCCGGTTGAAACATACAAAATGTAGCGTCTTCAGCGGGGATTGGAAATCCGCCCCCGGGGAAATGGGGCCGACACGTGCAAAGATGCCTCTGAAACACGTATTTTAATGCCGTGGCCAGCCGCCTCTCGCCTCTTGAATTACCGGCGCGAGGGTTCTAAGGCCGAGCCATGTACAGGATTGCCGCGCTTTACCACTTCACCCGTTTCTCCGATCCCGCTGCGATCAAGCCGCCGCTTCTGGCGCTTTGCCAGGCGGAAGGCGTCAAGGGATCTCTGCTGCTGGCGCAGGAGGGAATAAACGGCACCATCGCCGGGTCACACAGCGCCATAGACGCGGTTCTGAACCACATCCGCGCCCTGCCCGGCTGTGCCGATCTGGAGTGGAAAGAGGCCACCGCCACCGAGCCCCCCTTTGGTAAGATGAAGGTGCGCCTGAAGAAAGAGATCGTCACCATGGGTCAGCCGGATGTCGACCCGCGGGCGAACGTCGGCAATTACGTCGAACCCGAGGACTGGAATGACCTGATCCAGCAGGACGACGTGGTAGTGATCGATACCCGCAACGATTACGAGGTGGCGATCGGCACGTTTCAGGGCGCCATCGACCCGAAGACCGAGAGCTTCCGCGACTTCCCGGCATGGTGGGAGGAGAACAAGGCGCGTTTCCACAACAAGCGCGTGGCGATGTTCTGCACCGGCGGCATCCGCTGCGAGAAGTCGACCAACTACCTCCTGGGTCAGGGGGTGGAGGACGTCTACCACCTGAAGGGCGGCATTCTGCGGTACCTCGAGGAAGTGCCCCCGGAAAACAGCACCTGGCAGGGGGAGTGTTTCGTCTTTGACAACCGGGTGTCGGTCGGACACGGGCTGGTCGAAGGCCCGCATGAGCTGTGCCACGGGTGCCGCCGCCCGATCCTGCCGGAGGACAAGTCGCGCCCGGAGTTCGAGCAGGGCGTGAGCTGCCATCAGTGCATCAACGAGACCAGCGAGGCCGACAAGGCCCGGTTCCGCGAGCGCCAGAAGCAGATGCAGCTGGCCCGTGAACGCGGTGAAGAACACCTCGGCAACATACCGCTCTAAGCACCACCCGGCTGGCGGCGCGCGTCCAAAGACGGTCGTGCCTGGCCTCAGCCCCAGGGACCGATATCACGACGTCCGGGCGCTTGCGACCGGCCGCGGCGGGGGCCGGGCTGCAGGCCGGGACCCGGGGTATGTCCGCCCTGCCGCGCCATCGCGCGCAACGCCGCCACGCGGTTTTCCGTCGCGGGATGGGTGGCAAAGAGGTTGTCATGCTTGTGGGCATGCAGGGGATTGATGATGAACATATGCGCCGTCGCCGGATTGCGCTCGGCCGCATGGTTGTCGATGCGCGCGGCCCCCAGGGCGATCTTCTCCAGCGCCGAGGCCAGCCACAGAGGCTCGCCGCAGAATTCGGCACCGGCCTTGTCGGCGGCGTATTCCCGGGTGCGACTGATGGCCATCTGCACCAGAGCCGCGGCCAGAGGTGCCAGGAACATCATCAAAAGCGTCCCGATCAACCCCAGGCGCTCCCGCGAGCCGCCAAAGAACATCGCGAAATTCGCCAACATGGAGATCGCACCGGCAAATGTCGCGGTCACGGTCATGATGGCGGTGTCGTGGTTGCGGATGTGGGCCAGCTCATGCGCAATGACACCGGCCACCTCTTCCCGTGACAGGCTTTGCAACAGGCCGGTGGTCACCGCGACGGCGGCATTCTCGGGGTTGCGACCGGTCGCAAAGGCGTTGGGCTGCGGCGTGTCGATCAGATAGAGCTTGGGCATCGGCAGGTTCGCATTCTGCGCTAGCGTGGCGGTCAGCTCGTGCAGCCCCATCCGGTCGCCAGCAGGAACCGGTTGCGCATTGTGCATGCGCAACACCATGCGATCGGAATTCCACCAGGTGAACAGATTCATGGCCGCGGCCACAACCAGCGCAATCACCGCTCCGCTCGCGCCGCCGATCAGGTAGCCCACCCCCATGAAGAGCGCGGTCATCGCTGCCATCAGCATCGCTGTCTTCACATAGCCCATCGTCGCCTCCCGCACCTTACCGTGACGTCTTGAACGAGATATGGGGCGGCGGGGGCCCTGTGCAAGATTTTGACAGCACGCCGAGCGGCAAACCGGAGCCGAACAGGCGCTGCAACACCGACAGAAGCCGCACGTGCCAAACAAAGGCGGTGGCCCTGAGCGTCCATCACCCGCGTTGCACTTCCCGAAAGGCAGGGAGCGCCGCCTGCCCGCGGCTTGCACGGCGCGCGCTCTGCACGCCGCGCAAGATGGGCGTCATTCTGCCCGAGACAGGTGCCGGCTTGCGGTTTGCCGGGCTGTCACACCGGATCAGAAATCCAGGTTTTCGACGCTCAGCGCGTTTTTCTGGATGAATTCGCGGCGCGGCTCCACCACATCTCCCATCAGCTTGGTGAAGAGATCGTCTGCCTCGACCATGTCGTCGATGCGGACCTGCAGCAGGGTGCGGGCATCCGGGTCCAGCGTGGTTTCCCACAGCTGGTCGGGGTTCATCTCGCCAAGACCCTTGTAGCGTTGCAGGGTCAGCCCCTTTTCGCCCTCCTCCAAGATTGCCTTCAGCAGCCCCAGCGGGCCGTGGATGAGCTGGTTGCGGTCGCGGCGGACCAACTGGGCGGTGGTGCCGTAGACCTCCTGCAGGCTTTGGGTGAAGCTACCGGTACGGCGTGCCTCCCCCGAACGCAGCATCGGGCCGTCCAGGGTGCGCACTTCCTCAACCCCGCGCAGGATGCGGGCCAGACGGATACCATGATCCTGGGTGATCCGGCCCTGCCAGCCGCGCTCATACTCCAGCGCGATGAGGTCGAGACGCTGTGCCACCTTGTCGGCCACACCTTGCAAATCCGCATCCACCGCACCCGGCACAAAGGCGCCGGCCACGGCTGCCTGCTCGAGGATGTGGCGCGGGTAATGGGTCGGGAAGGCGTCCAGAACCCGTTTCAGCTGGCGCGCCTCGTCGACCACGCGGGTGAGATCGGCACCGGCCATTTCAGAACCGTCGCCCAGTTTCAGCACTGCGCCGTCGACGCCCTGGTTGATCAGGTAGTCGTCCAGCGCCGCCTGGTCCTTGAGGTAGACCTCGGACTTGCCGCGGGCCACCTTGTAGAGCGGCGGCTGCGCGATGTAGAGATAGCCGCCTTCGATCAGCTCCGGCATCTGCCGGTAGAAGAAGGTCAGCAGCAGCGTGCGGATGTGGGCGCCGTCGACGTCGGCGTCGGTCATGATGACGATCTTGTGGTAGCGCAGCTTGGAGATGTCGAACTCGTCCCGGCCGATGCCGGTGCCGAGCGCCATCACCAGGTTACCGATTTCCTGGCTCGACAGCATCCGGTCAAAGCGCGCGCGCTCCACGTTCAGGATCTTGCCGCGCAGGGGCAGGATGGCCTGGGTCATCCGGTCGCGTCCGGTCTGGGCCGAACCGCCCGCCGAGTCACCCTCGACGAGGAAGACTTCGGTTTTCGAGGGGTCCTTCTCGGAGCAATCCTTGAGCTTGCCCGCGAGGTAGTTCACGTCCATCGCGGTCTTGCGGCGGGTCAGCTCGCGCGCCTTGCGCGCGGCCTCGCGGGCCAGCGCGGCCTCGATGATCTTGCCGACGATCTGCTTGGCCTCGTTCGGGTTCTCTTCAAACCACTCGGCCAGCTTCTCGCCCACCAGGCTTTCGACCACCGGGCGCACTTCCGACGACACCAGCTTGTCCTTGGTCTGGCTGGAGAATTTCGGATCAGGCACCTTCACCGACAAAACGCAGGTCAGGCCTTCGCGGGCGTCATCCCCCGTGAAGGAAACCTTTTCCTTCTTGGCGATGCCCGAGGACTGCGCATAGGCATTGATGGTGCGGGTCAGTGCACCACGGAAGCCCGCGACATGGGTCCCCCCGTCGCGCTGCGGAATATTGTTGGTAAAGGGCAGCACCGTCTCGTGGTAGCTGTCGTTCCACCACATGGCGATCTCGACACCGATCTCGTCCTTTTCGCCCACGATGTAGACCGGGGTATCCATGACCGGGGTCTTGTGGCGGTCGAGGTATTTGACGAATTCCTTGACGCCGCCCTCGTAGAACAGCTCGACCTCGAGCCGCTCGGCCGGGCGCTCGTCGATCAGAATGATGCGGACGCCGGAGTTCAGAAACGCCAGTTCGCGCAGGCGTTTTTCCAGCGTTTCAAACGAATATTCCAGATTGGAAAACGTGTCAGTGGAGGCGAGGAACCGGACCTCGGTCCCGGTCCGGTCGCCGCAGTCGCCGACCACGGTCAGATGCTTTGCGGTTTCGCCGCGCTCGAACCGGGCGACGTGTTCCTTTCCGCCCCGCCAGATCCGCAGCTCCAGCCAATCGGAGAGCGCGTTCACCACCGAGACACCCACGCCGTGCAGGCCGCCGGAGACCTTGTAGGAGTTCGAGTCGAACTTGCCGCCGGCGTGCAGCTGGGTCATGATTACCTCGGCTGCGGAGACCCCTTCCTCGGGATGGATATCAACCGGAATCCCGCGTCCGTTGTCGCTGACGGAGACGCTGGAGTCGGCATGGATTTTCACCGTCACATGGTCGGCATGACCGGCGAGCGCCTCGTCAATGCCGTTGTCCACGACTTCGTAAACCATATGGTGCAGGCCCGAGCCGTCATCCGTGTCCCCGATGTACATGCCGGGGCGCTTGCGCACTGCCTCCAACCCTTTGAGAACCTTGATGGAATCCGCGCCATATTCTGCGGGAGCCTGCTCGTTTCCGGACATTCGCATCTTCCTGTCTTTGCTTCAGGATTTTATACGAAGTCTGGCCGGGATTGTCACGCGCAAGCCCCTTTTTTTCTGGGCTGTTTCACGCCGCCTTGGCCCCCAGACCACGGGCGGTTTGCAGCCAGGCCCCGACCTTGTCGTCCGGCGCGTCCGTCGCAGGGGCAAAGGTGGTGAACCGCGTCGGCCTGATGCCGATAAAGCCGAGAATCTGGCGGCTGAGAAAGCGCTTCACCGCATTCCCGTAAAACAGCCAGAGCCACAAGGCGGGGGTGTCAGCGGTCAGCAGTACCCGGGCCGTCTTCCCCGTCAGCATGGGCGCAGGCAACCCCATGAAGTTGACGTTCCGAGGGTCGAAGGCGTGCCCCGGCAACAGCGCCCTGTCAAAGACCGCCTTCAGCTTGGCCGGGATCGCGCCCCACCAGAGCGGCGCGGCCATCACGACATGCTCGGCCCATTCAAGATCCTCGAGAAACGCCGCGAGGTCCGGCTCCAAGGGCTTGGGGTTCTTATAGCCGCTCTGCCCATAATCCATGTCGAATTGCATTTGCGAGACATCGTGGTAGCGGATTTGATGGCCCGCCTGCTCTGCCGCGACCTGGTAGGCCGTGCACAGGGATTTCGACAGGGACGCCGGGCCGGGGTGGCCGTTCAGTACCATGATTTTTCGGGCAGACATTTCGCGCTCCGCAAGATAAGTTGACCATGGTCATTTATTGAATCAAAAATGACCGCGGTCAACTATTAAAGTGACCGCGGTCAATAAAAGGATCGTGAGGTAGAGGCATGACACGCGCCCCTCAGAAGCGGCGGCTGGAAACGCGGGCGAAACTGCTGGACGTGGCCGCCACCATCGTGCGGGAGCAGGGCTACAGCGGCCTGCGGGTAGAAGAGGTGGTAGCGCGCGCAGGCGTGGCAAAAGGCACCTTGTTCTCCCATTTCGGGGACAAGGACGGATTGCTGGCGGTGCTGATCGGCGCAGACGTGATGCGCCTGCTGGACGAAATGGAAACACGCGCTGCCCCGGCGGATGCGGACGAGCTGGCGGCTCGGCTGGCGCCGCATATCGACTACGTGGCCCAGGACCGGGTGATCTTTGATTTGCTGCTGCGCTATTCCGGCGCCACGACCACCCCTCCGGACGAAGTCGTCACCGCCAGCTTCCTGCGCCAGGTCGCACTGCTGTCCGACTGGATTCGCCCGCTGCAAGCAGCGGGAAAGATCCGTCGCGACCAACCGCCCGAACTGCTGGCAGAAGGGATTCAGGCCTTCGCGAACCATGTGCTCGGCCTGTGGTTCTGCAGGGAGCACGATACCGTTCCTCCGCCAGCACAGGCGCTCGCGCCCTATCTGCAGGCATGGCTGCAGCCAGCGCCCTAGTGGCCCTCAGGTGAAGGGGATCACCAGCCCGACGCAAATCAGAAGCGCGCCGGAAACGAGGTTGATCCGCCGCCGGATCCGCGGGGATGTGACCGCGCGGCGCACCCGGTGGACCATTCCGGCCAGCGCCAGATTGCCCAGCAGCGGGATCAGGAAGGACAGCACGACGATTGCCGCGACATCACCTGCCGTGGTGGCCGAGAGGTCAAAGAAACCGGGCAGCACGCCCATGTAGAACAGGATGGCCTTGGGGTTGCCCAGGATGGCTGCGATCCCGGCCATGAACCCCGCCCAGACGCCGGGACGGGTCAACGCGCGGTTTTCCTCTACCGCCGCGCCAGCGTGCCGGATCAGCAGGTATCCCATGCCCAGGAACATCAGACAGGCCACCCAGCGCAGCAACGACATGAGACCGGTGAACTCGGACACCACCCAGGACATGCCCGCAACGGCAATCAGCGGCCACAGGATGTCGCCGACCGCCACCCCCACCGCCAGCGGCCAAGCGGCGGGAAAACCGCCGGAAACCGAACGCGCGACCAGCGCCAACCACACCGGACCCGGTGTCAGGAACAGCACCAGCAAGGCTCCGGCATAGAGCGTCAGGTCCCAGGCCGAGACCGTCATACCTGCGAAATCTCCGACGTTCCGCCACTGTCGGAGACCTCCAGCAGCTGTGCGCGGCCCGCCAGTTCGGCAAACAGCTCCGCGCCGGTGCCCGTCATCCAGGCCTGGGTGCCAAGGGCGCAGATCTCGTCATAAAGTGCGGAACGACGCGCGGCGTCGAGATGCGCGGCGACCTCGTCCAGCAACAGGATCGGCGGCGCGCCTTCGCGTGCGGCCAGCGCCCGCGCATTGGCCAGGATCAGCGAGACCAGCAGCGCCTTCTGCTCGCCGGTGGAACACTCCCTGGCCGGGATGCCCTTGGCACGGTAGGTGCCGATCAAATCGCTGCGGTGCGGCCCCACCAGGGTACGCCCGGCCGCCAGATCGCGAAACCGGCTCTCCTCCAGCGCCGCTTTGAAATCCGCTTCGCTGCCGGGCATGCTGCCCTCGGACTGGATCAGCTCCAGTTCGGCGGCAGGAAAGGCGGTCTCAGCCTCGGTCTGCGCCTGCTGCAACAGGTCCACCGCCGCGACCCGCGCGGCGTGCACCCGGTGGCCTGCGGCCGCCATGCGGTCCTCCAGCACCCGGTACCAGGCGGCGTCGCGCACCTGCTCCTTCAGCAGCCGGTTGCGCTCGCGCATGGCCTTTTCATAATCCAGCGAGGCTTCGGCATGGGCGGGCTCGAAGCTGAGCGCGATGCGGTCCAGGAAGCGCCGCCGCCCTTCGGCGGCCTCGATCCACAGCCGGTCCATCGCCGGGATCAACCAGACCACCCGCACCACCTGCCCCAGTGCAACCTGGCTGGCGGACTTGTTGTCGATCTTCACCTGCCGGGCATTGCCGCCTTCGGACCAGGTTTCCAACTCATAGGCCTGGCTTGGGGCTTGCAGGGTGGCCTTCAGCTTCCAGCCCAAGGCCTCGGGCTGACGAGCCATGTCGGCGGCACTGGCGCGGCGCAGCCCGCGTCCGGGGGAGAACAGCGAAACCGCCTCAAGGATGTTGGTCTTGCCCGCACCGTTGTTGCCGTAGATGGCCACTGGCCGCCCGTCCAAATGCAATTCCGCCCGCAGATGCGAGCGGAAATGAGACAGGGTCAGGGCAGTCAGGGCCAGCACGCGGCGCGCTCCCTTTTCATCTTTCCAAAAATACTCGGGTCCGACCGCCCGGCACACGAATCCGCCGCCGGGAGGGAAGGCCGCGCGGTCAGGCGCGTCAGACCCGCATCGGCATCACGACGTAGACGGCGCTTTCGTCGTTGCCTTCGCGCATCAGGGTCGGATCGCCGGAGGAGTTGAACATGAACACGGCGTTTTCGCGGTCCACCTGGTTGGCGATCTCCAGCAGGTACTTGGCGTTAAAGCCGATTTCCAGCCGCTCATCGCTGTAGGCCACCGCCAGTTCTTCCTCGGCGGCACCGCTGTCAGGGGCGTTCACCGACAGGATCAGGCGGTCTTCCTCCAGCTGCAGCTTCACCGCGCGAGAACGCTCGGAAGACACCGTGGCAACCCGGTCCACGGCCTGCGCGAATTCAGCCGCGTCCACCTCGAGACGGCGGGTGTTGCCCGCGGGAATCACCCGGGTGTAGTCCGGGAAGGTGCCATCGATCACCTTGGAGGTGAGGGTGATGTTCGGGGTGGCAAAGCGCACCTTGGTTTCCGAGACCGACACCGCAATATCCATGTCGTCGTCATCGAGCAGCTTGCGCAATTCGCCGACGGTCTTGCGCGGCACGATCACGCCGGGCATGTCCTCGGCGCCCAGCGGCAGCTCGGCATCGATACGGGCGAGACGGTGACCATCGGTGGCCACGGCACGCAGCGCCTTGCCGCCTTCGGCAGCATTGGACACATGCAGGTAGACACCGTTCAGATAATAACGGGTCTCCTCGGTGGAGATGGCGAATTTCGACTTGTCGAACAGGCGCCGCAGCACCGCCGCCTTGGCCGAGAAGTTGGAGTGATACTCCGAGGAGGCCATCACCGGGAAATCCTCACGCGGCAGCGTCGCCAGCGAGAAGTTGGAGCGCCCGGCCTCGACCGTCAGGCGGCCGGTGGCGGCATCGGCGCTCAGCGTGACCAGCGCGCCATCCGGCAGCTTGCGCACGATCTCGTGCAAGGTGGTCGCGGCCACGGTAGTGGCGCCCGCGCGCTCAACCTGGGCGGGGGCCTTGTCGACCACCTCGATGTCCAAGTCGGTGGCGCGGAACTGGACGCTGTCGCCCTCGGCCTCGATCAGCACGTTCGCCAGAATCGGAATGGTATTGCGGCGCTCCACCACCGACTGCGCCTGCGCGACGGCCTTGAGAAGCGTGCCGCGTTCGATGCTGATCTTCATGTCCCAAATCCTCTTCGTCTGGCCCTGTCAGTAGCCGGGACAAGCAACCTAGCGGTTTACCCCTGCCATACAAGGCTTTTTATGGATTTCTCCAAGGGATTTCAGGCGGGGTCAAGAGGCCGCGCGCGGGCAGCTTCCGAAACCAGAGGATTCGTTGCAACAGAACCCGCAATGCGGCGACAGCGACCGCAGCCCTGCCACCGCCTTGGGCGACGGCAGGGCTGCGCCTCACAGCTTCACACGCTCGGACTTCGGATCATACATCGGCTTCAGCGAGACTTCGGCGGGCACACGCACGCCGCAGACGTCGATTTCATAGGTCGAGCCGAGCACATCCGCCGCACTTTCGCCCGCGCAGGGCACGTAGCCCAGGCCGATGGCGGCCCCCAGCGTGTGCCCATAATTGCCTGAGCTGAGGTAGCCAACATATTCCCCGTCGCGGAGGATCGGCTCATTGTGGAACAGCAGCGGCTCGGCATCGGTGAGCTTGAATTGCAGCAACCGGTTTTTCGGTCCGCTTTCCTTGCGCTCCAGCACAGCGGCCTTGCCGATGAAGTCGTCCTTGTCCGTCTTCACCGCGAATCCAAGCCCGGCATCGATCACGTGATCCTCGCAGGTGATGTCATGGCCGAAGTGGCGGAAGCCCTTCTCGATCCGGCAGCTGTCCATCATATGCATGCCGCAGAGCTTCAGCCCCATGTCCTGCCCCGCTTCCCACAGGGTTTCAAACGCGTGACCCGCCATATCGGCGCTGACGTAGACCTCCCAGCCGAGCTCGCCGACGTAGGTGACGCGGTGCACACGGGCGAGCCCCATGCCCAGCTCGATCTCCTGCGCGGTGCCAAAGGGGTTGGTGTCGTTTGAGAAATCGTTGGGGGAGACCTTTTGCAAGAGCTTGCGCGCGTTTGGGCCCATCACCGCCAGCACGCCCTCGCCCGCGGTCACATCGGTGATCACCACGTTAAACTCGCCGCGGTGGCGCAGCATCCAGGTCTGGTCGGCAAGCCGCGTAGCGGCGGGGGTCACCACGAGATAGGCGGTCTCCGAAAGGCGGGTCACGGTCACGTCCGCCTCGATGCCGCCGCGGGGGTTCAGGAACTGGGTGTAGGTGATCTTGCCCACGGGCACCGAAAGGTTCGCGCCGCAGATGTAATTCAGGAAGGCTTCGGCATCGGGGCCTTCGACGCGGATCTTGCCGAAGGAGGACATGTCGTACATGCCGACATTTTCGCGCACGGCGCGGTGTTCGGCGGCGGAGTTCTCGAACCAGTTCTGGCGCTTCCAGCTGTAGCGGTATTCGCGCTCCTGCCCCTCATTTGCGAACCAGTTGGCGCGCTCCCAGCCCGCCAGCTCGCCGAACACCGCACCCTGCTCTTTCAGGTGGTGGTGGAACGGCGTGCGCCGGACACCGCGGGCAGTGGCCTTCTGGCGGTAGGGGAAGTGGTCGGCATAGAGCAGGCCCAGCGTCTCCTTGGAACGCTCGTAAAGGTAGTGCTTGTTGCCCTGAAACGGCTGCATGCGGGAGATGTCCACGTCGCCGAGGTCGAAGGGCTTCTGCCCGTCCTCCATCCACTGCGCCAGCGCCATGCCGGCGCCGCCCGCGGACTGGATGCCGATGGAGTTGAAACCCGCCGCGACCCAGACATTGTCCATCTCGGGCGCGAGTCCGAGGTGGTAGGCGTCATCCGGGGTGAAGCTTTCGGGGCCGTTGAAGAACGTGTGGATACCCGCCTCCGCCAGCATCGGCATGCGGTTGCAGGCGGCCTCAAGGATGGGTTCGAAGTGGTCGAAATCCTCGGGCAGCTGGTCGAACTCGAAACTGTCGGGGATGCCGTTCATCGCCCAGGGCTTGGCGTTGGGTTCAAACGCGCCGAGCAGGATTTTTCCAGCGTCCTCCTTGTAGTAGGCGCATTCGTCCGGCACCCGCAAAACCGGCATCTGGGTCAGGCCCTTGATGCCTTCGGTCACGATATAGAAATGCTCGCAGGCGTGCAGCGGCACGTTGACGCCTGCCATGCGGCCGACCTCGTGCCCCCACATGCCGGCGCTGTTCACCACCATGTCGGCCTTGATGTGGCCCTGCGACTGGCCATCATCGCTGACCCAGTCCACGCCGGTGACTCGGCGGCCCTCTTTGGCGATGCCGGTCACCTTGATGCGCTCCTTCACCACCGCGCCGCGCTGGCGGGCGCCCTTGGCCAGCGCTAGCGCGATATTGGCCGGATCGCCCTGCCCGTCCTTCGGGAGCCAGACACCGGCGGTCACGTCCTCGATGTTGAGATGCTCGTATTTCTGCTTCACCTCGGCAGGCGAGATTTCCTCAACCTCGACCCCGAAGGCCCGCGCCATGGCGGCCTGGCGGAAGATTTCTTCACGACGCTCTTCGGTGAGGGCCACGGTGATCGAGCCGCAGCGTTTGAAGCCGGTGGCAACGCCGGTCTCCGCCTCCAGCGCGCCGTAGAGCTCCTGGCTGTACTTCGCGAGCTTGGTCATGTTGGCGGTCGCGCGCAGCTGCGCGATCAGCCCGGCGGCGTGCCAGGTTGTGCCGGATGTCAGCTGCTTGCGCTCCAGCAGCACCACGTCCTGCCAGCCAAGCTTGGTCAGGTGATAGGCTACCGAGCAGCCGATCACGCCGCCGCCGATGATGACCACGCGGGCCGAATTGGGAAGATCGCTCATTTCATCGCTCCGGGTTGCAGTCAGCTAGGATTACCACGGCAAGGCGGCGAAAAATGTATCATAAACGTCAGCCTGCCCCGGCTATTCAGCGTCGCCTTCGTTTTTCGATCCGATCGCACTGCTCGGTCGACGGCGCTTGCGCAGGGTCAGCGGGGTGATTCCGAAGACCTGCCGGTAAAGCGTGGAAAATCCGTTCGGAAAGCCGCAAGCGAAGCCGATTTCCCGCACGCTCATGCTGGTATTGAGCAGCAGGTTATTGGCGCGCGACAGGCGCATCTCGCGGTAAAAGCCGTTCGGCGTGGTGCCCAGGTAGCTGCGGAACTTGCGTTCCAGCGAGCGGGTGGAGATGTCCAGCTGCGCCACCAGGTCGCTGATCGGCACCGGCTCTTCGATATTGTCCTGCATCACGCGGATGCAGTGATCCAGATCGCGGTCGCCGGTCACCGTCGGCCGCACCCCGGCGAAGGGCTGCAGGGAGCCAAGATCGCGCACCCGCTCGTGCAGCAGGATGTCGCTCACCGCCACCTGCGCGGCAGCCGAAGTCAGCCGCCCGACCAGAGCCAGCACCACGTCCAATGTTGCGTTCATCCCCGCGCATGTGACCAGCTGACCATCCTCGCTGGCCAGCGCATGACTGGCATCGGACAGCCCAAGCCGTTCCCGCAAAAGCGTGGAGTTCTCCCAGTGGGTGGTCAATCGCCCGCCGCCTCCGCCCTGATCGCGGATATAGCGCGCCGCGGCCTCGGCCAGCAGGTAGACCTTGGCTCCGCGGCTCGTATAGCTGGAAATCGCGCGTGCGTCGGCAAGTCCCGGATGATCCGGGTCCGAATTGCCGAGGAAGAAGGCAAAGTCGGCATCCGTGCGCTTTGGCATCGGTTCGGAATCGGCGCGCAGCCCGGCGCGACAGCCGACCTGACCGCCGGCGGCAGAGCGCAAGGTCCAGACAAAAGGCGGCTGCGCCAGCACCCGGTTGGCGATACGCAGCACTTCGACCAGAGCGGAAAACTCCGTCAGCACGAAACCTTCGCACAGGATGATATCAAATCGCCAGATCCGGGTTTCCCCGGATCTGGCCTGCTGCTGTGTACGTTCAGCTACCTCTTTGCGCATGTGCGGTCGTGGCCTCAGGCCCGCAGACGGCTGTTGTCGGGATCCCACAGCGGCTGATCCTCCTGCACCACGGCGGGATATTTCCGGCCATAGATCTCCACCTCCACCTCTGTCCCGGGCACGGCCAGATCGGCACGTATCATTCCCAAGGCGATGGAGGCATTCACGCGATAGCCCCAGTCGCCGCTTGTGGTTTCGCCGATGATTTCGCCGTCCTTCCAGATGCAGGACATATACGGGGCATCGGCGTCGCCAGCCTCGACGATCAGGGTAACGAATGCTTTCTTCACCCCCTCCTGATGCTCCCGCAGCAAGGCCGCCTTGCCCGGGAAGTCCTGAGGTTTGTCCAGTTTGACAAACCGGGCCAGCCCCCCTTCCAGCAGCGAATAATCCGTGCTGAGATCGCCCTTCCACGCGCGGTAGCCCTTCTCGATCCGCAAGCTGTTCAGCGCATACATGCCAAAGGGTTTGGCCCCCGCCGACAGGATCGCCTCGTAAATTTCCGGCTGGTGCTCATTGGCGCAATGCACCTCCCAGCCCAGTTCGCCTGCAAAGGACACCCGCGCCAGCGCACAAGGGTGGCCCGCGACGGTGGCAGGCTGGTGCGACAGCCAGGGCAGCGACAGGTCGGCCTCGGTGCCGATTGCCTGAAACAACTCGCGCGATTTGGGGCCGGTGACGATCATGGTGGCGAAATCCGCCGTGTGGTCGGTCAGGCTCAGGCTCTCGGGCAGCGATTTGCGCAGAAGATCAAAGTCATGCCATTGCGCGGCGCCTGCGGTGATCAGGGTGAAAAAGTCCTCGTCGTGGCGCAGGCAGGACATCTCCGTCAGGATGCGCCCCCGGTCATCGGCGATATAGATCAGGTTCATCCGCCCGACCTTGGGCAAACCGCCTGCGATCAGCCCGCGCAGGGCTTCGGCCGCACCGGGACCCGAGAGGTTGAAGCGCGAGAACCCCGGCAGGTCCAGCACGCCGACGCCATCGCGCACCGCCTCGCACTCCTCGCGGATGCGCGGCTGCCACGGCCCGGCGCGACCCCAGGTCTGGGTCGCCGCCTCAGAGGTGTCGTCGCCTGCTTTCGCAAACCAGTTGGCGCGCTCCCAGCCGTTGTAGACGCCCATCTGGCCGCCCAGCTCAACAATCCGCTCATGCACCTGGCTGACCTTCTTGTTGCGCGCGGCCGGCCATTCGTGGCGGGGGAAGTGCATGGCGTATTCGTTGCCGTAGACCTCCATGCCCTTTTGGTTGCAGTAGTCCTGATCGGTGTAATCGGTGTAGCGGCGCGGATCGACTGCCCACATGTCCCATTCGGTCCGCCCGTCCACGATCCATTCCGCCAGCACCTTGCCGGCGCCGCCGCCCTGCGCGATGCCAAAGGTGAACACGCAAGCCTCGAACGCGTTGTCCACGCCCGGCATCGGCCCCAGCAGCGGCAGCCCGTCCGGCGCATAGGGGATCGGCCCGTTGATGACGCTGGAGACACCGGTGGTCTGCATCAGCGGCACCCGCTCCATCGCGTCGGCGACAATGTCTTCGATCCGGTCAAGATCGTCGGACCAGAGCTGGAAAGAGAAGTCCTCGGGCATTTGATCATCCGGTGTCATCCAATGGCCACGGCAGTCCGGCTCATAGGGGCCGAGGTTGTAGCCGTTCTTCTCCTGCCGCAGGTAATAGGAGACGTCGACGTCGCGGATCAGCGGCAGCTTCTTGCCGGTCTGCTTGCTGAGCGCCTCGACCTCGGGGATCTGTTCGGTCAGCAGGTATTGATGGCTCATCACCATCATCGGCAGGGTGCGACCGCCATAGGGTTTGAACCACTCGCCCACGCGCTGCGCGTAGTAGCCAGCGGCGTTCACGACGTAGTCGCAGGCGATGTCGCCTTTCTCGGTGTGTACGATCCAGGTCTTGTCCGGCTGCTGCGTTACCCCGGTTGCCGGGCAGAAGCGCAGGATCTTTGCGCCCATGTCGCGCGCGCCCTTAGCCAAGGCCTGGGTCACCTGCGCCGGGTCGATATCGCCGTCGGAGGGATCCCACAGAACACCTTTCAGGTCGTGGATCTCCAGAAACGGGTAGCGCTCCTTGGCCTGTTCCGGCGTCCAGATCTCCATGCCGATGCCCTGGTAGCGGCCCATGGAACAGGCGCGCTCGAACTCCTGCATCCGCTCCTCGCTATGCGCCAGCCGGATCGAGCCGGTCTGGTGATAGTTCATCGGGTAGTCCACTTCCTCGCCGAGGCGCGCATACAGCTCGGTCGAGTAGCGCTGCATGTTCATGATCGACCAGGAGGTGGAGAAGGTCGGCACGTTGCCCGCCGCATGCCAGGTCGAGCCCGCCGTCAGCTCGTTCTTTTCCAGAAGCACGCAATCGCTCCAGCCCTTCTTGGCCAGATGGTAGAGTGATGAGCAGCCCACGACGCCGCCGCCGATGATGACCACACGGGCCTTGCTTGGAAAATCGGACATGATTGCTCCCTGTTCTTGTCTGTCAGTCCTGTTGCGGCGCTGTCACCGCTGTTCTTTTTCGAATTCGGCGTCAGTAGACCGGCGGCGCGATCACCCAGACCGCCACAGCCGGTTCATCGTACGGGTTGGCCCATTGGTAGGGTTCGTGCCGGATGCGGAAACTGTCGCCCGGACCGACCGTGAAGGCACGACCGCCGATCACCAGGTCTAGTTGCCCCGAGATCATGTAGCCCACCTCCTGCGTTGGCCGGTTCGCCGGTGTCTGCATGCGCGAGCGGGGACGGAAGGTGGAATGCACCATCTCGAAATCATCGGTCAGATCCGGCGACAGCAGTTCCTCGATCAGCCCTTCTTCGCCCGATCCCATCGGGCGGCGACTGCCCGCCCGCACCACATAGCCATGCTCGGCCGCGGGTGCCTCGGAATGGGCGAACAGCATCGACATCGGCACGCCCAGCGCCTGCGCGATCTGCCGCAAATCAGAGATCGACGGTTCCGACAGGTCGCGCTCAACCTGGCTGAACCAGCCGACGGAGCGATTGAGCCGCGCCGCGATCTGCGCAAGCGTCAGCCCGCGCGCTTTGCGCAATGCGCGAATATCCGCGCCCAATGTCGCTCCGGCCCGCACCTGTTCGTTCACCATCTCGCTCCGAATCTCGTGAAAAAATCGTCTCGAATTTCATCATGGCCCGAGCCCATGAAATTTCAAAGCGTTTTTTCATGCACTTTCCCAAATGCAGAAAACCTCCCGGCACTTGCTGGCACCGGGAGGTTTCTATCTGGTCAGAGATTTTGCTGCGGGACGGCGGAAACCTGGGTTCTGCCGGTCCCAGGTGCCGTCAGAGCCGACCGAACACCTGCGCCAGGATCGCTGTCAGCTGCTCGGCATCTTCCTGGGTAAAGGCGTCGGGTTGATCGCTGTCGATGTCAAAAACGCCGATCAACGCCCCCTGCCCGTTCCACACGGGCAGGACCAGCTCCGAGCGAGTCGTGGATGCGCAGGCGATATGTCCCGGGAAGGCATCGACATCCGCCACCAGCTGAACCTCGCCGGTGCGGGCAGCGGCACCGCAAACGCCCCGGGAGAACGGAATCTGCAGACACCCGTGCCCGCCCTGATACGGGCCGATCTTCAGCAGTTCCGGAGCAACGACGCGGTAGAACCCCGTCCAGTCAAAGCGGGAATCGGCGTGATGCACCTCGCAAGCGAGCGTGGCCATCAGCGCCACTTCATCGGTCTCGCCTTCGGTCAGCGACGCGATGGTCTTGGCCAGGGTGTCATAGTCGGCGCGCATGGGCTGTTCTCCTGAAACGTAGCAGAGGGGGCTGTCTGCCCCCTCCCGGTCTTGCGGTCAATTGCTCTGTGCGGCTGGTCAGACCCGCTCGATCGCGATGGCCGTGCCTTCGCCGCCACCGATGCAGATCGCTGCCACACCGCGTTTCAGTCCACGTTTTTCCAGCGCGTTCAGCAAGGTGACCATGATCCGCGCACCGGAGGCGCCGATCGGGTGGCCCAAGGCACAGGCACCGCCATTCACATTCACCTTGTCGCGGGAGATGCCCATTTCATGCATGAAGGCCATCGGCACCACGGCAAAAGCCTCATTCACTTCCCACAGGTCGACATCCTCGACGCTCCAGCCGATGGATTTCAGCAACTTCTGCGCCGCGGGCACCGGCGCGGTGGTGAACCAGCCCGGCGCCTGGGCGTGGCTGGCGTGGCCGAGGATACGCGCACGCACATTCAGACTCTGCGCTTTCGCGGCCTCGGAAGAGGCGAGCACAAGCGCCGCTGCTCCATCGGAAATCGAGGACGCATTGGCCGCGGTCACCGTGCCATCCTTGCGGAAGGCCGGTTTCAGGGTCGGGATCTTTTCAGGTCGCGCTGATTTGGGCTGTTCGTCAGCGTCGGTCACCACATCGCCCTTGCGGGTCTTTACCGTCACCGGTGTGATCTCACCGTCGAAGGCGCCGCTCTGCTGCGCGTCCAGCGCGTTGGACAGCGACTTCAGCGCGTATTCATCCTGTGCCTCGCGGGTGAACTGGTATTTCTCGGCACAGTCCTCGGCGAAAGTCCCCATCAGGCGCCCCTTGTCATAGGCATCTTCCAGCCCGTCGAGGAACATGTGATCGATCACCTGACCATGGCCGAGACGCGCCCCGCCCCGCATCTTGGGCAGCACGTAGGGGGCGTTGGTCATGCTTTCCATGCCGCCTGCCACCATGGTCTCCGCCTGGCCCAAGGCGATCTGGTCAAAGGCGATCATTGCCGCCTTCATGCCCGAGCCGCACATCTTGTTCAGCGTCGTGGCCGGCACCTCCTCGCCCAGCCCTGCTGCAAAACCGGCCTGCCGGGCGGGCGCCTGGCCCTGCCCTGCAGGCAGCACGCAGCCCATCAACACCTCGTCCACGGTGCGGGTACCAGCCCCTTCCAGCGCCGCCTTGATGGCCGCGCCGCCGAGCTCCGACGCCGTCACACCGTCATACATGCCCTGAAAACCGCCCATCGGCGTCCGGGCGGCACCGGCAATAACAACATCTTTCATGCAATTTTCCTCCAAGTTTCGGAACAACACCTACAGAATAGTAAGCTTTGCAGTCTAGAGTGCTGTTGAGACACACAAGAACCAGGGGAATACCATGAGCCTGACAACCACCATGACGGACGGTGCCCAAATCGTCAAAGTCAATGCCGAGCGCATTGACGCCGCCATGGCCATCCAATTCAAGGAGGACATGCGCACCGAGACCGAGAGCGGGCCTGACCGTGTCATCCTGGATCTGTCCGAAGTGCAATTCATTGATTCCAGTGGTCTGGGCGCTATCGTCGCAGCGATGAAGCAACTGGGAAGCGGTCGCAAGCTGGACCTTGCCGGGCTGACACCCATGGTCGAGAAGGTGTTCCGGCTGACCCGCATGGACACGATTTTCGACCTCTACGCATCGCTCAGCGACGCGACCGCCCCGGCAGACGCCAACTCCTGACACCGACCGCGCAGGACGCGCAAAGCGAGATATTGATGGTAAAAACATTTGCCTGCTCGTTCACAGCCACGAATCTGGATGCCCGGTCGGGGATAACTTCAGTCGTGGAGGAGCTGCGCTCCCTCGGAGTGCCAGGTCCGCGTGTTGACGAAGTTCAGATCGCCCTGACCGAGGCCGTGAACAACGTGGTCGAACACGCCTATGCCGGAAGCGCGCCCGGTGATGTACGAATTCGGGGTGAGCTGCATCCCGAACGCCTGTGGATCAGTATCCAGGATGCCGGGGCGCCCTTTCAGGCCGGTATCCTGCCTGAAGGTCGACCAGCTGACGTGGATGTGCCGATCGAAGATCTGCCCGAAGGCGGCTTTGGCTGGTTCCTAATTCGCGAGTTGGCCAGCCAGGTGCAATACGAGCGAACCGACGGAAACAACAACCTGTCCCTCTGCTTTGAAATCCAGGTGACGGGACAGTCGGCCGACGCCTGAGCCCGCACACCTCCCCGTTGCGCCGCGGCCACCTCTGACCGGGTTGCCCAGCGGGTCTTTTCCTGTTGGCATTATTCCCAGACGCCACGCATTGCGCCCTCTCGTGCAAAGTCTGGCACTGCCGTGCGCATGACCGCGTGACCCCTCTTTCCGTTCCGAACACCGCCCTTCCGACACCTGCTGCGACCTTTTCGTGACAGCTTGAGCTTCGATCACGGTGGCCATAGGCTCCGCGCAACAACAGCGAGGAGCAGGTTCATGCGCGATTTCCACTATCCCGGCCGGTCCGCCGTGATTGCCACAAACGGCATGTGCGCGACATCACATCCGCTGGCGGCAGGAGTCGCAGTGGACATTCTCAAACGTGGCGGCAACGCGATGGATGCTGCAATCGCGGGGGCCGTTCTGCTGGGGATCTGCGAACCACAGATGACCGGCATCGGTGGCGATTGTTTTGTACTGCAGTCCCGCCCCGGCGAGCCGGTACGGGGGCTGAACGGATCCGGTTGTGCGCCGGCAGCCGCAAATGCAGCAGCGTTGCGCAACCGTGGTCTTACGACGATACCCCTGCGCAGCGCAGATGCGGTGACCATCCCATGCGCGATAGACGCCTTTTGTCAGCTGGCCGAACGCGAGGGGAAACTCGGGCTGGACGCGCTTTTGCAACCGGCCATTCACTATGCCGAGGAGGGAGTTCCGGTCGCCGCGCGAACCGCCTTTGACTGGAAGAAAGACGCCGCCGCACTGCAAGGCGCGGCGCGACGCTATTACCTGAAGAATGGGAATCCGCTGAAACCGGGCGAGCTGTTCCGCGCGCCGGGACAGGCGGAGGTGCTGCGCCGCATTGCCCGCGATGGGCGGGACGGGTTCTTCCGGGGTGAGGTCGCGGAGGACATGATCGCCACGCTGCATGCACATGGCGGCGTGCATGCAGCGGAAGATTTTGCTGCGGCGCGCGCGTTTGCCACGGAACCCGTGGACGGCAGCTACCAGGGGTATGAGCTGTCGGAGCATCCCCCAAACGGACAGGGGGCCACGGCGCTGCTGCTGCTGAACATCCTGAAGCATTTCGACATTGCCGCGATGGACCCGCTGGGTGCAGAACGCACGCATATCGAGGCCGAAGCGGCCAAGCTGGCCTATGATGCGCGCAACCGTTTCCTGGCAGACCCGGACCATACCACGCGGCTCGCGCATATGCTGGCGCCGGAAACGGCCGCCGGTCTCGCCGCACTGATCGACACCAAACGCGCGATGCCCGCTGCCGCACCGCTGAGCGAGGCCATCCACAAGGACACCGTCTACATCACAGTCGTCGACCGCGACCGGATGGCGGTCTCGCTGATCTACTCGATCTTCCATGGCTTCGGCTCGGGCATCGCATCCGAGAAATTCGGCATTCTGCTGCAAAACCGGGGCGCCGGTTTCAGCCTGGAAGAGGGCCATCCGAACGAATTGGCGCCAGGCAAGCGGCCCATGCACACGATCATTCCGGCAATGCTGAAGCAGGGCGGCGACGTGATCATGCCTTTCGGCGTGATGGGCGGCGGCTATCAGCCCACAGGCCATGCGCGGCTTGTCAGCAACCTCAGCGATTTCGGCATGGAGCTGCAATCGGCCATCGATGCGCCGCGCTGTTTTGCCGACGGTGGGGTGTTGAAGGTGGAACGCGGATATGATGCCGCGGTGCGCCAGGCATTGGCGGATCTCGGTCACAAGATCGACGTGCCTGACACCCCCTTGGGAGGGGCGCAGGCCATCCGCATCGATGCCTCAGGCGTGCTGATTGGCGGCAGCGATCCGCGCAAGGATGGCTGTGCGCTGGGGTATTGAGCCGCGCATCGTCGCCTTTGCCTCAACAAGGAAGGCGGGCCGGGACACGGTCCGCCATCAGGTGCACAAAGGGGCCTGTCAGTTGGGGCTTGTCAGTTCAGCGGGTAATGCAGCGCATAGGCGGCGCCATCGAAACTTCCGAACATCTCTGGCACGTCCGGATGACCGACCGGCTCCCCCGAATAATCGGCGACCAGATTCTGTTCCGAGACATAGGCGACGTAATAGGTCTGATCGTTCTCCGCCAACAGGTGGTAGAACGGTTGATCCTTGACCGGGCGGCTGTCCTCGGGGATTGCCTCGTACCATTCTTCGGTGTTGGCAAATTCCGGGTCGACATCAAACACAACGCCGCGAAACGGGTGCTTGCGATGGCGGACGACCTGCCCGAGATTGTATTTTGCGCGTGTTCTCATCATGGTCATGTCTGCCTTTGTACATAGTAAATAGCGCGCCCACAGGGCAATTGTCCAACAGTTGACATAAATTTTCAGGGAAACAGACTGTGAACCTCGCCTTGACAGTGCTGGAAATAACAGCGCCCGTCTTTCTGCTCGCGCTTGTCGGCTTTACCTGGGTGAAGCTGGGATTCGAGTATCGCACCGATTTCGTGACCCGCCTCGCCATGACCCTGGCGGTGCCCTGTCTGATCTTCACCGCCTTGATGCAAACCAGTCTGGACAAGGCGGCCCTGGGCCATTTCATGCTGGCCGCGCTGCTCGGCCATGGCATTCTGGCGGTGGCGGGCGAAATCCTCTGCCGCAGCGCCGGGCTGGATCGCCAAACCTTTCTGGCGCCCTTCATTTTCGGCAACACCGGCAACATCGGTATTCCACTGTCACTGTTTGCCTTCGGCGACGCGGGGCTGGGCTATGCGGTGGTGATGCTGGCGGTCTCGGCGATCCTGTCATTCACCTATGGCATCTACCTCGTGGCGGGTCACAGCGCAGGCAGCAAGGCGATCCGCGAACCGATGGTCTGGGCAACACTGCTTGGCGGGCTGTTCCTGTGGCAGGACTGGCAGACACCGCCTTTCCTGACCAACACGCTGTCGTTGGTCGGGCAGATGGCCGTGCCGCTTATGCTGATCACCTTGGGCACCGCGGTGGCGCGGCTGACCCCGGGGCGCACGGGCACCGCGGTGGCGCTTTCCCTGGTCAAATTCGTGGTCAGCGCCGCGACCGGCTGGGGGCTGGCGGTGGCCTTCGGCCTCGACGGGACCGCCGCGGGCGTGCTGATCCTGCAGCTGGCCACTCCGGTTGCCGTGACCGCCTATCTGCTGGCCGAGAAATTCAAGGCGGACTCGCAGGCGGTGGCGGGGCTGGTGGTGGTCTCCACCCTGATGGCGGCACTATTGCTGCCACTTTTGCTCGGGCTGGTGCTGGAAATGTGATTTCCCCCGCAACCGCGATCCGCTAGACTGCACCAAAAGAAAATCACAGGCACAAATCACGGGCAGAGGTCATGAGCAGACTTATCAGCGCCCTTATCCTCCTCTTGGCTGTTGCGTCTTGTGGAGGCGGGTACAATACGCCACCGCGCAACCTGGACAATGCGTGCAGCATTATCCAACAGCGCCCCGAATACCTGAAAGCATTCCGCAAGACCCAGAAGCGCTGGGGCGTGCCGGTACATGTGCAGATGGCGACGATCTACCACGAGAGCCGTTTCCGCGGCGATGCACGTACGCCGCATCAATATGTCCTGGGGGTGATCCCGGTGGGCCGTCAGTCCAGCGCCTATGGCTACAGCCAGGCTCTGGACGGGACCTGGGACGATTACCGGCGCGAAACCGGAAACCGTCGGGCCAAGCGCGACCGCATCAGCGACGCCACCGACTTCATGGGCTGGTACATGCGCAAGAGCTACGAGCGGAACGGCATCGCCCTATACGATGCGCGCAACCAATACCTCGCCTACCACGAGGGGCACAGTGGATTTGCCCGCGGCAGCTACCACGCCAAACCCTGGCTGATGAGCGTCGCAGCACAGGCCGAGGCGCGCGCGCAGATGTACCAGGCCCAATTGGCGACCTGCCGGAAGTTCCGCTGACCGGCCGCAGGAACGACACCATCTCAGGCGGGGGCAATCCCGCCTGTTGGGTTAATTGTCTGGAAGAAGTATTCCCCATAGGCCCCGCGCTGCGCGGGCGCGCAAGGTCACGGCCTAGCCTATTGTTTCGCACAAGCATGCGCTGCGACAGGCCGACGGGGGTAGCCCGTCAGCCCATCACATGGCGCAAAGGTCGCGATCTGACCGACCGATCCGTCAGGGAGAGGTGCTGAACAGTCTCGACGGCAGCTTCTGTCCGGTTTCCAGCGGCCCCAGCACAACCGTGGTCTGGCTGCCGGAGCTGTCGTGGAGCACCCATTTGCGCAGTTCGACAGGATTGCTGGTGAACATCAGTTCGATACTGCCGTGTTCGGGGTTCTCCGGATCCTGCGCGCGAACCACCGTGGACGTCCCGTCAAACCCGTGTCCCACAACCATGTTGGCCCGTCCCAGGTTGACCTGACGTGCCAAAATGATCGACAGCGGCGTCCGCTTCAGCGGATAGGTCTCTGGTGGCTGGTTCGACTTGGGGTCCTTGATGACCACGGCACCAGCGCCGGCAATGACGGTGCCGCCTGCTTTGCCATCATATTCGAACCGCATCCGCCCGGGGCGATGTATGTACAGCTTGCCGGTGGACAGGCTGCCGTCATCGTTGATCTGGGTAAACGAGGTCGTGGCCGTGGTGATCCCGTTCAGATAGCGCGAGATCTCATTCAGGCTCAGCTTCTCTGCGGCCCAGGAGGCCGGGGCGCAAAGGGTGAGGGCAAGGGCAAGGGCAATGCGTTTCATACCCTTGAACATAGGCAGGCTTTGGCAGATGTGAAGATGCCGGGCGCACCCTGCACCCGGCATCGGCAAAAATCCGACAGTTTACTGTTCGGGAACCAGAATTTCCCGCTTGCCGACGTGATTGGCGGCAGACACGACGCCCTCGTCTTCCATCTGCTCAACCAGTCGCGCGGCCTTGTTGTACCCGATCGCCAGCTTGCGCTGGATGTAGGAGGTGGAACACTTGCGATCCTTGATGACGATGGCGACCGCCTGGTCATAGAGCGCATCCTCGCCATTGGTGTTGCCACCCGTGTTCAGCCCCAGGACCGCATCGATATTGTCCGCCTTGTCGTCGTCGGGGCCGTCCAGCACCCCGCCAACGTAATCCGGCGGACCGAACTGCTTGAGGTGGTTGACCACCTCCTCGACCTCTTCATCCGAGACGAACGGACCATGGCAACGGGTGATCTTGGCACCGCCCGCCATGTACAGCATGTCGCCCATGCCAAGGAGCTGCTCGGCGCCCATCTCGCCCAGAATGGTGCGGCTGTCGACCTTGGAGGTGACCTGGAAAGAGATCCGGGTCGGGAAGTTCGCCTTGATGGTACCGGTGATCACGTCGACCGAGGGACGTTGGGTGGCCATGATCAGGTGGATGCCCGAGGCCCGCGCCATCTGCGCCAGACGCTGGATGCAGGCCTCGATCTCCTTGCCGGCGACCATCATCAGGTCTGCCATCTCGTCGACGATGACCACGATGTAGGGCAGCGTCTTGGGCTCGAACTCTTCGGTCTCGAACACCGGCTCGCCGGTCTCGTCGTCAAAGCCGGTCTGCACGGTGCGGGAGAACATCTCGCCCTTGGACAGGGCCTCCTTCACGCGACCGTTGTAGCCGGCGATGTTGCGCACGCCCATCTTGGACATCTTGCGGTAGCGGTCCTCCATCTCGCCGACCACCCATTTCAGGGCCACGACCGCCTTCTTCGGATCGGTCACCACCGGCGACAGCAGATGCGGAATGCCGTCATAGACGCTGAGTTCCAGCATCTTGGGGTCGATCATGATCAGTCGGCATTCCTCCGGCGTCAGCTTGTAAAGCAGCGACAGAATCATGGTGTTGATCGCCACCGATTTACCCGAGCCGGTGGTACCCGCGATCAGCAGGTGCGGCATCTTGGCGAGGTTCGCCACCATCGCATCGCCGCCGATGTCCTTGCCCAAGGCCAGCGGCAGCGCGTGGTTGCCGTCGCCGAAATCACGCGACGACAGGATCTCTCGCAACACCACCTTCTCGCGGTTCTCGTTCGGCAGTTCGATGCCAATCACGGTGCGGCCCGGCACCGTGGAGACCCGCGCCGACAGCGCCGACATGGAGCGCGCGATGTCATCGGCCAGACCGATCACGCGGCTGGCCTTCAGACCCGGCGCCGGCTCCAGCTCATACATCGTGACGACAGGGCCGGGGCGGACCGAGACGATCTCGCCCTTGACGCCGTAGTCATCCAGCACCGATTCCAGCATGCGCGCGTTCTCCTCCAGCGCCTCGTCGCTGAGGTGGTGGCGCTCTATGCTCGCCGGGTTGGTCAACAGGCTGAGCGGGGGCAGTTCGAAACCACCATCGCTATCGGCAAAGGCTAAGTCAGGTTGCGCCTCGGCCTTGGCGCGGCTGGACGGCTGCACCGGCTTGCGCACCGGCTTTTCCACCACGGCGCGCCGCGGCTCTGCAACCGGCAGTTCCATGGCGGGTCGAGCGGCCTGTTGGGGTTCCGGGGCCGCGACCGGCTCCTGTTGCGGCTGCGGTGGGCGGGCGGAAAGTTCCGGCAAGCCTTCGCTGGCCACGTGATCCGGTGCCAGCATCGCCGCCGGGGTCGACGGCGCAGGTTGCGCAGCAGCAGCCGAAGGAGAGGCTTGCGGCGCTGGCTCAAAGGGCTGAGGTTCTGCAACCGCTGAGGGCGCAGGCGGAACGGCATGTGCGGTGGGTTGCGCTACGCTCAGCGGTGGCTCCTGCCGGAGCGGCACGCCACCGGACGTCAGCGGCGGCTCCGGCGGCAGCCCCCCTTGCGCCGGGCCCGCATTGAAGATCAGCGGCGCCGGGCGTCGACCGCGCCCCTTGGTCAGCGGCAGGTTCGGATCTTCCTCAGGCGGCACATCGGCAGCGCGCCGAATACGCACGGCATTGGCAATTTTCTCAGAAATCCGGTCGCGGCTGCCTTCGGCGCCATCCGCCAACGGCTCTGCGCCGTCGCCGTAAAGGGCGGTTTCAGTCGGCTCCACGGCCGGTGCGCGCCGGATCAGTCCCGGAACCCGTGCCAGCAGGCCAGGCTTGGACACTGGCGCAGCGCCAGGATCCAGCTCAGGGGCCTGCACCAGCGGTTCCTGCTGGTACACCGTCTCGGGATAGTCTTCGAAAACATCCGGCTCGGGCTCGGCGTGCGGGTCGTACCCCGCGCCGGGCGCATCCTGGGCCGTCACCCGGTCACGCCGATAGGTCATTGCCGCCTGCAAGCCGCTGGAGGCGCCACGCCCGAGCAGGGCCGCAACAGCGCCATAGCCCAGGATCAGGCCAATCATCACCTTGTGCAGCCCCTTGCGGACCTCTGGCCAGGTGAACCCGAGCACCGTGCACCCCAACGCCAGCATGCCCACCGCACTCAGCAGCGACATGATCTTGACCATGAAGTGTAGACCCACCGGCAACAGCGCCAACAAGGCGCCAAGGAAGGTGTAGCCGACCATTCCCCCAAGGCCGAAATCGTAGTTCTGCTGCCACGTGCTGCTGGCGTTCAGGGTCTCCATGTGCAGGGACACCACCAGAAGCCATGGCACCGACAAAAGCAGCGGCCAGACCACCCGGTCCTCGCCCCGGTGCAGTACAAAGCGCAGCCCCCAAGCGGTCAGAAACACCGGCAGCGCCCAGCTGGCCTTGCCGAAAAGGGTAATCAGAATGAACGACACCGAGGCACCGGGACGACCCAGCCAATTCTGCACCGGCGCATCGGTGGAGACGGTCCAGTTCGGATCCTCCACCGTATAGGACCCCAGCATTGCCGCGAACATCAGCCCCGCCAGGATCAGCGCCAGACCGATCAGTTCCTTGCCGCGCTTTTCAATGGCCGCCTGCATGTTGCTGTCAAGCAACGGGTCGCGGCTGCGGGTTTGAAATGCCATGCCTACCTCAGTTCCGTTTCTGCTCGCCCTGCCCGGCTGTTGACCGCCGGGTCACGGGTCTGTTCGTTTGTTGCTCTTGGCCGCGCGCCCCGTTCGGGCCGCGCCGCTTGGGTCAATAAAGGCAGTCCCGCAAGGCCACCAACGCCTTGCGAGTGTCCTCTGCGGGGGCAACCAGTGCCACCCGGATGTAGCCTTCGCCGGGGTTTTCGCCAGCGCCACCTTGCGCCAGATAGGCGCCGGGCAGCACCCGGATACCGGTCTCTTGCCACAGTTTCAGCGCCGCCTGCTCGCCGTTTTCGACCGGCAGCCACAGGAAGAAACCCGCCTCGGGCGGCATGTAGCCTTCCAGCCCGGCAAAGACCTCGTCCGCGATTGCGTATTTCTGCTGATAGAGCGCGCGGTTCTCGGCCACATGCGCCTCATCCGCCCAAACCTTGGCCGCGGCGGCCTGCAGTGGTCCGGGAATGGGGGCGCCGGAATAGGCGCGCAGCTGCTTTACCCGGCGGATCGTCTCCGGGCCGCCGGCAATCAACCCAGCGCGCAGTCCCGGCAGGTTCGATCGTTTGGACAGCGAGTTGAACAGCACCACCCGTTCGGGATCCGCGCCCAGTTCCTGCGCAACGCTGAGCGCGCCGGTCGGTGCCGCATCTCGGTAGATCTCGGAGTAGCATTCATCGGCAAAGATACGGAAATCATGCTTTTCCGCCAGACGGATCAACCGTGTCCAGTAATCACGCGAGGCCACCGCCCCCTGCGGGTTGGCGGGCGAGCAGATATAGGCCACCGCGGTGCGGTCCAGCACGTCTGCGGGCAGGCTTTCATAATCCGGCAGGTGGCCGGTGGCCGCGGTGGCGGGCACAAAGACCGGCTCTGCCGCGACCGACAGCGTGGCCACCATGTAGACCTGGTAGAAGGGGTTCGGGATCAGCACCGCGGGGCGCTGGCCGTCTTTCTGCTCCGGGCACAGGGCCATGGCGGCGTTATACAGCCCCTCGCGGGTGCCGTTCAGCGCCATCACCTGCGATTCGGGATCCATCGCCACGCCGTAGCGGCGCTGGACCCAGTCGGCCATGGCACCGCGCAACTCCGGGGTGCCATCGTTGTTGGGATACTGGTTAAACCCGGCGGCGTTTTCGGCGATCACATCGGTGACCCAAGCCGGAAACGCGTGTTTCGGTTCGCCAATGGTCATATGCACCACATCCCCGCCGGGGGTGTGATGGTCCAACAGCGCCCGCAGACGCGGAAATGCGTAGGCCGGCAGGTTCGAGAACCGCTCAGGAAAAGTCATGTTTTGTGCCTCGGTCACGGGATCATGGGCGCCCCGTTTGCGCCATAGGTTACAAGGGGCGGGCGGATGCGTCCACCCGCTGCATGGTCCGCCCGGCCAGATGTGGCTTTCAGGCCAAGGCGGTCTCGATCGCGGCGCCGGTGCGCAGCAGCGCTTCCTCACCGTTCGCCGCGCCCAGAACCTGCAAGCCACAACTCGGCGTACCGGTTGGCAACGACAGACCGCAAAGCCCCATCAGATTGCCAATCCTCGTATTGCGCAGCGCCATCAGGTTGGAGCGCACGTAGTAGTCGTGATCGCTTTGCAGCCGGTCCAGATTGGGCGGCAGAATCGGCGCAGCCGGGGTGAGAACTGCTTCATACCCCGCCACCGCCTGCGCCCAGATCTTGCGCAGCCGCTCAAGCTGCTGCCAAGCGGCGACGTAGTCCGCTCCGCTGAACTGCGCCCCGGAGCGGAAGCGTTCCAGGATCTCAGGATACATCAGGTGCGGCGCGTTTTCGATCACATCCTTCCACAAGCCATAGGCTTCGGTGGTGAACAGGATAGGGCTCAGCCCCATCGCGTCTTCCAGCTCCGGCACCTCCAGCGGCAGGATTTCCGCGCCAGCGTCACGCAGCCGATCTAGTGCCGCCTGATGGGCTGCGGCAACCACCGGGTCCAGATCCGCCTGCGCCACGGTCTGCAGATCAGCAAAGCGGCGGCCGCGCAACGGGGCGGGATTGCGCAGGTCCGGGCCCGCGTCCCCTTCCAGCAACCCCAGCAGCAGTCCCGCATCCTCGACCGAGCGGGCGAGCGGACCGATGGTGTCGAACTTCAGGCACAGCGGGACCACGCCCTCCAGCGGGATCCGCCCGGCGGTGGTCTTGAGGCCGACCAGATCATTCCAGGCCGAGGGGATACGCACCGAGCCGCCAGTGTCCGACCCGATTGCCCCCGCCGCGAGGCCAAAGGCCACCGAGGCCGCCGCCCCGGAGGACGACCCGCCCGGTGCCGCCGCAGCATCATTGATGCAGGGCGGGGTCTGCTTGACCGGGTTGTAGCCGAGGCCGGAAAACGCCAGCTCGCTCATATGGGTCTTGCCGAGGCAGACCGCGCCCAACTGGGTCGCGTTCCGAAGCACCAGCGCGTCGCGGTCCGGCACCCGTCCCTTCAAGAGGTCAGAGCCGGATTCGGTGGCCACGCCTGCACTGTCGAACAAGTCCTTCCAGCTCAGCGGCACCCCATCCAGCGGGGAGCGGCGCAGGCCCGCGTGGGCGCGCTCCTCGGCCGCCTGAGCCTCGGCCATAGCGCGGTCGGGCGTGACCTCGGTATAAATTCGCTCACGCTCGGGGTGCGCATCGATGGCATCCAGATAGCAGCGCGTCAGCGCCAGCGGGCTGATCCGGCCCTCCGCGATTCCCCGCCCCAGATCGGCAGCGGTCATTGTCAGCCAGTCTTGCATCCGCATCCCTTCCAATTCGTTTTCGGCGCGACGGTAACTGCAGCGCGCCAGTGGTACAATCCCGCCTGTGCCGCATGGACAATTCCTCCTGCAAGCGCATAGTGCGGGGCATGAAGAACATTTCGGATATCCTGATCGTGGGAGGCGGGCTGAACGGCCCGGCCCTGGCGCTGGCACTGGCACAGACCGGTCACAGCGTGACCATTGTCGATGCATTGCAGCCAGAACAGCAGGCCGAAGACGACTTTGACGGTCGCGGCTATGCGCTGGCACTGGCCTCGCAGCGGCTGTTGCAGCGAATCGGCGTCTGGCAGCACGTCGCCGATCACGCCCAGCCGATGCTGGACATCAAGGTCACCGACGGCCATGCGGGCCAGGGACCTTCCCCCTTCTTTCTGCACTTCGACCATACCGAGCTGGAAGAAGGCCCGATGGGCTACATGGTCGAAGACCGCTTTTTGCGCCGCGCCTTCCAGAAGGCGATGAGCGAGACCCCGGGGATCTCCCGGATCAATGGCCGAAAAGTTCTATCCCAGGCCAGCGACGCCAACGCGGTTGATGTTACGCTGGATGACGGGACCGAATTGCGCGGACGGGTCCTTGTCGGGGCCGACGGGCGACGCAGCGGAACCGCGCAACGCGCCGGTATCAAGCGCACGGGCTGGGATTACGGGCAGACGGCGCTGGTCTGTGCCATTCATCACGAAAAGGCGCACAACGGCGTTGCCCATCAGTTCTTCATGCCCGCCGGACCACTGGCGATTCTGCCCCTGCCCGGCAACATGTCCTCCATCGTGTGGAGCGAGCGCACCGAAACCGCAAAGGCCATCCACGCGCTGGCTGACCAGAGCTACCTGCAGGCGCTGCGACCGCGATTCGGAGATTTTCTCGGAGAGATTTCGCTGGCGGGCAAGCGGTTTACCTACCCCCTCGGGCTGAGCCTTGCCAACAGCTTCGTTGCGCCTCGTCTGGCGCTGGTGGGCGATGCCGCACATGGGATGCACCCGATCGCCGGTCAGGGACTGAACGCAGGCTTGCGCGATGTTGGCGCCCTTGCGGAAGTTCTCACCGAGGCCACCCGCCGCGGCGAGGACATCGGGGCAATCCCGGTACTGGAGCGCTATCAGCAGTGGCGCCGCTTTGACACTGCCACGCTGGCGGCGGCTACGGATGCCTTCAACCGGCTGTTTTCCAACGATAACCCGGTGCTGCGCCTGGGCCGCGACCTGGGGCTTGGGCTGGCAGGCGCGATTCCGGGCCTGCGCCGCAACTTCATGCGGGAAGCAGCCGGCCTCACCGGCGACCTACCCAAGCTTCTGAAAGGCGAGATGATCTGAAGGCGAAGGCCCACGCCGCGCGCTGGCGGTCACTCCAGCGTGCGCGCCTCATCCACCAGCATCACCGGGATACCGTTGCGGATCGGAAAGGCCAGATTGGCCGCGCGCGAGATCAATTCCTGCGCCTCGGCATCATATTCCAGCACGGTCTGCGTCAGCGGACAGACCAGCGCCTCCAGCATCCGCCGCTCAAAAGTCGGCGTCTGCGCATCACTCGCCTTTGTTTCACTCATTGCAGGGTTTCCTCCTGAGAGCCGCCACGCAGGGCGAATTCGATCAAGGTGACCAGGGTTTCCCGCCTTGTGGCAAGGCAAGGCGCCTCAAGCAAGGCCTGTTTATCCTCGGGGTCGAACTCCAGCAGCATCGCCAGTGAATTGATCAGCAGCTCATCTTCGGCCTCTCTCAGCGCTTCCCAGTCGGTTGACAGGTTCTGCGCGGCAAAGAAGCGCTCCAGAAGGCTCAGGAAGGGGCCACGATCCAGGGTCTCATCCGCTTCGCTGCGACCAAGATCGCGGTCAAATCCCTGCCAGCACACATCGAAGCGCTGATAGGGCGTGAAGCCGCTCGCCTCCTGACTGAGACGAAACCGCGAAACCCCCGACAGGGTCACCAAGTACCGACCATCTTCGGTTTCGGAGAACTGGGTGACTCGCCCGGCGCACCCGATGCTGTGCAGCACCGTGGCCCCGTCGCGCTCACCGGGGACAGGCTGCACCATACCAATCAGGCGATGCCGCGTTTTCAGCGTATCTTCAAACATTTGCAGGTAACGCGGTTCGAAGATGTGCAACGGCAAGCGTGTCCGGGGCAGCAAAAGCGCCCCGGGCAATGGGAACACGGGTATCGTGTCCGGCAGGTCAGCGGCCTGGATCATGTTCCAGAGTGTAGTGCGGGCCGGATGTTAGGCAAATATCATCGAGCTGAGCTTGCGCCGCCCGTTCAACACCACCGGATCATTCGGCTTGAGCGCGTCGAAAATGGTGAACAGCTGGGTCTTCGCCGCGCCGTCGTTCCATTCCCTGTCACGCCGGAAAATTTCCAGCAGCTCGGCCACCGCCGCTTCGGCATCCCCGGCCGCGTGCAACGCCTGTGCGAGGTCGAACCGCGCCTGCAGATCATCTGGATTGGCCTCGACCGCGGCGCGCAGCTCGGTTACCGGCCCCGCGTTTTCCGCCTGCCGTGCCAGAGCGATCTGGGCATGCGCCGCCTCGATTTCCGGCGCATCGGAGATCTCTGCCGGGGCGCCGTTCAGAACTGCCTCCGCCTGGTCCAGCTCCCCGAGCGCGATATGCGCCCGCGCAAGACCACCGTAGGCGGCCGCATTCTTGTCGTCTTCACCGAGAATCGCGGCAAAGGTCTGCGCCGCGTCCGCCACGGCCCCTTCCGCCAGCATCTGTTCGGCCGCCTCCAGCGCCTCGCCAAGGCCACCATCCGCGCTGACGCCCGCGGCCTCGGCCACGCGCTTCACGAAGGCATCGATCTCCGAGGCGGGAATGGCCCCCTGGAACATGTCCACCGGACGCCCCTGCACAAAGGCCACAACCGCCGGAATCGACTGCAGCGGCAATCCCTGCTGCGCCAAAGCCTGCGCCAGTCGTTGGTTTTCATCGACGTTGATCTTGGCCATCGTCACCGCGCCCTTGGCCTTGGCAACCGCGGCCTCCAGCATCGGCCCGAGGGTCTTGCAGGGACCACACCACGGGGCCCAGAAATCGACGATAACCGGTGCCTTCATTGACGCTTCTACAACGTCCTGCATGAAGGTGGCTTCAGATACGTCCTTGATCAGATCGGCCGCCGGTGCGGCTCCGCCCAGTATTTCGCTCATCAGTCTGTTCTCCGCTTGGAACTTGCCCCCTATATGGATTCCCGCGCGCCGGAAACCAAGGGTGGAGTTAAGTCGCCGGTGTTTCCCCTATGCCACCGCCCGGGGCCGACGAGCCGCACTGTGCGCCAGCACAGTGCCCGGCCCAACCGGACAGGCGCCTCCGGCGGAGGCGCCGAAGCGGGCGGGAGCGCCACCTGCCGACGTTGCGATCTACAGATCGAAGGTGGCAAAGACCGGCGCGTGGTCGCTGGGTTTTTCCCAGCCGCGCGCGCCCCGTAGAATGCGGCTGGAATGGGCCGCGTTGCGAATGTCCGGTGTCGCCCAGATGTGATCCAGGCGCCGCCCCTTGTCGGCGGCATCCCAATCCCTGGCACGGTAGCTCCACCAGCTGTAAAGCCGCCCGTCGGGGATGTCGTTGCGGGTCACGTCGCTCCAGCCGCCAGCTTCCATCACGTCACTGAAATGCTCGACTTCGATGGGCGTGTGGCTCACCACCTTCAGCAGCTTCTTGTGGTCCCAGACGTCATCTTCGCGCGGTGCGATATTCAGATCGCCCACAAGGATCGATTTTTCCGGCTTTTCCGCATGGAACCAGTCACGCATCTCGGTCAGGTAATCCAGCTTCTGGCCGAATTTCTCGTTCTGTTCGCGGTCCGGCACATCCCCCCCCGCGGGCACATAGAAATTGTGAATCACAGTGCCATTTTCCAGCCGCCCGGCAACGTGGCGTGCGTGGCCGAGGCCCGCGAAATCCTTGTCGCCCACGTCCTCGATCGGCAGGCGCGACAGGATCGCCACCCCGTTGTAGCCCTTCTGGCCGCGCGCGATCATGTGGGTGTAGCCAAGCGCCGCAAAGCCCTCCAGCGGGATCTTCTCCACCGGGCTTTTGCACTCCTGCAGGCACAGCACATCCGGGGCCTCCTCCTGCAGAAGCTTCTGCACGATCGGCTCGCGCAGGCGGACAGAGTTGATGTTCCAGGTGGCAAGGGTGAAGGGCATTACGGCTCTCATCATGAAATTCGGGTTGGTCGCGATACTGCCCTCCCCGGCCCCGAAGGACCAGAGCCGATTTTCCTGGCCGCCGAACAAACAAAAAAGACCGGGCGCAAGGCCCGGCCAAGTCCAACAGGGAGGTGCATGCCGTGACCCGGGCATGCGCGGGACCGGTTCGCCGCTCGGCCAACCAGGTCAGGCCACCAGCCGGTAGCCCCCCGATTCCGTCACCAGAAGCCGCGCGTTGGAGGGATCCGGCTCGATCTTCTGGCGCAGGCGGTAGATGTGGGTTTCCAGCGTGTGCGTGGTAACACCGGCATTGTAGCCCCAGACCTCGTGCAGCAACACATCGCGCGGCACCACCCCATCGCTGGAGCGGTACAGGAATTTCAGGATATTGGTTTCCTTCTCCGTCAGCCGGATCTTGCGGTCGTCTTCGGTGATCAGCAGCTTCATCGACGGCTTGAAGGTGTAGGGCCCCAGCGCAAACACCGCATCCTCGGACTGTTCGTGCTGGCGCAGTTGGGCGCGGATGCGGGCCAGCAGCACCGGGAACTTGAAGGGCTTGGAGACGTAATCATTGGCGCCGGCATCCAGGCCCAGGATGGTGTCGGCATCGCTGTCATGGCCGGTCAGCATCAGAATCGGCGCCTTCACGCCCTGCTTGCGCATCAGGCGGCACAGCTCACGCCCGTCGGTGTCGGGCAGGCCGACATCCAGAATGATCAGGTCGTACAGGGCTTCCTTGGCGCGCTCCATCGCGCTTTGGCCGTTCTCCGCCTCGAAGACATCGAAATCCTCGGTCATCACCAGCTGCTCGCTCAAGGCTTCGCGCAGGTCTTCGTCGTCATCCACCAGCAGAATTTTCTTCAGTTGCGCCATTCGCTAACCCTCCTGTTCACAGGTTCACACATGCGCATCCCTTGCGCCCGCGGCAAGATATGCTGCATTACTTTCACGCCGTCGTGTCCCGCAGGCCAAAAATGTTTCACATCCGTTGCATTTGGGCGTAAGGACAGCAAGGCTTGTTACACAATAACATCGGACTGCCGCATGAGCCTGATGCCCACCACGATCGAACTTCTGGCCCGCGCGCGGGTGGATCTGCGCATGGGGCTGCCCGTGGTCTTGACCGGCGGCGGCAGCGCTGCGCTGGCCATCGCGGTCGAAGCCCTCAGCGAGCCGCGGCTGGCCGAGATGCGGGCGCTCGGCGACCTGTCCCTGGCGCTGACGGCCCGCCGGGCAGAAACGCTGAAGGCACGGATTTATGATGAGGACATCAGCCGCGTCACCGTCCCCGTGGACGAAGGGCTGACCTGGATCCAGTCGCTGGCAGACCCTGCGGATGACCTGAACGTTCCGCTGAAGGGACCGCTCACCAGCCTGCGCGGCGGCAGTGCCGACCTGCACCGGTTGGCAATCGCGCTGGTGAAATCTGCCCGGCTGCTGCCCGCCGCGGCGCTGGTGCCGCTGGAGGAACCCGCAGGATTCGCCGCCGCCCATGGCCTCACGACCATTTCCCAGTCCGCTGCCGAACCGCTGCTGACCGCGAGCTCACCGCTGCACCCGGTGGCCGCTGCCCGCCTGCCGATGGACGCGGCCGAAGCCGGGCGGCTGCATATCTTCCGCCCCGACGACGGTGCCGAGGAGCATTACGCAGTGGAAATCGGTCGTCCGGACCGCAGCAAACCGGTTCTGGCCCGCCTGCATTCGGCCTGCTTTACCGGCGACGTGCTGGGCTCGCTGAAGTGCGACTGCGGCCCGCAGCTGCGCGGCGCGCTGACCCAGATGGGCGAGGCTGGATCCGGGGTTCTGCTCTACCTCAACCAGGAAGGACGCGGCATTGGCCTCGCCAACAAGATGCGCGCATATTCGCTGCAGGATCAGGGATTTGATACGGTCGAGGCCAATCACAGGCTGGGCTTCGAGGATGACGAGCGCGACTTCCGTCTGGGTGCCGCGATTTTGAAGAAGCTCGGGTTTTCCAAGGTCCGATTGCTGACGAACAACCCCAACAAGATCGCGATGATGGAAAAGACCGGTATCGAGGTCGTGGAACGGGTTGCCCTCAAGGTTGGTGAAAACGCCCACAACCAACACTACCTTGCCACCAAGGCCAGCAAATCCGGACACATGCTGTGATGTCACCCGCCGATCTGGTGCTGACACGGTCGGGATTGCGCTTCATGGGACGGCGCTTTCCCTGCTCCATCGGCAAAGGCGGAGTGACCAGGGGCAAACGCGAGGGCGATGGCGCCACGCCCAGCGGCGTCCTTCGGATCACGGGCATGCTGTTCCGCCCAGACCGCCTGCGCCGCCCCACCTCCTGGGCCACCCCCATTGGCCCGCATGACCTGTGGTCCGACGACGCGGGAGATCCACGGTACAACCAGCTTGTACGGGCGCCGTACACTGGCAGTCACGAGCGCTTGCGCCGTGCGGATCCCCTGTATGACCTGGTGCTGCTCACCGATTGGAACTGGCCCAATGCCCGCGCCGGGGACGGCTCGGCCATCTTTTTGCATCAATGGCGGCGTCCGGGCTATCCGACCGAAGGGTGCATCGCCTTTTCGCGGCAGGACTTGCACTGGATATCCGCCCGGATTGAGCCCGGCACACGGGTCATCGTGCCTGGGCGCCTGGCAAGCTGACGCTCCCCAAGCCATTTGGCAACATCCCGCGAGGCCTTACGGTCTGCTCGCTCAGTAACTGCGCTCACCGAAAATAGCGGAGCCGATGCGCACATGGGTGGCACCAAGCGCGATGGCCTTCTCGAAATCACTACTCATGCCCATGGACAGCCCGTCCAGACCATTGCGCGCAGCGATTTTCGCCAGCAGGGCAAAATGCAGGCTCGCCTCCTCATCCACCGGCGGAATACACATCAGCCCGCGAACCGGCAAATCCAGCTCGCGGCATTCGGCGATGAAGGCATCGGCTTCGGCAGGTAGAACTCCGGCCTTCTGCGGCTCCTCGCCGGTGTTCACCTGCACGAACAGCTCGGGGCATTTGCCCAGTTCCTGTGCGAGCCGTGCCAGCGTCTTGGCCAATTTAGGGCGGTCAACGGAATGAATGCTGTCAAACAGCTCCATCGCCTGGCGCGCCTTGTTGGTCTGCAACGGGCCGATCAGATGCAGATCAACGCCAGGAAACTGCGCCCGGAAATCAGGCCATTTTCCTGCCGCCTCCTGCACCTTGTTTTCACCAAAGCACCGATGGCCCTGCTCCAGCACGGCGGCGACGCGTTCATTCGGCTGCACCTTGGATACCGCGATCAGTTGAACGCTGCCGGGCGCACGGCCTGCCTTTTCTTCGGCCTTGGCAATTCGGGATTTGATGTCGTCAAGCGGCATGGTCGGGCCTCATGTCTGTTTTGGCGCAGAAAAACACGGATTGTGCGCAAATGTTAAGAGGCAAAAGAAAAGGGCGGGCTCCCGAAGGAACCCGCCCAAGAACCAAGGTGGTTCAGGTCAGCTTAGAAGCTGAACTGAGCACCGAAGTCTGCAACGGTGGTGGAGTCACCGGAGCCAACACGCTTGGTGCCGACTGCGCCACGCAGGGAGACGCCGCCGCCCAGGTCATGCACAGCACCCAGACCGATGTGGCGGGTGTCGCCGTCGCCGGAACCGTCGCCGTAGGCGAAGTTCACCGAGGTCGCGGAGGACACTGCGTAGGATGCCGACACACCGTAGAAGGTGTCGGAAACTGCGGTGTTCAGAGTACCGGCTGCGTTGTTCACGTCTTCGTCACCAACCATGGCTGCAACGGACAGCGGGCCGAAGTCACCCTGCAGGGTCAGGACGGTCATTTCCTGCGACACGGTGGTGTCGGTTTCACCATATGCCAGAGCGGCGGTCAGGTTGCCGAAGGAGTAAGCCGCGTGGATGTCCCAACGGTCGCCGTTGGTCGCGGTTGCGGTGTTCGCGGGTGCGCTGTCGTAGGCGGCCGCAACTGCGAAGTCACCGATTGCGTAACGCGCATACACACCGTTGTGGGTGCCACCGGTCGAGCTGTAGCCGATGAAGCTATAGTCATTACCGGAGTACATGCCGAAGGTGCCTTCCAGGCCCGGCTCGAAGCCGTAGTAGCCCGGCAGGTTGTCGATGGCGCCAGCAACGTTGCCAGCTTCAACACGCAGGCCGCCGTTTTCAACGAAGAAACGTGCAGCGTTCAGGCCAGCTTGACCAGCTTCGCCGTTTGCAGCGGTTTCGTCAGCCTGCATACGCACGCGAGCACCGAAACGAACGCCGCCATCGGTTTCTGCGTCGGCGTCGATGGTCAGACGGAAGCGGCTGACGATCACGGTGTCGGACACGCCGTTGGTGGTCGCGGTGCCAGCTGCGCCACGGTCTTCAACGTAGCCCAGACCAAAACGGCCGTAGCCGGAGAAGGTCACGTCAGCGGCTGCAACGCTTGCGGTGGCGACCAGGGCGGTCGAAGCGAAGAGAATCTTTTTCATTGTTTTCCCTCGGGTTTAGATTTCCGATCTCAAACCTGCGCAACCCGCACCGATCTGAGTACGCACTCCGTGTCGCTCTTTTTGGGGGCCGGGTGCAAGCATCCTGAGAATGCGCCGCTGCAATCCCCCCCAAGTTGGTGCATGGATGCCACAGTGTCCCACAGGCGCCCGGCGCTTTACCCTATATAAAGTGCCGTGACGCCCTGTTCCTGCGGCAAGATTTGGCTTGTTGCAGGGCCAACCCTTGTCTAGGACTGTGCGCACCACATGCGAATTAAAGGAACAGGCCCGAGATGCGCTGGTTGAAGATTCTGGGAATCATTTCATTGTCCGCGGCAGTCTCCGCCTGCGGTGCCCTTGGCGGCAGGGATGACCGTAAACCCTCCACCTACAATGAAAACGTGATCGGCGGTAATCCTCGTGACCCCGAAAATGTCGAAGGCAGCAAGATCTGGGACATTTTCAAGCCCTCCACGGCGGAGCGCGAAGTCCAGGTCAACCGCTACCTGTGGACCGCCAGCCTGGATGTGCTGAACTTTTTGCCGATACAGTCGGTGGACCCGTTCACCGGGCTGATCGTCACCGGCTACGGCACCCCGCCGGGCGGGGGGCGCGCCTACCGCGCCACCGTGCACATCAAGGACCCGGCGCTGGATGCACGTTCGCTGAGCGTTGCGCTGCAGTCCAAGGGCGGACCGGTCAGCGCCAGCACCACCCGCGCCGTCGAAGACGCGATTCTGTCCCGCGCCCGGCAGCTAAGGATCGCGGACAAGAAGTTCTGACCCGCTGCGCACTGGAAACAACAGCCAAACCCCATTATCAGAAGCGCCGGGCCATTCGCCCGGCGTTTTCATGCAAAGGACCGCTCTGATGTCGCGTTACTCCGCCACGGAAATCGAAGCAAAATGGCAGGAAGCCTGGAACAAGGCCGGGATCTTTCAGGCCAAGCGCAGCGGCGACAAGCCGAAATACTATGTGCTGGAGATGTTCCCCTACCCTTCGGGCAAGCTCCACATGGGACATGTGCGCAACTACACCATGGGCGACGTGATCGCGCGCTACAAGCTGGCCACGGGGCACAATGTCCTGCACCCGATGGGGTTTGACGCCTTTGGCATGCCCGCTGAAAACGCGGCGATGGCCAGCGGCGGACATCCGAAAGACTGGACCTATGCCAACATCGACACGATGGTCGAGCAGATGAAACCGCTTGGCCTGTCGCTGGACTGGAGCCGCATGTTCGCCACGTGCGATCCGGAATATTACGGCCAGCAGCAGGCGTTGTTCCTCGACTTCCTGGAAAAGGGTCTGGTCTACCGCAAGAACGCGGTGGTGAACTGGGACCCGGTCGATATGACGGTTCTGGCCAACGAACAGGTCGAGAACGGCCGCGGCTGGCGCTCGGGCGCCCTGGTGGAGCGGCGGGAGCTGACCCAGTGGTTCTTCAAGATCTCCGATTTCTCCGAAGAACTGCTGTCGTCGCTGGATGATCTGGAAAACTGGCCCGCCAAGGTGCGGCTGATGCAGGAAAACTGGATCGGCAAGTCGCGCGGCCTGCAGTTCGCCTTTGAGCGTACCGACGGTGGTGAAGCGATCGAGGTCTACACCACCCGCCCCGACACGCTGATGGGCGCATCCTTTGTCGGCATTTCCCCCGATCACCCGATTGCCAAGCAGCTGGAAGCCGAATCGGAAGAGGTCGCGGCCTTTGTCGCGGAATGCCGCAAGGGCGGCACCACCGAGGAAGCCATCGAGACCGCCGAGAAGCTGGGCTATGACACCGGCATCCGCGTGAAGCATCCGCTGAACCCAGACTGGGAGCTGCCGGTCTGGATCGCGAACTTCATCCTGATGGATTACGGCACCGGCGCGATCTTTGCCTGCCCGGCGCATGACCAGCGCGACCTCGACTTCTGCCGCAAGTATGACCTGCCGGTCACCAATGCCTTCTTCACCCTGGGCGATGACACCCCGGTGGCCGATGAGGCTCTGGTACCGCCGAAGACCGAAAAAGTGCGCTGGGTCGATCATTTTGCCGGGCTGACGGAGGCGACCGGCGAAGAAGCCATCAATGCCACGGTCGATTTCGCCGAGAAGGCCGGCTGGGGCAAAGGCGTCACCAAGTACCGGCTGCGCGATTGGGGCCTGTCGCGCCAACGCTACTGGGGATGCCCGATTCCCGTGGTACATTGCGACGCCTGCGGCGTGGTGCCGGAGAAGAAAGAGAACCTGCCGATTGCCCTGCCCTATGACGAGGGCGGCAAGCCGATCGATTTCTCGGTGCCGGGCAACCCGCTGGACCGCCATCCGACCTGGCGCGACTGCGCCTGCCCGTCTTGCGGCAAACCCGCCAAGCGCGAAACCGATACGATGGACACCTTCGTGGATTCGTCCTGGTACTTCGCCCGCTTCACCGCGCCCCGCGCCGAAACCCCGACCGACATGGCCGAGGCCGAATACTGGATGAACGTCGACCAGTACATCGGCGGCATCGAGCACGCGATTTTGCACCTGCTGTATTCTCGCTTCTTTGCCCGCGCGATGCAGATCTGCGGCCACCTGCCGGAGAAATCCATCGAGCCGTTCGACGCCCTGTTCACCCAAGGCATGGTCACACACGCGATCTACAAAACCACGAACGATCAGGGGCGGCCGGTCTACCACTACCCAGAAGAGGTGGAGCTGCGCGACGGCAAGGGCTTCCTCAAGGATGGTACCGAGGTGGAGATCATCCCCTCGGCCAAGATGTCCAAGTCGAAGAACAACGTGGTTGACCCGCTGCACATCATTTCCTCCTTCGGAGCGGACACGGCGCGCTGGTTCGTGCTATCCGACTCGCCGCCCGAGCGGGACGTGGAATGGACCGCTGCCGGGGCCGAGGCTGCCTACAAGCACCTCAACCGCGTGTGGAACCTGAACGACCGCATTGCAAAGATGGACCCGGATGCGCCGGGACAAGGCGACGAGGATCTGCTGCGCGAGATGCACAAGGCCATCCGGGACGTGACCCTGGGTGTCGATTCCTTCGGCTTCAACGCCGCCATCGCCAAGCTGTATGCCTTCACCAACACGCTGGCCAAATCCAAGGCCAGCGCCAAGGTGCAGAAACAGGCCATCATGACGCTGGCCCAGTTGATGGCTCCGATGACCCCGCATCTGGCCGAAGATATCTGGAGCCACCAGGGGGGCGAAGGTCTTTGCGCCACAGCCCCCTGGCCGGTCGCGGACGAGGCGATGCTGGTCGAGGACACCGTCACCCTGCCGATCCAGATCAACGGCAAGCGCCGCGGTGAAATCGAGGTCGCCAAGGATCTGGACAAGGCAGAGGTTGAAAAACTGGCGCTCGCGCACGAAGCTGTGCAAAAGGCGCTGAATGGCGGCGCTCCGAAGAAGATCATCGTGGTTCCGGGCCGGATTGTGAATGTCGTTGCTTAATCTCCGCTCCCTGCTGTTGGCGCTGCCGCTTCTTGCGGCCGCCTGCGGCTTCAGCCCTGTCTACAGCCCCGGTGGCTCGGGCGCGGCGCTGCATGGCCAGATCGCTGTCCAAAGCCCCGAGGCCATCCGCGGGGCCAGCGGCACCGACGCCTATTTCCTGGTACGCAGCCTGGAACAAAGGCTGGGCCGCGGCGGCAGCGCCTATCAGCTGGACCTGACCCTGCGCACCAGCGAAGAAGGTCAGGCCATCACGGCCGACAACGACATCACCCGCTACTCCGTTCTGGGGACAGCCGATTTCGTGCTGACCCGAAACGCTGACGGCAAGGTGGTTGCCAGCGGTACGGTCAACAACTTCACCGGCTATTCCGCCACCGGTTCAACCGTCGAGACATTGGCGGGTGAACGCGACGCGCGTGAGCGGCTGATGGTCATTCTGGCCGATCAGATCACGGCCCGGATTCTGGCCACCGCGGACCTGAGCACGGCGGCGGAATGAAGCTCTCTCCGCGCGAGGCAGACAGCTATTTCGCCAAGCCGGATCCTGGCAAGACCGGCCTGTTGATCTATGGCGCCGATGCCATGCGGGTGTCGCTGAAACGCCAGCAGGTCCTGGCCGCCCTGCTGGGCCCCGGTGCCGAAGAGGAAATGCGGCTGACCCGCCTGCCAGGGGCGGACCTGCGCAAGGATCCGGCCCAGTTGCTGGACGCAATCAAGGCTGTGGGCTTTTTTCCCGGACAGCGAGCGGTCTTCGTGGAAGGCGCGAATGAGACCGCCACCCCTGCCATTACCTCGGCGCTTCAAGACTGGCAGCCAGGTGATGCACAGCTCGTGGTGACCGCCGGGCAGCTCAAGGCCACCTCAAAACTGCGCAAGGCATTTGAGGGTCACCGTAACGCCTATGCCGTCGGCATCTATGATGACCCGCCGTCGCGCGCCGAGATCGAGCGTATCCTCGCCGAGGGCGGCATCCGCGACGTGCCCGGTGACAGCATGTCGGCGCTGACCGATATCGCCAATGACATCGGCCCCGGCGACTTCTCGCGGATGATCGACAAGCTGGCACTTTACAAGCACGGCGACACCAGCCCGCTGACCCTCGAGGACATCGACGCCGTCGCCCCGCAATCGACCGAGGCAGCACTGGATGACATGCTGAACGTGGTCGCCGAAGCCCGCAGCGCCGAAATCGGCCCGTTGATGCGGCGGCTTCAGGCGCAAGGGACCAATGCCGTCACTTTGTGCATCGGTGCCACGCGGCATTTCCGAACTCTTTATACCATCGCTTCCGCCCCCGGTGGCCCGGCGCAGGGCATCGGCCAGTTGCGGCCGCCACTGTATGGAAAGCGCCGCGACCGCATGCTCCGGCAGGCGCAGAACTGGGGCGCGGACCGGCTGCAGACCGCGCTCACGATCCTGACGGACACCGACCTGCAATTGCGCTCGGCCGGGCAAACCGCCCCTGCGCTGGCCCTGATGGAACGCGCCCTGATCCGCCTGTCGATGCTCGGTCGCAGCCGCTGACAGCGGCTTCTGAAACGCGGCCCCGACGCAGCGCTTGATCCGCTGCCTGTTCCTGCGCATCCTTGCCGCACAACAGAGGAGGCACGACATGTACACCGTCATCGGCATCCCGCAGACCCGCACCTTTCGCGTATTGTGGGCGCTCGAAGAAATCGGCACCGACTACGAGCTGCAACCGCACCCGCCACGCAGCCCTGAGGTTCAGACGCTGAACATTTCGGGCAAGGTGCCGGTGCTACAGACGGACGGAGAGATCATCACCGATTCGACCGCGATCCTCACGTTCCTTGCTGATCGGCACTCGGATCTGACGGCACCGGCCGGCACGTTGGCGCGCGCCCGGCAGGACGCCCTGACCCATCTGGTGCTGGACGAGTTGGATGCGGTGCTGTGGACCGCCGCCCGGCACAGCTTCATCCTCCCGGAGGAGCGCCGCGTGCCCGCGGTCAAAAACAGTCTGAAGTGGGAATTCGCGCAGAGCCTCGACCGGCTGGCGGAGCGAATGAGCGGACCGTTTCTGACTGGCAAGGACTTCACCATCGCCGACATCATTTGCACCCATTGCCTGAACTGGGCGCGCAACGCCAAGTTCCCGGTCGAGAATGAAGCGATACTGGACTATGGAAAACGCATGCGCGCACGTCCGGCGTTTCAGCGCGTAACGGCGCTGGTCAAGTAACTGTCAGCTCCCTGGCCCGCCCAGCGACCGGTCGCCAGACAGGCGGTCAAGAGATAGCCGCCTGTGGGCGCCTCCCAGTCCAGCATCTCGCCCGCGCAGAAGATGCCGGGCCGGGCCTTCAGCATAAGGGTGTCATCCACTGCGTCACGACGAACACCGCCTGCCGTCGAGATCGCCTCGTCCATCGGGCGCAGCCCCTCGTGGCGCACCGGCAGCGCCTTGATCAGCGCCGCCAGATCCGCTGGATCCTGCGGCAAGGGGCGGGCAAATTCCTGCAACACGGCCATGCGCGCCGCACCCAACTTCAAGACCTTGCGCAAGTGATTGGACAGGCTCGCCTTGCCCTTAGGGCGCGACAGACGACGCGCGACCTCGGCTTCGGCGAGGTCCGGTAGCAGGTCCACATGCAACGCGGCACCTTCGCGCACGGCAGCACAGACGGAATATACGCCGCCGCCCTCCAACCCGCGCTGGGAGATCACGGCTTCGCCCCGCGAGGACAGATCGCCTGCACGCAGGGCAATCCCCTTCAGCGGCTGGCCAAACTGCGCGGCCATGTGGGTGGACCACGGCACCAGCACCCCTGCATTGGCCGGTTTGAAGGGCGCGAGCCCGACCTCTTGTTGCGCCAGCTTTGCAGCCCAGGCACCGTCCGATCCCAGCCGCGCCCAGCTTGCGCCGCCAAGCGCCAGCACCGCCGTATGCGCAGCCACCTGCTGCAGCCCCTGCGGCGTTTCAAATGCCAACGTCAAAGGCTGCCCCTGCGCCCAATCCATCCAGCGCCACCGAGTGCGGATCTGGACGCCGTTGCCCTCCAGCCTGGCCAGCCAGGCGCGCAGCAGCGGCGAGGCCTTCATGACCGTTGGAAACACCCGACCCGTGGAGCCCGTGAACAGTTCAATGCCCAGTGCAGTTGCCCATGCCTGCACCGCCTGGGCATCAAACTCCTGCACCATCGGCGCCAACCAATCCGCGGCCGCCCCGTAGTGGGCGATCAGCTGCGGGTAGGGTTCATTCTTTGTCAGGTTCAGGCCAGACTTGCCGGCCATCAGGAACTTGCGCGCGACCGAGGGCTTGGCCTCTGCGACCAGCACGCGATGCCCGGCACGGGCCAACTCCTCGGCGGCCATCAGCCCCGCGGGTCCGGCGCCCACCACCACTGCATCCCATGTTTCCGTCATGCCGTTTCCATGCCAATCTCTTGCCAGCGCTGCGCGCCTGCGCTTCCATTCCGCGTATCAGATCACAGAGGCCATCCCCATGCCCGATCCGGTCTGCCCGCTGTGCGGGCGCGACATTCCCGAAGATGCCCCGCAAAGCCTGCACCATCTGATCCCAAAATTGAAAGGAGGCAAGGGCGGCCCGACCGTGCTGCTGCACGACATCTGTCACCGTGAAATCCACGCGACACTGACCGAGGCCGAACTGGCCCGCAGTTTCAATACGCCCGAGGCGCTGCGAAGCCATCCCCGCTTGGCGAAATTCATCGCCTGGGTCCAGAAACGCCCGCCCGGCTTTCGCTCTCGCGTGCCCGGCAAGCGACGGACACGTCCAGGCCGGGGCTAGGCGCGCTTTCAGCGGCAGCTCTGCAGGATGCCGCGCGCGATCTCCGGTTCGGCCGCCAGCGCATGGGCGAGCAGATCCTGCGCGGTGGACATCAGGTCCTCTGGTTCCACAATGCGGTCCACCAAGCCAAAATCATACGCCTCCTGCGCGGAAATCTTCTGTCCCGCAGCCAGCAGAAGCTTGGTGCGGGCCGGGCCGATCAGGGCCGCCATTCGCCCCGCATCCGACGGCTGCGGCAGGTAGCCGAGCTTCATCACCGGATAAAAGAGTCGCGCGCCTGGCACCGCGATGCGCAAATCGCAGGCCAGCGCCATACCGTTGGCGCCGCCCGCCAAGGTGCCGTTCAGCGCAGCCACCTTCAGGCAAGGCAGCGCAGCCAGTGCCCCGGACAACCGCTCCCAGAGTGGCGAGGTTGCCAGGCCAGCATGTGCTTCCTCGAGATCGGCGCCGGCGCTGAACACCTTGCCAACCCCGGTAAGAATGAGCCCGCGTGCGGCCTGGGCACCCTCCGCAATCTCTGCGAGCTCTGTCAGCATCGCCGCGGTCAGTGCGTTTGCCTTTTCAGGCCGGTTCAGGGTGACAGTCCACAGTCCGCTGTCGGCAACCTCCAGCTGGATCATATCAGTCCAACCCGCTTGCGAATGCCCTCATCCCGCAACGAGATCTCCTGGCCGATATGATCGTCGGCATCCGCAGTGCACATCCACAGCAGCGCCCGCGCGGGCCATTCGGCTGGAATGTGGTCTTCCCAGTTGAGCTCGCTCACCGGATTGATCCCGCTGGCCTTGATGTCGCGCTGCATCTGGGTCGCCACGGTCCCCGGCGACAGGCCCATTGCCCGGATGCCATTCGCGCGCTCCTCCAGATCCAGTGCCCGCGTCAGCATCGCCGCCCCGGCCTTGGAGGAGCAATAGGCGCTCCACCCTTCCAGCGCATTATGTGCCGCCCCGGAACTGACCGTGATGATGGTGCCGCCGCCCGCGGGCTTCATCAGCGGCAACGCGGCGCGGATGCCGTTGAAGACACCGGTCAGGTTGATATCGATCAGCTTGGCCCACGCCGCTGGGTCGGCGTCTTCCAGCCGCGCGATCGGCTCGATCACCCCGGCGTTGTTGATCAACACGTCCAGGCTGCCGAACCTCTGGTGCGCCTTGCCCAGCGCCTCTATCACCGCGGCATGGTCAGACACGTCACAGGCCGCCACCAGCACGTTTCCGCCGATCTCTGCCGCAAGATCGTCCAATGCCTCCGCGCTCCTTGCCAGCAAGGCCAGATTGGCCCCGGCGGCCGCGAATTGCCGTGCGGCATCGGCGCCAATGCCGCGGCTGGCACCGGTGATCACCACCGTTTTCCCATTGAAATCCATAGCCTGTCCCTCCAAGTGACATTTTATCCAAGTGGTACTGCGCTTAGGGGGAACGGTCCAGCCCATGGCCCCCTTGACCGCAGCGGGCCTCGGACCGACCATAAAAGCAATTATCTCTCAGAGAAGGGTTCTCGCATGTCCGTTTTTCTAGCGCGCGGTAGCGTCGCAGCGGCGATTTTGGTTGTTTCAACTCAGGCCGCACTGGCCGATCTCAGCGCCCAGGAGGTCTGGAAGGACTGGAAGGCATATCTTGCCAGCACCGGATACGAGGTCTCGGGGACCGAAAGCCAATCCGGAAGCACCCTGATCGTCTCCGACATCTCGATGACCTTACCCGTTCCCGAAGGCGACGTGGTCGGCACCCTCACCTTGCCAGAGATCAAGTTCGTCGAGAACGGCGACGGCACAGTCAACGTACTGCTGCCGCAGGAATTTCCCTTGGGGTTCGAGTTTTCGGAAGAAGGTGAGGACTTTGCCGGCACGCTGATCTACGCGCATGACGGCAGCCCGATGAAGGTTGCGGGCGACGCCGGCAACATGAGCTACGACTACAGCGCCCCCAAGGTCAGCGTGACCCTGGACAGCCTGCGCGCCGATGGCGAGGCCATTCCCGCCGACGTCCTGAAGGCCCAGATTGTCTTGAATAACGTTGTCACCAAGACCGCAATGACGATTGGCACGGTGCGCGCCTACGACCAGAACCTGACCGCCTCCAGCCTCAGCTACGATTTTGCCTTCAAGGATCCGGAAAGCGACGATCACGGCGTTTTCAAAGGCATGCTCCAGGGCCTCGGCTTCAACGGCACCAGCACCGTGCCCGTCGATGTCGATAGCGGCGACATGCAAGCCCTGCTGGCCGCCGGGTTCGCCTTTGACGGCGCCTTTACATTCACCGGTGGCAATGGCTCGGTCTCGGGCGCCGAAGGGCGTGAGACGTTCAGCATGGAAAGCACCTCCGAAGGTGGCGAAATTGCCGTCGCAATGGACCGCAAGCACCTGAGCTACGACCTGTCCCAGACGGGTGCGACGGTGAACATCTCCGGCTCCGACATCCCGTTCCCGCTCGCGCTCAGCATGGCGGAAGCCGGGATAAAGCTGATGCTTCCACTGGAAAAATCCGAGGACGAACAGGATTTCGCCCTCGGCATCACCCTGCGTGACTTTGCGGTGCCGGACATGCTGTGGGCCATGATCGATCCCAACGGCCAGCTGCCGCGTGACCCGGCCACGCTGATCGTGGACCTCGCCGGCAAGGGCAAGGTCCTGTTCGACATGTTCGATCCCAAGGCCATGGAAGACGTGGAGAAGGGCAAGACCCAGCCGGGCGAGCTGAACGCGCTGACGGTGAAACAGTTGCAAGTCTCGGCGGCGGGCGCCGAGCTGACCGGAACCGGCGATTTCACCTTCAACAATGACGACCTGACCAGTTTTGACGGCATGCCTGCCCCATCCGGCACGGCCAATCTGAAGCTGACAGGCGCCAACACGTTGATCGACAAGCTGATCCAGATGGGCCTGATGTCGGAGAGCGACGCCATGGGCGCGCGGATGATGATGGGCATGCTGGCGGTGCCGGGCGAGGGCGAGGACACGCTGACCTCGAAGATCGAGATCTCCGAGGACGGCCAGATCCGCGCCAACGGCCAGCGGATCAAGTAACCCAAGCCAGGGCGAACCATCGCTGTGGGGGGCTGCCGCGCGCAGCCCCCTTTTTTGCGGCCTGCTCTTGCGGCAGGCGGCCGCACTGGATAGCTCTTTTACAGAGCAGAACAGAAGGTGCCCATGACACAAACCCCCGAAGCGCTTTGCCACGCCCTTATCGATGCCGCCAAGAAAGCCGGTGCGGATGCCGCCGACGCGATGGCCGCAGAGGGCAGCTCTCTCAGCATCGAGGTCCGCAGCGGCAAACTGGAACATGCCGAGCGCTCCGAGGGAACAGATTTGGGATTGCGCGTGTTCGTCGGCAAGCGCCAGGCGTTGGTGTCGTCCTCCGATATGCGCCCCGAAACCATCTCCGCCATGGCCGAACGTGCCGTGGCGATGGCCCGCGAGGCGCCAGAAGACCCCTATGCGGGCCTTGCCGATCCGTCCCAGCTGGCGAAAGACTGGGATCTGGCCGCGCTGGAACTGGAAGACCCGGCGGCCGAGCCGGAGCCTGCCGCCCTGCAGGCGGATGCGCTGGCCGCAGAGGCCGCCTGCCAGGCAGTCGATGGCATCGCCCAGGTTCAGTCCGCCGCCGCCGGCTATGGCCGTCACGCTGTGCATCTGGCCGCGACCAACGGCTTCTCCGGCGGCTACCAACGCACCGGTCGATCGCTGTCCTGCACCGGCATCGCGGGCAGTGGCACCGGCATGGAGCGTGACCATGATGGCGATTCCCGCACGTTCCAGGCCGATCTGCGCAGCGCCGAGGATATCGGCCGCACGGCAGGCGAACGCGCCGTGGCCCGGCTGGGCGCGCGCAAGCCCAAGACCGGCAGCTTCCCGGTGCTGTTCGACGAGCGCATTTCCTCGTCCCTGATCGGGCATCTTATGTCCGCCGCCAACGGTGCCGCCATCGCGCGCGGTTCGTCGTGGCTGAAGGATTCGCTGGGCAAGCAGGTGCTGCCCGACAGCCTCTCTGTAATCGAAGATCCGCACCGCCCGCGCATTTCCGGCTCGCGGCCGTTTGACGGCGAAGGCCTGCCAACCCGCCGCCGTACCGTGGTGGACAAGGGCGTGCTGACCGGCTGGACGCTGGATCTCGCCTCGGCCCGCAAGCTGGGGCTGGAAAGCACCGCCAACGCCGCCCGCGGCGTCGGCGGCGTGCCCTCGCCCTCGACTTGGAACATCGCACTGACCCAAGGCGACGCCAGCCGAGAAGAGCTGCTCGCGCAGATGGGCACCGGGCTGCTGGTGACGTCGATGATCGGCTCCACCATCAACCCCAACACCGGCGACTATTCGCGCGGTGCCTCCGGCTTCTGGGTGGAAAACGGCGAGATCGCCTATCCGGTCAACGAATGTACCATCGCGGGCAACCTGCATGACATGCTGCGCAGCATCGTTCCCGCCAATGACGCGCGCCAACATCTGTCGACCGTGGTACCCTCGCTGCTGGTCGAGGGGATGACCCTTGCCGGCAACTGACCTTGACCTGCTGGTAGACGCCGCCAAACAGGCCGGCGACATCGCCTGCCGCTACACGGGGGCAACGGCCAGACGCTGGGACAAGCCGGACGGAACCGGACCGGTGACGGAGGCCGATCTGGCAGTCAACGCCATGCTGGAGGACAAGCTGCAGCAGGCAAGGCCGGATTACGGCTGGTTGTCCGAGGAAACCGAGGACACCCCTGACCGCATGGATCGCAACCGGGTCTTCATCATTGACCCGATCGACGGCACCCGCAGTTTCGCTGAAGGGGCCAGCACCTGGGCACATTCCCTGGCCATCGCAGAAGCGGGCGAGGTGATCGCAGCGGTCATCTACCTGCCGCAGCGCCAGCTGCTCTACAGCGCGGCCAAGGGGCGCGGCGCGACATGCAACGGTCAGCCGATCCGGGTTTCGCCGGTCGACGACCTGTCCGCCGCCGAGGTGCTGGCCGCCAAGCCTAGCCTGGTGGCGCAGAACTGGCAGAACGGCACGCCACCCGCCTTCATCCGCATGCATCGCCCCTCGCTGGCCTACCGACTGGCGCGGGTAGCTGACGGTCGTTTTGGCGCGATGCTGACGCTGCGCCCCAGTTGGGAATGGGACATCGCGGCCGGCGCGCTGATCCTGCAGGAGGCAGGCGGCGTCATCACAGATCGCGCCGGTGACAGGCTGCGGTTCAACAACGCGCAGCCCCGGTTGAACGGGGTGGTGGCGGGCAATCCGGCTTTGCACCACGAGATCATCACCGCGCTTGCGCCCGCGCAAACCGGCCCGACTGGACATTGAGCCCTGCGGCCCGTAAGCCGCGCGCAGCACCAGCAGCCCCCACGGCTTGCAGATTTTCACAGACAGGGGCACGTGTTGCCGATACCTTTGGTCGGCAAAATCGGATCGAACCAGATGCAACGGCGAACCACAGGCACCCATCGGCATGCAAACCCGCAGCCCCGTCCCAAGGGTGAGCTGCTATGGGTCCATGCGACCACGCCGGAACGCTACCAAGCGCTGTGTGATATCGGGCGTCGCCTGAAGTCTTTGCGTCCAGACCTCTCGGTTCTGGCAAGCTGGGATTCCGAGCTGCGTCTGACCGGGACCGTCGGGTGCGATCTGCCGATTGGGCCGCTGGCCGAGGACACCACGGCCGAAACGCGGGCGTTTCTCGACCACTGGCAACCGGATGTCTGCATCTGGACCGGCCCGCCGACACGGCGCAACTTGCTGCGCCAGTTGCGTGAGCGGAATATCGGGGTCCTGCTGGCCGATCTGACTGAGGCCGAAGTTCCCAACCGCGCCAGCCGGTGGTTGCCCGACCAACGCAAGCGCCTGCTGGAAGGACTGAACTGTATCCTGACCCCGTCCCCGGCAGTGCAGGATACGCTGGTGCGGGCAGGCTACCCGGCGGAGAGGATCGAGATCGCCGGCCCCCTGCGGATGTCGGCAATTCCTCCCGGCTGCAACCATGACGAACTGACGGCGCTGCAACAGGCTCTCGGCAGCCGCCCGGTCTGGCTGGCGGCTCATGTGAAGCGCAGCGAACTGCCGACCGTGCTGGACGCGCACCGCAAGGCCCTGCAGCTGCTGCACCGCTTGCTCCTGGTGGTTGCCATGGATAGCTATGACGATCTTGGCAAAGCCCGCCAACAGCTGCGCGACAGCGGCTTGTCGGTCGCCGACTGGGAGGCCGGGGAAACGCCTGAGGATCACAACCAGGTGCTGTTGGCCGATGGCGATGATCTGGGTTTGTGGTACCGCCTGTCCCCGGTTGCCCTGGTGGCCAGCAGTCTCAATCCAGCGGCCTTGGGACAGTCACCGCTGGATGCCGCGGCTTTGGGGTCAGCCATTCTGCATGGGCCGGGCATCCATGCCCACCGCGACCTTTATGAACGGCTGACCGCGGCCGGAGCCGCCCGCGCCATTGGCACGGAAGATGCGCTGAGCGATGCCGTGGTGGATCTGTCGGCGCCGGACAAAGCCGCCCGAATGGCGCTGGCGGGCTGGCAAAGCGTCACCGAAAGCGCCGCGACCACCGACACACTGATGGAAAAGGTCCAAGACCTTCTGGATCAACGCGAGGACAGCCATGCGGGCGCCTGACTTCTGGCACAAGCCACCGACCCAATTCGACCTGCGCGCGACGTTGCTGGCACCGGTCGGCCACCTCTATGCCCGGGCCACAGCCGCGCGGTTGGCCGGGGGCGTCCCGGAGAAGGTCGATGTCCCCGTGATCTGCGTCGGCAATTTGAACGCGGGCGGGACCGGCAAGACGCCCACGGTGATCTGGCTGCTCGAAACGCTGCGCGCCATGGGACACGAGCCGCATGTGGTCAGCCGCGGCTTTGGCGGCTCCTTGCAGGGTCCCGTACAGGTCGACCCGGCCCGCCACAAAGCCGCGCAAACCGGCGACGAGCCCTTGCTTCTGGCCGCCTTTGCCGATGTCTGGGTTGCGCGCGACCGCGCCGCCGGGGCACGTGCGGCCACCGCCGCTGGCGCCACGGTGATCGTGCTGGACGACGGTTTTCAGAATCCCGCGCTGACCAAGGATCTGTCCCTGATCGTGGTCGATGCGCGGCAAGGCTTTGGAAATGGGCGCTGCCTGCCAGCGGGCCCGCTGCGCGAACCCGTGCCGACCGGCCTGCAACGCGCCGATGCCGTGCTGTCGTTGGGCGACACGGCTGCTCAACACGACTTCCAGACCGCCTGGGGCGCGCAGTTGCAAGCGCTGCCTCATTTCACCGGCGCGTTGGAGCCCTTGCAGACCGGGATGCCATGGCACGGCACCCGCGTGCTCGCCTTTGCCGGCATCGGGCAGCCGCAGAAATTCTTTGCCACCTTACGTGGCCTTGGGGCCGAGATTGTCCGGGCGGAACCGCTGGACGACCACCAACCCCTCACGAGCGCTTTGATGAGCCGATTGGAAAACGAAGCCGCCCTGCTGAATGCGCAGCTGGTCACCACCGAAAAGGATGCGGTCCGGCTTCCCGGAAGTTTCCGGCGCAAGGTCATAACCCTGCCGGTACGGCTGAAGATATCCGACGACGAGCGCCTCAAGCAGATGCTGCGTCAGGTGGCCCCCGTCCGCTGAATACGGGCGGGAGCGTAATGTCGAAGAACGGCGGCACCGAACCGTGCGGCGACGCCGCCTGTCTCAGCCTTCCAGTTCGGCGTCGATAAGTTTCTTGAAGTCCGCGTAGGACTGGTTGGAGATCTTCTCGCCGTTCAGGATGAACGAGGGCGTGGATTCGATACCATGCTCGGTGGCGTTCTCCTGGTACCAGGTAACCAGGGTCTGTGCCTTTGTCCCGTCCTGCAGGCAGGCCTCCAGCTGGTCGTTCTCCAGTCCCGCCAGGCGGCCGATCTTGCGCAGCTCGTCAACGATTTCGCTTGCGCCACCAGCCCGCGCCCAATCCGACTGCCCCTTGTAGATCAGATCGGTGATGCCGAAGAATTTCTCCGGTCCGTTGCACCGCGCAATCATCGAAGCCCACAGGCCGTAGCGGTCGAAATAGACCTCGCGGTAGATGAACTTGACCTTGCCGGTGTCGATGTAATCCGCCTTCAGCTTCTTGAAGGTATCATTGTGGAAGTTCGCGCAATGCGGGCAGGTGTAGGAGGCGTATTCGATCAGCGTGACCGGCGCATCCTCCGCTCCCAGCGTCATCTCGGTGATGGTCGAGGTGTCCACCTCGGCTTCCTGCGCAATCGCAGCACCGACCAACGGGTTGTTCGGCAGGCTGCTCTGACTATTGAAGCCCGACAGGGCATAGCCCCCCGCAACAACCGCAACCGCGGCAAAGACACCAGTCATCAAACGGGTCATTTGAACCCCTTTCTTTGCGTTTTCTGTTTTGTCAGCACGTTGCGCCCAAGACGCTCAAGGGCGGCGCGCAGTTCTTCGTTTTCAACCACTTCGGCAACTTTGCTGGCCTCGGCCGCATCTTGCGGATCGGGCTGCAGCGGCGGCTGCACCTTGGGGGCGTACTTGAATTCAACGTGGCCGTCGGAAAATCCCGTCGGTGCCGTCTGGGTGATCCGCACCTTGGAGATCGCATTGAACCCGTAGACCGCATTCACCCGCTCGCGCAGGCGCTCCTTCTGCATCTCGAGCATGGGCGCATTCGCACCGGTGGTCAGCACCGTCAGTGTCGCGCCAAAGGAGCCACGCCCGTAACCGATGTTGACGGGCCGTGCTATCGCCGCCAGGTCCGGTCCGGCGATTTCCTCCCAATGGGTCAGCAACCGTGAGACCGCGAAGCCTCGGCTTTCGCCTGCCTTGCGGATCTGCTCGCTGAGGAGCTTTGAGGTTCGGGAAAACCCGCGTGTTGTGCTACGCCTGAATGCCATGCTCTAGCTTTTGCTCGACTGCCTGCCCTATTGTAAAGAGCCTCGGAGCAGGCACCAGCCAAACCATTGTCCAAGGAATAACGAATGCGTGACTTGAACGGCTGCTCGGGCAGTCTCAGCGATGAGCTGCTGGAGTGGTATGACCGCCATGCCCGCGACTTGCCCTGGCGTGTCTCTCCTGCAGCCCGAAAAGTCGGCGAACGCCCGGATCCTTATCGGGTCTGGTTAAGCGAGGTGATGCTGCAACAGACAACCGTCGCTGCCGTGCGCGACTACTTCCTGCGCTTCACCACACGCTGGCCCAGCGTTGCGGACCTGGCAGCCGCCGCGGACGCAGATGTGATGGCGGAGTGGGCCGGGCTGGGCTACTACGCCCGTGCCCGCAATCTTCTGAAATGCGCACGCGTGGTCGCGGATGATCTGGGCGGCCAGTTTCCTGACAACCACGATGCGCTGCTGAAGCTGCCGGGCATCGGGCCTTATACCGCGGCAGCCATCGCCTCGATTGCCTTTGACGAACCCGTGGCGGTGCTCGACGGGAACGTGGAGCGCGTGATGGCGCGGCTGCACGACATCCATGACCCTCTGCCGGGCGCGAAGCCCCTGCTCCGCGACCATGCGGCCGCGTTGACGCCGGACGAACGTCCAGGGGACTATGCCCAAGCGGTGATGGACCTCGGCGCCACCATCTGCACCCCGCGCAAACCCGCCTGTGGCATCTGTCCCTGGCAAACCCCTTGTGCGGCGCGTAAGGCCGGTACCGCGCCGGATTTGCCGAAGAAGATGCCGAAGAAGCCCAAGCCGACCCGCCATGGAATCGTCTATCTGGCCCGCTCCGCGACCGGCACATGGCTGCTGGAGCGTCGACCGGACAAGGGGCTCCTTGGGGGAACTCTCGGCTGGCCCGGCACCGACTGGTCCGAAGCGCCCACGCCCAATCCCCCGTTCACCGCAGACTGGCAGGAGCTCGACGGCGAAGTACGTCACACCTTTACGCATTTCCACCTGGTGCTGCGGGTGCAAAGCGCGCGGCTTCAGGCAGGCTTCAATCCGGCGCCCAATCAGGAACTGGTCCCGGAAGAGGCGTTTCGCGCCACCGACCTGCCCACGGTCATGCGCAAAGCGTATGAGCTGTACGCGAACCGTTAGGTCACGCGAGGTCGCTCTTGGGTTTCCAGATCTTTGGACATAGGCTCTTTGGCAAACGCGCGCCAATTGATCTGGGAGACCCGGCATGATTGCTTCCGCAACCCTTGCCCGCTGGCAAAGCGCCCTGCCATTCTGGATGTCCTTCCTTCTGCTGCCGCTAGTCTGGATCGCTGCCCTTTTCGGCGGCTGGGCGCTGCTGTTGCCACCGCTGGCGACCTGGCATCTGTTCGCGGTGCTGGACGGCGTTTTCGGCCTGAACCTCGACAACGAAGACCCGAACACACCCGACAGCGAGCTGAGGTGGTACAAGGCGCTGACCTTGGCATGGGTGCCGCTGCAGTTCCTGACACTGTTCGGACTGATTTTCTATGTCAGCGGCGCCAGCCACCTGAACGGATTCGAAAAATTCGCGGTGTTCTTCGGCGTCGGCGTCGTCACCGGCGCCGTCGGCATCAACTACAGCCACGAGCTGATGCATCAATCCAGCCGGGCGGAACGCTGGATGGCGGACATCCTGCTGGCGATGGTGCTCTACTCCCATTTCCGCTCGGAGCACCTTCTGGTGCACCACCGCTATGTCGGCACCCCGCGCGATCCGGTCACCGCGCGCTACAACGAGGGTTTCCATCGCTTCTATCCACGGGTTCTGCGCGAGTGCTGGCATTCCGCCTTTCAGGCCGAAAAGCGGAAACTGGCACAGAAAAACCGGCCCTGGACTGATCTGGCCAACCCGTTCTTCCGCTATTGGGCGCTGCAGGCGGCAATGCTGCTCTTGGCAATCTTGCTGGGCGGGTTAACCGGGCTTCTGCTGTTCCTCGTGCAGGCGGGGGTTGCGATCTGGCAGCTGGAGCTGGTGAACTACGTTGAGCATTACGGTCTGACCCGCAAGCACCTGGGCGATGGCAAATATGAACCCGTCCGCCCGCGCCACTCGTGGAATGCGGCGCACAAGGCGTCGAACTGGCTACTGATCAACCTGCAGCGCCACTCGGACCATCACTACAAACCCAACCGCCGGTTTCCGCTGCTGCAGAACTATACCGAGACCGACGCGCCGCAGCTGCCCTACGGCTATCCGGTGATGACGGTGGCGGCGATGATCCCGCCGCTGTGGCGCCGGATCATGAACCCGCGGGTGCGCCGCTGGCGGCAGAAATACTACCCCGAGATCACCGACTGGAAACCTTACAACAAGGCGCAAAACCCGCTGCCACGCTGACACCGCCCCCGCGCGCCGTTCAGTCCCAGGAAAGCACAGTCATCACCCGGTCCAGCCCGCGCACCTGCTGGTCCGGACGGCGGCGGCCGCCCTCCAGCAAACGCCGACTGACCTTTTCCGCCTCGACCTGCTGCGCCACGGTTTCGCTGATGACAATATCCGCCTGCAGCTTTCGGGTCAGCTGCTCCAGTCGGGCGGCGACGTTGACCGTCATCCCCAGCACTGCGAACTCCAGTCGGTTGGCGCCGATGTCGCCAAGAACCGCCTCGCCGTAGTGGATGCCGATGCCAGCCCTGATCTCCGGCTTGCCCTGGCGCGTGCGCTCGGCGTTCCATTTCGCCAGGGAGGCCCGCATGGCATGGGCGCAGGCCAGCGCATTGCTGGCGTCCTGAGACCCAGCCACAGGGGTGCCGAACGTCGCCATCAGCCCGTCGCCCAGGTATTTGTCCAGGGTGCCGTGATGCCGGAACACCTCGCGCTCCATGCGGCCATGAAACTCACGCAGGAGGTCGATCACAGCGCGCGGGTGCAGATCCGCCGTCAGCCGGGTAAAGCCGACGATGTCGATGAACAGCACCGCCACATTTTCGCTGCGCACCTGCTTCAGCGGCTCGTCGTTCTGCGACAGCTGATCAACCACATTGGGTGAGAAGTAGCGCGACAGGTTCGCACGCTCCCGTTCGAGGCTGGCGTTGCTGCGCAGCAGCCCGTTGAAACGCCGCACCGAGAACCCGAGCGTGATGGCCACCAGCAGAAAGATCAGCGCCTCCTGCACCCGCAGGCTGGGCACGAAACTGTTGGGATCAAAGAATTCCGCCAATTCCGGCTGGGTCGCCAGCGCCGCCTGCACCGCTTCGGACAACTCCGGCAAGGGTTCGGAAAACCACATCGCCAGCACCAATGCCGCAAGCCACATCGCCGCCGTCCAGGTTCCGATGGCGATCACCGTGCGCCAGGAATAGGCCATGGTACCGGCCGCCAGTATCACGAAGAAATACTGAAAGTTGTCAAAGCGGTAGTGCATCGCCAGCGGGAAGTCATGCTGGCTGAGCGGGTTGGGCGTGACCATGCCCACGGTCAGAATCAGCAGGTCGAGAAAGATCAGGAACAGCTCCATCTTGGAGCGACCGACCTTGCCTGCGCGGCTGATGAACCAGCCGTTCACGCACAGCAGCAGCAAGAAGCCGTGATAGTACAGAACCTCGATGCCGGGGATGATGAAGGTAATGAACAACCCGATCAGGGGCATCATGATCCAGCGCGCCTGAACCGCCAGCTGCAACCCGCGGCGTTTGTGGGCGTCCAACGCGGCCTCGGCGAACCTGTTTTCAAAAACCGATCCCTCGAGCCCGAGATCCCGCTGTTTGGCCCGCTCCTTTTCCCGCGCCTGCGCCGCGTCATCCAAATCCTTGGCTATCGCGGCACCTGCGAGCGCGGTTTCAGTCATCGAAAAGCCTTTCGTTGCGGACGGAATGCAGATGCGCTTCCAAGATAAGGTCGCTGTGCGATCGCGGGAATAGCGCACCCCTGATAAAAAAGCAAAAAACCCCGCCTGGTGGAGGCGGGGCAAGGTGTGCGCCTGTACCGCAGCACAGGCGCCAGCAATTCAGTCTGGCTGTTCGGGACTGCCGGAATCAGTTCTGCATCTCGGCACGGATCTGCTGGCGCAGCACGTCGATGGGCACGGTTTTGCCCTCGCGCTTGAAGCACCAGTAGGTCCAGCCGTTGCAAGAGGGCGCGTTTTCCAGATGCGCGCCGACCTGGTGGATCGAGCCCTTGACGTTGTCGCCCACCAGCGTGCCGTCGGCACGCACCTTGGCCTTGTGGCGGCGGTTCATCGAGTAGAGTTCCTCACCGGGGCGCAGCATGCCGCGCTCGACCAGCTGGCCAAAGGGCACCCGCGGAGCCGCCCGCTTGCTGGCCGAAACCTCCAGCGCTTCGCGGTCGTATTTGCGCACCGCCTTGATGCGCTTTTCGGCGACCTTGCGATAGGCTTCCTCGCGTTCGATGCCGATGAATTCGCGGCCCAGCATCTTGGCAACGGCGCCGGTGGTGCCGGTGCCAAAGAACGGATCCAGCACCACGTCACCCGGGTTGGTCGCCCCGACGAGAATCCGGTGCAGCAGCGCCTCCGGTTTCTGGGTGGGGTGCGCCTTCTCGCCGTTTTCGTCCTTCAGCCGTTCATGGCCGGTGCAGATCGGCAGCACCCAGTCACTGCGCATCTGAATACCTTCGTTCAACGCCTTCAGGGCTTCATAGTTGAAGGTATACTTGGCGCCTTCGGATTTGGACGCCCAGATCATCGTCTCATGCGCGTTGGTGAACCGCTTGCCGCGGAAGTTCGGCATCGGGTTCGACTTGCGCCAGATCACGTCGTTCAGCACCCAGTAGCCCTCGTCCTGCAGGACGGAGCCAACCCGGAAGATGTTGTGATAGGAGCCGATCACCCAGATCGATCCGTTCGGCTTCAGCAGGCGGCGCGCCGCCTTAAGCCATTCGCGGGTGAAATTGTCATAGGCCTGGAAACTGGAAAACTGGTCCCAGTGATCGTCCACCGCGTCAACCTTGGAATTGTCGGGGCGGTGCAGCTGGCCTTTCAGCTGCAGGTTATACGGCGGGTCCGCAAAGATCATATCGACCGAATTGGCCGGGAGGCTGTTCATCACCTCCACACAGTCGCCGCCAATAATCGTGTTTAAAGGGAGCGCTGCCGCGCCCTTTGTGATGGTTGTATTCATTGCTCTGCCTCAAAACCACGGCGCATTTTTGCGCTCATTAGGTTGTCCACAGGATGAGTCATCGCGGATTCGAGGTCAATTTGTTTTTTAGAACAACACCCTGCGGTTCACTCTTGATACAAGATGTTGTGTACGGGCTTAAAGGATCGCCGATGATGTGGGGTCACCCCCAGTTCAACTAGCGCATCACGATGCTGTTTCGAGGGGTAGCCCGCGTTTTTCTCCCAGCCATATCCCGGAAACTGTTGCGCCAAATCCACCATCACCCTGTCACGTGCCAGTTTGGCAACGATCGAGGCCGCTGCGATCGAGACTGATTTGCCATCCCCCTTGACCACTTCTTCGGCCGGCTGGGTCAGCCCCTTCGGAATCAGATTGCCGTCGATCAGCAAGTAATCCGGCGGAGGATCCAACGCCGCAACCGCGCGCTCCATCGCCAGATGCGAGGCCCGCAAGATGTTGAGGGAATCGATCTCCTCGACGGAGGCATGGGCTATGGCGACTTCTGCGGACCCGAAGATATCGGCTTCCAGCGCCTCGCGCCGTTTCAGGCTCAACTTCTTGGAATCGTTCAGACCTTCGGGGATCGCCTCGGCATCCAGGATCACCGCCGCCGCCGTCACCGGACCGGCCAGCGGTCCGCGACCGACCTCGTCGACACCCGCGATGCGGAGAAATCCCTTGGCCCTGGCGGCCTGCTCGTAACTGTAATCTGGCTGGGTCATGCCCTGACAAACCCAATTCGCAGCTCAAATGCAACCGCCCGGTCAACGCCGCCAGAAGACGCAAGGCTGGGCACATGGAAAAAAGGGGGGCTCTCGCCCCCCAGTCTGCTCGATTGCTGTGAAGTCAGCGCAATACCATCCGATAGCCATGCTTGCGCAGGCAGTTCGGCTTGAAGCCGACACGGTGGTTCCTGCCGTTCCAGAACCGCACCTTGCAGGCTGCGGGCAGAGCGCGGGTGCTGCCGTAGTGACGCTTCAGGCACAGGTTGCTGGCCAGCGGATAGGTCTGGCTGTAGTGCGGGAAATACTGCACGCACTGGGCCGGAAGGTTGTACTTGTGCAGTTTGGGCGGCAAGGGGCGGACCTGGCCGCCGGGATGATGCGGCTGGTGCGGGTAGTAATGGGGTTGTGTCACCGCGCGGTCATTCTTGCGCGCGTCGTTGATCGCAGCCCCGAGAATCCCCAGGAGAGCCATCCCGGCGATGAACTTCGCCACGTCCTCATCCGCGCGGGCGGGAGCAGCGGAAAAACCGGTGATGGCGATCGAGGTTGCCACGATGAAAGCAATGAATTTGCGATGAGCGGTTTTTGCGGGTGTCTGGGCCATGCCGGAACCTTTCAATCGGGTTGTGCAGCGCATCCGGTGCGCCAGGATATCAAAACCTTCGCCCCGCCCCCGCCAGACAGGCAATATCGCCCCGCTGTTATCGAATATCAGTGGCTCAAACCCCTGCGGTTATTGAATTTCGCCCCGTCACCACGCAGGATGACAGCATGAAACAGCATCTCCTTATCCCCGCCCTTGCGGCTGCCCTGCTGGGCCTGTCTGGCCCGGCACTGGCGGCGGAGTGTTACGCCGACTACAAGGCCAAGCAGGACAATCCCCTGCGACTGCACTATGGGGTGGTGCAGCTTGATGGCAGTTGCAGAAAACAGGCCGCCCGCGCCGAGATCAGCAGCCGTCTCGCTCCGTCAGGCTGGACCCTGCTGAATGTGCTGTCGGTCTTTGGCCCGGAGGGGTTGCAAAAAAGGAAGGCCGATGCCGGACCCTATTTTCTCCGTTTCTGACGCCCGCACTGCCGGCAGCCGGGTGATCGCCTTCGGCATAGCCGCGATCGTCGCTCTGCTGGCGATTGCGGGCACGTTGCTTTTGCTGACGCTGCCCGATGCCAATGCCTTTAACGCGCGGGTGGAACGGTTGTTCGTCGAGAACGACCTGACCAAGCAGGCCGAGATCAAGTTGCTGGAGATCCTGGCGCAGTCCGGCACTGCTTTTGCCGACACCCTGGCCAGCTATCGCGCTGTGATCTTCGTTCTGCTGGTGTTTGCCGCCGCGATGATGGTGGCGGCGCTGACGGTTCTGGGCATGCTGGTGATGCTGAACCGGCGCATGGCGCAGATCGAACGGGCCGGCATCCAGGTCAACGAACTTCTGATCAGCCGCGACGAGAACACCGTCTACCTCAACAACATGGGTTTCAAGCTGACCCCCGCCGCGATGGAAACGCTGTCGGTCCTGGCGGAAGCCCGGCTGGATGACGACGTCTTGTCCGGCGCCGAGATCGAATCGGTGATTTCCGGGCGTGCCGCCTCGGATTGCGAGGAAGCGGCCGGCGCCACCCGGATCAAGCGGCTGCGCGATACGCTCGGAAACCAGATGGTCAGTGAACTCCTGGTCAAGAACATCGCCAAACGCGGCTACGTCCTCTCTATCAGCAAGGACGTGATCCGCATGGTCTGAGCGCTTTCGCCAACCATGCTTCATAGGGGGAGCCAAGCCCCGGGGATGCTTTTAGAAACAACCTTGGGCAGGCAACGGGCGCGGGGCGCCGCGCCCGTGCGGTCAATCCGGACCCTAGGCCGTGACCAAGGCCCGCTGGGCCGGATCCCCCATTGCCGCCAGCAAGGGATTGGCCGTTTGACGGGCCTGAAAGGCGTCCTTGTCAATCAGCCCCTGCCAACCCAGTTGCACCAGAGATTGGCCCACAGCGCCGCCCAGCGTCGTACCGGGACCGGTAATGATGAAGAGATCCGGCGCGAACTCTCGTGCTGCGGTTTGTACGGCGCGGGTGAAATCATAGGGCGCCACCACCTGATGGCCCAGCGTGTAGTCCCACAGCCGTGCGGTGTCGCTGGCGCCCGGCCACCAGATCTGCCCGCGCCCGTCGATCAGCGGCACATCCGGCTGGCGGAACATCTCCACCGCGAGCCGCCTGCGCCCCTCCGCCGCAACCGGCTCCTGCAGGGGCGTGTGGAAGGCAGCGTGATTGGCCAGCCGCATCGGGAAGCGCTCGGCCACCACCGGCACCGCGGCCTCGAAGGCCGCAAGACCGGCCTCATTACCGGCCAACACCAGCATGCCACCGAGATCGATCGACAGGGCCAGATCATGCCCGGCGCGCCCGGAGATCTCTGCCACCAGCGCCAGCAGCTCGGCCTTGCGCTGCGGATCGTTGCGCCAGTCCGCCCCGGCAAACGGGTAGACCAGCTGGCCGCCGATCAGCTGCTCCTGCATCAGGGTGCCCATGGTGTTCACCACCGTGAAGCCGTCCGCAGCACTCAGCGCTCCGGCGGCGGCCAGCGCGATGTACCAGCCCATCGAATTACCGGTCACGGCGACCACCTCGATGTCCTCCGCCAAGCTGCGGGCATCCGCCAGGGCCGAGGCATAGATCAGCGGCGACGCCACGTCCCCGCGCGAGTATTTCGACACCGAGAAGCGCGTTGCACCGTCGAGCGACGTGACCTCCTCCTGTCCGGCGGCTGCCCGTTGCGCGTCAAAATCCCCAAGAAGCGCGCCTTTGTCCGCATGGTGGCGGTGCAGGTAGCCCAGTTCGGCCTTGTTGTAGGTGCCCCGACCGGGGCAAATCAGAACAGCGGTACGGGTCATGACGCGCCTTTCACGAGGGTCAGGGCGGCCTCGGCGATGCTGTCCTTGGACGGCAGCGTCGCGCCATAGGCGGGGCCGGTTGCAATGAAACAGTCGCTGGCGGCGATCCGCGCCGCGGGCGTTTTGCCCCGTTCGGCGAACAGCGCCATCAGCGCCTCTGACTGGCTGCCGGTGGTGCGGCATTCGTCGACGATCAGCACATGCTTGCAGCCCTCCGTGGCCGCCAGAAGCGCCTCGGTCGGCAGGGGTGCCAGCCAACGCAGGTCGATGATCCGCGCCTGCACGCCCTTGGCGGCCAGATCCGCCTGCGCCTGTGCCGACAGGTAGCGGCCATTGCCGTAGGTCACGATCGCCAGATCGCTGCCATCCCCATGCTCACCGACCTCGCCCAGAGCAATACGTTGCTCCGGTGCGGGATAGCTGCGCATCCAGCCACCGTCCTTGGCGGCGTGCAGATCCCGCATTGGATAGAGCGCAATGGGTTCGACAAACACCACCACCCGCTGCTCTTCCCGCGCCAGCCGCACGCATTCGCGCAGCATCATCGCCGCCTCGGCCCCATCCGACGGGCAGGCGATCACCAGCCCCGGAATGTCGCGCAGCACGGCCAGCGAGTTGTCGTTGTGGAAATGCCCGCCAAAGCCCTTCTGGTACCCAAGCCCGGCGATCCGAACCACCATCGGGTTGGTAAACTGCCCGTTCGAGAAGAATGGCAAGGTCGCTGCCTCACCGCGCAGCTGATCCTCGGCGTTGTGGAGATAGGCGAGGAACTGGATTTCAGGGATCGGCACAAAACCGTTGTGTCCCATGCCGATGGCCAGCCCGAGGATCGACTGCTCATCCAGCAGCGTGTCGATCACCCGGTCCGGCCCGAAGCGCTGCTGCAGCTTCTGGCTGACGCCATAGACGCCGCCCTTGCGGCCCACGTCCTCGCCCATCATGACGATCTCGCCGTGCTCCAGCATCAGATCGGTCAGTGCCCAGTTGATCAGCCGCGACATCGGCTGCGGCTCTTCCATCGCGCGCAAATCGCTGCCAAAGACCGCCGCGCGTGCTTCGGCACTGGGGCCGTTGCTGGCAGCGCAGGCGCGCTTGGGCGGGATCAGGCTGGTGGCCACGTCATCGGCCGTTTTCAGATGCGGGCGGGTCACCGCCTCGCCGCGCACCCGCTCCACCCGCGCGCGGGTGTCATTGTAAATCTTCAGCGCCGCATCGGGCGTCAGCGCCCCGGCCTGCCCCAGCAGCCGCACGGAATGCAGCAGCGGGTCATTGGCCTCATCCGCCTCCACCTCAGCCTTGCTGAGGTAGGTGGTCGGGACATCCGCCCCCGCGTGGCCATACAGACGCACCGTGCGCAGATGCAAAAACGCGGGCTTGCGGCGGGTGCGCACGTATTCCGCCGCCTCCTGCGCCACCCGGTAGGCGTCATAGATGTCCAGCCCGTCGGCCTTGAAATACTTGATGCCCGGCCGCCCCGCCATCGAGGCCTCGATCCAGCCCTTCGGGGTTTTCACCGAAATGCCGATGCCGTTGTCTTCGCAGACGAACAGCAAGGGCAGCGGCGTCGACTGGACCGAGGTCCAGCCCGCGGTGTTGATCGCGCCCTGCGCAGTGGAGTGATTGGCCGAGGCATCCCCGAAGGAACACATCACGATGGCATCATCCGGCAGCAGCTGATGCTCCGGCCGGTGCCGCCTTGCCGCCCCGATGGAATAGGCCGCGCCCACTGCCTTGGGCAGGTGGCTGGCAATGGTCGAGGTCTGCGGCGGAATCATCAGCGCCTTGGAGCCCAGCACCTTGTGCCGCCCGCCAGAGGTCGGATCCTCCGCAGAGCAGGCAAAGGACAGCAGCATGTCCCAGGTGATCTGCTGGCCCGGTACCTGATCCGCCCGGGCGATCTGGAACGCCGCATCGCGGTAGTGCAAAAAGGCCATGTCCGTCGGGCGCAGCGCACGAGCGACCGCCGCCATGCCTTCATGTCCGGAGGAGCCGATGGTGTAGAACCCCTCTCCCGCCTTCTGCATGGCGCGGCTGGTCAGGTCCAGCGCCCGGCTCAGCACCTGGGCGCGGTAGGTGGCCACGGCCTCGGCTGCTTCCAGCGGTCCGGCAGGATCACGGCCCGGCGGCAGTTGCCCGGACTTTACCCGGTCGAGGAAATTCTGATGCACGATCTGAGCGCGGTCCATGCGGCCTCCTTGGGACGAAACGGCGCAAATATCGGCGCTTCGACCGCGGATTGCCACTGAGAACGGCGACTGCAATCATTCCGAAACGGAATGATTTATGCGACATTCAATCCGAATTCAGACAAGACCGCACCCGAAGCAAAGCCGGGTGCGCGTGCCACCAACCCAGATCTCAGGCGCGTTTTTCACCCAGGGTGGCGATGCCCAGCACCTCCAGCACCTTGGCCTCGATCTGCGGCGCGTTCATCGCGGCCACGTCATACATGTCCGCCGGGCTGGCCTGGTCGATGAAGATATCCGGCAGCACCATCGAGCGGTACTTGAGGCCCGTGTCAAAGACGCCTTCCTCCGCCAGAAGCTGCGCGACATGCGAGCCGAAACCGCCCACGGCCCCCTCTTCGATGGTGATCAGCGCTTCGTGGTCGGCGGCCAGTTGCAGGATCAACTCGCGGTCCAGCGGCTTGGCAAAGCGGGCATCGGCGATGGTCGGCGTGATGCCCTTGGCGGCCAGCGCCTCGGCGGCCTTGCGGACCTCGCCCAGACGGGTGCCAAAGGACAACAGCGCCACGCGCTTGCCCTGCTGCACCATCCGCCCCTTGCCGATCTCCAGCACCTGCGGCTGCTCCGGCATCTCGACGCCTTCGCCCTCGCCACGCGGATAGCGGAACGCAATCGGCCCGTCGTCATGGGCCGCAGCGGTAGCGACCATGTGAACCAGCTCGGCCTCATCGGCGGCGGCCATCACCACCATGCCCGGCAGGTTGGCCATGAAGGCGATGTCGAAACTACCCGCATGCGTGGCGCCATCTGCGCCGACCAGCCCAGCCCGGTCGATGGCAAAGCGCACCGGCAGCCGCTGGATCGCAACATCATGCACAACCTGATCGTAGCCGCGCTGCAGGAAGGTGGAATACATCGCGCAGAAGGGCTTCATCCCGCCCGCTGCAAGGGCGGCCGAGAAGGTAACGCCGTGCTGTTCTGCGATGCCCACGTCAAAGGTGCGGGAGGGGTAGCGCTCGGCCATCAGGTTCAGCCCGGTGCCATCGGGCATCGCCGCAGTCACCGCACAGATCTTGTCGTCCTGCGCGGCCAGCTTCACCAGCGTATTGCCGAAAACAGACGTGTAGGAAGGCGCGTTGGAGGGCGCTTTTTTCTGCTCGCCGGTCACCATGTCGAACTTGGCGGTGGCATGGCCCTTGTCACGGGCGCGCTCGGCGGGGCCGTAACCCTTGCCCTTCTTGGTCAGCACATGGATCAGGATCGGGCCGGTCGCGCGCGCCTTCACCGTGCGCAGCACCGGCAGCAGCTGGTCCATGTCGTGCCCGTCGATCGGACCCAGGTAGGAAAACCCGAGCGCCTCGAACAGCGTGCCCCCCACTGCCATGCCCTTCAGCATGTCCTTGGCGCGCTTGGCGCCTTCACGGAAGGGCTCTGGCAGCAGCGAAACTGCGCCCTTGGCGGCGGCCTTCAGCTCCTGGAACGGCTCACCCGCATAGAGGCGCGACAGGTAAGAGGACAGCGCCCCAACCGGCGGTGCGATCGACATTTCATTGTCGTTCAGGATCACGATCAGCCGCTTGCCCAGATGGCCTGCATTGTTCATCGCCTCGAACGCCATGCCCGCCGACATCGAGCCATCACCGATCACCGCGATGGCATCGCCATTGCCCTCGGGGATCACACCGCCAAGGTCGCGCGCCACGGCAAAGCCAAGGGCGGCGCTGATCGAGGTGGAGCTGTGAGCAGCGCCGAAGGGATCATAAGGCGACTCGGAGCGCTTGGTGAAACCGCTCAGCCCGCCCTTCATCCGCAGCGTGCGGATGCGGTCACGGCGACCCGTCAGGATCTTGTGGGGATAACACTGGTGGGAGACATCCCAAATCACCTTGTCCCGCGGGGTGTCAAAGACCGCATGCAATGCCGTGGTCAACTCCACCACACCAAGCCCCGCCCCCAGATGGCCGCCGGTGACGGAAACCGCAGAGATGGTTTCCTGCCGCAATTCCTGCGCCACCTGGGTCAGCTGGGCGTCGGTCAGCCCCTTCAGGTCGGCCGGACGGCTGATCTGGTCAAGAAGCGGAGTATGGGGCCGTTCGGACATGGTGCCTCCTTGGGCTGCGGGCCGCCCCGCGGGGAGCGTTGCGCGCTGGGTTAGCTGTCGCGCGAGATAACGAAGCGCGCGGCTTCCTTCAAGGTTTCCGCCTCGGCGCCATAGGGGGCCAGGGCGGCGCAGGCCTCCTCGCACAATGCCTTGGCACGCGATTTTGCCGCCTCCAGCCCAAGCAGCGACACGAAGGTCGCCTTGCCAGCCTCTGCATCCTTGCGCACGGCCTTGCCAACCTTATCCGCGTCGCCCTCCACATCCAGGATGTCATCCGCGATCTGGAAGGCAAGCCCCAGCGCCGTCGCATATTGGCGCAAGCGCGCGGGATCTTCGCCCGCTAGCACGGCGCCGGCGGTGGCCGACCATTCGATCAGGCAGCCGGTTTTACGGCTTTGCAGCAAGGTGATCTGGTCCAGCGTCAGCGGCGCCTCGGCGGTCTCGGCGGCGATATCCAGCATCTGCCCCGACACCATGCCATCCTTTCCCGAGGCCAGCGCCAGTCCTCGGATCAGCGGCAACGCCTGCGGTCCCAGCGCCGGGTCGGCCAGCAGTTCAAAGGCAAAGCACTGCAGGCTGTCGCCTGCCAGCACGGCCATGGCCTCGTTCCATTTGCGGTGCACCGTAGGCTGGCCGCGGCGCAGGTCGTCGTCATCCATGCAAGGCAGATCGTCATGCACCAGAGAATAGGCGTGGATACATTCGATCGCCAACGCCGCCTGCAACGCGGCGGCCTGCGGCACGCCGTGCAGCCGGGCGCTTTCCAACACCAGGAAGCCGCGCAGCATCTTGCCGCCGGTGATCGCATAACGCATCGCGGCGTGCAGCTCGTCGCCACCGGCCAGCTGCGCCTCCATATGGGCGGTGATCGCGGCCTGGGCCTGTTTCAGCGCCTGCGCAAAGGGGCGCGCCTGGATGTCTGCGGCGGCGTTCATGGCTCAGCCGGCGTCCAGCGGCTGGGTGCCCTTGGGGGTGCCGTTGGCATCCAGGGTGATGGCGGCGACCTTTTCCTCGGCGCGCTTCAGCTCGTCCTCGCAGCGTTTCTTCAGCTCGGCGCCGCGCTCGTACAGCGCGATCGACGCATCCAGCGCCACGTCGCCGCGTTCCAGCTGGTCCACCACGCCCTCCAGCTCACGCATTGCCTGTTCAAAGCTCATCTGGTCCACAGGGGTCTCTGTCATGCCGGTGCCCTTATCAATTCTTCCACATGTGCGCGCGCTGCCGCGGCAAGCGCGTTCAGATCATATCCGCCCTCCAAAGTCGAGACGATACGGCCGCCGCAGAGCTCTGCCGCTAGTGCGCACAGCTGTGCCGTCAACCAGGCGAAATCGGCGGTGCTCCAGTTCAGATTGGCGAGCGGGTCGTCCTGATGGGCGTCGAAACCGGCGGATATGATGATCAGCTCCGGCCGGAAGGCGCGCAGGCGGGGAAACGCCTGCCCCTCATAGGCCGCCTGCATCTCTGCCCGGCCCGACTCCGGTGGCAGCGGCAGGTTCAGGATCTGGCCGTGGGCGCCGTCTTCATCGGCGCGGCCGCTGCCCGGCCACAGCGGCATCTGCTGGCTGGTGATCACCAGCGCGCGCGGCTCGTCCCACAACAGATCCTGGGTGCCATTGCCGTGGTGGACGTCGAAATCCACCACCGCCACGCGGTCAAGCCCGTGATGGTCCAGCGCGTGTTTTGCCGCCAGCGCCGCATTGCCAAACAGGCAAAAGCCCATGGCGGTGTCGGTTTCGGCGTGATGGCCCGGCGGGCGCACCGCGGCAAAAGCGTTCTGTACTTCGCCGCCCAAAACCATGTCGACGCCACGCACCACGGCACCTGCCGCGCGAAATGCCGCGTCCAGCGAACCCGGCGACAGGAAGGTGTCGCCATCGATCTGCGCCCAGCTTTCCGCCGGAGAGGCCCGTCGCAACCCCGCCAGATAGGCCGCCGGATGAATGCGCAGGATGTCGTCTTCGGCCGCCATCGGGGCGGTGACACGCTTCAGCTCCAATGGCTCCAGCGCATGCAGCACATGCTCCAGCCGGGCCACTCGTTCGGGATGGCCCTCCGGGGTGACGTGGTTCAGGCAATCGGCGTGGGTGATCAGGGCAGTGGTTGGGGCGGCGGTCATCAACTGGGTCCTCCTGCGGCCAGGTCTGGGGCGAGCCTAGGAGGCGGCAGGCGACAGCTGCAAGCGGTTTTGCCGGACACGGCCCCGGACCGGACAGGATTTGCCGAAGAAGCGAGAAGCGGCGCGGATCAGTCCGGCGCGAGCATGTAGCCGGCACCGCGCACCGTTTGCAGATATTGCGGCTGTTTCGGGTTCGGCTCGATCTTGCGGCGCAGGCGGGTGATCTGTACGTCAACCGCGCGCTCCTGCGCCTGGCCGCGGTCGCGGCCCAGATCCTCGACCAGCTTGGAGCGGCTGACGGGCTCGCCGGGCTGCGCCGAGAAGATCCGCATCAGTTGACTCTCGGTGGCAGTCAGCCGGATCAGCTCCTCGCCCTGCCACATTTCGCCGCGCTCGATATCATAGCGGATGGTCCCGAGATGGAGCACTTTGGGCGCACTATCCTGTGCCGTGGTGTCCGGAATGCGCCTCAGGATCGCATTGACCCGCAAAAGCAGCTCCTTGGGTTCGAAGGGCTTGGGCAGGTAATCATCCGCCCCCGCCTCCAACCCGGCGATCCGGTCCTCCGTCTCGCCCTTGGCGGTCAGCAGCAGCACCGGCGTCGTCATCTTTTCGCGCAAGTCACGGGTCAGCGAAATGCCGTCCTCGCCCGGCATCATGACGTCCATGATGATAAGGTCGAACTCGAGCCCTGCCAGCACCCGACGGGCATGCGCCCCATCGCGCGCCGCGGTTACCAGAAAACCTGCCCGCATCAGGAATTTCTTCAGCAAACCACGGATGCGTTCATCATCGTCGACGATCAGCAGGTGGGCATCGCTCATGGTGTGGCCTTTCAGTCCCGAAGCTTGGCATAGGCGCGGCGCATGTCCGCATCCATCATCGCCTCCAGCACCTTCTTGAAGCCCTGCACCGCCTCCGGCCCGGCCTCCTTGTAGGCGGCGCGCATCCGGGCGCGCTGCGCATCCGAAAGCTTGGCCTCCAGCGCCGCGCCTTCCTCGGTGAGGTAGAGGTGCCGCTCACGCTTGTCCAATTCCCCGACCTTGCTGATCACCAAACCGTCACCGATCAACGTGCGCAGCACCCGGTTGAGCGACTGTTTGGTCACCCCAAGGATGCTGAGAAGGTTGTTCACCGTGGTTCCCGGCGAGCGGCTGATGAAATGGATGGCCCGGTGATGCGCCCGACCGTAGGCCAGCTCGGCCAGGATCCGGTCCGGATCCGCAGTGAAGCCCCGATAGGCAAAGAACATCGCCTCGATGCCCTGGCGCAGCTGCTCGTCGGTCAGAAACAACAGGCTGGATCCGCCGTGTCCCTGTCCTGATCGCCCTTCCGGCATATGTCTTCCCTCGTCTGAACTTCCCGGCAGTTTATGTCAGCCTTGTTGACATTCCAAGGGTGAAGATGTATCGAATCTCAGCTTTGGCGCAAGATTGTGACCGCAACGGCCCTAAATTGCGCAACTATTGAAAATACTGCAAGGTGTAGGAGGCTGCGGCATGGCTGGCTATGACGACCGGGATGGTCTGATCTGGATGGATGGAGAATTGGTCGAATGGCGGGATGCCAAGGTGCATATCCTGACCCATGCGATGCACTATGCCTCTTCCGTGTTCGAGGGTGAACGCGCCTACAACGGCAAGATCTTCAAGAGCCGCGAGCACTCCGAACGGCTGATCGCCAGCGCCGAGGCGCTGGACATTCCGATGCCCTACACCGTCGACCAGATCGAGGCTGCCAAGGAAGAGACCCTGAAAGCCTCCGGCCTGCAGGACGCCTACGTGCGGGCGCTGGTCTGGCGGGGCTCGGGCGAGGACATGGGCGTGGCCTCGGCAAGGAACCCCGTGCGCATGGCCATCGCGGTCTGGGGCTGGGGTGCCTATTATGGCGACGCCAAGATGAAAGGCGCCAAGCTGGACATCGCGGAGTGGAAACGCCCGAGCCCGGAGACCATCCCGGTTCATGCCAAGGCGGCCGGTCTCTACATGATCTGCACCATCTCCAAGCACAAGGCCGAGGCCAAGGGGTGCTCGGATGCGCTGTTCATGGACTACCGCGGCTACGTGGCCGAGGCGACCGGTGCGAATGTATTCTTCGTCAAGGACGGCGAAGTCCACACGCCGCTGGCTGATTGCTTCCTCAACGGGATCACGCGCCAGACCGTGATCCAGATGCTGAAAGACAAGGGCATCACCGTGCATGAGCGCCACATCATGCCCGAGGAGATGGAAGGTTTCGAGCAGTGCTGGCTGACCGGCACCGCCGCCGAAGTCACCCCGGTGGGCGAGATCGGCCCCTACAAGTTCGAAGTCGGTGCGCTGACCCGCGAGATCGCTGCAGACTACGAAAAGCTGGTACGCGCCTGAGCCGCCGCCAGTCTCTGGAATTACCGAACCCCCGCCACTGCGCGGGGGTTTTTCGTTGCCCGAACCTCCGAATGCTGCAACCCTGCCCTTTGCCCCGAACAGTGGCGCAGGGAGAACATGGTGGAACACGACACGGCATATGTCAGCTATCTGGAACTGGGATTGCGGCTGTTATGTGCGGCGGTTGCCGGAGCCATCATGGGGTTGGACCGGGAGCTGCGCGAGCGTCGCGTCGGGATGCGGACCTACATGATCGTGGCGCTCGGCTCGGCCGGTTTCACGCTTATCACCATGGAATTGTCCCTCGAGGCGCTGCAATTCGAAATGGGATCGGACCCGACCCGCATCATGCAGGGGCTGGTGGGGGCAATCGGTTTTCTGGGGGCCGGAGCAATCATCCAAGGCAAACAGAGCGTCGGGGGCATGGCAACCGCGGCCAGCCTGTGGGTGGCGGGGGCCGTCGGTATGGCCTCCGGCCTTGGTTACTACGTCCATGCGCTGATGCTTTCGGTGATCGCTGCAGGAATTCTGGCGCTCAGCCACGTGATGGACAAACGGGGCAGCGCCGACCGGCCGGATCTGGACGGCGAGTGACGATCTGACACGCGCTCCGTCGCAAAAGATTTGCGATAGTTTCATCGGACTGAAGAGCAGCAGTTACAGTTCGCCTCCAAGACGCGCTCACCTATCCCTTTCCTTTTCGACAGGTGAGCTTCATGTCTTCAATTCGTTTTCCGCGTCCGACCCGCCGCGCCTTTCTGGCGGGCGGTACCGCCTTCGCCACCTCTCTGGCGCTGCCCGCAATTTCCCGCGCCGCCGCCCGGCCGCAGTTCACGCATGGGGTGCAGTCCGGCGATGTCGACGCCACTTCCGGCATGATCTGGACCCGCACCGACCGTCCGGCGAAAGTCATGATGGAGGTCTCCACAACCGAAAGCTTCGCCAACGCCCGCCAGCTGGCACCGATGAGCGCGCTGCCCAACCACGACATGGCCGTGAAGCGCCTGGTCGAGGGACTGCCCTCGGACCAGGACATCTTCTACCGCTTCGTGGCGGCGGACCTGAATGACATCAACGCCGTGTCCGAACCCGTCGTGGGCCGGTTCCGCACCGCCCCCTCGGCGCGTCGTGACGTGCGCTTTGCCTGGTCGGGCGACACGGCCGGCTAGGGCTGGGGCATCGATGAAACCGGCATGAAAACCTATGCCACGATGGCAAAACATACGCCGGACTTCTTCATCCATTCCGGCGACACGGTCTATGCCGACGGTCCGATGAAGGACGAGGTCGAATTGAAAGACGGCACGAAATGGATCAACACGGTGCTTCCCGACGAAAAACGCAAGGTCGCGGAAACCCTCGACGAATTTCGCGGCCAGTGGAAATACAACCTGCTGGACGAGCACGTGCGCGCGATGAACGCGGTCTGCCCGACCTTCATGCAGTGGGACGACCACGAGGTAGTGAACAACTGGTCCTCCTCGCGAAGCCTGATGGAGGATGACCGCTACTCCGAGAAATCCATCCATGTTCTGCAGGCCCGCGCCACCCGCGCCTTCCACGAGATGACGCCGCTGCGCATCACCCCGTCCGAGCCGGGTCGCGTCTACCGCAAGATTTCTTACGGACCGATGCTGGATGTTTTCTTCCTCGACCTGCGCAGCTATCGCGGGCCCAATACCGAGAACCTGCAGGCCGAGCTGACGAACGAAAGCCGCATTCTGGGCGCCGAGCAGATGGCCTGGCTCAAGCGTGAGCTGGCCAATTCCGATGCCACCTGGAAAGTGATTGCCTCCGACATGCCGATCGGCCTGGTGGTCGGCGGCGGCCAGGAGGCAATCGGCAATGGCGACAACGGCAGCGCCAAGGGGCGCGAGCTGGAGATCGGCGAACTCCTGCGCTTCATCAAGACCGCCAAGATCCACAACACCGTCTGGTTCACCGCCGACGTGCATTACACCGCCGCGCACTACTACAACCCCGACAAGGCCGCCTTCCAGGAGTTCGAACCGTTCTGGGAATTTGTCTCCGGGCCGCTGCATGCGGGCACCTTTGGTCCCAATGACCTCGACATGACCTTCGGGCCGGAGGTCAAGTACATCAAGGCACCGACCGAGGATCAGGGCCAGAACCTGCCGCCCTCGATGGGGCTGCAGTTCTTTGGCCTGGTGGACATCGACGGAGCCACCCAGCAGATGAAGGTGCGGCTGATGGATCGCGCCGACAAGGAGCTGTGGAGCGTCACGCTGGATCCGCTCGGCGCGTCGATCTGATCCCGGGCTGCGCCAGCAGCCAGTCAACCACTGCTTTGGTCCGGCCACCCGTGCCGGCCCAAAGCGCATGGAACCCCAGATCGTCCTGCGGCGGTGCCTGCCACAGGATCTTGAGGGGCTGCGTGCCCAGAAAGATCCGCGGCACCAGCGCAATGCCCTGGCCGTTCAGCGCGGCATCCATCGCCAGCGCGGACTGATTGAACTGAAGCAACCGCCCGGTGGTGGCCAGCCCCGCCTGCCGCAGCAGCCGGTCCCAGTGCCGGTGCCCGTCCTGGATCAGCGTCATTTGCGCCAGATCCGCAAGTTCCGGCGAATCTCCCAGTGTCAGAGCCGCATCTGCCGCCGCCACCGCGACCAGCTCCACCGGTGCCAGCAGCGCTGACTGTAGGCCGGCCTCCCGCGGTCTGGTCCCCTGGCGGATGGCGATATCGATGCCGTCACGCTTGAAATCGGTCAGGCTTTCCTCCGCCACCACCCGCAGGTCAAGATCCGGATGGGCCGCCTCGAACTCCGGCAGCCGTGGCACCAGCCACTTGGCCGCAAAAGAGGGCGGCACCGACAGTGTGACCCGCTGCACCGTCGGCGCCAGCTTGTCGGTCGCATCGCGGATCAGCGCCAGCGCCTGGCGCACCGGCGCGTGATAGCTGCGCCCGGTATCGGTCAGCGTCAGTCCACGGGCGTGACGGTGGAACAGCTTGTGCCCCAGATCAGCCTCCAGCCGCCGCACCTGCTGCGCCACCGCGCCCTGGGTCAAGTGCAGCTCTTCGGCCGCGCGGCCGAAATTCAGGTGGCGGGCAGCGGCATCAAACATCCGCAAAGCATTCAGGTTGGGCAGGCGCATCGGGGTTCAGCCAGTAGATTTTCTACAGCCTTGCGCGATGAGACATGATTGGTCAAGCGCCCGCGCCCGCATCATGCTGTGGGCAGCAGAAGGAGTAACACCATGACCAAGACAGCCCTGTTCACCGCCGCCGGCAGCGGCATGGGCGCCGACGCGGCCCGCCACCTGCACGCCCAAGGCTACGAGGTGGCGATCCTGTCCTCCTCCGGCAAGGGCGAAGCCCTGGCCGAAGAGCTGGGCGGCATCGGCCATACAGGTTCTAACCTCGTGCAAAAAGACCTGCAGGCGCTAGTGGACAAGGCGATGGGTCGCTGGGGGCGGATCGACGTGCTGGTCAATTCGGCCGGCCATGGCCCCAAGGGCGATGTGCTGGAAATCAGCGATGACGACTGGCATCTGGGGATGGAATACTACTTGATGAACGTGATCCGTCCGACCCGCCTGGTGGCGCCGATCATGGCGGCGCAGGGCAAGGGGTCGATCATCAACATCTCGACCTTTGCGGCGTTTGAACCCGATCCGCTGTTTCCGACCTCGGGTGTTTTCCGGGCCGGTCTGGCCAGTTTCACCAAGCTCTTCGCGGACAAATATGCCGCAAAAGGCGTGCGGATGAACAACGTGCTGCCCGGTTTCATCGACAGCCTGCCCGAGACCGAGGACCGCAAGGCGCGGATCCCGATGGGCCGCTACGGCACTGCCCGCGAAGTCTCGGCGCTGATTGCGCATCTTGCCTCGGACGAGGCTGCCTATACCACCGGGCAGAACATTCGCATCGACGGCGGGCTGACCCGCGCGGTGTAGGCGAAAGCGGCGAATATGCCTTGCTAGAGCCTGTTATCCGCCCTTGGGATCGATCATCGGCTTGGCCTTGCCCCGCTGCAGGCCAAGCCGGTGCTCGCGCCAGATCACCAACGCATTGCCCGCCACGACCAAGGCGGCCCCTGCCAGCATCACCAGCGTCGGCCACTCGTTGAACCAGACATAACCGATGATGATGGCAAAGATCATCGAGGCGTAGTCATAAGGTGCCAGCATCGAGGCCGGCGCAAACCGGTAGGAGGAGGTAACCAGTATCTGCGCCACCCCGCCGACCAGCCCGGCCGAGACCAGCAACGCCAGCACGCGCGGCTCTGGCATTACCCAGCCGAACGGCGCGGTCATCAGCGCCAGCACCGAGGCCGTTAGCGAGAAATAGAACACGATCGCGGCGGTATGTTCCGACTGCACCATGCGGCGGATGTGGATTTGCACGAAGCCGCGCGCCACCGTCGCTGCGACGACCAGCAGAACCCCCAGCATGGCGCCGTCCTCCAGATCGCCGCCGAGCCGTGGCCAGATCATGATCAGAACCCCCAGCAGCCCGATGGCAACCGCCGTGATCCGCACCATGCGGATGGTCTCGCCCAGAAACAGCGCTGCCAGGATCAGAGTGAAGATCGGCGTGGCATAGCCGATTGCGGTGACCTCGGGCAGCGGCAGCAACGCCAGCCCCATGAAGGTCATCGCCATCGCCGATGTCCCCACCAGCCCGCGCCAGACATGGTACTTCGGCCGCTTGGTGATCAGCCCGTGCCGCAGCTCGCCGCGCGCGGCCAGCCAGACCACGATCACCGGGATCGCGAAGAACGAGCGGAAGAACACCGCCTCGCCTGCAGGCACATGCGCGGAGGTGGCCTTGATGATCCCGGACAGGGCGGTGAACAGCGCGATGGCCAGTACCTTCAACAGGACTGCCAGCACAGGTCGATGCGATGTTAACGGTTTTGCCATGGCGCGACCCTGCGCCCAAGCGCCGCAAAGATCAATGGGGTGATTGCGCCCCGGCGGCCGATCGTGCGGTCTGCGCCCCGCCGCAGGCGTCGGCGCAGACCGTGGGCGTCAGTGTTGATGCGCGGCCTGCACCGCCTCGCTGCGCCATTCCTTCAGCGCCTGCATCAGGATCTGGAAGGCGGAGCTGAGGAACAAGCCGCCCATGATGCCGGCAACGATCAGGTCGGGCCAGCCGCTGGCCGTGCCCCAGACCCCCAGCGCCGCGATCATCACCGCCACGTTGCCGATCGCGTCATTGCGCGAACACAGCCAGACCGAACGCACATTGGCATCCCCGTCCTTGTAGCGTGCCAGCAGCATGACCGAGATCAGGTTGGCCGCCAGCGCCATGAACCCGATCCCGCCCATCACATGCGCCTGCGGCACGCCGATGTAGAACACCTGGTAGAGGGTCGAGCCGAACACCCACAGCCCCATCAGCAGCAGGCTGGCGCCCTTGCCCAGGGCCGCAAGCGCGCGGGTGCGCAGGGAGGCGCCGATCACCGCCAGCGAAATGCCATAGGTCAGCGCATCGCCGAGGAAATCCAGCGCGTCCGCCTTCAGCGCTTGGCTGCCGGACAGCTTGCCGGCGCCCATCTCCACTGCGAACATGCCCGCGTTGATGGCGATCACCGCCCATAGCCTGCGTTTGTAGTCCGCCGAGACCCCGTCGAATTTTGCTTCGTGATTGCAGCAGCCTGCCATTTCTCTTGTCCTCGTTCTTGATTCGAGGTCAACCTAAGTGCTCTAGTCACTAGAGCTTCAAGAGGGGCTTCGCATGTTTTCCATCGGCCAGCTGTCCAAGGCGACGGGCGTGAAGGTGCCCACCATCCGCTATTACGAGGAGATCGGCCTGCTGCCGCAGCCGGGCCGCAATGCTGGCAACCAGCGCCGTTATGGGCAGGACGGGATGGATGCGCTGGGGTTCATCAAACATGCCCGCGACCTCGGCTTTTCGCTGGAGGACATCAGGGCGCTGATGGGGCTGGATGGACAGCTGGGCGAGGATTGTGCCGAAGCCGACCGCATCGCCCGCAGCCAGTTGGCCAACGTTCGTGACCGCATCCGCAAATTGGAACAGCTGGCGACCGAACTGGAGCGGATCAGCCACCTGTGCGACGGCGGCAACGGTGGCTGCTGCAAGGTGCTGACGGCGCTTGGCGATCACAGCCAATGCGCCACGGAGCACGGCTAGACGGCTCGGAGCTGACGGAAAGCCTTTGTTAGAGCCTGAGAGTCAGCCGATACGGCCCTGGTTCTCGCCGATCTGGCCGCGGTGCAGCAGCAAGTGGTCCAGAATCACACAGGCCATCATCGCCTCGGCCACCGGCACCGCGCGGATGCCGACGCAGGGGTCGTGACGGCCCTTGGTGATGACCTCGGTGGCGGTGCCGTCCTTGCGGATCGACTGGCGCGGAGTGAGAATCGAGGAGGTCGGCTTGACCGCGAAACGCACCACCACGTCCTGCCCGGTGGAAATACCACCAAGAATGCCGCCGGCATGGTTCGAGGAATAGACCGGCGCGCCGTCATTGCCCATGAAGATCTCGTCGGCGTTCTCCGAACCTTTCAGCCGGGCGGCGTTCATGCCCTCGCCGATCTCGACGCCCTTCACCGCGTTGATCGACATCATCGCCGCGGCCAGATCAGTGTCCAGCTTGCCGTAAATCGGCGCGCCAATGCCTGCGGGCACGCCGCGCGCGACAACCTCCACGACCGCGCCGACCGAGTCATGCGCCTTGCGCAAGCCTTGCAGATAGTCTTCCCAGTCCTGCACGGCCCCGGCATCCGGGATCCAGAAATCATTCTGGTCGATCGCATCCCAGTCGAACCGGCTGCGGTCGATTTCCATCTCGCCCATCCGGGTCATGTAGCCCTTGATCTCCAGACCAGGCACCAATGTCTTGATTGCTTCACGTGCAACACCGCCCGCCGCAACCCGCGCCGCGGTTTCGCGCGCCGAGGACCGGCCGCCGCCGCGGTAGTCGCGGTTGCCGTATTTCTGGAAATAGGTGATGTCGGCATGGCCCGGACGGAAGGTCTGCGCGATCTCGCCATAGTCCTTTGAGCGCTGGTCGGTATTCTCGATCATCAGCTGGATCGGCGTGCCGGTGGATTTGCCCTCGAACACGCCGGACAGGATCTTCACCGCGTCGGGTTCATTGCGCTGGGTGGTGTTCTTGTTCTGCCCCGGACGGCGCTTGTCCAGCCACTGCTGCAGCATTTCCGGCTCCAACGGGACGTTCGGCGGGCACCCGTCGACGGTAGCGCCAAGCGCGGGCCCGTGGCTTTCGCCCCAGGTGGTAACGCGGAAGAGGTGTCCAAAGCTGTTCATCGACATCGGGAAGGGTCTCCTTTGGGCCGTGCTTAGCGGGCGGGGGACGCTCTCTCAAGGGGTTTCCTGCTGCGGCACAGGCGACCGGCGCCGCCCCTAGCGTCTCCGCCGGGGTTTGGCGGCGCAAGACAGACGGCGGAGTTTGCCTTGTCATTGCGGCGTGCGGGGAATACTCTGCGCGCCACCTCGGGGTGCGCGCAGGCGCTGAGATGACACCCGTTGAACCTGAACCGGATCACACCGGCGGAGGGAAGGTACTGGACAGCCTCCACCCTTGCCCAAAGCCGCAAAGGAGGATGGCATGAAACATCTTGCATTTGCAGCGGGACTGCTGGGCGCCTCGGCAGCCTTTGCCGACACGCCCGAACTCACCGTTTATACCTATGACAGCTTCGTCTCCGAATGGGGCCCCGGCCCGGCCGTCGAGAAGGCGTTCGAGGAAGTCTGCGGCTGCGACCTGAAACTGGTCGGCGCAGGCGATGGCGCGGCACTGCTTGCGCGCATCAAGCTGGAGGGCGCACGATCCGAGGCCGACGTGGTTCTGGGCTTGGACACCAACCTGACCGCCGCTGCCAAGGCAACCGGCCTGTTCGCAGAACATTCGGTCAGCGCCAACTACAGCCTGCCGGTTGAGTGGAACGACGCGACCTTTGTGCCCTACGACTGGGGCTACTTCGCCTTTGTCCACAACGCTGATGCCGCGGCGCCTGCCGATTTCAAGGCGCTGGCCGCCAGCGACAAGAAGATCGTGATCCAGGATCCGCGCTCCTCGACCCCCGGTCTGGGTCTGCTGATGTGGGTCAAGGCAGCCTACGGCGATGAAGCCCCGGCGATCTGGGAAGGGCTGGCCGACAACGTGGTGACGGTGACCAAGGGCTGGTCCGAAGCCTACGGCATGTTCCTGGAGGGCGAAGCCGACATGGTGCTGTCCTACACCACCTCTCCGGCCTATCACCTGATTGCCGAGGAAGACGGCACCAAGGCGGCTGCCGCCTTTGACGAGGGCCATTACATGCAGGTCGAAGTGGCCGGCAAGCTGGCTGGCTCCGACCAGCCGGAGCTGGCCGACCAGTTCCTCGACTTCATGGTCTCTGATGCCTTCCAGTCGATCATCCCGACCACCAACTGGATGTACCCTGCCGTGACCCCGGCGGACGGTCTGCCCAAAGGGTTTGAAACCCTGGCACAGCCGGCCAAGTCGCTGCTGCTGTCCGAGGACGAGGCCGCCGCCGTGCGGGATACGGCGCTGGACGAATGGCTGAACGCGCTCAGCCAATAAGGGCAACGGCCGGGATCGGCGCGGCGCTTCTGGTTGCGGCGCTGATCCTGGGCACCCTCGCGGCAGTGGCCCTCAGGGCCGAAACCGGCAGCGGCCTTGTAACCAGCGACTGGTCCGCGCTGCGCTTTACCCTGACACAGGCCAGCCTTTCCGCGCTGCTGAGCGTCGGCCTCGCCATCCCCGTTGCCCGCGCGCTGGCGCGGCGACGCTTTGCCGGGCGGCGGCGGCTGATCGCGCTTCTAGGCGCGCCGTTCATCCTGCCGGTGATCGTGGCGATCCTCGGTCTGCTGGCGGTGTTCGGCCGCGCCGGCTGGCTGAGCGCGTTTCTGGGTCTGTTCGGGCTGGAGCCGGTGCAGATCTACGGGCTGCACGGGGTGGTGCTTGCACATGTCTTTTTCAACCTGCCGCTGGCCACCCGGCTGATCCTGCAGGGCTGGCAGGAAATCCCGGCCGAGCGTTTCCGGCTGGCCGCCCAGCTGGATGCCGGGCCGCTGGCGATGTGGCGGCTGCTGGAGGCGCCGATGCTGCGCCGCGTCGCTCCGGGCGCGCTGGCGGTGGTCTTTGCCATCTGCCTTTCCAGCTTTGCGGTGGCGCTGACGCTGGGCGGCGGACCGCGGGCCACCACGATTGAGCTCGCGATCTATCAGGCCTTCCGCTTTGATTTCGACCTTGGCCGCGCCGCACTTCTGTCGGGCCTGCAACTCGTACTCACCGGTGCCGCTGCGCTGGTGGCGCTGCGGGTCTCGACGGGCGAGGGTTTCGGCGCCGGGCTGGACCGCACGGTGCAGCGCTGGGACGGCAAAAGCACCCTCGCACGCGGGCTGGATGCAGGCTGGATCCTGCTGGCCGCTGCCTTTCTGCTGCTGCCGCTGGCCGCGATCGTGCTGGCCGGGCTGCCGGGGTTGGCCACGCTGAAAAGCTCTGTCTGGCAGGCGGCGGGCAATTCGGTTCTGGTGGCCGCGCTCAGCACCGCGTTGCTGCTGGTGCTGGCGCTGCCGATGGCTGCTGCGGCAGCGGCCGGGCGCGGAAGGCTGGCGGAACTCTCGGGAATTCTCGGGCTTGCGGCCTCGCCGCTGGTGATCGGCACCGGGCTGTTCATCGTGATCTACCCGTTCGCCAGCCCGTTTGCTCTGGCCCTGCCGGTCACGGCCCTGGTCAATGCGGTGATGGCGCTGCCCTTTGCGATGCGCATCCTGGCGCCGCGCGCGCAGGAAGTGCTGGGACGCTACGGCCGCCTGTCACTGTCGCTGGACATGCGCGGCTGGCATTTCGTGCGCCACGTCTACCTGCCCCGGATGCGGGCGCAGACCGGATTTGCCGCGGGGCTTGCGGCAGCGCTGTCGATGGGCGATCTCGGCGTGGTGGCGCTGTTCGCCGACCCGGAATTTGCCACTCTGCCGCTGCAGATCTACCGGCTGATGGGGGCCTACCGGATGGAGGCAGCGGCGGCGGCCGCGCTCTTGCTGCTGGCGCTGTCGATGGGCGCCTTCTGGATACTGGACCGCGGAGGCCGCTGGCATGCTGAAACTTGAAAATTGCCGGATCCTGAACGGCGGCTACGCGGTGGAGGCGGATCTGGAGATCCAATCAGGCAGCTGCACCGCGGTTATCGGCCCGTCGGGCGCGGGCAAGTCCACGCTGGTGGAGGCGATCGCAGGCTTTCTGCCGCTGACCCGTGGCGAGATCCGCTGGCAGGGCGCGGACATGGTCGGCCAGCCGCCGGGCAAGCGGCCGGTTGCGATGCTGTTTCAGGACGGCAACCTGTTTCCGCATCTGAGCGCAGCGCAGAACGTCGGCCTGGGGCTGCGTGCCAGCCTGCGGCTGTCGGATGCAGACTGGCAGGAGGTGGAGGCCGCGTTGGCGCGGGTCGGCCTTTCTGGAATGGGCGCGCGCAAGCCCGCAGCCCTGTCCGGCGGCCAGCAAAGCCGGGTGGCTTTGGCAAGGGTGCTGGTGCAGGGGCGCGATATCCTGCTGCTGGATGAACCCTTTGCCGCGCTTGGCCCCGCCCTGAAGGCCGAGATGCTAGATCTTGTGGCAGAGCTGGCGCGCGAAAGCGGAGCCACCGTGCTGATGGTCAGCCATGAGCCTGCAGATGCCCGCCGCATCGCGGATCAGGTGGTGCTGGTGGCGGAGGGCCGCGCCCATCCGCCGCAGCCGACGGCAGAGCTGCTGGACAACCCGCCGCCGGCCCTCAAGGCCTATCTGGGCTAGGCGGCCAGCGCCGCCTTGCGGGTTTCGGTGATCATCAGCGCGGCGCGCGCGGCTTCGCGGCCCTTTTCCACGAAATGATCGCGGTAGATCGCCATGTGGTGGTCGGTCTCCTGGAAATGATGCGGCGTCAGCGACACCGACAGCACCGGCACGCCGGTGTCCATGCCGGCCCGCATCAGCCCGTCGACCACGGCTTGCGCGACGAAGTCATGCCGGTAGATGCCGCCGTCGACCACCAGCGCGGCACAGGCAACCGCGGCGTATTTGCCGGTCTTTGCCAGCTCCTGCGCCAACAGCGGCATCTCGAACGCGCCGGGAACGTCAAAGACGTCGATCTGCTCGGCCGGGATCAGCTGCTGAAAGCCCTCCAGCGCGCGGTCGACGATATCTGCATGCCATTGGGCCTTGATGAAGGCATAGCGGGTGTGTGTCATTTCGTAATCTCCATAGGTTCTGACACGTCACCCAAGGCGATCACGGACAGACGGGCGCACCTCTGGCGTCGCCCTTCTGCACGTTCTCTTTCATCCGGACTGTGACCGTCGGCTCTGGAGTCGCACCAGATCTGCTGACACTTCCGACATCCGGAAGCCGCTCGCGGGCTTGCGGGATCTCGCCCGCTTACCGCCGGTGGGGAATTCCGCCCCGCCCTGAGAACGCGGTGAACCTGCCAGCCTTTGCGACCCGACGCAAGAGCCGGCGGACAGTCGCCCGACGCGACAGGCCTTTTGCAAAAAGTCTTGCCAAATGTTTTGCAAAACTCTTGGGTAACTAGGGCAGCGGTGCAATCCCGGCACGGCAGCGGATACGGCAGAGGAGACTGGCATGAAACTCTATGCAGCGGCGGCATCGCCCTTTGTGCGCAAGGTCATGGTGGTCCTGCATGAGACCGGGCAGCTGGACTCCGTTGAAATCGTACCGGTGGTGACCTCGCCGGTGCAGCCCAGCGGCGCGGTGCAGGCCAGCAACCCGCTGGCCAAGATCCCGGCGCTGGAGCGCGGCGACGGCCCGGCTCTCTATGACAGTCGGGTGATCTGTGCCTATCTGGACCAGCGCGCGGGCGGACGGCTGTACAACCGCGGCTGGGACAGCAAGATCCTGGAAGCCACCGCCGACGGCATCATGGATGCGGCGGTTCTCATGTCCTATGAAAAACGGCTGCGGCCGCAGGACAAACAGTGGGACGGCTGGCTGGACGCGCAGCTGGACAAGGTTCTGGGCGGCTGCGCGGCGCTGAACTCCCGCTGGATGAGCCACCTGCAAGGGCCGCTGGACATCGGCCAGATCGCCGTAGGCTGCGCGCTTGGCTATGTCGATTTCCGCCATCCAGACGCAGGTTGGCGCAACGGAAACCCGGCGCTCGCGCAGTGGTATGCTGCCTTCGAATCGCGCCCCAGCATGCAGGCCACCCAACCGCGCGACGCCTGATTAACAAAACCTTGCCGCACACGGGGCCATTCGGCCCCCGCCCGGCGCACCAGTGTGGCATTGTCACACGCGCGTGACAGAAAGTTGTACGTGCGGCTTTCTGCGCGCCTATGACCGCTGGACGAACGCCCTTTGCCCCGCTAGATACGCGCCAGAGTCACCGCGAGCGATCGCGGTGCATGCGCATGTTTGCCCTAAACGGGCGCTGGAATTGGAGAAAACCTCGTGTCCCACGCAGAAGACCACGAAGGAACCCGGAGAGATTTCCTCTACTACGCCACTGCCGGCGCCGGGGCAGTGACCGCGGGTGCCGCCGTATGGCCCCTGGTCAACCAGATGAACCCCTCCGCCGACGTGAAAGCGCTGTCTTCGATCCTGGTCGATGTCAGCGGCGTGGAAGTTGGCACGCAGATCTCGGTCATGTTCCTCGGCAAGCCGGTGTTTATCCGCCGTCGCACCCAGGAAGAGATCGAGGAAGCCCGTGCTGTGGAGCTGTCCGAGCTGATCGATCCCCGATCGGAGAACCCCAACAAGCCGGGCACTGACGCGGCAGACGCGAACCGCACCCTGGACGAGGCCGGCGAATGGCTGGTGATGATGGGTGTTTGTACCCACCTCGGCTGTGTGCCGCTGGGCGATGGCGCCGGTGAATTCAATGGCTGGTTCTGCCCCTGCCACGGCTCGCACTACGACACCGCAGGCCGTATCCGCAAAGGTCCGGCGCCGGAGAACCTGCACGTGCCTGTCGCCGAGTTCGTCGACGCTAACACCATCAAGCTGGGATAAGGAAACGCGCTCATGTCCGGTATTCCGCACGACCATTACGAGCCGAAGACAGGCGCAGAGAAGTGGCTGCACAGCCGCCTGCCCATCGTCGGCCTGATCTATGACACCATCATGATCCCCACCCCCAAGAACCTGAACTGGTGGTGGATCTGGGGCATCGTCCTGGCTTTCTGCCTGGCGCTGCAAATCGTCACCGGCATCGTCCTGGTGATGCACTACACCCCGCATGTTGACCTGGCCTTCGCCTCCGTTGAGCACATCATGCGCAACGTGAACGGCGGCCATATGCTGCGCTACCTGCACATGAACGGCGCTTCGCTGTTCTTTGTTGCCGTCTACATCCACATCTTCCGCGGCCTGTACTACGGTTCCTACAAGGCGCCCCGCGAGATCACGTGGATCGTCGGCATGCTGATCTACCTCTTGATGATGGGCACCGCCTTCATGGGCTACGTGCTGCCGTGGGGCCAAATGTCCTTCTGGGGCGCAACCGTGATCACCGGCCTGTTCGGCGCGATCCCGTTCATCGGTGAGGCGATCCAGACCTGGCTGCTGGGCGGACCGGCGGTGGACAACGCCACCCTGAACCGCTTCTTCTCGCTGCACTACCTGCTGCCCTTCGTGATCGCGGCGCTGGTGATCGTGCACATCTGGGCCTTCCACACCACGGGCAACAACAACCCCACAGGTGTTGACGTCCGCCGGGGCTCCAAGGAAGAAGCCAAGAAAGACACCCTGCCCTTCTGGCCCTACTTCGTGATCAAGGATTTCCTCGGTCTGGCCGTTGTACTGGTCGTGTTCTGGGCCATCGTCGGCTTCATGCCGAACTACCTGGGTCACCCGGACAACTACATCGAAGCCAACCCGCTGGTGACGCCTGCGCACATCGTGCCCGAATGGTACTTCCTGCCGTTCTACGCGATCCTGCGTGCCTTCACCTCCGAGGTCTGGGTTGTGCAGTTCGCCTCCTTCATCACCGGCGGCATCATCGACGCGAAGTTCTTCGGCGTGATTGCCATGTTCGGCGCGATCCTGGCCATGGCGCTGGCGCCCTGGCTGGACACCTCCAACGTGCGTTCGGGTCGTTACCGCCCGATGTTCAAATGGTGGTTCGCGCTGCTGGTCGTCGACTTCTTCGCCCTGATGTGGCTGGGTGCGATGCCGGCGGAAGAGCCCTATGCCTCGTTCTCGCTGATCGCTTCGGCCTACTGGTTCGGCTACTTCTTCGTGATCCTGCCGCTGCTGGGCGTGATCGAGAAGCCGCTGGCACAGCCTGCCACCATCGAAGAGGATTTCGACGCCAAATACGGCAAGAAGTCTTCCGAAGCCACTCCTGCCGAGTAAGAAGAAGGAACACCTAGCAATGTTCAAGAAACTGGCAACCGGTGCCACCTTCGCTCTGGCCCTGATCCCTGCTGCGTCCTTCGCAGCAGGCGGGGCAGGCCACATCGAAGACTACGACTTCTCCTTCGAGGGTCCGTTCGGCACCTACGACCGCAACCAGCTGCAGCGTGGCTTGCAGGTCTACACCGAGGTCTGCGCGGCCTGCCACGGTCTGAAACTGGTGCCGATCCGCACCCTGTCGGACGAAGACGGCCCGAGCATGCCCGAGGACCAGGTCCGGGCGTATGCGGCGGACAACTTCACCGTTTATGATCCCGAGCTGGACGAGGACCGCCCGGCCAAGCCCGTGGATCACTTCCCGGAGAACAACAACGCTGGCGCGCCGGACCTCAGCATGATGGCAAAGGCGCGTGCGGGCTTCCACGGCCCCTACGGCCTGGGCCTGAACCAGCTGTTCAAAGGTATGGGCGGTGCGGAATACATCGCCTCGCTGCTGGCGGGTTACACCGGCGAAACCAAGCAGGAAGCCGGCACCACCTTCTACGAGAACACCGCCTTCCCGGGCGGCTGGATTTCGATGGCGCCGCCGCTGTCGGATGAGCAGGTGGAATATGCCGACGGACACCCCAACGACGTGGAATCCATGTCCAAGGACGTCGCGGCCTTCCTGATGTGGACCGCCGAGCCCAAGATGATGGCCCGCAAGCAGGCCGGTTTTGTCGGCGTGCTGTTCCTGACAGTTCTGTCGGTGCTGCTGTATCTGACCAACAAGAAGCTCTGGGCGCCCGTGAAGGGCAAAGACTGAACTGAGGTCAGCTGACACCGTGAAATAGAAGTCCCCGCAAGCGATCTTGCGGGGACTTTTTTCGTGTGAAGACTATCGGGCTTGGCGAAGACCACACCACGCGGCACGGCAACCCCGGCGTTGAAGACGTTTCCGGCAGAGTTTCGCGCTGTTTGAGAAGCCACATCACTTGGACAGCAGCAGCTTTGGCGTCGCCACGTGCGACAGGCCACTCGGGATTGATTCCACCTGGCCTACTTGCCTTTATGCAGGTGGGATCCGGGTACTTGGTCTGGGCCTACTCCGAGCACCCGTGTACCCAGATGAACCTCTCACCGACGCCCTGAAGCAGTCAGAACTGATTTCAAGCCGTCAGCTGGGATCCCGCGACACCGGTGATGACCGCCGTAACGATGCTGCCCTCTGTCTGCGCCGCAGCAAAGGATACCTCGGTGAATTGCTCGGTCCGGCCCATATGAGGATTCTCCATCAGAATGCGGTGCGTCCGGCCGACCTGTGCCGCCAGATGGCGCGCCACCTGCTGATCCCCTGCCGCACGCAGGCGGGCGGCGCGTTCCTTGATGACGTTGCCGTTCACCTGCTTCGGAATCTTCGCTGCTGGGGTTCCCTCGCGTTTGGAATAGGGAAAGACATGCAGCCAGGTGAGGTCGCAATCGCTTACCAGCTTGAGAGAATTTTCGAAATGCGCATCGGTCTCGGTCGGGAACCCGGCGATGATGTCGGCGCCAAAGGTCATTTCAGGCCGCAGTTTGCGGGCCTCTTCGCAGAAGCGAATCGCATCGTCGCGCAAGTGCCGACGGGCCATGCGCTTCAGAATCATGTCGTCGCCGTGCTGAAGGGACAGATGCAGATGCGGCATCAGGCGCGATTCGGTGGCGATGGCCTGCATCAGGTTGTCATCTGCCTCGATCGAATCAATCGAAGAGATTCGCAAGCGGGGCAAATCGGGCACCAGCTTGAGGATTCGCATCACCAGATCCCCCAGGCGCGGCTGTGCGGGCAGATCGGCACCCCAGGAGGTCAGATCAACGCCGGTCAGCACCACCTCATTGTAGCCCTTGTCCACCAGCCGCTTGATCTGGTCGATGACGACACCCGCAGGCACCGAGCGAGAGTTGCCTCGGCCATAAGGGATGATGCAGAAGGTGCAGCGGTGGTCACAGCCGTTCTGCACCTGCACATAGGCGCGGCTGCGGGTGCCAAAGCCGTCGATCAGATGGCCAGCCGTCTCGGTCACCGACATGATGTCGTCGACCTGTACCTTTTCGGTGGTGCCGATGAAATCCGGCCCCTTCGCGATTTGCTGCCAGGTTTCCGGCTGCATCTTCTCTGTATTGCCGATGACGCGGGTGACCTCTTCCATCGCAGCAAAGGTCTCTGGCTCGGTCTGGGCGGCGCAGCCGGTGACAATGATCGGTGCTTCCGGATTCTCCCGGCGCAGCTTGCGGATTTCCTGCCGGGCCTTGCGTACGGCCTCTGCCGTTACGGCGCAGGTGTTCACCACCACGGCGTTCTCCAAGCCCGCCTGCTGGCTCAGCTCCTTCATCGCCTCGGTTTCATAGGCGTTCAGGCGGCAGCCCAGAGTGGTGAACTTGGGCGCGCTCATTCAAGGCTCTCCAGGAATTGGCGGGTGAAGGTGCCGTTGAACACATGCATTGTCTCACCCGTCATCCAGACACCGTCCTCGGCCCAATCGATCCACAGGGTGCCACCATCAAGGTCGATCTGCACCTTGCGGCCCGTCAGCCCGCGCCGGGCAGCAGCAACAGCCGTGGCGCAGGAGGATGACCCAGAGGCCAGCGTCACGCCCACACCGCGCTCCCAGACCCGCATGCGGATGCGGTCCGGGCCGGTCACCTGGGCGACCTGAACATTGGTCCGCTGCGGATACAGCGGGTGGTGTTCATAGCGCGGGCCGAATTCCTCCAGCGGGATCACCTCTGCGTCCTCGACAAAAAAGGTGCAATGCGGGTTGCCCATGCCGGTGGCGGTCGGCCCGCCCTCGATCGGAAGTTCCAGCGTGTCCGTGTCCTCGGACAGGGGAATGTCCTGCCAATCCAGCTGCGGTGCCCCCATGTTGACAGAGGTCAGCCCGTTGCCCGCATCGCGCGCATACAGATCGCCGCGATCGGTGGTCAGGTGCAGCTCCTGCTTGCCGCTTTCCACGATCAGGTGGCGGGCGATGCAGCGCGTGGCATTGCCGCAGGCCGCCGAGGTGGAGCCATCGGCATTGTAGAACGTCAGATGCGCATCCCCCGCCCCGTCAGAGATGACCGTCAGCTGGTCAAAGCCGACGCCGAATTGGCGGTGCGCGATTCCCTTTGCCATCGCCGGGGTCACGGCAAAATCTTGTGCACGCGCATCGACCACGACGAAGTCGTTGCCTAGCCCATGCATCTTCATGAAGGGAATTGCGGTATCTGCGGTGATGCTCATGGCGGGCATATAGACCCCGCGCAGCAATGAATCCAGCCTTGGGTGAGAAAAGTTGAAAAAAGGGGTTGACCCCCCGCCAAACTCCCCCTAGATACGCCGCCTATCGGGACAGCAAGTCACACGGTGACAAACGGTTCCGAAGCGAAATAAGTGCTTGAACCTTCTGGGAAAAACACTTAGACAGCGACGAAGAAGTGGGCCGTTAGCTCAGTTGGTAGAGCAACTGACTTTTAATCAGTGGGTCGCAGGTTCGAATCCTGCACGGCTCACCACTTCCTCCCCAAAGACACTGATAAACGACGCCGAAGAGCGCACACCGCGATACGCGGCGGCGCGGCGGGCAGCATAACCCTCGGCGGGTTTCGGGTTACGTATCTGATGCGGTGACTGCGACGTTCAGGGCACCGCCGCCAGCCGCTGCGTCTGCGCCTTGGGATAGGTGACAATGATCGTCGCAACCCCCGTGATCCCGTGCTGCGCCAGCGTTTGCGGCAGCGCCGCCAGATCGCAGAACAATGTGCGCGCGCCAGGCTTGGATACATCCACCGCAACCGTCACCGGCGCGGTAGGCGGCATCCCCTGCCCCAACAGCCCATCTCGCAGTCGGTCGGCCTGGCGCACGGCCATGTAGAACACCATGGTGGTGCCCGGTTTGGCATGGCGGGTGCAGTCGGGCAGCGGATCGCCGGCCCGGCAGCGCGCCGTGGTCAGCACCAACGTGTCCGAGACCCCGCGTTCCGTCAGCGAAATACCGTTTGCTGCAGCCGCGGCGCAGGCGGCGGTGACGCCCGGCACCACCTCGGCCTCGATTCCGGCGGCGCGGGCGGCGGCCAGCTCCTCAGCCACGCGGCCGAAAATGCCCGGATCGCCGGATTTCAGCCGCACCACGCGGCGGCCCTTTAGCGCTTCTGCCACGATCACCGCGTTGATCTTGTCCTGCGGCCAGGAGTGTGCACCGACGTGCTTGCCGACAAACACGCGACGGGCAGAGGGCGGTGCCAGCTCCAGCACCTCATCATCCACCAATCGATCGTAAAACACCGTGTCGGCCTGCTGCAGCCGCTGCATGGCGCGCAGGGTCAGAAGATCGCGCGCGCCGGGGCCGGCCCCGACCAGTGACAGCAGTCCCGCAGCAGCGGGGCTCGCAGGGGGGTTGGTCATGTCGGCGCTCCTATTCTGCCGCCTGCCGGAACCGGGTCCGGGCCAGAAGATCTGCAATATCCGGACGGCAGGAGCCGCAGTTGCTGCCCGCCTGCAGCGCGGCGCCGACCTCGGCCACGCTCAGCAAGCCGTCGCTTTCGATCGCTTGCAGGATGGTATTGGCGCCGACGTTGAAACAGGCGCAGACCGTCGGGCCGGGGTCGGGCCGATCGGCGGCCGGCAGGCCGCTGAGCACGCCGTCAGCGCAGCTTCCCGGCAGCTCCGCCAGGTAGCTGCGGCTGACTGCCACCGGCTCCGGCGCGGTGAACAGGGCGGCCATCAGGCGGCCGTCCTGGATCAGCGCCAGCCGGGCAATGCCGCGGCGGCTGTCTGTCATCATCTGCACCTCGGCCCCGGGCAAATCAAACAGCGCCCGCGCCGCGGCCTCCGGGTTGGCCAGCGGGTCTTGCCCCGCCAGCTCGGCACGGTAGCCCGCCCGGGTGCGCGACACCGCCCAATACTCCGCCTGCGGCGCCATGGGACGGCAAGAGACGGCAAAACCGTACCAGGCGGGCTGCCAGCGCTCTGCTGCGACAACGGCCGCCTTGCTTTCAGGCTGGCCCGAGACCGGGTCGGTCGCGGCGGCAACCAGCTGGTCGATCCGGGCAGAGGGCGCGGTTTCGCCGGTCCAGTGGATCGGCACGAACAGATCCCCCGGCTGCACGTCCGCGGTGATACGGGCGCGCAGGATGGCCTCCCCCTGCGGGCTGCGCAGGCGCAGCAGATCGGCAGGCTGCACCCCCAGCCGCGCGGCGTCCTGCGGGTGGATGTCAGCGAACGGCTCCGCCAGATGCCCCGACAGGCGCGGCGCAAGGGCGGTGCGGGTCATCGTGTGCCACTGGTCGCGGATGCGCCCGGTATTGAGCCGGAAGGGATACTTCCGGCCCGGCGCCGCTGCAGGCGCGCGGTGGCGGACCGGCAGCATGCGCGCCTTGCCATCGGAATGGTAGAAACTGCCCCTGCCAAAGAACCGCCCGCCGTGGCGCTGCGCCGTGACCGGCCAGCGCTGCGGCTCCAGCGCCGCATAGTCATCGTCGGACAGCTGCGCGAAGCCGGAAATGTCGAAATCAAGGCCAAAGCCGCCGGCAATCCCCGACAGCGCGGCATGTTCGCGAAAGATCTGCGCCGGGGTCTGATAGTCAAAGGCCTCCTTCCAGCCCATGCGGCGGCCGACCTCGGCCAGGATCTGCCAATCGGCGCGGGCCTGGCCCGGCACCGGCAGCGCCGCGCGCTGGCGGCTGATGGTACGATCCGAGTTGGTGACGGTACCGTCCTTTTCACCCCAGGCGGCGGCAGGCAACAGCACATCAGCCAGCCGGGTCGTGTCGGTTGAGGCGGTGATGTCGCTGACCACGGTGAACGCACAGGCGCGGATCGCCTCCGCCACGGCACCGGCCTCGGGCATGGTGACGGCGGGGTTGGTGTGGATGATCCACAGCGCCTTCAGCCGCCCGTCGCCCGCGGCCCGGAACAGGTCGACCGCCTTCAGGCCCGCCTGCTGCGGCATCGCGGGTGCTTGCCAGAAGCCCTGCACCGCGTCACGGTGGCGGCTGTCCTCCAGCGCCATGTGGCAGGCCAGCATATTGGCCAGGCCGCCGACCTCGCGCCCGCCCATCGCGTTAGGCTGGCCGGTCACCGAAAACGGCCCGCAGCCGGGCTTGCCGATGCGCCCCGTGGCGAGGTGGCAATTCAGGATCGCGTTCACCTTGTCCGCGCCGGAGGTAGACTGGTTCACCCCTTGGCTGAACACGGTCACCACCTTTTCGGTGCGCCGCCACAGCGCGCAGAAGGCCTCCAGTTCTTCCGCCGTCAGGCCTGTGACCGTGGCGTCCTCGGCATGGGCTGCCGTCAGCGTCTCCTCCAGCCCGCTGACGTGGCGCAGGTAGTCCGCGTCCAGCGCACCATCCGCGTCCAGCCGCGCCAGCAGATGGTTGAACACCGCCACGTCGCTGCCCGCGCGCAAGCGCAGGTGCATGTCCGCCTGATCGCAGCTGGCGGTGCGGCGCGGGTCGATCACCACCAGCTTTGTGCCGCGCGCCGCGCGGGCGGCCAGCACGCGCTGGTGCAGCACCGGATGGCACCAGGCCAGATTCGAGCCCACCAGCACGATCAGATCCGCCTCCTCCAGATCCTCATAGGTGCCGGGTACGGTATCGGTGCCAAAGGCGCGCCTGTGCCCCGCCACGGTCGAGGCCATGCAAAGACGCGAGTTGGTGTCGATATTGGCCGAGCCGATGAAACCCTTCATCAGCTTGTTGGCGACATAGTAATCTTCTGTCAGCAGCTGCCCGGAGACGTAAAAGCCGACACTGTCCGGGCCATGATCGCGCACCGCGTCGCGGAATTTGCCCGCCACCAGATCCAGCGCGCTGTCCCAATCGGTTTCGCGGCCCTGCACCTGCGGTGCCAGCAGTCGCCCCTCCAGCCCCAGGGTTTCCCCCAGCGCCAGCCCCTTGGAGCACAGCCGCCCGCGGTTGGCAGGATGATCAGGATCGCCGCGCACCTCCAGCCCCGCCGCACCGCTGCGGCGCAGAAGCACGCCGCAGCCGGTGCCGCAGTATGGGCAGGCAGAGCGGACCTCGTCCGGCCCGGCGCCGCGCATCAGGCAGCTCTCCGCTTGCCGAGAACGGCCTCGGCAATCAGAACGCGGCCGCCTTCGACCTGAACGGGGTAGGTTTCGATCCGGCCTTCGTCCGCGCCCTGCGCCTCGCCGGTGTTGAGGTCGAACACCCAGTTGTGCAGCGGGCAGGTCACGCTCTGGCCGTGCACGATGCCCTCCGACAGCGGGCCGCCCTTGTGCGGGCAGCTGTCAGCGGCGGCAAAAACCTCGGCCTCACCGGTACGGAACAGGCCGATGCAGCCCAGCGGGGTCTTCACCACCCGCGCGCCGCGCAGGGGGATGTCGTCGATATGGCAGATGTCGATCCAGTTCATTCCGCAGCCTCCAGTGTCAGATTGGCAACCGGCGCATATTGCGCCCGCGTGGTGCTGCCCTGCGCGTGTTCGGCCCAGGGATCCTTGCGGTAGATCGACTGCGACAGCTGGAACCGCTCGGCCAGCGCCTTGCGGTTTTCCACGTCGTCAACGATCTGCGCCTTGACCCAGTCCAGCCCGACGCGATCCAGCCATTTGTAAATCCGGTCGAGATAGCGGGCATTCTCGCGGTAGATCTGGGTCATGGCCGAGATCACCTCGATCGCTTCCTCCTCCGTGGCGACCTTGCACAGCAGCTCGGTGCCCCTGATCTCCATGCCGGCCGCACCGCCGACGTGGATCTCATAGCCGCTGTCGACGCAGACCACGCCGATGTCCTTGCAGGTTGCCTCGGCACAATTGCGCGGGCACCCCGAAACCGCCATTTTCACCTTGGCCGGCGTCCAGGAGCCCCACAGGTGCTTTTCCAGCTTGATGCCCAGCCCGGTCGAGTCCTGAGTGCCAAAGCGGCAGTGGTCAGTACCGACGCAGGTTTTCACCGTGCGCAGCCCCTTGGAGTAGGCGTGGCCCGAGACCAGCCCGGCCCGGTTCAGATCGCCCCAGATGCTGGGCAGATCCTCGCCCTTCACGCCCAACAGGTCGATGCGCTGGCCGCCGGTCACCTTGACAGTGGGAACGTCGTATTTGTCCGCGGCATCGGCGATGGCGCGCAGCTCATCCGGGGTGGTGATGCCGCCCCACATGCGCGGCACCACCGAAAAGGTGCCGTCCTTCTGGATGTTGGCGTGCTTGCGCTCGTTCACGAAACGGCTTTGCGGGTCGTCGCGGTATTCCAGCGGCCAATCCGCCAGCAGGTAGTAGTTCACCGCCGGGCGGCAGACATGGCAGCCGTTCAGGGTGGTCCACCCCAGCTCCTGCCAGACCGCCGCCTGGCTTTTCAGCTCTTTCGACTTGATCAGTCGGCGCAGGTCGTCGTGGCTGTGGCTGGTGCAGCCGCAGATGGGCTGCGCCTGCGGCATCTGGAAGTCATCGCCCAGCGTCACTTGCAGCAGCTGTTCCACCAGCCCGGTGCAGGTCCCGCAGGAAGCCGAGGCCTTGGTGGTCGCCTTGACCGCGCCGAGGTCTGTTGCGCCGCCTTCGATGGCCTCGACAATGGTGCCTTTGCATACGCCGTTGCAGCCGCAGATTTCCGCATCAAGCGGCAAGGCTGCAACGGCTGACAGAGGGTCCACGGAGGCGCCCCCCTGAAACGCCGGGCCGAAGATCAGCGTCTCGCGCATCTCCTCGATATCGGTGCCGCCCTTGATCAGGCCGAAGAACCAGCTGCCGTCTGCGGTGTCGCCGTACATCACGGCTCCGACCAGCCGGTCGCCCTCGATCACCAGCCGTTTGTAGATGCCGCGGGCGGGATCACGGAAGACGATGTCCTCGCGTCCTTCGCCCTGGGCAAAATCCCCGGCGCTAAACAGATCGCAGCCTGTGACCTTGAGCTTGGTCGCCAGCTCCTTGACCACGAAGGCATTGGGCCGCTCCAGCAGGCTGTCCGCCAGCACCTTGGCCTGATCATAAAGCGGTGCGACGAGGCCAAACAGATGGCCATCGAACTCCACGCATTCGCCCAGCGCATAGACATCCGGGTCGCTGGTCTGCATCTGCGCGTTCACCTCGATGCCGCGCGCGACGTCTAGGTGGGCGTCATTGGCCAGCCGGGTTTCCGGGCGGATGCCCACCGCCATAACCACCAGGTCAGCTCCCAGCGTCTCGCCGCTTTCCAGCAGCACCGCCTCGGCGCGGTCCGCGCCCAGGATCGCCTTGGTCGAGGCCTGGGTTTTCACGGTGATGCCGCGTGCCTCCAGATCCTTGCGCAGCAGGTAGCCTGCGGCTTCGTCCAGCTGGCGTTCCATCAGGTGGCCCATCAGGTGCAGCACGGTCACATCCATACCACGCTCCTTCAGACCCGCGGCCGCCTCCAGCCCCAAGAGGCCGCCGCCGATCACCACTGCCTTGCCGCCCTTGGCGGCGGCCTCGATCATCGCGTTGGTGTCGTCGAGGTCGCGGTAAGAGATCACCCCCGGCAGGTCGTGGCCCGGCACCGGAATGATGAAGGGGGCAGAGCCGGTGGCGATCACCAGCTTGTCGTAAGAGACGGTGCCATTTTCGCCGGTGACAGTCTTGGCGCCTCGGTCGATGGCGGTGACATGCTCGCCGAAGCGGCAGGTGATGCCATGCTCCGCGTACCATGCGTCGGAATGGGTGACGATTTCCTCATAGGTCTTGTCGCCCGACAGCACCGGGCTCAGCATGATGCGGTTGTAGTTGCCGCGCGGCTCGGCGTTGAACAGGGTGATATCGTAGGCGTCCGGGGCTGTGTCGAGCAGATGCTCGATCACCCGGCCAGAGGCCATGCCAGCCCCGATGATGACGAGTTTCTGAGTCATGGTCTTACTCCGCTGCTATCTTCTCTGCGGCTGGTTTGGGGGCCGGTTTGGCCCCGTGCTCGTATTCCTCCAGGAAATCGAGCACCTCCTGCCGGTAGGTGTAGTAATCCGAGTGCTCCAGCAGCGCCTTGCGGGTGCGCGGGCGCGGCAGGTCGACCTCGGTGTTCTTTCCGATGGTGGCCTGCGGGCCGTTGGTCATCATCACCACCCGGTCGGCCAGCAGGATCGCCTCATCGACATCGTGGGTGACGCAGATCGCGGTCACCTTGGTGCGGCTCCAGACCTCCATCAGCACCTCCTGCAGCTCCCAGCGCGTCAGGCTGTCGAGCATGCCAAAGGGTTCATCCAGCAAGAGCAGCTTGGGCGACAGGGCAAAGGCGCGGGCGATGCCGACCCGCTGCTGCATGCCGTTCGACATCGCATGCGCGGGCTTGTCCATCGCATCGCCGAGGCCGACACGCTCCAGGTAGTATTCCACCACGTCCTGCCGCTCCGCCTGGCTGGCCTTGGGGTAGACCTTGTCAACCCCGATGGCGCAGTTTTCCCGTGCCGACAGCCAGGGAAACAGGTTGGGCGACTGGAACACGACGGCGCGTTCCGGGTCGGCGCCCTCCACATGGCGGCGGTCCAGCTTGATCGCGCCCTTGGAGATCGGGTTCAGCCCCGCGGCCATCGTCAGCACGGTGGATTTGCCGCAGCCGGAATGGCCGATCAGCGAGATGAACTCGCCCTTGTTGATCTTGAGGTTGAAATCCTCCACCACGGTCAGCGGCCCCTTGGGGGTCGGGTAGATCTTGTGCAGCTGCGAGAAGTCGAGGAAGCGCTCCTCGGTCATGGTTTTCGACGCCTCGGCCACCGCCGCTGGCAGCCCATGGATTGGGGTCACGTCCGGCAGGCTGCGGGAGCCTTCGATGCGGGCCGCGATGCCTGCGTCCATCAGGTAGGAAGTCACCTCGGCGCGCAGACGTTTGAAGCTGTCATTTGTGTTCATGGCAGAGCGATCGCGCGGGCGGGGGATCGAGACCTTGAACTCCTCGCCCAGGGTGCCGTCCGGGTTCAGCGCGATGATGCGGTCGGCCAGCAGGATCGCCTCATCCACGTCATTGGTGATCAGCACGCAGGTCTTCTTGTCCGCCTGCCAGATCGCCTCGATCTCATCGGCGAGGTTGGCGCGGGTCAGCGCATCCAGCGCCGACAGAGGCTCATCCAGCAAGAGAACCTCCGGGTCCATCGCCAGGGCGCGCGCCACGTTGACCCGCTGGCGCATGCCGCCAGACAGCTCCGCCGGGCGCCGGTGCGCAGCGTGGCTGAGACCGACCATGCCGACATAGTGATCGACCTTGGCCTGTTTCTCGGCACGGGCCATGCCGGGAAAGATCGTGTCCACCGCCAGCGAGACATTGCCGTTCACCGTCAGCCAGGGCATCAGCGAATAGCGCTGGAAGATCACACCGCGCTCCGGGCCGGGACCTGTGATCGCCTTGCCACGGTAGGTGGCCGAGCCGCTGGTGGGCCGGTCCAGCCCGGCCATCAGGTTGATCAGCGTGGTCTTGCCGGTGCCGGAAAAGCCCAGGAACACAAGGAACTCGCCCTCCTGAACCTGCAGGTTGATGTTTTTCAGAACATCGGTGCGGGCGGTGCCTTCACCAAAGCTCTTGGAGACGTTTTTGAACTCAAGAACACTCATGGCGGATCACCGGTTGTTCGTGAAGGTAAACAGCGACTGCAGCGCGAACATCACCCGGTCCAGCAGGAAGCCGATGATGCCGATGGTCAGCACCGCAACAATGATCTTCGCCAGCGACTGGGAGGAGCCGTTCTGGAATTCATCCCACACGAATTTGCCCAAGCCGGGGTTCTGCGCCAGCATCTCGGCGGCGATCAGCACCATCCAGCCCACGCCCAGTGACAGCCGCAGCCCGGTGAAGATCAACGGCAGCGCCGAGGGCAGCACCAGCTTGGTGATCTTGGTATAGGTGTTCATTTTCAGAACCTTGGAGACGTTGACCAGATCCTTGTCGATCGAGGCCACCCCCAGCGCGGTGTTGATCAGCGTCGGCCACAGCGAACACAGCGTCACCGTGATCGCCGAGACCAGGAAGGATTTGGCGAACAGCCCGTCGTTGCTGGCATAAAGCGCCGAGACGATCATGGTGACGATCGGCAGCCAGGCCAGCGGCGACACGGGTTTAAAGATCTGCACCAGCGGGTTGATGGCGGAGTTTGCCACCGGCGACAGGCCCGCCAGAATGCCCAGCGGAATGGCCACAGCAGAAGCGATCAGGAAGCCGAAGAACACCGTCTGGATCGAGGTCCAGATCTGCTGATAGTAGGACGGCGCGCCGGTATAGGGGATGTCCTTCACCCGTTCGGGCTCGCCGCGGTCGATGAAGCGCTGGTTGCGGGCCTCGACCTTCTCGTAATGGGCGCGCTCCTTGACGGCCTTGGCCTGGGCGTCCTGATGCAGGTTGACGGCTTCGGCCCAGACCGCGGCGGGGCCGGGAATGGCGCCGAGCGAGGTCTGCACCTTGGGCGCCAGGCTGCCCCACAGCAGCAGAAACGCGGCGATGGCAATCAGCGGCACCGCCAGCAGGCGCCAGATTTCCTTCATCTGGGCACGGGGGTTGTCGCCGGCGGCGGCCTTCAGAACCGGGGTGATCCAGGCCAGGCCAAAGACCTGAAACCAGGCATCCAGCTTGTTGATCCGGGTAAACAGCCGCGCGCGGCGGGCGTCAGAGCTGAGCGTGTCGGGGTCGACGGTGGTCATAACGGGGTCCTTTTCGGGGAATGCTGCGGCCGGGCGGCGGCAACGGCTTTGGCTGGCCGCGCCGCGCGCCTGCCGGGGTCAGCCCTGTACGGCGCTGCCGACGACGGTCTGCCCGGCCTTCAGGCCGATCGGCAGGCTGTCGATATAGGCGTTGGGGGTTTTGCCATCGAAGGGGATGCCGTCGATGATGTCTTCGGCCGGGGTCGGCGCCTTGTAGCCATCGCTGTCCCAGGGGAAGTCGGCGGCATCGGCAAGGCCTTCATCGACCAGCATCTTTGCCGCCTCGAGATAGATCTCGGGCTTGTAGACCGAACGCGCGACCTCGTCATACCAGCTGTCGGGCTTGGCCTCGCCGATCTGCCCCCAGCGGCGCATCTGGGTCAGGTACCAAACCGCGTCCGAGTAGAAGGGATAGGTGGCGTTGTAGCGGAAGAACACGTTGAAATCCGGCACGTCGCGCTTGTCGCCCGGCTCGTATTCAAACGTCCCGGTCATCGAGTTGGCGATCACTTCCGGGTCGGCACCGACGTAATCGGGGCGCGACAGGATCTCGACCGCCTCGGCGCGGTTGGCGTTGTCGTTTTCATCCAGCCACATGGCGGCGCGGATCAGCGCCTTGACCACGGCGCGGGTGGTGTTGGGGTTTTCCTCGGCGAACTCGGCAGTGATGCCGAACACCTTTTCGGGGTTGTTCTTCCAGATCTCGAAATCGGTGATCACCGGCACGCCGATGCCCTTGAACACCGCCTGCTGGTTCCACGGCTCACCCACGCAGTAGCCGGAGATGGTGCCTGCCTCCAGCGTCGCGGGCATCTGCGGCGGCGGGGTCACCGACAAAAAGGCCTCGGCGCCGATCTGGCCGGTCACGTTCTCGGGGGAGTAATAGCCGGGGTTGATACCGCCCGCGGCCAGCCAGTAGCGCAGCTCGTAATTGTGGGTGGAGACCGGGAACACCATGCCCATGTTGAAGGGCTTGCCCTTGGCGTTGAAGTCCTCGATCACCGGCTTGAGGTAGGAGGCAGAGATCGGATGCGCGATCTTGCCTTCCGCGTCCGTGGGCAGGTTCGGCTTCATCATCTCCCAGACCTCGTTGGACAGGGTGATGCCGTTGCCGTTCAGATCCATGGAAAACGGCGTGATGATATGCGCCTCTGTGCCATAGCCAATGGTCGCCGCCAGCGGCTGACCCGCCAGCATATGGGCGCCGTCCAGGGTGCCGTCGATGACGCCGTCCAACAGCACTTTCCAGTTGGCCTGCGCCTCCAGCGTCACGAACAGCCCCTCGTCGTCGAAAAAGCCCTGCTCATAGGCCACTGCCAGCGGCGCCATGTCCGTCAGCTTGATGAAGCCGAAGGTCAGCACGTCCTTTTCCAGCTCCAGCGTCTGCGCCAGCGCCGGTCCGGCAAGGGCAGAGGCTGCGGCAAAGGCAAAAGTCAGTTTCTTCATCGGGTCGTTTCCTTATTCCTAGCTGCGTCCGGACACGGGGGGACCGGAACGGAAAAAGCCGCCGACACGCACCGCCGGAAGGAGAGGCGGAGTGTCGAGCGGCTTTGCTCAGTGAAACCCGGATCGTCGGGAAAATCAGTTGGCCAGCGCCATTGCCGGCTTGGGTTCAGCCTGACCTAGCGGAGCGTCGGCGCCAAGGTTTTTTCGCAGTTGCAGCATTGAAAGCCGTGTGGGGGCCGCGCCATTGCCCGGTTTTTCATCACAGCGCCGCGAGGGGATCAAAAACGCGGCCATCGAAGAACCGGTTCGGCAGCAGGCGCAGGCTCTGCGATTCCCCTGCCACGGCCATTTCACCGTCCACCGCCCCCTCCAGCTTCAGCGAGGCCGCGGGCAATTGCGCGCCGGTGCCGCGCATGGCGGCGCGGTACAGATCACTGCGGAACACCCCCTCCGCGCGCTCGAACGCCACCCGCGGGTCTAGCCCGTTGCAGCGGGCCATCTGCAGCGCAATCCATTGCGCCTGGCTGCGCCACGGGAAGCCCGCAGCGCCATCGTGGAACTCGACAAACCGGGACACCTGCCGCTGCAGGCCCTGCGGCGTCACCGTGATGCGACCGGTCAGCGCGCGCTCGATAATCTCGGCCGGCAGGTCCAGATAGCGGCGCGCCGACAGGATCTCTGCCGCCAGCCCGCGCGACGAAGGCTCCGCCAGCCAGCGCCCGGCCCGCCACAGCGCCCGGATCAGCCGCCCGCCCAGCGCGCGCTCGCGCTCGGCCCAGCCGCTGCGCACTGCCAACACCTTTTCCGGTGCAAAGGACCAGATCGCGGTGCCCGGCAGCAGCAGCACGCCATCGCCGCGCTCCACCGCCAGCGAGCCCCAGGGCTCGCCGACGCAAAAGGCGTCGATTTCGCCACTGCGCATCGCCTGCGCCATCAGCGGCGGCGGCACGGTGCGGATCGAGACCCGCTGCACCGCATCACCGCCCAGCCCCTGCAGCCAGTAGTTCAGCAGCTCCGAGTGCATCGAGAACGGAAACGGCACCCCGATGCGGATCATCCCGGCCTCCGCCGCGAACAGCGCCCGGCCCGCGGCGACGGCGTCATCAAAGGCAAAATCATGCCCGCCCGACGCCAGCGCCGCCGCAAGCCGGCGGCTGACTCCGATGACGGTTCCATTGACCGACAACACCGACAGCACTGCGAACCGGCTGCCCGCACCGCCCAGCCCCAGCGCGGCCGCCAGTGGCAGGGGGGCCAGCATCTGCGCCGCATCCACCTGGCCAAAGGCCAGCATGTCGCGCAGCGCCGACCACGAGGCCGCCTTGCGCAGATCCAGCGCCAGCCGCTCTTCGGCGGCAAAGCCCATTTCCTGCGCCACGATCAGCGGCGCCGCATCGGTCAGCGGCAGGAAACCGGCGGCAACGGGTGTCGTGGTCATGACAGCAGCCCCGCCGCGGTCACCAGCGCCTGCGCCACTTCGGCGACACGCTTGTTCTGGTCCATCGCCGCCTTGCGCAGCAGCGCATAGGCCTCATCCTCGCCGATGCCGCGGGCCTTCATGATCATGCCCTTGGCGCGGTCGATCACCTTGCGTTCCTCCAGCGCGCGCTTGGTCTCGGCCAGTTCGGTGCGCATGCGCTGGAACAGACGGAAGCGGGCAATGGCCGCGTCCAGCACCGGCTTCAGCCGCGCGGGCTGCAACCCGTCCACGACATAGGCCGACACCCCCGCCTCCACCGCCGCCGAGGACAGGCCCTCGGCGCTGCGGTCCACGAACATCGCCACCGGGCGTTCCTGCGGGCCAGAGGCCAATGCCAACTCCTCCAGCACATCGCGCGAGGGGTTTTCGATGTCGATCAGCACCACGTCCGGATCGCGCAGCTGGATCTGCCGCGCCAGGCCAGAGGGATCGGCGATAACATGAATGTCAAAATCGCCAGCCTCGCGCAGCCCGTCCACAATCATGAAGGCGCGTTCACGGTCGGCTTCGACCACTATGATGGACAGGGCATCCGGCATGCCGCAGAGCATTCCGACCGCAGGCAACAGCTGTAAAGCCACGGCGTGCCCGAAAGGCAACCGCGTGCCCTCGCCGCTGAAGTTTTGAGCAATACGCCCAAGCATTGGGCAGCCTGCGACAGCGCTGCGCAAATGCGGCCTTCAACACGCGACGGTCGCCGCCAGATACTTTTCAGAAGCCTGCCGCCCGTCTGTCAGCCGTTCAATGCCGCACACGTGGGAAATGAGGCTTGCAGGCAAGAACACAGGCAGCAAGGATAGGATTGTTGTTGCCATGACAATGATGAAAAACGTATCAATAACTTGCGGCACAAGAAATTTGTGTAACATATCGACCGACTTACACGCCTAGGTGGAAAGCCGGATTTGATGACTCGAAAATGCAGGATCCGCGGTTGATAGTTACAAACGCACCCAATAGCAGGAGGACGATAGGTTCGTTAAACGAACCGTTTTGGGGGATCTGGCAACAGAAATGAAAAGAAATGGGCGGGCAAGCGCAGCATAATTGCAGCGCAGCTCTCCGTCTTGAATGGTCAAAGGGAGGACTGACATGACCACGCGCAGAACGTTCATGGGGGCGGCCGCTGCCGTCGCCTTGGCAGCAATCGGGGCCGCACCGGCCTTTGCACAGGAAGTAACACTCAAACTTCACCAGTTTCTGCCAGCTCAGGCCAACGTGCCCAAGCTGATCCTGGATGTCTGGGCCGACAAGGTCGAAGAGGACTCGGAAGGGCGCATCAAGATCGACCGTTTCCCGTCGATGCAGCTGGGCGGCAAGCCGCCGGAGCTGATGGACCAGGCCATCGACGGCGTGGCCGACATCGTCTGGACCGTGGTTGGCTACACGCCCGGCCGCTATCCCTCGACCGAGGTGTTTGAACTGCCCTTCATGATGACCAATGCGCGCGCCGTTTCGCACGCTTATTGGGAAATGTTCGAAAAGCACATGAAGGACACCGAGTTCAAGGATGTGCACATCCTGGCCACCTGGGTGCACGGCCCCGGCCTGATCCACTCGGCCGATCCGGTGGAAACCCCCGAAGACCTGGTGGGCATGAAGATCCGCGGCGGCGGCCGGTCGGTCAACGCGCTGCTGGAAGAGCTGGGTGCAACCCCGGTTGGCATGCCGGTCCCGGCCATCCCCGAGGGCCTGTCCAAAGGCGTGATCGATGGCACCACCATCCCGTGGGAGGTGACCTCGGCCCTGAAGGTGCCGGAGCTGGTGGAGAACCACACCGAGTTCACCGGCAAGGCGCTGTATACGCTGACCTTTGTTCTGGCGATGAACAAGGACAAATACGAAAGCCTGCCGGAAGATCTGCAGAAGGTGATCGACGACAACTCCGGGCTGGAGTTCTCGGTCTTTGCCGGCGGCACCATGGCCGATGCCGACGACCCCTCGCGCGAGTTTGCGCTGGACAATGGCAACAACGTCATCACCCTGGACGAAGAGCAGACCGCCGTGTGGCGCGAGCGCGCCCAGCCGATCTATGACAAATGGGTTGCCGACATGGCGGAGAAGGGCATCGACGGCCAGGCGCTGATCGACGAGGCCACTGCCCTGATCGAAAAATACACGCCGCAGTACCAGTAACGCGGCCTGACTGAAATCTGCACCGGGCTGCGAGGCGGTACACCCAGCGGCCCGGTGCAAATCAAACAAGGCACTGTAACCATGCACAAGCTCATGACATGGCTGGCCAGATCAATGGCCTACCTGGGCGGTGCGGTCCTCGCTCTTCTTATCATCCTGACCTGCGTGTCGATTGCCGGGCGTCTGCTCAACGGCTTTTTCCATGGTGATCTGATGACGGCGATCGCGCCTGGATTTTCGGACTGGATGCGCAGCTGGGTCGGCCCGGTGAACGGCGATTTCGAACTGGTCGAGGCCGGCGTCGCCTTTGCTATCTTCGCCTTTCTGCCGCTGTGCCAGATCACTGCGGGCCATGCCTCGGTGGATGTGGTCGCCAATGCCTTTCCACGCGGCGTGAAGCGATTTCTGCGCATGGTGACCGAGATCCTGTTTGCCGCGGTTCTGGTGCTGATCGCCTGGCGTCTGGGCGCAGGCCTTGCCAGCAAATACGCCAACGGCGAGACGTCCTTCCTGCTCGAGTTTCCAATCTGGTGGGCCTATGCCATCAGCATGGTAGCGGCCGTCGTCGCCGCCATCGTCGGCCTCTACATGGCCACGGTGCGCACAATTGAATTCTTTACCGGCCGGATCCTTGTCTGGGACGGCGTGGAGGGCGAACAGTGACGGCTCTTGAAATTGGCATCGCCTCCTTTCCGGTTCTGATGCTTCTGATCTTTCTGCGGGTGCCCATCGGGCTGTCCATGTTCCTGGTCGGCCTGGGCGGCCTGATCCTGGTGACCGACGGCACCCAGGTCGCCTTCGGGCGGCTGAAAAGCGAAACCTACACGACCTTCTCATCCTATTCGCTGACCATCGTGCCGATGTTCCTCTTGATGGGGCACTTCGCGACGCTGGGCGGTATGTCCACGGCGCTGTTCAAGGCGGCGGAGGGCTTTCTGGGCCACCGCAAGGGCGGGGTGGCCATGGCGTCGATCGGCGCCTGCGCGGGCTTTGGCGCGATTTGCGGCTCTTCCCTGGCCACTGCGGCCACCATGGGCCGCGTCGCCCTGCCCGAGCTGAAGCAATATGGCTATGCCGGCGGTTTCTCGACCGCAACGCTGGCGGCGGGCGGCACGCTGGGCATCCTGATCCCGCCCTCGGTGGTGCTGGTGATCTATGCCATCCTGACCGAGCAGAACATCGCCAAGCTGTTCCTGTCGGCCTTCATCCCCGGCCTGCTGGCCGCATTGGGATATGTGATCGCGATCTCGATCTACGTGCGCATGTACCCCGAAAGCGCGGGCACCCGCCCGCCGGTGCCGATGCGCGAGCGCTTTGCCGCGCTGTTCCATGTCTGGCCGGTGCTGCTGGTGTTTGGCCTGGTGGTCGGCGGTATTTACCTTGGCTGGTTCACCCCGACCGAAGGTGCCGCCGTGGGCGCCTTCGGCACCGGTTTCATCGCCTGGACCAATGGCGGGCTGAACCGCGAAACGCTCGCCGACAGTTTCCTCGTGACCGCGCGCTCGACCGCGATGATCTTCTTCATCGTGCTGGGCGCGGGCTTTTACAACGGCTTCCTGGCGCTGACCAAAGTGCCGCAGGAGCTGGCGGATTACGTCGTCAGCATGGGGCTCAGCCCGTGGATGGTGCTGGCGATGATCCTCGCCTTCTACCTCCTGTTCGGCTGCCTGATGGACAGCCTGTCGATGATCCTGCTGACCATCCCGATCTTCTTCCCGGTGATCTCGGCCATGGACTTCAACCTGCTGTCGCTGCCCGCGATGCAGGCGGATGCGGCGATGGAGGTGCTGAAGGCCGGCGTTCCCGAGGGCATGGGGGCCGAAATGCTGGCCTCGATCAAGAGCGCAATCGCCAGCGGCGCCGAGCTGACCCGCGAGCAGATGAAGGAGCTGGGCATCCGCGTCACCGAAGGCCGGGTGAACCGGATCGAGGCGGAGTATGTCGCCATCTGGTTCGGTATCCTGGTGCTGATCGTCGTCGAAGTCGGCCTGATCACCCCGCCGGTGGGCATGAACCTGTTCATCATCAACGCGATGGACCGGCAGACACGCATGATCGACACCTACAAGGCGGTGATGTTCTTTGTCGCCTCGGACCTGATCCGGGTGGTCATCCTGGTCGCCTTCCCGGTGATCACGCTGCTACCCCTCATGCTAATGAACTAAGGGAGACGCGGTATGGCAGAGGAAAATGGGCAGGCGGCCGGTTTCGTGCACGAAATTCGCGTCGGCTGGGGCGATTGCGACCCGGCGCGGATTGCCTACACCGGCCGCCTGCCCGCCTTTGCGCTGGAGGCAATCGACGCCTGGTGGGAACACCACCTCAACGGCGACGGCTGGTACCAGATGGAGCTGGACCGCGGCACCGGCACGCCGTTTGTGCATATGAGCATCGATTTCCGCGCGCCGGTGACCCCGCGCCACCGGCTGGCCTGCGAGGTCTGGCCAGCGGCATTGGGCGAGAAATCGGTGACCTTCCGGGTCAACGCCCGCCAGGACGGCAAGCTGTGTTTCGAGGGAAAATTCGTCTGCGTGTTCATCGCGCCCGAGACCTTCACCACCCGCCCCGCACCGCAGGACTACCGCGCGGTGATCGAGGCCCAGCTGCGCCCGGAATAAGCGTCAGCGCAGCCAGCCATCGGCAAAGCTGACGCTGTCCAGCCCGGCAAAGCGTGCCACCCGCTCCAGCTCGGCCTCCAGCCGCCGGGTGCGGGCGGGGGACCATTTCACGTCCCGCTCCGGCCACAAGGCGGTCACCCGCAGCACGCCCGCGTCGCGGTCGGCCTTCATGTCGATGCGTCCCACCAGCCGCGCTCCCTCCAGCAGCGGAAAGACGTAGTATCCGTACTGGCGTTTCTCGGCGGGGGTAAAAACCTCGATCCGGTAGTGGAAGCCGAACAACCGCTCTGCCCGCTTGCGGTCGCGCAGCGCCGGATCAAAGGGGCTGAGCACCCGCATCCGCCCCGGTGGCGGAGCCAGTTCAACGGCGGCCTCTATGGTTCCGGGCCGCACGAAGGATTTGCGCAGCTTGCCATCGGCGAGTTCGATCTCGACTTCTTGCAGCTCCCCCTGCTGCAACTGCTCCGCGCACCAGGCTTTTGTCTCGGCCGCCGTTGCGGTGTCCCAGAACGCCGCCAGCTCGCCCGAGGTGGCAAAGCCCAGCCTCTCCAGCGCCGCGGAACACAGCCAATGCACGGTGGCCTCCGCGTCAACGGGCTGCGTGCCGGGGCGCAGATGCTCTTCGATCACCCGCTCCGTCAGATCGTATTGCTTCTGAAAACCGCTGCGCCCCACCACTGTCAGCGCGCCGCTGCGCCACAGGTATTCCAGCGCGGTCTTGGACGGATGCCAATCCCACCAACCGCCCGAGCCCTTCTTTTCGTCCTTGCCGACATCGGAAGAGCTGACCGCCCCGTGATCGCGCACATGCTGCAGCACCGCGTCGAACCGCGCCTCGAACCCGTCACGCCGCCAGTTGCGCCAGCGTTTGCGCAGCATTTCGGTGTCGCGTTGGAACCGCAGATGCCACTGCGGATAGAATGCCATCGGGATCACTGCGGCGTCATGGGTCCAGTGCTCGAACAGGCCGCGGTCGCGCTCATACAGCTGTTTCAGGTGCTTGGCGCGGTAGGCCGGGCGACGCGCATAGAGGATCATGTCATGGGCGCGGGCCACGGTGTTGATACTGTCCAGCTGCACGAACCCCAGCCGCTGGATCAGCGCCAGAAGATCGGCCCCCTTGGCGGGGCCTGCGGGCTGCTCAAGCAGCGCGTGGCGGTCCAGAAAGAGCCGTCGCGCCGCCGCATTGTCCAGCCGCTGCACCGCCATCAGCGTCGCTTCAGCGTGTCACCATAGGTGATGGTGGGCGACAGGGTGATCTGGCGCTCGATCTCCGCTTCCGGATCGGCCAGCTGATCGGCGATGATCTGCGCCGCCCTGCGCCCGATTTCCAGTCGGCAGGCGTCCATGGTCGCCAGCTTGCGCGGCAGCCCTTGCAGCAACTCCACCCCGTTGAAACCGGCCAGACCGATCTGCCCCGGCACGTCGATGCCCTGCTCCAGCAGGTACAACATCCCACCGGCACCGATCATATCATTGGAATAATACAGGAAATCCAGTTCTGGCGAGCGTTCAAGCATCGCCGCCGTCATCTCCCGTCCCTTGGCCAGCGCCGAGCCGCCGGAATAGAACTCGCGGTCCTCAATCTCGACACCTTCCTTGGCCAGCGCCTCGGTGAAGCCTTCGAACCGTTTGCGGGCACGGTGGTCCAGCGGCATCTTGGTGCCCATGAAGCCAATGTGGCGGTAACCCGCCTTGAGGATCGCCTTGGCCATCTCGCGGCCCGCGCGACGGTGCGAGATACCGACCATCGCGTCCACCGGCTTGCCGTCGGTGTCCATGATCTCGACCACCGGAATGCCAGAGCTGTTAAGCATTGCCCGCGCAGCCTCGGTGTGCTCCAGCCCGGCGATGATCACGCCGGAAGGACGCCAGGACAGCATCTCGTAGAGGACTTTTTCCTCCTTCTCGGGCTGGTAGTCGGTGACCCCGACCACCGGCTGCAGCTCGGTATTTTCCAACACCTGGTTGATGCCTGTCAGCACCTCGGGGAACACCATGTTGGACAGCGACGGAATGATCACCGCCACAAGGTTCACCCGGTTAGAGGCCAGCGCCCCGGCGATCTTGTTGGGCACATAGCCCAGCTCCTTGGCCGCGGTCAGAACCTTGGTGCGGGTTTTTTCCGACACGTCGCCGCGGTTGCGCAGCACGCGACTCACCGTCATTTCGGAGACCCCGGTTGCTTCGGATACGTCGCGTAGGGTGAGCGGTCGCTTATTGTCCGTGGTCACGTTGCTGAGCCTCATCGTTACTGCTGTCGCGAGGTTAGCGCAGACACTATATGCTGCACAATGGAAACCGGGAGGGCAAAAGCCTGCGCCGACCGGTCCATACCATTGTGATCGCTATAGGGATTTGCTATCGCGGTGCCAGGCGCGGCCCCGTGGCTCAACTGGATAGAGCAGCCCCCTCCTAAGGGGCAGGTTGCAGGTTCGAATCCTGCCGGGGTCGCCAATACTGCCCAAGTGTCCATGACCGGCATCGCCGCCCCTGCAGCCGATGCCACTTGCATTCTTTACCCTTTTTGCAGTAAGCCGCCCCATCCGGTCGCAGCCTACCCGGACATCAAAACAAGGGCCCCAAAATGAAAACACTTGTCATCTGCTCGGGCGGACTCGATTCCGTGTCGCTCGCGCATATCACCGCCGATGAGCATGAGCTCACCCGGCTCGTCTCCTTTGACTATGGCCAGCGCCACCGCAAGGAGATCGATTTCGCCGAAGCCGCAGCCAGGCGGCTGGGCGTTCCATTCCACCTGATCGACATGCGCGGTATCGGCGCGGCCCTCTCGGGGTCGGCGCTGACTGATGACATCGACGTTCCCGACGGCCACTACGCCGAGGACACGATGCGCATCACCGTGGTGCCGAACCGCAACGCGATCATGCTGTCGATCGGCTTCGGCATCGCCGCCGCCCAGGGCGACGAGGCGGTGGCAACCGCCGTGCACGGCGGCGACCACTTCATCTATCCCGACTGCCGCCCCGGCTTCACCCGCGCTTTTGACGCGATGCAGCAGGCGGCGCTGGACGGCTATGCCGAGGTGCGGCTGCACACGCCTTTCGTCGAACACAGCAAGGCCGAGATCGTCCGCCAGGGCGCGCAGCACGGCACGCCCTTCGCCGAGACCTGGTCCTGCTACAAGGGCGGCGCGGTGCATTGCGGACGCTGCGGCACCTGCGTCGAGCGGCGCGAGGCCTTCCACCTCGCCGGGGTCAGCGACCCCACGACCTACGCCGACCCGGACTTCTGGTCCGCGGCGATTGCGGGCAAGGAGGCGGGCTGATGTTCCGTATCCGCAAGGAGTTCCACTTTTCCGCGTCGCACCAGCTGACCCACCTGCCCGCCGACCATCAGTGCGCGCGGCTGCATGGGCACAACTACATCGTCGTGGTCGAACTGGCTGCCGAGACGCTGAATGCCGACGGGTTCGTGCGCGACTACCACGACCTGAAGCCGCTCAAGACCTACATCGACGACAACTTCGATCACCGCCATCTGAATGATGTCATGGACGGCCCCTCCACGGCCGAGAACATGGCCCGGCATTTCTATGACTGGTGCGCCGAACGCTGGCCCGAAACCTGCGCGGTGCTGGTCAGCGAAACCCCCAAGACCTGGGCGGAATACCGGCCATGACCCTGCGCATCGCCGAAATCTTCGGTCCCACGATCCAGGGCGAAGGCATCCTGATCGGGGAGCCGACCGTCTTTGTACGCGCAGGCGGCTGCGACTACCGCTGCAGCTGGTGCGACAGCCTGCATGCGGTCGACAGCGAAAACCGCCACAGCTGGGCCGCGATGCAGACCGAGGCCGTCTGGGAGGAAGTCCAGCGGCTTTCCGGCGGGCAGCCGTTGACTGTCTCGCTGTCGGGCGGCAATCCCGCGATCCAGGACTTTGGCCCATTGATCGAACTGGGACGCGCCGCGGGCTACCGCTTTGCCTGCGAGACGCAAGGCTCGCTGGCGCGACCGTGGTTTGCCGCTCTCGACACGCTGGTCCTGTCGCCCAAGCCGCCGTCCAGCGGCGAGCAGGTGGATTGGGAGGCCTTTGACGCCTGCCGCCAAGCCGGGGCCGGAGCGCGCCAGCAGGTCATGAAGATCGTGATCTTCGACCAGGCGGACTATGATTGGGCGCGCGAGGCGCACAGTCGCCACCCCGATCTGCCGCTCTATCTTCAGCCCGGCAACCCGGAAGTCGATCCTGCGGTCCCCGTTGATCTGCAAGCGCTGGCCGACCGCCTGCGCTGGCTGACCGAAAAGGCAATGGCCGACGGCTGGTTCGCGGCCCGTATCCTGCCGCAGCTGCATGTCCTGATCTGGGGCAACAAGCGCGGCGTCTGAAATGATGGAACCCACCATGTCCGAAAACATCTACAGCAATCTCAAGCAACTCGGCGGCGAAACCCGCATTCCCGCCAGCCCTGAAGAGGCCGAACTGGAGCGGGTGCCCAACCCGCAGGCCGACGTCGCCTACAACGTGCGCTTTACCGCGCCGGAGTTCACCTCTCTCTGCCCGATGACCGGCCAGCCGGACTTTGCCCATCTGGTAATCGACTATGTCCCCGGCCCCTGGCTGGTGGAGTCGAAATCGCTCAAGCTGTTCCTGACCTCTTTCCGCAATCACGGCGCGTTCCACGAGGACTGCACGATCTCCATCGCCCGCCGCCTGGCAGAGTTTCTGGAGCCGCAGTGGCTGCGGATCGGCGGCTATTGGTATCCGCGCGGGGGTATCCCCATCGACGTTTTCTGGCAGACCGGACCTATGCCGGAAGCGGTATGGATCCCGGACCAGGGCGTTCCGCCCTACCGTGGCAGGGGCTGATACCCCGGGGTGAGGTCGGCCCAACGCGGCCGGGTTGCACCGAGCAGGCTCGACGCGCTCCTCACCCCGCATTTGCAACGTTCACAGGCCGCCTGACCACCAGTTTGCCCGTGTCAGGCGGCGGCAATCGTGACCCCGGCAACAGCAAGATACCTGCCGCCCTTTGCAATCGTGACAATGAGGGTGAAGCGCCATAGCGGTTCACGCAGGAGACCTGCCGCCAGCGTCAGCGGATCCCCGATCACGGGCACCCAGGACCCGAGAAGACTCCAGCGCCCCCATTTGCCGTACCAAGCCGAGGCCTGATCCAGTCGCGCACGCGATACCGGGAACCAGCTGCGGTCGGAGAAATGCATGAGATAGCGCCCGGCCGCCCAGTTGAGGATTGAACCCAGGACATTTCCTGCCGTCGCAACCGCCAGAAGCAGCCATACCGGGTGGCTGCCGACAACCACCATTCCGGCGAGCACGGCCTCTGATTGTGCAGGCAACAGCGTTGCGGCCACGAGGGCCGCCGTGAACAGACCGGCGAGGGACAACATGTCAGGAGCGCATGGGCCAGCTTCGGTGCAGATCGTCTATGATGACCTCATGCTTGTGCCCCATCGCTCCGTGTTTCCGCAAATGCGGGTGGTCAGGCGGCAGATCGTCGTGCGTGTGCTCGATTTCCCCAGCGGTTTCGCCGGGCCACTGCAGCAGGCAAACCACGATCCCAATCCCCGCCAGCCCGGCCAAGACAACCAGCGCGGGGATGGCGCCGAACTGTGTCATCAGCCAGCCCGATAGCGGATAGGTCACAAGCCAGCAGGCGTGCGACAGGGCGAATTGCGCCGCAAATACAGCGGGCCTGTCCTCGGGGTGCGCCGACCGCTTCAGCAGCCGCCCTGAGGGGGTCAGCACCGCGGAATAGCCGAAGCCGACAAGCAGCCACGTGAAAAGCAGCCCTCCCCAATGCAGACCCGATGCGGCGGTGACCCCGGCGAGTCCAAGCAAGGAGAGGATCATGAGGCCCGCACCTGTCAGCATAACTGGACGGTCGGGAAGCCGGTCCAGAAGCCTTGGCAGAAGCAACGCTGCCGCCATGGAGCCCGTGCCGAATGCGAACATCGTCCAGGCCAGCGCGCTTTCCGGCAGGCCGAGCAGACCGCGCACCAGCACCACCGAGTTGACCAGCACCATCGCCCCGGCGGCCGAGACCGCAAGGTTGAGCGCAAGCAGGCCGCGCAGGCGCGGGGTTGCCAGGTAGATCCGCAGTCCACGCGTTGTGCGGTCGTAAATTCCCCGCGGCTCCGCAATCTGCGGGCTCGGCAGCATCACGGAAACCACCAAGAGCGCGGAAGCTGCAAAGCCCGCCACAGTTCCCAGAAACAGGGTATTGTAGCTCATCAGTGCCAGCAGCAGCGCCGCCAGTGTCGGGCTGATGATGTTTTCCAGATCATAGGCCAGACGCGAGAGCGAAAGCGCACGGGTGTAGCGCGCCTCGTCGGGCAGCACATCGGGGATCGTGGCCTGGAAGGTGGGGGTGAAAGCCGCCGAGGCAGACTGGAGCAGGAAGATCAGCACGTAGACCTGCCAGACCTCGGTCACGAAGGGCAGTGCCAGCGCCACGGCAGCGCGCACCAGGTCCAGCGCAACAAGCAGGCGGCGGCGGTTCACCCGGTCTGCAAAGGCCCCTGCAACCGGGGCAATCCCCACATAGGCCACCATCTTGATGGTAAAGACCGTGCCCAGCACCATTGCTGCGCCGTTTCCCGCCAGATCGTAGGCCAGCAGCCCAAGCGCGACAGTTGCAAGGCCGGTTCCCAGCAGTGCCACAACCTGGGCCAGGAAGAGGTGCCGATACGTGCGGTCGGAAAGGACATCCAGCATGGCAGCCTCATAAATAGCGCGAGATGGCCTTGAGTTCGGCCCGGTCGGCTTCGGAATTTTCGCCGTCGAGGCAGTGATCCATATGATCGTGGATCAGCGCCTGTTTGGCGTTGCGGATCGCTTTTTCCACCGCCTGAAGTTGCTGCGCGACTTCGAGACAGGGACGCCCGTCTTCGATCATGCCGATGACCGAGCGCAGATGCCCTTCCGCGCGTTTCAGCCGGGCGGTGAGCTTGGGGTGGCTTGCATGCCGGTGTGGTTCCATCATTAGCCAGAGTTATCCCCCCAGGGGGGATAAGGCAAGGCAGCGTTTCAGAGGGCCGCAAAGAGGACATGGTGCAGGCACGGGTTCGAAGCAGACCTCACCCGGGCATTGCACGGCCACAGCCACGACAAATCCGTTCATGATCACGGTACCGCACTGCGCTTGCGCGCGACCAACGCCGAGGCATTGGACCTGGCCGAGGACGATATTTCAGGGAAACGACCCCTTTGGGCATCCCGACAAGGTCTATCGTCAAGGACGCCCCCGCCGCGTTTGGATGTCCTGAAAGCCTCAAAGAACATGTCCAGACCAACGGGCATGTCTCACAGGCCGACGGATTGCCGACCACGGGTGTATACCTACTCTATCCCATTGGCACGTTGCAGCTCTCGCACGTAGCGGGTGATGCCCTTCACATCCGCATCGGTCAGCCCCTGTTGGGGCGGCATGTTGCCGAAGTTCCAGTGGTGCGCGCGCACTCCGTTTCGGACAGCCAGCAAAAAGGCAGCGTCCGCGTGATGCGACGGCTCGTAGATCTTGTGAACCAGCGGCGGCCCCATGCCATTCCGCCCGGCAGCATTGTCGCCATGGCACTCGGCGCACACTGCATCATACGCCCGCTTGCCAATCTGCGCAGTTTCACTGAACGTGGTCGGCATTGCGACCTGAACCAGGCGTTCGCCGACTTCCTGTGATGCCCGATTGCTGTCTTGCCCGTTTCTGTCGGGACTGCCGGAGTAGAGATAGACAGCCAGAGCGGCTACGAGTGCGACCGCAGCGCTTATTCCAAGGGTCTTGTTCATCAGACACTCTCTTGACGTTCGGATGGTTCGATATTGAAGGCTGCCGGAAGCAACCCCATTGAAGCGCTGCAAGACAGGAATAGCGGTAGCATCTGCATCACCTCCTGCCCCGGTCCGGTCACCACCTCTGTGTAATCCTTAAAAACCGTGCTCACGATCAGCTTTGTCAATTCGCGGGTTATGTAGACGACCAACATCGCCGACAGGCTGGGCTGCACCCGCTTAATCTTCGGCTAGCCGGTCGCGCGCAGCGTATGGCAGGCAGGATCTGCTTCCAGCACGGGGCGAGTGCAGCGTCACCGTGGAAAACCCAAAGGCGGAGGTCGACGAAGCGACCTCCGCCAGTGCCTTACTTCACCGCGACGACGGTCAGCTTGCCCTTGATGCGCTGCGCGACGAATTCGATCGCGTCGCCCGCCTTCAGCTGGTCCAGCATCGCGTCATCGGCAACCCGGAACACCATGGTCATCGCCGGCATATCAAGATCCACAAGCTCCTCGTGCTTGATGGTCACCTTGCCGGACTTGGGATCGACCTTCTTCACCATTCCCGCAGTGAAGGTCATATCACCTTGAAGCACGGTCACCGGCCCATGCATGCCGGATTCGTAGTGGCCGGGGATCAGGCACGCGAACTCGAACGTGCCCGCGTTGGAGAAGGTCCAGACGATCTCTCCCGTGGCGCCGGGATCCAGACGCACCGAATTCGGGTCGTCATGCTCCATGTCCATCTTCGCCATCAGCTCCTTGTGGTGGACGTTGCGCTCCGGCGTATCCAGCACGAATTCATGCTCCAGTTCGCCCTCGTTGGTGATAACGAACTTGACCGTCTCGCCCGCGGAGAAGGAGAGGTTGGCAGGCTCGAACAGCATTTCGCCGTCATCGGTTTCTTTCATGATGACCACGACCTCGCGGTCTGCATGTGCAGCATCGCCGGGTTTGCCGACCTCCATTTCATCATGGTGGCCGCCGCCGTGGGTGCCGCCCGCAAAGGCCGGCGCGGCGAAAAGGGTTGCGATCAGGGCCGTGGAAAGAATCTTGTTCATGTCTGTTTCCTCGTCAGTTCTGGTTAAAGCCAGGGGCCGGTCAGCCCTTGGCGGCGGGTTTCGGGGTGATGCGGGTTTGGGCGTCTTCGACACGGGTCGGTTCCGGCAGTGAGCCGGTCCACTCGTAGGCCTCGGTGCCGGGCGGGTTTTCATACCAGCCCGGGTCGCTGTAATCGTCGGCGTCGATGCCCTCGCGCACTTTGACGACCGAGAACATGCCGCCCATCTCCAGCGGCCCGTGCGGCCCCCAGCCGGCCATCATCGGCACGGTGTTATCGGGCAGCGGCATGGACATCTCGCCCATGTCGGCCATCCCGGCGGTACCCATCGGCATGTATTCCGGCTGCAGCTTGCGGATCTGGCCGGTCAGCTTGCGCTTGTCGGTGCCGATGAAGGTCGGCACGTCGTGGCCCATGGCGTTCATCGTGTGGTGCGACTTGTGGCAGTGGATCGCCCAGTCGCCCGGATGCACCGCGTCGAACTCATAGGCGCGCATGGCCCCGACCGGGATGTCGATCGACACTTCCGGCCAGCGGGCGGCTTCCGGCACCCAGCCACCGTCGGTGCAGGTCACCTCGAAGTCATAGCCGTGCATGTGGATCGGGTGGTTGGTCATCGTGAGGTTGCCGACCCGCACCCGCACCCGGTCGCCCTGGTTCACCACCAGCGGGTCGATGTCCGGGAAGAGGCGACTGTTCCAGCACCACAGGTTGAAGTCCGTCATCTCCATCACCCGGGGCACGTAAGAGCCCGGATCAATGTCGAAGGCGTTCAGCATGATCAGGAAGTCCCGGTCCACCGGCATGAAGGACGGATCCTTGGGATGCACGATGAACATGCCCATCATGCCCATCGCCATCTGCACCATCTCGTCTGCGTGCGGGTGGTACATGAAGGTGCCGGACTTGGTCAGGTCGAACTCGTAGACAAAGGTCTTGCCGGGCGGGATGCCCGGATGGCTGAGGCCGCCGACCCCGTCCATGCCGGAGGGCAGGATCAGCCCGTGCCAATGCACCGAAGTATGCTCCGGCAGCTTGTTGGTCACGAAGATGCGGACCCGGTCGCCCTCCACCGCCTCGATGGTGGGGCCGGTGGACTGGCCGTTGTAGCCCCACAGATGGGCGATCATGCCGTCGGCCAGCTCACGCTCGACCGGTTCGGCCACCAGGTGAAACTCCTTCACCCCGTTGTTCATCCGGAACGGCAGGGTCCAGCCGTTCAGGGTGACGGTCGGGTTGTAGTCCGGCCCGGTGGTTGGGGCCAGCGGCGGCTGGGTGGCCGCGGTGTCCATGCTGGCGGCTTCGGGCAGGCCCATGTTGGAGGTCTTGCCCCAGGCCTGGCTGGAGACCAGCGCGGCACCCGCGGCGCCGGCTCCGAGCAGTTGACGTCGGTTCATCATGTCATGTGGTCCTTTCAATGGCCTGCACCGCCGCCAGCGGCGATTTCCGCGCCGCCGCCCTGCGGGGCCGATCCTGTGCCGCCGCCGTAGATCGCGGCGGTGACATTGGCCTGCGCCAGCCAGAAATCGCGTTTGGCATTGGCCGCTTCCAGCAAGCTGGAGAGCTTTTCACGCACATCGGTCAGCAGTTCGAAGGTATTGGTGATCATGCCGTTGTAGCTCAGCAGACCTTCTTCCTCGATCGTCTGGCGCAACGGCACCAACACATCGCGATAGTGGCGGGCGATTTCATACGAGGAGTAATAGGCGAGCTCCGCGCTGCGGGCCTCCGAGCGGACATTCACGGCCCGTTCTGCCAACGCATTGGCGGCTTGCATGTAGGCCAGTTCCGCCTTGCGCATCCGCGCCTTGCCGGTATCGAAGATCGGAATGGCAAATTCCAACTCCAGCTGCGGCAGGGTTTCGGTGTGGGTCTCCCCATCCTCGCGTTCACGTTCCGACTCGACGCCAGCGATCAACTCCAGATCGGTGACAAGCCGTGTTCTGTCGGTCAGGCCAAAGGCGCGCGCCTGTGCTTCCAGACCCAGTTTGGCGACCTGTAGATCGACGCGGTTCTGCAGCGCGGTCTTTTCGATGGCGGGTAGTTTGCGCAGCGACTTTGGCAGCGCTGGCAACGCATCCGGCACGTAGTAGTTGGCATCGCTGCCCCACAGCCCCATCAGCCGTGTCAGCTCTTCCTTGGCCAGTTTGGCATCCAGCCGCGCCCGGGCAACCTGGCCTGCCAGTTCCGCGTTGAAGGCAAACTCCCGCGCCTGCCCTGCCTTGTTCAGCGCGCCGGTCTTGCCCAGCTGGCTGGCCAGCTCGGCGCTCGCCGCGGCAGTCTCGCCGGCCTTGCGCAGGTAGCTGAGACGCTCGAACGCCGCCACTGCGTTGATCCAAGCCTGCCGCGTCTCTGCGGCCAGCGCCAGCGTGTCGTTCACCGCATTCAGCTGGGCCTGCTGGAACTGGGCTTCGGCCACCGCGATACGTTGCTTGCGGTTTTTCACATCCAGCAAGTTCACGGCAACGGAGGATTCCAACGCCCGGTAGAGACCCAGTTCAGGCGCACCGATGCCCATCAGCCCAATCGAGACCACCGGGTTCTCCGGTGTCATCTGTTGCCAGGCTTCGGCCGCCGAAAGCCCAACCGCCGCATAGGAAGCTTGCAGACCTTTGTTGTTCAACAAGGCTACCTGCACCGCGGTATCGGCCGAGATCGTCTTGCCGTGCACAAGGCTGCGAACTTCCTTGGCGAGCGCCTCGTTTTCAGCTTGTGTCTGGGCAAAGGCGGTACGCTTGCCGATCGCCGTCGAGGTCCGGCTGACCACCTCCTGAAAACCGGCATTGGGATTGGTGTATTTTTCGGGAACCGCTGTCGCGCAGGCCGCAAGCGCGACCGGGCAAGCGAGGACCATCCGCCACGTTTTCATACGCATCAATGGTGGCCTCCCTGCTGCTGTTCGTTCACGCCGCGCCAGGACCCGGGGCCGCTGGGCTGGTGGCGTTCGTAGCCCCTGAAGGGGTCCTCATAGGCAAGGGTGCGATAGGGGCCAGTGGGCTGCGACGCGCGCTCCAACGCTGTGGTTTCGGGCAGCGGCGTCGGTGTCCCGACGCACGCTCCCAGCAGCAGGGCGCCCGCCCCGGCCAGAAAGTAGGATTTCATGTGAATATTCCGAGAATGATCTGAACTGCTCCTGCATGTGCATGCAGAAGCGGGTTAAAGACCGCCGAAACGGTTCAGATGTCTCAGTGTCTCGGAGGGCGCAGCAGTGCGATCTGCTCACGCGAGGGCAATTGCGAATCCCTTTGCGCCCAGCGCTCGGACTGCTTCAGCACAATTTCCGTTGGCTGCAGGGAAAGCACCGCAACCGCCATACAGGAGCCTGCGCAGCAATTGGTGGTGTCCAGGTCATCAACGGTACCGTGGCTGTCCTGCGCTGTCACGTGGTGGGAATTGGCCGCAAGTTCTGCGCCCGGTACTCCGGCATGTGAATCTTCAGCATGGGCAAGGTGCGGAGCATCGTGGTGGCCAGCAAAAGCATGCGCAGCTGACGGCAGGGAAAATACAATCCCCAGGATCACTGCCCAGGCAGTGACCATTCTGAAGATCCAAGAGATTTGCGCCAGACGCTCCATGACAGCATTTCTCATGGCCCGGGTCGGCTTCGTCAAGATGGCAATCCTGTGCGACCGGCACAAATTTTCGTGTGCCGGACGGGGTCGGCAGATTTGCCCTTTGGCCGCCGAATGACGCGCTGCTTTAGTCCGGTCACACCCCCGGAGGCTCTGAAGGCGGAACAAAGCTCTCCATATCCTCCGCCGCAAGCACGGCCCGCAACCCTTCGCGGTAGCTCGGATACAGTAGGCTGATGCCCAGGTCTTCCTTGATACGACGGTTGCTGACGCGCTTGTTTTCTCCATAGAAGCTGCGCGCCATCGGGGTCATGCCGGCCTCTTCAAAAGGCACTTCGGCAGGTACAGGCAGCCCCAGCAATTCAGCTGCATATCCCAACACGTCCTGAGGCGGGGCGGGATCATCATCGCAGACATTGTAGATCGCACCCGGCCGCGGTTGCATGATCGAGGCTATCAGAACACGCGCGATATCCTCCACGTGAATGCGTGAAAAAACCTGTCCCGGTTTGACAATCCGGCGCGCCTTGCCCGCCATCAGCTTGGCGAAGGGCCCGCGACCAGGGCCGTAGATGCCGGCCAGCCGAAAGATATGCAAGGGCAGCCCAGGCACCGCCTGCCACTCGGCCTCCGCGCGCTGACGCCATTCGCCGCGCAAGCTGGCCGGGGTCAGCGGCGTGTCCTCGTCCACCCAGTCACCCCCATGATCGCCATAGACTGCCGTGGTCGACAGATACCCCACCCATTGCAGATCCGAAGCCGCCTCAAACTGGTCGCGAAGCTCAGCCATAACGGGATCACCAGCCTCGGTCGGCGCGATCGAGCTCAGAACGTGGGTCACTCCCTCCAGCGGCAACCGCGTACCGGGCCAACGCTGCAGTTGCACGTCCGGCACATCGCCCGGGACGACGTCCCGCGTGGTACCGATGACGCGCCAGCCGCGCGCGATCAGATGCGGCGCCAGTGCCCGCGCCGTATAGCCAAACCCAAGACAAAGAAGTGTTTTACCCATTGTCTCTTGATGCGTGCACTGGCTCAGGGGTGCAAGGGTTGATTCTGCGCCTCTTCCATCTTTTGATAGGCCGCATGGATACGCCAAAACGGAAACTTTCGGACGCCTACGCCCTGAAATCGCCAAGCGACTCCAGACAGTTTTATGGCGCATGGGCCGACAGCTACGACTCGGAATTTGCCGCCGGGGAGGGCTACACGCTGCCCGAATCGGTTGCGCGCGCGTTTGCTGATGCCGGTGGTCAGGGACCGATCCTCGATGTCGGTGCCGGCACAGGCCTCTGTGGGGTCGCCCTGCGCAGGCTGGGACTGGAACCGGTGGATGCCACGGACATCAGCCCGGCGATGCTGGGCCGTGCGCTGCGCAAGGACGCCTACCGCGACGTGATCGAAGCCGACCTCACCGAGGGCATACCGGTGCCCCGCGGTGTCTATCGCGGCGTGGTATCTTCCGGCACTTTCACCCATGGCCACCTTGGCCCCGAGGTGCTGCCTGCCCTTCTGCGAACTGCCGCGCCCGGCGCACAATTCGCTTTGTCAGTGAATGCCCGCTTCTTCGAAACGGCCGGGTTCGACCAGGTGTTCAAACGATTGCAAAACGGGCAATGGATCAAGGATTTTTCACTCGAGGACGTGCCGATATACGGCCCCGCTGCAAGGGGGCCGCACCGGAACGACACCGCCTTCATCGCCCTTTTCCATAAGGTCTGACTGCACGCGCGTCGGCCAGCGATCAGGCGCAACCGCGCCGCGCCTTGGCGCGGCGCCATGCCCGACTGGCTCGGCCAATCCTCCATTGGCCAGAGGCAGGCGGGAGCCCCTGCCGCACCAGCCTTTCCGGGCTGGTTACCGGCCTTTCCAAACTGGGTCGCGCTTCTCGGCGAAGGCACGGGCACCTTCCAGATTGTCCTCGGACCCGTAGAGTACATCCACTGTCTTGAGCTGACGGCGGGTTATCCGGTTCATCGCATCCTGGAACTTGCTGTCCTCTGCATCCCGCACGATCTCCTTGATCGCCGCGTAGACCAGGGGGGGACCGGACGCCAGGAGACGCGCAAGCTCCCAAGCCCGGTCCATCAACTGGTCCGCGGCCACGATCTCATTCACCAGTCCCCAGCGATGGGCCTCCTCGGCGTCAAACCAGCGCCCGGTCAGCAGAAGTTCCATGGCGATGTGATAGGGGATCCGCTTGGGAAGCTTGACGCTGGCGGCGTCGGCCACGGTACCGGACCGGATTTCCGGCAGGGCGAAGGTGGCATGATCTGCCGCGATGATCATGTCCGCCGACAGCGCCAGCTCCAGCCCGCCACCGCAAGCGATTCCGTTGACCGCCGCGATCACTGGCTTGTTCATGTCGCGCAGTTCCTGCAGCCCGCCAAAGCCGCCGACGCCATAATCACCATCCACCGCGTCGCCGTCCGCGGCCGCCTTCAGGTCCCAGCCGGGGCAAAAGAACTTTTCGCCACCGCCGGTGAGGATGGCCACCCGCAAATCCGGGTCATCCCGGAAATCACGAAACACCTCGCCCATGGCCCGGCTCGTCTTCAGGTCGATGGCGTTGGCCTTGGGGCGGTCCAGCGTGACCTCCAGGATGGCGCCGTCCCGGCGCGTTTTGACAGGGCTTTCGCTCATGTGGTGTCCTCCAGAATGGCTGTTCAGTACTTGCGCCGCAGCAACGCATCCGCGGCAACGGCATCAGCCGGAGTACAGAGCAGCGGATTGATTTCGATTTCTTCCAGGCCCAAGGCGTTTTCCATGACATAGGCCTCCACCGCGCGGATCGCCCGCAGGATGGCATCCCGATCGGCGGCCGCGGCGCCACGATACCCCTGCAACTGCCGGGAAATCCGCAGCCCATCCAGGGCCGACGCAATTGCCGCATCGTTGGCGGGCAGCAGGAAGGACACGCGGTCCTCCAACAGCTCGGTCAGGACACCGCCTGCAGCCAGCGTCATGACAAAGCCATGTGCCGGGTCCTTGACGACCCCGATCAGCAGTTCCGCCACCACGTCGGTGACCATTTCCTCCACCAGGAAGCGCTTGGCGGGCATCGCGAATGCAGCGTCGCTGACCTCCTGGCCCGTGCTGAGGTTCAAGGCGACCGCCCCCGCCTCGGTCTTGTGGGCGACACCTTCGCCCTTCAATACGACCGGGAACCCCACATCCACCGCCACCGCACGTGCATTGGCCGCTGATGCCGCCCGTTTGAAGCGGGGAACCCGCAGGCCGTATTCCGCCAGCTGCCACTTGGCATCGGCCTCCGGGACCAGGTTCGGCTCAACCGTCGGGGTCGGCAGCAACAAGGGCGCCGGTGGTTCCGGCGGCAGCAGGCTAGCCGCTTCGCATGCGGCGATGGCTTCGCTGAGACCACAGAAAGGCACCACGCCTGCCGCCAACAAGCGGGCCGCCACATCTTCGGGTAGAAGTTCCGGCAAGGTCGCCACCAGACCAACATTGGCCCCGGTGGTGCGCCGCGCGCCGATGGCTGCCTCGATGGCACACTCCCAATCCGATGAATCGCAGCGATCCGCGCGCGGGAAATCGACGATCAACAGGGTGATCGCCAGCTGGGGATCCATCATCGCCGAGAACGCCTGCGTCATCGCATCGGCGTCCCGCCAGATATAGGTGTGGTAGTCGAGCGGGTTGGCCAGCGCCACCATGGGGCCCAGTGCCGCCCGCAGATCGGCTGTCTGCCGCGCGTTCAGGGGCGGGAACTCAACCGCCCGCGCATGGCCTGTATCGGCCGCCAGGCTCGCCTCTCCGCCCGAGCAACTGATGGTCGCAATACGGTTCGAAGGCAGTCGCCCTGTCACATGCAACAGCTTCAGTGTCTCCAGAAACGAGGGCAGATCCTCCAGACGCGGGATGCCAAGGCGTGAGAGCAAAGCCCCGGCTCCCGCGTCACCGCCCGCAAGCGAAGCGGTATGGGAAACAGTCGCGGCCTGGGCCTCGGCCGATTTACCGACCTTCAGCGCTATGATCGGTTTGCCCAGCGCACGGGCGCGCGCCGCCAGCGATTCGAACGCGCGCAGATCGCCAAAGCCCTCGATATGCAGACCCAGCGCAGTGACGCGTTCGTCCTCAAGCAGCGCCTCACCTATGGTGGCGATACCAGTCTGTGCCTGGTTGCCCGCGGTCACCACATAGGCCAGTGGCAAGCCGCGCTTCTGCATGGTCAGGTTGATGGCGATGTTGGAACTTTGGGTGATGAGCGCCACGCCGGTCTCGGCGGAGACGCCACCATGCTGGTCCGGCCACAGCAGCGCGCCATCAAGGTAGTTTATAAACCCGTAGCAGTTCGGCCCGAGGATCGGCATATCTCCCGCCGCCTCAAGAAGCTGCGCCTGCAGATCCGCACCCTCGGCATCTTCCGCCTCGGCTTCAAGAAAACCGGAGGCAAAACAGACCGCGCCGCCCGCACCACGTGCCGCCAGGGCCCGCACGACCTCGATCGTGGCAAAGCGGTTCACCCCGATGAACACAGCGTCGGGCGCCTCGGGCAGACTTTCCACATCCCGGACCGCAGGCAGGCCCGCCACCTCGTCGGCCTTGGGATGGACGGGCCAGATGGAGCCCTTGAACCCCATTTTCTGACATTGCGTAATCACCAGTCGGCACCAGGCACCGCCTCCGATTACAGCAATGGTTTTGGGGCGAAAAAGCCTATTTAGAGACTGCATGAGATCCTATTCACCGGTCTTGCCACGGTCCAGATGGCCGAGGTCTTGTTCAGGGCTGATCCGGTCACGCACTCGGGTTTTCAGTTCTTTCACATCAGGAAAGCCGCCGTCCCGTTTGCGTTCCCAGACCAGCTCCTTATCAACATGGATCTCAAAGATGCCGCCCAAATCTCCGGGAACCAGTGTCACCCCGCCCAATTGGTCCTGGAAGGTCTGCAGCAGCTCCTGCGCCATCCAGCCCGCGCGCAGCAGCCAGTTGCAGCCGATGCAGTAGGTAATGGTCACAACGGGTTTCGGGGTCGCGGTCCCGGTCATATGTCAGCCTCCCAAGGCGCGCAGCATCTCGCGGCTGATGATGTGCCGCTGGATTTCACTGGTGCCTTCCCAGATACGCTCGACCCGCGCGTCGCGCCAGATGCGTTCCAAGGGCAGCTCGTCCATCAGCCCCATGCCGCCGTGGATCTGAATTGCCTCATCCGCGACCATCGCCAGCATCTCGGTCGCCTTCAGCTTGGCCATCGACATGTCGCTCTCGGTCACGGTGCCCTGGTCGAATTTCCAGCCGGCCTCCCAGGTCAGCAGATTTGCCGCCTTCAGCTCCAGCGCCATGTCGGCCAGTTTGAAGCTGACACCCTGGAACTTGCCGATCTGCTGGCCGAACTGCTTGCGCTCCGCCGCGTATTCCAGCGCATGCTGCAGCGCGCGGTCAGCGCGCCCAAGACAGGTGGCGGCCACCTGCAGGCGGGTGGCACCCAGCCAGGTGTTGGCAACCTCGAACCCCTTGTCGACCTCGCCCAGGATGGCCGAGGACGGCAGGCGGCAATCGTCGAACTCCAACACCGCGTTGGTGTAGCCGCGGTGGCTGACGTTGCCGTAACCCTCGCGCACCTCGAACCCCGGCGTGCCCTTGTCGACAAAGAAGGCGGTGATCTTCTTCTTCGGCCCGCGCGGGGTGTCCTCGACCCCGGTGGCCATGAAGCAGATGGCGAAATCGGCAATATCGGCGTGGCTGATGAAATGCTTGGTGCCGTTCAGGATCCAGTCATCGCCGTCCTTGCGCGCAGTGGCCTTCATGCCGCGCAGGTCCGAGCCCGCGTCCGGCTCCGTCATCGCCAGGCAATCCCACTTCTCGCCCCGGATGCAGGGGAACAGGTATTTTTCCTTCTGCTCTTCGGTGCCTGCCAGCAGGATGTTCGACGGCCGCGCAACCCCGGTCCAGTGCAGCGCATAATTGGCGCGACCCAGTTCCTTTTCGTACAGCAGCCAGCTCAGCGTATCGAGGCCAGCACCGCCCACTTCCTCTGGCATGTTGGCGGCATAAAGCCCGGCCTCCATCGCCTTCTTCTGGACGTCACGGATCACGTCCATGTCCAAATGACCGGTTCGCTCGATCTCCGCCTCATGCGGGTACAGCTCCTTTTCGACAAAGGCGCGGGTGGTCTCGACGATCATCGACTGTTCTTCGGTCATTCCGAACTGCATGGGGGACATCCTTTGCAAATCTGTTGTGAGTCAGGTTACGCCGCTTGCCTCACCTCATCATGCAAAGTTAGATGAAATCATGCAAAACTGGACAAAAGATCACGCCGCAGTGCGGCAGGTGGACGTGCTGCTGTTCGATGCCTATTCGGCCCATTGCCTGGCGAATACGGTCGAACCCCTGCGCGCTGCCAACACCTTTGCCGGGCGTCAGGTCTATGGCTGGCGCTTCCTGACGCTGGATGGCGGGACTGCGGTGTCGTCTTCGGGAATGGAGGTGCGCGCGCATGGGCGGCTGGCCGACTGCCGCGGCGATATGCTGATCGCGATGCCCTCCTATGATTTCCTGCGCCATGCCACGGTTGCGGCCAGCCGCGCGCTCCAGTCGGCGGCGCGGCGCTATGATGTGCTGGCGGGGTTTGACACCGGCGCCTGGTTGCTGGCGCAGGCCGGGCTGCTGGACAGGCATCAGGCAACTATCCATTGGCAGGAGCTGACCCGCTTTGCCGAGCGCTTCACCGAGGTGCAGGCCCTGCGCGCGCGTCACGTGATGGACGGCAACCGCATCACCTGCACCGGCGCGCTGGCGGCCTTTGACACGATGATGGAGCTGATCGGCCAGCACCACGGCGCGGCCCTGCGGCTGGAGGTGGCGGCGTTGTTCATGGCGGCCGAGGCCACCGACACCCAGGATCCGATCCTGGCCCGCAGCCGTCCCGTCGCCCGTGCTGTGGCACTGATGCAGGCCAACTTGGAAACCCCGCTCCCAATCGCCGAGGTCGCGCGCCGAACGGGGCGCAGCCAAAAGGATCTGGAGCGCCGCATGCGCGCGGATCTCGGCGCAACACCGCAGGCCGTCTACCGGCGCTTGCGCCTGATTGAGGCGCGAAAGCTCGTGTTAGAGACTGTTTTGAGTGTCTCCGAGATCGCCCTGCGCTGCGGCTACGACGATCCCAGCGCGCTGACCCGCGCCTTTCGGGCGGAGTTCGGCACCACCCCGCGCAGCCTGCGCGGCAGCGGCAGCTAGGCCTGTTTCGCCGCCATCCACAGGTTCAGCCGCCACAGCCCCCAGGCCAGCGGAATTGCCGCCAGCCCGCCGATCACATAGGCCAGCGGCTCATCCGCGAAGCTCTCGAACATCTGGGTATAGGCGTGAATCGCGGCGAATGTCATGCCTGCATTGAACAGCCCGCGCTGGTGCCGCTGCGCAGCCCAGTAGATCACCGCCGCCAGTAGAGCGGCCCACAGCACCGAATAGACGCCCTCGGAAATGAACAGCGCGTTGGCGCGGAAGGCATCGCGCGCCGCGGCATAGCTTTCCCAATCGGCATAGCCGTCCCGGAACCGTCCCGGCCCCCAGACGGTCTCGCCCACCACATCGCCCCACAGCGAGCCGACCAGCGCGCAGAGATTGGCAATCACAAAACCGAGGATCGCAAGGATGCGCAGGTGCCGCGCATCGCGCTCTGCCAGCCGGGCAGCGCCCCAGAGGCACATGCCAATCAGCGCCGCCATCTGCAGGATCGTCAGCGTCGATTCCGGCGAGTAGAACACATAGGCGGCGTGGAAATAGCTGGTGCCGGTCTCCAGCATCTGGGCAAAGGGGGCAATCGCCAGCGCGGTGACAAAACGCACGTCGATCAACCAGCCCGCCAGTGCAATCGCCGCCGTGTAATACAGCAGCACCAGATTGCGCAGGGGCGAGCCGATCTCGTGCTGCTGCAACAGCAGTTCGATCCCTGCCAGATGCATGGCCAGCCCCATCAGGAGCACTGCGCCCAGCACAAATTCGGTCGACCACGCGCCCTGCCGCCAGCGCCAGACACAGATCCCGGTGACCAATGCGCCGACGGGCAGCATCACCCAGCCGGCGATGGCCTCATGCTTGTCGACCAGCTCAATCGCGGCGCCGCCCAGCAACATGCCAGCGCCGATCAAGGTGGCGGAATTGCCGAACATCCGCAGCATCGCGCCGCCCTGCGCCAGCACCACCAGCCCGCCGCCCAGCATCAACAGCCCGGTCAGCGCCACCGCCAGCGGCTCGGCCAGCCAGAAGATGAAGCCCGCAGTGGCCGCAATGATGCCGAAACACAGGATAGCATTTACCGCCAGCTGCACCATCACCTCGCGCGAGCGCACCTCGATCCGGCGGGCCTGATCCGGGGTCAGCACTCCCTCCTCGACCAGGGCGGTGGTATCTGCAATGGCGTGCATCGGCATCCCTTCCGGCAAATTGCGCTGCCGCCAGCATCGCCCAAAGGTTGCGGAATGGAAACCCGGCCCGCCCCGGCGGAATCACCCGCAGTCCGCGTCCGTTTTCATACCCCTGTGACGATCCGCGCCTAGGGGTCTTGCACCCTTGCGCGCAATCATCAACAGTAGGCCATGACAAACAAGACCTTCCCAAGCTGGCCCGACGTCGCTCCTCAACTCATCGAAACTGCTGCCGGACGCGCTGCCGCCGATACGGTGATCCGCGGCGGCACGTGGGTGAACGTCCACACGCGTGAGGTACTGGAAGGCCACGACATTGCAATCACCGCGGGCCGCATTGCCTATGTCGGGCCGGATGCGTCCTATTGCACAGGGCCGGACACAAAGATCATCGAGGCGAATGGCCGCTACATGATCCCCGGCCTCTGCGACGCCCATATGCATATCGAGAGCGGCATGCTGACGCCCGCGGAATTTGCCCGCGCGGTGATCCCGCATGGCACCACCTCAATGTTCACCGACCCGCATGAGATCGCCAATGTGCTGGGGCTTGAGGGCGTGCGCCTGATGCATGACGAGGCTCTGCTGCAGCCGGTCAACATCTTCACCCAGATGCCCAGCTGCGCGCCCTCGGCGCCGGGGCTGGAGACCACCGGATATGAAATCTCGGCCGAGGACGTGGCCGAGGCGATGAACTGGCCCGGCATCATCGGTCTGGGCGAGATGATGAACTTCCCCGGCGTCGCGGCGGGGGACCCGAAAATGCTGGCCGAAATCGCCGCCACCCAGCGCGCAGCCAAAACCGTGGGCGGGCATTATGCCTCGCCCGATCTTGGCCCCGATTTCGCGGCCTATGTGGCGGGCGGCCCGGCCGACGACCACGAAGGCACCTGTGAGGCCGACGCCATCGCCCGGATGCGTCAGGGCATGCGCGCCATGGTCCGGCTGGGCTCCGCCTGGTACGACGTCGAGGCGCAGATCACCGCCATCACGGAAAAGGGTCTCGATCCGCGCAACTTCATCCTTTGCACCGACGACTGCCACTCCGGCACGCTGGTCAACGACGGCCATATGAACCGGGTGGTGCGCCACGCCATCGCCTGCGGCTGCGATCCGGTGGTTGCCTTGCAGATGGCGACGATCAACACCGCGACCCATTTCGGGCTGGAGCGCGAGATCGGCTCGATCACGCCTGGGCGCCGCGCCGATGTGATCCTGACCTCCGACCTGCGCGAGCTGCCGATCGAAGTGGTGATCGCGCGCGGCCAGATCGTGGCGGAATCAGGCTCTATCAAGGTCGATTGCCCACATCTGGACTGGCCCGCCAGCGCCCGCGGCACCGTGCATCTAGGCCACGCGCTGACCGCGAAGGACTTTGAAGTTGGTGCCCCCAAGGGTGCCAACGCGGTCACCGCCAATGTGATCGGTGTAGTGGAAAACCAGGCCCCGACCAAAGCGCTGAAGGCTGAACTGCCCGTCATCGACGGACTGGTCGAGGGCACGGACGAGGTCTGCCAGATCGCGCTGGTCGAGCGCCACCGCGCCACCGGCGGCGTCACCAACGCCTTCGTACAGGGCTTCGGCTACGAGGGCAAAATGGCGATGGCCTCCACCGTGGCGCATGACAGCCACCACATGATCGTGGTCGGCACCGACCGCGAACAGATGGCGCTGGCCGCCAACCGCCTGGCCGAGGTCGGTGGCGGCATCACCCTGTTCCGCGACGGCCAGGAACAGGCGCTGGTCGAACTGCCGATCGCGGGCCTGATGTCCGACAGCCCCGCAACCGAGGTCGCCGCCAAGGCGCAAGCCCTGGTCGAGGCAATGCAGGCCAGTGGTTGCAAGCTAAACAATGCCTATATGCAGCACTCTCTGCTGGCCCTGGTGGTGATCCCGGAACTCAGGATCTCCGACCTCGGCCTTGTTGACGTCCGTACATTCCAGAAAATCCCGGTGATCGAGCCCGCACAATGATAACAACCAAACACCCAGGCCACCCGCCCGCTGAACAATTCACTGACGCTACCGAAGCCGTCGATCGGCTGGAGCTGCTGTACAACCAGGCCACCGCCTTTCTGTGCGAGGAGTTCATTCGCGCCATGGCCGACGGTGCGCCGGACAACCAGCGCATCCGCGCCTATTATCCTGAAATCCGCTTCTCCACCCTGACCTTCGCGCAGGTAGACAGCCGCCTCAGCTTTGGCCATGTCTCGGCCCCCGGCACCTATGCCACCACGGTGACCCGGCCGGACCTGTTCCGCAACTACCTGATCCAGCAGATCAGCCTGCTGATCCGCAACCACGGCCAGCCGGTGACCATCGGTGTCTCCGACACGCCGATCCCGGTGCATTTCGCGGTCGCCTCGCGCCCCGACCTGACCGTGCCGCAAGAGGGCGCGGCCGGCTTTACCCTGCGCGATGTCTTTGATGTGCCGGATCTGTCGACCACCAATGACGACATCGTCAACGGCACCTTCCAGCCCGCCAACGGCACCGGCCCTCTGGCGCTGTTCACCGCCCAGCGCATCGACTACTCGCTGGCGCGGCTCAGCCATTACACGGCGACCAGCCCAGAGCATTTCCAGAACCACGTGCTGTTCACCAACTACCAGTTCTACGTGGCCGAATTCGAAGCCTATGCCCGCGCCCAGCTAGCGGACCCGGAGTCGGGCTACACCAGCTTTGTCAGCACCGGCGATCACGAGATCACCGATCCGGCCGCGCCAATCCCGGCGCTGACCAAACTGCCGCAGATGCCCACCTACCACCTGAAGCGGGCAGACGGGAGCGGCATCACGCTCGTCAACATCGGCGTCGGTCCCTCGAATGCCAAGACCGCAACCGACCATATCGCGGTGCTGCGCCCGCATGCGTGGCTGATGGTCGGCCATTGCGCCGGCCTTCGCAACACCCAGGCGCTGGGGGACTTCGTTCTGGCGCATGGCTACCTGCGCGAGGACCACGTGCTGGACGACGACCTGCCGATCTGGACCCCGATCCCGGCGCTGGCCGAGATCCAGGTGGCGCTGGAAGAGGCGGTTGAGGAGGTCACCGAATTCGAGGGCTACGACCTCAAGCGGATCATGCGCACCGGCACCGTCGCCACCATCGACAACCGCAACTGGGAACTGCGCGACCAGTCCGGTCCGGTGCAGCGGCTGTCCCAGTCCCGCGCCATCGCGCTGGACATGGAGAGTGCAACCATCGCCGCCAACGGTTACCGCTTCCGCGTGCCCTACGGCACGCTGCTCTGCGTCTCCGACAAACCGCTGCATGGCGAGTTGAAGTTGCCGGGCATGGCGTCGGACTTTTATCAGACCCAAGTTGCGCGACATCTGCAAATCGGCATAAAAGCTATGGAGCGATTGCGCGGCATGCCGCTGGAGCGCCTGCACAGCCGGAAACTGCGCTCATTCGACGAAACGGCCTTCCTATAGGCGGTTTTTTCGCGAATTTCCGGTGAAAATCGCCTTATTTCCTTCGCCCAATGCACACAAGAAGTTGTGTTGCCCCACAACATAACGATAATGTCCGGCAATGAGGCCCCACAGTTCGGGCAGTTTAAGGAGACGAAGAATGTCCAAACCGATGACCAAAACCCAGCTCGTTGCCGCCCTGGCGGAGGAAATGGACAGCGACAAGAAAACCGCCGGTGCCGCGCTGGAAGCGGTCTGCGCGCTGATCACCCGCGAAGTGTCCAACGGCGGCGCCGTGACCCTGCCGGGCGTTGGCAAGATCTACTGCCGCGAGCGGCCCGAGCGCGAAGTGCGCAACCCTGCCACCGGTGAGAAATTCACCAAGGAAGCCGACAAGGTCGTGAAAATGACCATCGCCAAGGCGCTGAAGGACAGCGTCAACGGCTAAGTCCGGTTCGCGATCCGACCAGTTTCAGGGCTGCCCTTGCGGGCGGCCCTTTTCTTTTGTCGGCTTTTCAACCGCGAACCGCTGGCTTGCTCTTCGCGACTGGCTTCGACCTTGCACAATGGGCGTGCTTGAACGAAGCTCCGCGCACACTGGGACCGCCCCGCGACAAACAGGGAAGATGTTGGATGGACGCACGCGCAATTGCCATGGGGCTTGCCTTTGCCCTGATGTGGTCTTCGGCCTTCACCTCGGCACGGATCATCGTGCAGGACGCCTCGCCCCTGTTTTCACTGGCCGTTCGGTTCCTGATCTCGGGACTGATCGGCGTCGCGATCGCCCGTGCGCTGGGGCAGACATGGCGGCTCACACCCGGACAATGGCGCGCCACGGTGATCTTTGGCCTGTGCCAGAACGCGCTCTACCTCGGGCTCAACTTCGTCGCCATGCAATGGATCGAGGCGTCGCTGGCGGCGATCATCGCCTCGACCATGCCGCTGCTGGTGGCGCTGGCCGGTTGGGGCTTCCTGGGAGAGCGGCTGCGCCCACTTGGCTATCTGGGACTGGCGGCGGGGTTCATCGGTGTTGCGCTGATCATGGGCACCCGGATCAGCGCCGGTGTAGACCTGATGGGGGTCGCCCTCTGCGTGCTGGGCGTACTGGCGCTGACCACCGCCACGCTGGCGCTGCGCGGGGCCACCTCGGGCGGGAATTTCATGATGGTCGTGGGACTGCAGATGCTGGTTGGCTCGGCCATCCTGTTCGTTGCGGCGCCGCTGTTTGAAACCATCTTTGTCACCCCGACCTGGCGACTGGCTGCCGCCTTTGTCTACACCACGATCGTGCCGGGGCTGATGGCGACCTTCATCTGGGTGCTGCTGCTGAACCGCATCGGCGCCATACCCGCGGCCACGTTTCATTTCCTGAACCCCGTCTTCGGCGTGGCAGTTGCCAGCCTGCTGTTGGGGGAAAGCCTCGGCCCGCTGGATCTGCTGGGCGTGGCCATCGTGACCGCAGGCATTCTGGTGGTGCAACTGGCCCGCCAGCCGCACGTGGGCGCCCAGCCAGCGGTGGAGGGCTCCCGCGCGGCGAAACCGGGCTGACGCCCGCCCGCGCCCCTTGGGCCCGGCGCCGCTGGCGCGGCGCACGCCGTTGCACCAGCCCCCGCTGCCAGCGTAACCTATGACCAAACCCGACAGGAGATTGCCGTATGAGCGCACGACTGACCCAGGTGATGGAGGCCATCGATGCCGCCAACGCCAAGGACCCCAACCTCGAGAACGGCCAACCGGCCGCCCTGCTCTACGGTCAGCGCATGTCTGCGGAACAGGCACGCCTGTTTCCGGACGCCTCCGAGACCCTGCAGATTGCGGCCCGCGGCCAGCACATTGAGCGTTGGAAGCTCCCGCGTGAAGCCTATCCCGAAGGCCGGGCCGGCTATCTGGCCTGGCGCAAGGCCGAAGCTGAACACCACGCAGAGGTGGTGAGCAACCTGATGCAACAGGCTGGCTATGACACCGAGGCCCAGCAGGCAGCCGCCAAGATGCTGCGCAAGGAGGGCATCAAGCGCGACCCGCAGGTGCAAGCGCTGGAGGACATCATCTGCTTGGTCTTCCTGAAGTGGTACTTTGCCCCCTTTGCCGCCAAACACCCGGCGGAGAAGGTGCAACGGATCGTCGAGAAAACCGCCCGCAAGATGTCGCCGAAAGCGCGCGCGCGGGTGCTTGGCGAATTCGAGCTACCGGCCGAGCTGGCGGCCGCCTTTGCCAACTGAGGGCGCGCCACCGCACACGGCACCGCGAGCCGCCTGTAACATGACATTGAAAATGCGCCGCCAGCCCCCATTATCCACTGCCATAGACAACGGCGTGAGGACCCCATGACCCGCTACCACAAAGACCCCGACGCCATCGCCGCGCTCTCGGCGGAAGAATATCACGTGACACAGGAATCCGGGACCGAACGCCCCGGGACCGGCAAGCTGCTGCACAACAAGGAGCCGGGCATCTACGTCGACATCGTTTCCGGTGAACCGCTGTTCGCCTCTTCCGACAAATATGATTCCGGTTGTGGCTGGCCCAGCTTCACCAAACCGATCGAACCCGCCCATGTGCAGGAGCTTGAGGACCGATCTCTCGGCATGATCCGCACCGAGGTCCGCTCCACCCATGGCGACAGCCACCTGGGCCACGTCTTCCCCGACGGGCCGATGGACCGTGGCGGCCTGCGCTACTGCATCAACTCCGCGTCCTTGCGCTTTGTCCATCTGGACGACATGGAAGCCGAGGGATATGGCGATTACATCAACCAAGTGGAGGTCGTGAAATGAGCACTACCGAACGCGCCGTACTGGCAGGCGGCTGTTTCTGGGGCATGCAAGAGCTGATCCGCAAACGCCCAGGCGTCCTCAGCACCCGCGTCGGGTATACCGGTGGCGACGTGCCCAATGCCACCTACCAGAACCACGGCACCCACGCCGAAGCGATCGAGATCATCTTCGACCCGGCCGTCACATCCTACCGGGAGATGCTGGAGTTCTTCTTTCAGATCCACGATCCCACGACGCCAAACCGGCAGGGGAACGACGTCGGAATGAGCTACCGCTCCGCCATCTACTATGTGGACGAACGTCAGAAAGCCGTGGCCGAAGACACCATCGCCGACGTCAACGCGTCCGGCCTGTGGCCCGGAAAAGTGGTGACCGAAGTAGAGCCCGTCAGCGATTTCTGGGAGGCCGAGCCGGAACATCAGGACTACCTGCAGCGCCTGCCCAATGGCTACACCTGCCATTTCCCTCGCCCGGACTGGGTGCTTCCCAAGCGCAGCACCGCAGCGGAATAAGGTCAATCACGGCAGCCTTCGCCCAAAACGAAGGGACGGAGGCTGCCTGTATTTCTTGCCCACAGTGGGTGCGCCCAGAGCCTGCAACCTGTGTTGCGGGGCGTCCCTTGGCTTTCCGCTTCAGCCCCGCGCGACCCGCGGTCGCCCGCTGGCCTCCACCGTCAGGGTCGCCTCGACAAACACCTCCCGCGCTTCCAGCTGGGCAGTTTTGACATCCCGGGCGACATGCACCTGGATGTCATCGGCCCCCGCCGCCTCTGCAGCGCCTCGGGCCTCCTCGGACAGCGCATTCTCCAAAGCCGCCAATGCCGCATCTTTTTCCATGAAGTCTTGCGGACCACTCTCCAGGTGCACGCGGAATTTGCCCTCGGATGGCGCGGTCACGGTACCAGTGCGCCGCATGGACACACGGCCAACGACCGCACCGATGGCATTGGCCACACCGGCATGCTCCGGCAGAATCATCCGCGCACGCAGGCGTTCTCCAACGGCCGGGTAGTAGCTGGGCGCCGAAGCGCCCAGACCGACGACATCAACATTCACCGACGCATCCAGCGCCAGCAGCCCGCGGTGCCCTGACAGCCCCTTTTGCAACAGAACATGCCGCGCAAGCTGCTCCGCAGGCAGGTCGAAACCCTCGGCCTCCTCGGCAATAGCAGACTCTAACAAGGTCAACGCCGTCTGTTCGGTCAATTGGTTGATGATCATGCGCGCAAGCTCTTCGGCATCGCGCGCCAGCCGGTTGCCACTGCCTGCACGGCGGCGGGCAAACAGCGTCAGCGCTTTCACTGCCGCCTCCCGGTCCCAGCTGTCCAGCCGCCCCAGCACATGGCTTGCATCCGAGGGCGTCACCCCCGCCATCTGCACCAGCCCACGATCCACCAGCCGCGCCAGCGCGGCCTGATCGATCCGGGTCCGCAACACCTGCCCCAAGGGTTGCACGTCGGTGCCGATCCGCGCCAGCAAGGCAGCCTCGCGTTCGCCCAAACCGGCCACGGCACCGCCGGGTACCGCCCGCACGAAACGCCCGTCATGTTCACCCACGGTGCTCGCATGCAGCTGGCTGTCAAGGGCGGCATGCACCTGTTCCGGCGCCTCCGTGGCGATCAGCGCCACCGGTACCAACCGCCGAGGCCCCAGCGTCACACCTCCAGCCAGACCAGCGGCGTTCATATGCACCTGGCTGTCGCCGCCCAACCCGGTGGTACGCATCGCAACGGCCTCGACCATGGTGCGGAACCCTCCGACCTGCGCGCCTGCCGGATCAATGGCCGGTCGCCCATCGCGGATCAGCGCAACATCCGTGGTCGTGCCGCCGATATCGCTGACCAGCGCATTCTGCGCGCCAGTCAGCCAGCGCGCACCGACGATAGAAGCCGCAGGACCAGACAGGATGGTCTCGATCGGCCGCTCCCGCGCCTGTTCCGCGCTCATCAACGCACCGTCACCGCGCACCACCATCATTGGCGCCCTGATGCCGAGGTCATGCAGTTTGTCCTGGGCGCGACCGATCAACCGGTCGATCATCCCGATCAGCCGCGCGTTCAGCACGGCCGTTACCGCCCGTTTCGGCCCGTTCAACCGCGCCGACAGCTGGTGAGAGCAAGTCACCGGCGCACCTGTGATTTCCTGGATGATCCGCGCCGCCTCCAGCTCATGGGCCGGATTGCGGGTGGCAAAGACCCCGGCAACGGCAAACCCGGTCACGCCCGTCCCCTCGCGGCGCAGAAAGGCCTTGAGCGCGGCCACATCCAGCGGCGCTGCCTCGCTGCCGGCGTGGGTGTGGCCGCCTGCCAGCACCAGCGCCGGATCGCCCTTCAGCGCCTCCCGCAGCCCGTGCCGGTCCAGATCGACTTCGGCAAAACCAATGTAGATCAGCGCCACCCGGCCGCCCTGACCTTCGACCAGCGCATTGGTGGCCAGCGTCGTCGACAGCGCCGCCATCGAGACCGCCTCGGGGGCGACGCCCGATTGCGCCAGCACCGCCTGCACCGCACCGCCGACACCTATCGCCAGATCATCCCGTGTAGTCAGCGACTTGGCACTGGCGATCACCTCCGTCTCGTCGCGGATCAGCACCGCATCGGTATAGGTTCCGCCCGTATCCACCCCCAGCAGCAGCGCCATGCCCGCTCCTCTCCTCGTTCATCTTGCTGCCTCGGGTGTAACGCCTATTTGCGGCGCGTCCATCCTGTTTGCGTCACGGCAGACGAGCCAGCGCCCAGGTCGCCGCATCCGCCACCGCCGGATCAGGATCAGCCACCAGCGCCTGCGCGGCGCCGCGCAGCTCCGCCAGACCGGAATTGCCGATGGCATAAAGGACGTTACGCACAAACCGGTCGCGCCCGATCCGCTTGATCGGCGAGCCGGAGAACGTCTCCCGGAATGCCGCATCATCCAGCGCGGCCAGCTCCGCCAGCCTCGGCGCCTTCAGTTCCTCGCGTGCGGCATAGCGCATGTCGCTGGCCGCCACCGCGAACTTGTTCCACGGGCAGGCCGCGAGACAATCGTCGCAGCCATAGATCCGGTTGCCCATCTTCGCCCGCAGCTCTTCGTCCACCGGCCCCTTGTGCTCGATCGTGAGGTAGGAAATGCAGCGCCGCGCATCAACCTGGTAGGGCGCCGGAAAGGCATCGGTGGGGCAGCTGTCCAGGCAGGCCCGACACGATCCGCAACGGTCGCGCTCAGGCGGGTCCGCGGGCAGCTCCAGCGTGGTGAAAACAGAGCCTAAAAAGGCCCAATTACCCCAATCCCGGCTCACAAGGTTGCTATGCTTGCCCTGCCAGCCCAGCCCTGCCGCCTGGCCCAGCGCCTTTTCCGGAACCGGTGCGGTATCGACAAAGACCTTAACCTCGGTCTCTTCACCCGCCTCGGCGATCAGCCAGCGCGCCAGCCGCTTCAACCGCTTCTTGACCAGGTCGTGGTAATCCTTGCCCCGCGCATAGACCGACACCGCGCCGCGGTCGGCCAGGCCGACCACCGCCATCGGGTCCTCCTCCGGGGTGTAGCTCTCCGCCAGCATGATGACCGAGCGCGCCTCGGGCCACAGCTTGGCCGGGTCACCCCGCCAATGGGTGCGCTCCGCCATCCAGCCCATCTGCCCGTGATAGCCTGCCTCCAGAAACGCCTGCAGCCGCCCCGGCACCTCCGGCACATCCCAGGGACGGCAGATGCGGCAGGACACAAAGCCCTCGGCCAGCGCCTGCGCCACCAGTTTTTCCTTGATGTCCGCCGCGTCTTTCATCTTTCCAAAAATACTCCGGGGTGAATTGGGCCGCAGGCCCAAGAGGGGCAGCGCCCCTCTGCCCGGTCTATCAGAAATCGAGGTCGGTGTAATGCGGCGGCGGCCGGAAGCCCGGCACCTGATCCGCCAGGATCGAACGGAACGCGGGCCGCGACTTGATCTTGGCATACCAGTCCTTGACCGCGGCCGAGCGGTTCCAGTCCACATCCGAGATATAGTCGAGCGACGACAGATGCGCGGCAGCAGCGAAATCCGCCAGGGTCATCGTATCCCCCGCCAACCAGCGCCGATGGTCCAACAGCCACGCCATGTAGTCCAGATGATACTTGATCGCCTTGGCACCGGCCTTGACGTTTCGGCTGTCCGGGTAGCCCTGGCCGGTGATCTTCTTGTTCACCCGCTCGTAAAGCAGGTTCGAGGTCACCTCGTGGTGGAACTTGTCGTCGAACCAGTTCACCAGTCGGCGGACTTCATAGCGGCCCTCGGCATCGCGCGGCATCAGCGGCGGTTCGGGGCGGGTTTCCTCAAGGTATTCGCAGATCGCCGCGCTTTCGGCCATCATCTTGCCATCCAGCCGCAGCACCGGAATCTTGGCGGCCGGGTTGCGACGCAGGAAATCGGCATCCTGCTCCCAATAGCGTTCCTCGACCAGCTCCACCTCGATCTTCTTCTCCGCCAACGACAGCCGCACCTTGCGACAGAAGGGGGACAGGGGAACGTGATACAGACGCGCCATACTTGATGAAGTCTCCGGTAGGTTTCAGCAGATGGTCAAGCAATGCCCCGGCAGGCACAAAGATTCAATCCTCGAAACAATCGGCACGCCCGTCTGCGCGGATGGTGGCTGCCCCATCCGCGATCTGGCGGGCGCGGCGTTGGACAAAGCTGCTGGGCTGGCGGGCAGAGCGTTCCTTGGGGTTGGGCAATACCGCGGCAATGAGCGCCGCCTGCCGCGCGGTCAGCGCTTCCGGCCCGACACCGAAATAACGCCGAGCCGCGGCTTCGGCACCAAAGACACCTTCATCCATCTCGGCAACATTGAGGTAGACCTCGAGGATGCGGCGCTTGCTCCAGGTGATCTCGACCAACGGGGTCAGCAATGTCTCCAGCACCTTGCGCGGCCAGCTGCGCCCTTGCCACAGGAAGACGTTCTTCACCACCTGCTGTGAAATGGTCGAGCCACCGCGGGTTCCGCCCGCCTCAATCGCTGCCTGGATAGCCCGCGCATCGAAGCCCCAGTGGCGGCAGAACTGCGCATCCTCCGCCGCAACCACCGAACGCGCCAGCACCGGCGCCATTTCTTCCAGCGGTACCCACATGCGGTCCACTTCGCCCAGACGGCGCTGCTCGGCCCAGATCGTATGGGTGATCGGCGGGTTCACCACCGAGTACAGGAGGATAAGCGCCACGAAGCCCGCCACGATTCCCAGCACCAACCGCAGCACCCAGCGCCGCAGCCATTGCAACGGCTCCAGCTTGCGCTTTGCCGTCTTTCCGCTGCTCTTCGATTTCTTCTTTTTTGCCACTGCCTTTGCCATGCCTCTCTATAGGCCAGCCTAGCCGAGTGAACCAACCGCTAAAAGAAACCCCCGCAAGCATTCGCCTGCGGGGGCATCAGTTTCCAGTCTCTGTTTCAGGCTTATTCCGCCGGAACCGCCGCTTGCTCCTGCATCAGCGGATGCGGCAGCTTGTTCAGCATTTCCTTGGGGCAGACCTGCAGGAAGTTGGCCTTCTCGATATCCCAGTGCTGCAGGATCTCCGCGGCCTTGCGGCTGCCGGTTTCCTCGAGGTGCCGTTCAATCAGCCCTTTCAGCTGCGCTTCCCAATGATCCACTGTCACCGGGCAGGTGACGAGGGTTTCCATGTTCATCAGGGTCTCCGCCTTGCCTTCCGGGTCATAGAGATACGCCATGCCACCGGTCATGCCTGCGCCGAAGTTGGCGCCGATCGAGCCCAGGATCACCGCAACCCCGCCGGTCATGTATTCACAGCCGTTGGAGCCGCAGCCCTCGATCACCACCTTGGCACCCGAATTGCGCACCGCGAAGCGCTCGCCGGCACGGCCAGCTGCAAACAGGTACCCGTCGGTGGCACCGTACAGGACGGTGTTGCCGATGATGGTGTTCTCGCTGGCCTTCAGCGGGCTCACCTGCGGCGGACGCACCACGATGGTGCCGCCCGACAGGCCCTTGCCGACATAGTCGTTGGCATCGCCCGACACTTCCAGCTTCAGCCCGGGTGCCGCAAAGGCGCCCAGCGCCTGACCGGCAGAGCCCTGCAGTTTCACCGTCAGGTGATCCGGCTGGAAGGAATTGCGCATGCCGAAGTTGCGCACGATATGGCTCGAGGTGCGGGTGCCGACGCTGCGGTGGGTGTTCTGCACCGCATAGGACAGCTGCATCTTCTCACCGTCCTGCAGGAACCGCGCCGCATCGCGCACGATTTCCGAATCCAGCGTATCCGGTACTTCGTTGCGCTGCTTGTCGCGGTTGTAGACGATGTTGGCAGAGCCATCGACCGTGATCAGCAGCGGGTTCAGGTCCAGATCATCCAGATGCGCCGAGCCGCGGGAGACCTGCGCCAGCAGATCGGCACGACCGATCACCTCGTCCAAGCTGCGCGCGCCGATGGAGGCGAGGATCTCGCGCACTTCTTGGGCGTAGAAGGTGATCAGGTTCACCACCTTGTCAGCGTTGCCGGTGAACTTGGCGCGCAGGGAATCGTCCTGGGTGCAGACCCCCACCGGGCAGGTGTTGGACTGGCACTGGCGCACCATGATGCAGCCCATCGCGATCAGCGCGGCGGTGCCGATGCCGTATTCCTCGGCACCCATCATTGCCGCCATCACGATGTCACGGCCGGTGCGCAGACCACCATCGGTCCGCAGGGTCACCCGGCTGCGCAGGTTGTTCATCGCCAGCACCTGGTGCGCCTCGGTGAGGCCCATCTCCCAGGGCAGACCCGCATATTTGATCGAGGTCGCAGGAGAGGCCCCGGTGCCGCCGTTGTGGCCCGATATCAGGATGATGTCGGCCTTCGCCTTGGCAACGCCCGCGGCGATGGTGCCGACGCCCGAAGACGCCACCAGCTTCACCGTCACCTTGCAGCGCGGGTTGATCTGCTTGAGGTCATAGATCAGCTGCGCCAGGTCCTCGATCGAGTAGATGTCGTGGTGCGGCGGCGGCGAGATCAGGGTCACGCCCTTGGTCGAATGGCGCAGGCGGGCGATCAGGTCGGTGACCTTCATACCCGGCAGCTGGCCACCCTCGCCGGGCTTGGCACCCTGGGCCACCTTGATCTCCAGCTCTTCACACTGGTTCAGGTATTCAGCCGTGACGCCGAACCGGCCCGAGGCCACCTGCTTGATCTTCGCCGACGGGTTGTCGCCGTTGGGTTCGGGCACGAAGTGTGCCGGATCCTCGCCACCTTCGCCCGAGTCGGACTTGGCGCCGATACGGTTCATCGCGACGTTCAGCGTCTTGTGCGCCTCGGGCGACAGGGCGCCCAGGGACATACCTGGCGTCACGAAACGCTTGCGGATCGAGGTGATCGATTCCACTTCCTCGATCGGCACCGGCTTGCCAAGGGGCTTGATCTGCAACAGATCGCGCAGGTGGATCGGCGGGTTCGACTGCATCTTCGCCGAATACTGCTTCCACAGCTCGAACGAGGCGCGATTGCAGGCCATCTGCATCATGTGCATCGAGCTGGCTTCCCAGGCGTGGGTCTCGCCGGACTTGCGCGCCTTGTAGAAACCGCCGATTGGCAGCACACCCTCGGGCGACTTCCATGCCTTGGCGTGGATTTCTTCCAGCTTGCTCTGGATACCGGTCACACCGATACCAGAAATGCGGCTGGTCATGCCGGGGAAATACTCGGCGCACATCGCACGGCTCAGGCCCACGGCCTCGAAGTTCAGACCACCGCGGTAGGACGACACCACCGAGATGCCCATCTTGGCCATGATCTTCAGCAGGCCCTGGTCGATCGCCTCGCGGTAGCGGGCGACGTTCTCGGTCAGGGTGCCTTCCAGCAGGCCGCGCTCGATGCGGTCGGCCAGCGAATCCTCGGCCAGATAGGCGTTCACCACGGTTGCGCCACAGCCGATCAGAACCGCGAAGTAATGCGGGTCGATACATTCCGCCGACCGCACATTGAGCGAACAGAAGGTCCGCAGGCCTTCGCGGGTCAGATGAGAATGCACCGCGGAGGTCGCGAGGATCATCGGCATCGCCACCTTGTCCGCGCCGGAATACTGATCGGTCAGCACGATATGACCGGCACCCGACCGCACTGCCTCCTCGGCTTCGCTGCGGATCCGCGCCAGCGCGGCGCTCAGGGCCCCCCGACCGGGCGCAAAGGTACAGTCGATCTCGGCCATCGGCGCATTGAAATGCTCGACCAGCGTGTCCCACTGGGCGTTGCCGACAAAGGGGCTTTCCAGCACGATGATCTCGGTCTGGGAGCTGTCCTCGTCCAGAACGTTCTTGAGATTGCCGAAGCGCGTCTTCAGCGACATCACCCGGTATTCGCGCAGGCTGTCGATCGGCGGGTTGGTCACCTGGCTGAAGTTCTGGCGGAAGAAGTGGCTCAGCGGACGGTACATTTTCGACAGCACGGCCGACGGGGTGTCATCCCCCATCGAGGCCAGCGCCTCTTTGCCATCCTCGGCCATCGGCGCCAGGATCTGCTCCAGTTCCTCAATCGAATAGCCGGCCGCGACCTGACGGCGGCGCAGCTCCTCGCCGGAGAACAGGGGTTTTTCGGTCACCCCGGACAGCGTCGAATCCAAGTCGCTGATCTTGCTCACCCACTCGCCAAAGGGCAGCGCGCGGGCGAGTTTGTCCTTGATCTCGGTATCGTGGTAGAGTTGGCCTTTCTGCATGTCGACGGCCAGCATCTGGCCCGGCCCCAGCGCGCCTTTTTCGACAACGGTTGCCTCGTCGATCGGCACCATGCCCGCTTCCGAACCCGCGATCACCAGGCCGTCGCCGGTCACCACATAGCGCATCGGACGCAAGCCATTGCGGTCCAGACCGGCGCAGACCCAGCGGCCATCGGTCATCGCCAGCGCCGCGGGGCCGTCCCAGGGCTCCATCACCGAGTTGCAGTAGGAATACATGTCGCGCCAGGCCTGCGGCAGCTCCACCGCCTGCTTGGACCAGCTTTCGGGCACCAGCATGGTTTTCGCCATCGGCGCCGAACGGCCCGCGCGCACCAGAACTTCGAACACGCCATCCAGCGCCGCCGAGTCAGACGCACCGCTGGCGATGATCGGCTTGATGTCTTCGGCGTAGTCGCCAAAGGTCGAAGACGCCATGCGGATTTCATGGCTCTTCATCCAGTTCACATTGCCCTTCAGCGTGTTGATCTCGCCGTTGTGGGCCAGCATGCGGAACGGCTGCGCCAGCCACCACTGCGGGAAGGTGTTGGTGGAGTAACGCTGGTGATAGATCGCAAAGGCGCTCTCGAAGCGTTCATCCATCAGGTCGGGGTAGAACACCGCCACCTGCTCGGCCAGCATCATGCCCTTGTAGATGATCGAGCGGCACGACAGCGACGCGAGGTACAGCCCGTTGATGCCCGCGGCCGCCGCGGCCTTCTCGATGCGGCGGCGGATCACATAGAGCTCGCGCTCGAAGGTTTCCTCGTCCACGCCCTTGGTGTTGGAGATTAGGATCTGCTCGATCTCGGGGCGGGTGGCGTTAGCCTTTTCGCCCAGGCAGGACACATCCACCGGCACATGACGCCAGCCGTAGATGAAATAGCCCATCCGCAGGATCTCGCTCTCGACGATGGTCCGGCATTTTTCCTGCGCGCCAAAGTCCGTGCGCGGCAGGAACACCTGGCCCACCGCCATCAGCTCGTCCTCATGCGGCTCATGGCCGGTGCGGCGGATTTGGTCGTGGAAGAACGGAACCGGGATCTGCACATGGATGCCCGCGCCGTCGCCGGTCTTGCCGTCGGCATCCACCGCGCCGCGGTGCCAGATTGCCTTCAGCGCGTCGATGCCGGCCTCGACCACCTTGCGGCTGGGCTTGCCGTCAACCGACACCACCAGGCCCACGCCGCAGGAGGAATGCTCCTCCTCCTCGGAATACAGGCCGTTTTCCGCCAGCCACTTGCGCTTGGCTTCTTCGGCGCGCACCCAATCTGCATCATATTTGGTCATTGGCTGTTTCCTTCTTGGCACGGGGCAAACATGTCGATCACGTCAGCGCCGGTCAGTTTCCGGCTGCTCGCATCGAACGCATAGCCCGCTGGCTTCTTGTCAATATAAAGTTCCAGGCGAAGTTCATTGCCGCCTGCGTTGTCAAACAGGCCAGCCGAGATCTGCGTCTGGCCCTGATGTTTTCCCGAGGTCATGCGGTACCACAGCGCCGAGCCGCATTTGCTGCAAAAGGCGCGTTCCGCCCAGCCCGAGGACTGATAGGTCTGAACCGGTCCCAGTGCTGCATAGCCGGGGGCAGCCTGAAAGCTCAGGAACGGCCCGCCAGCCCAGCGCTGGCACATCTGGCAATGACAGGCGGCCACGGCGTCGCGTGCCGGGGTGGCGGTGACGGTCACCGCGCCGCACATGCATTGTCCCTGCAATTCGCCCATCTCCGTGTCCTCCTGCTGGCTAGGTCAGCACTGCTGACTTTTGCTGCTCCCCCACACCCGCCGCGCCGCAGCCAGGTTGGTGCAGGGGCGGTGGCGGGTTACTCCGCTGCCACCGCGGCCTTGCTGTTGAATTTCTCCAGGATCGCCTCGGCGCAGTCCCGGCCATCCTTGATCGCCCAAACCACCAGCGAGGCACCGCGCACGATGTCGCCCACCGCATAGACACCCTCAAGCTCGGTGGCACCGGTCTTGAATGCGGCCTTGATGGTGCCCCAGCGGGTCACCGGCAGCTCCGGCTGGTCCCAAAGGGTCGGCAGATCCTCCGGTTCAAAGCCCAGCGCCTTGATCACCAGATCGGCCTCTTCGACGTAGTCCGCGCCCTCGATCACCTCAGGTGCCTGACGGCCCGAGGCGTCCGGCTGACCAAGGCGCATCTTCTGCACCATCACGCCAGCGACCTTGCCACCCTCCTCGGTGAAGCCCTTGGGCGCGGAAAGCCATTCGAACACCACGCCTTCTTCCTCGGCGTTCTGGGTTTCACGCTGCGAGCCGGGCATATTGGCGCGGTCGCGGCGATAGAGGCATTTCACGGATGTCGCGCCCTGACGGATTGAGGTTCGCACGCAATCCATCGCGGTATCGCCGCCACCGATCACCACGACCTTCTTGCCCGCGGCATTCAGATCGCCGTTGTCAAAGGCTTCAACCGCATCGCCAAAGCTCTTCTTGTTGGAGGCGGTGAGGAAATCGATCGCCTTGACGATACCCTCGGCACCGCTTCCCGGCATCGACAGATCGCGCGACTTGTAGACGCCGGTGGCGATGATCACCGCGTCATGCTTGGCGCGGATATCCTCGAACGAGATGTCCTCGCCCACGGTGCAGTTCAGCTTGAAGGTAACTCCGCCATCGGCCAGCAGCTTGTTGCGGCGCTCGACCACGTCCTTTTCCAGCTTGAAGCTGGGAATGCCGTACATCAGCAGCCCGCCGGCGCGGTCGTAGCGGTCATAGATGGTGACCTGCACGCCTGCCTTGCGCAGCATGTCCGCGGCCGCCAGACCGCCGGGGCCGGCACCGATGATGCCGACGCTCTCGCTGCGCTCGGCCAGCGGCGCTGCGGGCTTGACCCAGCCGTTTTCCCAGGCGGTGTCGGTGATGTATTTCTCGACCGAGCCGATGGTGACGGTGCCGTGGCCGGACTGCTCGATCACGCAGTTGCCTTCGCACAGGCGGTCCTGCGGGCAGATGCGACCGCAGATCTCGGGGAAGGTGTTGGTGGCCTGGCTGACCTCGTAGGCCTCTTCCAGGCGGCCCGTTGCCGTCAGGCGCAGCCAGTCGGGGATGTTGTTGTGCAGCGGGCAATGGCTCTGGCAATAGGGCACGCCGCACTGGCTGCAGCGGCTGGCCTGCTCCTCTGCCTTGGCGGCGGCATATTCCGCGTAGATCTCATTGAAGTCTTCCTTGCGTACGCTCGCGTCACGCTTTTGAGGCATGTCGCGTTCGATCTGCACAAATTTCAGCATCGGTTGCTTGGCCACGGGCTGGACTCCATCGTTTGTCTGGCTGCGAGGGTACCTTTGCAGGTATCGGCACGCTTTATGTCAACTATGCTGACCTATTTAATCAGCTCTTGCCCCTCTGATACCGTGTTCCGCGGAAATGTACAGAGATTTTAGGTCCGACTCGGACCATAATCGGGACTTTCATAATCAAGACCGGGATTTATACAGGATCCCGACAGGTTATGGCCGGGTTGCGGCCCGCAGGGGACGATTTCAGAATGCCGATATTTCAACTGGTGCTGGTGGCTTTGATCCAGGGAATCACTGAATTTCTGCCGGTCTCCTCCTCAGGACATCTGATTCTGCTGCCCGGGCTGACCGGCCTGGAGGACCAGGGCCAGGTGATCGACGTCGCCGTTCATGTCGGGACGCTGGCAGCGGTGGTGATCTATTTCTGGCGTGATGTCCGCATGGGGCTGGCCGGGCTGCCCCGCGCCCTCAGCGGTCGCCTGGACACCCCCGGCGCCCGGCTGGCGATGGGGCTGATCGTCGCCACCATCCCCACCGTGCTGTTCGGCGCGGCGCTGCATTTCAGCGGGTTCAACGACAGCCTGCGCTCGATCACCGTGATCGGCTGGACCATGCTGGGCTTCGGGCTGCTGTTGTACTGGGCCGACCAGAAAGGAGCCGAGGTAAAACAGGTCGATGACTGGGGCCTGCGCGATGCGCTGATGATGGGGCTGTGGCAGATGCTGGCGCTGATCCCCGGCACCTCGCGGTCAGGCATCACCATCACCGGCGCGCGCCAGCTCGGCTACAGCCGCGAGGAAGGCGCCCGCATCGCCATGCTGATGTCGATCCCGACCATCCTCGCCTCCGGCATCCTCCTGGGCACCGAAGTTGCAATGGACGCAGACACCGCCCTGATGCGGGATGCAGGCATTGCCGCCGCCCTGGCGATGGTCTCGGCGCTGGCAGCACTCAGCCTGATGATGCGCCTGCTGCGCTCGGTCAGCTTTACGCCCTACGTGATCTACCGGGTGATCCTGGGGCTGATCCTGCTGACCATCGCCTACGGCAGCTGAGGCGCAAAAAAAGCGCAGGCCCCGGCCCGCGCTTTGGATAACGTCCGATCTGTCCGGCCCCGGACGGCCGGGACTGTCAGGTGCCGTTCTTGCGCAGATTGCGCGCCGAGCTGGTCATCTCGTCATACTGGCCCGAGGGGCGGAATTTCCACAGGTAGTCCGGCAGCACCGAGCCAAGCGCCACCGGGCTGATACCCAGATCCGCAAAACCCCGGGCGCCGTCGGCCACCACATTGTCGGACTTCAGGCTTTTCAGCTGATCTCGGGTCAACATCTTGTTCTCGATCAGCTGGAAGCTGGCCTTCTGCAGGATGTCGAACCCCAGCGCGACCAGATATGCCATGAACCCCGGCAGCGACAGGATAATGCGGCGACGATGGATCACCTCCAGCATCTGCGCCATCAGCGCGCGGAAGGTCTTCACCTCCGGCCCGCCCAGCTCATAGACGCCCGGTTCGGCCTCGCTCGAGGCCCCCTTGACCGCGGCCTTGGCCACATCGTCCACGAACACCGGCTGGAACCGGGTCTCGCCCGCTGCAATCGGCAGCACCGGCGACAGGCGGGTCATGCCTGCAAAGCGGTTGAAGAAGCCGTCCTCGGCCCCGAAGATCACCGAGGGGCGCAGGATCACCGCGCTTGGGAAATGCTCCAGAACCGCAGCCTCGCCTGCGGCCTTGGTACGGGAATAGGCGCTGGCAGCGTTCGGATCTGCGCCGATGGCCGAGATATGCACCAGGCTGTCCACGCCTTCCTGCGCCGCGATGCGCGCAATGCGGCCCGCGCCTTCGGCATGGATGGCGCCGAATGTGTTCTTGCCCAGCTCATTCAGCACGCCCACGCAGTTCACAACCGCATCCGCGCCCTGCATGACGGCCGCCACCGAGGTGTCGTCGCGCACATTGCAGAACACTGGTTCCACCTGGCCGGGCACACCGTAGGGTTTCACGTGCATGGCCTCGTTGGGACGACGCACAGCAACCCGCACTCGCCAGCCCTCCTTGGCCATACGCCGCGCAATATACCGACCGACAAAGCCGGATCCGCCATAAATCGTGACCAGTTTGGACATGTTTTGGCTCCTGAACTTAGCTGCCTTTATGCTCTAGCGCCGCGGGACACATCGAACAAGGCGCAATTCATCGGGTTTCCTCCGGATGTGGCACCAGATCCTGCAAAAAGCCGTTAACACGTGCCGCATTCGCCGCATCTGGGAAAGGCCACACAGGTCACGTTTTCCGTTTGACGGCCCCCGAAAACCTGCTTATACGCGCCTGCACGACACCTGCCCAGGTGGCGGAATTGGTAGACGCGCTAGCTTCAGGTGCTAGTGTCCGTATGGACGTGGAGGTTCGAGTCCTCTCCTGGGCACCATTCCCCGACATTGCGATATTGTAGTAAAACTGCCCGGCGGATTGCCGTGTGGTCCGGCGTCAAACCTGCGTCTTCGCCACTTGCACTGGCGCTGGACAGAGTTTAAACGACGTCCATCCGCAAGGCCTTCGGGTCAGGCGGAGAGGAAGAGTGCCGGTGTAGCTCAGCTGGTAGAGCACGTCATTCGTAATGATGGGGTCGTAGGTTCGAGTCCTATCACCGGCACCAGTCTTCCCCGGAGCTCCTACCCTTCAGCTTTCCCCGCGCTAGACGCTGACACCCTGCAGCACCGCCTCGCGGGACAACTCGTTGCGGGTCCCCTCGAGCATAATTTCGCCGCGGCGCAGGACGACCAAACGGTCTGCCAGCTCATAGGCAAAATCAAAATACTGCTCGACCAGCACAATCGCCATGCTGCCGGAGGCGCGCAGGTGGCGGATCACCTCGCCGATCTGCTGGATGATGTTGGGCTGGATGCCCTCCGTCGGCTCATCCAGCAGTAGGAGCCGCGGCTTGGTGATCAGCGCGCGCGCAATCGCCAGTTGCTGCTGCTGCCCGCCGGACAGATCGCCGCCGCGGCGGTTCTGCATCTTCTTCAGCACGGGAAACAGATCGAAAATCTCGTCCGGCACAAAATGCTCAGACGCCGGAAGGCAGGAAAACCCGGTCTCCAGATTCTCCCGCACCGTCAGCAGCGGAAAGATCTCGCGCCCCTGCGGCACATAGGCGACACCCTTCCAGGCCATCCGGTGCGCGGGCAACACGCCCAGGGTCTCGCCGCCCAGCTCCAGACGGCCGCCGGAGCGCGGATGTGCGCCGGAGATCGCCTTCATCAGGCTGGTCTTGCCGACACCATTGGTGCCCATCACGCAGGTCACCTCGCCCTCGCGGGCCTCCATCGAGATCCCGTTGAGGATTTGCGAATGCCCGTAATGCAGGGTCAGATCGGATAGTTTCAGCATCTCTCAGCGCCCCAGGTAGACGTCAATGACGTCCTGATTGGATGTAACATGGTCGAGGCTGCCCTCGGCCAGAACCGAGCCTTCGTGCAGCACCGTGACCTTGCAGTTCAGCCGCCGCACGAACTCCATATCGTGCTCCACCACCACCACGGCGCGGGTCCTGGCCGCTTGCACCAGCAAATCGGTGGTGTGCTCGCGCTCCTGCGGGGTCATGCCAGCGGCGGGCTCGTCCACCAGCAGCAGGCGCGGCTCCTGCGCCAGCAGCATGCCGATTTCCAGCCACTGCTTCTGGCCGTGGCTCAGCTCGCCTGACTTGCGGCGCAGCGCGTCGTTCAGGCCGATCTCTTCGGCCAGCTCCGCGACCCGGTCCAGATCTTCGGGGTTGGGCCGGTAGAACAGCACCCCCAGCCAGCCGCGGGTGTTCTTCAGCGCCATCAGCAGGTTTTCCTGCACGGTCTGATCCTCGAACACCGTGGGTTTCTGGAACTTGCGCCCGACGCCTGCCTGGGCAATCGCCGCCTCGCTCATCCGCAAGAACGACACGGATTTCTCGCCCCAGATCACCCGGCCCTCGTCCGGGCGGGTCTTGCCGGTGATGATGTCCATGAAGGTCGTCTTGCCAGCCCCGTTGGGGCCGATCACGGCGCGCAGCTCGGCATCGGCGATGCGGAACGACAGGTTGTTGATGGCGCGAAAGCCGTCAAAGCTGACGGAGACGCCGCTCACCTCCAAAAGCGTGCTCATTGGCTGGCCTCCTTTTCACGCAGCGCGCCGTCGTCCGGCCCCAGATCCGCGCCATGGCGGTCGGCCCGCCGCCGCGCCCAAAGGTCAAACAGCCCGCCGATCCCTTGCGGCGCAAACAGGGTGACCAGCACAAAGGACACGCCCAGAAGCACCTGCCACCAGTCGACCCATTTGATCGTGTAGAACCCAAGGGACACATCGGGCGCCTGCCCGCCGGTGAACCAGGTGCTGAGCAAGCTGACAAACCCCGCGCCGATGACAGCGCCGTACAGCCGTCCACGCCCGCCGATGGCAACCCAGACCGCAAGGTAGATCGAGGCGATGGGGGCCATTTCCTCGGGGTTGATGATGCCCGCCTGCGGATAGTAAAGCGCGCCTGCGATGGCGGCGATACAGGCGGTCAGGGTAAAGACCGCCAGCTTGTAGACCTCGACCGAGTAGCCAAGGAAGCGCACCCGCGCCTCGTTGTCGCGGATGCCGCGCACGACAGAGCCGAACTTGCCCGACACCAGCCAGGCCGCCAGCAGGAACCCCAGACCCAATGCCGCCGCCGAGGCCCAGAGGAACCACACCGACACCACCGATTGCGGGGCGTTGACGCCGGGCAGGTTCTGCAGGCCCGACAGCCCGTTGTTGCCGCGCAGGCCGCTGTCGTTCTGAAACAGGTACAGCGCCAGCGCCAGGGTCATCGCCTGGGTCAGGATCGACAGGTACACGCCGGTCACCCGGCTGCGGAACGCCAGCCAGCCGAACAGCAGCGCCAGCACGCCCGGAACCAGCACCACCAGCGCCAGCTGCAATGCCAGACTGTCTGCAAAGGCCCAGATCAGCGGAAACTCGGACGACCCCACAACGCCGAAGATCTGGTTGCCGATGGCGTCCGCGACCTCAGCCGCGGTGGGCGGGATGTCTCCCTGGGCCAGCGACTCGGCCACGATCAGCCGGGTGCGCTCATACATCAGCCACATGCCGATCATGTAGCCGCCCAGCCCGAAGAAGGCGAAATGCCCCAGCGACAGGATGCCGGCAAAGCCCCAGACCAGGTCCATCGCCACCGCGATCAGGCACAGGCACAGGGTCTTGCCCAGCGTCTTGACGAAACTGGTGGAGATCACGCCGATGCCAAAGCCCTCCGACAGGACGGTGACACCAAAGGTGAACAGCGACAGGATGGCCAGAAAGATCAGAACCGAAGGGTTCCTGGCGATAAAGCTGCGTTCCATGGCTCAATCCCCCGCCGCGCGGCCCTTGAGGGCGATGATCCCCCGCGGCCGGAACTGGATGAAAATGATGATGAAGATGATCATGTAGGTCTGCGCCGCCAGCGTGTTCGAGGGGTTGGCCCACTCGATCCCCTTTTGCAAAAAGCCGATCATCCCGGCCCCGGCCAGCGCGCCCCAGATGTTACCGACACCGCCGACAACCACGGTCATGAAGCTCTGCACGATATAGTCGTTGCCAAGGTCCGAGGTCACCTTGGCGAACAGGCCGATGGCGACGCCGGCAATGCCGGCAATGCCGGAACCCAGCCCGAAGGTCAGCATGTTGACCCGGCCCGAATTGATCCCCATCGACCCTGCCATGCGCGGGTTCTGCGTCACCGCGCGCATCTCCAGCCCCAGCCGGGTGCGCCTCATGATGAACAGGAACAGGCCGAGGAAGATCAGCGCCAGCACAAAGATGGCGATGCGGATATAGCTGATCGACACCACGTCGTTCAGCACCCACGCGCCGTCCAGCCAGCCCGGCGCGGTCAGCGGCCGTGCCTGTGTGCCAAAGATGTTCTTGGCCAGCTGCTGCAGCGCGATGGAGATCCCGAAGGTCGCCAGCAGCGTCTCCAGCGGGCGGGCATAGAGCCAGCGGATCACCAGCCGCTCCATCGCCACCCCCATGGCAAAGGTCACGGCAAAGGCCATCGGAATCGCCACGATGATCGACAGCGTGTGGTCGGGGATGATCTGCTGCACCACGTAACCGGTATAGGCGCCCATCATGATGAACTCGCCATGGGCCATGTTGATCACCCCCATCACGCCAAAGGTGATGGCCAGCCCGATCGCGGCGAGGAAATAGATCGAGGCCAGCGACACAGCGTCCAGCGTCAGGTCCAGCGTCTGGTTCATGCCGACCTTCAGCGCGATCTGCTCCAGCGCGGTTTCGGCGGCAGCGGTGACCTCGGTGGCGGGTTCCGCGTAGGTGTCAAAGAACACATGGGCGCCCAGCGCAGCATCCATATCGGCGGCGGTGACCAATGGCGGCACCTTGCCCTCTGCGGCCAGCGCCGCATAGGCCCGGCTGCGGCCATCCTCTGCGCTCAGCTGCGCCAACGGCACACCGCCGACCCGGCCGCCTTCGATGTTGTCTGCCAGTGCAGCGCGGATGGCGTCCGCCGACACACGTGGCATCGCCAGGTTGTTTTCCACCAGCAGATCATAGGCTTGCTCTCTGGTCAGCTCGTCCGATCCCGGCGTAAGCACCGCGGCAAGATTGGCGTCTTCCGGCAGCGCCAATGCAGCCTGCCGCGTGGTCGCCACCAGAGGATTCAACGCCGCGCGCACATCAAGGCCCAGATCGCCGGACATGTCCGCGATGGCCGCAACACGGGCAGCGGTATCGGCGTCATAGCCGATGGTCAAAAGCCGCTCCAGCCGCCGTTTCTGCGCCTTGATCTGCGCGTCAGGTTCCCCGTCGATCGAAGCGCGCAGCGGCGCCAGCAAGGAGGCCTCGGGACCGCGGGCGATCGACTCCAGCGCCGCCAGCCGCTTGGCGCGGTCCGGGTCGCTCAGCTGGAACTGCACCAGCGCGGTGGCGATCAGCGCCCGCACGCCGCTGTTGGGTTTCAACTGCTTGAGCGCGGATTTGTCAAAGCTGCCCACAGTCTCGCCGCTGTCGAAATCGGTCAGTACATAGCTGCCGCCCTCGCCCTTTGCCCCGGCAAAGAAGTACCCGTCCGCCTTGCGCATCCACATGTCCTTGGAGGCCCAGCTTTCCAGCATGGTCTGCGCCTGCGGCAGCCCGCTGGCGGCGATGGCATCGATGGCCGACTGGATCGTCTTGCGCGAGCTTTTGAGAATGGCCGCCTGATGCGCCTGCAGCACCGGCTGCAGCGCGGTCTCCTGGGCACTGGCCGTCATGCAGGCGCACAGGAGTGCGAGGCCCGCAAGGAATAGTCGTAACATCTGCTGAAACCTGATTGTCTTGGGGAGCGTCCCGGTGCGGGGCGGGCCGCCGGGCCCACCCCGCTGTTCGGGTCAGTAGTTCGACAGCGTCTGAACGCAGGTCTCGGTCTCGGTGTTGTACATGCCGCAGCCGAGATCTTTCCAATCCGACTTCAGCACCGCCGATTCCGGCAGGTAGTCGGTCCAGGCATCGCCGGGCACCACGTCGGTTTCGCTGATGATGTCAAACTGGCCGTCCGCCTGGATCTCGCCGATCAGCACCGGCTTGGCCAGATGGTGGTTCGGCAGCATCACCGCGGTGCCGCCGGTCAGGTTCGGATATTCCTGCCCGTACATCGCCGCGCGCACTGCGTCGACTTCAGTGGTGCCTGCCTCGGTCGCGGCGTTCACCCACATGTTGAAACCGATGTAATGCGCCTCCATCGGATCGTTGGTCACCCGGTCTTCCCCCATGGTGGCTTTCCAGGTCTTCACAAACTCGGCATTGGCCTCGGTGTCTGCCGACTGGAAGTAGTTCCAGGCCGCCAGATGGCCCACGAGATTGGCGGTATCGAGGCCCGACAGTTCTTCCTCGCCGACCGAGAAGGCGACGACCGGAATGTCATCCGCCGACACGCCCGCGGCCGCGAGCTCCTTGTAGAAACCGATGTTGGCGTCGCCGTTGATGGTCGAGATCACCCCGACCTTCTTGCCGTCCGCGCCCAGCGCCACCACGTCGGCGACGATCTTGGACCAGTCGGAATGGCCGAAGGGCGTGTAGTTCACGAAGATATCCGAATCCGCCACGCCCTTCTGCTTCAGGTAGCTTTCGAGAATGTTATTGGTGGTCCTGGGGTAGACATAGTCCGTGCCGAGCAGAGCAAATTTCTCGACCCCCAGTTCCTCCAGGAAATAATCGGTAGCAGGGATGGCCTGCTGGTTCGGAGCCGCGCCGGTGTAAAAGACGTTCTTCGAGGACTCCTCGCCCTCGTATTGCACCGGGTAGAACAGCAGCCCGTTCAGCTCCTCGATCACCGGCAGCACCGACTTGCGGCTGACGGAGGTCCAGTTGCCGAAAATCACGTCGACCTCATGCACGGTCAGCAGCTCGCGCGCCTTTTCCGCAAACAGCGGCCAGTCGGAGGCGGGGTCGACCACGACCGCCTCCAGCTGCTTGCCCAGAAGGCCGCCCTTGGCGTTCTGCTGGTCGATCAGCATCAGCATGGTGTCTTTCAGCGTGGTTTCCGAAATCGCCATCGTGCCGGACAGTGAATGCAGCACGCCGACCTTGATGGTGTCGTCATCGGCCAGCGCGGCAGTGGCCATGGCAGCGAAAACGACCGACCCGGCGAGCGTGGATTTGAGAGATGTCATGTAGTCCTCCAAGCGGGGCCGGAACGGAGGGCTTGCGCGCAGGCGCAGTCTTCCTCTACCTGATCCCCGCAACTGTTGTTGCGATCCGTGCGGCGGTTGTTGTCGAGGTCCAAGTCGCGCAGCCGCCGCACACCCCCCGGGCGTTGTCGCCTCTCTGGGTGGCTCCACGCTCGCTGCATTGCGGCGAACTTGGCAACAGGCCCGAGCCGCGCTCACGGAAATCAGCGGCCTCTGCCCAATTTTTCATCCCGCAGCAGGGCTTTTGTCCAAAAAACGGTCACCCGCAGGGGAATTGGCCCCGCCGCTGCACGCCACATTGGCATTCGCGGGACCCAGCGGGGAAACAAGAGGCACCGAAAGATTTCCCACAGGTGCCCGATCACACAACTTGCCCCCATATCCCCGCACGCAGCCGCGCCCTGCGCACCGGCGATGCCGCCGCGGGCGCGCGGCGCAGTGCAGCTTGGCAGCAAGCGGCTTGGCCAGCGCTCTGTGCTGGACGGCTTGCGCCAGTCGGGATCCTTCAAATGCCTGTTTCCGCGCACCACTTCGGACGCGCTTGAGGCGGTGCTGCTGAACACCGCAGGCGGGATCACCGGCGGCGATGCCTTTGATCTGACGGCTGAGGCCGGGGCGGGCACCACGCTGACCTTGACCACACAGGCCTGCGAGCGTGCCTATCAGGCGCAGCCCGGCCCCTATGGGCAGGTCCGCAACCAGCTGGCAATAGCCCCCGGCGCACGGCTGAACTGGCTGCCGCAGGAAACCATCCTGTTTGAAGGCAGCGCGCTGGACCGGCAGCTGCGGGCCGATCTGGCCGAGGATGCCAGCCTGCTGCTGGTCGAACCCATGGTGTTCGGGCGCGCCGCCATGGGCGAGCGGCTGAACCGCATACGGCTGCGCGACCGGATCGAGATCCGTCGCGCGGGCCACCCCGTCTTTCTGGACGCGATGCGCTTTGTCGGTGATCTCAGCGCGCATCTGGCCCGGCCGCATGTGGCGAACGGCGCCGGTGCGATGGCACTTATCGTCTTTGCCGCCGCCAGTGCCGAAGCCCAGCTGGACCCGGTCCGCCGGATGCTGCCCGATAGCGCCGGCGCCAGTTTGCTGGACCCAGATCTTTTGGTGATCCGGATCCTCGCGGCCGACAGTTTCGAGCTGCGCCGCGCCATGCTGCCGGTGCTGCGGCGGCTGAACCCCGACCCTCTCCCCCGATGCTGGATGATATGACATGAACCTGACCCCGCGTGAAAAAGACAAGCTGCTGGTCGCCATGGCCGCCGAGGTCGCCCGCAAACGGCTGGCGCGCGGCGTGCGTCTGAACCACCCCGAGGCCATCGCCCTGATCACCGATGCGGTGGTCGAGGGCGCCCGCGACGGCCGCTCGGTTGCCGACATGATGCAGGCCGGTGCCGAAGTGGTCCGCCGCGAGGACTGCATGGAGGGCGTGCCCGAGATGATCCATGAGGTCCAGGTCGAGGCCACCTTCCCCGATGGCACCAAGCTGGTCACCGTCCACAACCCCATCCGCTAACCCGTAATAGGAGTCTCCCCATGAACCGCATCCTGTTCCCCGCGCTTGTCCTCTCCGGTCCCGCGATGGCCCACAGCCAGCCCCATGTGCACGCCCATGGCATCGATTACGCCACTTTGGGTGCCGGCCTGGCGGTGGTGGCCGCCATTGCAGTCTTCCTGCTGTCGAAGCTGCCGAAATGATCCCCGGCGAGCTGTTCCCGGCCGCGGGCGAAATCACCCTGAACGCGGGCGCCGAGGCGGTGACGCTGATGGTCGCAAACACCGGCGACCGCCCGGTACAGGTCGGCTCGCACTATCATTTTGCCGAAACCAACCCGGCGCTGGAGTTTGACCGTGCCGCGGCACGCGGGCTGCGGCTGGACATCGCCCCCGGCACCGCGGTGCGGTTCGAGCCGGGCCAGCGCCGCGAGGTGCAGCTGATCCCGATCGGCGGCGCGCGCCGCATCTTCGGTTTCAATCAACAGGTCATGGGGGCGCTCTGATGCCGGCAACAATCAACCGTGCGGAGTACGCGGCCATGTTCGGCCCCACCACCGGCGACAGGCTGCGACTCGCCGACACCGATCTGGTGATCGAGGTGGAGCGCGACCTGACCACCTATGGCGAGGAGGTCAAGTTCGGCGGCGGCAAGGTGATCCGCGACGGCATGGGCCAGTCGCAGGCCACCCGCGCCGAGGGCGCGATGGACACTGTCATCACCAATGCGCTGATCGTCGACCACTCCGGCATCTACAAGGCCGACGTCGGGCTGAAGGACGGCCGCATCGCCAAGATCGGCAAGGCGGGCAACCCGGACACCCAATCCGGTGTCGACATCATCGCAGGCCCCGGCACCGAGGTGATCGCCGGCGAGGGCCGCATCCTGACCGCGGGCGGTTTTGACAGCCACATCCACTTCATCTGCCCGCAGCAGATCGAGGATGCGCTGCATTCCGGCCTGACCACCATGCTGGGCGGCGGCACCGGCCCGGCCCATGGCACGCTGGCCACCACCTGCACCCCCGGCCCCTGGCATATCGGGCGGATGCTGCAGGCAGCGGACGCCTTCCCGATGAACCTCGCCTTTGCGGGCAAGGGCAACGCCTCGCTGCCCGCCGCGATCGAGGAACAGGTGAAGGGCGGCGCCTGCGCGCTGAAGCTGCACGAGGACTGGGGCACCACCCCCGCTGCCATCGACTGCTGCCTTGGTGTGGCGGACGCGATGGACGTGCAGGTGATGATCCACACTGATACGCTCAATGAATCCGGCTTTGTGGAACATACGGTCGGCGCCATGAAGGGTCGCACCATCCACGCCTTCCACACCGAAGGTGCGGGCGGCGGCCATGCCCCGGACATCATCAAGATCTGCGGCGAGAACCACGTTCTGCCCTCCTCGACCAACCCGACGCGTCCCTTCACCGTGAACACCGTCGAGGAACACCTCGACATGCTCATGGTCTGCCATCACCTCGACAAGTCGATCCCCGAGGATGTCGCTTTTGCCGAAAGCCGCATCCGGCGCGAGACCATCGCCGCCGAGGACATCCTGCACGACATGGGCGCGTTTTCGATCATCGCCTCCGACAGCCAGGCCATGGGCCGGGTGGGCGAGGTGCTGATCCGCACCTGGCAGACCGCCGACAAGATGAAGAAACAGCGCGGCCGACTGCCGGAAGAGACCGGCGACAACGACAACTTCCGCGTCCGCCGCTATATCGCAAAATACACCATCAACCCGGCCATCGCGCATGGTCTCAGCCACGAGATCGGCTCAATCGAGCCCGGCAAGCGCGCCGATCTGGTACTGTGGAACCCCGCGTTTTTCGGGGTTAAGCCTGAAATGGTGCTGCTGGGCGGCACCATTGCCTGCGCCCAGATGGGCGATCCCAACGCCTCTATCCCGACGCCGCAGCCGGTCTACAGCCGCCCGATGTTCGGCGCCTACGGGCGGTCGGTCGAACATTGCGCCGTCACCTTCGTCTCCGAGGCCGCGCAGGCAGATGGGATCGGCAATCGCCTGGGGCTCGCCAAGCAGACCGTGGCGGTGCGCAACACCCGCGACATCGGCAAACGGGACCTGCGGCTGAACACCGCCACCCCGCAGGTGGAGGTCGACCCCGAAACCTACGAGGTGCGCGCAGACGGCGAACTACTGACCTGCCAGCCCGCCGAAGTGCTGCCGATGGCGCAGCGCTATTTCCTGTACTGAAATCATGCATCAGGAGCATCAGATGATCAAAAATCCGGCAATGCGCTGCACACATCCCGGCTTTGCGGCGACCGCCCTACCAATTGCTGCACCTGCAGCATATGTTCGGAGCCATAGGGAGGAGTTCACTGGTAAAGGAGTGATCTCCAATGGCAAACTACGCAACGCAAACCACCGCACCGACCTTCGATCTGGCAGGCTTCTTGCGCCGCAGCGCTTCGGCAATCGGCAAGGCCTTCGTGATGATCTCGGAATCCAACGCTCGCATGCAGGCGGTTCAGCGCCTCAACGATATGAGCGATGCGCAGCTGGCCGAGCGCGGCCTGAAGCGCGAGGACATCGTCCACCACGTCTTCCGCGACACCTATTACGTCTGACGGATTCGCAGTCCAGCGTCCGGTCCCAACAGGGAGAAGCCGGATGCTGACTGCCCGCGTGTACCACGATCATGCACACGGCCAGCCGGATGGCCGGGTGTCACTCGACTACGATGGCCGCTTCCTGCGCCGCAAGATGCTGACCACCGACGCCGGCGAGGCCTTTCTGGTCGATCTGGCGCAGACGCGCTCGCTCGATCATGGCGGCGTGCTAAGGCTGGAAGATGGCCGCGAGATCGAGATCATCGCCGCCCCCGAGGAACTTCTGGACGTGCGCGGCGAAAACCTGTTGCGGCTGGCCTGGCACATCGGCAACCGCCACACCCCCTGCCAGATCGAAGCGGAACGGCTGCTGATCCAGCGCGATCACGTGATCCGCGACATGCTGCAAAAACTGGGCGCCGAGCTCCGCCAGGTGGTGGAGCCCTTCACCCCGGAAGGCGGCGCATACGGGCACGGGCGGACCCATGGCCACGCCCACTGACTCTGCCATCCTGACGCTGACGCAATGGCTGTCGCCTGCCTATCCGGTGGGCGGCTTTGCCTATTCGCACGGGCTGGAGGCGGCGATTGATGTCGGCACGGTGGCCTCGACGCAGGAGACCAGCGCGTGGATCACGGATGTTCTGGACCACGGCTCGGGCCGGTCCGACGCGCTGTTGCTGACGGCGGCCTACCGCGCAGAAGATGCCGACGAACTGGCCGAGATCGACGCTGCCGCCCGCGCCTTTTGCGCCTCGGCCGAACGGCTGAAGGAGACGGCATTGCTCGGGCAGGCCTTTGGCACCGTCACCGGCGATGTCTGGACGCTGGAGCTGGCCGGGCTGTCCTATCCTGTCGCTGTGGGGCGCGCCGCGCGGCTGCAGGATCTGCCGCTGCTGTTGACCACGCAGATGTTCCTGCAGGCCTTCGCCGCGAACCTCGTCGCCGTGGCCACCCGGCTGGTGCCGCTGGGTCAGACCGACGCCCAGCGCCTGATCCGCGACCTGACGCCGCTGTGCGCTGAGATTGCCCGGGAGGCGCTGCAGGGCAGCCTGCAGGATCTGAGTTCCACCGCCTTCCTCGCGGACATCGCGTCCATGCAACATGAAACCCAATATTCAAGGATTTTCCGGACATGAGCAGTCAAAATGGCCCGCTGCGCGTGGGCATCGGCGGCCCCGTCGGCGCCGGCAAGACCACCCTGACCGCCGCCCTTGCCGAGGCGCTGCGCAACCGCTGTTCGGTGGGGGTCATCACCAACGACATCTACACCCGCGAGGACGCCGAGGCGCTGATGCGGATGCAGATCCTGCCGCAGGACCGCATCATCGGCGTGGAGACCGGCGGCTGCCCGCATACCGCCATCCGCGAGGACGCCTCGATCAATCTTGCCGCGGTGGCAGAGATGCAGGCGCGCCACCCGGAGGTCGACGTGGTGCTGATCGAAAGCGGCGGCGACAACCTGTCGGCCACCTTCAGCCCCGAACTGGCGGATCTGACACTCTATGTGATCGACGTCGCCGCAGGCGAGGAAATCCCCCGCAAGGGCGGCCCGGCGATCACCAAATCCGACCTGCTGATCATCAACAAAACCGACCTCGCGCCGCATGTCGGCGCCTCGCTCGAGGTGATGGAGCGCGACGCTGGCCGGATGCGCAAGGGGCGGCCCTTCGTGTTCTCCGCCCTGCGCCACCGTCAGGGGGTGGCGCAGATCGTCGATCACCTGGTGCAGATGGGCGGGCTGCAACTGGCCGAGCCTGCGTAAGGCGCGCGCCACCTCAGCCCGGGCGCTGCACCACCCCGTATTGCGCATAGCCGCGGTACAGCTGGCGGTGCTGCACGCTGCCGCCGATCCCGGCGGCGGCGCGGTTCAGCGCCGCCTCCAGCTCCAGCCTCGGGGTGACGTGGAACCGGCCCAGCCAGCGGTTCAGCCCGCGTCGGCACCACTTTGGCCAGCCGTGCAGATCGGAGAAATCGACCACATGCAGCTGCCCGCCCGGCGCCAGATGGGCGCAGGCCATGTGCAGCGCCGCCTGCCAGTCCGGAATCATTGACAGCCCGTAAGAGATGAACACCCGGTCGAACTGCGCCCGCCGGAACAGCTGCCCGCCATCAAAGTGGCAGGCATCGGCCCGCGCAAGCTGCACATGATCCCCCAGCTTGGCGCGGGCGGAACTCAGCATCTCGTCCGAGATATCCAGCCCGTAAAAGGCGCTGTGCGGATACTTGCGGGCCGCCAGATGCAGGTTACGCCCGGTGCCGCAGGCCACCTCCAGCACATGGGTGCCCTGCCCCGGTGCCAGCCCGGCAATCAGCTGGTCGCGCCCGAACAGGTAATACTTGCGCGTCACATCATAGATCAGCCGCTGATGACGATAGGTCTCGTCCATCAGCGCGGCGTGGGATCGGGAAACGGTATCAAGCATCGGCGTCACCCCTGAAACCGGTAAAGATGGAAGCCGCCGTAGATGGCGGAGCGGTCGGCCGCGGTGCCGCGGGCAGACCCTTCGGCATCGTACTGCCAGCGGTCGAGAATGTCGGCACGAACCCGCCCCGGCAGGATGTCCGCCGCGCCGCCGGTTCGGAATATGACCCGCGCGCCGGGGCTGGCGGTGCGGGTGATCTCCTGCCACAGCGCGTTCAGCTGCGCGTCGTTCATCCAGTCCTGCGCATCAAGCAGCGCAAAGCCCTGTTTTGACCCCGTCGGCTCTGCCGCCAGCAGATCGGTCAGCGAGCGGTTGACCAGCCGCCCGCGGGCCGCATGGCGGCGCAGCGCGGCAAAGTTCTGCGCCTGCAGATAGGGCGGCAGCGACGCATCCGGCGCCGGGTCGTAACAGCGCCCAAAGGCTTGCCAGGCAAAGTAATTCTCCCGGATCGGGAAATCGCACATCAGCTTGCGCACCCGCTCGCGCAGAACCGGCAGCACATCGCCGCCGCCATCCGCGGCCAGCTTGTCATACTGCGCGGGCGGAATACCGAGACCGAACAGCGAGGCGCGGAAGCCCGCCAGCAGGCGCACCAGCCGCATATCGAACAGCGGCGCGATCCTTTGATCAAAGAACGCCCGCTGCTCTGCCAGGGTGCGCGCCGCCAGCAGCGGCGCGAAATCCACCCGCCCCAGCCGCGCCACGAGATGCACCGCGCCCAGAAAACGCCCCAGCAGCCCGTGGCGATAAAACCCGGTCTGAAACACCGAGATCCGACGGCGCAGCAGGCGGCGGCCGTCCCAGAACGCGCGCGTCTCCGGGTCCAGATGGTCCCGGATGTAGCGCTCGTACAGGGCGCGGTTGGCCTCCATGTCGGCGCGTCCAAAGAACTGGTAGAAGGCCGCGTGGTCGGGCAGCGCCTCCGCCGCCGCCAGCTTCAGCCGGCCCAGCGCCACATGGGCGGGCGACAGATCGACCCCGGTGACAGAGGCAGGCCCGGCGGCCAGATAGGACAACAGGTTGCAGCTGCCCGAGGCGATGCAGACCAGATTGTCCTGCGGCGTAATCTCCAGCGCCTCCATGTCCACCGCCGGATCTTCCCAGATCTGCGGATAGACCAGCCCCAGAAACAGCCGGGAGAACAGCCGCTCCAGCCGCCCGGTTGCCGCGTCGCCCTCTTGCAGCACCGCTGCATCCAGCTGTGCCTGTGCGGTCATCGTCATCTAACGCGCGCCTCTTCAAACATTTTCCAGTTGCCTTTGCCTGCGCCGGGCGCGCCTGGCCCGGTCGCGGTGCCGCGCCTTGCGGGCGGTATGCTCCCAGTCGATCAGCGCCAGGCGGCCGTCCTCCAGCTCCACCACCGCGGTGCAGCTTTCGACCCAATCGCCAGTGTTCACATAGGCGATCCCGTCCAGATCGCGGATTGCGGCGCTGTGGATATGGCCGCAGATCACCCCGTCATAGCCGCCGCGCTTGGCCTCGGCGCTCAGCACCGCTTCGTATTCGCTGATGAAGTTGACCGCCTGCTTCACCTGGTGCTTGGCCCATTTCGACAGCGACCAGTACTGCCCGCCCCACAGGTGCCGCGCCCGGTTGATGTGGGTGTTGAGCCACAGCATGAAGTCATAGGCCCGGTCCCCCAGATGGGCGAGCCAGCGGGCATTGACCACCACCGAATCGAACTGGTCGCCGTGGGTCACCAGGTAGCGCTTGCCGTCGGCGGCCGTGAAATCGGCGCTGCGGCAGACCTCGATGCCGCCGAAATGGGTGCCAAGGTAGGAGCGCAGGAATTCGTCATGGTTGCCGGGAATCAGATAGATCCGGGCGCCGCCATGGGCCTTTTCCAGCAGCGCCTGCACCACGTCGTTATGTGCCTGCGGCCACAGGAAGCCCTTGCGCCGGATCCGCCAGGCATCGACGATATCGCCCACCAGGTAGTATTGCGCGGCCTCGTGTCGGTTGAGGAAATCCAGCAGCAGATCGGCTTGGCAGCCCGGTGTCCCCAGATGAATGTCCGACAGGAAGATCGTGCGGTATTTCACAGGTCTGACCCCGGCTGGTTGCATGCCTTCAGACCTAAACCACGCGCATCACAGAACCATGACGCTGCGGCGGCGTGATCGTCGTTTTCCGTTTGACGACCCCTGAAAACCTGCTTATACGCGCCTGCACGACACCTGCCCAGGTGGCGGAATTGGTAGACGCGCTAGCTTCAGGTGCTAGTGTCCGTATGGACGTGGAGGTTCGAGTCCTCTCCTGGGCACCATTCCCCGATAAATGACACCTACACCCATGCCGATCGGCAGCCCGATCAGGCATATGTAAACCAGTCGGCTTCAGCGCAGTTGAGTTTGACAGCCAAAGTGCCTATTTCCACTGCAATGCTGCCAATCGTCGCTGCCGACGCGGTGATCATCTAAAGGGAATTCCAGTGGCCAACCACCTGTACAAGAACGACCTGCCCGACGGGCTGGACCTCGGTCCCGTTGTTGCGATCGACTGCGAAACCATGGGATTGAACCCGCATCGCGACCGGCTGTGCGTGGTCCAGCTGTCCGGCGGGGATGGCGACGCCCATATCGTGCAGATCGCCAAGGGACAGACCGAAGCGCCCAACCTGTGCCGGATGCTGGAAGATCCCGATGTGCTGAAGCTGTTCCACTTTGGCCGTTTCGACATCGCCGCACTGTACCACGCCTTTGGCGCGCTGACGGCCCCGGTCTATTGCACCAAGATCGCCAGTCGCCTGGTGCGCACCTATACCGACCGCCACGGGCTGAAGAACCTCACCCAGGAACTGCTGGGCATCGACATCTCGAAACAGCAGCAAATGAGCGACTGGGGCGCCGCCGAACTGAGCGAGGCGCAGCTGGACTACGCCGCCTCGGACGTGCTGCACCTGCACCGGCTGCGCAATGCACTCGACAAACGGCTGGCCCGTGAAGGGCGGACGGAAATGGCCCAGGCCTGTTTCGACTTCCTGCCGATGCGCGCCAAACTTGACCTGGCCGGCTGGCCCGAAATCGACATCTTTGCACACTCATGACCGATACAGAAAAATTCCTGCACACCGCCCGCCAGGTGATCACCGACGAGGCCAATGCCCTGAACGTCCTGGCCGAGAGCCTTGACGACCGGTTTGCCCAAGCGGTGCGGATGATCCTCGAGGCCAAGGGCCGCATCATCATCAGCGGCATCGGCAAGTCCGGGCATATCGGCCACAAGATCGCGGCGACCCTCGCCTCCACCGGGACGCCCGCCTATTTCGTGCACCCGGCCGAGGCCAGCCATGGCGATCTGGGCATGCTGTCACAGGGCGACGTCGTCCTGGCCATATCGAACTCCGGCGAGGCGCCGGAGCTGGCGAACCTGCTGGCCTTCACCCGCCGCTTCGGGATTCCGCTGATCGGCCTGTCCTCCAAGATGGACAGCACCCTGATGAAGCAGGCCGACGTTCACCTGCAAATTCCCTCGCTGGGCGAGGCCTGCGGCTTCGGCATGGTGCCGTCCATCTCCACCACGCTGACGCTGGCGATGGGGGATGCACTGGCCATCGCTCTGATGAAGCACCGCGATTTCCGGCCCGAGAACTTCCGCGACTTCCATCCCGGCGGCAAGCTGGGCGCACAGCTCAGCAAGGTGCGCGACCTGATGCATGCGGACGAGGCCCTGCCGCTGGTTGCGGGTGATGCCCCGATGGCCGATGTGCTGATCGAAATCAGCCAGAAGGGCTTTGGCGTGGCCGGTGTGGTTGCCGCCAATGGCGCCCTTGCAGGCATCATCACCGACGGCGACCTGCGCCGCCACATGCAGGGGCTTCTGGACAAGACCGCTGCCGAGGTGATGACCGCGTCTCCCGCGACCATCGCTCCGGATGCCATGGCCGAAGAAGCCGTGGCCGTGATGAACAAGCGCAAGATCACCTGTCTGTTCGTAACGGATGCTGCCAGCCAGCAACGTCCGCAAGGCTTGTTGCACATCCACGACTGCCTCCGCGCAGGCCTGGGCTGACATCGGGCCACGGGAGATCAGGACATGGACAGCCACTCCAGAGCCGTCGCCTATCTGAAGGTGCTGATGCCGCTGGCGGCCCTGGCCCTGATGTCGACCCTGTTCCTGATCTCGCGCGGCAGCAATACCGAGGCCGTCATCCCCTTTGCGCAAAAGGAAATCGAGGACCGGATGAAAGGCCAGCAGGTGACCGCGCCTTTCTTCTCGGGCACCACGGCGCAGGGGGATGAAATCATGGTCTCGGCCGCCCTCGCCCGCCCCGGTGGAGCCGGCGCCCCTGCGGTGGCTAGCGAAGTGTCGGCAAATTTCAGGCTTGCCCGTGGCGGACGGATCACCCTGGCGTCACAGACCGGATCGATACAACCGGGCCAGGCCACGGCGGAATTCACCGGCGGTGTGACCATCACCTCGACACAGGGGCTGATCGTGGAAACCGAGACGTTGAATGCCGCTCTCGACGGGTTGGAAGCCAGCAGCCCCGGTCCGGTGCAGGCCACCGGGCCGCTTGGTCGACTGACGGCGGGCAACATGCGGATCTCCTCCGAATCTGAGGATGGGACGGTCCATATGCTATTCAAAAACGGGGTGAAGCTGATATACGATCCCCAGCAACCGGAAAGATGACCAGTGTCTTATTTGCGCGCATTGATATTTTGCTTCCCGCTGGCCCTGCCCCTTGGCCTTTACCCCGGTCTCGCCGCGGCTCAAAATGCGCAGGTTGCCTTTGGTGCCGTGAAGGCAGATCCCAGCCAACCAGTTGAGGTGACGGCGGACAATCTGGCGGTCAGCCAGGTTGACGGCTCCGCTGAATTCACCGGCAATGTCCTGATCGCACAGGGCATCATGCGCCTGTCGGCCGACAAGGTTCTGGTCATTTATAAAACCGCCGAGGACGGGCAGACCCGCAAGGGCATCGAGCGTCTGGAAGCAACCGGGAATGTGCTCCTGGTCAGCGGACCGGACGCCGCGGAATCGCAGCGCGCGGAATATACCATCGACAGCGGCACGATCGTGATGACCGGAGACGTTCTGCTGTCCCAGGCTGGCAACACCCTGACGTCAAACCGGCTCGAGGTGAACCTGACCACCGGCACCGCCCGGATGGCAGGCCGGGTCAAAACCATCCTCAATCCGGATGGCGAAGACTGATGGCCAAACCCGACCTGACCGTGACCGAAGGCACCTCCGGCCTGCAAATCAAGCAGCTGCGAAAATCCTACCGCAAGAAAGTCGTCATCCGTGACGTCTCGATGTCGCTGAACCGCGGCGAAGTGGTGGCGCTGCTGGGCCCCAATGGATCGGGCAAGACCACCAGCTTCTACGCGATCGCGGGGCTGGTGTTTCCCGAGGCCGGCATGGTCAGCATCGACGGCCAGAATGTCACCGGCCTGCCGATGTACCGTCGGGCCCGGCTGGGAATCGGCTATCTGCCCCAGGAAATGTCGATCTTTCGCGGGCTGTCGGTGGAAGACAACATCTCCGCTGTGCTCGATATCTCGCAGAAGCACGAGCACAAGCGCCGCGAACGTCTGGAAGAGCTGCTGTCGGACTTCTCGATCGAACATCTGCGCCGTGCCCCGGCGCTGGCGCTGTCGGGCGGCGAACGCCGTCGCGTCGAGATCGCCCGCTGCCTGGCCGCCGACCCCAAGTATCTGCTGCTGGACGAACCTTTTGCCGGGGTCGATCCGATTTCCGTCGGCGACATCCGCCACCTGGTGGCCGATCTGAAGAAACGCGGCATCGGCGTGCTGATCACCGACCACAACGTGCGCGAGACGCTGGAAATCGTGGACCGCGCCTACATCCTGCACGATGGCCAGGTGCTGATGTCCGGCAGCCCGGAAGAAGTGGTGGAAAACGAAAATGTCCGCCGCGTCTACCTGGGCGACAACTTTCGGATCTCCTGACCGCGCGCTGCAGGTGGCACGCGGGATAATGTATCTGAAACCCGCATTTCTTTTTTGCGGCTTTCCATTGACTCTCCCGCTGACTTGCCGTGGAATTGATCCATGGCATACGCGCACACCGATGCAATCCGCTTGATGACCTTGGCAACAAGGCACGCAGCGATGCATCCCGGCGCCAAGCCATCCCCCCGGATCCGGATCTGACCCGACACCGTCAAGGATTGCCTTGGCGGCAGATCCATCCGCAATAATTCGTGAAGGAGATCACATGCGTTACAAAATCAGCGGTAAACAGATCGACATCGGCGAAGCTCTGCAAACCCACGTGCAGAACGAGCTGGGCGCGGTTGTACAAAAATACGCCGAGCGACCGACTGACGCGGCCGTGGTCTTTTCCCGTTCTGCGCATGAATATGTGTGTGAAACCACAGTTCATCTGTCGACCGGGCTGAATGCCCAGGCCAAGGCACATGCGACTGAAATCTACGCCGCCTTCGAAGGTTGCTGCGAAAAAATGGAGAAGCAGCTGCGCCGCTACAAGCGCCGCCTGAAGGACCACCACCGCGAGCGTAGCGAACCGGTTGAACATTTGGGCGCCAATTCGTATATCCTCGCGTCTGAGGAAGTGGAGTCAGAGCCGGAAAGCCTGCAACCGATCATCGTCGCTGAAATGGAAACCCGCATTCCGTCACTGTCGGTCGGGGAAGCAGTGATGCAGATGGAGCTTGCAGGGGCGCCGGTCCTGGTCTTCCGCAATGAAGGCAAGGACGGGTTGAATGTGGTCTACCGCCGCGAGGACGGCAACATCGGCTGGATCGACCCGTAAACACATCTAATGCATCGGCGCCCCCGAATGGGGCGCCGGAACGGAGCAGACAAATGCAGATTTCCAGCATCCTCAAGCCAGAGGCCGTCCGGGTAATCGGTGCGGCCTCCAGCAAGAAGCGCCTGTTTCAGGAAATCGCGGATGTCGCCCAGACCGCCTATGGTCTGAACGCCCAGACGACGGTCGAGGCACTGCTGGACCGCGAAAGCCTCGGCCCGACCGGCGTCGGCCACGGCGTCGCCCTGCCGCATGCGCGGCTCGACACGCTCAGCGAGGTCTGCGGCGTCTTCCTGATTCTGGAAAAGCCTCTGGATTTCGGTGCGGTCGATCGTCAGCCGATCGACATCGCCTTTGCGCTCTTTGCGCCGGAGGACGCCGGCGTCGAACACCTGAAAGCCCTGGCACTGGTGTCCCGCACCCTGCGCGAGCAAAGCTTCTGCACCAAGCTGCGTGCCAACCACGAACCGTCCACGCTGTATACGATCCTGACCGAGAACCAATCGGTGCAGGCTGCCTGATCCGTCCGCATGGACGCGGGTTTCCTGAAATCAGCGACCAGCTTGCAGCGCTCTTGCGGAGCGCTGCACCGCGCAAGGCGCTGAACGGAAACGACTACGGTTTCCAGGCCTCGAATCCGAAGGCCAGATAGTCGCGCTGGTAGACCGAGGCAGCGAGTTTTTCCAACTCGGCATCGTAAATTGCTTCCAGTCCATAAGGCATATCCGGCACCGTCTGCGGTACGGGCGCTGTCGATTGCGCGCCCAGCCGACGGGCCAGCGCGGGCAGTTCTGTCGCCAGCTCTGTTTCCCGCAACACCAGATCCGGCGATCCGACCTCGGCGAAACCTGCCAGTATCTGGCTTTGGCTGGCCCATTCGGGATCGACCCGCACCGAGGTCTGCCCGGCCAGATTGGCCTTGAGGAAGGTCAGGAAGCCGACAAACGCCTCCCGATGCCGCGATTGCGAATAGCCCGCTCCCGGCCCATCCGCTGGCAGGTCCAATTTGAACTGCCGCCGCAGCGTATTGCGGATCGGCCCATAGCTGCTCTCACCCGTGCTGAGGATCCGGCGGCAGAAGACCGCGTGGGCGCGTGCAAGCGGATGGCGCAACACCGTGAAACTGCGAAAGCCCGCATGGCTGCGCTTCCACTCACGCAGCTGCTTCTGGTTCATCCCGGTTGGCAGCTGGTCTGGCTCGCTCTTCTCCACCGTCGCCATCCACTGCACCACTTCCGCTTCGGGGCCGCCCCGGATTGGCAGATAGAGCATCGGAACCTGACGCCCCGCAACGTAACTCGGCACTGCCGGACCCCGGCGCGGCTCGAAATTCGGCGTGCGAGTGAGGTTGAAGCTGTCCATCGACATCAACGCCTGCTGCACCATTTCCGGGTTGGAAACCTTGGACAGGACCGGCGCCGGGTTCTGCGGCTTGAGCGTTTCGTCCAACGCCTCCAATTGTTGCGTCACGCCCAACCAGCGCGCCAGTCCGTTCATCACCCCGAGGTTCTGCAGATCCTCGTAAGCAATATAGAACGCGGTCTGGCCCGATGACTGAAGGCGGTTCAACAAGGTGACCTGAAACTCCTGCAAGGCCGTTACATGGAAGGCGAATTCCGTAGGATCGAACTCGGCCTTGGCCTCCTTGCGTCGCTTCACATTGGTCAGTTTCCACTGCCCCGTCGCCTGGGCGATCTTCCGGGATACATAGCTGTCCAGGGGATTGCGGGTCAGGATGATCTTGGCGCAGCGCGGGTCTTCGAGCATCAGATCCAAGACCCTTGGATCGTGATCGTGGAAGTAGCGAAATCCCCCCAGCACGCTCGGTTCGGACTTGATCACATCGATCAAACGCGCCGGGTCCGTCTCGCGCATGGATTGGCTGACGCCCAGCAGATCACTCCTGTTCGGGTAGCCAATGAAATGCGGGTTGAACGCTTCACCGTGACAGCTGAGCCCATCATAGGCATTCAGGTTGGCTTCCAGAAAATTGGAGCCGGTGCGCATTTCCGCGAAGACAACAAAATAATCAAAGTTTTCAGAAGACGACATCGGGCCTCATCGCACCAGATAGGGTTTGCGGGGAGTGTTGCTCAGGCTGGCCGGGCTTTGCCCAACCGGGAAGTCCCCCATCAGATAGGGATGCATGCCCTGGTTCTTCAGATTCTGCAGAAACTCGCCGAACCCTTCAAGGTTGGTCATGGTCGGCACTTCTTGCAATTTTCGCCCGCTGGCGACGCCCATGTCCTCAAGCACCGCCTGCAAGGGTTCCATCGGAGCCTCCACGAATTCCGCCATTGTCCAGATTCGGACGCGGGCGCGGGTCCAGGGTTCTCGCAGTTTCTCGAGCTGTTTCGCCTCGATCTGTTGCAGGCGGGCCGCCTGCCGTCTGAGGTCGGCAAAACTGCGCCTGGACCGGAACAGAGACACCGCCCAGGCACCGCTGATGACGGATATCTGCGCATTTCCATCGCGCGCCAGCATCCCGTTCACCGCCTGATTGTCCGCCGGGCCAAACTGAAAACACTGGCGTTCGCCGCGCGTATTCCAAATCAGGTTCTTCAGGAAACTCTCGGGATTATAGTCCCGCAACGCCGCCGCTTGTGACAGGCAGCCATTGATCAAGCTCTGATCCTCGGAAAATTCCGCCCGGTCCGGCCCGAACAGGTGACCATGTACCCGCGCACCGGTTTGGTGGGCCAGCCAGGCCTCGAAATCATCGAACAGCTCGGCGAAGCCTTGAAACACAGAATAGGGGCCGGCGGTGATCGCCTGTTCCGCTCCGTCGCCGGGAAAGCGGCTTTGCATTACCAGCCCGGCGCGACCACGGGTTCGCCGCTCCACCGCCTTGGCGAAGATACGGTCGATCTTGCCGGGATTCGGCTCGGCACGCGGCCTCGCTCTGTCCGCATCGGTCAGAAACGCCTGGTAAAGCCGCTCCGCATGCGGCCAGATCTTGCGCGCGACAAAGCAATCCGATCGGCGCAGCATTTGCAGATGATCGTCGTAAAAGATGTGAGGCTTGCCCTGGAAATCGAACTTGGACAGCGTCAGCGAGCGGCTTTCGATATTGCTGGAATAGAGCCGCGCCAGCGACTGAAAGTAACTTTCGTCCGGTATCCAGACCTTGCGAAAATACGCATCAAACTCCGAGCGCCGCGGATCCCGCAAAATCGACTCAAGGGTCTGCCGTGTCAGACACCACCACTGGCTGCCCATATGCGGCACCAACCCGTCGGGGATACGGCGGCGGATTCCCAGACGCCGCTGCAAGGCAACATAGCGATCAAAGAGCTGCCGGTGCCGCTTCCATGAAAACGGAAACCGCAGCGTGAACCGCTCATGGCTGAGGCCACCAACAATCCATGGCACATCTGCCGTTGTTGCGCTTTCGATGAAGTCGATGCGCGGGCGTTCCGCCAGGTAGTCGATCAGCTCCTGTACAGGGCGCAGCGGCAGACAGGAGCCGGAAGCAAGGTAGACATGGCGGACCTGCGCGAACTCTTCCAGCATCACTTCGCTTGCCGCTTGCGTGGCGGCCACGATGCCCCAGGTGCCCCACTCACAACGATGACGGCTGCAGAAGCGAACCAGCGGATCATCGGCCAGCGCCCTGTGGAACACGCGAAAATCTTCTGTGCTGACGTTGCGGTCCACGTGCAGGACCACAGGGCAGCCGTTCGCCGTCCAATGGCGCGCCACCTGGGCTGCCCGCTCCAGCGAGGTGTGCACCAGCATCACGATGCCCAGCCCGCTCATGCCCAGTTCCCCTTGGACATCAGGCCCAGAATTTCCAGCTGACGCCAGTTGATGTATTTCTCGCTCCACTTGCACCAGAGGTCCGGTTGCTCAGCCAGCTTTTCGGCGTAGGCGCGATATTCGGTCGAGCCGCCGTAGTGCTGCTTGCGCGACAGCTCCTCCCTGGCCTTGGCCGTGAAGGTGTCGAGAAACTTGGCATGCAGCAGCGCACCGCTGGCCTTTTCACCGCCATCCGCCGCATAGACCTGGTTCAGTCCCCGCGGCAACAGCGCATGGGTAGAGCTGGCATAGGCATAGCGACGATCCCATTTGACCAGCGGGATCTTGTTCAGCGCCGGCGCCTTTTTCGGCTGATCCGCAAAGAACACCCGCGCCCGCGGGCCGCCCTGTATCCACAGGTTTCCGTACTCGGGATTGCGCGAGATCATGTAGTTGCCGCTGTCGAACCACTGCGCGATCTCCAGCGGATCCTGCCCAGCCTGATAGGGCACCGCATCGATCCGCCCCTTGGGATAGACATCGATCAACATCGCCGCAAAACTGCGAAGATCCGAATTGTCCAGCCAGTCTGTCAGGGCGCGAATAGGGCGTGTATCGCAGAAGGGGTAGATGAAGAACTCATCCGGGTCGACGACCAGAACCCAATGGCCGTGCGCATAGCGGCGTTTGAGATAATTCATCCAGTCAATGCCGTACCCTGCGCGCCGGTAACTCGCGTCGGTGTGCCAGAGCGAGACGTCGGCCATCCCCCGCAGGTAATCGGCCGTGCCATCAGTCGAGCCATTGTCGACGAACAGGAAATGGCCGATCCCGAGATTGCGGTAGTACTCCAGAAAATACGGCAGGCGAATCTGCTCGTTTCGCATCGTGCAGACCAGCAGGATATCGTCGGGACGGATGGACCGGGTGTTGTCCTGAAGCAGTGTCAGCTCGGCCGATTTCCGTACGGCCCGGATCAGGCGCCGCTTGCGCCGCAAGCGCATCCGGTAAGAATCCCAAAGCCCCACGTCAAATCCATCCCTGCCCAAGAAGCGCCTTGCGAGGCCGCTCCCAGTCTGCCCGCATCGGAACTTTGCACAATATGTCACGGGGGCAGTATATTAACAACGTACTTAGAAACGGTTACGCGGCCGCTCGGCGCACGCGCAACATCCGCTGCAGCCTAGCGCCAGGCGGAGCGCATCAAGCCAAGCTCGACCAGTTGCTCCGGCCCTTTGTAACGCTGCGCACCCTCGTGCCACAGGTCCGGCGCCGAGGCGATTTGATCGTAGTAGTGGTCAAAGTTCTCTGGCGTATGGAAATGTTGCCGACGCGCCTTTTCCGTGCGCGATTTGGCGACGACTTCTGGCAGAAACTTCGTGTGCAGCAACACGCCCGAAGGCGCGTTTCCGCCCGGCCCGCTGTACATGCCGTTCAACCGCGGTGGCAGTAGGGAATGGGTCGAATTCACATAGGCATAGCGCCGGTTCCAACGCAGCAGCGGAATCTTGTTCAGCGTCGGAGAGCGCTCCGGCTGCTCCGCGAAAAACACCCTCTCTCGGGTGCCGCCCTGCACCCAGAGATTGCCGAGCGGCGGTTGCCGCACGGCGCGATAAGGGCCTGCATCGAACCACGGTAGCACATCGAAAGGGTTTTGCCCTGACGCATAGCTCTGGTCCCCCAATGCTCCCTTCGGGAAAAGGTCCAACATCAGGGTGCCAAGTCCCTGCTGCCCCAGCGTCTCCAGCTGCTGGCACAGAGCCTCAAGTCCATGATCCTGCATCCCGGCGTAGACCAGCAATTCATCCGCATCGACGGTCAGGCACCAGCGTCCGTGCCCATACCGCAGCAGCAGCCAGCCCAGCCAGTCCAATCCGAAACGCGCCTCGCGGTAACTGGCCCTTGTATGCCACAGGGTCACATCAGGCTGTGCCGCCAGCAGCTCTGCGCTGCCGTCGTCGCTGCCATTGTCGACCACCAAGAAATGCGCCGCTCCAAGCCTGCGATAGTGCTGAAGAAAAAACGGCAGGCGCCCGGCTTCGTTGCGCAGCACCACGAAGACCAGAACGCCCGAAGCCGAAACCTGTGCGCGACGAGCTGAAACCAGTCGCAATTGGTGGCGAGCCCGCAAGGCGCGCCACAGAAGCCGCCGCCGCTTCCAGCGCATCCTGTAAGCCATGGTCAGGCTCAGCGGATGCAGATCGGGCGCGGCAGGGCTCGAGTGCATGCTCAGCGCTCGTAATGGCCTGTCTTATGCCACTTCCAGGCGTCGGCAATCATCGTGTCCAAGGTAGAGCGCCGCGGCTCCCAGCCGAGGTCCGTGACCGCACGGGTCGAACCCGACACCAGCTTTGTACAATCACCAGCGCGGCGCGGTCCGATATTGCAGGGAACTTTCTGACCAGTCACCGCTTCAGCGCGGTCCATCACCTCACGGACCGAAAAGCCGCTCCCCGTTCCCAGGTTGAAGACCTGGCTGCCCTTGCCGTCTTCCAGCCATTTCAGGCCCAGAACATGCGCATCCACCAAGTCACAGACATGGACGTAATCGCGAATACAGGTGCCGTCCGGCGTGTCGTAATCGGTGCCAAAGATGGTCAGCGCGTCGCGTTTGCCAGCAATCGCATCCAGCACCAGCGGCACAAGATGGGTTTCCGGGCGATGGAATTCGCCGATCTCGGCCTCAGGATCAGCCCCGGCAACGTTGAAATAGCGGAAGATCACTGACCGCAGCCCGTGCGCCGCGCCAAAATCCTTGAGAATGTTTTCAACCGCGTGCTTGGAGGCACCATAGGCATTCAGGGGCAGCTGCGGCGTATTTTCATCCAGAACCACGTTGTCATGCTCACCATAGGTGGCGCAGGTCGAGGAAAAGACGAAATCAAGGCAGCCCGCGGCAACCGCGGCCTCGATGAGGTTCAGTGAACCGCCGGTGTTGTTGGCCCAGTAGCGGCCCGGCTCACTCATCGCTTCGCCAACTTGGCTCAGGGCAGCGAAATGCATCACCGCAGCCGGTTCATACTTGGCAAAGACCTCGTCCAGACGCGCGCGGTCATTCAAATTGCCTTGCTCGAAGGGACCGAATTTCACCGCCTGCTGCCAGCCGGTTATCAGATTGTCATAGGTTACGGGAGTGTAGCCTGCGGCTTTCAGGGCCTTGCAAGCATGAGAGCCGATGTAGCCGGCGCCTCCGGTCACGAGGATATTGGTCACTGTCTTTGTCCCATTGTCGGCCACCCCAATTTGGGGCGGCCCATGTGTCATGTCGTGAAAGCGGCGTGTTTACTGCGCGGCCTTGCCGACCTGCGCGATCTCGGTGATGTAGCTCATCAGATCATCTCTCAGGTCATCCCGTGCCAGCGCGAATGCCACCGTCGCCTGCAGGAACCCCGCCTTGGAGCCACAGTCGAACCGATCACCCTGGAAACGGTAGCCATACACCGGCACGTCCTTGGTGATGTCCTCGGCAATGGCATCCGTCAGCTGGATCTCGCCACCGGCGCCCTGTTTCATCTTGTTGAGGTTCTTCAGCACCGAAGGCGCCAGGATGTAGCGTCCGATCACCGCGAGGTTCGACGGTGCATCTTCGGCTTTCGGCTTTTCGACCATTCCATTGGCGGAAACCACCCGCCCCATGTCTTCCTTCACGTCCAATACGCCATAAGAAGAGGTCTTCTCGGGAGCGACTTCCATCGCAGCCACCATGTTGCCACCGGTCTCCTCGTAGGCTTCCACCATCTGCTGAAGACAAGGTTTTTCAGCTGCGATAACGTCATCGGGCAAGATCACGGCGAAAGGTTCATTGGCAATCAGCCGCCGGGCGCACCAGACCGCATGCCCCAGCCCCAATGCCCTGTGCTGCCGCAGATAGGCGATGGCACCTGATTCCATGTTGGTGCTTTGCAGGACTTCCAGAAGCTCGTCCTTGCCCTTCTTGCGCAGTTCCTGCTCCAGGACCGGCGAGTGGTCGAAGTAATCTTCCAGCGCACCCTTGCCCCGCGAAGTGACAAAGATGAATTCCTTGATCCCAGCGGCACGCGCCTCGTCGATGGCATATTGCACCAGCGGCCGGTCAACCAAGGTCATGATTTCCTTGGGAACGGATTTGGTTGCCGGCAGGAACCTTGTACCCAGGCCTGCAACCGGGAAAATAGCCTTGGTTACTTTTTTACGCATGATTATCTCTCAAATTCTTCTCTTCGGAACATCCATTGGCGAATGTCGCAGGCCACGCAGCCTTTTACCCGCCTCATGTCCGATCAACTCCAAAAAAAAACGGAACGGCTGTACCCGGGGCATCGCCCACACGCCGCTGAATTTCGCTTCTCACTTCCCATTCTCGATACAGATCTCCTGTCACTCATACCCCATTTTTTTCATCATGGCTTCCAGTCGCGGCACATCTTCCGGATTATTCAACTCCCAGAATTCACGTCCGCGGGCCTCCACCTCGACACACAGAACCTTGCGCCCGTTTTCCATGAACCGTAACTGTTCCAACCCTTCAAGCTGCTCCAGCGGCCCGGTCTTCCAATCAGGATATGCTGCCAGCGCCTCCGGGCGGTAGGCATATACACCGACATGGTGATACACCGGCGTTTTTTCGCCATCCGCGAAGCTATCTGCGCAAAACGGCAGCACCTCCTTTGAAAAATAGAGCGCACTATGGTCCGCGGCAAATACCGCTGTCGTACCACCGACGCGGCCAGCCTTGCGATCGGCCAGCAAGCTGTTCAACGTCTCTCCGTTGCAACGCAGTACGGGTGTCGCCAGCCCCATGTTCGGCGCCGCGCGCAGCCCTGCCACCAGATCCTCGACGAACCAATGGGGCGTCAGGGGGGCGTCCCCCTGCAGGTTGACCACGATGTCATAGCCTCCGCCCAGTTTGGCATGGGCTTCGGCGCACCGCTCGGTGCCGTTGGCGCAGCTCTCGGAGGTCATCACCACTTCGGCGCCGAACGCCTCGGCAGCCTGTTTGATGCGATCGTCATCCGTTGCAACAACAACGCGCTCCACGCCCTGCACGGAGCAGGCCGCCCGCCAGGAGCGCTCCACCAAGGTGCGTTGGACACCGGTTGCCCCGGTCAGCGGAACGAGCGGTTTGCCCGGATAACGGGTAGAGGCATAGCGGGCGGGAATGACAATCAGAACGGACATCAGGCTTCTTTCAATTCCACGGCCGGAGCGTAAGCGATGAAAAACGGGTTGGCATAGCCCTCTTTACCGTAAACCAGGGGGGAATGATCGTCGAAGCGCACCACTTTTCCGCCGGCACCCGCCAGGACGGCGTGACCCGCCGCGGTGTCCCACTCCATCGTGCGGCCAACGCGCGGATAGAGATCTGCTTCACCGGTAGCGACGAGGCAGAATTTCAACGATGAGCCCGCGCTTTTCATGTCCCGCACGTTGTACTTGTTGATATAGTCGTCGGTTGCCTGATCACGATGCGATTTCGAGGCCACAACCATCAAGGCGGAGTTGTCGCTGTCGGCGACCCGGATCGGGCGGGTGTCGCCGATGGTATCCGGATCAAAGGCTCCGGTTTCCTCGACCGCGGTGCCATCTGCGAGGGTGAAGAACATGCGTTCGCGGGCCGGGGCATAGACCACACCGCGGGTCGGAACGCCGTTCTCGACCAGAGCAATGTTGACCGTGAAGTCGCCGCGGCGGTGGATGAACTCCTTGGTGCCGTCCAGCGGATCAACGATCAGGAAGGTATCGCCGCGCTCCTGGTGGGACTCAGCCTGTTCCTCGGTGACAAGCATCACGTCCGGGAAGGCCGCCCGCAGACCCGCGGAAATCAACGCATCCGCAGCTTCATCGGCTGCAGTCACCGGGCTTTCGTCCGACTTCACCTTCACGTCGAAGTCGTCGGAGTTGTAGATCTCCATGATCTTTGCACCAGCCTCGATGGCCAGACGGCGGATCACGGGCACCAGGTCTTCATAAGTCACGCAGCTCTCCCTGACACGGGTTTAATTGAAAATTTTCCTCTGCCCCCTTATGCTGCGGGGATAACCGAACGGCAAGCAGCCGCTTCATGTCCGAGCAGAGAATACAAACCCGATGTTCCAGCAGCGCACGCAGCAGTCCTCGCTCTCAGGCTTTCTGAGCTTCTGCGAAGTGGTCTTCCATTCCGTGGTTCGCAGCGTTCGCTCAAAGCACAATAACGCCTTGATCGCGCTTGCTTTGAACATCATGCAGGCGGTGATGTTCGTGGGCGCGTTCTACGTGATGTTCGCGGTGCTCGGCCTGCGCGGATCGGCCATACGTGGCGACTTTCTGCTGTATGTGATGTCCGGCATTTTTCTGTTCATGGTTCACACCAAGACCGTGAGCGCCGTGGCGGGAGCCGAAGGACCGAGCAGCCCGATGATGCAGCACGCGCCGATGAACACGATGGTGGCCATACTTTCCGCCGCCATTGGCGCGCTCTACGTGCAGGTTCTGTCCCTTCTGCTGATCCTTTTTGTCTACCACGTGGCCTTTACGCCGGTGGAGATCGAGCAACCGATCGCCGCCTTCGGCATGGTCCTGTTGGCCTGGATCTGCGGTGTCGCCGTGGGTCTGATCTTTCTTGTGCTGAAGCCTTGGGCCCCCAGCATGGTCAGCATCCTGACGATGATCTATCAGCGCGCCAACATGATTGCATCGGGCAAGATGTTCCTGGCCAACACCTTGCCGAGCTTCATGTTGGCGATGTTCGACTGGAATCCGCTGTTTCACTGTATCGATCAGTCGCGCGGTTTTGTGTTCATCAACTACAACCCGCATTTCAGTTCCTGGCAATATGCCGGATGGGTCGCGCTGGTGCTGATGGTGATTGGCTTGATGGGTGAGTTCTATACCCGCCACCGGGTCTCGATCAGCTGGAGCGCGCGGCGCTAGGCCATCAGCCCAGGATCTGTGCGCTCTGGTGGCTCAGGTCACCACGCGCAAGGTCAGGTTGATCCGCCCACCCTTGGGCAGCAGCCGCGACGACTTGAACCGGATCCGGTCGACGCCGTGATAGGTCAGCCGCGCTTCTCCCCCCATCACCACCACATCGCCGGAATTCAGCCAGACCGACTCGGTCTTGCCGCCCCGGGTCTGGTTGCCGATGCGGAACAGCCCGTCATCGCCAAGGGAAACGGACACAACCGGATAGGAAAAATCGGCCTCGTCCTTGTCCTGGTGCAGGCCCATCCGCGCGCCCTCGCCGTAATAGTTCAACAGGCAACATTCCGGCTCACGGTCCAGGCCGGTCAGATCCCGCCAGATCGTCAAAACCTCTTCGGGAATCGCGGGCCAGTGCCGCCCCGTAGGATGGGCGTCGGCGTAGCGATACCCTGCTTCATCAGCGTACCAGCCGAACTGCCCGGCCGAGGTCATCCGCACCGACATCTGCTTGCCGCCGCGCAGCTGCGGTGAAAACAGCGGCGCCGCCTTCAACACCGGCCGCAAGGCCTCGATCAGGGCGACCTGCCGGTCCAGTCCCAGGTATCCCTTGTGGATATCAAATCCGCGCACGCGCAGCAGCGTCATCGCACTTCACCCATTCTTAACCATAGCCCCTGCAAAAAAGCGCATTGATTCACGCTTTGGCGCGTCTCTCTGCGCTTGCAGGGGCATTTTCTGCTCCCTATATACGCCGGGACGCGGCAAGGTGCAGACCTAACCGCAACTTCAATCGGGGCCGGGATGCCGCAACGGGTTCAGGCCTCGGGTAATCGCCTTGAGTAGTAATAAGGGATCGAAAAATGAGCAAAGTTATCGGCATCGACCTGGGTACCACCAACTCCTGCGTGGCCATCATGGACGGTTCGCAGCCCCGCGTGATCGAAAACGCCGAGGGCGCCCGCACCACCCCGTCGATCGTTGCCTTCACTGAAGACGAGCGCCTGGTCGGCCAGCCCGCCAAGCGTCAGGCCGTCACCAACCCCAACAACACAATCTTTGGCGTCAAGCGCCTGATCGGCCGCCGGTTCGACGATGCGGCCGTCGCCAAGGACAAGAAGATGGTGCCCTATTCCATCGTCGATGGTGGCAACGGAGACGCCTGGGTTGAAGCCCGTGGTGAGAAATACTCCCCGTCGCAAATCTCCGCCTTCACCCTCGGCAAGATGAAGGAAACCGCGGAATCCTACCTGGGCGAGGAAGTCACCCAGGCCGTGATCACCGTGCCTGCCTACTTCAACGACGCCCAACGTCAGGCCACCAAGGACGCCGGCAAGATCGCGGGCCTCGAAGTGCTGCGCATCATCAACGAGCCGACCGCGGCTGCGTTGGCCTATGGTCTCGACAAGGAAGACACCCAGACCATCGCGGTCTATGACCTCGGCGGCGGTACCTTCGACGTGACCATCCTGGAAATCGACGACGGCCTGTTCGAAGTGAAGTCGACCAACGGCGACACCTTCCTGGGTGGCGAAGACTTCGACATGCGCATCGTCAACTACCTGGCGGATGAGTTCAAAAAGGAAAACGGCGTCGATCTGTCCAAGGACAAGATGGCCCTGCAGCGCCTGAAAGAGGCCGCTGAGAAAGCCAAGATCGAACTGTCCTCGACCTCGCAGACCGAGATCAACCAGCCGTTCATCTCGATGGACCCGTCCTCGGGCCAGCCGCTGCACCTGGTGATGAAGCTGACCCGCGCCAAGCTGGAAAGCCTGGTCTCCGACCTGATCAAGCGTTCGATGGATCCGTGCAAGGCGGCCCTGAAGGACGCAGGCCTGTCCGCCTCCGACGTGGATGAGGTGGTTCTGGTCGGCGGTATGACCCGCATGCCGAAGGTCATCGAAGAGGTGACCAAGTTCTTCGGCAAGGAGCCGCACAAGGGTGTGAACCCGGATGAAGTGGTTGCCATGGGCGCCGCCATCCAGGCCGGTGTTCTGCAGGGCGACGTCAAGGACGTGGTGCTGCTCGACGTGACCCCGCTGTCGCTGGGTATCGAGACCCTGGGCGGTGTCTTCACCCGCCTGATCGACCGCAACACCACCATTCCGACCAAGAAGAGCCAGGTATTCTCGACCGCGGAAGACAACCAGAACGCCGTGACCATCCGCGTGTTCCAGGGTGAGCGCGAAATGGCTGCCGACAACAAGATGCTCGGCCAGTTCAACCTGGAAGACATCCCGCCGGCGCCGCGCGGCATGCCGCAGATCGAGGTGACCTTCGACATCGACGCCAACGGCATCGTTTCGGTATCCGCCAAGGACAAGGGCACCGGCAAGGAGCAGAAGATCACCATCCAGGCCTCGGGCGGTCTGTCCGACGAGGACATCGAAAAGATGGTCAAGGAAGCCGAGGAAAACGCCGAGGCCGACAAGGAACGTCGCGAGCTGATCGAAGCCAAGAACCAGGCCGAATCGCTGATCCACTCCACCGAGAAGTCGGTCGAGGAGCATGGCGACAAGGTCGATCCGTCCACCATCGAGGTGATCGAGCTGGCTGTTGCCGCGCTGAAGGACGATCTGGAAAACGAGAAATCGACCGCCGAGAAGATCAAATCCGGCATCCAGAACGTCACCGAAGCCGCCATGAAGCTGGGCGAAGCAATCTACAAGGCTCAGGCCGAGGAAGCGGGTGGCGACGACGAGCCCGCAGCTGCTGACGCCTCCACTGGTCCGGCCGACGACGACATCGTTGACGCGGAATTCGAAGACCTGGACAACGACAAGCGCTAACGGCTGACACGCAGGCCATAGCGGGCCGGTCCGGACACCGGGCCGGCCCATTTTCGTTGAGGCAGATGGGGATATCCGATGTCAAAACGCGACTATTACGACATTCTGGGTGTCGCCAAAGGCGCCACCGCAGAAGAAATCAAAAAGGGCTTTCGCAAGAAGGCCAAGGAACTGCATCCCGACCGGAACAAGGATAATCCGGACGCCGAAGCGCAGTTCAAGGAGGCCAACGAGGCCTATGACGTCCTGAAGGACCCCGAGAAGAAAGCTGCATACGACCGGTTTGGCCATGCGGCCTTTGAAAACGGGACGGGCGGCGGTCAACGTGGTGGCCATGGTCAGGGTTTCGGAGGCGGCGACTTCTCCTCGGCCTTCTCCGATGTCTTCGACGACCTGTTCGGCGACTTCATGGGGGGCCAGCGCGGCGGTGCCGGACGGCAACGAGCCTCGCGCGGGGCGGACTTGCGCTACAACCTGCGGGTCTCGCTGGAGGATGCCTTCAGCGGTCTCCACAAGACCATCAAGGTTCCCACCTCGGTATCCTGTAATGCCTGCGAGGGCACCGGTGCCGAAGGTGGTGTGGAACCGACCACATGCCCGACCTGTTCCGGCATGGGCAAGGTGCGGGCCCAGCAGGGCTTCTTTACCGTGGAACGCACCTGTCCGACATGTTCGGGCCTCGGGCAGATCATCAAGAACCCGTGCAAGGTCTGCCATGGCCACGGCCGGGTCGAGAAGGACCGTTCGCTGTCCGTCAACATCCCCGCAGGCGTGGAAACCGGCACCCGCATCCGGCTTGCCGGCGAAGGCGAAGCCGGGCTGCGCGGTGGTCCTCCGGGCGACCTCTATATCTTTGTCGAGGTCACTCCGCATGCCTTGTTCGAGCGCGATGGCAACAACCTGTATTGCCGGGTCCCGGTGAGCATGGCCAAGGCCGCGCTTGGCGGCTCCATCGAAGTGCCGACCATTGATGGCGGCCGCGGCAGGGTTCAGATCCCGGAAGGCAGCCAGTCCGGTCGCCAGATGCGTCTGCGCGGCAAGGGCATGCCTGCACTCCGTGGCGGCGCCACCGGGGACATGTTCATCGAACTGGCGGTGGAAACACCGGTGAACCTCACCGCGCGGCAGAAAGAGCTGTTGCGCGAGTTCGAGGACATCTCCGAAGACGCCACCAACCCGGAATCCCGCAGCTTCTTCTCTTCGGTGAAGAGCTTCTGGGATGGCATGAAGGGCTGACATCGCCAGCCGGTCCAAGACAGCAACGACGACTGAAAGCGCCCCACTCGGGGCGCTTTTTCATTGCTGCTCAAAGTTGCGGACCCGACCCCACTCTCGCGCGTTAACATTTTGTAAACCATGTCGGCGTCACCATGGCGCATGAAACAGGATTCGGTATTCCAAGATGTCTCGCTGCCGCTGTTTTCCAGCAGTGACGAAGCGCCGCCGGAACCGCTCACAGCCGGGCGATTGCCCTCCTACATCAAGGATCACCGCGCCCGTCTGCGTGAACGTTTTCGCGCGGGTGGCGCCGCTGCGATGCCGGACTACGAACTGCTCGAACTGCTGCTGTTTCGCTCGATCCCGCGCCGGGATGTGAAGCCTCTGGCGCGGCTTCTGCTGGAGACCTTCGGGGATTTCAACCGCGTGGTGACGGCCTCACCCCAGCGCCTGGCGGCCGTAAAAGGGGTTGGCGAGGCTGTGATCACCGATCTCAAGGTCCTGGAAGCCGCCGCCCACCGCATGGCCCGGGCCAAGGTGATGCAGCGGCAAGTCATTTCCAGCTGGGACGCGCTGCTCGACTATTGCCACACCACCATGGCGCACCGCGAAACCGAGCAATTTCGCATTCTGTTTCTGGATCGCAAAAACGTCCTGATCGCCGACGAGGAACAGGCCCGCGGCACTGTCGACCACGTACCCGTCTATCCAAGAGAAGTTGCCAAACGCGCGCTGGAACTGAATGCCAGCGCGATGATCCTGGTCCATAATCACCCTTCAGGTGACCCGACACCGTCGGACAGCGACATCGCGATGACCGACCAGATCCGGGCCGCCCTGACGGCGTTGGGCATCGCCCTGCACGATCACCTCATCATCGGCAAATCCGCCGAGCTCAGCTTTCGCGCGCAAGGCTATCTGTAGGGCCGGACGGGCGGTTCACTTCAGCCAGACCTCGACGCGGCGATTGATCTGGCGCCCCCAGTCACTGTCGTCACAGGCCATCGGCAAGGCTTCACCGAACCCTTCGGCACGCAGTTCCACCCGGCTGAAATCGGCGGTCTCTGCCGCTTCCACAACGGCATCCCGCACCGCCTCGGCCCGCTTCAACGCAATTTTCCGATTTTCCTCCGCCCCGCCTACGCCGTCGGAGAAGCCGGCAAAGACCAGCTGCCTGGCGTCATATTCTCCAGCTTCCAGCGCACGGGCCAAATGTTCGATATTGCTGCGGGACTGGGCATCGGGACGCGCGGAGCCAGGCTCGAACCGGAAGGAGACGGTCAGCCGCCGCATCTCCCGCAACGTGCCGACCAGCCGTTGCAGTTCAGCCAGCCCTTCCGCGCCCTCAGCCGCCTGCACCGCATTGGCCAGTCGGCTGCCCTGCTGGCTCACCGAAATCCGCTCCGGCGCCTGATCCACGAAACCCGCGCGGCGAATCACCGCTTGCGCGGCAGGCCCCCGCACGTAGGAGAGGAAATCGCGCGCCACTTTCGGCAGCCGCCGCGCCGGAAGATACAGGAACATGGGAACCGTCAGCGGGTAATCCTCGGTCTTTACCGCACGGCGACTAGCCTGCAGCGAAAACCCGCAAGGGCCGCTCAGCGCCAGCATTCGCGATGTGCCTCTCTCGGCGTAACTGGAAATGCCGATGGCGAAGGGATCGACCAGAACGCGCTGAACCAATGTCCTGCTGCGATCATGCCGTTGAACGCGGTCCGAGACCGCCGCACCGGCCGGAGCCATCAGCCGGTCTTCGACGGCCTGCGCCAAACCGGATTCAGCGACCGGCATATGCACTGAAATCGGCGCATCCGGCCCGCCCAGGCTCTTCCAGTTGGTGATCTCGCCAGAGAGCACGGCGGCCAGCTTTGGCACGGAAATATGCTGAACCGGATTGCCGGGCGATACGACCGGAACAAAGGCGTCCAGAGCCAGAACCCGGCTGCGCCCCGGTTGGGTCAGGTCGCCAAGCCCGGCTGCCTGCGCGGCCTGCTGCTCATGCGGGCGGATCTCGCGCAGGGCCATTGCCACGTCGGCTTCATCCGCAATCAGAGCGTCAAACCCCGCGTCGGTGTTGCTCACCACGAAGGTAAACCGGGCCGCCGGATTCCGGCCGCGCAGCAGAACCTGGCTGAAATTCCCGTCAGGCAAGGTCTCTCGGCGCGTCTGATAGCCGTTTCGCAATGCAAAACCCTCAACCAGCGCAGGTAGCAACACCTCCGACATGGTGGCGGAACCCGCCAGGGTGATCTCGGCGACAAAACCCGACAGGCTGGGGCAGCCCGGCCCGTCGCAAGTCACGCCGGACCCATCGACCGTCAGTTCCCCGAACTGCGTCTCAACCCGGTAGAATTCACCGTCAAAGCCAAGCAGCGTGCCAGTGATTTCAACCGCGCCATCTGGCGAAGAAAGGGTGACGTCCTCGGCGGCGACACCGCGCGCCAGAGCCGCCAGAAAAAGTGCGGCGCAAACGGCCGCACGGAAAAAGGTCATGTGGATACCTGAAGTTACCGCAAATCAGTTGGAGGCGATTTTCAGGTCTTCCACCAGATTATTCAACACCAGAAAGCTTCCCTCTGCCGAGCAATCGGGCATTGCCATCACCAGGTCGCGGCTGCTGAGCCGCCCATCCCGCAGTTGCAACGCCTGGGCGGCAATGTCGCGCCCGCAATTGATGCCGGTAACCTCCGCCTCCGCCGTCATGGTCACGGTCCCCGCGCGATCCGAAGCCGCCCGAGGCAGGCTGTAGATCTCGGCAATGCGCGGTGCCAGCAGGCTGTCATCACCCAGCCGCATCAGGTGGCCCAATGCGGCCCCGGGCTCTGCGCCGTGCCACAGATGGCCTGCGCTACCATAGGCAGCGCCAAACTCGCGCGCGTGGATTTCAAAGCCGCTGTTGCCGATCCACTGCAGAACAACCCTGTCGACACGGTCCAGATCATCCACTTGGGCAACCGCGACGGCACCAAGACCGGACCCCGCTTCCGCAATGAACACAGCCGTTTCTGCAAGGGCCGGGACCGACGACTGGAAACGGCCGGTGTCGTCCAGCCGGGCCGAGAAACTGATGCCGCTGTGATGGATCGTCACCCGTTCACCGGCCTGGCAAGGCGCAGAGACCGTCAGCTCGACCATGGCCATGGGTGCCGCATCCGCATCCGCCACCATGGCGCACCGCGCTGCGGGCTCTTCCTCTGTCGTCCAAGGTTCCGCGGTCGGTTCAGCCGGTGCGGAGGTCAGCGTAATGTTCTCGATTTCGAGGCGAGTGGGGCCCGGCTCACCCGGCAGTTCCACTGCTGCGCTGATGACCGGAAAGGTCGTGTCCCGCTCCTGCTGGCCGACCTCGGGAGCTTGCACCGAAAACTGCATGTAGGCACCAATGCTCAGCGCGCATGCCAGCGTAAAAGCGGATGTCCGGATCACCTTTTTAGGCAGCATGGGGTCCTCCTGTACCACAGTGGTAAAGGAAGCCTGTCAGAAAATATCGGCCAGTTTGTGGCGGATTACAGGAGGGTTTCCGGCAAATGCGTCAATCTCGCCACTTTTGTTGCGCCCCTGGAAACAAGGGGGAGCGAGGGTGGCGCAGCCGGAGGGTGCGGACCGCCGTTGGGCGGGATTGGCGGCGGGCGGTGTCAGACCGCGCCGCCGCCGCAGGACAGTTTCGTCAGGCCAGCTTCCCGTGGCAATGCTTGAACTTCTTGCCCGAACCGCAGGGGCATTTGTCATTCCGGGACGGGTTGCCCCAGGTCGAAGGATCATCCTCGACAAAGCCGGGAGCAGGCGCTTCCGCCGGTTCTGCAGCGGTGCGCGCGGCACCACTTTGGGCCGCGGCCTGTTGCATGGCAGCCTGCCGCGCCGCCATTTCCATCAACATCTGCTGCTGCTCTTCCTCGGTCATCGGGCGCACGCGGCTCAGCTGCTGGGTGACCTCTTCGCGCAGGGAATCGAGCATGGTTTCGAACAGCTGGAAGCTTTCGTTCTTGTACTCGTTCAGCGGGTCGCGCTGCGCGTAACCGCGGAAGCCCACGACCGAGCGCAGGTGCTCGAGCGTCAGCAGGTGTTCGCGCCACTTCTTGTCGATGGTCTGCAGCAGCACCTGTTTTTCGATGTTGCGCATGTTTTCCGGACCAAAGGCCTCGGCCTTCTCGGCCATCAGCTTGTCGGATGCTTCGACCAGACGCTCGCGGATCTGCTCGTCGTCGACACCTTCCTCGGCCGCCCATTCAGCGACGGGCGCATCGATGCCGAGCATCTCGCGCACCTGCTGTTGCAGCCCTTCCACATCCCACTGGTCGGCGTAGGTCTTGGGCGGCATGTGGACGTCGAGCAGATCGTCGATCACCTCGTGGCGCATGTCGTCGACGATCTCCGACAGATCCTCGGCGGCCATGATCTCACGACGCTGATTGAAGATCACCTTGCGCTGATCATTCATCACGTCGTCGAACTTCAGCACGTTCTTGCGCATGTCGAAGTTGCGACCCTCGACCTTGGCCTGGGCGCGTTCCAGCGACTTGTTGACCCAAGGGTGGATGATCGCCTCGCCTTCCTTCATGCCCAGCGACGACAACAGCTTGTCGAGCCGTTCAGAGCCAAAGATGCGCATCAGGTCATCTTCGAGGCTGAGGTAGAAGCGGGTGCGGCCCGGGTCGCCCTGGCGGCCGGAACGGCCGCGCAGCTGGTTGTCGATACGGCGGCTCTCATGGCGTTCCGACGCCATCACGAACAGACCGCCCGCATCCAGAACCTTCTGCTTTTCTTCGGCGTGCTTGGCTTCCTCGGCCGCGCGCAGCTCGGCCGGATCCGCGTCCGGGTTGGCGGCCAGCGCTTCCAGGACCTTCATCTCGACGTTCCCGCCCAGCTGAATGTCGGTGCCGCGACCGGCCATGTTGGTCGCGATGGTCACCGCGCCCAGGCGCCCTGCTTCGGCAACGATCTGCGCCTCCTGCTCGTGATGGCGGGCGTTCAGCACGTTATGCGGAATGCCCTCCTTCTCCAGCATCTGGCTCAGCAGTTCGGATTTCTCGATCGAGGTCGTGCCCAGCAGCACCGGCTGGCCCTTCTCATGCGCCTTCTTGGCCTCGGCAATCATCGCCTCGTACTTTTCGCGCGCGGTGCGGTAGACCTGATCGTCCTCGTCGATCCGGGCAATCGGCCGGTTGGTCGGCACTTCGACCACGCCCAGCCCGTAGATTTCCTGGAATTCCTCAGCCTCGGTCATCGCCGTGCCGGTCATGCCCGACAGCTTGTCATAGAGGCGGAAGTAGTTCTGGAAGGTCACCGAGGCCAGAGTGGTGTTCTCGGGCTGGATCTGAACCTCTTCCTTGGCTTCGATTGCCTGGTGCAACCCTTCCGACAGGCGGCGGCCCGGCATCATGCGGCCGGTGAATTCATCGATCAGCACCACTTCGCCATCGCGCACGATGTAATCCTTGTCGCGCTGGAACAGCTTGTGCGCCCGCAGCGCCTGGTTCACGTGGTGAACGACGGTGGTGCTTTCCGGATCATACAGCGACGCGCCCTCCTCCAGCAGCCCATGGTCTCGCAAGGTCTGCTCGAGGTATTCGTTGCCTTCTTCGGTGAAGGTCACGCCGCGCGTCTTTTCATCGATCTCGTAGTGTTCTTCCGACAGCAGCGGAATCACCTTGTCGATGGTGGAATAGAGCTCCGAGCGGTCCTCGGCCGGGCCGGAGATAATCAGCGGGGTGCGGGCCTCGTCGATCAGGATCGAGTCGACTTCGTCAACGATCGCGAAATTGTGCTGCTTCTGGAACACCTGGTCCAGCGACGGCTTCATGTTGTCGCGCAGATAGTCAAAGCCCAGCTCGTTGTTGGTGGCATAGGTGACATCGCTGTTATAGGCGGCCATCTTCTCGGCGTCCGGCTGACCCGACCAGATCACGCCGGTGGTCATGCCAAGCTGGGCAAAGACCTTGCCCATCCACTCGCTGTCCCGCTTGGCGAGATACTCGTTGACGGTAACGACGTGCACGCCCTTGCCGGTCAACGCGTTCAGATAGGCCGGGAAGGTTGCGACCAGGGTCTTGCCCTCACCGGTCTTCATCTCGGAGATGTTACCCTGATGCAGGAACACCCCGCCCAGCAGCTGGGTGTCAAAGGCACGCAGGCCCAACGCCCGCTTGGCAGCCTCGCGCACGTTGGCAAACGCCTCCGGCAGCAGGGCATCGAGGCTTTCGCCCCCCAGCGCGCGCTTGCGCAGCTCTTCGGTCTTGGCGATCAAGCCCTCGTCGGTGAGTTTCGAGAACTCCTCCTCCAGCGCGTTGATTTTGGCAATCAGCGGCCGTGTCGCCTTGACTTTGCGGTCGTTCGGCGTGCCGAAAACCTTTTTGGCGATTGTTCCGAAACCCAGCATTTTTTCTCCAGCGATCCTATGTCCGGCCTTTGCATCCGGCAGGCTTGCCGCCCGTGTCCGCAACCCATAAACAATGGTGGAAAGACGGTCCTGCCGATGGCCTCAAAGCGATGTAAGCGGCAGGGTATAGAGTGTCAACGCCGCGCCCCGCTGCGGCCAAGGAATAGGATGAATTCAATGCGCAAAGGTCTCACTTTTCTGCGGGGCATGACGCTGGCCGCCTTCGTGGCGCTCCCCCTGCCCGCACTTGCGGAACCGCATGCGAATACCGTGGTGGCAAGCGTCAACGGCGAAGACATCACCATTGGCCATATGGTCATGGCCCGCGAAAACCTGCCGACCCAGTACAAGCAACTGCCCGATGACGTGTTGTATAACGCCATCCTTGACCAGCTGGTGCAGCAGACCGCGCTGAAGCAGCAATTGCATGGCGCCGTGCCGAAATACGTGCAGCTGTCGCTCGACAACGAAGAGCGCGCGATGCTGGCCGCCGACGTCATCCAGATGATCATGGAAAAGGCCGTCACCGACGACAAGCTCCGCGCCGCCTATGACGCCAAGTATGCGACCGGCGACGGGGGTGACGAATTCCACGCGGCCCATATCCTTGTCGAAAGCGAAGAAGACGCCATTGACGTCAAGAAAGAGCTGGATGCCGGCGCCGACTTCGCCACACTTGCCAAGGAGCGCTCCACCGGGCCGACCGGGCCGAACGGCGGCGACCTGGGCTGGTTCACCACCGGACGCATGGTACCCGAGTTCGAAGAGGCCGTGCTGGCGCTGAAGTCTGGCGAGGTCTCCGACCCGGTGAAAACGCAGTTCGGCTGGCACGTGATCCTGCTGCACGATCGCCGCAAGACCGAAGCCCCCGAATTCGAGGAGGTGCGCGGGCAGCTGGCGGATGAACTGAGCCAGGCCGCCGTGGAAGACCGCGTGAACGAGCTGACCGCCGCGGCCGAGATCGACCGCCCCGAGATCGACGATCTCGACCCCGCGATCCTCAAGGATCTGAGCCTGATTAGGAACTGATGATGGCAAAAAACCTTCCCGTTTCACCGCTGGCCCCGGCCAGTTTCCCCGACCTTCCCAAGATCGAGGGCGTGCGCTTTGCCACGGCCGCGGCTGGGGTCAAATACCAGGGCCGCACCGATGTGATGCTGGCGGTGATGGATCCGGGCACCTCGGTGGCCGGGGTCTTCACACGCTCCAAGACCCGCTCGGCGCCTGTACTGGATTGCCAGGAGAAACTTGGCGGCGACGCCAGCGCCGGTGCCGCCATCCTGGTGAACTCCGGAAATTCCAACGCCTTTACCGGGCACTACGGGCAAACTTCCGTGGCAGAAATCACCGCTGCGGTCGCCGATGCCACGGGGCTCCCGGCCGAGCGTGTCTTTACCGCCTCGACCGGCGTCATCGGCGAACCCTTGCCGCATGACCGCATCATTGCAAAGATCTCCGAACTTACTGCCGGGCTGGATCCGACGGCACTCGAAGCGGCCGCCAAGGCGATCATGACCACGGACACCTTTGCCAAGGGGGCCAGCGCCACGGTGGAGATCGACGGCAAGACCGTGAAGATCGCGGGTATCGCCAAGGGCTCGGGCATGATTGCGCCGGACATGGCGACGATGCTGGTCTACATCTTCACCGACGCACGCGTCGAGCAGGCAGCCCTTCAGGCGCTGCTCAGCGAGATTTGCGATCGCAGCTTCAACTGCATCACCGTCGACAGCGACACCTCGACCTCGGACAGCCTCATGCTCTGCGCAACCGGCGCGTCGGGGGTGGATGCCACCGGCAATGCCGCCTTTGCCCAGGCGTTGGAAACGGTCATGCTGGACCTCGCCCATCAGGTCGTACGTGATGGCGAAGGCGCGACCAAGTTCGTCGAGATCCAGATCACCGGCGCTGCAACTGACCAGGACGCCAAGGTGCACGGCATGGCGATTGCCAACTCCCCGCTCGTCAAGACGGCCATTGCAGGCGAAGACCCCAACTGGGGGCGGGTGGTGATGGCGATCGGAAAATCCGGCGCCGCAGCGGACAGGGATCTGCTGTCGATTTCCTTCGGCGACGTTCTGGTGGCAGAGAAAGGCTGGGTCTCGCCCAACTATCGGGAAGAACTAGGCGCCGCCGAAATGAAGAAGGAAGAGATCACCATCAAGGTCGATCTCGGCCTTGGTACCGGCACGGCGACCGTCTGGACCTGTGATCTGACCCATCAGTACATCTCCATCAATGCAGACTACCGGTCATGAAGACGGTTCTGGTTTCCGCGGTCGCGCTGATCGACCCTGACGGGCGTGTGCTTCTGGCACAGCGCCCCGAAGGGAAATCCATGGCCGGACTTTGGGAGTTTCCGGGTGGCAAGATCGAGCCCGGCGAAACGCCCGAAGCCGCGCTGGTGCGGGAATTGCAGGAGGAGCTGGGGATTGACACCTGGGCGTCCTGCCTTGCACCGCTCACCTTTGCCAGCCACTCCTACGAGACATTTCACCTGCTGATGCCGCTGTTTGCCTGCCGAAAATGGGAGGGCATCCCGCAGGCCAAGGAAGGCCAGACACTGAAATGGGTGCGGCCGCAGGATCTGCGCGATTACCCGATGCCGCCCGCCGACATCCCGCTGATCCCGATACTGCGGGATTGGCTATAAGATCCCGTTGGTGCCATGGGCGGATGATAAAACGCTTCTGATCTGGCACCAATGGCATCAACTCGACGGCTATGAACCAATTATTAACCAATTTGTCCGAAATTTGACCGTAGAGCAGACGAGGACAAAGAGGCAGATCTAACCGCAGCGACCTTGATCCGGGAACAATTCAAGGCTCTGCGGAGTTTCATACAGGCATCCCTCTTACGCGGGATCACAGGGTGCGGGCCGCATGTGGCACACGGTTACGACGCACCCTTCGCCTGAGCCGCCACTCACGCTTCCCAGGCAAGAAGGGCAGCCCACCGGGGCTGCCCTTTTTTCGTGTCACGTCTCAATTCCTGACTGCATGGCATGCCCAACAGCCAGTGCGATTTCAAAGACCGCCAGAGGCCAGAACCCTTGTTACCCTAGCCTTACGAGAAACGAAAAAGCCCCGGCAGGACCTGCCGGGGCTTCAAACTTTCGCTCGCGGAGAGAGATCAATCCAGCGTGCGGGTCACTTCTTCGCGCTCGAAGATCTCGATCACGTCATTGGGGCGAATATCGTCGTAGTTCTCGAACGCCATACCGCATTCCTGACCCGACTGAACCTCTGCCACCTCGTCCTTGAAACGCTTCAGGGTCTTCAGCGTGCCTTCGTGGATGACCACGTTGTCACGCAGCAGACGCACGCCGGCCGAGCGGCGAGCAACGCCTTCGGTGACCAGACAGCCGGCAACTTTGCCAACGCCGGTGACCTTGAAGACTTCCTTGATCTGCGCGTAGCCGATGAAGTTCTCGCGGATCTCCGCCGACAACAGGCCCGAAGCCGCCGCTTTCACGTCATCCACCAGGTCATAGATCACCGAGTAATAACGGATCTCCACGCCCTTCTGGTTGGCGGTGTTGCGCGCCGACGCGTTGGCACGGACATTGAAGCCCATGATGGGTGCGCCCGAGGCTTCGGCAAGGCCGACATCGGTTTCGGTGATGGCACCAACGCCCGAATGCAGCACCCGGACACGCACCTCGTCGTTGCCGATCTTCTCCATCGCCTGAACGATGGCTTCGGCGGAACCCTGCACGTCAGCCTTGACCAGGATCGGCAGCTCGGAGACGTTTTCGTCTTCCTTCGCCTTGGCCATCAGCTGTTCCAGCGTGGTCGCAGCACCGGCAGCGGCGCGTTTGTCCTTGGCGGCCTGCTCGCGGTATTCCGCGATCTCGCGGGCCTGGGCCTCGGTCTCGGTCACGTTCAGAACGTCACCGGCTTCCGGCGTGCCGTTCAGGCCGAGAACCTCGACCGGAACCGACGGGCCAGCTTCCTGCACGCGCTCACCCTTGTCGTTGATCAGCGCACGGACCTTACCGTACTGCTCACCCACAACAAAGATGTCGCCCTGGCGCAGCGTACCTTTCTGAACCAGAACGGTTGCCACGGGGCCGCGGCCCACATCCAGCTGCGCCTCGATCACGGCGCCTTGGGCGGCGCGGTCGGGGTTGGCTTTCAGTTCCAGAATTTCCGCTTGCAGCGCAATGGCTTCCAGCAGGTCGTCCAGACCCTGGCCGGTGACTGCGGAGACTTCGACATCCTGAACATCGCCGGACATCGCTTCCACGACCACCTCGTGCTGCAGCAGTTCGGCCCGTACCTTGTTGGGGTCGGCCGCCGGTTTGTCGATCTTGTTGATCGCAACGATCATCGGCACACCAGCCGCCTTGGCGTGGTTGATGGCTTCGACCGTCTGCGGCATGACCGAATCATCCGCCGCAACAACCAGCACCACGATGTCCGTCACCTGCGCACCGCGCGAACGCATCGAGGTAAAGGCCGCGTGGCCCGGTGTATCGAGGAAGCTGAGCGTCACGCCGTCATCGGTCTGCACCTGATAGGCGCCGATGTGCTGGGTGATGCCGCCGGCTTCACCCGCCACGACCTTGGCGTCGCGGATCGCGTCGAGCAGCGAGGTCTTGCCGTGGTCAACGTGGCCCATGATGGTGATGACCGGCGGACGCGGAACCATGTCCTCGTCCTTGTCTTCCACATCCGAAATCACGTCTTCGACGTCGGCGTCGGAAACCCGCACCACGTTGTGGCCGAATTCCTGGATGATCAGCTCGGCGGTGTCGGCGTCGATGGTCTGGTTCTGCGTGACCATCATGCCCATTTTCATGAGCTCCTTGACCACGTCGGCCACGCGTTCCGCCATCCGGTTCGCCAGCTCGGAGACCACGATGGCCTCGGGCAGCTGGACGTCGCGGATAACCTTTTCACGCTCGACCGAGCCACCCATCGCCTTTTGACGGGCGCGTTCCTGCTTGCGCTTCATCGCCGCAACAGAGCGGTGGCGTCCACCTTCGCCGCCAGTGGCCTGGCTGAGTGTCAGCTTGCCGGAACGACGGTTGTCATCGCGACCCTTGCCACGGGCAGGGCGTTGCTCACGGTCACGGTCAGCTTTACGCGGGGTGGAGGACGGCGCAGGCTTGCTCGGCGCGGGGCGCTCAGCCTTGGGCGCAGCAGCCGGGGCCGCAGCGGCACGCTTGGCGGCTTCCTCTTCCTCGCGACGCTTGCGCTCTTCTTCCTCGGCCTTTTGACGGGCGCGTTCTTCAGCTTCCCGCTGTTCACGCTCCTTGGCTTCCGCTTCGGCGCGGCGGCGCTCACGCTCTTCGGCGCGGGCCTTTTCCTCGGCTTCGCGCTGCGCGGCTTCCTCGGCTTCGCGGGCCTTGGCGGCCTGAAGGGCTTTCAGGCGGCGTTCCATCTCTGCGTCGCTGATGCCGGCAGGCCGACGCCCTCCGGAGCCGGCAGGCACGGCACCGCTGCCGCCCTTGGCCGCACCCGGCTTGGGAACCACGACGCGTTTGCGCTTGGTTTCCACCACGACATTCTTGGTCCGTCCATGGCTGAAACTCTGTTTCACGTTCCCCGGACGGGAACTCCCACGCAGACCCAGTGTCTTTTTGCCGTCACTATCGCTCATAAAGCTACTTATCCTTCCGTGCGGCCCTTGCCGCCCACCATTTCGCGCAAACCTTGCAATCGCTGCGCCTCATCTACAACACGTTTGCTGAGTCCGCCAGAGGCGAGGGCTGCATGTATCACAGTTTGGCGCCCAAATGCCATTCCCAGCTCGTCCGCCGTGAGGCAGCCGATGAATTTACCCTTGTAAGGGGTGCTCAGCTTCGACTTTCCGCGCCCGGAGCCGTCCGAAGCCTGGATTAGAACCCGGGCCTCCTCCTTGGACAGCCAATCCTTGACCTTTTCATAGCCAGCGACCGCGTCGCCGGACTTGCGGGCCAGGCTCAGGAGTTCGACCAGGCGCCGCACGATCTGCCGCTCGACCTCCTGCTCCAGGTTTTCAGGTACCTGGACCTGCGCCTTGAAACCGCGGGCAAACAGTTTCTTCTTCACCGCGGCAGACAAGGCCGCGCGGCAGGAGGAGACATACACACCGCGGCCCGGCAGTTTGCCCAGGACGTCCGGCACGACCTGCCCGTCAGGGCCCATCACAAAACGGATGAGACCCTGCTTGGGTTCCGTCTCTCCGGTCGCGATGCATTTGCGTTCGCTTCCTTCGGACCGGTCTTTCTGTGCGCCACCGCGTGTCATTCAGTACTCCCGTACGAAACCCGATCAGGCTTCGCCTTCCTCTTCGCCAGTTTCGCCGTCTTCGCTCTCGGCTTCGGCTTCCAGCTCTGCCGGATCGACCCAGCCCAGCGCGATACGGGCGGTCATCACCAGATCCTGAGCTTCTTCCAGCGTCATGCCGAAGGGCTCGAGGATACCGTCATCCTTGACCCGCTCACCGCCATTGTTGGTCCAACCACCGGCCAGTTCCCAATCGGCGCAGGTGGCGAAATCTTCCAGCGTCTTGACGTCGTCCTTGGCCAGGGCCTCGACCATCTGCGGGGTCAGCCCCTCGAACTGGATCAGGCTCTCTTCTGCGCCCAGCTCCCGAGCGGCATCCAGGGCAGCCTTGGCCTGCGCTTCGAGGTAGTCGCGGGCCCGGGCCTGCAGCTCCTCGGCGGTTCCTTCGTCGACACCGTCAATGACGAGAAGCTCGTCCAGCTCGACATAGGCCACTTCCTCGAGGTTGGTAAAGCCCTCGGAGACCAGCAGCTGGGCGAAGAACTCGTCCAGATCCAGGGTCTCGATGAACAGCTTGGTGCGGGCCTCGAATTCCTTCTGGCGGCGGGCCGACTCTTCTTCCTCGGTCATGATGTCGATATCGAGACCGGTCAGCTGCGACGCCAGGCGCACGTTCTGGCCGCGGCGGCCGATGGCGAGCGACAGCTGCTCTTCCGGCACCACAACTTCGATCTTGCCGGCTTCCTCGTCCAGCACCACCTTGGTCACCTCGGCGGGCTGCAGCGCGTTCACCAGGAAGGTCGGCTGATCCTCGTTCCACGGGATGATGTCGATCTTCTCGCCCTGCAGCTCGTTCACCACGGCCTGCACGCGGGAGCCGCGCATACCGACACAGGCGCCGACCGGGTCGATCGAGCCGTCATAGGAAATCACGGCGATCTTCGCGCGCGAACCGGGGTCACGGGCCACGGCCTTGATCTCGATGATGCCGTCATAGATTTCCGGCACTTCCATCTTGAACAGCTCGGCCATGAACTCGGGCGCGGTGCGCGACAGGAAGATCTGCGGGCCGCGCGGCTCGCGACGCACATCCTTGATGTAGCAGCGTACGCGGTCGTTCGGGCGGTAGCTTTCACGGCCGATCTTCTCGTTGCGGCGCAGGATTGCTTCGCCGGCACCCACGTCGACGATGACGTTGCCGTATTCCTCGCGCTTGACCAGACCGTTGATGATGGTGCCGGCACGGTCCTTGAACTCTTCGTACTGGCGGTCGCGTTCGGCTTCGCGGACCTTCTGCAGAATCACCTGCTTGGCCGACTGGGCCGCGATCCGGCCCATCTCGACCGGGGGCACTTCCTCGACGTAGGTGTCACCGACTTTGGGATCGGCCATGTACTGGCGCGCCTGTTCGACAGTCATCTCGGCCTGGTAGTTTTCCAGATCCTCGTCCGCGACCACGGTGCGCACGCGGGTAAAGGTGGCGCGACCGGTCTTGCGATCAATCGACACCCGAATGTCCATCTCGGCGCCGTAACGGCTTTTAGCTGCGCGCGACAGGCTCTCTTCCATCGCCTCGATCACCAGACCGGGGTCGATCATCTTTTCGCGTGCCACGGCCTCGGCGGTTTGCAACAGCTCCAGCTGGTTTGCAGAGGTGATAGCCATTACTTGTTCTCCTCGTCAGACTCTTCGGTCTCGATTTCGTCGAATGCGTCTTCGTTCAGCGTGCCGGCCTCTTTGCGCTGGCGCAGCATTTCCTTGATCAGTTCATCGGTCAGCACCAGCTTGGCATCGCTCAGCCAGTCAAACTTCAAACCGATGGTCACCGTCTCACCCTGATCGTCGATGTTGATCAGGACCTCGTCCCCTTCGGTGCCTGCCAGCTCACCCTTGAAGCGGCGGCGACCGTCGACCAGCTCGGCAGTTTCCAGCTTGGCCTCGTAGCCTTCGAACATCTCGAAGTCCTTCATCCGCGTCAGCGGACGGTCGATGCCAGGGCTGGACACCTCCAGTGCGTAGGCGTCGAGGATCGGATCCTCGACATCCAGCACAGCGCTGACTGCGTTCGAGATCTGGGCGCAGTCGTCCACCTCGATGCCACCTTCAGGCTTTTCCGCCATGATCTGCAGCGTCGTCGACTTTCCGGACATCAGCCGGATGCGCACCAACTCGTAACCCAGATCCTCAATCACCGGAGTGACGATCTCGGCCAGGCGCCGATCAATGGCAGCTTTGGCTATAAGGTCGTTGGTCATCTGACCTCCACTTGGGGTCGCAGGAGCACTCCTGCAAGCACAAAAAAACGGGCACGCGGCCCGTCGATATTCCCGGTGGAGCCTTGAACCAGGGTTCAACGCGCCGCTGTTGTCAAAGGCATATAGGGGCAATCGGGAAAAACTGCAAGGCTTGTCTTGTTCGCGCCCCGGTCCGGGCCGCTCAGGCGAGCCACCAGCGTTCCGCGATGCGGCCATCGTCCAGCGGTGCGCGCTGGCCGATCCGGCGCGGCAGGCCGACGTTGTGGCGCGCCGCCAGCGCCATGTCGCTGGCCGAGGGGTGGTACAAAAACTCACCCCGTTTCAGCAACCCGCGCGGTTCCGGCAGGGCCGCGACATCGACGTAACCCTCGCGCAGCGCCTCGGCCCGCACCTTTGCATCGGGGATCACGATGATCTCCACCGCGTCGGCCCAGCCCGCAGTACCGGCCTTGTAGTGATCCGCCACTTTCGACGCGCGAAAATGACGCCCTTCCTGCACGCGCTCCACCCGGTAGCAGCCAGTGCCCGGGACCGCGCCCAGCGCCGCGGGCAGATCGCCACCCGGCGCGATCACCTGATCCGCGGCGGCCAGAAGATACGGAAGATGCGGGTTCGGCGCAGCCAGTTCCACCAGCAGGCGGTGGCTGCCCAGCGCCGTGGCGTCCTGCAACTCGGCCCCCGCGATACCCTGCAACCGTAACGAGGCGGCCGCGTCATCGGCGCTCAGCACGCGGCCATCATGGAAGGCAACCCCCTGGCGCAATTCAAAGGTCCAGCTGCGCGCATCGGGCGCCGATTGCCAGGCGGTGGCCAGCTCGCCGCGCAGCAGCCCGTCGGGGCCAATCTCGGTCAGGCTGTCATAGACCGCACCGCGCGCCGCCTGCTCCAGCAGGCCACCCTCGCGCGGGACCGCCAGCCGCAGGGTGCCGCCCGCCTTGGGGGCCGCATCGACGGAACCGCCCGCCGCCGCCAGCAAGGCGGCCGCAGCACCCGAGGTGAACAGCGCGCGGCGGTCGATGCGCGTCATGACACAAGCTCTCCTGCGATCCGGTCCATGGCCCGGACCAGCTCAGCGCTGATTCCGGGTTCTGACAAAGCATGGCCCGCATTGCGCACCATCTTCAACTCCGCATTTGGCCACAGCTCATTCAATCGCCAGGCCGAGGACGGCGGACAGATCATGTCATAACGCCCCTGCACGATAATGCCCGGGATATGCGAGATGCGCCCCATGTTGGCGAGGATCTGCCCATCGTAATCCAGGAAGCCCTTGTTGATGAAATAATGGTTCTCAAGGCGGGCAAAAGCGCGGGCATAGTCGCCGGGGCTTTCGCCGCTGTGACCATTGGAATGCACCGAGGCCAGCGCGTTTTCCCAGGCTGACCAGGCGCGACCAAAGCGGACCTCTTCCTCGAGGTTTCCGGAAAACAACCGCTTGTGGTAGGCGCCGATCATGTCGCCCCGCTCGTGGTCCGGCACCAGCGCGACGAAGCGGGCCCAGTTTTCCGGCCAGAACTTTCCTGCGCCACCGCTGTAGAACCAGTCCAGTTCGCCCTGCGTCATCAGGAACACGCCGCGCAGCACGATATGGCTGACACGATCGGGATGCGTCTGGGCATAGACCAGCGCCAGGGTCGCCCCCCAGCTGCCACCAAACAGGATCCAGCTCTCAATACCCAGCTGGCGGCGAATCAGCTCCATGTCGGCCACGAGGTGCCAGGTGGTGTTGTCCTCGCAGGACGCATGCGGGCGCGACCGACCGCAGCCGCGTTGGTCGAACAGCACGATGCGGTAGACATCCGGATCGAAGTAGCGCCGCATCGCCGGGCTGCTGCCTCCGCCGGGGCCGCCGTGGCACACGACGACGGGGATGCCATTCGGGTTGCCGCTCTGCTCGACATAGATGCGGTGGCCCTGGCCTGCGTCGATCATGCGCTGGTCAAAAGCTTCGACCGGCGGGTAAAGATAATGCACTGCGCGCTTTTGGTCGGGGTATCTATCCATTACTGACCTTAGTGAAACGTCAGACTACAAAAGAGCACACGGAGACAGGAATGCAAGCGCATCAGTCCACGGTCGACCCTGCGGAGATCGCAAAATTCGAGGCGATGGCCGCGGAATGGTGGGATCCAAATGGCAAGTTCAAACCGCTGCACATGCTGAATCCCTGCCGTCTGGATTATATCACCCGCCAGATTGCCGGCGAGTTCGGCCGCGACCTGACGTCACAGACTCCGTTTGAAGGGCTGCGCCTGCTGGACATCGGCTGCGGCGGCGGGCTGCTGAGCGAACCGATGGCGCGGCTGGGCGCCACCGTGGTGGGCGCCGACGCCGCCGAAGGCAACCTGCCGGTCGCCCGCATCCATGCCGCCCAATCCGGGCTGGAGATTGACTACCGCCATGTCACCGCCGAAGCGCTGGCAGAGGCGGGCGAGCAGTTCGACGTGGTGCTGAACATGGAAGTGGTCGAGCATGTCGCCGACCCGCAAAGCTATCTGAGCGCGACACAGGCGCTGCTGAAACCGGGTGGGCTGCAGATCTGTTCGACCATCAACCGCAACGCCAAAAGCTATGCCATGGCCATCGTCGGTGCCGAGGTGATCATGCGCTGGCTGCCGCGCGGCACCCATGACTGGGCCAAGTTCATCACCCCGGATGAGCTGTTCGAGTTGCTGCGCAAATCCGGGCTGACGCCAGTGGACCGAAAGGGGTTCGTGTTCAATCCGATCACCTGGAGCTGGTCCATCTCGGATCGTGACCTATCGGTGAATTACGTCACCGCCAGCACCAAGCCGCGCTGACGCGGGAAACCGCACCAACGGCGGCCTGCGCGTTTCCCACATCCCATCCCCCTATCCCATCGGATAGGTAGTAATCCCTATGCTCTCTTTGGCGGACCGGCATCCTTTGGTAATCTGTGATTGCGAGATCGAAATAAATTTCGCTCCACCCGGAGGATACTCCTCCCGCTCCACAAAGACCGGATCCGCAATCGGCGGATTGCCCCACGGTTATCAAACCGCCACTCACGGATTGATGGGGGACCGACGGGGAAAAGGGCGCCCTTCCTGGGGCGCCCTTTTGGCATCTGGAGAGACTTTCCACCTCTGCGGCGTCAGCCGGAGTCTTCCAGCTTTCCGCGCAGTTCCCGCAGGATCGGCAAGGTGGCGCGCACCTTGTCGCTGCCAAGTTCATCGACCACCTCGGAAATCACCGGAATGATCCCCGCCAGCGCCGCATCCCGGGCCTGCTTGCCCGCCGGGCTGATCGCCACCATCTTGCGCCGGGCGTCATCCCAATCAGGCCGCACGTGGATATAGCCCGCCACCTCCAGCTTGTTCAGCGTGTTGGTCATGGCACCGCGTGTCACGTGAAACGCCTTGGCCAGCTGCGCGGGCGAGCGTTCCAACCCGGCCCGGCCCAGATGGTTCAGCACCGAAAAATGCGACAGCTCCATCCCCTTGGGGAGCACCTTGCTCAACCGGGCACGGGCGAGCTGATCAGCCATCAGGATTTCGCTGAACAATGAGACTGCCAGGGAATGGTTTTCGTCCATCAGGGTCCGTCGAACTCCCGGTCATGGGTCAAGGAAGGCACGCGTTTGCGCGCTTCTTCCACCTTTTCAAGATCGAGATCAACGATGCATACGCCCGGATCCGTGCCAGCATCCGCCAGCACCTCCCCCCAGGGCGCCACCGCAAGCGAGTGACCATAGGTCCGGCGGCTGGGACCGCGACTGGCTGGATGCGTTCCGGTTTGCGCCGGCGCCAGGACGAAACACCCCGTTTCGATCGCACGGGCACGCAGGAGCGCATGCCAATGCGCCGCGCCGGTCACATGCGAAAACGCAGCGGGAACCGTCAGGATCTGCGCGCCTGCCTTGGCCAGGGTCCTGTGCAGGTAGGCAAAACGCACATCGTAGCAGATCGACATGCCGATTTTCGCAAAGGGCGTTGTCGCCACAACCGCCCGCGTTCCCGGCCGGTAGCCATCCGATTCGCGGTAGGTTTCCTCGACCGAGACCTCAACATCGAACATGTGGATCTTGTCGTACCGCGCCACCACGTCGCCCTCGGGGGAGATCAGGAACTGGCGATTGGCAAAGCGACCATCGGCATCATCGGTCTTGACGCCCAATGACCCCAGAAGCAGCCACACGCCGTGCCGCGCCGCCGCGTCACACAGGGCGGCCAGCGTGGGGTCCTCCTCCTCGAGGCGCAACACCTGTTGCTGGTGCGTACGACTGCCCGACAGGCAATTGGTCACTTCGGGCGTCAGGACGAAACCTGCCCCCGATGCGACGGCCTCCGCCATCATCCGCTGCACCGTTTTCAGGTTCTCAGCCGGATCATCGGATGACGTCATCTGTAGCAGCGCCGTACGCATGGCAGGTTCTCCGTTCTCAGGCCCTCAGCAACGGGTCAAGCTTGCCCGCCTCTTCCAGCGCATAAAGGTCGTCGCAGCCGCCCACATGGGTGTCACCGATAAAGATCTGCGGCACTGTACGACCACCGTTGGCCCGCTGGATCATCTCCGCTTTGCGCTCTGGCTCCTCCAGCACGTTGACCTCGGAATAGGTCACGCCTTTCTGGTCCAGCAGCCGTTTGGCCGCATGGCAATAGCCGCACAGCGGAGACGTATAGATTTCAACCGGTTTCATTCGCGCTTCCTTGATCTGATTGGCGATGCTTGTGGAGGAATTGGGTATCCTTTGCAACAATTGCCAGAGTGCCCGCCACAGGCTCACGCGTGCGTGACCCGCGCCAAAACCGCCACGCGCACTTCGGCAGCACCAGCCTGCAGGCAGGCATCGGCACAGGCGCTCAGCGTGGCACCTGAGGTCATGACGTCATCCACGATCAGCACGTTGCGCCCCTGCAGCTGCGCCGCACGCGCCGGGTGAACCGCGATCGCATCGCCGAGAATGCGATAGCGTTCTTCTCGGGTCTTGCCCTCCAGCGCCGGGGTCCGGCGCGTCCGGCGCAATAGGTCCGGGCAATGGGGCAACTCTGCACGATGCGCCAATGCCGCAGACAGGAGCGCTGACTGGTTGTATTTGCGCCGCATCAGGCGGCTCCAGTGAAGGGGTACCGGGCAAACCAATGGCTTATTTCGCAAAAGCGGACGCGCGGCACGTTCCAGCCACGCCCCCGCGACCGGTGCGATCTCGCTGCGGTCGCCATGCTTCAGCCCCAGAACCAACCTGCGCCCCTGCCCCTCGTACAGCATTGCCGCACGGCCCTGTCGCCATGGCGGCGGGGTCCGCAGACAGCTGTCGCAATCAATGCGAAACCCGTCCGCCTCTCCGGGCAGGGGAAGACCGCAACTCTCGCAGGCGGTGCCGACCACGAAATGCACCTCGGACCAACAGGCGCCGCACAGGCCAAAGTCACTGTCCACCAGACCACCACAGCCGATACACCTTGCTGGGTAGATCAGGGAAACAGCAGTTTGAATTCCGCGCATCAGCATCTAAACAGCCCTCATGACACAAGCACCCACGCAGATCTTCGACCGCGAAACCCTGGCGGCACGCCGCGCCCGGCACAATCCCGAGGCGCTTTTCCTGCACCAACTGGCCCGCGATGAAGCCGAGGATCGCCTGAGCTTGGTTAACAGAACCTTTACGGCACCCGCCGTAGTCTGCCCGTTTCCCGCCGTCTGGGAGGGGGTCCTGCCCGGTGCAAAACTGGTCCCCGACGACGAGTTGCTCGCCCTCGCCCCCGGCGCGCATGATGTCGTGATCCACGCCATGGGACTGCACTGGGCCAATGATCCGGTCGGTCAGCTGATCCAATGCCGAAGGGCCTTGCGGGAAGACGGCCTGCTGCTGGTGCTCACCCTTGGCGGCCAGACGTTGTACCAATTGCGCGCCGCCATGGCCGAGGCCGAAGCCGCCGTACTGGGGGGGCTGTCACCCCGTGTCGCCCCGATGGGAGAAATCCGTGACCTCGGCGGGCTGCTGCAACGAGCGGGGTTTGCCTTGCCTGTCGCGGACGTGGTGCCGCTGACGGCCGAGTATCGCGACCTCACCCACTTGATCCACGATCTGCGCGCCATGGGCGAAACCAACGCGATGGCCCAGCGCCTCAAGCGGCCCGTGCCGCGGTCGCTGTTCCAGCTGGCCGATCACATTTACCGCACCCACTTTGCCACCGCCGAAGGCCGCCTGCCCGCCACCTTTGAACTGGTCTGCCTGACGGGATGGACCCCCTCGGATACGCAACAGAAACCCCTGCGCCCGGGCTCGGCCAAGATGCGGCTGGCGGATGCGTTGAAAGTACCCGAAGGCAAGCTCGACCCTTGATAGGATCCCTTTATGGCTGCCCCAATTTGATCCGATTGGCCTTTCGTACGTAAAGACAGTACCTTCCGCCTGTTCAACCACTCCCAAACCCCACAGGACCTGCCTCATGCTGGACGCCGCCCGGACCGCCAAATGCCCTGCCCACGCCCCTGCCGACCACCCCCCGGTCGCAGATGAAAAGGTCGGCGTCCTGCTGGCCAACCTCGGCACGCCGGACGATTACACCTACTGGCCCATGCGCCGTTACCTGAGCGAGTTTCTGTCGGACAAGCGGGTGATCGACTATCCTGCCTGGAAGTGGCAGCCGCTGTTGCAGCTGATCATCCTCGCCAAGCGGCCCTTCGCCTCGGGCGCGGCCTACAAATCGATCTGGAACCACGACAAGGGCGAAAGTCCGCTGATGACCATCACCAAGGACCAGACCGCCAAAATGGCCGAGGTGCTGACCGCGCGCTACGGCGACAAGGTGATGGTTGATTTCTGCATGCGCTACGGCAACCCGTCGACCAAGTCCAAGGTCCGCGCCATGGTCGCGGCCGGCTGCCAGAAGATCCTGTTCGTGCCGCTTTATCCGCAATATGCCGGCGCCACCTCCGCCACCGCCAACGACCAGTTCTTCCGCGCGCTGATGGAGGAAACCTGGCAGCCCGCGGCCCGCACCATCGCGCCCTACTTCGACGAACCCGCCTATATCGACGCACTGGCGCGCTCGGTCGAGGAAGCCTACGCCAAGGCCGAGAAGCGCCCCGACATCCTGGTGGTCTCCTACCACGGAATGCCGAAACGCTACCTGATGCAGGGCGACCCCTACCATTGCCAGTGCCAGAAAACGACGCGCCTGCTGAAAGAGCGGCTGGGCTGGGAAGACACCGAGATCACCACCACCTTCCAGTCGGTCTTCGGGCCGGAGGAATGGCTGAAGCCCTATACCGTCGACCACGTCGCCACGCTTGCCAAGGAGGGCAAGAAGAACATCGCCGTAATCGCGCCCGCCTTCTCTGCCGACTGCATCGAGACGCTGGAAGAGATCAACGAAGAGATCAAGGAAAGCTTTGAAGAGGCCGGCGGCGAAGACTTCCTCTATATCCCCTGCCTCAACGACGATGCGGATCATATCGCCGCACTCGCCGGGGTAATTGAGCAGAATCTGAAAGGCTGGCTGGACTAATCCGCTTTCCTCGGTCCAAATAGGATCCAATATTGGATCGCCGCAAAATGCGGCAGACCGGGGAGAGTTTTTTAATGACGCTTGCGCATTGGGCGGACGCCCTTGAACGGCATTGGGGAATCAAGGCGGAGTTGAGCCGCCTTGACGGCGAATACGACCTGAATTTTCTGGCCGAGACCGCCGATGGCCAGGGTTATATCATGAAAGCCATGCGCCCTGGCTGTGCGCATTGGCTGGTCGACATGCAGGTCAAGGCCTTCGCCCATATCGCGGCGCGCCAGCCGGATCTGCCCTGCCCGCGGGTCATCACCGCCACCGATGGTGCGAACCTCGTGACGCTTGCGGACGAAGATGGACAGGACCGGCTCGTCTGGGTGCTGAGCCGCCTGCCCGGGCGCTGCTACGCCAAGGCCGAGCCCAAAACCGATGCGCTGATCCATGAGGTCGGCGAAGTGCTGGGCGGCACGGCGGCGGCGCTAGCTGATTTTCAGCACCCCGGTCTGAATCGTGATTTCAAATGGGACCTGATGCAGGCAGGCTGGATCAGCGATCAGCTGGATTGCATCGCAGACCCCGACCGGCGCGCGCTGCTGGAGGAGATCGCTGGTGATTTCGCCAAGTTAGAGCCTGATTTGGCCGCCCTGCCGAAACAGGCGATCCACAATGACGCCAATGACTACAACATCATGGTGACGGGACACCTGACCGAACCGCGCCATGTGTCCGGGCTGATCGACCTCGGCGACATGTGCGCCGCGCCCCGGATCTGCGACCTTGCCATTGCCGCCGCCTATATCGTGCTCGACCATCCGGAGCCGGAGGTCGCACTGGCCGCGTTGGTAGCCGGGTATCACGACGCCAATCCGCTCCAGCCGACAGAGCTGGACATGCTCTGGCCGCTCTTGCGCGCGCGGCTGGCGGTCAGCGTGGTGAACTCTACCCTGATGGCGGCAGAAAACCCGGATGACCCCTATGTCACCATTTCACAGGCCCCCGCCTGGCGCTTCCTGGAGGGCTGCAACCTGCACCCCGGTCTGCTGCGCGCCCGCCTGCGCGCGACCTGCGGCCTGCCGGTGGTGGACGGCGCCGACCGGGTGATGGCCTGGCTGCAGGAAAACCGTGGCAGCTTTGCCCCGCTGATGGGGCAGGATCTGAACGATGCCCCGATGGGCGCACTGTCGGTGGAGGAGTCGACCTGGCCGCAGAACCCGTTCCACATGCCGCTGGACGAAGCCGCCCGTGTCGGCGAGGAATACGAGGACCAGGGCCGCATCTGGCTGGGCTACTACCACGAACCGCGGCTGATCTACGCGGAACCCGCGTTTCGCAAAGGGCCGTGGAAGGCCAGCAACCGCCGCACCGTGCATCTGGCGGTCGACGCCTTTGCCCCGGCGGGCACCCCGATGTACGCCCCGCTGCGCGGTGAAGTTTTCGTGGCGGAGAACCGCAGCGGCCATCTGGATTACGGCGGCGTCATCATCCTGCGCCATGAAACCCCAGCTGGTGATCCATTCTATACGCTGTACGGCCATCTCGACCCGGAGTTCCTGGATCGTTTGAAGCCCGGCGACGTGGTGGAGCAAGGCGCTGAGTTCTGCCGCCTCGGCGCGCCCGAGCAAAACGGCGGCTGGGCCCCGCATGTGCATTTCCAGCTCGCCCTGTCCACCGACGGTATCGAGGCCGACTGGCCCGGCGTCGGCGACCCGGACGAGATGTACCTGTGGCGCGCGCTCTGCCCGAACCCCGCCGCCCTGCTGAACCTGCCCGATGACAAGGTCTGCTATGCGCCCACGGACAAGACCGCGGTGCTTCAGGGGCGCAAGGCGCATTTCGGCGGCAACCTCAGCCTGACCTACAACGACCCGGTGATGCTACTGCGCGGCTGGAAGCATCACCTGTTCGACGAATGGGGTCGCCCCTATCTGGACGCCTACAACAACGTCCCGCACGTCGGCCACGCGCATCCGCGCATTCAGGCGGTGGCGGCGGACCAGCTCAAGCGGATGAACTCCAACACCCGCTACCTGCACCCGGCCCAGACCGCCTTTGCCGACAAGATCCTGTCGAAGATGCCCGACCATTTCGAGGTCTGCTTCTTCGTCAACTCCGGCACCGAGGCCAATGAACTGGCGCTGCGCCTCGCCCGCGCCCACACCGGCGCCAAGGGCATGGTCACCCCCGATCACGGCTATCACGGCAACACCACCGGGGCGATCGACCTGTCTGCCTACAAGTTCAACAAGCCCGGCGGCAGCGGCAAGGTGGACTGGGTCGAACTGGTGGAGGTCGCCGACGACTACCGCGGGTCGTTCCGCCGGGACGATCCCGACCGCGCACAGAAATTTGCCGATCTGGTCGATCCCGCCATCCGCGCCCTGCAGGACCGCGGCCACGGCATCGTCGGCTTCATCGCCGAGACGTTTCCGTCCGTCGGCGGCCAGATCATCCCACCCAAAGGCTACCTGCCTGCGGTCTATGAAAAAGTCCGCGCGGCGGGCGGCATCTGCATCGCGGATGAGGTGCAGACCGGGCTGGGTCGACTGGGCGACTACTATTTTGGCTTTGAACACCAGGGCGCGCTGCCCGACATCGTGGTGATGGGCAAGCCCATCGGCAACGGCCACCCCCTCGGCGTGCTGGTCACCACCCGCGAGATCGCCGCCAGCTTTGACAACGGCATCGAGTTCTTCTCGACCTTCGGCGGCTCCACCCTGTCCTGCCGCATGGGCAAGGAAGTGCTGGACATCGTCGATGACGAAGGGCTGCAGGACAATGCCAAAGCCATGGGCGCACTGCTGCTGGACGGGCTGAAACAGCTGCAGGCGGCGCATCCTTGCGTCGGCGACGTGCGCGGCATGGGGCTGTTTCTGGGGCTGGAGCTGATCCGCACCGACGGCTCCGAGGCAACGGAGATCTGTTCCTACGTCAAGAACCGGATGCGCGACCATCGCATCCTGATCGGGAGCGAAGGGCCCAAGGACAATATCCTGAAAATCCGCCCGCCGCTGACCATCGAGGCGGAGGATGTGCAGATGATTCTCGCCACCCTCGGCAAGATCCTGCGCGAAGTGGAGGCGGCCTGACGGCCCCTCCCGCACCGACTCTGCCCGCCATGCAGCAGGCAACAAAAAAGGCGGTGGAGAACCACCGCCTTTTCCGTAACTGAGTATCGAAACTTAGTTCGATGCAACAGCTGCGCCAACCAGGACCAGCAGCAGCAGCGGCAGAACGATGCCGCTGGAAGAACCCTGGGATTCTTCAACGATGACCGGCGGTTCAACAACCGGCTCGGCCAGGTTGCCTGCAGTGGCGGTGGAAGCGGCAGCGGTCAGCGCAGCGGCGATAACGAGTTTTTTCATGTTAACCTCCAGAATTCGCGCGGCCCAACGATCTGAACCACGCAACCAAGACTTACCTCGTATTTTTTTCTAACCAGCAAATTCGGGGGATTGCAATTGCTTGTTATCACTGCAGCCCTTGCGCTGACGCCGCTGTCGTCAAATTAGCAACACCTGCGTGCCCACCTTGACCAGGTCGAACAGCTCGGCCACGTGTTCGTTGTACAACCCGATGCATCCATTCGAAGATTTGCGCCCGATCTTGCGCGTGTCATGGGTCCCGTGGATGCGGTAATACTTCCAGCTGAGGTACAAGGCATGAGTGCCGAGCGGGTTGTCCGGACCCGGCGGGATGTAGGCCGGCCATTCCGGGTTGCGCTTGCGCATATTGGGTGTCGGCGCCCAGCCCGGACCTTCGACCTTGCGGGTGACCTTGGTGCGCCCCCGGCGGGTCAGATCTTCTGACAGCGGCACCGAAGACGGGAACAGCCTGTAAATCGTCTGATCCTCGGACCAGTAGTGCAAGGCGCGGCTGTCAATATCCACCAGGATCGCGCCCCGGCGCAGGTTGTCGAAATAGGGCTGCCAGGACTTGGCACGAAACGCCGAAATATTGCGTTGCACCGGCGGTTCCGGCTCTGGCGGCGGACGCAGGGGGTCATAGGCCGGCTGCCCATCCGTGTTCTGTGCCAGGGCCGAGGTGGAGATCAGGGCAGCGCTACCGGCAAGAAATTGCCGCCTGCCAAGTGTATCAAATGATTTGCGGGGCATGACTCTATCCAATTTACGCGATCGGGTTCCGGGATCTGGGTATTTTATGGCCGGAAAGCCGCAGTCGCAAATCAATCCGCCGGTCCGGGTCGCATATTTCTGCTGCGCCATTTGCACCCGCGCCACAGGAAGGCTAAGTGCAACGAGCAACTGACAGAACGAGAGTGCCACATGACCCGCGTTTTTCTGCTGATGGCGGCTGCAATCCTGACCGCGGTCGCGGCTTGTACACCGGTAACCGACACCAGTGGTGCCTATCGCATCCGCAATCCCGACAAGGTGCAGCTGAGGATGCTCGATTCGGTCAACGCCCTGCGCGCTGCCGCCGGCGCCCCGGCGGTTCAGCTGAATGCCGAATTGAACGCCGCCGCTGCCACCCATTCGCGCGACATGTCGGTGCAGAACCGCCCCTGGCATTTCGGTTCCGACGGCTCCTCGCCGCTGGATCGGATCACCCGCGCCGGTTACAACGGCACGCTTCTGGGCGAAAACATCTCCGAAACCTATGAAAACGAGCAGCAGACCCTCGCTGCCTGGCTGGAAGAGCCTGCAACCCGTGCAGTCATTCTGGACCCCAAGGCCGTGAACATGGGCTTCTCCTGGTTCCAGGAACCCGGCGGCAAGATCTGGTGGACGCTGGTGATGGCGAACTGACATCAGATGCCCGGCCAGTCCGGGCACTGAAACAGTCAGGTGTCTTAAAAAGGTCAATCTGCGCAGCCAGCGGTTGCGCAGTTTTTGGTTTCAGCGCGTGCCAGGCAGGCGCGACCGGATCAAGGGCGCAGCGCGATGGTCGTGCCTTCATTCACCATCGCGTAGATTTCCTCGATCTCGTCGTTGGACACCGCAATACAGCCGGCGGTCCAGTCATCAACGCGGGCAGCCCGGCGACGCTCCTTGCGATCGATGGGTTCACCGTGGATGAAGATGTCGCCCCCCGGCCGTTTTCCCTGCGCCGCGGCCCGCGCGCGGTCACTGGCATTGGGGTAGGAAATCCCAACGGACAAGTGATAGCGGCTGTTCGGATTGCGGCGGTCGATCACGTAGGTGCCTTCCGGCGTCTTGCCGTCGCCCTCGAACTGCTTGTGCCCCAGTGGCGCGAAGCCGAGATCAACCTTGTATTCCCGCAGCACCGTGTCGTGATGCAGCAGATACATCGTCCGCGCGCCCTTGTTGACCACGATCGAAGTCACCTCGGGGCCATCATAGGTCTTTAACCTGCCGACCCGTGCGCCACCGACGCTGCAACCGGCCAACCCAAGGCTGGCAACGGCGCCGAGTCCGAATGCCCGTCTGTCCATCTGTATTGAGCCTGTTTTCTTATTTGCCTCACTTCAGGCAATAGCGCGAAACCGGCCGTAAGGAAATTCACAATTTCCGGTCACCGTCTCCGAGGCGATTGATCTTCTGCTCGATCGCGTCGAGCCGGTGCAGCACTTCATCCCGGTAGGCGTCGGTGCGCACGCCTTCCTCAGCACCATGGGCATCCTGCATCGAGTTCACGATCAAGCCCACCAGCAGGTTCACCACCGCAAAGGTCGTGACCATGATAAAGGGGACAAAGAACGCCCAGGCGTAGGGGTAGACTTCCATCACCGGGCGCACGATGCCCATCGACCAGCTTTCCAGCGTCATGATCTGGAACAAGGAATAGGCGCTGCGGCCCAGGCCGCCGAACCACTCGGGAAAATCATTGCCGAACAGCTTGGTGGCGATCACCGCCCCGATGTAGAAAATGATCGTCATCAGCAAGAAGACCGATCCCATTCCCGGCAGCGCGGTGATGAAGCCCTCCACCACGCGACGCAGCCGCGGCGCCACCGAGATCACCCGAAGAACCCGCAGGATCCGCAGCGCGCGCAGCACCGAAAGCCCCTGCCCACTGGGGACAAGTGCAATGCCCACGATCACGAAATCAAACACGTTCCAGCCACTGGTAAAGAACCGCAACCGGCGAACATATAGTTTGGCCAGGATCTCCACCACGAAGATCGACAGGCACAGGTAGTCGATCAGATGGATCAACGCGCCGGCCTTCTTCATCACAACCGGGGCGGTTTCCAGGCCCAGCGTGACGGCATTCACCAAAATCACGGCGGTGATGAAACGGCCAAACATCTCACTGTCGAGAAGGGCGGCAAGACGGCGTGTCGGTGTCATCGAGTGGGTATCGGTCATCTCAGTCTTTCAGGGTGAATTTCGCGGCGAGCTCGATATGGGCAGACCAGCGGAACTGGTCAACAACCTGCACCCAATCGAGGCTGTAACCCGCTGCCACCAGCGTCTTTGCGTCACGGGCAAAGGTAACAGGATTGCACGATACATAGGCAATCACCGGGGTCCGTGCCTTGGCCAGCTCGGCCGTCTGCGCCTCGGCGCCGGCGCGCGGCGGGTCGATCACTGCGGCGTCAAAGGCCGCACCAAAAGGATTGAGATCCTCGGGGAGCAATGGGTTGCGGAACAGATCCCGTGCTTCCGTGGTGACTTTCTTCACACCGGTGGCGCGCCGCCATCCGGCATCCAGCGCCGTCACCATGTCGCGCTCGCCCTCGACCGCATGAACCTCTGCCTGTCGCGCCAAGGGCAGCGAAAACGTGCCGCACCCCGCGAACAGATCGACGATGCGGCGCGCACCGTGGGTGATTTCCTGCACCGCCGCCAGCAGCGCAGCCTCGCCATCACGGGTGGCCTGCAGGAAGCTGCCGGGAGGCGGGCAGACCTGGGCTGGCCCAAAGGTCTGGGCGGGCGGCTGTTCCATCGCCACGGGTTCATCATCCCATGTCAGCCGGGCAATGTTGTGCTGCTCGGCCAGCTGGGCCAGCGCGATGCGGAGCGGGCCATCCAGGGGTTTGCCCTGGCGCACCAGGATATCCAGCCCGGCGTCGGACATGGTCACGGTCACTGCCAGAGGTGTCTTGCGGCTGGCCCCCGCCAGCGCCAGCGCCTCGGCCACCGGAAGCGCCGCAAGCAGGGTCGGCTCCAGCAGCTGGCACTCCGGGATTTCGGTGATCACCCCGGAGGCACGGCCATGGAACCCCGCCAGCGCCCCTTTCTTGGTGCGGCGCACCGCGAAGGTCGCCCGTCGCCGCGACCGTGAAGGCGATGTGTGGATCGGGTGAAAAGCCGTCTCCAGCCCCTGCGCCTGCAAGGCATTGCGCACCACATCCGTCTTCCAGCCGGCCACGAAGGCGTCGCTGGCATGCTGCAATTGGCAGCCGCCGCAGGATTTGTAGTGGCGACACGGCGGCTGCACCCGGTGCTCGCTTGGGGTTTCGATCCGGACGTCGGTCAACCGGTCGCCTTCGACGACCCCGGAGACGGTCTCGCCGGGCAGGCTGCGCGGGACGAAAAGCGGGCCATCGGCGACACCGTCACCCTGGTGGCCCAAACGGCTGATCGTTGCTGTGGTTCTGGCTGCATCAGTCATGGGTGCTCATTACCGCGCCGGACCGCGCAGAAAAAGCGAAATACGCCCGAACCGATCATTCGGCGGCAGCGGTCTGCTCCTCATCGGTGCCAATGAAGCCGCCCGACTGTCTCGCCCAGAAGGCCGCGTACAGCCCGCCCTGCGCCAGCAACTCTTCGTGACTGCCGCTTTCGACGATCCGCCCCTTCTCCATCACCACGATGCGATCCATCTCGCTCAGCGTCGACAGCCGGTGGGCAATGGCCAGCACCGTCTTGCCCTCCATCACCCGGTGCAACGCAGCCTGAATCGCGGCCTCAACCTCGGAATCCAGCGCCGAGGTGGCCTCATCCAGTACCAGGATCGGCGCGTCCTTGACGATGGCACGGGCGAGGGCGATGCGTTGGCGCTGACCGCCGGACAGCTTCACCCCGCGCTCCCCCAGAAAGGCATCATACCCACTGCGGCCCTCGCCATCCTCCAGCGCTGCGATGAAGGCATGGGCCTCGGCCTTGGCGGCAGCGGCCTTCATTTCTTCGTCGCTGGCATCCGGGCGACCATAGAGAATGTTCTCGCGCGCCGAGCGGTTGAACATGGCGGTTTCCTGGGTGACCATGCCGATCTGGCTGCGCAGGGAATCCTGCGTCACTTTGGAGATGTCCTGCCCATCGATGCGGATCTGGCCTTTTTCGCCGTCATAGAGCCGCAATAGCAGCGAAACCAAGGTGGACTTCCCGGCCCCGGAGGCGCCGACGATACCCAACTTTTCCCCCGGCTTGATGGTCAGGCTGACGCCGCGCACACCACCGACATCGCCGCCATAGGCAAATTCCACATCGTCAAAAACGATCTCGCCTTCGGTCACCTGAAGGGGCTTGGCATCCGGCGCGTCCTCGACCCGGTCGTGCACCGACAGGGTCTTCATGCCGTTTTCGACCTCGCCGATGTTCGAATAGATCGCCATCAGCGTGAAGCTGACCCAGCCGGTCATCTGCGCAATCCGGATCGACACCGCGCCGGCAGCGACGATGTCGCCCTCGCTGGCCATGCCACCGCGCCACAGCAGCAGCGTGGCGCCGATCAGCAGGACCGGCAGAACACCGGCCAGGCACATCAGGCAGAAACGGAAACTGGCCGCCAGATACCCGAATTGCAGCGCCTTGTCCCGGAACGTCACCATCGCATCCTGGGCGGTGCGTTCCTCATGATCGGCATGGGCGAACAACTTCACCGTCTTGATGTTGGTGATCGAATCCACAACCTGCCCGGTGACCATCGCCCGCGCCCCGGCCCGCGCGCCGGAGCGTTTGCGGATGCGCGGCAGATACCAGCGGATCAGCGCGAAATACCCCAGCAACCAAACCAGAAACACCGCCGTGATGCGCAGATCAATAGAGCCTAACAAGGCCAAAGACCCCGCCAGTGACGCCAGCGCGAAGGCCACTACGTTGATCATCTCGGTGACGACCGAGGTCACGGCATTGGCGGTTTGCATCTGTTTCTGAGCAATCCGGCCGGCAAAATCCTCGTCGAAGAAGCGCACCGACTGGCCCAGCGTCCAGCGGTTCAGCCGCGACAGCACCAAGGGGTTGACGTTGGGCCCGACGATGATCGCGTTGGAGGCCGCCGACAGGCCGAACAACGCGGGCCTCACCAGCAGGAAGAAGCCCAGCACCAAGGCAATCACCGCCAGGTTTTCCGCCGAGAAGAACCGCTCTGGCCCGCTGTCTATCGCGGTGTCGATCACCAGCCCCAGAATATAGGCGGTGCCCGCCTCCATCGCGCCGGCCAATGCCGAGAACCCCGCCGCCAGCCACAGCATCGGCCAGGCACCGGACAGACACCAGCGCAGGAAGCCGCCCAGCTGCCGCGGCGGCGGCCCGTCAGCAGGGCGGAAGGCGTCGATCAGGTTGCCAATGTTCATTCTGCGGCCTCGATGTTCAGGAACCCGCCAGACTGGCGCGCCCAGAGCTGGGCATAAAGCCCCTGCGCCTGCAATAGCGCGTCGTGGCTGCCCTCTTCAACTATACAGCCCTGATCCATCACCAGGATACGGTCCATCTGCGCGATGGTGGACAGCCGGTGTGCGATGGCGATCACCGTCTTGCCCTGCATCATGCCATACAGCGTCTCCTGGATGGCGGCCTCGACCTCTGAATCCAGGGCCGAGGTCGCCTCGTCCAGGATCAGGATCGGAGCATCTTTCAGGATCACCCGCGCCAGCGTCACCCGCTGGCGCTGGCCGCCAGACAGTTTCACCCCGCGCTCGCCCACATGGGCATCATAGCCGCGACGGCCCTGCGGATCCTCGAGATCGAGGATAAAGTCATGCGCCTGCGCCTGTTTGGCGGCGGTGATCATGTCCTCTTCGGTGGCGTCGGGACGACCATACAGCAGGTTATCACGCACCGAGCGGTGCATCAGCGCGCTGTCCTGCTGCACCATGCCGATGTGCAGCCGCAGGCTGTCCTGGGTCACGGTGCGGATATCCTGACCGTCGATCAGGATCTGCCCCTTTTCGGCGTCGTAGAACCGCAACAAAAGCTTGACCAACGTCGACTTGCCGGCGCCGGAGCGGCCTATCAGGCCGATCTTCTCGCCCGGACGGATGAGGAGATTGATCCCATCCAGACCACCGCCCTCCCGACCATAATGATGCGACAGGTTCCGCAGCTCGATTTCGCCACGGGTCAGGCGCAGCGGCTGCGCATTGGCCGCATCCACCAGGTCGATGGGCTGGGCAATGGTCTCCATCCCCTCGGCCACCACGCCCAGTTGGCGGAAAAAGGAAGTCAGCGCCCACATGATCCAGCCGGTCATCGCATTCAGCCGCAGCGTCAGCGCGGTGGCCGCCGCCACCACCCCGACCGAGGCGCTGCCCTGCATCCACAGCATCACCGCCCAGCCGACCACACCCACGATCAGCATGCCGTTCAGCGTCACCAGCGCCGCATCCATGATGGTGAAGATCCGCATCTCGGCCTGGAACGTCTTGCGGGTGTCCTCGATCGCGTCGCGAGCATAGGTCAGCTCATGGTCGTGATGGGCAAACATCTTGACCGAATGGATGTTGGAATAGGCATCCACCACCCGCCCCGTCACGGTCGAGCGCGCGTCCGACGACGCCTGGCTGGCGGGCCCCACCCGTCTGACCGTCCACACCACCAGCAGCGCATAAAGCGCGAACCAGATCGCCAGCGGCAACATCAGCCGCACGTCAGCCACCATCAACAGCACCGCCGCGCCAACCAGATAGGCCAGCGAGAAGGTGATGGCATCGAACACCTGAAAAATCACCTCGCCGGCGGCGGGCGGGGTCTGCATGATGCGATTGGCGATGCGGCCGGCAAAATCGTTCTCGAACCAGCCGACCGACTGGCGCAGAACGTGTTTATGCGCCCGCCAGCGGATCAACGTGCCAAAATTCGGCAGGATCGCATTGTTCAGCAGCATCACATCCAGCAACTGCAACACCGGTCGCAACACCAGGATGAACAGGCCGACAAGGATCAACTCGGTGCCGTAGGTCTCCCAGACCTCGGCGGGGGTGCCCGACATGATGTCGACCACCCGCCCCATGTAGTAGATCAGCCCGACCTCGATCGCGGCGACGACGACCGACATCAGCGCGGTCAGCACAAAGACGGTTTTGAACGGCTTCGAATATTCGCGCAGGAACGGCCACAGCCGGGTCGGCGGCGTGTCGGTTTCAGCATAGCTGCAATAAGGGTCAATCAGGTTCTCGAAAAAGCGAAACATGCGGATGCTCCAGAGATTGAGCAAAATGGAATACGGATGCAGACAGTGGACAGCCCAAGGCTCCCACGTCGAACGGGGCAGGTCTCAGGCGTTAAAGAAACCAGATCCCGTAATACATCAGCATCCCTCCGTCATGTGGTGGCTGCGTCCTGCCTACGCAATAAATGCCGTTTTGTCACCCCAAAAGGTTGCATGACACAACCTCACCCGCTTCAGCCAAGCGACCGCAGCAGCTCCTCACGGCTGAGACGGAAACCCGAAGCGACCCAATCCGCCTCCAACTGTTTCAATGCGCGTCCCAGCGCCGGTCCTTTCAGATCGGGTAACAGATCCTGCGCCCGCACCGGGAAGACCGCCGCGGCACCCGTTGCGATATCAGTCTCCAACTCGGGCGAAACGGGTTGTTCCAGCAGCGCTGCCCGCAGCAGCATCGCGTCCAGCGCCGCCTTGGCGCCCAGCCGGTAGCCCAGCTCAGCCGCACCGGCCGTCTCCACGGCGGCCTCCCGGATCCGGGCCAGATGGGCTGCTTGCGCCTTGCTGAGCCGCAGCGCGTCCTGCAGGTTTTCACCGCCCAGCGCCGCCAGCCGCCGCAATGCCGACACCGGGCGCGCGCCCTCCAGATGCACCAGGGGCGCCAGCGCGCGGTCGTCGGTGCCGGGCAGGATCTGCGCCAGAACACCGGCCTGCCGCATGGCCGCAACTGCCGGCGCGGGATCTGGCGCAGCCAGCAGCTTCAGCATCTCCGCACCGATGCGTTCGCGCGACAGGCTCTGCAACCCGTCCAGATTGGCCGCAATCGCCGCCAGCGCATCGGCGTCGAATCCCTGCTCGGGGTTGCCGTACCAGGCATGAAAACGGAAGAAGCGCAGCGAACGCAGGTAATCCTCGCGGATGCGGTTTTCGGCAGTGCCGATGAAACGCACCCGGCGGCGGGTCAGATCCGCCATGCCGCCCAGCGGATCAACCACCTCGCCGTCAGGGCGGGCATAGATCGCATTCATGGTGAAGTCGCGACGACGCGCATCCTCGGCAATATCGCTGGCAAAGGCCACCACCGCGCGGCGACCGTCCGTGGCGACATCCTTGCGGAAGGTGGTGATCTCATGCGGGATGCCGTCGCGGATCAGCGTCACCGTGCCGTGGTCGATGCCGGTCGGCACCGCCTTGATACCCGCCCGCTTGGCCAGCGCCAGCACCTGCTCCGGGGTGGCATCGGTGGCGATATCCATATCCGACACCGGTTCCCCTAGCAGCGCGTTGCGCACGCAGCCTCCGACGAAGAAGACCTGGGCGCCCTCGGCCGCGACCGCCGCGCAGACGGCCTGCGTGGCCGAGCGATGCAACCAGGGCTGATCAATCCGCATACTCACTGCATCCTCTCCGCCAGACTGCGCAGCATCCGCGCGGTGGCACCCCAGATGTAGTAAGGGCCATAGGGCACCACATAGTAGCGGCGGCGACTGCCCCGCCAACGGCGGGATTCCACGACATAGTTGCCCGGGTCCAGCACATGCTCAAGCGGGACGGAAAACACCTCGGCGACCTCGCCCTCCTCGGGGCGCGGAGAGAACGGCTCGCGGATCAAGCCAACCACCGGCGTGACGGCAAAACCTGTCACCGTCTCATGCGGGGGCAAACACCCGATCACCTGCGGCAAATCCTGCGGCAGGCCGATTTCCTCCCACGCCTCGCGCAGGGCGGCGGCTGTTTCGTCGCGATCACCCGGATCGACCTTGCCGCCGGGAAAGGCGATCTGCCCGGGATGATGCTTCAGCGCCGACGACCGTTTCGTCAGGATCAGGCGAGGCGCACCGCTTGTCAGTGAAATCGGCACCAGAACCCCGGCAGGGCGCAGCTTGCGCCCTTCGGGCAACACCGTGCCCGGGTTCAAATCGAAATCGGATGAGCCACGCCCCTGGGTCGCCAGGGCCGCAGCCAACCTGTCGGCAAGATTTCGTGCCGCGTCAGGCACTGGGCGACTGATCCGCATCAAAGCCCAGCGATGCCGGGTCCAGATCGTAATGGGCGCCACAGAACTGGCAGTCTGCGGTGACCCGGCCATCGTCGGTGGTCATCTTCTCGATGTCCTTGGCCGAATAGATCGACAGGCTCTGTCTGACGCGCTCCTCGGAGCAGGTGCAGCCGAAACGCACCGGCTGGAAGTCATAGACCCGCGGTTGTTCCTCGTGAAACAATCGCACCAGGAGATCCGCCGGAGTGACGGAAGGACCAATCAATTCAAGGTCTTCCACCGTGTTCAACAGCATGGTCACGCGGTTCCAGTTTTCCTCCTGGTCACCGGACACCAGATCACCAGCCTGCAAGGCTTCACCCGTGCCCTCGCCCTGCGCCGCGAAGGGCGAGGCCTTGGGCATATGCTGCAGCATCACGCCGCCGGCGCGCCAGTGCTCCGCCACACCCGGCTCCGCCGATTTTCCAAAGCTGAGCTTGAACATCGTCGGCAATTGCTCGGACTGGGCAAAATAGGTTTCCGCGCAGGCACTGAGAGACCCCTGCGCCAAAGGCGTGATGCCCTGATAGGGCTGCGTGCCATTGCCCTGATCGATCAGGATCGCGAAATAGCCCTCGCCGACCTGTTCAAAAGGATCGCCGTCGGTCAGGCGGTCACGGTCAAAGCTGGCATAGGCGCGGATCTGGCCGATCTCGCCTTCCTTCTGCGGGGCGTAATAGTCGGTGGCGATCATCCGCACCGCGCCCTTGGACTGCACCTGGAGCGACAGCTTCCAGCGCAGCGAAATGGTCTGGCCGATCAGCGCAGTGAGCAGGGCCATCTCGGCAACCAGCGCTTCGACCTGCGGCGGGTAGTCATGTTGTTTCAGGATACCATCCAGCACGCCATCCAGCCGCGCAACGCGGCCGCGCATATCCGAGGCATCAAGCTGGAAGGGCAGGACGGTGTCGTCCCACGCGATTTTCGAACCAAGAGTCATGGGGTTTCCTTACGCGCCGGGGATTGGCATACCGGGCTATATAGGAAAAACGGCGGCAGAGTGAAGGGGCGAGCCCGTGATCCGGCGATTTGGCAACACTCCTGAAAAAGGACGAACCTATTCCAGAAGGCCGGGCGTCTATGCGCTGCTGCCGCGCAATGGCCGTTTGCTGGTCACCTGCCAGCATGATCCGGGGCCGGATATCCAGTTGCCCGGCGGCGGCATCGACCCCGGCGAATCGCCCCTGCCCGCGCTCCACCGGGAAGTGCACGAGGAAACCGGCTGGAAAATCGCCTTCCCCCGCAAACTGGGTGTGTTCCGTCGCTTTGCCTATATGCCGGAATATGACCTGTGGGCGGAAAAGATCTGCCATATCTACATCGCGCGCCCCCTGCGCAGGGTGGGCCCGCCGCTGGAGCCGACGCATCAGGCACTGTGGATGGACCCGGAACAGGCGATACAAGAGTTGGGCAATGCTGGCGATCGCCATTTCGCCACCCTGTTGGCCGATCAGCTCTAGGCTTGGCGGGCCGGGTTACGGCCCCTGGTAGTCGAACAGGGTGGCGGAGACATCGTCCTCCAGACCGTGTTCCTTGCTCATCACCTGGGTCAGGTGCCAGTAGAGATCGTCCAGAAACTCCTTGCCGCCCTGGTCCGGGCTGCATTTGCCGACGAGCTCCAGCAGACCTTCAGGCTCCAGCATGGACCCGTCCTCAAGCCGCGCCTCGGTGAAGCCGTCCGAGAACAACAGCAGGCGATCGCCCTTCTCCATGACGAATTCTTCCTGGGTGTAGCCGATATCGGGCACCAGCCCCACCGGCACGCCCCCCTTGCCGATGAATTCCATTTCACCGCTCTGGCGGATCAGCAACGGGTGCGGATGGCCCGCCTGCACCATCTTGACCAAGCCGCTGCGCAAGTCGGCGATGCAATAAGCCATGGTAAAATATTCTTCGATACCGGTATCGGCGATCAGCCGGGCATTCAGAAGACTGGCGACCTCCTCGGGCTGGCGCAAGGCGTAGAACCGGTTGAACCGCTTTTCCATGCCCACGTTCTGGTCAAAGTAATTCGAGGACAGATAGCCGCCCAGACGCGCTGTCATCATCGCCGAGGTAATGCCGTGGCCGGACACGTCGATGGAATAGAAACCGATCCGGTTGACACCGGGCGAGAACATCCCCACCAGGTCGCCGCCGATATGGCCACAGGGCTTCAACAGCAGGCTGACGGTGGAGGAGCCAAAGGATTTAGACAGTTCCGGCACCAGCGATTCCTGGATCTTGCGCGCCTGGATCAGGTCCTTGTCGATGGCGTCGTAGACCCGCTGCAGTTCCCCCAGCGTTTCCGAGACAATGCGGTTCTTTTCGGACAGCTCGCGCTGCATCCGCAGGATACGCTCGCCGGCCGAAATCCGCGCCCGCAGTTCGTCGGAGCTGACCGGCTTGGTCAGGAAATCATCGGCGCCGGCGTCCAGCCCTTCCGCCACCTCGTTCTTTTCGCTCTTCGAGGTCAACAGGATGAAATAGGCGTATTCGGTGCTCGAGCTGGCGCGAAAAGCGCGGCAGAACTCCAACCCGTTCATGCCCGGCATCATCCAGTCGCTGAGAATAAGATCCGGCGTTTCCGCCTGGCAGATCTCCATTGCCGATTCGCCACTGTCCGCCTCGACGACGTCGAACCCCCACTTCTTGAGGGAAGCCACAAGAATGCGTCTTTGCAGTCGGCTGTCGTCGACAACCAGCACACGGCGTATGGATCCGGCCACTGTGTGGTCCTCGTCGTCGATCGAACGTTCTGGCAGCACCGAAGGCACCTCACAAATGGCAAAATCAGAAGATCTCGTGATACTATCGGGTCAGAACTTTAACAGGCGGTGAAGCCTAAAATTTAAGTAGTGCCCTTTCTTTCACTATCTTTTTACTACAATCAACTTAAGAATCCGCACCTGGGAACGGACTTTTGGGAACAGAAACATGATTGACTGGCCGCGCGTAAGCGAGCTGCGCGAAGAAGTTGGCGCTGAAGATTTTGATGAAGTGGTTGAAATCTTTCTGGAGGAAGTGGAAGGCGTCATTAACAAACTGGCCGGGGGCGATCATGGCCAGCTGGAGCAGGACCTACACTTTCTGAAAGGCAGTGCGCTGAACCTGGGGTTCGAGGAATTTTCCGGCCTCTGCCTCGACGGCGAGCGCAAGGCTGCAGACGGCCAGGCGGGCAACGTCGATGTCGCCGCCATCATCGCCAGCTACCAGACCTCCAAAACCAGCTTTCTCAGCGGGTTGAACGAAAAGTTCTGACCCGCCGAGAGGCGCTCAGATCACGAACTGGGCCAGCGTCTCATCCCGGGTGATGTCCGTATACGTCATCCCGGCCGCATCCAGCCGTGCAAACAACTGCTCGAAATTCTCCGGTCTCTTGGTTTCGATCCCGATCAGAACCGAGCCGAAGTTGCGCGCCGACTTCTTCATGTATTCAAAGCGGGCAATGTCATCCTCCGGCCCCAGGATGCCAAGGAACTCTTTCAGCGCGCCGGGCCGCTGCGGCAACCGCAACAGGAAGTATTTCTTTACCCCAGAATAGCGCTGCGCACGTTCCTTCACCTCCGGCAGGCGTTCAAAATCGAAGTTGCCGCCAGACGTCACGCAGACCACGGTCTTGCCCCGGATCCAGGAGCGCACATCCTGCAAGGCCTCAACCGAAAGCGCCCCGGCCGGCTCCAGCACGATGCCCTCGACGTTCAGCATCTCGATGATGGTGGCACAGATCCGGTCCTCTGCAACGCTCAACACATCCGGCAGCGGCACGTCCCTCAGGATGTCAAAGGGCTGTTCACCGATCCGCCCCACCGCGGCACCGTCGACAAAGGTGTCGACCCGCTCCAGCGGCACCGGCTTGCCCGCCTTCAGCGCCGCGCGAAGGCAAGCGCCGCCATCGGGCTCGACGAACAGGCTGTGCACCGCGTCGCCAAACCAGGAATAAACCCCCGCCGACATGCCGCCGCCGCCCACCGGCAGGATCACGTGATCGGGCACCTCGCCCAGCTGTTCCTCGATCTCGACCGCGATCGACGCTTGGCCTTCGATCACATCGGCATCGTCGAAGGGAGACAGGAAGTGGCCACCTTCCTGCGCGCACCACTCCTGCGCGGCAGCCAGGCAGATGTCGAAATAGTCGCCGACCAGGTGAATCTCGATGTTGTCGCCGCCGAACATCCGGGTCTTCTGAATCTTCTGCTGCGGCGTCGTCACCGGCATGAAGATCACCCCGCGCTTGCCCATGTGGCGGCACATGTAGGCGACGCCCTGCGCATGGTTGCCGGCCGAGGCGCAGACGAACAGTTCCTGATCCGGCTGCTTGCGCATCGCATTCAGCGCGCCGCGGATCTTGTAGGAGCGCACCGGGCTCAGGTCTTCGCGCTTCAGGTAGATGTCAGCGCCGAAGCGCTCCGACAGGTGCACATTGCGTTGAAGCGGCGTGGGCGGGAACACATCGCGCATCGCCGCCTCGGCCTCTCTGGCCTGGGTCTTGAAATCGCTCATGCGCCATTCAGTGGCGCAAGCCCGCCCCCAAGGCAAGGGGCGGGTGACAGGCATACATAAGAATACCGTCAAAGGCCACGCCGGTCAGATCGGGCGCCCCTCCACGTAGTGACCGTAGAAGGTGGTGACGACGCTGACGTTGACCAGCGTTGTGACCAGCGTCGCCAGGATCATGAACAGGATGCCAAGCGGCGCAAATACCGCCATCGACAGATCAACAACCACTTGCAGCACAACGTTGAACACCGCCAGAAGAACCACCAGCAGCACAATCGTACCGGTGGTCCCCCGCGTCTTGTCCCAGGCATCGCGCAGCTTCAGCGGCTGGTTTATGGCGGCGGCCGGCAGGATGGGCGTCAGCCGGTACATCATTACAAATGACAGTAGGAAAAACAGCACAAAAACAGCCGCGTTCAGCGCCGCACCGCCTGCGCCTGCAATACCACCGGCCAACACCGCAAAAGCGATGACCCCAGCCGGGACCATGACTGCCAAGGCAACAAGAAAGAGCACCAGCACGTTGCCGACATAGGCCAGAATACGATCCGCGCGGAACGCTGGTAGCAGGCCGCTGGGGTACTCCTCCAGCAGCACAAAACGGTGCCAGGATACAAACACCCAGACCTGCACCGCGACGATGATCAAGAACACCACCAGCAGCGTCAGGCCAAAGCCGCCCGCCGCAAACACCTGCGACAACGCCTGCTGATCGGCCATCAGCGTCAGCGGCAGCCCCGCGCTTGCCAGCATTGCGTACACTACCGCGAGCCCGATCAGCACTGGCCCGGCAGCGATCCGGACCGCGTAATTCAAATTCCGCATCACCATGCGCACCGAATGCGTAAAAATAGTCCAGCCTTTCATTACGGCCGTCTCCAAATGATTAATTTCTATCGTCCGCACCCTAGACGCAGCGCATGGGGTAGAAAACCCCGGACAACCTTGCTCTTTCAGCCAAAACCCGCTACGCCCCAGTCGTTCTGACCTGAGAGGGAATTCCATGTCCGCGCCCAAGAAAGTTGTGCTCGCCTATTCCGGCGGCCTCGACACCTCGATCATCCTCAAGTGGCTGCAAACCGAATACGGCTGCGAAGTTGTCACCTTCACCGCCGATCTCGGCCAGGGGGAAGAGCTGGAGCCCGCCCGCAAGAAAGCGGAAATGCTGGGCATCAAGCCGGAAAACATCTTCATCGAAGATGTGCGCGAGGAATTCGTCCGCGACTTCGTCTTCCCGATGTTCCGCGCCAATGCGGTCTACGAAGGTCTGTACCTGCTGGGCACCTCGATTGCCCGCCCGCTGATCTCTAAGCGCCTGGTCGAGATCGCCGAAGCCACCGGTGCCGATGCGGTCGCCCATGGCGCCACCGGCAAAGGCAACGACCAGGTCCGCTTCGAACTGGCGGCCTACGCGCTGAACCCCGACATCAAGGTCATCGCGCCCTGGCGCGAGTGGGACCTCACCTCGCGCACCAAGCTGCTGGAATTCGCCGAGGCACATCAGATCCCGATCGCCAAGGACAAGCGCGGCGAGGCCCCCTTCTCGGTCGATGCCAACCTGCTGCATACCTCCTCGGAAGGCAAAGTTCTGGAAGACCCGGCGGAAATGGCGCCCGATTACGTTTACCAGCGCACCGTCCACCCCGAGGACGCGCCCGACAAGCCGGAATTCATCGAGATCACTTTCGAGAAGGGTGATCCGGTCGCCATCAATGGCGAGGCAATGTCGCCGGCAACCATCCTCACCGAGCTCAATGAGTACGGCCGCAAGCACGGCATCGGCCGCCTGGATCTGGTCGAGGGCCGCTTTGTCGGCATGAAATCCCGCGGCATCTATGAAACCCCGGGCGGCACCATCCTGCTGGAAGCGCACCGCGGCATCGAATCCATCACCATGGACCGTGGCGCGATGCACCTGAAAGACCAGCTGATGCCCCAGTACGCAGAGCTGATCTACAACGGCTTCTGGTACTCGCCCGAGCGCGAAATGCTGCAGGCCGCCATCGACGCCAGCCAGACCCATGTGTCCGGCACCGTGCGGGTGAAACTGTACAAGGGCTCTGCCAACACTGTTGGCCGCTGGTCCGAAAACTCGCTGTACTCCGAGGCCCATGTGACCTTTGAGGAAGACGCAGGAGCCTACGACCAGAAGGACGCGGCCGGCTTCATCCAGCTGAACGCGCTGCGCCTGAAACTGCTGGCCGCCCGCGAGCGCCGGATCAAGAAGTGAGCGAGTACGACGACATAGACGGCGATTTCGAGGATGATTTCGCGGAAGAGCTGGAGATGTTCGTCGAGGCTCAGGACACTGTCTGGTCAGATGTCCTGAGCGAACTTGCCGTCGGCAAAAAGACGAGCCACTGGATGTGGTTCGTCTTTCCCCAGCTGGCCGAACTGGGCAAATCCCACATGGCGCAACTCTACGGGATCGAAGATCTCGCAGAGGCAAAGGCCTATCTCGACCACGACCTTTTGCGCGCGCGGCTTCAGGAAGTCTGTCAGCTGATGCTGGCCCACGCCGACAGTGATCCCGCTGCCATTCTCGGCGCGGTGGACGCGAAAAAGCTGCGCTCCTCCATGACGCTGTTTGCAGCCGTGCCCGATGCGCCGGGCGAATGCAGCCAGGTTCTGGATGCATTTTATGGCGGCGCGCCCTGCCCGCTGACCCAAGACGCCCTTTCCGCAACGTAACCCGTGCAACTCCCGCTGGGTCAGGATTGAGCGGCGTATCAAGCCTGCCTAACCCTTGCTGCAGCCAAGGGAGGTACAGGGCATGGAAGAGATCGCAGCCGACATCCGCAAGAATCTGGACAACCGTCCCTTTGACGGCTCGCTGAAATTTGACTGCGGCGCTGACGGGGTGATTGTTCTCGCCGATGGCACCGCCAGCACCGAAGACCGCGACACCGATTGCACCCTGCGGCTCAGCCCGGAAAACCTGACCAAGCTGCTGACCGGCAAACTGAACCCGGCCACCGCGGTGATGATGGGCAAGATCAAGCTGTCCGGCGACATGGGCGTGGCGCTGAAACTCAGCAAGCTGATCGGCTGATCCGACACCGGTCACTTGCGATCACCAATCGGTGACTCCCCCCGCCCGAGGCTTGAGCCCGCCGCCCCCCGCAGGCAGGCTGGCCGCAACCGGAGCTGGAGGCAAGAATGCGGTTTCTGAACCAGATAAAATCCGTGGCCCTGGTGGGGCTGATCGTGCTGGGCTGCGTGGCGCGGGCGCATCCCGTGCAGGCGCAGGAGACCCAGGTGCTGACCGTCGCCGGCGGCTGTTTCTGGTGCGTCGAAAGTGATTTTGAATCGGTGCGTGGCGTGACCGAGGCCGTGTCTGGCTATACCGGCGGCAGCACCAAGAACCCGACCTACAAATCCGTGACCGGTGGCACCACCGGCCATTACGAGGCGGTTCAGATCAGGTTTGATCCGTCGAAAGTCTCACGTCGACAGTTGCTGCAGATGTTCCTGCGCTCTGTCGATCCCACCGACGCGGGCGGCCAGTTCTGCGACCGCGGCGACAGCTACCGCACCGCTATATTCGTCTCTAACAAGGCTGAAAGGGCTTTGGCGCAGGAGGTGATCGCGCAGGCGCAGGCGGAACTGGGACAAAAGATCGTCACCCCCGTTCTGGACAGCAGCCGGTTCTACCGGGCCGAAGACTATCATCAGGACTACTACAAGGGTGACAGCCTTGTGTTCACCCGCTTTGGCCCCAAACGACAGGCTGCGGCCTACAAACGCTATCGCCAGGCCTGCGGGCGCGATCAAAGGGTGCGCCAGCTGTGGGGCGACGCGGCCCCCTTTGCCGGTGGGTATTGAGGGCAAAACCACCCTTGAGGTGAGGCCAATACTTTCAATTTTCATACAGCCAGAAAAGAGCGGATCTGCGGCTCAGAACTGCGCGTCTGCGACTTCCTGACGGGTCGGGATCACATCCGCGGTGCCGCGCCGCGTGACCATCAGCGCGCCGGCGCGCGCGGCCTCTGCCATGGCGTCGGCCATTGAAAGCCCCCGGTCCAGTGCCGACAGAACATAGCCGGTAAAGGTGTCGCCGGCGCCGGTTGTGTCAACCGCGGTGACCGGCAGGGCCGGCACATCCAGCACCGCGCCGCTGGCCCCGTCGATATGCCGCGCGCCCTTGGCGCCCAGCGTGATGATCACGTCGCGCACCCCCAGATCAGCCGGGGTCTTGCCGGTGGCCTGCCGCAGCTGTTCCGCCTCAACCTCGTTCAGGATCAGGAAGTCGAGATGGGGCAATACTGCCTGCACCGCCGCCGCATCAAAAGGTGCTGCCGCATAGCAGACCCGCAGTCCTTTTGCCTTGCCGCGCTCGGCCGCCTCGGCCTGCAGGTTTGTCTCGTTCTGCAACACCAGGATGTCACCGGGCACCGCCTGGGCAAAGGCGCGGTCCAGCTGCGCCATGGTCAGCTCCCGGTTGGCCCCGGGATAGAGGACGATCAGATTCTCGCCGTCCTGGTCCACCGCGATGATGGCATGGCCAGTCGGCGTATCCAGCCGGGCGACATGCTCCACATCCACGCCATAGTCGGCCAGCCGCTCAACCGCCCAGATACCATCCGCCCCGACCGCGCCGATGTGCTTTACCTCGCTGCCGGCGCGGGTGGCGGCCACTGACATATTGGCCCCCTTGCCCCCCAGGAACTTCTGCAAGCCACCGGCGGCCAGAGTCTCCCCCGGCGCCGGCAGATGCGGCATGGCATAGACCATGTCCGCGTTGATCGATCCCAGGTTCAAGATGGCCATGCCGGATTACCCGATGTTGCAGGCGGCCAGAACCGCCATGTTCAGGATGTCATTTGCGGTCGAGGTCGTCGAGCAAATCTGAATCGGCTTGTCGATGCCCGACAGGATCGGACCGACCACCGTGGCACCGCCCATCTCCTGCATCAGCTTGACCGAGATCGAGGCCGAGTGCCGGGCCGGCACGATCAGAATGTTGGCAGGGCCGGTCAGGCGCTGGAACGGGTAGGCCTCCTGCGCGGCGGCGTTCAGCGCCACATCCACGGTCATCTCGCCTTCATACTCGAAATCCACCCCGCGCTGATCTAGCACCGCAGGCGCACGGTGCATCTTCTCGGCCCGCTCCGACACCGGGTAGCCGAAGGTCGAGAAGCTGACGAAGGAAACCCGCGGCTCCAGACCCATGTGGCGGGCGACGCCGGCAGCCCGTTCAGCGATGTTGGCCAGGTCGTTCTCGTCCGGCCATTCATGCACCAGCGTGTCGCCGATCAGCACGATGCGGCCCTTGTGCAGCAGGGCAGTGACCCCGGCAGCACCATGCGCGGCGTCGGCGTCAAAGACATGGTTGATGCGGTCCAGTACATGCGCCGACTTGCGGGTTGCCCCGGTCACCAGGCCATCGCCATGCCCATGCGCCAGCATCAGCGCCGAGAACACATGCCGGTCGCGGCCGACCAGGCGGTGAATGTCCTTTCGGTCGTGCCCCCTGCGGTTCAGCCGGTCGTACAGGAAGTCCTTGTAGGTCTCGAAATGCTGCGTGTTGGCGGCGTTCACCACCTCCAGCTCGCGCGCCGCATCACCCAGGCCGGCTTCCTCGAGTTTGGCCTTCACGTCGTCGGGCCGGCCGACAACCAGCGCCTTGCCGAAGCCGGAGCGCTGATACATCACCGCCGCGCGCAGCACCCGCGGGTCGTCGCCCTCGGCAAAGATCATGCGGGACTGGGCAGCCCGCGCCCGTGCGTTCAGGCCGCGCAGCACCGATTGCGTGGGGTCCATGCGGCCGCGCAGGCCATGTTCATAAGCATCCATGTCCACGATCGGACGGCGCGCAGCGCCGGTGTCCATCCCCGCCTTGGCCACCGCCGGCGGGATGCGGTGGATCAGACGCGGGTCGAAGGGCGTCGGGATGATGTAGTCGCGTCCGAACGACAGCGACTTTCCATAGGCCAGCGCCACCTCATCCGGCACATCCTCACGCGCCAGCGCGGCCAGCGCATGAGCGCAGGCGATCTTCATTTCGTCATTGATGGCGCGGGCATGAATGTCGAGCGCGCCGCGGAACAGGTAGGGAAAGCCCAGCACGTTGTTGACCTGGTTCGGATAATCCGACCGGCCGGTGGCGACGATGGCATCGACGCGCACCTCGTGGGCTTCCTCCGGGGTGATTTCCGGATCTGGGTTGGCCATGGCAAAGATCACCGGGTTGTCGGCCATGGATTTCACCATTTCCTGCGTCACAGCCCCTTTGACCGACACCCCCAGGAAGACGTCCGCACCGCGCATTGCCTCTTCCAGCGTGCGCAGCTCGGTGGTGATGGCATGGGCCGATTTCCACTGGTTCATGCCCTCGGTGCGGCCCTGGTAGATCACGCCCTTGGTATCACAGACGATGCAGTTTTCGTGCCGCGCACCCATGGCCTTCAACAGTTCGATGCAGGCAATGCCGGCGGCCCCCGCGCCGTTCAGGACGATCTTGACGTCCTCGATCTTCTTGCCAGACAGGTGCAGCGCGTTGATCAGGCCGGCTGCACAGATCACCGCGGTGCCGTGCTGATCGTCGTGAAACACCGGGATGTCCATCTCTTCCTTGAGACGCTGCTCGATGATGAAACATTCCGGCGCCTTGATGTCCTCAAGGTTGATGCCGCCGAAGGTCGGCCCCATCAGCTTGACGGCCTCGATGAATTTGTCCGGGTCCTCGGTATCCAGCTCGATGTCGATCGAGTTCACGTCGGCAAAGCGTTTGAACAGGACCGACTTGCCCTCCATCACCGGCTTGGAGCCGAGCGCGCCGAGGTTGCCAAGCCCCAGAACCGCTGTGCCGTTCGAGATCACGGCGACCAGATTGCCCTTGTTGGTATAGTCGTAGGCGGTCTCCGGGTTGGCCGCGATCGCTTCACAGGGAACGGCAACGCCAGGGCTGTAGGCCAGCGACAGGTCGCGCTGGGTGGTCATCGGGACGGTTGCGTTTATCTCCCATTTGCCGGGAGACGGTTCCAGGTGAAACGCCAGTGCTTCTGCGTCGGTGATCTTTGTTTTGGGCATTTGGTCCTAGTCCTCTTCGCAACGCCCTCGTCTTACCCCAGCGTCGGGCGCCTCTCAATCCGGGGTTTCAAGAATCTCTATCTTCGGAATTCAGATAAAAACAGCGAAACTCCTGTGAATTTTCCTGCTTTTTTGCCGCAGTTCCGTCTCCATCCACTGTCATTCGCCACCCTCCTTGCCGCGTCTGCGCACCCGCACATCCGGGTTTTCCTCGGCCTGCCTGCATTGTAGAAGTCGGGCAAAGACGGACCGGGGGAATTTGCATGACCGTTACGCCCATGATGGCGCAGTATCTCGAAATCAAGGCAGCGCATTCGGATGCGTTGCTGTTCTATCGGATGGGCGATTTCTACGAGATGTTCTTTGACGATGCCATCAACGCCGCCGAGGCGCTGGACATCGCCCTGACCAAACGTGGCAAACACAACGGGGAGGACATCCCCATGTGCGGCGTGCCGGTCCACGCCGCCGAAGGCTACCTGCTGACGCTGATCCGCAAGGGGTTCCGGGTGGCGGTCGGGGAACAGCTGGAAAGCCCCGCAGAAGCCAAGAAACGCGGGTCTAAATCGGTCGTTAAGCGCGACGTGGTGCGATTGGTAACCCCGGGCACCCTGACCGAAGACTCCCTGCTGGAGGCCCGCAGCCACAATTTTCTGGTCGCCTATGCCGAACTGCGAGAGGAAGCCGCGCTGGCTTGGGCGGATATTTCGACCGGCGCATTTCACGTGATGCCGATCGCCCGCGTGCGCCTCTCCCCCGAGCTTGCACGGCTGGCCCCGTCGGAGCTGCTGGTCGCCGACGGGCCTGCGCTGGATACGGTCCGCCCGCTGGCGAATGAATACAAGATCCCCCTCACGCCGCTGGGCAAGGCCAGCTTTGACAGCACCGCGGCCGAGAAGCGCATCTGCACGCTGTTCAACGTCAGCGCGCTGGATGGCTTCGGCACGTTTACCCGCGCGGAAGTGTCCGCAATGGGGGCCCTGATCGACTACCTGGAGATCACCCAGAAGGGCAAACTGCCGCTGCTGCAACCGCCGCAGCAGGAGGCGCAGGACCGGGTGGTGCAGATCGACGCAGCAACTCGTCGCAACCTTGAGTTGACGAAATCACTCTCTGGTGGCCGCGCCGGCTCGCTGCTTTCCGTGGTGGACCGCACCGTCACACCCGGTGGCGCCAGACTGCTGGAGCAACGGCTTTCCAGCCCTTCGCGCAACCAGGATGTCATCCACCGACGCCTGTCCGCATTGGACTACGTGGTGGAGCACAGCCAGCTGGCCCAGGATCTTCGCGATGCATTGCGCAAAACCCCGGACCTGGATCGCGCCCTGTCGCGACTGGCACTGGAACGTGGCGGTCCCCGCGACCTTGCCGCCATCCGCAACGGCCTCGCGCAGGCGGAACAGATCGTCGACCGTTGCAGGGACCAGGACCTGCCACAGCTGATGAGCGCGGCGATTGCCGACCTGCAAGGGTTTGATGATCTGCTCTCCCTTCTGGACGCCGCCCTGATCGCCGACCCGCCGCTGCTGGCGCGCGATGGCGGCTTCATCGCCGCAGGATACGATCCGGAGCTGGACGAGGCTCGCACCCTGCGCGACGAAGGGCGGAGCGTCATCGCGGCGATGCAGCAGAAATATGCCGAACAGGCCGGCGTTGCCTCGCTGAAGATCAAGCACAACAACGTGCTGGGCTATTTCATCGAAACCACCGCGACCCACGCGGACAAGATGATGTCGCCGCCGCTGAACGAGACCTTCATCCACCGCCAGACCACCGCCAACCAGGTGCGTTTCACCACCGTGGAGCTGAGCGAGATCGAGACCCGCATCCTGAACGCGGGCAACCTGGCTCTGGAGATTGAAAAGCGGCTCTACAAAAGGCTGACAGACGCAATTCTGGTGTCAGCCCCGCAGTTGAAAACCGCCGCCAGCGCCCTTGCCGAACTGGATCTTCTGACCGCGCTGGCCGATCTGGCCCGTGGCGAAGGCTGGACCCGCCCGCAGGTCGACAACAGCCGCGCGTTCCACGTGGAAGGCGGACGTCACCCGGTGGTCGAACAGGCCCTGCGCCAACAGGGCGGCGAGACCTTCGTCGCCAACGACTGTGATCTCAGCGCCGATGACGGGGCCGCGGTCTGGTTGCTGACCGGTCCGAACATGGCGGGTAAATCGACCTTCCTACGACAGAACGCGCTGATTGCCCTGCTCGCGCAGATGGGCAGCTACGTGCCGGCGGAGCGCGCGCATATCGGCATCGTCAGCCAGTTGTTCAGCCGCGTCGGCGCCTCGGACGACCTCGCGCGCGGGCGCTCCACCTTCATGGTGGAAATGGTCGAAACCGCCGCCATCCTGAACCAGGCGGACGATCGGGCGCTGGTGATCCTCGATGAAATCGGCCGCGGCACCGCGACCTATGACGGCTTGTCGATCGCCTGGGCAACCCTGGAACACCTGCATGAGGTGAACCGGTCCCGCGCCCTGTTTGCCACCCACTACCACGAATTGACCCAACTCGCTGCCAAGCTGGAGGGCGTCGACAACGCCACCGTTGCGGTCAAGGAGTGGGAAGGTGAGGTCATCTTCCTGCACGAAGTCCGCAAGGGGGCGGCCGATCGCTCCTATGGCGTGCAGGTGGCGCAGCTGGCCGGGCTGCCGGCCTCGGTCGTTGCGCGCGCCCGCGACGTGCTGGACATGCTGGAAAAAGGCAGCCGGGAAGGTGGCGGCAAGGTGCAGATCGACGACCTGCCGCTATTTGCCGCCGCACCGCCACCACAGCCCAAGCCAAACGCTGCGCCGTCACCGGTGCTGGAACTCCTGGACGGCATCCACCCGGACGATCTGTCCCCGCGTGAAGCACTGGAAGCGCTCTACAAGCTCAAGGAAGCCGCCAGGTAAAACAAAAGCGGCCCCCTCGGGGACCGCTTCTTCATCTTTCCCAAAATACTCCCGCCGGAGGCGCAGGCCCGCCAGGGCCTCAACGCCTGCCGGGTCGGGATCAGCTGTCCGGTGTCGACGACACCCCGACCTGCGCGGCGCGCAGCAGCCGGTCGTGCAACATGAAACCTTCGGCGGAAACCTGGATGATCTCCCCCGCCTTGGTCCCCGGCACCGGAGCCTCGAACATCGCTTCATGCAGCTGCGGGTCGAACTTGTCGCCGACCTCCGGCGAAACGATGCGGATGCCGTGCTTTTCAAACACGCCCAGCAACGAGCGCATCGTCAGTTCGACACCTTCGATCAGCGCAGCAGCCACTTCGCGCTGCTCGTCGGTGGCCGATTCAATGGCCCGTTTCATGTTGTCGTAGACAGGCAGCATATCGCGGGCCAGTTTCGAGCCACCGTAATTCTCCGCTTCACGGCGTGCCTTGTCGCCACGCTTGCGAGCATTTTCGGCATCTGCCAAGGCTCGCATGAACCGGTCTTTCAGCTCATCCCGCTCTGCCCGGAGCGCGTCGATTTCCAGCGAGGCGTCATCAAACTCCTCCGTTTGCGCCGCCATCTCCTCCGCCTCGGCGGCGGCGATGTCATCCAGAAAGTCTTCGTCCTTGAGCTCTGCCATGTTTCACCTCTAACTCCGGTCGGACAACAGCTTGCCGACCAGTTGTGCCGTGTAGTCCACGATCGGCACAATCCGTCCGTAATTCAGGCGCGTCGGGCCAATGACACCCACCGCACCGATGATCTTTCGATCCGCGTTCATATAGGGAGACACCACCAAAGAGGAACCCGAAAGTGAGAAAAGTTTGTTCTCCGAGCCGATAAAAATGCGTACACCCTCACCGTCCTCGGTCAGTTCCAGGAATTCGGCAATGTCCCGCTTACGTTCCAGATCGTCGAACAGGGTCCGAATGCGCTCCAACTCCTCGGCCGCACCGGTGTCAGCCAGCAGATTCGACCGGCCGCGCACGATTAGCCGCGCACGATCGCTGCCGTCATCCTCCCAGGCCGCCAGGCCGCTTTCGATCATCTCATGCGCAAGGCTGTCGATCTCCTGCCGCCGGGCCGAGATCTCGCGCTGAATCTGGCGCTGAACGTCGCTCAGCGTGCGCCCCTCGATCAACGAGTTCAGGAAATTCGCGGCCTCCCTCATCGAGCTTGGGGTCTGGCCCGGTGGTGGCTTGAACAGGCGGTTTTCCACGTGACCATCGGAAAACACCAGCACCACCAAGGCCCGATCATGGGCCAGGGACACGAATTCGATGTGGCGAATCTCCGCCTCATGCTTGGGCGTCAGAACCAGCGAGGCGCCTCGGGTCACCCCGGACAAGGCCGCCCCGACACGATCCAGCATGCTGCCCACGTCGCCAGCGTTGCGCCCCAACGTGGCATCGATCTTTTCCCGATCGTCGACCGCAAGGTCCTCGACCTCCAACAACCCGTCGACAAACATCCGCAGGCCCAGCTGCGTCGGCACCCGGCCGGCGCTGACATGCGGGCTGTCCAGCAGACCCATGAACTCCAGATCCTGCATCACGTTTCGGATTGTTGCGGCGCTGACCTTCTCGCTCAGCGATCGGCTCAGCGTGCGGCTTCCCACCGGGTCGCCGCTCTCCAGATACGTCTCGACCACCGTCCGGAACACTTCCCGGGAACGGTCGTTCAGATCCTCCAGAATATTGTTCGGCTCACTCATCGGTCTTCCTGCGCTAAATCCGTTCTAAACATAGGAACCCGGTATCGGAATGTCATTAAAGAGCAGATGTCCAAAAGGTCAATCGGGCTTGCATCGCCGTTGGTCAGGGCGCTATCCCCAAGCCAACAGAAAAAGGAAATGAAATGCGACCCTCTGGAAGAAACCTGAATGAGATGCGCCCGGTTTCGATCGAGACCGGCTTTACCAAACACGCAGAGGGCTCCTGCCTGATCAAGGTAGGCGACACCCACGTGCTGTGCACCGCCACCATCGAAGATCGCGTACCTCCCTTCATCAAGGGCACGGGCCTCGGCTGGGTCACCGCCGAATACGGCATGCTGCCCCGCGCCACCAACACCCGCATGCGCCGCGAGGCGGCCTCGGGCAAACAGGGCGGTCGCACCGTCGAGATCCAGCGCCTGATCGGCCGCGCCCTGCGCGCCGGCGTTGACCGTGTTGCCCTGGGCGAGCGCCAGATCACCGTCGACTGTGACGTGCTGCAGGCCGACGGCGGCACCCGCTGCGCCTCGATCACCGGCGGCTGGGTGGCGCTGCGCCTGGCGGTGAACAAGCTGATGAAGGCCGGTGACGTCAAGATCGACCCGCTGCTGGACCCGGTCTCGGCCGTTTCCTGCGGCATCTACGCGGGCCAGCCGGTGCTGGATCTGGACTACCCCGAGGACTCCGAGGCCGGCGTCGACGGCAACTTCATCATGACCGGCTCCGGCAAGTTGATCGAAGTGCAGATGTCCGCCGAAGGCGCGCTGTTCTCTCGCGACCAGATGAACGAGCTGATGGACCTGGCCGCCAAGGGCACCGCCGAGCTGGCCGAGATGCAGAAGGCTGCCTGCGCATGACCCGCAAACTGGAAGGCGGCAAGCTGCTTGTCGCCACCCACAACAAGGGCAAGCTGGCCGAGATCACCGAGATCCTGGCGCCTTACGGCGTCAGCGTCATCGGCGCCGCGGAAATGGATCTGCCGGAGCCCGAGGAAACCGAGGACACCTTCGTCGGCAACGCCCGGATCAAGGCCCACGCGGCGGCGCAGGCCACCGGCCTCCCTGCCCTGTCGGACGATTCCGGCATCACCATCGACGCGCTTAATGGCGCGCCCGGCGTCTATACCGCCGATTGGGCCGAAACCCCGAATGGTCGCAATTTCATGCAGGCAATGACCCGCGCCAATGACGAGCTGAACGCCGTCGGCGCCGAGGCTCCGCGCACCGCGCAGTTCCGCTGCACGCTGGTGATCGCCTGGCCAGACGGTCACGACGAGGTGTTCGAGGGCGTCATGCCCGGGCAGCTGATCTGGCCCATCAGGGGCGAACATGGCTTTGGCTACGATCCGATGTTCATGCCTGATGGGCACGATCTCACCTGCGCGGAAATGGATCCGGCCGAAAAGCACAGGATCAGCCACCGCGGCAAGGCTCTGGCAAAGTTCGTGGAGGGCTGTTTCAGTGGATGACTGGCGCAACGGGGGCTTTGGCCTCTACGTGCATTGGCCCTTTTGCCAAGCCAAATGCCCCTATTGCGACTTCAACAGCCATGTCTCTGCCAACATAGACCAGAAAGCATGGGCTAGAGCCTATTTGGCAGAACTAGACAGACTCTCGGAACAGCTTTCCGGCCGGGTTCTGAACTCGATCTTCTTCGGCGGCGGCACCCCATCGCTGATGCAGCCAGACACCGTTGCGGTGATCATCGAACGCGCACGTGAAATCTGGCCTTTTGCCAATGATATAGAGATCTCCCTTGAAGCAAACCCAGGCTCTGTTGAGGCTGGACGCTTCGCCGGTTATCGCGACGCCGGCGTGAATAGGGTCTCGATGGGAATTCAGGCTCTGAACGACACGGATCTGCGCCGTCTTGGCCGCATCCACAGCGTCGCCGAAGCCCGTGCCGCTTTCGATATCGCCCGCAACTGTTTCGACCGCGTCAGCTTTGACCTGATCTATGCGCGACAGGGTCAAACCCTTGCCGCCTGGCAGGCAGAACTGCACGAGGCGCTGTCGATGGCGATCGACCACTTGTCGCTGTATCAACTCACGATCGAGGATGGCACCGCCTTTGGCGACCGCTATGCCCGAGGCAAGTTGCGGGACCTTCCCGCCGATGACACCGCCGCGGACATGTACCACGCCACGCAGGAGATCTGCGCCCAATACGGCATGCACGGCTACGAGATTTCCAACCACGCCAAGCCCGGCGCGGAATCCCGACATAACCAGATCTACTGGCGCTATGGCGACTATGCGGGCATCGGTCCCGGCGCGCATGGGCGGCTGACATTGAATGGCGTCCGCCACGCTACCGAAACCCATCTCGCTCCGGGCGCCTGGTTGCAGGCTGTTGCCGCCGGCAATGGGGAATCCCTCCGCGAGCCTCTGTCCAATCAAGATGCTGCCGCCGAATACCTGATGATGGGGATGCGCCTGACCGAAGGTCTGGATATGGCACGATATGCCCAGCTATCGGGTCAGGAATTGCCCCAAGATCGGCTGCAAGACCTTGTAGAGCTGGGCATGGTGACTATCTCAGACAACAGGCTTTGCGCGACCCTGCGGGGCCGTGCCCTATTAAACGCGGTTCTCCGCGAGCTCCTGGTGGATTAGAAACATGCGCCTTGTCTATGCCGGCCTTGGACTCCTCAGCGTTGCCCTGGCCGTCATCGGCGTGGTGCTCCCCCTGCTCCCCACCGTCCCCTTCCTGCTGCTCGCAGCCTTCTGCTTTGCCAATTCATCAGAGCGTTTGCATGGCTGGCTGTTGGACCACACGGTGTTCGGCCCGATGATCGTTGACTGGCAGGAGCACGGCGCCATCCGACCAGCCGCAAAAAAGGCGGCAACCGTGTCGATTGCCGCCGTCTTTCTGATTTCCATCGTCCTACAGGCGCCAGGCTATGTGATCGGCATCCAAGCCGTGGTTCTTACGGCCGTGCTGATCTTTATCTGGTCCCGGCCTAGCGGCTGAGGATATTGCAGAGCTCGTCAAGCTGGTCCAGGGTTTCGTAGCTGATCGTCACCGAGCCCGCTTCTCCGCCCGGCTTGTGATCGATGGAGACCTTCATTTTCAGAACCGCAGACAGATCCCCTTCCAGGGCGCGCGTATCTGCGTCCTTTTCCTCGGACTTCTTCGACTTGCGGGCTGGCTTGATGCTTCCGCCTGCGGCGGCCTTCTTGACCAGCGCTTCGGTAGCGCGCACGGACAGCCCACCTTTGACGATCTTCGCCGCAAGCTCCGATGCGTTGTCCGAGGTGATCAACGCCCGGGCGTGGCCGGCCGACAGCTTTCGCTCCTGCACAAGCTGCTGCACGTCCTCAGGCAAATGCAGAAGCCGGACCAGGTTGGCGATGTGGCTGCGGCTTTTGCCGAGCGCTTCCGCCATCTTTTCCTGGGTATGGCCGAACTTGTCCATGAGCTGCTTGTAGCTCTGCGCCTCTTCCATGGCGTTGAGGTCCGAGCGCTGGATGTTTTCGATGATGGCCACTTCCATCATCTCAAGATCCGAGTAGTCCCGAATCAGGACCGGTACTTCGTGCAGCTGCGCTGCCTGTGACGCGCGCCAGCGCCGTTCACCTGCAACGATCTCGTACTTGCCATCGGATGTCGGCCGCACGATGAGCGGCTGCAGAACACCCTTTTCCTTGATCGATGCCGTCAGATCATCCAGATCTTCCTGCAGGAACTGCCGACGCGGCTGGTTCGGGTTGGCAACGATTTTCTCGATGGGAACCAGGATCTCTGCGTTGCGCGGAGCTTCTGCCTGGGTGCTCACCGGCTCGGGGTTCACATCCGCCATCAAGGCTGACAATCCTCGGCCCAGACCACGCGGTTTTGCCTTTTTATCTGCCATTGGTGCCTCCGGTATTCTTCTTTCATTATGCCGCTATCTTGTGATGTTTATTCAGGATTTCCTCGGCCAGCGCCCGATACGCCTTGGCCCCAAGGGAATTGCTATCGTACTGGAGAACCGGTTGCGCGTAGGAAGGGGCCTCGCTGACCCGTACATTGCGTGGGATCTTGGTCCGGAACACCAGATCGCCAAGGTTTTCCCGCGCGTCGAGTTCAACCTGCTGGGACAGGTTGTTGCGCCGATCGTACATCGTCAGCACCACCCCCTCGATCCGCAGGTTCGGATTGGCGGACTGCCGCACCTCTCGGATGGTCAGCATCAGCTGCGTCACCCCTTCCAAAGCAAAGAACTCGCTTTGCAAAGGAACCAGGACAGAATGCGCTGCCACCATGGCATTCACCGTCAGGAGGTTCAGGGATGGCGGGCAGTCAATCAGGACGTAATCCCACTCATACTCATCCATCGCGGTCTGCCGCAGGGCATCATGCAAAAGAAAGCTGCGCTTTTCGTTGGTGAAAAGTTCGATGTCTGCCGAGCTTAGATCGACAGTGGCGGGAATGATGCAAAGATCTTCGATATCCGTTGCCCGGATCACATCCTTCAGGTCCGCATCTTCAACCAGAAGATCATAGGTGGTGAGCTCTCGATCGGTTGGTTCTATGCCCAACCCAGTGGACGCGTTGCCCTGGGGGTCCAGATCAACGACCAATACGCGGAGCCCGCATTCCACCATGGCCGCTGCCAGGTTAATGGTCGTTGTTGTCTTCCCGACCCCCCCCTTTTGATTTGCAATGGCGATGATCCTAGGCCCGTCAGGACGCAAAAAATCAGACACGTACCACTCCCCTGATGTTCAGGATTACTGCTTCTGGTTCTGTCAAACTTTTAACGGGTTCAGCTTCAAACCGCCATTGCCCACGCGCGTTATCCACTTCTTTTTTCCACTGCCCGCCCTTAGGGAACAGCGCGATGCCGTCAGTCTTCAGATGGCGCTCGGAAAACCCGAGCAGCATGGATAGATCCGCCAAAGCCCGGGCCGAAAGGACATCGGCGTTCTGCGGCGCGGCTTTTTCGATGCGCTCTGTCAGAACGGTGACTTTTGCCCCGCATTCTCTAGCAGCAGTGCGCAGGAAGGCCGATTTTCGCTGATCGCTTTCGATCAAGGTCACAGTCATATCCGGCGCCTCATCCGCCGCCAGGATCGCAATGATCAAGCCCGGGAAGCCCCCCCCACTGCCAATATCAACCCACTTTTCGGCAGGTTCGACGCAGCGAAAAACCTGAACGGAGTCGGCGATATGCCGGGTCCAAAGCGCGTCCAGGCTCGCACGGGAGACGAGGTTGATCCGCGGATTCCATTTCCGGATGACCGCGTCAAACATTTCAAGCCGCTCCAATGTTTCACGTGAAACATGGAGACGGTCCAACAACGGCTTGTCCATCATGCGCTGAGGCCTTGTTTGCGGACCGGCTTCCGCAGCCGCGCCAGAAGAAGCGCCAGCGCCGCCGGCGTCATGCCGTCAATTCGGGCCGCTTGTGCGAGCGTCTCCGGTCGAACCTGGCTCAGCTTTTGTTGCAATTCCCACGACAGGCCTTCAATCCCTTCGAAGGAGAAGTCCTTGGGAATGGCATAGCCTTCGTCACGCTTCAGCGCGGAGACTTCCCGCTCCTGCCTTGCAATGTAATTCGCATAAAGCGCGTCGCGTTCGACCTGCCGACGGATGTCCTCAGACACATCTTCCAGCGTCGGCAGCAGACGCACGACATCCTCAAAGTTTACGTTCGGGAATGCCAAAACATCCAGGCCGCTCCTCTTGTTGCCGTCCTGATTGACCCGAATGCCAGCTTCGGAAATCTGCTTGGGCGTGAACGTCTGGCTCTCCAGAGCATTTCGGGCGGCCGACAACTTCTCTTGCTTGTCCAGAAAGGCCTGCTTCCGGCTCTCACTGACGCAGCCGAGCTCCAGGGCAAGGCGTGTTAGTCTCTGATCGGCATTATCAGCCCGCAGGGACAACCGAAATTCAGCCCGAGACGTGAACATGCGATAGGGTTCGCTCACGCCGTTTGTGGTCAGATCGTCGATCATAACCCCGATGTAGCTGTTCGAGCGCCCGAAAATGATCGGATCTTTCCCGAAACTACGTAAGGCGGCATTCAGCCCTGCCACCATCCCCTGCGCTGCAGCCTCTTCATAACCGGTGGTCCCGTTGATCTGGCCGGCCAGGTATAGCCCCGGGACATCCTTGACGGCCAGTTCCAGAGACAGTGCCCGAGGGTCTACGTAGTCATATTCAATCGCGTATCCCGGCTGCAGGATCTTGGCCTCTTCCAGACCAAGGATGGAATTCACATAGGCTTCCTGCACGTCGATCGGTAGGCTGGTGGAGATGCCATTGGGATAGACCGTATGGTCAGACACCCCTTCCGGCTCCAGAAAGATCTGATGCGAGTCCTTGTCGGCAAAACGGACGATCTTGTCCTCGATCGATGGGCAATAGCGCGGACCGACACCTTCGATATGACCACCGTACATGGCCGAGCGGTCCAGGTTTTCCCGGATGATGTCGTGCGTCTTTGAATTGGTATGGGTGATCCCGCAGGACAGCTGCGGAATATTAGTACTCTTGCTCAGAAATGAGAAGAACACCGGATCGTCATCGCCCGGTTGCTCATCAAGGATTGACCAGTTGATCGTACGGCCATCCAATCGCGGCGGTGTGCCAGTCTTCAGACGACCCAACGGCAGTGCAAAGTCATCAAGGCGTTCAGCCAGGCGCACCGAAGGGTTGTCGCCCATTCGGCCACCGGGGCGGGATTCATCCCCGATATGGATGACCCCACGCAGGAAGGTGCCCGAGGTAAGCACGACAGAGCGACAGGAGATCTCGCTGTCATCAGCCAGGCGCACGCCAACGACGCTGCCGTTGTCCATCAGAAAGTCGACAACCTCACCCTCGACGATCTGGAGATTGGCCTGCGCTTCCGTCAGCTTCAGCATCTCCCGCCGATAGACCTGGCGGTCCGACTGCGCGCGGGGTCCCTGCACAGCCGGTCCCTTGCGCCGGTTCAGCAGACGGAATTGCAAGCCGGCTAGATCGGCGACGCGGCCCATCACCCCGTCCAGCGCGTCGATTTCCCGGACCAGGTGCCCTTTTCCCAACCCGCCAATCGCCGGGTTACAGGACATCACCCCGATTCCATCCTTGCTGAGGGTGACCAAAGCCGTTTTTGCGCCCATACGCGCGGCCGCATGCGCCGCTTCGGTGCCGGCGTGACCGCCTCCGACGACAACTACATCAAACGCGGGATGTTTCACGTGAAACACTCCTTTACTTTCCCAGGCAGAAACTTGAGAAAATCTCATCCAAAAGATTTTCTACGCCGATACGGCCGACCAGAAGTTCGAGTGCCCGAATGGCTGATCGCATTTCCTCGGCAGCAATATCATAGAACTCAGGGCCGCGCTGCAAGATTTGTTGCGCTTCTGTCAAACTCTCCAGCGCAGTCAGCATCGCATCGCGATGGCGCGCCCGGGTGGCAATGCCGACTTGGGCGCTGCGATTGGTCAAAACCTTGGACACATGAGCGATGAGCGCATCCATCCCCTGCCCCGACCGACCAGAGATCGCGCCATCCTGATCACTGCGCAAATCAGCCTTTGGCCGCAGCCGGATATCACCCTCGCGCAATTCGACATCAAGGATTTCATCATCCTCTGCCAGGAACACACGAAGATCCGCCTCTTCCGCACGCCGGCGGGCAAGGGCGATGCCAATCCCCTCAACATGATCATCTGTTTCGCGAAGGCCGGCCGTATCCAGCAGGGTCACCGGCAACCCCGCAAGATCCATTCGAACTTCGATGATGTCACGGGTTGTGCCGGCATATTCCGAAGTGATGGCCGCTTCTCTGCCGGCCAGCGCGTTCAGCAAGGTCGACTTTCCGACGTTTGGGGCGCCGACGATGGCCACCTCGAAACCGGATCGAATGCGCTCGGCAATCTTGACGGCGGCCGTTTCGCTTTCCAGATCCTTCTGAACGTCGGACAGCAGGGCGGTAACCTCGGGCGTCACATCGACCGGGACTTCTTCGTCGGCAAAATCGATGGTGACTTCGATCAAGGAGGCCGCGCGGATGAGCTTCTCCCGCCAGGATTCGGCCAGTTTCCCCAACCCGCCGGCGAGGATGACCTGCGCCTGCTTTCGCTGGGCTTCGGTTTCCGCATCGATCAGATCGGCCAGGCCCTCCACCTGGGCGAGGTCCAGATGGCCATTTTCCAGGGCGCGGCGGGTGAATTCACCCGGCTCCGCCATTCGCAGCCCCTCTACCTCCTGCAAGGCATTCAGCACCGCAGAGACAACCGCGGTGCTGCCATGTGTTTGAAATTCCACAACATCTTCGCCAGTGAAGCTCTGTGGCGCAGTAAAACTAAGCACAAGCGCCTGGTCCAGCGGATCGCCTGCTGCGTCGCGCAGCGTGCAAAGCGTCATGCCCCGCGCCGGCAGCGTCCGACCGCAAAGCTCCGCGCCTGCGGCGAGCGCCTGCGGTCCAGATACGCGGATCACCGCAACACCGGCTTTCCCTTGGGCAGAGGCCAGCGCAAAGATCGTGTCCATGAGGTGGCCTTTCTTTCTGCCGGCCCGGTCAGGTGTTCATAGAATCGAAGAATTCGGAGTTTGTCTTGGTCTGCTTCAGCTTCGACAGCAAGAACTCAATCGCATCGGTGGTGCCCATCGGGTTCAGGATACGACGCAGCACAAAGGTCTTCGCCAGATCGCCCTTGTCGACCAGCAGATCCTCTTTCCGGGTGCCGGATTTGAGGATGTCGATCGCCGGGAACACGCGTTTGTCGGCAATCTTGCGGTCGAGCACGATTTCCGAGTTACCGGTGCCCTTGAATTCTTCAAAGATCACCTCGTCCATCCGGCTGCCGGTGTCGATCAGCGCGGTGGCGATGATGGTGAGCGAGCCGCCCTCTTCGATGTTCCGGGCCGCACCGAAGAATCGTTTCGGCCGCTGCAGGGCGTTTGCGTCGACACCACCGGTCAAAACCTTGCCCGAAGACGGCACAACGGTGTTGAACGCCCTACCAAGTCTTGTGATCGAATCGAGAAGGATCACAACATCTCGTTTATGTTCCACCAGGCGCTTGGCCTTTTCGATGACCATTTCCGACACGGCCACGTGGCGCGTCGCCGGCTCGTCGAAGGTGGAGGAGACGACCTCCCCCTTCACCGAGCGCTGCATGTCGGTCACCTCTTCCGGGCGTTCGTCGATCAGCAGCACGATCAGGTAGCACTCGGGGTGGTTCTTCTCGATCGAATGCGCGATGTTCTGCAGGATCACCGTCTTACCGGTGCGCGGCGGCGCCACGATCAGCGACCGCTGACCTTTACCAATGGGGGCCACCAGGTCGATCACGCGGGCCGAACGGTCCTTGATGGTGGGATCCTCGATCTCCATCTTCAGGCGCTCGTCGGGATACAGCGGTGTCAGGTTGTCGAAGGCGATCTTGTGACGCGCCTTTTCCGGCTCCTCGAAGTTGATCTTGGTGACATTGGTGAGGGCAAAATAGCGCTCGCTGTCCAGCGGTGCCTTGATCTGACCTTCGACCGTGTCGCCGGTGCGCAGGCTGTACTGACGGATCATGTCAGGCGAGACATAGATGTCATCCGGGCCCGGCAGGTAGTTCGCCTCGGGCGAGCGCAGGAAGCCGAATCCATCCTGCAGCACTTCCAGCACGCCGTCGCCGCCGATTTCCCAGCCTTCGTCTGCGCGTTCGCGCAGGATCTGGAACATCATTTCGCCCTTGCGCATGGTGGAGGCGTTTTCGATCTCCAGCTCTTCCGCCATCGCCAGCAGGGCTTTGGGGCTTTTTGCTTTCAGATCGGACAGATTGAGGGATTGCACGGTCATATAGATACGGCCTCTACTCCCCCGCTTAACCGAGGGTTTGTCAGACGACAGGTTAGGAAAACACGGATGCCCGGACGGGCGCGTTGCGGCCCATACATAGGGACTCGTTCCGGGTGAGTCAAACGCCGGCTGCGTCAGCTTCACCGCCACAGCCCACCTCTGCGCCGCGCTGCGTCAGAATTTGAAGATTACGGAGACCACGATCACCACCATCAGCAGCGTCGGCACTTCGTTCATCAATCTGTACTGCCGCCCGGTCAGCCGGTTCTGCCCGGCGCGGAAGTCGCGGTGCCGCAGCAGGAGCCAATGGTGAAACCAGGTCATTGCGATCACCGCAACACCCTTGGTCCAGGGCCAGACATAGCTCCAGTCGACCACACCGGGGGTCAGCACGATGAACAGCCCCGCAGCCCAGGCCACATGCATGGCCGGTCGCATGATGAGGCGCAGCAGCTTGTCCTCCATGGTCAGGAAGATTGCAGGTGCATCCTGAACCTTCTCTGCCTGCTCCACGTGATAGACGAACAGACGGGGTAGATAGAACAGCCCGGCCATCCAGCTGAGCACCGCCATGATGTGCAGCGACTTGGCGTATGGGTAGAGCGTGAACATCAGGTTGCTCAGGTCCATCGGTGTTCTCCCCGGTCTGATCGGACCACCCTAATAATTAAATGAATATTAGAAGGATGATGTTTTTGTAGGGTGCATTGAATCCAGTGGATAAGTGACTCTTCCTCCGCTTATCCCCAGTAGGGATAAGTTTCCAGCACTGCGGGACCAGTCCGGGGAAAAATCCGCCGGCGCCTTAAAATTAAGGGCGGTTAAGGAATGAGCCGTCTTTATGGCATTGGGGATAACCGTGGGAAGAACCGGGAAAACCGGGATATCCACGGATTTCAAGTTGTCCAGATTCACAAAGGACGACTCAGCCGGCTGAATCCTGAGGTTCGCGTCAAGCCCTCGAGTCTTTACTTGGGCGCGGAAAACCATACAAAACGTCCTGCACTCTTCAGCGTCTTTCCCACGGGGTTTTCCACATGACTGCCCACATCGTTCTGGCATCCGGTTCCGAAATCCGCGCGCATTTGCTGCGTCAGGCGGGGGTGGCTTTCGACGTCGATGTGCCCCGAATGGACGAGGCCGCGATCAAGGCCGCCCTGCTGGCGGAGGAAGCGCCGCCGCGCGATATCGCTGACGCGCTGGCTGAGGCGAAGGCCCGCAAGATCAGCATGCGCCACCCGGGCCGGCTGGTACTGGGCTGTGACCAGGTGCTGGATTTCGAAGGCCGTCTGTTGTCGAAACCCACCAGCGCCGCTGAAGCGCTTGAGCAGTTGAAGGAAATGCGCGGCAAGCGCCACATGTTACTGTCAGCGGCGGTGATCTACCGGGATGGCCAGCCAATCTGGCGTCATGTCGGTCAGGTTCGGCTGCTGATGCGCAAATCCTCGGACGCCTACCTGGCCGATTATGTCGAGCGCAACTGGGACAGCATCCGCCATGCTGTCGGGGCGTACAAGTTGGAAGAAGAAGGTGTGCGACTGTTTGCCAGTATCGATGGAAATTACTTCAACGTCTTGGGTTTACCACTGATGGAGCTTATCAGCTACCTCGGGCTGCAAGGGGTGATCGACCAATGACCATGACCAAAATACCGCTCGCCGGCGTGATCGGCTGTCCGATCGCACAGTCCAAGTCGCCACAGTTGCATCGGCACTGGCTGCAGCAGCATGGCATCGCCGGCCATTATATACCCATGCACGTGGAGCCAGAGGATCTGGCGGGCGCCATCCGGATGATGCCCAAGATGGGCTTTGTGGGGGCCAATGTGACGATCCCGCACAAGGAAGCGGTGATGGACATTGCCGATCAGGTGACGGACCGCGCCAAGGTGATCGGTGCCGCCAACACTTTGATCTTCCGCGAGGACGGCAGCATTCTGGCTGACAACACTGATGGCTATGGTTTCATCACCAACCTCCATCAGGGCGCGCCGAACTGGGATCCGCAATCCGGACCGGCCGTGGTACTGGGGGCCGGCGGCGCCTGTCGCGCGGTTGTTGCATCCTTGCTGGAGGCGGGGGTCCCCGAGATCCTGCTGACCAACCGCACGCGCGAGCGGGCCGAGCAGCTGCGCAGCGAATTCGGCGACCGCATCCGGGTCGAAGACTGGATCCAGGCCGGAAATATCATCGAGGAGGGCGCGCTGGTGGTCAACACGACATCCCTCGGCATGACTGGCAAGCCCCGGCTGCGGGTGCCGCTGGACGGCCTGCGCCAGGACGCGGTGGTGACGGACCTGATCTATGCGCCACTCAAGACCGAGCTCCTGTCCTATGCCGAAGAGGTCGGTTGCACCGTGGTCGATGGGCTGGGCATGCTGCTGCACCAGGCAGTCCCGGGTTTTGAACGCTGGTTCGGAGTGCGCCCGGAGGTCGACGCCGACACGCGCGCCGCGCTTCTGGCATGAGTTTCAGCCTCGGTCTCACCGGCTCCATCGGAATGGGCAAGACGGCCACCGCGCAGCTGTTCGCGGCGCAGGGCTGTGCCGTGTGGGATGCCGATGCTGCCGTTCATCGGCTCTATGCCGCCGGCGGTGCGGCGGTTGCGCCGATGCAGGCGAGCTTTCCCGACGCCATCGAGGATGGCGCGGTCAGCCGCCCTGCCCTGAAGCGCATCATCGCGCAGGATCCCGATGCCCTGCGACGGATCGAGGCGATCGTGCACCCGCTGGTGGCCGCAGACCGGGCGCAGTTTCGCGCGACGGCCGCCAGCGACATCCTGGTGTTCGACATTCCCCTGCTGTTCGAGACCGGGAGCGATGCCGAGATGGATGCAGTGGCCTGTGTGACCATTGATGCGGAAACCCAGCGCCGGCGCGTGTTGGCGCGTGGCACCATGACATCCGAGCAGTTTGAACATATCCTGCGCAAACAGATGCCGATCGAGGAAAAGCGCGCCCGCGCCGATTACCTGATCGAAACCGATACCCCGGACCACGCCGCCGCCCAGGTGGCACAGATCCTTGCCGACATCAGGAGCCGCCTGAGCCATGCGTGAAATCGTTCTCGATACGGAAACCACCGGGTTTGACCCATTCTCCGGCGACCGCATCGTCGAAATCGGTGCGGTGGAACTGCTGAACCACATGCCCACGGGTAACACCTTTCACGAGTACATGAACCCGGAGCGGTCCATGCCGGCAGAGGCCTTTGCCGTACATGGCATCGGCCCCGACCTGCTGGAGCCGCCGCAGAAACCCGAACCGGGTGCCGTGACCCTGCGCGACAAGCCGGTGTTTGCCAAGATCGGTCAGAAGTTTCTGGATTTCGTCCAGGATTCCAAGCTGATCATCCACAATGCCAGCTTCGACATGAAGTTCCTGAACTTCGAGCTGGAGCGTATGGGCCTGCCCAAATTGCCGATGGAACAGGCGGTGGACACGCTGGCGATGGCGCGGCAGCGGTTTCCCGGCTCGCCGGCGACGCTGGATGCGCTGTGCCGCCGCTTCAATATCGACAACTCGAACCGGACGTTGCACGGCGCGCTGCTCGACTCCGAGATCCTTGCCGATGTCTACCTGGAGTTGATCGGCGGCCGACAGCCGGATTTCGGCCTGTCCACCCAGACTTCGTCCAAATCGGTCGAGGTCGAAGACGACTGGCGCCCGCAACCTCGCCCCGCGCCGCTGCCGTCACGGCTGACCGCCGAAGAGCAGGCAGCCCATGCGGAATTCGTCGCCAAGCTGGGCGAAGACGCGCTGTGGAACCAGTCAAGCTGACCTGATGGCGCCCGTGCCAGGTTGCCAGTGCACAGCCAGCAAGCGCGCGTGGGCGGACAATAAAAAACGCCGCTGGGGTGCAGCGGCGTTTCCTGTCTTGCGACCTTAAATGCGACGACCTTACTGGGGCTGCGCTGCTGCGGCGGCCTCGGACTGGCGACGGGCCAGCTCGTTGCGGTAGATGGCCACGAAATCGATGTTGTCGAGGTTCAGCGGCGGGAAGCCACCATCGCGGGTCACGTCCGACACGATGCGGCGCAGGAACGGGAAGGTCTGGCGCGGGCATTCGATCAGCAGGAACGGGTGCAGCTGGTCGTCCGGCACGCCGACGATGTTGAAGACGCCGACATATTCCAGTTCCAGGATGAACAGCACCTGGCCGCCGTCCTTGTTCTTGGATTCGACGGTCAGCTTGGTGATCACTTCATACTGGTTTTCGACCGAGCGCTTCTTCGCGTCCAGGTTCACCTGAACGCTGACGTCGGGCTGCACTTCACCGCCGGAGCCTTTTTGCGCCATGACGTTTTCGAACGACATGTCGCGGATGAATTGGCCCAGAATGTTCATCTGGACCTGAGGCTGCTGTTGGGCTTCGCCGTTTTCGGCCATGGAGTTGCTCCTGCAAATAAATTCTTTTGCCCGTGCTTAGCAGCTTGGTTCGGCTATCTCAACGGGGGCCGTCGACCCAGCCCGAAGGGCCGTCGCGGCGCTCACCGGGCGTCACGTCCTCGTAGTCGCCATCGATCACGTCTCCGCGACCACGAGGATGGGCGGAGCCGCCCGGATAGTGGCGGCCCTGCATGCTGCCCGGTCCCATCTGAAACTGCGCCACGGTGATCTTGGAGCGCAGGTAACGGAACATCGCGAGGCGCACCGGCGGCATCAGCAGGGCAAAGCCGACGGCATCGGTGAAGAAGCCCGGCGTCAGCAGCAGCGCGCCGGCAAACAGGATCATCGCGCCATGGGCCAGCGGCTCGGCCGGGTCCGACAGCTGCTGGAACGAAGACCTCAACTGCCCCATCGCCAGCCGCCCTTGCGTTTTTACCAGCCAGGTGCCCAGCACCGCGGTCAATACCACGATGGCCAGGGTCGGCCACAAACCGATGGCGCCGCCAACCTGAATGAACAGGGCGATTTCAATGATGGGAACCATCAGAAACGCAAGAAATAGATACATTGGCTTTCCTTGAGATCATTCGCCGGAGCGGTAGACTTGCCCCCGCCCGTCACCTACATAAGGTCTGAACGCTTTGGTTTCAAACAAAGCACGAACGCCTAGCATGAGGTTTCCATGGAGTCGCCTGTGATTCAGCTTTTGGTTCTGGCAGGAATTGCCGTGTTTCTGATCCTGCGCTTGAAAAGCGTGTTGGGAACACGCGAGGGCTTTGAAAAGCCACCTGTGCCCCAGTCCGAGGCGCGCAGCCGACGCCCTGATCTGGAAGTGATCGAGGGCGGACCTGACCGTGACATCACCGATTACGTAGCGGAAGGCAGCCCGCAGGCGCAGGCTCTGGCCGAGATGAAACGCGCCGAACCCTCGTTCCAGGTGCAGGACTTCGTGCAGGGGGCCCGCGGTGCCTACGAGATGATCGTGATGGGCTTTGAACATGGCGACCTCGACAGCATTCAGCCCTTCCTGGCCGAAGATGTCTTTGACAGTTTCGTCGAGGCTGTCGCCCAGCGGGAAGACAAGGGCCTGAAGATCGAGGCAGAATTCATCGGCGTGCGGGAAACCAGCCTGGCGGATGCCCAGTTTGACGCCCAGACCGGGCGTGCGGAAATCACCATGCGCTTCGTGGCCGAGCTGACCTCGGTCGTGCGGGATCGCAGCGGCAACATCGTTGAAGGCGATCCGAAGGCCGTGAAGCGCCAGAAAGACACCTGGGTCTTTGCCCGTGACATGGGCAGCGACGATCCCAACTGGCAACTGGTTGCGACGGACGCATGATTGCGGCGCTTCGTGGGGCACTTGGGGTCGCTGCCGTGGCAGCGGCCGCGATGACCGCCTCCGAGGCGCAGTCCGACACCGTGTACAGCATCCTCGACTTCTCGCAACTGGATGGCTGGGCCGAGGATGACCACGCCGCTGCCCTGAAGACCTTTCTGGGCACCTGTGGCGATCTGAAGGATCCCGACTGGAAGGCATTGTGCAAGGCCGCGCGAGCGCAGCCTCCCGAAGGTGCGCGGTCTTTTTTTGAGCTGTTCTTCCGGCCGGTCATGGTCGAGGATGGCACCCCTGCCCTCTTTACCGGCTATTTCGAACCCGAGCTGAATGGCGCACGGCACCGCAGCGCACGCTATCGCTATCCGGTCTACCGGATGCCGCCAGAGGCCCGCGGCAAGGACCAGTGGCTCAGCCGGCGCGAGATCCTGGAAAGCGGCGTCATGGAAGGGCGCGGGTTGGAAATTGCCTGGGTGGATGACCCGGTGGAGCTGTTCTTCCTGCAGATCCAGGGCTCGGGCCGTATCCGCCTGCCGGATGGTTCGATGATCCGGGTCGGCTACGGCGGGGCCAATGGCCACCCCTATCGATCCATCGGACAGGAGCTGGTCCGCCGCGGCATCTACAACCTGCACCAGGTCAGCGCACAGGTGATCAAGTCCTGGGTGCGCCGCAACCCCGTGGAGGGGCGCGAGCTGCTGTACCACAATCCCTCTTACGTCTTCTTTCGCGAGGTCCGTAGGGTGGCCGCCTCCAAGGGGCCGCTGGGGGCGATGAACCGCTCTGTCACGCCGATGCGCAGTATCGCGGCTGATCCGGCCTACACGCCTCTTGGGGCGCCGGTCTGGGTGGAAAAGGACGGAGAGATGCCGCTGCGCCGCCTGATGATCGCGCAGGACACCGGTTCCGCCATCAAGGGCGCGCAGCGTGCCGATATATTTGTCGGGACTGGCGATGCCGCCGGCGAGACTGCGGGCACCATGAAAGACCCGGGGCGGATGGTGCTGCTGCTGCCGATCCAGCGGGCCTATGCGATGCTGCCGGAAGATCTTTGAATGAGCCGCCGGAAGCTGACAGAGGATGAGATCGATCTTTGGAAAAAGGTCGCAAGCCAGACCGAGCGCCTGTCGCCGGCCTCGAAATCCGTGTCGCCCTACCCTGCCCAGCCCTCAGCCAAGACCAGCAAGCCGCGCGAACCGCAGGTGTCGCCGCTGCCGGATCAGTTCGAAATCGGCAGCCGGGCCCGCTCCAAACCGGTGAAACATGACCTGAAGCCCTCGCTGGCGCGCAGCCTGGCGAGCGAACCGGTGCAGATGGACGGGAAAGCCTTCCGGCGGATGAAGCGTGGCAAGCTGCGCCCGGAGGGCAAGCTGGACCTGCACGGCATGCGGATTGATGCGGCCCACCCCGCCCTGACCCGGTTCATCCTGTCATCACAAGGGGCCGGCAAGCGGCTGGTGCTGGTGATCACCGGCAAGGGCAAGGACCGGGACGAGCCGGGCCCGATGCCGGTGCCGCGCGGGGTGTTGCGCCACAAGGTGCCGCAATGGCTGTCGTTGCCGCCCTTGGCCCAGGCGGTGCTGCAGGTGACGCCGGCCCATGTCAGCCACGGCGGGAGCGGCGCCTACTACGTCTATCTCCGTCGCAACCGCTGACGGGATTTCCGTTACCGCTCCGCCGCGACGGTATCTTTCAGAGAGACCTTGATCGCATTGTTGCGGATCACGATCTGACCGGGCAGCAGCTTCTGCAGCACGTCTGGATTGCGGGCAAAGGCGGCGTTTGTTTCACGTGCACCATTCAGCAGCGCAATCAGCGCCGGCGAGGAAGCGGCCACGAAATGCTTTGATTCCGCCTCATCGGCGAAGGCGGTGGTATCGATGAATTCAATCGGCAGGTCGCTGATTTCCTCGATGCTGCTGAGGTTGCCCAGCCGGCCGCGGTTGTCCAGCCCCCGCAGGCGCTGGGACAGGGTCAACACCCGGTCCTTGCGGGAGGAGAAGATCAGGAAGGGCTGCGGCACTTCGGCGAATTTCTCCATCTGCGACTTGAAGACGTCCACATCCAGATCAGGCGACATCAGGATCACGCCGCCAAGATGGCGTGCGGTCCAGCCGGGCGACTTGATCTCGATCTGGCGCAGCGTTTCCATCGTCAGGAAGCCGCCCATGGAATGCGCCACCACGATGACCCGGCGCGCGCCTGAGTGTTGCAGGCTGCGCAGAAGATGTTCCAGCCCATCACGCGAGTAGAGCGCGCTGTCGCCGTCATAGGCATAGCCAAGCGCCTTGCCCTTGCTGGGCCAGGAATAGATGACCGTGGCGCCGGGAATTTCGATGTCATGGGTCAATTGCGCCGCGCGAAAGGCGGTTTCGGCCTGGGTCGAGTTGTAGCCATGCACAAAGACGGTCACGTCGCGCTGATCGGCGGGCAGCTTGGACAACTCACGACGCAGCCGGGCGGAAAACGCGGCTTCGCTCTCGAACTGGCGCCGGCCGGCCATGGTGAATTCGGTTGCCGGATCGGGGTCCGAGTAGCCGAATTTCAGGGAGCCGGGCTTGTGCTCCGGCGGGATGGAGACGGTCAGTTCCAACAGGCTCATACCGTCGGACCGCTGGGCACCGAAATTGCCATTTGGCAGCGCGCCACGGTTGGTCGCGGCAAAGACAGTCTTCGGGGTACCCAGTTCCAGCGCTTCCGGCACTGTCGGGGTGAAACTCCTATCCGTGCAAGAGGCCAGCAGCAGCAGGATACCGCAGGCAAGACGCAGCGCAGTCATGTTTCACCCTCAATAAATTGGCGGCAGGCTACTGCACCTGCCGCCAATGTCAAAGCGTATGAATGTGAAACCGCGCCTTTACAGCACGTAGCGGCTGACATCAGCCGAGCGTCCCAGCTCGCCCAGGTTTTTCATCACGAAGGCGGCGTCCACGGTCACGGTTTCACCGCCTCGATCCGGCGCAGTGAAGGACAGTTCCTCGAACACCCGTTCCATCACCGTGTAGAGACGACGCGCGCCGATGTTCTCGACCGTCTGGTTCACTTCGGCCGCGATGCGCGCCAGCGCTGCAATGCCGTCTTCGGTGAAGGTCACGGTGACCTCCTCGGTCTCCATCAGCGCCGTGTACTGGCGGGTCAGCGCGTTGTCGGTTTCCGTCAGGATGCGTACGAAGTCCTCTTCGGTCAGGGCGCGCAGGTTGACGCGGATCGGCAGTCGGCCCTGCAATTCCGGCAGCAGGTCCGACGGCTTGGCGATGTGAAATGCGCCGGAGGCGATGAACAAAATGTGGTCGGTCTTCACCGGTCCGTGCTTGGTGCTGACGGTGGTGCCTTCGATCAGTGGCAGCAGATCACGCTGCACGCCTTCGCGGCTGACGTCGCCGCCGCGGGTTTCCTGGCGCACGCAGACCTTGTCGATCTCGTCAAGGAAGACGATGCCGTTCTGCTCCACCGATTCCACCGCGGTGCGGGTGACGGTTTCGTCATCGAGGAGCTTGTCGGCCTCCTCGCTGATCAGGATTTCATAGCATTCGGCGACGGTCAGTTTCTTTCGCGTGGTGCGCCCGCCCATGGCCTTGCCGAACAGGTCGCCCAGGTTCAGCATGCCCATGTTGCCGCCCGGCTGGCCGGGGATTTCGAACATCCCCATCGGGTTGGAGGTATCGGCCACGTCCAGCTCGATCACCGTGTCGTCCAGCTCGCCCGATTTCAGCTTCTTGCGGAACATCTCGCGGGTGGCTTCGCGCGCGTCACTGCCGGCGATCGCCTCCAGCACCCGGTCCTCGGCCGCCTTGTGGGCATTGGCCTTGACCTCCTCGCGCATGTATTCGCGGGTTTGGGCGATGGCGTTGTCGACCAGGTCGCGGATGATCTGCTCCACATCGCGGCCGACATAGCCTACCTCGGTGAACTTGGTGGCCTCGACCTTGATGAAGGGCGCGCGGGCCAGCTTGGCCAGGCGGCGGCTGATCTCGGTCTTGCCGACGCCGGTGGGGCCGATCATCAGGATGTTCTTCGGGTAGACCTCGTCGCGCAGGTCATCATCCAGCAGCTTGCGCCGCCAGCGGCTGCGCAGGGCGACCGCAACGGCGCGCTTGGCTTCTTTCTGGCCGATGATGAAACGGTCCAGCTCCGAGACGATTTCGCGGGGTGTCAGATCGGTCATGGGTATCTTCGCTTCAATGAGAGGGGGGCAGCCGGTCAAGCGGCAGCACGTTGGAGAGGGGCGCAAGCAGCGCGGCGCGGATGCGGCTCCAGAAGGCGCCCAGGATGACAAGAACAAGGCCCAGCACCAGGATGGTCATCGCAGCGCCGTCGCTGCTGAACACGGTGCCGGCCAGCGTCACGCTGTAGCCGATCGCGGCGATCAGGAACGACCGCCGGTCGATCACGATGGCGACCAGCGCAAAGAACAGCAACACGCCCAGCAGCAGCAGGTTGGCGGTCTCGGTGCCCTTTGCCAGCAGGCTCAGCGCGATGGTGTTGACCAGCGCGGGCGCGGCGACCACATGCAGCCAGAACCCCTGGGCAGAGCGCCGGGTGACGCGATGCGGATCGCTGAGATCAAAGACCATCGCCATGGCAAAGACCGCAAGCCCCACCGCCAGGGTGATCCAGGCAAAGGGGCCGCTGGCGGACAGCAGGAACAGATCGCCGAGGCTGGCCGGGGTGCCGGCCCGGATCGCGCCCATCAGCAGCGCGAGGCCAAAGACGCCCATGGCGATCAGCGCCATGGCGAAGGGCACCCGGAAACGCAGCCAGAACAGCGCCACCGCCGCCGTCGCCAGCGCGAAGGGCAGCGGCAGGCTGGTGAAATCATTCTGCGCAATCATGAAGGGTTCGGCAAACTGCGCGGTCAGACCAATGCCGGCATTGGCGGCCCACATCAGCGACAGGGCAATCGCCGGCGCGATCATGCGGCGCCGGCGGATGAAGTATTCCGCCAGCCCCCACAGCGCCGCCGCGCCGAGGGCGGCGGAATAGACTGCCTTGGCCTGGTAACCGCCGACCGAGCCGGCCAGATCCACCGCGGTCACTCCGGCCCAGCCCGAGGCCAGGATCAGCAGGCCAATAACGATGAAGATCTCGTTGAACCCCTTGAACAGCTCAAAAGGTTCGTCGCCTGGCGCCAGATTTTCGCGCGCGCCGCGGCGGCTGTGGGCCAGCGCCATCAACGTCGCCGCCTGGGCCTCTGTCAACAGGCCCGAGCCGACGGCGGCGCGCAGGTCGTTCTGGTCCAGCTGGGTCACCTCAGCGGTCCCCGCCGATGGTTTCCACGGTCAGGTTGCCATTGGTGTAGACACAGATATCGGCGGCAATCGCCATCGCCTCGCGGGCGACGGTTTCGGCCGATTTGTCGCTGTCCATCATGCCGCGCGCCGCTGCCAGCGCGAAATTGCCGCCCGAGCCGATGGCGGCCACGTCATGTTCCGGTTCCAGCACGTCGCCGGCGCCGGTGATGACGAACATGTCGCTGCCGTCGGTGACGATCAGCATCGCCTCCAGTTTCTGCAGGTACTTGTCGGTGCGCCAGTCCTTGGCCAGCTCAACGCTGGCGCGGGCCAGCTGGCCGGGGGTTGCCTCCAGCTTGGCTTCCAGCCGTTCCAGCAAGGTAAAGGCATCGGCGGTGGAGCCGGCAAAGCCCGCCACCACGTCAAAGCCGCCCGGCGACAGGCGGCGTACCTTGCGCGCCGTGCCCTTGATGACTGTTTGTCCCAGCGACACCTGACCGTCGCCGGCAATGACCACCTGGCCATCTTTTTTGACACCGATGATGGTGGTGCCGTGCCAGCCGGGAAATTGATCGTCTGCCATGAATGTCTCCGTTTGTTGCCCCTTATATGGCCGTAACCCCGCGCCGGTACAAGTGAACCCCAGCCGCGGCCGGTGACGGCCGGCAGGCCGCTGCCGGGTGGCGACCGTTGCTGCCATGCAGCGAACGCAGAGCGGGGCTGAGAATCCAGCAATTGTGGGACTCGGCCTCAAGTCCTAAATCAGCCTCACAACCGGCACAGGGTCGGCTGTTTCTTTGAAGGATATGCGCAAATGACGACCGCGAACATCTACGCGCCGCTCGGAGCAGTCACCGTTCTCCGCGTGGTTGATGCCATCTTGAATGCCAAGAGCAACCTGATCGAGTGGCACGAAAGCCGCCGGACCCGCAAGCTGCTGTCGCAGCTGTCCGATGCACAGCTGGACGACATTGGTCTGACCCGTTCGGACATTGCGGCGCTGTAAGCAGTCACCTGCTCGCGCCTGTATCAAGAGCCGCCCCGCATGGGCGGCTTTTTTCATGTCTGCAGACCGGATTTTGTTCGCTGGCCTCAGTCGGCGGCAAATAAAGTCGCAAATAAAAAGGGCTGCCCGCGCGGGACAGCCCTTTGATGGTCCGGTTTCGGTGCCGGATCAGATGGATTCTTCGATCCAGCTCTGCAGGGCGGCCTTGGGTGCAGCGCCCGCGCGGTTCGAGACGACCTGACCATCCTTGAAGATGAACAGCGCCGGGATGCCGCGCACGCCCATGGCCGCAGCGGCGTTGGGGTTGTTGTCGACATCGACCTTGGCAATCTTGACCTTGCCGTCGAATTCCGCGGCCAGCTCTTCGAGAGCGGGGCCGATCTGCTTACAAGGGCCGCACCATTCGGCCCAGAAATCCACCACGACGGGGATATCGGAGTTCTTGACTTCAGCGTCAAAGGTGGCGTCGGTGACGGCTACGGTGGACATATGCATGTCTCCATGAGTGTGTGGCAACTGGAGTTGGAACCTAGGTACGGCTTTACGGATCGTCAAGGTTCCGCGTAGCGTCGCAAGGCCGCAATCACGAGCTCGTGCGGCAGTGGCATCAACTGCGCCGTCCGGGTCCACAAGATTGCGGTTTCGATCGCCCGCTCGGGATAGATCTGCGCCAGCGCATGGGCATAGGCGCCCATCTGGCGCAACAACCCTTCGGGACACTGCTGCGGTGAGGTCGGCACGGTGGCATTGGATTTGAAGTCCACCGCCAGCACCCGGTCCGGGCTGACGATCAGGCGGTCGATCACGCCGTGTATTCGCACCCCGTCCAGATCCGCGCTCAGCGGCACTTCGGCCAGGGCCTCGGCGGCAAAAACGGGCGCCAGCGCGGGCTGGTTCAGCACCGCCTGCGCCTCGGCGAGCAGCTCGGCGCTGTCGGCCGCATCCTGCAACAGGTTCTGCGCCAGCTGCGGCCAGCTCTCGTTCGGCTGTCCTGGCAGGTGCTCCAGCAGCAGATGCAGGCGGCTGCCGCGGGATTTGGCGGCGTCCTCGTCCAGGCCCTGCTCGCCGGGCAGCGCCTTGGCACCGCCCAGATCAGACGGGCTGATCGCGGCCGCCGGCGCCACATAGGGCGCGGCAGGTTTGCGGAACAACTCCGGCAGGCTATGGGTAACGGTCTCGGCAGCGGGCGGTACCACCAACGGCAACCCGTCCCAGTCGCCGTGATGCAGCCGCAGACCGGTCTGCCCACCCAGATCGCATTCCACCGCACCGCCGTCCTTCATGGCGGTTTCCACCATGCGGTACCAGCTGTCCCCGGCCTCGCCGACGTCGCCGGCCGCAGCCACGATCAGCCACTTTTCCGCCCGTGTCAGAGCCACATACAGCAGCCGTAGGCGTTCGTTCTGCAGCTTCTCCTGCGCCGCTTCGCGCGCCTCCTGCATGGCGGCCGGCATCTGCTCCTTCGGCAGCCGCCAGACCGGTGTGCCCTCGGCCAGCATGATCTCGGCATCGCTTGGCGCGCGCCGCTTGCCGGTATCCGGCAGGATCACGATCGGCGCCTCCAGCCCCTTGGAGCCATGCACCGACATCACCCGGATCATGTTGCCGGCCGCGCCCATCTGCCGCTTGATCTCCAGATCATCGGTCTGCATCCACACAAGGAACCCGGTCAGGCTGGGCACATCGGTGCGTTCATAGGCCAGCGCCTGCGACAGCAGTGCGTTGATGCCGTCCTCGGCTTCGGTCCCTAGCCGCCCCAGCAGTTTCTGCCGCCCGCCGTGCCGGGTCAGGATGCGTTCGATCAGGTCGAAGGGACGCAGGAAATCGGCATTGGCGCGCAGGTCGTTCAGCACCGCCATGGTTTCGGGAAACTCCGCCGCGCGGGCGCGCAGGGCCGGCCACAGGTACCTGTCCTCGCGCCGATGGGCGAGGTCGAACAGCGCCTGCTCGCTCCAGCCGAACAGTGGCGATTTCAGTGCCTCAGCCAGCGACAGAGAGTCTTCGGGCAGCGCCAGAAAGCGCAGCAGCGCCGCGATGTCCTTCACCGCCAGCTCCGCCCCGACCTTCAGCCGGTCGGCGCCGGCGATGGGCAGCTCGGCATTCTTGCAGGCGCGGATGATTTCCGAGAACAGATCCGAGCGCCGCTGCACCAGGATCAGGAAGTCGCCCGCCTGCACCGGTCGCCGGCAAAAGCTGCCGGGGCTGTCGCCATCTTCGGGAATGGTGACGCCGTCCGCGATCATCTGCTTGATCGACTGCGCGATGCGCTCCGCCAGGATCACGGTGTGATGGCGGCTGCTGGGACGGTCGACAGGGCTGGTCCAGTCGGGATCCTCGTCATCCTCGACCTTCTCGACCACCGGCCACAGGTCAACGCGGCCCGGCAGGTCGGATTTGAAGGCATGGTGCAGCGCATCCGGGCGAAAGCCGGCGCGGGCGCTGTCACGGAACACCAGGTCCACCAGTTTCAGGATCGCCGCGGAAGAGCGGAACGAGAAGTCCAGCGAGGCATCCTGCAACCCGGCCCCGGTTTCCGCCAGCCGCCGTCCGAATTCCTTCTGCATTCGGTCAAAGGCATCCGGGTCGGCCCCCTGGAAGGAATAGATCGACTGCTTCTTGTCGCCGACCACGAAAATCGTGCGCTCCACGTCCGAGCGCGCGCCCTCGCCGGCGGTGAATTCCTGCGCCAGCTTCTCGATCACGTCCCATTGCACCGGGCTGGTGTCCTGCGCCTCGTCCACCAGGATGTGGTCGATGCCGCCGTCCAGCCGGTACAACACCCAGGCGGCGACGCCGGGGTCGTTCAGCAATTGCCGCGCCTTCAGGATCAGATCGTCAAAGTCGAGCCAGCCGCGCAGCTGCTTGCGGCGCTCGTACTCCGGCAGAAAGGCGGCGGCGAACCGGTGCAGATCGTGGCTCTTGCGCACCGCCGTCAGCGCCAGCCGCCGCGCGCGGGCGTCCTCGACGCGGCGCATCAGCGGCTCCAGCCGGTCCATCAGCGCCACATTGGCTTCGCGCAGCTTCTTGGTCGGGAACTTTCCGATCTTGGCGGTGAACGGCTCCTTGGCGCCGGCGCCAGTCAGAAAAACACTCTCTAACACGGGTAAATCGGCCAGTGTCGGTTCGCTGATGCCGGCCAGCTTGTCGGCTGCGCGCTGGTCGGTGGTGCCGCCTTCGGCCAGCATGGTGCGGGTGGCTTGCAGCAGCTCCGCCTCGCCCCCCAGGAACACCAGCGCCTCCAGCGCCGCCTCGTCAAAGCCCTCGGGCAGGCCGAACAGCTCCAGCAGACCGTTCCTGTCCACAGGTTCGGCAAAATCGGCGCGGCGCTGGCAGACGGCGGCGGTCAGCGTCTCGAAATCGCTGTCGCTGACGTGGCGGGTCAACGCGTCCAACAGCTCCGCCTGCGGCCCTTCGGCAAAATCCTCCATGATCTCGGCGCGCAGCAACTGGCCCGCGCGGTCGTCCATCTCGGCAAACTGCGGGCTGACGCCGGCCTCCAGCGGAAAGCGGCGCAGCAGGGAGGCGCAGAAGGAGTGGATGGTCTGGATCTTCAGCCCGCCCGGAGTTTCGATCGCGCGGGCAAACAGCGTGCGCGCCTGGGCCAGTTCCGCCGACCCGGTGCTGACCTCCCCCAGATCGGTGAGGGCGGCGATCAGCGCCGCATCGTCCAGCATCGCCCATTCGCCCAGCCGCTTGAACAGCCGGTTCTGCATCTCGCTGGCGGCGGCCTTGGTATATGTCAGGCACAGAATATGCTGCGGCTGCACGCCCTTCAGCAACAGCCGCGCCACCCGGTCGGTCAGAACCTTGGTCTTGCCCGAGCCCGCATTGGCCGCCAGCCAGGTCGAGGCATCGGGACGCGCGGCGCGGAACTGCGCCTCGGACGCCTTGTTGCGGGTCATCATGCCAGATCCTCCGGCTGCGGTGTGGCGCTGCGGTCCCATTCGCCGTAGCGGGCCAGGTGGTCGTAGTCGCCGGCAAAGTCGTCCTTATGCACCATGCGGCGGCTCGAATAGCCTTGTTCAGGCTCGAAATAGGCACTGATCAGGGTGCGCAGATCGTCCCAGATCTTGGCTGGCGGCTCGTCCTCCAGCGGTGCGCGCACCTCGCTCAGCTTGCTGCCCAATCCGATGAACAGCGCGCGGGCGACCTCGGCGGGGCCGATGTCGGCGAAGGCGCCCTCCTCGGCCATCGCGGCCTCGATCAGCAGCTGCTTTTCGAACTTCTTTTGCTGTGCTTCCGAGGGCGGCGCGCCGGTCTTGTAGTCGTAAAGGTGCAGAAAGCCGCGGTCGTCCATGTCGATGCGGTCGGCGCGGCAGGCGATGGTGAAATCCAAGGGATCCAGCCGGGCGCTGCCCTCGGCCTCGAAGGCAACAGGCCGTGCGCGGGACTGGCGTTCGCGTTCGGTCAGCACGAAATCGGCGGCAATCCGGCGGATGCGGGCCTGCCACAGGATGCGCGCCACAGGCCAGGGCACATGTTCCTCCAGCAATTCGCGGGAGGCGGCGGTCAGGGCTTCGGGCGTCAGTGTTTCGGGCGCCTCCAGACTGTCGCGGATGAACTTCTCGAACACCTCGTGCACGACGATGCCGCGCAGCAGCGCGTCCGGTTCCTGCACCAGCGGGTTCAGCGGTTTCAGCCGCAACACGTGTTTGGCATAGATCGCGTAAGGGTCGCGGATCAGCCGCGGGATTTCGGTGATCGTCAGCCGCCGCGGCCGCGCCGCAACCGGCGGGCGCGGCGAGGGGCGCGGCGCCTGCGGGATCGGTGTCGGGGCCTCCAGCGCCTCGGCCCAGCCCAGCCACTGCGCCCCGCGCGCACGCATCTGCGCCAGCGCCTCGGGGCCACCCTGGTCCGGCAGGCCGGACAGCAGGTTGGTCATCCGGTTGAGCCAGCGCGACGGCACCGTGTCGGCCTCCTCGCTGCGTTCCGCGCGGGTCAGCCAGACCTCGGGCGCGGCGATGGCCTGCTGGAAGTCATGCGCCGACAGGCCGATGCGGCGCTCGGGCAGCAGCAGCCCCGCCTGGTTGCGCAGCTGCCGGTTCAGCCAGGGGTCGGGGGCGGCGGCCTCGGGCCAGCTGCCCTCGTTCAATCCGCCGAGGATCACCAGATCGGCCCCCTGCACGCGGGCCTCCAGCGTGCCCCAGATCATGATCGAGCCATAGGGCGCATCGCGGTCGCGCACCTCTCCCTGGCTCAGCAGCGCGCCCAGCAGATCGGCAAAGTCGCGCGCGGTCATGGCGCCGCCGTATTCCGCCTCAGCCTGCAGATTTTCGATGCAGACCAACGCTTTCTGACCTGCCTTCTTGTCCCATAGCGTGCCCGCACCCGCGGCCTGGCTGCCGGCGGCGAGCCGTTCCGCCAGCGCGCGCAGGCGGGCAACCCAAACGCTCAGCGGCTGCTCGCCGGGTTGGTGCTGGCCGGCAAAGCAGTCCGCCAGCCAGTCTGTCCAGCCGGGCGTCAGGCTGCGGCCTTCGCCGAATTTGGCAAAGGTTGCAGCGTCCGGGAAGGGCGGGCCGTTGCGGCGCAGGTGCAGTTCCAGCTCGCGGGTCTGGCGCAGGTGGTCGCCGCGGGCGGCCCCGTCATGGGTCAGCGGGTGCTTCAGCAGCGTCAGCAGCGCATCGCTGGCCAGCGGCTTGCAGAACAGCCCCGCCACATGGCGCAGGAACCGGCCCGGCGGCGACAGCTGCAACGGCTGGCCAGCGGAATCATCGGGCAGGATGTCCCAACGGTCCAGCGCCGCTGCGACCTGCCGGGTCAGCATCCGGTCGGGGGTGATCAGCGCCGCGGTCTGGCCGTCCTCCGCCGCCTTGCGCAGCCGCAGCGCAATCGCCAGCGCCTCGGCGCGCGGGCTGGGCGCCTCGACCAGGGTGACGTCCCGGGTGGCAGCATCAAGGCCGGTCAGCTGCGGCCCTTCGCTCATCCAGGCGTCGGTCACCGGGGCAGGGCGCAGCGCCAGCGACAGGAGCCGGTTGCGCGGCGGCGAGGCGGGCTCGCAATCGGTCCAGCGCTGTACATCGTCCGGCGCAAGCTCCAGATCCTTCATCAGCTTGTGGAACCGGTACTGCGGGTGGTCTTCCGAGATCATCGGGTCATCCAGCCCGGCCCAGACATGATCGGGCTGGTCAAAGTCGAACCCGGGCAGGATCACCGCGCCCTGCGGCAGCCGGGCAATCGCCTCCATCAGCATCAGCGTGGTGCCGCGCGACCCGGTGGAGCCGGCCAGGATGATGGGATGCTGCGGCGGGTTTTCCTGCCATTGGTCGATCAGGTTCAGCACCACCTGCCGCTGCCGAGCCTGCGCGTCCATGGCGCCATCATGCAGACCGGTGAACTCATCCGCGATGCCGATGAAGGTCTGGGCGCGGGCCCAGTGGCCCGACATGTCAGAGACATCCAGCTGCCGGATCGTATCGGTGCTGACGCCCTCGCCCTGCATCTCGTCGATCAGCGCCGCCAGGCTGTCGGACAGATCGTAAAGCGAGGCGCGTGCCGCAAGGTCGGGCTGCGCGTCGAGCAGTTTCGCGATCAGCTGCGACAGCTCCAGCCGGCGACGCAGGGGCGGCAGCGGCGGCGGCAGCCCGTCCAGCGTGGCGCGTTGGGCAAGGTCGGTCAGCATCAGCATCCGCGGCAGCAGCCGCGGTGGCCCCTGGTCGAACAGCATCCGCACCCGACGCGCCATGCGGGCGGTGTTGACGATCAGCTCCGCCCGCGCCAGCGCCTCGGGCGGCTGGCCCTCGCTGCGCCGACACAGGCCGGTGACCAGCGCACGGGGGAAATCGACGCCGCAGGGCACGGCAAAGACACGTGGTTTTGGGGTCGGGTCAAACATCATCGGCTGCAATCAGATCCTCGGCCAGGGTGATCCCTTCGGGGTGGCCCACATCGCACCAGCGGCCGGGATATTCCAGCGCAAACAGGCGGTTGTCCTCGGCCATCCGGTTCCACAGGACATTCAGCGAGAAAACACGCTCCGCGACCGCGTGCAGCGCATCGGTTTTCAGGATCTGCACGCCGCCATAGACCAGATCGCCGCCGCGGCTGATGCGCCCTTCGCTGTCGACAGAGAAATCGCCGCCGCCCTTGCGCCCAACCGCGCGCGCCAGCGGCACGCAGACCAAAAGCGCATCCATCCGCACCGGGTCCCAGGCGTCACGCGCCAGCTGCAAGGGGTTCGGCCCCTTCCAGATCGCATCGGTGTTCATGGTGAAGACCGGCCCATCCCCCAGCAGTGGCAGCGCCGCGCGCAGCCCGCCGCCGGTGTCGAGGATCTCCTCCGCCTCATGGCTGATCTGCACGCCCCGCGGCTCCAGATAGGCGCGCAACGGCTCTGGCAGGTAATGCAGATTCGCAACAATGCGCTGCGGGCGCAGCTCCTCGGCCAGCGCCAGCGCATGGCCGATCAGCGGCATGCCCGCCACTTCGATCATCGGCTTGGGGCGGTCGCGTGTCAGCTCCCGCATGCGGGTGCCGAACCCGGCGGCAAACAGCATCACGGCGTCAGGCGTGCAGGGCATCAGGGCTTCAGCCTTTCGAGGTTTTCGGGCGTCGGGGCGGGCAGGGCGCCGCGCAGCATTTCTGCCGCCGGCGCCATCGCCGGATGCTCCAGCCCGCGCATCAGGTGGTCCCAGACCCGCGGCATATAGCCGAGGTATTGCGGCTTGCCGTATTCGCGGCTGAGCCGGGCAAACACCCCGAGGATGCGCAAGGCGCGCAGCACGCCCAGCACCGCATAGGCGGTGCGGAAACCGGAGCCGTCGACGCCGGTGGCGGCGATGTACCGGTCGATCATCTGCATCTCGATGGCGGCGGGCACATCGCGGCGGGCGTCCTGCAGCAGCGACATCAGGTCAAAGGCGCGGTGGCCGGCGCGGGCGTCCTGGAAATCCAGCATGCCGACACGGGCCACGCCCGCGCGGTCCGGCAGCCACAGCAGGTTCTCGGCGTGAAAATCGCGCTGCACCAGCACCGCATCGCCATGCAGCGTGTCGCGCAGGATGTCTTCCAGTTGGTCGGTGAACCGGGCCTGCAGGCGGGCATCGGGCGCGCCAAGGATGGCGTCGCGGTACGCGGGCAGGACCAGCCCGGCCAGTTCCGCCAACACCCGCGGGCCATAGGGCTCCAGCTTGGGCAGGGGGGCTGCGTGCAGCGCCACCAGCGCATCCGTCGCCGCGGCATAGAGGGTCTGTTCCAGCTCCGGCTGGCGGCGCACGACGCGCGCGAACAGATCGTCCCCCAGATCCTCCAGCAGCAGGAACCCGTTGGCCTCATCCTGCGCCAGAATCTCTGGCGCGCTGAGGCCCTGTTCGCGCAAGTGTCTGGCAATGCGGACAAAGGCGGCGATGCTCTCGCCTTTCTCGGGCGGTGCATCCATCAGCACCACGCTGCGCCCCTCGGCACTGCGCAGCCGCTCATAGCGGCGGTTGGAGGCATCGCCGGCCAGCGCGCCGCGCTGCCAGTCGGCATAGGGGGTCTGCGCCAGGAACTCGCGGCACAGGGTCTCGCGCGGGCTCATGCGGTGATCCTTTCGATCAGCGGCTGCCACTTAGGGTCACTCCACGCGAACTGGATATCCCGCTGATCGTCCGCGCCGGGGACCAGCGACAGGGTCAGATGCAGGGCATGGGCGGGGGTCAGCTCGGCCAGCCGGTCCGGCCATTCCACCAGGCAGATCGCGTTCTCGAAGGCCTCGGTCAGGCCCAGCTCTTCCAGCTCGTCCAGCGATGACAGCCGGTAGAGATCGCTGTGCCACAATTCGCCCGCCGGCACGTCATAGGTCTGCACCAGCGTGAAGGTGGGCGAGGGCACATCCTCGGGCACGTCCATCAGCGACTGGATCAGGTGGCGGCAGAAATGGGTCTTGCCGGCGCCGATCACGCCCTCCAGCAACAGGCAATCGCCGGGGCGCAGGGCTCCGGCGATCGAGGCGGCCAGATCGGCCGTTTCTTCGGGTGAATTCAGCCTGCAGGCCGCGGTATGTCTCGTCATTGCGGTACAATGGCGTTGCCGCGAAGCTGCTGCAAGCGGGTTTCGACCCTAGCCCTGGCTGATGGCGGGGAAGCGTTCCTGATCTGTCGGCAGCACATTGGTTTCCGGGGTGCGGAAGCTGACCATGGTGGCCCCGTTCTGGATCGCCGAGACCTTGCAGATCAGCTTGGTGCCGTCGCGCAGTTGCACGCGGGACCACCAGGCATCGCGGGCCTCGCAGCCGGCCACGAAGTCGCGAATCTCGCCCCAGACCGGGGTCGGGGTGCTGGTGTCCTGCCAGATGCGGCTGGCATCCATGATCGACACCTTGGCAAAGGTTGCATCCGGGTCCATCCGCCACAGCTCGCGATAGGCGCTGTTGGAAAAGCTCATGGTGCCATCGGAGGAGAACACCGCGATCGCTTCCTCCATCTGGTCCATGATCGACTGGCCCACCTCCAGCTCGGAGCGGAACTGGCGCGTCAGGGTCACTTCGGCGGTGATGTCCTCGAACAGGAAGGCGACGGCACCATCGGGATGCGGACGGCCCGACACCTTGTAGACGGAGCCCGACGGCAGCGACCAGGTTTCCTGGTAACGACCTTCTGCGGCGGCCTCCAGCAGATCCGCCATCTGGTGGCGCCAGCTGGAATAGCTCTTGGGCTCCGGCATCATCCGCTGATCGCGCAGGCGGTCAAAGAAGGTCAGCAGGTTGGGCCGAGAGGACAGGAAGTTGGCCGGCAGCGCGGTCAGGTCGATCAGCACCGGGTTGAACAGCACCAGCTGACGGTTGCGGTCAAAGATCGCGAGGCCGATCGACAGCTGGGCAAAGGTCTTGGCCAGGGTCTGCACGAAGTTGCGCTGTGCCACCTCGGCATCGACCACCGCGTTCACGTCGACCGCGTGGCACAGCCAGCCGGCCTCGGTTTCGGTGGTCGAGACGTTGTACCACAGTTTCTTCTGGCTGTCGGGCAGCGGGATGCTGATCCGCTCCGGCTTGCCGCTGGTCATCGGGTCCTCGAGGTCGGTAAACAGCGGTTGGGCAAAATCGGCATCGCGGCCGCGGATCTTCTGGCTCAGGTCATCATAGGCGAGGTTCGACCAGGTGACGTTGCCTTCCTCGGACTGCAGCCAGACCGGGTAGGGGGCCTGATGCACGGCGGCACGCAGGGTGGTCAGCTCCTGGTCCAGCGTCTTGTTCTTGTCTTCCAGGTCGCTGCGGCGCAGCTGGACGCGGGTGACGCCGTCGATCCATTCGCAATGCGCTTCGCGGTTTTCGGCGGAAGCAGTGCCGGACAACACCAAGGGGCCTACATCCCGCAGGAAACCGGGCGACTGTGGCAGGCCGGGATAGCTGCGGGACAGTTGATCGCGCAACATGCTCCAGTCAAAGTTCTCCGCCTGGTCGCCGATGAACTTGCGGGCGCCCGAGGACCAGCCGATCAGGCTGTTGTCATCAAACAGGAAAACCGCATCGCTGCGGCTGTCGCCGACCAGCAGATCATGCTCCATACCGCGGCGGCGAGGATTGGGCGACAACCACCACACCGCAGCCGCTGCCGTTGCCGCACAGAGGGCCACCAGTCCAAACCATTCGATCGAAGCGAAATTCTGCATCTTGTCCTGCCCAGTTCAGATCTCGTTTACCGGTATGGTGCGCTAATAAAGGTTAATTCATGTTTAATTGGTTGCCTAAAAGTGAATAGTTAAATTTCTAAAGGTAAATTTTTCCCAATGACAGGGCCGCCATCCTCCATCGCGTCGATTTCCTTGCGCGGCCAGGTGACGGTGACCACCGCGCCGCGGCGGTCGGTGGCGTGGTCGGCCTCGCGGCCATTGGCGAATCGCAGCCGCGCGCCGGTGCGTTCCAGCAGCGTCTTGGCGATGAACAGACCCAGGCCCATGCCTTCGTATTCGGGGCGTTGATGGTGTTCGCTTTCGCCCTTGCGCCGCCGCACGAAGGGATCTCCGATCCGCCCCAAGAGCTGCGGCGGAAAGCCTTTGCCATCGTCGCTGATGCGCAGCACGATGGTGTCATCATCCCAGGCCGCGGTGATCCAGACCGTGGACTGCGAGAAATCCACCGCGTTCTGCACCAGGTTGCGCAGCCCGTGGATGATCTCCGGCTTGCGCAGCACGGTGGGCTGCTGAAAGTCGCCGCCTTCCAGCGGTGCTTCGTCATAGAGCACTGCCTTGCCGCGGTGCATATGCGGCTCGGCGGCCTCGTTCACCAAGGCCGAGAACGGTGCCTGGCGCAGGTGCAGATCGTCATTGCCGGCGCGACCCATGCTGCGCAGGATGTCGCGGCAGCGGTCGGCCTGCGCACGGATCAGCGCGGCGTCCTCGCGCAGGTCGGGGCGGTCGTCCAGCTCCTCGATCAGCTCGGCGCTGGTCAGCTTGATGGTGGCCAGCGGCGTGCCCAGTTCATGCGCGGCGGCGGCCACGACGCCCCCCAGATCGGTCAGTTTCTGTTCGCGCGACAGCGCCAGCTGGGTTGCGCTCAGCGCGTCCGACATCAGCCGCATCTCGTTGCTGACCCGGAACGAATAGGCACCGATGAACAGGATGGCGATGACGATGGCGATCCAGTTGCCGAAGATGAAGACATCCGGCACCCGCAGGACGAACCCGACCTCGGTGCGCAGCGGCAGGTGGAATTCGGCCATCAGCGTCACCAGGATGATCGCGGTGGCACCGATGATCAGGGTCGAGCGCAGCGCCATCACCGCCGCCGAGATCGTCACCGGCCCCAGCACCAGCAGCGCGAAGGGGTTGTTCAAGCCGCCGGTCAGATACAGCAGGAAGGCCAGCTGGAGCAGATCGAACAGCACCATCAGGAAGTTCTCGAACTCCGTCAGGCGCTTGTTTTCCGGAAACGCGAAGATGGCCACCAGGTTGCCGACCGCAGAGACGCCGATCGCCAGGTAGCACAGCAGCAGCGGCAGCTGCAGTTGAAAGTGGTACTGGGCAACGGCAATCGCCGCCAGCTGGCCGGTGATGGCGACCCAGCGCAGCAGGATCAACGTGCGCAGGCGGATCCAGTTGCTGTGTTCCTGCCCGCTTGTCAGCCGGAATAGGCGGTTGATCATCGGCCTGGGTGCTCCCGTAGATGTGACGCCGTGCAGCAGTTGCATCGGTCGCATTTCTTGATAGGTCTGCCGCCGACAACGATCAACAACCCTTGCCTGACCATAGGTGTGACTACATGACCCGTCTTTATGCAATTCTTGCCGCTGTTTGCGTTGCCTCCCTGCTGGGCGCCGGGTGGTTCCTGACCCGCACCGAGGACAGCGGCGACGGGTTGGCACAATGTCGCAGCAGCCAGATTGCGGCGGGCGGCGACACCATTGGCGGCCCCTTCGAACTGGTCAATGCCAAGGGCGAAACGGTCACCGACAAGGATGTGATCACCGAGCCGTCGATCGTCTATTTCGGCTACACCTTCTGCCCCGACGTCTGCCCGATGGACGCGGCCCGCAACGCCGAAGCGATCGATGTGCTGGCCGAGCGCGGCTACAGCGTGACGCCGGTATTTATCTCGGTCGATCCGGCCCGCGATACGCCCGAAGTCGTTGGAGAATATGCCGAAAATCTGCATGAAAAGATGATCGGCCTGACCGGGTCGGAGGCGCAGGTCAAGGCCGCCAGCCAGGCCTACAAGACCTACTACCGCAAGAACGAGGGCGATGACGACTACTACCTGGTCGATCACTCCACCTTCTCCTACCTGGTGCTGCCCGAACAGGGCTTCGTCGAGTTCTTCCGCCGGGACGAAACCCCCGAGCAGCTGGCCGACAAAACCGCCTGCTTCATCGAAAACAGCTGAGGCGGATAGCTGTTTGACCTTTTCCCTCGCCCGGACATACTCTGGCGAGACTTTGAAACCTACGCGGAGGACCGGGCATGACGGAAACTGCTCTGCAGGAGATCGGGCCGGACAAATCGCTGCTGCTGGTCGATGACGACGAGCCGTTCCTGCGGCGTCTGGCCAAGGCCATGGAGAAGCGCGGATTTGAGGTGGAGACCGCAGGTTCGGTTGCCGGCGGCAGCGCCATCGCCACCGCCCGCCCGCCGGCCTACGCAGTGGTTGACCTGCGGCTGGAGGACGGCAACGGCCTCGACGTGGTCGAGGTGCTGCGCGAGAAACGCCCAGACAGCCGCGTGGTGGTGCTGACCGGCTACGGCGCCATTGCCACCGCGGTTGCCGCGGTCAAGATCGGCGCCACCGACTACCTGTCAAAACCGGCCGATGCCACCGACATCATGAACGCGCTTCTGGCCAGCACCGATGAGCTGCCGCCGCCGCCGGAAAACCCGATGAGCGCCGACCGCGTGCGCTGGGAGCATATCCAGCGCATCTACGAGCTCTGCGATCGCAATGTGTCAGAGACCGCGCGGCGCCTGAACATGCACCGTCGCACCCTGCAGCGTATCCTGGCCAAGCGCAGCCCGCGCTGATCCCGAACCTCTGCTGTCCGCCTCTGCGGCAGGCGCCCGAACCGCGCCTGTCGATCTACAGGCAGGTGTTGCGCGACCGGCGCACGCTGCCTTTACGCGGTATTCTTCGATGTCTGTCATCGTCGGGCTTGATCGCGGTCAACGCCGGGCCTGACACTCCCGGTCTCTTTTGGAAACGGATCCGCAGGTGCGGGCCGTGCAGAGACAACGTTTAGCACGCGGGCGGATACGCCCGTCCACCTCCGCCCCGTGGCGGCGCCGCCATTCTTGCCTTGTTTCACTTCCCGCAGGGAACCGGCAGCATACAGCAGTACCGAAAGACGCGTTGACCGACCGGGCTAGATGCCTTGGGCGGACCGCGCTGTTACATCTGTGCGATCAGCTGATGATGCCGCGCCACGAAATCCTGCCGCACTTCGACCGGCGGGCGCAGGTGAATGTCCAGGCTGCCGGTGATCTCCGCGTTCGGGCGGCCAAAGAACTTGGTCGCTTCGGCCTCGGAAAATCCGGCGATCTGCACCGCTTCCATCCAGGCGCTGACCTTGTCGGCGCGTTTGATCTGCGCCTTCACCGTCTTGGGCAGCGCTGCGGGCAGGCCAAAGCGGATGTGGATCGCGGCCGTCAGCCGCTGGTCCAGCTCACCATAGCCGGGGCCGACGGCGGCTTTGACCGGAGAGATCATGTCGCCGATCACATATTCCGGCGCGTCATGCAGCAGCGCCGCCAGCCGCCATTTCACCGGCGCCTTGGGCTGCATCCGGGTAAAGATCTCCTCGACCAGCAATGAATGCTCTGCCACCGAATAGGCGAAATCGCCCCGCGTCTGCCCGTTCCAGCGCGCCACAAAGGCCAGTCCGTGGGCGATGTCCTCGATCTCGATATCCATCGGCGTCGGATCCAGCAGGTCCAGGCGGCGGCCGGACAGCATCCGCTGCCAGGCGCGGGCAGGTTTTGCGGGCATGAATTTCATCCTGATCACTGTGACATAAGGCCGTGCCTACCCGCTGATCGGGGTGCGGGCAATGGTCCTGTCGCGCGCGGGACGGACCGAAACCGCAGGCCACCATACGCGGTGTTTATGCCGCGTGAGTTTGAAACCGGCGCTGTTCGACCCAATATCATTGGTATGAAGGGGCTCCGCGCCCCCTTTCGCGGCAACCCCTTTTCCTCACGTGGCATGCACAGGAAAGGAGATTGCCATGTTCAAGCGCATATTAGGGGTATCACTGTTGTTCGGTATGGCTGCGACCGCACCGCCTGCCCTGGCAGCCAGCTGTGGCGACCGCACCGCCATGACGGAAAAACTGCAATCGGGATATTCCGAGCGGCTGACCGCCGGCGGATTGCAGACAACCCGGCCCCAGGCCACCGTGATCGAGGTCTGGTCATCCGATGAAACCGGTACCTTTACCGTTCTGGTCACGCATCCGAATGGGATCAGCTGCGTCGTGGCGACCGGCTCCTCGTTCTTCCATATTCCGGACTCCGAAGCCGAGCCGGGAACCCCTAGCTGACGTCTTGCGCCCCTCTGGCGCGGCCAGTTTGCCTCGGTGATTTTGCCACCGCGGCGTATCTTCGCGACTTTCTTAACATCCTGTCCAGGTTGGATGCCGGGCCGCCGTGTCCCGGTTGCGGGTATCTTCGTTGAATATAAACACCTGCGGTGCTACGCCCTGCTGCAAGTGAACTCGTAACCGGAATGGAGCAAACTATGGCCGGGGATTATATCGTCAAGGACATCTCGCTGGCAGCCTATGGCCGCAAGGAGCTGGACATCGCCGAAACCGAAATGCCGGGGCTGATGGCCCTGCGCGAAGAATACGGCGACAGCAAGCCGCTGAAGGGCGCGCGCATCGTCGGCTCGCTTCACATGACCATCCAGACCGCGGTGCTGATTGAAACACTGGTGGCGCTGGGCGCAGACGTGCGCTGGGCGTCCTGCAACATCTTCTCGACCCAGGACCACGCCGCCGCCGCCATCGCCGAAGCGGGCATTCCGGTCTTTGCCGTCAAGGGTCAAAGCCTTGAAGAACATTGGGATTACCTCGACAAATCCTTCATGTTCCCGGAAGGTCCAAACCTGATCCTCGACGACGGTGGCGACGCCACCCTGTACGTGCTGCTGGGCGCGCGCGCCGAGGCCGGCGAAGAGATCATCCCGGTGCCGCAGTCCGAGGAAGAAACCGTCATCAAGGCGCAGATCCAGAAACGCATGCAGGAGTCGCCGGGCTGGTTCACCAAGACCCGCGACGCGATCCTCGGCGTCTCCGAGGAAACCACCACCGGCGTTCACCGCCTGTATGATCTGCAGAAGAACGGCCAGCTGCCGTTCCCGGCGATCAACGTCAACGACTCGGTCACCAAGTCGAAGTTCGACAACAAATACGGCTGCAAGGAATCGCTGGTCGACGGCATCCGCCGCGCCACCGACACCATGATGGCCGGCAAGGTCGCCGTGGTCTGCGGCTATGGCGATGTGGGCAAGGGCTCTGCCGCCTCGCTGCGCGGCGCCGGCGCGCGCGTGAAAGTGACCGAAGCCGACCCGATCTGCGCCCTGCAGGCCGCGATGGATGGCTTTGAGGTGGTGCTGCTGGAAGACGTCGTCTCCTCCGCCGACATCTTCATCACCACCACCGGCAACAAGGACGTGATCCGCATCGAGCATATGCGCGAGATGAAGGACATGGCGATCGTCGGCAACATCGGCCACTTCGACAACGAGATCCAGGTCGCTGCGCTGCGGAACCACAAGTGGACCAACATCAAGGACCAGGTCGACATGATCGAGATGCCCTCGGGCAACCGCATCATCCTGCTCTCTGAGGGCCGCCTGCTGAACCTCGGCAACGCCACCGGCCACCCGTCCTTCGTGATGTCGGCCAGCTTCACCAACCAGGTGCTGGCCCAGATCGAGCTGTGGACCCGAGGCGACAAGTACGAAAATGACGTCTACATCCTGCCCAAGCACCTGGACGAGAAGGTCGCCCGTCTGCACTTGGGCCGCATCGGCGTCAAGCTGACCGAGCTGACCCCCGAGCAGGCCGCCTATATCGGCGTCAAGCCCGAAGGCCCGTTCAAGCCGGAACACTACCGTTACTGACGGGTCCTACCTGCACAAAAAAAAGGCGTCGCCGGAGCAATCCGGCGGCGCCTTTTTCGTTCAGGGGGCGACCGATGGCGCAGCCGGTTTGTCCATGGGCACCGTCGGGCCTGCACCATTTGTCTCGCATTGTCGGGGTTATTGCTTTGCGGAATCGCGGGCAGATGGGGTATCACTTAGGAACCGGCCAGGACGGCCAGGAACCAGATTTTCAGACGCGTGTGGTGGATATGGGCACGCGGGGTGGAAAGGGAAGGTCCTGTCTGTCCGCAGGGTCTTCCCTTTTTCAGTTTCAGTCGTTGGCTTGCGGCGCGGTCGTTTGCGACGGCAATCGCAGCGCTCTCAGAACAGCGTCAGCACCAATCCCGCCGCCGCACAGGCCAGCGTGGCATAGCCGCCGTCGATCACCGTCAGCATCACGGGGCGGCCGCCATAAAGGTTGTTCAGCGCGATCCACGGGGTGATGAAGAACAGGCCGATTCCCAGACCGCTCACCAGCCCGGCCCCCAATGTGTCGATGCCCGACAGGGTGAACACGTGGCGCATCATGCCCACCACGATCAGCTGCAATACAAAGGCCAGCGCGTATGTCATCGGATTCTGGCTGCCCTTGGGCTGCCCGTCCGCGTCGCATTCCACGCCGGAGGCCGCGATCCAGGGCTTGGCCAGCGCGCCGTAGTAGCCGGCCCCGATGCCAAAGGACACCGCTGTCGCGACAATCACACTCAGAAATTCCATGTCGTACTCCCCAATGGTTTCAGCCACTTGCGGAGTAGAGTGCCAGATCAATCCGGATCTGTCTGCCCCAGCGCGCAGATGGCCTGCCATTCGGCCTCGCTGACCGGCTGCACCGACAGGCGGGAGTTCTTGACCAGAACCATCTCCTCCAGCCGCGGATCTATCTTGATCTGGTCCAGGCTGACAGGCTTGGCAAAGCTGCGCACCGCCTTGATGTCAACGCACTCCCAGCGGTCGTCCTCGGTGGTGCTGTCGGGATGCGCCTCGGCGCAGACCTCGACGATGCCGACCACGGATTTTTCCTTCTGCGAATGATAGAAGAACCCGCGGTCGCCCAGTTTCATCTCGCGCATGAAGTTGCGCGCCTGGTAGTTGCGCACGCCGTCCCATTCCTCGCCCGCGTCCCCCTTGGCCTGCTGGTCCTGCCAGCTCCAGGTGGAGGGTTCGGATTTGAACAGCCAGTAGCGCATCAGCCGATGACCTTTTTCCAGGTGATCAATTCGACGGCCTCGAACAGGCCTGCCTTGTTGTAGGGATCATTGTCGGCCCAGGCCTGGCCTGCCGCCATGTCCTCGACGTCCAGAATAACCAGAGAGCCGGCCATATTGCCATCCTGATCCAGCAGCGGGCCGGCCTGGGCGACCACGCCGGTGTCCTTGATGTAGGCCAGATGGGCCTCGCGGTTGTCCAGACGGGTCTGCAAATGGCCGGGTTTGTCACGGGCGATCAAGGCAATGAGCATTTTATTCCTCTTTTAGCGGTCTTTTAAGTAAATGGGCCGCTGCCTCATCGATCGTCAACTCCTGATCCAACAAATTGGTTACCGTCCGGGTGATCGGCATCTCCAGTTTCAGCTTCTCGGTCTGTGCCGCGACGGCGCGGGCGGTGGCGGCGCCCTCCACCGTGAGCGAGGCATCAAAGCTCTCGCCGCGCCCGATCGACAGGCCCAGCCTGTAGTTGCGCGACAGCTCCGAGCTGCAGGTCAGCGTCAGATCGCCAAAGCCCGACAGCCCGGCCAGCGTCTCGGGCCGCGCGCCGCAGGCCAGCGCCATGCGCTGCATCTCGGCATAGCCGCGGGTCATCAGCGCGGCGCGGGCGCTGTCGCCGAGGCCGGCCCCGATGACGGCCCCGCAGGCGATGGCCATCACGTTCTTCAGCGCGCCGCCCAGCTCGGCGCCGATGGTGTCGGTGGTGCGGTAGAGCCGCAGGTTCGCGGTGGTCAGCTTCTGCTGCAAGTCGCGGCCACGGTCGGCATCTGCGCAGGCCAGCGTCAGCGCGGTCGGCAAGCCACGGGCGATGTCGGCGGCAAAGCTCGGCCCGGTCAGCAGCGCTGGGGCGGCGTCCGGCAGCACATCGCGCATCACAGCGATCGGGCCCAATCCGGTGTTCAGCTCGATCCCCTTGCAGCAGGCAACCAGCGTCTTGCCCGCCAGCAGGCTGTGGTGGTCAATCAGCGCGCCGCGCAGCTTTTGCATCGGCACCGCCAGCAGCAGCACGTCGGCGGCCGCCGCGGCCTCCAGATCAGCGGTGATGGTCAGCGCCTCGGGCAGGGTGACCCCCGGCAGCCGGGCCGTGTTGCAGCGGTCGCGTTGCATTTCTGCAGCGGCCCCGGCGTTGCGCGCCCACAGGGTGACCGGCCCGTTTCCGGCCAAAGAGATCGCCAGCGCGGTGCCGAAGGCCCCCGAGCCCAGAACCGAAACAGTCATGCCTTTGCTCCCTTGCGGCCCGACCCGATCAGCGCCGGGCTGGCCGTGTCCAGCGGCCAACGCGGCCGTGCCGTCAGGTCCAGCCCGTCGCGCGCGCCCGCCCGGAAGCGTTCCATCCCGGCATAGGCGATCATCGCCGCATTATCCGTGCACAGTCGCAGCGGTGGTGCGGTGAAGGCGGCTCCAGCCTCGGCGCAAACAGTCTCTAACGCGGCGCGAATGGCGGTATTTGCCGCCACGCCGCCGGCCACGGCGACCGTGGGCTGGGCCGGGTTCTCGTCCATGTACAGGCGGATCGCGCGGCGGGTTTTCTCTGCCAGCGTGTCCACCACCGCCGCCTGGAACCCGGCGCAAAGATCGGCGCGGTCCTGCCGCGTCAGCCCGCCCTTTTCTGCCGCGACCTGGTCGCGCATCCGCATCAGCGCGGTCTTGAGGCCCGAGAACGACAGGTTGCAATCGGGCCGGTCCAGCAGCGGGCGCGGAAAGCGGAAGCGTTTGGGATCGCCGCCTTCCGCCTCGGCCTGCACCGCAGGGCCGCCCGGCTGCGGCAGGCCCAGCAGGCGCGCGGTCTTGTCAAACGCCTCACCCGGCGCATCGTCGATGGTGCCGCCCAGACGGGTGAAATCCTCAGGCCCGCGCACCAGCAGGTACTGGCAGTGCCCGCCAGAGACCAGCAGCATCAGATAGGGATAGGCAATGCCATCGGTCAGCCGCGGCGTCAGCGCGTGGCCCGCCAGGTGGTTGACCCCGACCAGCGGCAGCCCGGTGGCGGCGGCGATGCCCTTGGCGCACATCACGCCCGACATCACGCCGCCGATCAGCCCCGGCCCGGCGGTGACGGCGACCGCATCCATGTCCTTCAGCGTCAGGCCGGCCTCGGCCAGCGCATCGCGCACGCAGATGTCGAGCTTTTCAGCATGGGCGCGGGCGGCGATTTCCGGCACCACGCCGCCAAAGGCGCTGTGCAGCTCGGTTTGGCCGAACACGATCGAGGACAGAACCTCGGGCCGGGCGCCTTCGGCCTGCCGGACGACCGCGGCGGCGGTGTCGTCGCAGCTGCTTTCCAGCCCCAGGATGGTCAGGGTCTTTGTCATGGTGTTACCGTTGCATCGAATTGCCGCCGGGGCTACCACCTAAGCGGCCTGCAAACAATCCCGGGAGCCTTGCCGATGGTCCCATTGCTGATGACACGTCCGATGGAGGCGGCAAGGCGGTTTGTGGCCGGATTGCCCGATGACCTGCGGGCCGCGCTGCAGGTGACCCATGCCCCGTTGATGGAGATCCGCCCCCGGACTGTATCTCTTGATGTAAGCTCCTTTCGCGGGGTGATCTTTACCTCCGCCCATGCGGTTGCCATCGCTTCACGTGAAACCGCAGCGCGGCGGCCCGCGTTTTGCGTCGGCCCCCATACCACCGCGGTCGCCCGTCAGGCGGGGTGGCAGGCGGAGTGTGTCGGTGCCTGCGCGGAGGAGTTGATCGACACGCTGCTGTCACAGCACCCCCCGGCGCCACTGTTGCATCTGCGTGGGGCGCATGGCCGCGGCGCGGTGGCCGAGCGGTTGAGCGACGCGGGCTTGCCTTGTGAGGAGCAGGTTGTCTACGATCAGCCCCTGTTGCCGCTGAGCGAGGCTGCGAGACGGCTGATCGCCGGGCCGACCGGCGTGATCGTGCCGCTTTTTTCACCCAGAACGGCGCGTCATTTTGCCAGCCAATGCGGAGATGCTGGCAATTTGCATCTGGTCGCGCTCAGCAAGGCGGTGGCTGAACCGTTAGAGTGCTTGAACTTCAAGACGTTGCGCGTAAGCGGAGCAGCAGATAGCAAAGCAATGACACAAGCGGTGCGTGATGCCGCAGACGCAGTGTCGCGGCTTGAGGGGAGCGAAGGCGCGGAGTAGTGTCCGGCCTATTCGCAGGAACGTATTTCAGGAATCGAGTGGGGAGACCGGCGTGGCTGACAAGAAAACTCCGGAAGAGGTGACAGAGACCGACCGCGGCGACGCCCAGCCGGGTACGGACACGGCTGCCGGTCAGCTGGGCGAGGCAACCACCGAAAAAGAGGTGCTTGACCCGAAAACCAAGCCGGAGTCCGTCTCTCCCGAGACCGAGACCGAGACCGAGACCGAGACCGAGACCGAGACCGAGACCGAGACCGAGACCGAGACCGAGACCGAGACCGAGACCGAGACGCCAGAGGTGGTCTCTGGCGCGGAGACCCCGGCAGAGCGGGTGGTGGAAAAGCGCGGCGGTTTCGGGGCCGCGCTGCTTGGCGGTGCGGTGGCGGCGGTGATCGGCTTTGTTGCCGGTCACGGCGGGGTGCTCGACAGCGTGCTGCCGCCGTCGTTGCAACGTCCGGCCTCGGTTGATCCGCAAGCCTATGCAGACAGCCAGCAGGCGTTGCAGGCCCAGATCGCGGAGATGCAGACACGGCTCGAAGGGGTCAGCCAGCCCGACCTCGCACCGCTGGAGCAGCGTGTCACCGCGCTTGAGGAGGCGCGGCCTGCCGCGCAGGACGCCGGTGCGGTCGAGGAACTGGCTGACACGGTGGCCGATCTGGCCACCCGGCTGGAGCGGCTGGAGTCGCGCCCGGCGATGGATGCGGCCTCGCCGGAGACGGTCGCCGCCTTCGAGGCAGAGCTGGACAAGCTGCGCCAGAGCCTTGCGGCCCAACGTGCCGAAGTCGAGGACATGCTGGCCAAGGCCGAGGAAATGGAAGCCGCCAGCGCTGAAGCCGCTCGCATCGCCAGCGCCCAGACCCAGTTGGCGCGCCTGCGCTCGGCCCTCGACAGTGGCACCGCCTTTGCCGAGCAGGTGCAGGCGCTGGAAACCCTGGACGTTGATGTTCCGGACGCCCTGTCCGGCGTGGCGGACAGCGGTGTTGCCACGTTGTCGGCGCTTGGCAGTGGGTTTGTCCCGGCGGCGCGCGATGCGCTGGCCCGCGCCCGCGAGGAAACCAAGGGCGGCGGCAACCTGATGGATTACGTGAACCGGCATCTGGGGGCGCGTTCGGTCACGCCGCAGGAAGGCGACGACCCGGATGCGGTCCTGTCCCGTGCCGAAGCTGCGGTGGCCAAGGGCCAGTTGCAGCAAGCCTTGGATGAACTGGCGGCGTTGCCGGAGACCGCCCGCGCGGCGCTCTCGGGCTGGGAAGCCTCTGCCAAGGCCCGCATTGCCGCTGTGGATGCCGCAGCCGAACTGGCCCGCAGCCTGCAAGCCAAATAAGGAAACCGTCATGCTTTGGTCGTTGTTGAAGATCCTCGTATTCGTCGCAATCGTTGCGGTCCTTGCTTTTGGCGCGCGCCTGCTGATGGAAACCGCCGGCGGGGTGCAGATCACCTTTGCGGGCACCGAATACACCCTGAGCGCTTTGCAATCGGTGATCGCGCTGGGCGTCCTGGTTTTCGGGGTGTGGCTGTTTCTCAAGCTGCTGTCGCTGCTGGTGGCGACGCTGCATTTCCTGAACGGCGATGAAACCGCGCTGTCGCGCTATTTCGACAAGGGGCGCGAGCGCAAGGGCTACAAGGCGCTGTCCGAAGGTCTGATGGCGCTGGCCTCGGGCGAGGGGCGCTTGGCGCTGACCAAGGCGGAGCGGGCCGAGAAATACCTGCAACAGCCGGAGCTGACCGATCTGCTGGTGGCCCAGGCCGCCGAGATGAGCGGCGACACCCGCAAGGCCTCCGAAGCCTACAAGCGGCTGCTGTCGAACCCGCCGACGCGCTTTGTCGGGGTGCGCGGTATCATGAAACAGAAGCTGTCGGAAGGCGATGACGAGACCGCCCGCCAGCTGGCCGAAAAGGCGCTGGCGCTGCGACCCAAACACGCCGAGGTGCAGGACACGCTGCTGCGGCTGCAGGCCCAGGCCGAGGATTGGGCCGGCGCGCGCAAGACCCTGTCCACCAAGCTGAAGACCGGCACCCTGCCGCGCGACGTGTTTAAGCGCCGCGATGCGGTTCTGGCGCTGTCCGCCTCGCGCGGGCTTGTCGAGGAGGGCGCCACGCTGGAGCAGCAGGAGCAGGCGATCGAGGCCAACCGGCTGTCGCCCGACCTGGTGCCGGCCGCGGCGATGGCGGCGCGGGCCTATCTGGCCAAGGGCAAGAAACGCCCGGCGGTGAAGGTGCTGAAAAAGGCCTGGGAGGCGCAGCCGCACCCGGATCTTGCGCATGCCTTTGCCGAGGTGGAACCAGACGAGACCGCCGCCGAACGCGTCAAACGGTTCGACCAGCTGGCGCGGCTCAACCCGCACCATGATGAAACCCGGCTGGTGATGTCCGAGCTGAACATCGTGGCCGAGGATTACCCTGAGGCGCGCCGCTGGCTGAGCGATCTTTCCGAACGGGCGCCTGACGCGCGGGCGCTGACCTTGATGGCGGCCATCGAACGCGGCGAAGGGGCAGACGACAAGGTGGTTCAGGGCTGGCTGACCCGGGCCTTGACCGCGCCGCGCGGGCCGCAGTGGGTCTGCGACAGCTGTAACCATATCCATGCCGACTGGGCGCCGGTCTGCGAACATTGCAGCAGCTTTGACACGCTGACCTGGAAGCGGCCTGAGACTCCCGAAGTTGCCAGTGTCGCCGCGGCCCACATGCTGCCGCTGATCACCGGCCGGGACGCGGCGGCCGACGCCGCGGCTGCTGCGGATGCCGAAATCCTGGCACGGGTGCAGGAGGCCGAACCAACCGCGGAGACCGATGCGGAGGCTGCCGACCCGGACACGGCGGAAGCGGGGGACCAGCCTCGAGAGGGCAAGGAAACAGCCTGACGATATCTGCGGGGCGGGCTTCGGGCTCGCCCCGTTTCACGTCGGCGCGCGCGACGGGCCGTTGTTGCCGCAAGGCGATTCGAAGCCACGCGTCTAGGCGCAAGCCGATCGCAGCTTTGCAGGATGATTTTTCGATTTTCGGGAAATGGTGCCCAGGAGAGGACTCGAACCTCCACGTCCATACGGACACTAGCACCTGAAGCTAGCGCGTCTACCAATTCCGCCACCTGGGCAGGTGTCGTGAGGGGCCGTATAAGGCGCAATGCCAAGGGCGTCAAACGGAAAATGAGGCTCTGACCGAGAAATCTATCGGCGCGGTTCAAGAGGCTTTTCCCGATTGTTCCCAGTGCCTTGTTCGACCGTGTGCGCGGGCGGAAAAAATCGCTGAAAAATTGCGGATTTGATCCTGCGCAAAGTGCGCCGCCGTTAAAAGGGGCATGCAGCAGTCATGAAACAGATTGACCGCCTCAAAGCCCTTGGGCTGTTCGACAGCCGGGTGCCCCGTTACACCTCCTACCCCACGGCGCCGTTGTTCTCGGCCGAGATCGGCGCGGCCGAACAGGCGCGCGCCTTGCAGCAACTGGACCCGGATGTGCCGGTCTCGGTTTACCTGCATATTCCGTTCTGCGAGCGCCTGTGCTGGTTCTGTGCCTGCCGCACCCAGGGCACCCAGACGCTGAGCCCGGTGGAGAGCTACCTGGACACGCTGGTAAAGGAGATCCGCCAGGTTGGAACCTTGTTGCCCAAGGGGGTGCGGATGGGGCGGATGCACTGGGGCGGCGGTACGCCGACGATCCTGACCCCGCCGATGATTGGCCGCCTTGCGCAGGCGGTGAAGTCGGTGTTCGCACAGACCGAGGATTGGGAATTTTCCGTCGAGATCGACCCGACGCTGGTGGATCGGGACAAGATCGCCGCGCTGGCTGCAGAAGGCATGAACCGGGCCAGCATCGGGATTCAGGATTTCGACCCTTTGGTGCAGCAGGCCATCGGGCGCATGCAGCCCTTCGAGGTGACACGCAGCTGCGTCGACGACCTGCGGGCGGCGGGAATACGGTCGCTGAATGCGGATCTGGTCTATGGCCTGCCGCATCAGAGCGAGGCCCGCATGGCGGACACGGTGGACAAGGTGCTCAGCCTCGACCCGGACCGGATGGCCCTGTTCGGCTATGCGCATGTGCCCTGGGTCGCCAAGCGGCAAAAGCTGATCAAGGAAGACAGCCTGCCGGATGATCAGGCGAGGTTTCAGCTGGCGGGTCTCGCCGCGGCGCGCTTTGCCGCGGCAGGGTATGAGGCGATTGGAATAGACCATTTCGCCAAGCCGACGGACCGGCTGGCCCAGGCTGCGCGCCACGGGCAGCTGCGGCGGAATTTCCAGGGCTATACGGATGATGCCTGCCCGACGCTGATCGGGTTCGGGGCCTCTTCGATCTCGCGGTTTGATGGTGGTTACCTCCAGAACGCGGCGGCCACACCTGCCTATATCGAACGGGTCGAGGCCGGGCAGCTGGCCGCCGCGCGTGGCTATCTGATGGCGCCGGAGGATCGCCTGCGGGGCCGTGCGATCGAGATGCTGATGTGCGATTTCCGCCTCGACCGGGCAGAGCTTGCGCGCGGTCACGGCACGGCGGCGGCTGCGTTGGACGACATCTTGCAGGCCTTGGCGGAGCGGTTCGGAGACCTGCTGCGGTTGACCGACGAAGCGTTGGAAATCCTGCCGGAAGGCCGCCCGCTGACCCGCATCATCGCCAGTGCCTTTGATGCCCATATGCCGGAGGGGGTGCGTTACAGCCAGGCCTCCTGAGCCGCCGCCACCGCGCCGAAGAACTGCCGGCAAGTTTAATTGTTAAGGCACATTTAACAGCCTGGCTGCTATCCCGGACGTGGGTGAAAATAGTGGTGGTGGATATGAGCGCACAAAGCAATGTGGCGCCCATTATCATCAAGAAGAAAAAGTCAGGTGGTGGCGATGGCCATCACGGTGGCGCGTGGAAGGTGGCTTACGCCGACTTCGTGACCGCGATGATGGCCTTCTTCATGTTGATGTGGCTCCTGAATGCGACGACAGAAAAACAACGCAAGGGTCTGGCGGATTACTTTTCGCCGTCGATCCCGCTGAGCCGGGTGTCCGGTGGCGGCAATGGTGCATTCCAGGGGGACAGCATGTTCACCGAGGACATCAAGCCGCAATCCGGCACTGGCGCCACCGATATCAACCCCATGGATGCCCAGCAGGCCCAGGGCGATACCGGTATTGATGCCAGCGACAAGCAGGACGCGGAAGACAGCAAGTTCCGCGCCATCGAAGAGCAGCTGTCCGGGCGCGGTGGCGAGAGCATGATCTCGATCGCGATGGCGCGTCATATCGTGACCCGCGTCACCGACGAAGGGCTGATCATCGAATTGTTCGCAACGGATGATGTGCCGCTGTTTGGCGAGGGCAATGCCGAGCCGACGCCCCTGTTCCGCGACCTGGTGCGGATGATCGCGCGGGTGGCCGGCACGACCGGCAGCAATGTCGCGGTGGGTGGTCACATCCGCTCGCATCCCGTGGTTCTGGCCAACAATCCGGTCTGGGAACTCTCGCATGCGCGGGCGGACCAGGCGCGGCGGTTGCTCGAATCAGGCGGCTTGTCGGCGCGGCGGATCGACCGGGTGACCGGCCATGCGGACCGTGATCTGGCGGTTGCGAATCCGATGGCGGCCCGCAACAACCGGATCGAAATCATCCTTCTTCGCGACTAACCGGCTGAATTTGCTGGAAGCGGCGGCTGACAGATAGGTCATATTTGATCTGTTAGCCGCCCGTTAATCGCTCTTGCGCTAGCTGTTGCATCAGAATGATTAGATGCAGCAGAAAGGCGTGCTATGACCATTTCTTCGTCGCTGAACGCGGGCGTTTCAGGATTGAGCGCCAACGCCAGCCGGTTGGCCTCCATTTCGGATAACATCGCCAACTCTTCGACCCGTGGATACAAGCGGGTTCAAACCGACTTCCATTCCATGGTCAACGCAGGTTCCGGCGGAACCTATGCGGCGGGTGGCGTGCGCACGACCAACGTGCGGCTGATCGACGAGCGCGGTCCGCTGGTGACCACCAACAACGCCACCGACCTTGCCGTGCGCGGCCGAGGCATGCTGCCGGTGGCATCCGTCACGGATATCGAGGCGGGCGTGAACCCGACGATGATGTTGACCACCACCGGTTCGTTCCGGACCGATTCCAACGGTTACCTGACCACCGAATCCGGGCTCGCCCTGATGGGGTGGCCGGCCAATGCCGATGGCTCCGTGACCAACGCGGCCCGCGACAGCAGCGATTCGCTGGAGCCGGTCCTGATTGATCTGAACCGGCTGTCTGCGGAACCGACCACCGAGATCAGCCTGACCGCGAACCTGCCGGCCTCGGCCACCGACGTTGGCGCATCCGGTGCGCCGGAAGAACAGGTGGTGCGCTACTATGACAGCATGGGCCGCGCCGAAGAGCTGACCATCACCTACACGCCGACCGTTGCGACCGCGCCGGCCACAACCGGCAGCAACGAGTGGACCATGCAGATCGTCGATTCCGCCAGCGGTGCGACGGTGATCGGGGAATACACGCTGACCTTTGACGACAGCGCCACCTCGGCCGGCACCCTGCAAAGCGTGACCACCACCACGGGCGGCGCCTATGATGCAACCGCCGGGTCCGTGACCATCAACGTCGCGGGTGGTCCGATCGAGATCAACATCGGCGTGATTGGCGAGCAGAACGGCATGAGCCAGCTCGGCGAGGACTTCGTGCCGGGCACCACCGAAAAGGATGGCACCCCGGTCGGCTCCTTCGTGTCGGTTGAGGTCAATGAAACCGGCGAGGTGATCGCCAAGTATGACTCCGGCGACTCGCGGGTGATCTACAAGGTGCCGCTGGCCGATGTCTCCAACATCAACGGCATGAAGGCGCTGGACTCCCAGACCTACGAGCCGACCGACGAGGCCGGCGACTTCTACCTGTGGGATCCGGGTGAAGGCCCGACCGGTGAGATCCTGAGCTATGCCCAGGAAGAATCCGCCGTCGACGTGGCAACGGAACTGACGAACATGATCCAGACCCAGCGGGCCTATTCGTCGAACGCCAAGGTCATCCAGACCGTGGACGAAATGTTGCAGGAAACCACCAACATCAAGCGCTAAGGCGCTTGATGCTTCCTGATCCCGGTTTCACGAAAGCAGGCTGAACATGTCTATTTTCTCTGCCCTTAACAGCGCGATGAGCGGTCTGAACGCGGCAAGTCGTTCCTCGCAGGTAGTCTCTGAGAACCTGTCCAACGCCTTGACGCCCGGCTATTCGCGCCGGGTTCTGGACGTCAACAGCCCTGGCGTCGGTGTCACCGGGGTCCGGATCGGAAATGTGCAGCGCATCACCGACCCGGTGATCATGGCCAACCGTCGTGTGGCAGAGGCCGAATACGGCGCGGCCAAGGCGCAGTCCGACTTCTTTAGTCGCATGTCCGATCTGGTCGGTACCGTCGATGACGAAATGTCCCTGGCGTCGCAGATGTCGGAGTTCCAGTCGTCGCTGATCGAAGCCGTGTCCCGACCGGATTCGCAACCTCGGCTGAATGATCTGTCGGTGCGGGCCAACGCGCTGGCCGAATCGATCTCGCGCACCGCCGAGGGGCTGAGGGACCTGCGCATCAATGCGGATGGCGCCATCGGCAGCCAGGTGGACACCGTGAACCAGGCGCTCAAGGACATCGAGAAGCTGAACGCGCGCATCATGGTGGTCGAGGCCGGCGGCATGGACGTGGCCTCGATGAACGACCAGCGCGACCAGCTGATCGACCAGATCAACGAGATCATTCCGGTCAACGTGGTGCGCCGCGACAATGGCCAGATTTCGCTGTTCTCGACCGGCGGCGTGATGCTGCTGGATGGCCGCGCCTCCGAGCTGAGTTTCAGCCGGACCCGCGATATCATGCCCCATATGACCATCGACAACGGGATGATCTCGGGGCTCGAGGTCAATGGCAAGCCGATCGATACCGGTCCGAACGGTCCCTTGCGCGGCGGCACCCTGACCGCGCAGTTTGAAATCCGCGATGTGACCTCGCTCGAAGCGCAGGAGGATCTCGACGCGATGGCGAAGGACCTGATCGAGCGATTTCAGGACCCGGCCCTCGACGGCACCATCGGAACGGGGGATGCCGGGATCTTCACGGACGACGGCAACTTCTTTGACCCCGCCAACACCGTCGGGATCGCCAACCGGATCGAGCTGAATGACCTCGTGTCCTTGAGCGGCTCCGCCGAGACCTGGCGGTTCCGCGACGGGCTGTATGCCACCGCCCCCGGTGACCCCGGCGATTCGAGCCTGTTGCAGGCCTATACGGACGTTCTGGGCGAAACCCGCAGCGTCTCGTCGATCGGACTGGGGACCGCCAACATGTCGGCCGCGACGCTGACGGCCAACCTGTTGTCCCGCTTCGCGCAGGACAGTGAGACGGCCGCGCGGTCCTCGACCTTTGCCGCCACCAGCTACAACGAGATGAGCCAGGCCGAGCTTGCGCTGGGGGTGGATACCGATGCCGAGTTGCAGAACCTGATGCTGGTCGAGAAATACTACGCTGCCAACGCGCGGATGATTTCCGTGATCGACGAACTGATGGATACGCTGATTAGGATGTGATGCATGATTTTGAATTCTTTTGGAGACATGGCGCAGCATCTCTTCCTGCGCAGCCGCAACACCGAACTGAAAAACACCGTCGCCACGCTCTCGGATGAGTTTTCCACCGGCAAATCCGCAAACCTGACCGAGCGTCTTGGCGGTGATTACACCTATCTGGCGGATCTGGAGAACAACCTGAACAAGCTGGAAAGCTACATGGTTGCCAATGGCGAGGTGCAGCTGTTCGCAACGGCGACGCAGAACAGCCTGACCACGGTGCAGAACCAGGTGCAGGATCTGCGCAACGACATTCTGCGGCTGTCGCCGGCGATGGACATTGCCAATGCCGAGCAGTTCGGCACCCAGGCCAAGCAACGCATGTCCAGTGCCATCAGCCTGTTCAACTCCGAGGTGGGCGGCCGCACGATCTTTGCCGGCACCGCCACCGATACCAAGCCGCTGAATGGCGCCGATACCCTGATGGCCAGCATCCTGACCGAAGTGTCGGGCCTGACCACCAGCAGCGACATCATTCAGGAGGTGAAGGACTGGTTCGCCGATCCCGCCGGGTTCGACAGCGTGATGTATCGCGGTTCCGACACGGATCTGCGTCCGGTCACGGTGGGCGAAGGGCAGCAGGTGTCCATGGGGATCCGCGCTGACGATGACAATCTGAAGCATACGCTGCAAAGCTACGTGATCGCCGCGCTCGCCAATGAACCGGCCCTGGGTCTTGCCGATGACGTGCGCATCGACCTGGTGATCGAATCCAGCACCGAGATGACCGAAAGCGAGCAGCGGCTGATCCGGCTGCAGGCGGATGTCGGTTTCATCGAAGGGCAGCTGGAGGCGGTCAACACCCGCAACGAGGCGTCCAAGACCAGCCTGAGCATCGTCAAGAACAAGCTGGTCTCGGCCGATCCCTACGAAACCTATACACGGCTGCAGGAAGCGCAGACGCAGCTCGAGGGTCTTTACACGATCACCTCGCGCAGCTCGCAGCTGTCCCTGCTGAAGTATCTCTGATGATGGTCTTTTTCCGCATACTCCTCAGCTGCCTGCTGCTGCTTCCCGCCCTCGCGCAGGCCAATACCATCCGGCTCAAGGACCTGGTCGAATTCGACGGGGTCCGGGGCAACGACCTGGTGGGCTACGGCCTTGTGGTCGGGCTTGATGGCACCGGGGACGGGCTGCGCAACTCGCCCTTCACCGAGGAAATCATGTCCAACATCCTGGAGCGGCTCGGGGTCAACGTGACCGGCGAGCAGTTCCGCCCCAAGAACGTGGCCGCGGTTTTCGTGACCGCGACGCTGCCGCCCTTTGCCCGGGTGGGCAGCACCATTGACGTGACCGTGTCGGCGATCGGCGATTCCAAGAGCCTGCTGGGTGGTACGCTGATCATGACACCGCTGAACGCGGCGGACGGTCAGATCTACGCTGTGGCGCAGGGCACCATCCTGGCCGGCGGTGCCGTGGCCGAAGGGGCCGCGGCCACCGTGACACAGGGCGTGCCGACCGCCGGGGTGATCCCGTCCGGCGCGCGGGTCGAACGCGAGATCGACTTTGACCTGGCATCGCTCAGCTCCATGCGGCTGGCGCTGCGGGAACCGGATTTCACCACCGCCGGGCGCATCGAACGCGCGATCAACAACGAGTTCGGTCGCAACGTGGCGCTGATGCGGGACTCCGGTACCGTGGAAGTCGACATCAAACGCACCAACGCCCGTTCCACGGCCCATGCCGTCGGGCGGATCGAGAACATTCTGGTGGAACCGCAACGCAAGGCGCGGGTCGTGGTCGATCAGCGCTCGGGCACCATCGTCATGGGCAGCGATGTGCGGATTTCCCGCGTCGCCGTGGCCCAGGGCAACCTGACACTGCGGATCGAGGAAACACCGCTGGTGGTGCAGCCGAACCCCTTTGCCGACGGGGAGACGGTGGTTGTGCCACGTACCGGCGCCGCCATCGAGGAAGAAGAGGGCGTGCAACTGGCCGAGGTGCCGGAGACCACCTCCCTGTCCGAAGTGGTGTCGGGGTTGAACGCGCTGGGCGTGTCGCCGCGCGACATGATCGACATTCTGAAGAGCCTGAAAGCGGCAGGCGCGCTGCATGCGGAGTTCGTCGTCCGCTGATCAACTGCCCAAGTTTCTACCAAAGCCCCGGACCTGCCTGCCGCAGCCGGGGCTTTTCGCTTTGGCTGGGGACACCCGGACAACGGGGGGCTGACAGCTGCGGCGTCAGAGCCAACCGCTCTGGCAGAGCTGCGGTGCCGCAAAGCAGGCGCAGCCGCCAACGGATCGTTCTGGCGGTCGCCGTCAGCGCGCGCCTTTCCAGCAGCGCTTGTCTTCGCGACATCGGTGCCGCGCGCCAATGTCCGGGCCGGCCGGATCAGCAGGGTTCGCGGGGCTTTTCCGGTGGGAACGGGCCGGTTGCGGCGGCGATGCGTCAATTCCCACAGGCAAGTGACAAAGAGCGGCACGGTGGGCAAGGCGGATCGGGTGTCTGATGCAGACAAAAAAAGAACCGGGTACAGGGTACCCGGTTTCAGAAGGTCGCCAGAGTGGCGGATCAGGGGTAGTAGCTGCGGACCAGGGCGCTGGCGATCAGGCTCCAGCCGTCGGCAACCACGAAGAACGCCAGTTTGAACGGCAGCGACACGATGGCCGGAGGCACCATCATCATGCCCATCGACATCAGGATCGCCGCCACCACGAGATCGATCACGAGGAAGGGCAGGAACACCAAGAAGCCGATCTGGAAGGCCCGGGCGATTTCCGACAGCATGAAACTGGGGATCAGCGCCGACAGCGGCGCGTCGGCCGTCGGGTCAATGCCTTGGGTTGCCGGGCGCAGATCCGCAATGGCGTAGAAGGTGTCCGGGTCGAGCCGGTTCGCCATGAAACCGCGGAACGGTTCGAGGCTTCGGCTGATGGCCTCGCCGGGCTCCAGGCGCTCTTCCAGCATAGGGCTGATCCCGGTCTCCCAAGCCTCGGTAAAGACCGGCTCCATCACGAAATAGGTCAGGAACAGGGCGAGGCTGATCATCAGCATGTTCGGGGGGGCTTGTTGCAGCCCCAAACCCTGACGCAGGATCGAAAGCACCGTCACGAGGAACGGGAAGCAGGTAATCATGATCAGCAGGCCGGGGGCCAGGCTGAGCACGGTAATCAGAAGTATCAGCTGGATCGAACGGGCCGAGATCGACTCGCCGTCTGCCAGCGAAAGGCTCAATTCTTGAGCCAGGGCGGTCTGCGGCATGGCCAGCAGGATCGCTGCCGCCAGTGCCGCCCGCACAAATGTCGTATGTGTCATCCCAGCCCGCTTTGCAGATCCGCGATCTCGGTCAGGCGCACGGCAAGCTGGCCTGCCTGATCGCCCTCCAGCTCCTCCAGCTGGCCGCGCGCGACCAGCCGGTCGCCAACGTAGAGGTCAACCGGGTCTTCGACCCGCTTGTCCAGCGTCAGCACCGCGTTTTCGCCCAGGTTGACCAGGTCACGGATCAGCGGTCGGGCCTTGCCGACCGAGACGACGACCTCGACCGGGACAGAGACAAAGGGATTGCCGGCGTCGGCAGATTTCATGTTGAGATCGGCAGCGTCATCCATAATGGCTGTCCTCTTTTGCGTGATAGGTGAAGGCTTCTATCGATTCGTGGATCGTTTCGAGCAGCGCATCGCAGTTGATTTCGCATTCCGACGCGCCAACCCGCAGGTAGGCCTGCCCGGCGGACAGGGTACTGTCTTCCTTGACGGTGACCGGCACCGCGAAATTTTCCGGCAACAGCTTGCGCACCGGGGCGCCCTCGCCGGGAGAGACCATGATCTGCATCGGCTGATCGGTCCGCCCCTTGGCCATTTCGCTCAGCTGGTCGACGATATGGTGCCCGAAGGACGCGGCCATCGCATCGGGCAGGATCGCGCTGGTCAGGACCTTGAACATCGGGTCGAGCGATTCGAGCAGCTGATTCTGCGCTTCGTGGTAGGTGAAGTTGAGATCCTCCAGCGAGCTGGCCAGCTCGGCGGAAATGCGGCTGCTTTCCTTGTCCTTGGCAGCGACCGCATCCTCCCAGCCGGCCGTGTAGCCGCTTTCAAAGGATGCCAGCCGCTGTTCTTCGGCCAATTCCTCGGAGATCGTGGGCAGAGCAGGCTCCGCGGTGGTGTCGATCCCGAAGTTTTCCAAAAGATGCGCAATGGTCATCAGGCACGCTCCTCGTTTTCTTCCAGCCAGCCGCGCAGGATCTGGACGGTTTCTTCCTGGCGCTCACCGATCATGCTGCGCAGCCGGTCAACCGGATCGGCGGAGTTGCCGCCCAGGGCAGGCAGGCCCGCAGCGCCCATCATGTCACCGGCGGTGCCCATGGCGGGCAGGTCACCCATCGGTTCGAACTGGCCGGTTTCGTTGTTCTGGATCTCGCCGTCCAGCGCCAGCCCGGCACCCAGGTCGGGCGGCGTCATGAAGCCGTCACCGCCGAGGCCCGGCAGGGCAGGCAGCGCGCCCGGGGTCGGGCCGTCCAGCGCGGCGCCAGCCGCTGCGGGTTGGTTCGACAGGATCGGACGGACCACAAACAGGCCAAGGATCAGGCTGACGATGGCGAGGGCGGCGATCTGGATCAGCGACATGGCGTCGAAATAGAGGTTGTCCATGAAGGAGCTGGTCGCCACCGTGCCCTGCGGCTCGACCGCGGGCAGGTCCATCGACTTGAGCGTGATGACGTCGCCGCGCTCGGCATCAAAGCCGACCGCCGCCGAAATCAGCTCGCGCATGGCGTTCAGCTCGTCTTCGGGACGCGGCTGGAAGACGGTTTCGCCGGCGTCATTGGTGATGGTCTCACCATTGACCAGGACCGCAACCGTAAGACGCTTGATGGCGCCGGGGCCGCGCACGATTTCCTTCTCGGTCTCCGAAATCTCGTAGTTGATCCGTTCGCGGGTCGCGCTGGTGCTGGCCTTGGAGCCTTGGCCGGAGGCGGCATCCCCATCGGGAATATTGGAGGCAACAGTGACTTCGCCGGCCTGGTTGGTCGAGGAATCAGCGCGCTCCTCAACGTCGGTGCTGACCGCGACGCGGCTTTTGGGATCAACGCGCTTTTCGCGGATCGATTCGGTGTCGGTGACGGTCTCGACACTGACTTCGACCACGGCGTTGCCCTGACCAACCCGGGCTTCGACAAGGCGCAGCACGCGTTCACGAATCATCTGCGAGCGGTCATCGCTGCCTGCCCCGGCGGCCGCAGCCGCATCGGTGGAACCGATCAGGGCGCCATTGGCGTCGATCACCGCAACATTTTCCACCGCCAGACCGGTGACGGCCGAGGCGACCAGGAAGCGAATCGCGTTCGCCTGCGCCGGGGTGATCGGCGATCCCATCGGCACGATCGAGACCGAGGCGGTCGGCTCTACCGTGCGCTGGAAGGGATTCGAGCCGGTGTTGGCGAGATGCACGCGCGCCTGGCTGACATGCGGGCTTGCCACGATGGTACGGGCCAGCTCGCCTTCCTTGGCGCGCCAGTATGCGGCATCGAACATCTGCGAGGTCGTTCCGAAACCGCTAAGAGAATCAAGGAGTTCGTACCCTTTGCCGCCATTTGCAGGCAGGCCTTCGCTGGCGAGGGTCATGCGAAGTTCGTCGCGTTGCACCGAGGGCACGTAAATCGAGCCGCCGCGCACTTCATATTGGGTACCGCGCTGTTCCAGCGCCCGCACCACATCTCCTGCCGTGCCGCTTTCGAGCCCGGCATAAAGCAGTGTCATTGTTGGCTTGCTTGCCACATGGGACATGGCGATGACGCTGAGAAACATGATGACCGTGGCCCCCACGGCAATCAGGCGCTTCCGCATGTCCATTTCTGCCCAGACATTCTTGATCTGCTGCACATTAACCTCCGTCGCACCGGCGTTCTGTCCGGTCTGCAACCCTTTTGACGGATCGGCCTTAACATTCGGTTAGTCCCTCGCAGGTTATGAAGATGCTGCACGACGTTTTAGGGATAGCCATGACAGACGCTGCAGTAGACACAGAAGCAGAAGTACCGGCCAAGAAAGGCAAACTGCCCCTGATCATCGGGGCGGTGCTGGCTTTGGTGGGTGCAGGCGGAGGTTTCTTCGCCGTTCAGTCAGGCCTTCTTCCCTTTGGTCAGCAAGCAGCGCCAGAACCGGCGACTGTGACCGAAGAGGCGCCAGAAGGCGTGGACATGGGTGAGACGGCGGAGGATATCGCCAATATCGCCTTTATCGAAATGGACCCGATTGTGATTACCCTGCGCAAAGCCAGCGGTTTGAAGCACTTGCGGTTCCGCGCGCAACTTGAAGTCGACCTGGTCCACCAGGCCGAGGTCGAGAAAATCCTGCCGCGGGTTGTCGATGTCCTTAACAGCTACCTGAGAGCACTGGAGCTTGACGATCTGACCGATCCGATGGCTCTGCCTAAACTGAGAGCGCAGATGCTGCGGCGGATCAACATTGCCACCGGCCAGGGCCGGGTGCGTGATCTGCTGATTATGGATTTCGTACTTAACTAGGAGGACAGGATGGACCTTATAGCTGATATCCTGCTTGCGGCCGGGGCGTTGGGCGCCGGATTCTATTGCTTGGTGCTGTCGCGCCGGCTGAAGCGGTTCAATGACCTGGAAAAGGGCGTTGGCGGCGCGGTTGCCGTGCTGTCCGCCCAGGTTGATGACCTGAACAAATCGCTGCAATCGGCGCAGCAGATCTCCGACGGCTCCAGCAAGGCGCTGCAGCAGCTGACCGGACGCGCCGAAACGGTGGCGCAGCGGCTGGAGCTGATGATGGCCTCGATGCATGACATCCCCGAGGCCGCGCCCCAAGCCCAGCCCCAGGCGCAGGCGCCTGCGGCGGAAGATGCCGCGATGGCCGCTGCCTATGAGGCCGAATCGCAGCCGCAAGACGCCGATCAGCCGCAACCGGAAGACGGTAAACCGTCCGGCCTGATGTTCGTGCGTCACAATCGCAGCCAGAATCGGGTGGCGTGATGGCCGGCAAGACCAAGACCAGAAAGCCGCGCCGGTTCCGGCGCAGTGGCACGCTGATGATGCTGGCGCTCCTGCTGATGGGCTCGGCCGTTGTGCGGCTCGCCCTCGAGGCGGGACCGGCCATCGCCCGCGAAGTGGCCAGCCTGCAGGACTCCGACAAGGCCGCCGCGGCGCATAACGGCGAACCAAACCGCGAATCGCTGCCGTCCTCGGCGGAGTTGCAGACCATGCTGGCAGCCTTCAAGGAGCGGGAAGCGGCGCTGGCCGCACGCGAGGCCGAGATCCAGGACCGCGCCAAGGCGCTGGAGATCGCAGATCAGGCGATCGAAAAGAAGCTGGCGGCACTGGAAGAGGCCGAATCGCGGCTGCGGGCGACCCTGTCGATGGCCGATGGCGCGACCGAGGCGGATGTGACTCGCCTGACCACGGTCTACGAGCAGATGAAACCCAAGGAAGCCGCCGCCCTGTTCGAGGAAATGGACCCCGGCTTTGCCGCGGGTTTCCTGGCACGCATGCAGCCGGAATCGGCCGCGGGTATCATGGCAGGGCTGAGCCCCGAGGCCGCCTATACCATCAGCGTGGTGCTGGCCGGGCGCAACGGTGCCGTGCCCAAGGAATGAGCCCAGGCGCAGGCGCCTGTTTAGTCTTTCCTTAGGACGACTCGCCTAAACTGGTAAAAACCAATGGAATTTGGAGTGGACCTATGATCGGTATTGTAGGCATCGTGGTGATCTTTGCCATGGTATTTGGCGGCTACCTTCTGGCTGGCGGCAAATTGGCGATCATCATCAAGGCGCTGCCGTTCGAAATGATGATGATTGGTGGGGCCGCCGTCGGCACTTTCCTGATCAGCAACGACATGGGCGGGATCAAGCATACGCTCAAGGATGTCGGCAAGGTCTTCAAGGGCCCCAAGTGGAAGCCGGACGACTACCGCGACCTGCTGTGCCTGCTGTTTGCCCTGATCCGGATCGCGCGCGCCAACCCGGTTGAGGTCGAGCAGCACATCGAGGATCCGGAAAACTCCGCCGTGTTCAACAAGTACCCCAAGATCATGGGCGACAAGGAAGCCATCAACCTGATCTGCGACACCATGCGCTCGGCGTCGATGAACTACGACGACCCGCACCAGGTGGAAGAGGTGCTGGAAAAGCGGATCGAGGCGAACCACCACCACGCCATGCACGGCAGCCATGCCCTGCAGACCCTGGCCGACGGCCTGCCCGCGCTGGGCATCGTTGCGGCGGTTCTGGGCGTGATCAAGACCATGGGCTCGATCGACCAGCCGCCAGAGGTGCTGGGCAAGATGATTGGCGGCGCGCTGGTGGGGACCTTTCTGGGCATCTTCCTGGCCTACTGTCTGGCGGCGCCCTTTGCCGGCAAGGTGAAGAACGTGGTCGAGGAAGACGCGCATTTCTACCAGCTCATCCGCGAGGTGCTGGTGGCCAACCTGCACAACCACGCGGCGGCGATCTGCATCGAAGTGGGCCGCCAGAACACGCCCTCACATTTCCGCCCCGGTTTCTCGGAACTGGAAGAGGCGCTTAAATCGGTGAAACAGGACGCAGCATGATCTGGCGTGCAATTGCCCTTACAGCTACCCTTCTGACGGCGGTCGGTGCCCAGGCACAGACCATCGTGACCCGCTCGGGCGAGCATGACGGCTTTACCCGGCTGGTGATGCGACTGCCCGGAAACGCGGATTGGTCCCTGACCCAGAGTGGCAAGACGGCGACGGTGAACATCGATGCGCCGGAGGCCGTGTTCGATACCTCCCGCGTCTTCCGCATGATCCCGCGGACCCGGCTGCAATCCCTGGGGCAGATCGGCCCCGGCCAGCCGCTGCGTCTGCAACTGGGCTGTGACTGCAAGGTGACGTCCTACGTGCAGCAGAACGGTTACCTGGTGGTGGACATCCGGGACCTTGATACGCCGGTGCCGCGCGGCGCGACCGTGGCGACATCCTCGGCGCCTCTTGGCGGTGGCGTGCTGCCCCTGACCTCGCCTGGGTCCGGCTACAGGTTCCGGTTCTCGGGCGGCGCGGCCACCGATGCGCGGATGGCGCTGGAGCTGGCGACGGCAGCCAGCCAGCCCGCCAGCACCCGGGTGACCCCGCAGGCCGCGACGGAACAGACGTCGCAAAGCCCCGACCCCGTTGCCGCGCTGCCCGAGGCGCGCATCGAGGATCTGGGGGATGTGATGCTGGCCCAAGGCCGCGACAGCCAGCCGATCCAGACGCCGAAGCCTGTCGAGCCCGAGGCCGATCCGCAGGTGGCCGCCAGCCGCATGCCGGACGCCGGTTTCCTGCTCGACATGGTGGAAACCGAACGGGCGGCCGTCGTCAATGAATCGGAGCAGCGCCTGCTGCAGCAGATTGGCCGTGCCGCGCGGCAGGGCCTGTTGAAGGTCGGCGCGGACGGCCTGCCAGAGGCCGCGATTGCCGGGCTGGATCCGCTGGGGCGCAGCGACCGGCCGCTGAACCCGCTGGATCATATCGCCGTGACCTCGGCCATCGACCGTGAAACCGGTCTGAAGGCGGGGCTGGACGGGGCGGCAAACCAGCAGATGCACTGTCTGCCGGATCGCGCCGTTGCCATCCAGACCTGGGGCGACGACAGCCCGTTTGCGGACCAGGTGTCTGCCCTGCGCAGCGCCCTGGTGCGGGAATTCGACGATGTGAACCCGGCCAGTGTCTACGCCCTGTCGCGGATCTATCTGTACTTCGGCTTTGGTGCCGAATCGCGTTCGATGCTGGAGATCCTGCCAGAGCAGGATCGCGACCACCCCGACGCGGCGCTGCTGACCGCCATGGCCAGCCTGCTCGACGGCGAATCGCTGCCTGTGAACCACCCGTTCTCGGGTCAGCAGGGCTGCGAAGGCGACACCGCGCTCTGGGGCGCGCTTGCCGATGGTGAAATCAAGCGCAACGCCAGCTCGGATGCCATTCAGCTGGCGTTCTCGAAGCTGCCGGTGCACCTGCGCGTGCATCTTGGCCCGCGGGTGAGCAAGATGTTTGCCAAAACCGGCGATCATCACGTGGCCGAAGCGATCCTGCGCGCCGTCGACCGGACAGGTGTCGAGGATGTGCCGGAGATCAACCTGGCTGAAGCTGCCATTGCCGAGCTGGAAGGGGACACGGAAAAGGTCGCCGAGGAGCTGACCAGTGAAGTGGCCGAGCGGACGGGCAGTGCGCCCACCGCCCTGATCGAGCTGGTCGCGCTGAGCGTGAAGGAACGCAAGGCGCTGTCGCCGGATGTGCCGGACCTCGTGGCCTCGTATGAACTGGAAAACCGTGACACCGAGCTGGGCGCGGATCTGCGGCTTGCGCAGGTGTCCTCCCTGGCGCTGATGGGCCAGTTTCACGATGCCTTCGAGGAACTGGATGACCTGACCGAGCGCGATGGCCCGGCCGCACGGGTGGCCGCGATCGAGCCGCTGATGCTGCTGCTGACCGAGCGCGCTGATGATGTGACCTTCCTGCAATACGCGCTGGTGTTCTCGGGCCAGGCCACGGCGGGCGAGGCGGCACCGGTTGCCGCGGATGTGGCGCGTCGCCTGCTGGATCTCGGCTTTGCCGAGCAGGCACAGACAATGCTGAACAAGCTGTCGCTTGAGCCCGAGGACGAGCGCCGCCGCCTGATGATGGCGGAAGCGGCTCTGGAACTGGGCAAACCGCACCGGGCGCTGGTCGAACTGATGGGGCTGGAGGGCACCGAGGCCAACCGTCTGCGCGCCGAAGCCCTGTGGCGTAATGGCGAATATGGTCGCGCCGGTGAGTATCTGCTGGCCGAGGACGACGCCAATGCGGCGGCGCGTGGGTTCTGGCATTCGGAAAACCTCGACGCCATCGAGGCGATCAACACGGACGAGGAACCCCAGTTCAAGGCGGTCGCCACCGTGACCACCCAGATCAGCGAGACCGCCCGCGACCCCGAGGGCCTGTCGCCGTTGGCCCACGCCCGGGCGCTGGTCGAAAGCAGCGAGGGCACGCGCGGCGGTATCACCGACCTTTTGCGCCGCGTCGGCAGCGCGCAGGGGGCGGCCAAGGTCAACTGACCATTTTGCCTTCTTTTGATGGTCTTTTGCAGGTCGCCCTCGGGGCGGCCTGCGGCTGTCGTGATAACACTTTGTCAACGGCCTGCCGGTAATCTGAAGATCGGGTGAATCCTGATTTGGAATGGGCAGAATGCCGAAAAACGATACGATACAAGGCCTGCAAGGGCCGAATCCCTGTGGTACAGGCGCCGCCGGGTTCAATCTTGCACCAGCTGCGGCGCCCTTTGTTTCCGTAACTTCGGGGCAACCACGCTCAGTCGCGGATGCACCGCGCGGGACGCGAGGGCCGAGCCGTGCCTAAGCTGACAAAAGAACAACTTTTCAGTCCCACCGTGCTGCTGGCGCTGGCGCTGATGGCGATCATCGTGATGATGATCCTGCCGATGCCGGCCTGGGTGCTGGACGTGGGTCTGGCGGCCTCCTTTGCGCTGGCGATCCTGATCTTCACCATCACCCTGTTCATCGAGCGGCCGCTGGATTTCTCGTCTTTCCCGACGATCCTGCTGGCCTCGCTGATGCTGCGTCTGTCGCTTAACGTCTCCTCGACCAAGCTGATCATCGGCCAGGGCCACTCCGGCACCGATGCCGCCGGCAATGTGATCGAGGGCTTTGCCCAGTTCGTGATGGGCGGCAGCGTGTTCCTGGGCCTGGTGGTGTTCGGGGTGCTTCTGATCGTCAACTTCATGGTGATCACTAAGGGCGCGGCGCGGATGGCCGAAGTGGGCGCGCGCTTTGCCCTGGACGGCATGCCGGGCAAGCAGCTGGCCATCGACGCGGACATGTCCGCCGGCGCCATCGACCACCAGACCGCCAAGGAACGCCGCGAGCGCGAGCAGCAGGAGACCACCTTCTTCGGGTCGCTGGACGGTGCCTCGAAATTCGTCAAGGGCGACGCGATCGCCGGGCTTCTCATCACTCTGCTGAACCTGGTGATGGGTCTGATCATGGGCGTTCTGGTCCATGGCATGCCGGTCGGCAGCGCCTTCGAGACCTATGCCATCCTGACCGTCGGCGACGGTCTGGTGTCGCAGATCCCCTCGGTCATCATCTCCATCGCGGCGGCGCTGCTGCTGGCGCGTGGCGGGGCCACCGGTGCCACCGACACGGCGCTGGTGGACCAGTTCGGCCGTCACCCTGCCGCGCTGGCCACGGTTGCGGTGCTGATGGTGATGTTCGCGCTGGTGCCCGGCCTTCCGTTCCTGCCCTTCGTGCTGGGCGGCAGCGTGCTGGGCTTTGCCGCCTTCAAGATGGCCAAGAAGAAACAGGACGACGCGGAAGCCGAGATCGAAGAGAAGATCGAGGAAGCCTCGGATCCCTCCACCGCACGGCCCCTGGGCGATATCCTGGACCTCGATGACCTGCATCTCGAGTTCGCGCCGGACCTGGTCAGCATGGTGCTGGATGCCGGCACCGGGCTGGACGCGCGGATCGCCAACATGCGGTCCCATGTGGCGACCTCCTTTGGCCTGATCCTGCCGGAGATCCGGCTGACCGATCAGCATGATCTCGAAAAGGGCACCTATGTCATCAAGGTCCAGGGCGTCGAGCAGGTGCGCGGCTTCCTGCATCCGGACATGGTGCTGGCGCTGATGCCCGATGACCATGCCTCGCTGCCGCCGGGGACCGATGTCACCGAGCCGGTCTACGGCGCGCCCGCCCGCTGGATTCCCGCCAAGGCACAGGAACAGGCGGCGTTGTCCGGCGCGACCGTGGTCAGCCCGCCGGAAATTCTGGCCACCCACCTGCTGGAAGTCATCAAGCAGAACTTCGGTCGTTTGCTGACGCTGAAATCGCTGCGCCGCCTGCTGGACGAGATGACCCAGCTGTCCGATACCTACCGGGCCGAGGCGAACCGCAAGCTGCTGGATGCGCTGGTGCCGGAAAAGGTCCCGATGGATACGTTGCACGCGGTGCTGCGACTGCTGCTGGAGGAACGCGTGTCGATCCGCAACATGCCGCTGATCCTGGAAGCCATCGCCGAGGCCCGTCAGCATGTGTCCCAGCCGGAGCTGATCTGCGAGCATGTGCGCCAGAGACTTGGCTTCCAGCTGGTCGCGGAGATGAAGCGCGAGGACGGCACCATCCCGCTGGTGCAGCTGGCGCCCGAGTGGGAGGACAAGTTCTCGACCTACCAGGTCGACGGCCAGGGGGCCGGGCTGGACATCGCGCTGCCGCCGGACCTCTTCAACCGGCTCGCCGACGGGCTGACCGAAAAACTCTCGGGCATCACCGATCAGGGCATTTTTGCCGCGGTGGTCACCTCCACCCGCCGCCGCCGCTACCTGCGTACGATCCTGAAGTCTCGTGGCATCACCAACCCGGTGCTCTCCTTCGAGGAGATCGGTCTGGAGGCGCAGCCGTCGCTGGTCGGGATGGTGCAGGCATGAGCCTGAATTTTCTGCCCCCGGAGCTGGTCATGTTGCTGGGGGCCGGATTCTGGCATGCGGCGATTGTTTTTCTGCGGGTCGCGGCGATGGTGTCGGTGCTGCCCGCCATGGGCGAAATGTACGTGCCGGTGCGGGTCAAGCTGGCCGTCTCCATCGCGTTCACCTTCGTCGTCGCCCCGGCTTTGCCTGCCTTTGCGGAGCCGGATGGGGTGATGGGCTTTGCCCGCTTTGCCGCAACCGAGGCCCTGATCGGGCTGGCGCTGGGGGTCGGGGTGCGAATGTTCGTGCTCGCCTTGCAAACGGCTGGGGCTATGGCCGCGCAGAGTACGTCGCTCTCGCAGGTTCTGGGCGGCATCGGTGCCGAACCGATGCCCGCGCTGGGCGCGGTGCTGATGATCTCGGGGGTAACGCTGGCGGTGATGATGGGCCTGCATGTGCGTGTGGCCGAGCTGATGATCCGGTCCTACCAGCTGTTTCCCGCCGGGCAGTTCCCGGGTGCCGCCGGGCTGGCGGAATGGGGCGTCCACCGCGTCTCGCAGAGCTTTTCACTGGCCTTCACCCTGGCGGCGCCCTTCGTGATCACCGCGGTGATCTACAACCTGGCGCTCGGGGTCATCAACCGGGCGATGCCGCAGCTGATGGTCGCGATGGTCGGTGCGCCGGTGATCACCTTTGGTGGCTTGTTCATCCTGATGGTTGGTAGCCCGATGATTCTGGACGTCTGGTCGCGGGCCCTGGTGACCTTCTTCGCCGATCCGGGAGGCGGCATGCCATGAGCGGTCAGGACGACGATTCAGACAAGTCATTCGAGCCGACGGAACAGAAGCTCCGAAAGGCCCGCGAAAAAGGCGAGGTGGCCAAATCCACCGACCTGTCCGTCGCGGCCGCCTATCTTGGCCTGATCGTTGCCTTCTATGCGGCCGGCAGCAGCAGCGTGGAGGGGCTGGGAACCGCACTGATGGCATTTCTGGACCAGCCCGACCGGCTGGCGCCGCTGTTTTTCGACGGATCCGCCGCGGCCCCGTCCGGGGGATTCGTCGGCAGTGCGATCAAACCGATTCTGCCCTGGTTCCTGGTGCCCTTCGTGTTCGTGCTGCTCTCGATCATCGGCCAGCGGGCGCTGGTCTTCGCGCCCTCCAAGCTGGAACCGAAGCTGTCGCGCATTTCGATCATCTCCAACGCCAAGAACAAATTCGGGCGCTCCGGCCTGTTCGAATTCCTCAAGAGCTTCGTCAAGCTGGTGCTGTATTCGATCTGCCTTGGCGTCTACCTGTCAAAACGCCTGCCCGAGATGATTTCCTCGGCTGGCACCGGGCCGCAGTCGGTGGTGATGATGCTGGCGCAGCTGTCGCTGGAGTTCCTGTTCCTGGCGCTGATCATCGCGCTGGCGATCGGTATCGTCGATGCGGCGTTCCAACACGCCGAACACCACCGCAAGAACATGATGTCGCGCAAGGAACTTCAGGACGAAATCAAGGACGCCGAGGGCGACCCGCACACCAAGGGCCAACGCCGCCAGCGCGGCATGGAGATCGCGATGGGCCAGATGCTGGCGGATGTGCCCAAGGCCGACGTGGTGATCGTCAACCCGACGCACTATGCCGTGGCGCTCAAGTGGAGCCGCGAGAAGGGCACCGCCCCGGTCTGTGTGGCCAAGGGGGTTGATGAGGTGGCCGCGGCGATCCGCCGTGTCGCCAATGAAAACGGTGTGCCGATCCACAGCGACCCGCCAACCGCGCGGGCGCTGCATGCGACGATCGAGATCGGCGAGGAAGTCGAAGAAGAGCATTACGCGCCGGTTGCGGCAGCGATCCGGTTCGCCGAGGAAATGCGCAAGCGCGCCAAGGGGAAAGTGACATGAAGCAGAAGATGCTGGACCAGATGGCGGCAGTCACCGCCGCGCAGTACATGCAGGAACATGCCAAGGTGCAGCCGATCCTTGCCCGTGAGGCGCAGCTTCGCGGACAGCTGGCACAGCTGAACGCGCAGGTCCAGTCGGTGCGGGAGCAGGGCGACGGCGATCACGCGATGAAGGCGCTCGGGGCGGATCTCTTGTGGCAGGGCTGGCACACGCGCACCCGCAGGCAGCTGAACCAGGACCTGGCCAAGGCCACCGCACAGAAGCTGCGGGTGATGGACCAGCTGCGCCAGGCCTTTGGTCGCAAACACGCGGTCGAGACCATGGCCGCCTCCGAACGCAAGCGCCGCAAGGCCGAACAGGCCAAGAGCTTCATGGATCAGTTGCTGGGGCAGTAAACCGACCGCCCGGCGAAAACGGGAAAGGCCGACCTGCATTGCAGGTCGGCCTTTTTCAATGTTGGGACCATGTGACGGCTCAAACGTCCTGGCGGGAGATCTCCATGATCAGGACGTCATAGACATCCTTTCCGAGGTGTTTTTGGGCCGCCTCCCGCAGGGCGGTCCGCAGCGGGTCCAGCACGTCCGAGCGGGTAAAGGCGCCGCGGAAGCCGCCCATGTTGGCATGATCGAACAGCACCTGAAGGAACACGTCGCGCAGCTTCGGCTCATAGGCGTGGACCTTTTCGGTGGTGCCTTTCTTGGCTTCCAGGCTCAGCGACATCACGACCAGAGAGGTGAGATTCTCGCGCTCGACCACCGGCACCACGAACTGGTTGTTGATCTTGATGTATTCGCGCTGGTTCTCTTCGCTGAGTTCCTCGGGCTCCTTGGCTTCGGGCTTGGGCGCGGCGGGCTTGCTGGCCTCCGCGCTCTCGACCGGCTCGGGGGCAGGCGCCAGCATGATGCCGGCACCGATGCCGCCCCCGGTGCCGAGTATCAGCAAGATAACAGGGAGAAGTTTGGACAACATGGCGATCCTCAGAACGGCAGGACGACATCAAGCAGCTGCTGGCCGTAGCGCGGCTGCTGCACGTCGGTGATCTGGCCACGTCCACCGTAGGAGACCCGCGCCTGGGCGATCTTGTCATAGGTGATCTCGTTCTGGCGGCTGATGTCCTGGGGCCGGACATAGCCGGTGACCAGCAGTTCACGCAGCTCGAAGTTCACCCGCAGCTCCTGGGTGCCGCTGATCGCAAGCACCCCGTTGGGCAGCACGTCGACAACGGTGGCGGCAATCCGCAGTTCCAGCTTTTCGCTGCGCTTGACGGAGCCCTTGCCGCCGGAGGAGCTGGAACTTCCCAGCTCGACCGCGTTGGCGGCGGAAGCACCTTCGGGCAGTTTCTCGTCCAGCCGCTGGGGCAGGCCGAGCAGCTGCGGCACGTTCAGGCTTTCGGAACCGGAGCGCGAGCGCTGGGTGTCGTTGGAGATCTCGGCTTCCTCGTCGATTTCGATGACCACGGTCATGATGTCGCCGCGTTTCATCGCCCGGCGGTCGCCCAGCAGTGATTGCTGGCCGCCGCTCCACAGCGAGGCTCCGTCCACCGTACGGCGGCTCTGGGTCTCGTTCGGCAGCCCCTGGTACAGCATGGCGACATGCTCGGTCGACTCGGTGGTGGGGGTGAAGGACGGTGCCTTGCCCAGGTGGTCCATCCGGCCACAGGCGCCGAGCACGACCAGGCCAAGAAGCAGCGGTTTGACGGGGGTGAGTTTCATGGTCATCAGTTTACCTCTACGGAGCCGTCTTGTTTGACCCGGCCGGTGACGGTGGTGCGGGAAGAAAGATTCATGACCCGGACGGCTTCGCCAACCGAGCCACGGCCAAGCGAGCGGCCTTCGGCGGCGATGGTCAGCCCGCCCTGACGGAAGATCAGGGTGACCAGGTCGTTGCGTTCGATGATGGCCGGCGGGCCGATGTCGCCGGGCCGCAGCGGGCGCCCGGCATAGAGCGCGACACGCGCTTCCATGCCGATCACCTCGGAAGGATTGGTCAGCGCGCCCATGATCTCGCCCTTTTTCAGCGCCAGATCTTCGGCGTTGACGATGTCCTTGGCACGGATCGTGCGCACCGGGACCAGGTAATCCGCGAGGGCGGGAGGCGCGCAGAAGGCGCCGGCGATCAGGAGAGCGAAGACCTGTTTCATCAGCGGACCTGCGTGGTTGCGCCCATCATCTGGTCAACCGCCGAGATGACTTTGGCGTTCATTTCATAGCCGCGCTGGGCGGCGATCAGTTCGGTCACTTCGCGCACCGCATCCACCGAGCTGGCCTCGAGATAGCCCTGTCGCAGGGTGCCAAGGCCGTCTTCGCCCGCGGTGGAGACGGTTGCCGGGCCGGAGGCCTCGGTCTCGGTGAACAGGTTGCTGCCGATCGCTTCGAGCCCCTTGGGGTTGGTGAACCCGGCCAGCGTGAGCTGCCCCAGCAGTTGTCCGGCGGAGGTTTCGTCGAAGTAGCCGTAGACCTCGCCCTCGGCATTGATCGAAATGCTCTTGGCATCGTCGGGGATGGTGATCTCGGGAGAGACTGCAAAGCCGTCGTTGGTGACGATCAGCCCCTCGGCGGACCGTTTCAGCGAGCCATCCCGGGTATAGGCGGTCTGCCCGGAGGGCAGCGTCACCTCGAGATAGCCCTTGCCATCGATGGCGACGTCCAGATCGTTGTTGGTCTGCTGCAGCGCGCCCTGCGACAAGTGGACGGACACGGCCGCCGGGCGCACGCCCAGGCCCACCTGCACGCCGGTCGGCAGCACGGTGCCGTCCGAGGCATTCACCGACCCCGCCCGCGACACCTGCTGGTAATGCAGGTCGGCGAACTCGGCGCGCCGTGCGTTGTAGGCGGTCGTGTTCATGTTTGCGAGGTTGTTGGAGATGGTCTCCACCCGCAGTTGCTGGGCGCTCATGCCGGTGGCTGCGATCTTCAAGGCGCGCATCTGGATTCTCCTAGGTGGTCTTGATCAGGTTTTTGATGGCATTGCGGACGCGTTCGTCTTCCGCCTGCAAAAAGCTCTGGCCCATTTCATAGGCCCGCTGGACTTCGATCATGCGCGACACTTCGGAGATCGCGTTCACGTTCGAGCCTTCGAGGAAGCCTTGCAGCACCTTCGAATCGAAGTTTTCCTCGATGTCGCCTTCGACGCGGAACATCACGCCGTCCTCCCGGACCAGCGTGTGCTGTTCGACGGGCTGGAACAGGCCCAGCTGGCCCAGAAGGCGGCCATTGGCGCTGAGCGACCCATCGGAGCCGACCTCGACCTTGCCTGCATCCGGCGGCACGAAAACCGGGGCGCGGCCCGCGTCCAGCACCCGGTAGCCATCCATGGTCACCAGATCGCCGGCCGCGTTCGTGGAAAAGGCGCCCGAGCGGGTCAGCCGTTCGCCCTGCGGTGTTTCCACCATGAAGAAGCCGTCCCCTTCGATGGCGAAGTCGAAATCGCCACCGGTCTGGGTCAGCTGGCCCTGCTCCATCGAGGTGTTGAAGATATTGGCGCGCGACATCGACAGCGATTCCTGTCCGGGCGCGGATTTCACGAATTCGGAAAAGATCAGCCCCTCCTGGCGATAGCCGGTGGTGGCCGAGTTGGCGATGTTGTTTGCGATCACCCGCATTTCGCGCATCAGTCCGGACTGACGGGACAGCGTGGCGTAACCTGTTGTTTCCATTACAGACCTCCGGCAATCATCGGAACGACGTGACCATCAAAAAAGGCCACAAGGGTTTGGGTCATGAAGCCCATGGTCATCCAGAACACGACCAGGATCGCAGTCAGCTTCGGGACGAAGGTCAGCGTCATTTCCTGCACCGAGGTCAGCGCCTGGAACAGGCCGATGACGACACCCACGACCAGCGCCACCAGAAGGATCGGCGTCGACATGGTGACTGCGGCCCAGAGGGCCTGACGCAATGTGTCGTAGAACAGGCTTTCGCTCATCATGGCTCAGACCGGCATTCTCAGAATTTCCTGGTAGGCCTCGACCACCTTGTTGCGCACGGTGACCGCAGTTTCGACCGCCAGTTCGGTCTGCGCCAGGGCCTGCACCAATGCGTGCGGATCGGCTTGGGAGGTCATCGCCTGCACCGAAACCTGCTCGCTTTGCTGCAGGGTGGTGGCGAAGTCCTGAAAGCTCTGTTTCAGCTGGGCGCCGGCGCTGGTGCCGGCATAGTCAGGGTCAACCTTGGTGGCCGGACGTGCCGCGGCATAGCCAGTGGCGGCGGAAAGACTGCGAATATCCATTCTGGATCTCCAATTGGCTTGGGGGAATTATCGTCTCAGAAGTTCCATGAGAGAGGAGGACATCGAGCGGGTCTGCTCGAACATTTTCAGGTTTGCCTCGTAGCTGCGCTGGGCCTCGCGGGCGTCGGCAATCTCGATCATCAGATCGACATTGGAGCCTTCGTAATGGCCGCTTTCATTGGCCAGCGGATGCGACGGGTCGTAGATTTCTTCGAGGTCGCTGCGGTCCAGGGTGACCCGGCCGGTGCGGACATGTTCCACGTCGGTCTGCAGCTCGCGCACCGATTCGAAGGGGACCGTCTTGCGGCGGTAGCCGGGGGTGTCGGCGTTGGAGATGTTCTCCGATACGTGACGCAGACGGGCGGCCTGGGCCTTGAGACCGCTGGCCGTGACGGAAAGGGCTCTGGAAAATTCACTCATCGATCAGCTCCTCCTCAGGGTTTGCCCAGGCTTGCGCGCAGGATGTTCATGGAGGACTTGTAGATCGCCATCGCCCGCTTGTGCTGGCGTGCCACCTCGACCCCCTTCAGCATCTCGGTTTCGATCGAGACGGAGTTGTCATTGGGGTCGCTGCCTGCATCAGAGCTGGTGATCGCCCAATCCATGCCGCTGCCTGCGCTGCCATTGAGGTGGCTGTCGCGGGTGGCGATCATGCTGCCGGGGCGTGCGCCTGCGGCGAAAACTTCCGTGAAGGGCTTGATGTCCTTGGCGTGGTAGCCAGGCGTGTCGGCATTGGCGATATTCTGTGACACCAGTGCCTGGCGGGTGCCGGCATGGGTTGCCATGGAATAGGCAATTTTGAATACGTTCAATTCTGTGAACACCAGGGTTTCTCCCTTGATCGATTTCAATCAAGGCTTAACCCCGATTCCTTTAGAAATTGTTTTCAGGACGCCAACGGAGACCGCCGCAATGAAAGCAGAGCTGACTGCACTGACCCGCCAGATTGCCGGCAAGCGGCTGACCACGCAGATGGGTCGGGTCGCCGGGATCGCCGGTGGCGAGATCGAAGTCTCTGGGCTGGCCTCGGTTGCCCGCATCGGTGATCGACTGATCCTGCGACGTGGCCCCGGTGACGAGTTGCACGGCGAGGTCCTGAAGATTAACGGCAGCAGTATCAGTATGTTACCTGATCGCGCGCCGGACCGTGTCGCAATCGGAGACCCGGTTTTGTTGCGCCCGTCGCCGGATTTTGCGCCCAGCGATCATTGGATCGGGCGGGTGATTGACCCGTTCGGCGAGCCGCTCGACGGGCGGCCGCTGCTGCCGGGGGCGGAGCCGCGCGACCTGATGGCCGCGCCGCCCAAGGCCGCCGAACGCCGACCGCTGGGAGAGCGGCTGGCAACGGGGCAGGCGGTTCTGAATACGATTCTCCCCATCGTGCGCGGTCAGCGCGTGGGGCTTTTTGCCGGCTCCGGCGTTGGTAAATCGTCGCTCCTGGCGAAACTGGCCAAAAGCATGGAAGCCGATGTGGTGGTGATGGCGCTGGTCGGCGAGCGGGGGCGCGAGGTGAATCACTTCGTCGAGGACGTGCTGGGACCGGAAGGCATGAGCCGCGCGATTGTCGTCGCGGCCACTTCGGACCAGTCCGCCCTTGTGCGCCGCCGCTGTGCCTGGTCGGCGATGACCGTGGCAGAACATTTCCGGGACCAGGGCAAACACGTGCTGTTCCTGGCCGACAGCGTGACCCGCTTTGCCGAAGCCCATCGCGAGATTTCCGCGGCCTCGGGCGAGGCGCCGGCCCTGCGCGGCTATCCGCCCTCGGTGACGCCGCTGATTACCGGCCTGTGTGAACGCGCGGGCCCCGGCAGCGCCGATCAGGGCGACATCACCGCCGTGTTCAGCGTGCTGGTGGCGGGCTCGGACATGGATGAGCCGATCGCGGATATCCTGCGCGGCGTGCTGGACGGCCATATCGTGCTGAACCGGGAAATTGCCGAACGCGGTCGCTTCCCGGCCATTGATGTCTCGCGTTCGGTCTCGCGCAGCCTGCCTGCCGCGGCGACCGCCGAAGAGAACGCGGTGATTCAGGATGTGCGCAAGTTCCTCGGCGCCTATGAGCAGTCCGAGGTGATGATCCGGGCGGGCCTGTATTCCGAGGGCAACGATGCGGTGCTGGACAAGGCGGTCAAGCTGTGGCCCGAGCTGGACGCGTTCTTCGGTCGTGAAGACCCGGAGGGCATCACCAGCAGTTTCAACCGCCTGCTGCTGCTGATGCGCCGCGCGAAGGCCGGGCGCTGAGGTTGCCCCTGCCGCTGGCAACATGGAAACGTTGCGGCGTTCGCTGAAATGAAAAAGGCTCCCAGTCAATTCTGGGAGCCTTTTTCAATTTGGATCTTCAAGGGAAGGTGAAAGGTCTCGGGGGCTTGTTCCAAGCCCTGTGTCTCTTTCGGGGCCAGCCTTGTGGTGTTTCAGATGGGCCGCCCGCATGGCGGGCGTTTGAGGCCGCATCGACGCCGCGGCGCGGGGCCGCGGCCAGGTCATGGATCAGGAAGGGCGGACCGCAAACAGGCGGTCTTCGCGGGCCAGAAGCGTGCGCAGTGCCTTGAGACAGCGGTAGTGATTGTCGCCGATCAGGGCTTCGGTCGCCTCGGCCAGGGAGGCGCGGCTGTCGGGGTCGGTGAAGACCTGGCTCAGCTCCTCGATGCGCCGCAGCATCGGCAGGCGCTCTTCTTCGGGGTCGGCGTCGCCGGAAAGGATCAGCTGCGCCGCGTAACACACCCGGCGCACCGGGGTATTGGCTTCTTCCGGATGGATTGCATCGCGCAGGCGCAGGATGTTGGCGTCCGGGGTGACAATCGACAGGCGGCTGCGACGGTCGCCGTTTTCGATCACCGCACCGTTCACAAGGACACGCTCCTTGGGGGCGAGTTTCAGGACAAGTCCGCTCATATTCAGGATGCTCCGCTGCGGAGGCCACGCATGATGGCCGTATTGATTTCCACCAGCGGGCGTACGTTGGCCTTGCGCTGCAGTACCTTGCTGGTGTGTTGTCTTGTGAATTCCGCCAGTTCGAAGAGGCTCAGCTTCAACTCGTCCGGGTAGGGGTTTCCCTTGTTGGCAAGATCGGCTGTGAAAATGGACCAGAGTTTGCGGTTGTCATTCAGGGCGGCAACCAGATCCTGGAACCCGTCGCGGCCTTGTTGCGCTGATGTGATCATTCGACGCGTAATGCGGGCGATCACTTCGTATTCGAAATTCTTTGCTGTCCGGGTCGGGGCCTTTGCCGCCGAATAGGCACTCTTCGCCTTCAGAAGGGCATTCACGTGTTTTCCTAACGTTTTATTCTTCAGATTCTCTGAGAGGGGAAGACCGGGGCGCCGTCAGCGCCCCGGTTGGAGCTGTTAACGGAACAGCTGCTGCAGGGTCGAAGGCGCCTGGTTCGCGATGGAGAGCGACTGCACCGCCAGCTGCTGCTGGGTCTGCAGTGCTTTCAGTCGCGCCGACGCTTCTTCCATGTTGGTGTCGGCCATGGTGCTGACACCGGATTTCAGCGAGTCGTTCAGTTTCGACACGAAGTCGTTCTGGTCGCTCAGACGGTTGCTGTCGGCACCCAGCTGGGCTGCGCTGTCGATTGCGAAGGACAGCATGGTCTCGATTTCCGACAGAACAGTCGCCGCGTTGGCGCTGGTCAGCGAGGTCATGCCGGCGGTGTTCAGGCTGGACGAGCTGTCGATACCGGTGATCGTGATGGTATCGCTGGCCGCGTCCAGGCCGCCCAGAACGTCCAGCTGCGCGGTGACGTTGTCATCCAGCAGGTTGGCGCCGTTGAACGAAGCGGAGTCGATGATGGATTCGATCTGCTCGCGCTTCTTCGCCAGGTCGGCCTCGATCTTGTCGTGGTCGACGTTCTGCGAAACGCCTGCGACTGCCAGTTCACGCATGTCTTTCAGGGTTTCAACGATCTGTTCCATGCCCGAGGACGCAACAGCAACAGTGGCTTCACCAAAGTCCAGGGCGTCAGACACGGCTTCGTATGCCTGGATGTCCGATTCCATCGACTTGGAGATGGCCCAGACAGCGGAGTTGTCCTTGGCGCTACCAACTTCTTTACCAGTGGAGATCTGGTTCTGGGTCTCTTCCAGGTTGCTGTTGACCGACTTCAGGGTCTGCAGAGCAACCATTGCGCCGTTGTTGGTCAGAATGCTGGTCATAGCTTTTTCCTTTAGCTGCGGAGCACTTTGGCCCCTATTATTCTGTGCCCTCAGGGGGCGTTTTTTGACGTCTTTCTGACTGTGCGTTCCACCGTCCGGCTTCCGCGCCACCCGTCATCAGGTGCAAGGAGACATTGGCCCAACAGTTGCTAAGGGAGTGCTAATGCGGAGATTTGCTTCCGTAGAATTTTCTCCAAATTGCATTTAGGCCTTTTTCTCCAGCTTTCCGGTGTTGCGGGTGCCGTAACGGGTGCGACGACCGGTCTGGTCATAGACATCCAGGCCTTTACGGATCTTGCGCAGTTCGGCCATGCGTGCAGCGACGCTGCGGATGCCTTCCATGGCGCTGTCGAGGAGATCCTGATTGCGCGACACCTTGGTCTGGACCCTGGCCAGCGTGTCGCGCTCCAGGTCCGAGATCGTGTTGAGCTTGGCGATGATCTTCTCTTTCTTGGCGAGCAGGTCTTCCAGCTTGCCAAGGTCGCCTTTCATCAATGCGGCGCGTTCGCGGTCCAGGATCTGGTCCAGCTCATCCGTGAGTTGCTGCGGTTCGGATTTAGTCACCTTGGGTCTCCTTCAATGCGTGATACAGGGATTCCGCGAGGCCGATGCCGCCCGAGCGGGCGATCTGGTTGGCCTGTTCGCGAACGAGAAAGCTGGAAAACTGATCTTCGCCTGCACCGCCGCCGAACCCTTCGCGTGATTCGCCAAGGCCCGCCGATTTCAGCATCTGCGCCAGAAAGGATGCTTCCAGTTCCACCGCGGCCTCACGCAATGGGTCGGCGGGTGGTTTGCGGACCGGGGTATATGACTGCGCGGTCTGCATATGTGTGGTCAGTAGATCTGACATGTCCGGTTCTCCGGTTGTTCATCGAACTTCATCGAGTTTTTACAGTTTGCCGTGGAACCGGTTAAAATTGCCGTAACCGCTTTGCGTTAAGTCTGACCGGGTCGAGATAGAATATCTGGAAGCCGATCATGATGATGAATCCCCTCCTTGGCCCGGAAGCAGGCCCAATCGGAAAAGCGCGATCGCCTTCCGTGAACGACGTGGAAAACGCACGCAAAAACAGAAGGTTCGAGGACGTTTTGGCGGCTGGTGAAAAATCGGCCACACAGGTGCCGGACCCGGCGGTTGCACAGGAGCAGCCAGGTGATTCTCCGGCGCAGGCAAAGCCGGGCGAGGTGGCTGCCAAGGAAGAGGGCCGAAGCGTAAAAGGCGCTGAGACCGGTTCAGAGATCGCGGGTCAGAGTGACGTCGAAGCTAGCGGGCACGCTGAGGTGGCTGGCCGGACCTCCACTGTGGCTGTTAGATCTGTGGGTTCATCCATCGAAAACGCAAAAACGCTTGGTGAGGCACACGTCGAGCGAGGCGCGGTCCGTTTGGAGGATGCGCGCCACGCAGACGGTGCAGAGACAGCCGTAAGCGTGTCCGATTCCTCGCAAACGTCGAGAACAGAACGCGGCGAGCCGGAGGCAACCGATACTGCCGAGATCGACGAGACCGCCGTGTCTGCGGCTCTGGCCGTTGATCAGGCCGGGACATCGCGCCCGCGCGGTATGGAAAGAGACAAGAAAGAGGATCTTTCCGCCTCCCTGCCGACGCGCGGTTTCGGGTCCGTTGCGGAAACCACGACTGCGGAAGCTGCCCGGGCGTCGAAGGCTATCGAACCATTCGAAGTGGCATCCAGAAGCGCATCTGGTCGCTCGCAGGATGGTATTTCTTCCAGCGTAGCGCGGGGAGCTGGAGCGGACACCGCACTTCCCATGGAGGGGGGTATCAATCGGGCGTCGGCCAAATCGGAGGAAGACATTCCCCTGGGTTCGGTCGCGAAACCGGCTGAGGCGGTCGGGACCAATCGCACAATGGCGGGCGAGCCAACAACCCGGGCGGGTGATCTGACGAGCAGTCGCACACTGGGCGGCGCTGGCGCCACGGCGGCAAGCCCGGCTGCCCAGGCATCTGCTGGCGTGGAAACATCGGGCCGCATGGCCGACATGGCAACGCTGCCGCTTGATGGTCAGGAAAGCACGACTGGCAAAGCCGATGGGGCCTTCGTGCCCCAGAACGCGATTTCTGGCGACAGCAAGCTTTCACAACAGGCAGCCGCGCCGGGCGCATTTGGCCGTGAAGCCTCCGTGACATCCGCGCAGGTGGCAGCGGCGGGGCATGCACAGTCCGGCGGATCCATGGAGACTTCTGCCGCGGCGTCTGCGCGGGCCGCGGCCGCCGAGGCGATCGAGATCCAGCAGGACAACGTGACCGGGGCACCCCAGGCGACCGGCCGCGCAACAGCCGAAACTCTGCAGGCGGCCTTCGTGCGCCAGTCCTTGAGTGAACCCAAGGTCGGCGCAGCGGCCCAGCGACAGGAAACTGCAGCGATCACGGAAGCAAGGGTCGAAGACGCAGCCGACCTGGATGTGGCCATGCAGGAAATCCGGGCAGCCGAATCGAATGCCAGGGCGAATGCGCTGCGCAGCAGCGCCGCCGCCCTCGGCACCCTTGCCATGCAGTCCACGTCCGTCGCATCGCAAGCGATGCTGGCCGGTGGGGTGATGGAGCGTGAAGCCGGCGACCTTCTGGATGCCTCGCTGGAGCGGTTCAATGAGATGCCGGGGCTGTCGCAGATGCTGACCGAGGCTGTCATCGGAACCGGGGCCGGGCACCGCCCCGAAACGCCTCGCATGATCGCAGCGCAGATCGCCGAGGCCTTTGCGGCCAAGGGGGAGCAGAAGGTCGAAATCTCGCTGAACCCACAGGAGCTGGGGCGGGTGAAGATGCGCGTTGCGACCAGCGAGACCGGGATCACCATGATCATCCATACCGAACGGCCGGAAACCGGGGATCTGATGCGGCGCCACATCAATGAACTGGCCGAGGAGTTCCGCCGAATGGGCTACGAGGACATCTCGTTCGAGTTCAGCGGCGGCGAAGCTGAAGGTGGTCAGAGCCGCAGCGGCTCGGACCATGCGGCGGCCGGCGGGTCTTCCGGCTCGGGCGAATCGCTCCGCGACGGGGAGGCCCCGGCTTCTGAAATCATCACGCAAAACCTGCAGCTGGGCGCTGCCGGGCTGGACATGAGGGTCTGAGACCATGACAACAGCAGTCACATCCGCAAACACCAATCCCCTGCAGCAGTCGCAGACACGTTCCACCGCCACCGGAACAACCTCTGGCCTGTCGTCGGACTTTGAGACCTTCGTCAAGATGCTGACGGCGCAGGCGACGAATCAGGACCCGCTGGAGCCGCTGGATTCGACGGAATATGCGGCGCAGCTGGCGCAGTTTTCGATGGTGGAGCAGCAAACCAAAAGCAACACGCTGCTGGAGGGGCTTCAGTCGCAGCTGGGGCTTGCGAATATGGCGGCCCTGTCCGGCTGGGTCGGTATGGAAGCCAGAGCGGTGGCGCCGGGATATTACGACGGCAGCAACAGCATTACGATCGCGCCGAACCCGGCCGCGGCGGCGGATAGCGTTTCGCTGGTCGTACAGGACAAGAATGGCCAGGAAGTCCAGCGTGTCAGCCTGCCGGTCTCTGCCGAGCCCTACGAGTGGACCGGCGTGGACAAGGATGGCAACCGCCTCGAGGCCGGCGAATATTCCTTCATGGTGGAGAGCCGCAAGGGCGACGACGTTCTGCTGCAGGAATATGCCGAGATCTATTTCAAGGTGAATGAAACCCGGATGCAGGGCGGCGACGTTGGCCTGATTACCGAAGGTGGCTCGGTTGTGCTCGCCTCGTCGGTCAGCGCGCTGCGCGATCCGAAGTCCTGATTGGCCGATAGGCGTCGCTAGAAAAACGGTCTAGAACGGGGCGGTCAGACACCGGAGGCCGCCCTGCAAACCCTGTCCGAAGATTTCGAAGCCCGCTTCTTTGCCCATCTGGCGGCACAGGGGCTGCATGTCCCGGCGCCCCGGCGGTTGGCCGGCGGGCGGTCCAATCATGTCTGGCGTGCCGGAGCGGTTGTGATCAAGCTTTATGCCGCTGATGCGGGCAACCCGCTGTTTGCCAATGATCCGGCACGGGAACGTGCGGTGCTGGCGGCGTTGTCGGGTACCGGTATGGTGCCACCGCTGGTGCAGGCCGGGACGTTCGAAGGGCGGCAATGGTTGAGCTATGCCCATATCAACGGCCAGCCCTGGCGACAGGCACCGGGCCATGTGGCGCAGGTGTTGGGGCGGCTGCATGACTGCGCGCCGCCCGCAGGTTTGCCGCCGGGCGTGAACGGCAGCCTGGCGCTGGAGGCGCAGGTCGCGGGCATTCTCCGGCAGTGCCGGGATGGGCATTGGCTGGCGGATTTGCGCCCGCTGGGGCGTGTGCCGCCGGTACCGCAGCCGGTGCTGATTCATGGTGATCCAGTGCCGGGCAACCTGCTGGCCCATGACGGGACGCTTACCTTGATCGACTGGCAGTGCCCGCAAATCGGTGATCCGGCCGAGGATCTGGCGTTGTTTCTGTCACCGGCCATGCAGTTGACGTACCGCGGTGCGCCGCTGAGCCGGAGCGAGGAGGACGCCTTTTTGCAGGCATACCCCGACCCGCGGATCGTCGGGCGCTATCTGGCCCTGCGCCCTTGGTATCATTGGCGCATGGCCGCCTACTGCCAATGGCGGATGGAGCAGGGCAGCGGGGCCGACCGGCAGGCGCTGGCGCTGGAGTGCGCCGCGCTTCAGTCCATCAGCCCGAGGGCCGCATAGGCGGGCGGCATCAGGATCCGCCGCGCCCGGCCAAAGGGAAAGCGCGGCATCTTCTGCACCGCGGTCGAATACGGCAGCTCTGGCTGCCTGCCCTGCACCAGATCGCTGAGCAACCGGCCCGAATAGCTGCCCATGGCCACCCCGTTGCCGTGATAGCAGAGGCCCGCGAACAGCCCCGGCTGGTCCGGCACCGCCCCGATGAAAGGCACCAGATTGCGCGAGAGGCACACCATACCGGACCAGCAATGAGTGGCCGCCACGTCGCGCCAAGCCGGGAACATCGCCTCGAAATCTTGCCGCAGCTTGCGCCGGATTGCCGCCTCGGCGCGGGGCGATGCCCGCAGGCCGCCGCGCATGCCGAACAGGAAACGCCGGTCCGGCATCAGCCGGAAGTAATGCAGCAGGTTGCGGGTGTCATAGGCCATCTGGTCGGAAAACCAGCCCTGTGCGGACAACTCTGCATCGCTCAGCGGGCGGGTCACCATGACGGTGGACTGCGCGGGCATGTAGCGGCCCGCCAGCCAGCCCGGCACATCCTCGGAGGAGTAGCCGTTGGTGGCGATGATGACTTGGGAGACCCGCAAAACCCCTGTGTCAGTCTCTATTTCAAAGCCGCCGCTGACGGGGCGCACATGGTGGGCCGGGCTGCGCTGATAGAGGGCCGCGCCGGCCTTCCGCGCCGCGGCGGCGAGCCCGAACAGGTACTTGCGCGGGTTCAAGGCAAAGCCCTCCGGAGTGGTGAGAGCGGCGTGAAAGCCACCGTTCAGCCCGTGATCGGCGAGCTGGTCGCCGGAGACGAACTGCGCGGCCTCCCCTGCTTTTTGCAGCTGGTCGGCCTGTGCTTCCAGGCGGCGCGCCGCCTTGGGGCTGTGCGCCATCTGGGTTTCGCCGTGCGAATGGGTATCGGCATCGATACCATGCCTGTCCAGCAGGCCGCGCACCAGTTGGATGGCCGCGCTTTCGCTGGCCGCATAGGTCTCGGCGGCCTCGGCACCGAAAAAGCGCCGCATCGCGGCGCCTGACAGTTTCGACCCGCCGAGGCAGCAGAAGCCGCCATTGCGCCCCGAGGCGCCCCAGCCCGGCGTTCCGGCTTCCAGCACAGCAACCTGGACACCGCTTTCTGCGAGATGCAGCGCGGCTGACAGGCCGGTAAAGCCGCCGCCGATTATGGCCACATCGGCACTGGCCCCGCCGTCAAAACGGGGCCAGTCCGGTGCGGCGATGGTCTCGTCCCACCAGCAGTTGCTGCGGGGACCAGGCCCATAGGCGTAGTCGGGGTAGATCCGGCGCATCAGCTGCGCACCGCTTCCATCTCCTCGCGCCGCTGGCGGGCCACCTGATGCTTGGTCACCAGCGAGGCGGTGATGACGCCGACGGTGACCACGGCGATCATGATCGTCGACAGCGCGTTGATCTCGGGGCTGACCCCAAGGCGCACGGCCGAGAAGATCTTGATCGGCAGGGTTGTGGCGGCGGGGCCGGAGGTGAAGGAGGCAATCACCAGATCGTCCAGCGACAGGGTAAAGGCCAGCAGCCAGCCGGAGATCACCGCGGGCGCGATGATCGGCAGGGTCACCAGCCGGAAGGCCTCGGCGGCGGAGCAGCCCAGGTCCAGCGCCGCCTCCTCGAGCGAGCGGTCAAAGCTGACCAGCCGCGACGAGACCACGACCGAAACGTAGCACATGGAGAAGGTGGTATGCGCCAGCACGATCGTCAGCACGCCGCGGTCCAACCCGATGCCGATGAACAGCAAGAGCAGCGACAGGCCGGTGATCACCTCTGGCATCACCAGCGGCGCGTAGATCATGCCGGAGAACAGCGTCCGCCCCATGAACCGCCCGCCGCGCACCAGAACGTAGGCGGCAAGGGTGCCCAGCACCGTGGCCAGCGTCGAGGAGAAGACCGCCACCTTGATGGTCACCCAGGCGGCATTCAGAAACGCCTCGTTCTGCATCAGCTCGGCGTACCAGCGGGTCGAGAACCCGGCCCAGACGGTGACCAGCTTGCTTTCGTTGAAGCTGAAGATCACCAGGATCACCATCGGGATGTAGAGAAAGGCAAAGCCAAGCGTCAGCGACACGGCGTTAAACCAGCTCAGGCGTTTCATTGTTCGGCCTCCTGCTGTTTCTGCTGGTTGCGCTGGAACAGCACGATCGGGATGATGAGCAAGAGCAGCAGTACAACTGCCACCGCCGAAGCCACCGGCCAGTCGCGGTTGGAGAAGAACTCCTCCCACAGCACCTTGCCGATCATCAGCGTGTCGGAGCCGCCCAGAAGCGAGGGGATCACGAATTCGCCGAGCACCGGGATGAACACCAGGAAGCTGCCGGCGATGATACCGTTCTTCGACAGCGGCACCGTGACCAGCCAGAAGGCCGACAGCCGCGAGCAGCCCAGATCCTCGGCCGCCTCGATCAGCGAGCCGTCCAGCCGCTCCAGCGCCGAGTAGATCGGCAGGATCATGAACGGCAGATAGGTGTAAACCACGCCGATATAGACTGCCGAGTTGGTGTTGAGGATGGTCAGCGGCTCTGAGATCACGCCGGTCCACAGCAGGAACTGGTTCAGGAAGCCCTCATTCGACAGGATTCCCATCCAGGCGTAGACGCGGATCAGGAAGGAGGTCCAGAACGGCAGGATCACCAGCATCATCAGGGTCGGGCGCCACTCGTCCGGGGCGCGCGCCATGCCATAGGCGATGGGATAGCCCGCCAGCAGCGTCAGAAAGGTCGAGATCAGCGCGATCTTCAGCGAGCTGAGATAGGCTTTCCAGTACAGGTCGTCTTCGGTCAGCCAGATGAAATTCTCGAAATCCAGCTGGGCGATGAAGGTGCCGATGCCCTCGGCCCAGTCGAACTGCGGCACATAGGGCGGGATCGACACCGCATAGTCCGACAGCGAGATCTTCAACACGATGGCAAAGGGCACCAGGAACAGCGCCAGAAGCCAAGCATAGGGGATGGCGATCAGGAAAAAACGGCGCATCATTCAGCCAGCAGAACGCCTGCCGTGGCGGTCCAGGACAGCCAGACAGTGTCTTCCCAAGTGAAGGCGCGGCGGGCGATGCGGCGGGTGTTGGCGGTCTGCGCCTTGATCACCGCGCCGGTCGGCAGTTCCACGTGGTAGGTGGAGATATTGCCGAGGTAAGCAATGTCGAGAATGCGCCCCTGCACGGCGTTGTCGGCATCGGCGGGCTTTTCGGCGTTGATCGCGACCTTTTCCGGCCGGATCGCCAGATGGCATTTCTGTCCGTCGCTGAGGCTGTTGGGCGATTGTACCTTGAGCGGCGGCAGACCCTCGTGCCAGCTCATGGCGTAGGTATCGCTGCCGGTTGGCCTGGCGGTGCCTTCGATCAGGTTCACATCGCCGATGAAGTCCGCGACATAGACCGAGTTCGGGGTTTCGTAGATCCGATCGGGAGTCGCCACCTGGATGATCTTGCCGTGGTCCATCACCGCCACGCGGGAGGCCACGGTCATCGCTTCCTCCTGGTCGTGGGTCACGATCACGAAGGTGGTGCCGGTCTTTTCCTGGATGTCCATCAGCTCGAACTGGGTGTCCTGGCGCAGCTTCTTGTCCAGCGCGCCCAGCGGTTCGTCCAGCAGCAAGAGTTTCGGTGCCTTGGCGAGCGAGCGCGCCAGCGCCACCCGCTGCCGCTGGCCACCGGAGATCTGGTGCGGCTTGCGACGTGCGAATTTTTCCAGCCGGGTCAGCCGCAGCATTTCCTCCACCCGTTGCTGGATGTCGGCCTTGGCCATGCCTTCACGTTTGAGACCAAAGGCGATGTTCTCCCAGATCGACAGATGCGGAAACAGCGCATAGGACTGGAACATCATGTTCACCGCCCGCTTGTTCGGCGGCACCGGGGCGATGTCCTGGCCTGCGAGGAAGATCTTGCCCTCGGTCGGGGTCTCGAAACCGGCGAGCATCCGCATCAGCGTGGTCTTGCCGCAGCCTGAGGGACCCAGAAGCGCGTAGAACTCCCGCTCGTAGATGTCGATGGTCAGATTGTCGATGGCGGTGAACTCACCAAATCGTTTGGTGACGTTCTGGAAGTGGATCAAGGGCTTAGCCTCGGGATCGTTCCAGGGTTCGAATACGGAAGCAGTCAAGCCGGGCCTCTTCTACGAAGTGTCGCAAGCATTTCGGTATTGGCCGCGCCCGGGATGGTCAGGCGCGTCAGGCGGAATCGGATGTCTCGGGAGGCGAGGCGGCTGACGCCGCCCCGCAGAGAGGATTGAGGCCGGTCAGGTACCGGACTTGATCTTGGTCCACAGCCGGGTGACGACCCGCTGCACTTTCGGCGGGTAAGGCGTGGTGGTGTAGAGGTTGTTCAGCGTTGCTTCATCCGGGTAGATCGCCGGATCGCCGATCACATCCTCGGCCAGGTGCTCCTGGCTCGCCTTGTTGCCGTTGGCATAGTAGACGTAGTTGGAGGCCGCGGCCATGTTCTCGGGATCCATGATAAAGTTCAGGAACTTGTGCGCGCCGTCCGGGTTCGGGGCGTCAACCGGGATGGCCATCTGGTCGAACCACATCTGGGCGCCTTCGACCGGCGCGTGATAGGCGATTTCCACGCCATTGTCGGCCTCGGCAGCGCGGTCACGGGCCTGCAGGATGTCGCCGGACCAGCCGACGGCCACGCAGATGTCGCCGTTCGCCAGCGCGTTGATGTATTCCGAGGAGTGGAACTTCTGGATGTAGGGGCGGACCGGCATGAAGACCTCTTCGGCCTTGGCGATCACGTCCGGGTCATGGCTGTTGGGATCTTCGCCGATGAACTTCAGCGCGGCGGGGATCATCTCGGCCGGGGCATCGAGGAAATGCACGCCACAGGCGGACAGCTTTTCCATGTTCTCCGGGTTGAACACCAGTTCCAGCGAATCGATGGGCGCGTCCTCGCCGAGGATTTCCTTGACCTTGGGAACGTTCACGCCGATGCCGGTGGTGCCCCACATGTAGTTGATCGAATAGGCGTTGCCGGGATCATATTGCTCGGTCCGGCTGGAGACCACGTCCCACATGTTCTCGTGGTTGGGCAGCTTGGACATGTCCAGCTTCTGGAAGGCCCCCGCGGCGATCTGGCGCTGCAGGAAGGTGCCGGTGGGCACCACCACGTCATAGCCGGAACCGCCGGCCAGCATCTTGGTCTCCAGCAGTTCGTTGCTGTCGAACACGTCGTAGATCAGGTCGATGCCGGTTTCGGCTTCGAATTTTTCCAGCAGGCTCTCGTCGATGTAGTCGGACCAGTTGTAGACCCGCACCTCTTCGGCAGAAGCGACGGCTGCAGTGCCCAGGGCAACGGCGGCGGTCATGGTCAGCTTTTTCAGTGTCATGAAGTTCTCCCTGTGGGTGCCGGCTTCAATGTCCGGCCGTGGAAGGATTTGATCAAGTTTTGCCGCGTTCGGCAATACTCTTTATGTTTTCACTTGCCTCTGGATGGTGCAAGCTGGCGAAAATCAAGAAGGATATCCACAGGTGACAGAGACGCATTCAGCGGCTGGCAGCGCGCAGGAAGGCCCGACAAAACTGCCCGCGCATGAGATCGTATACCAGAAACTTCGCTCGCAGATTCTGTTCGGGGACCTGGTGCCGGGGCAGGCGGTGACGATCCAGGGGCTGGTGGAGACGCTGGGCGCGGGCATGACGCCGGTGCGCGAAGCGATCCGGCGTCTGATCTCGGACGGCGCGCTGGTGTTTCAGGGCAACCGGCGCGTGTCGGTGCCCGTGCTGGGCGCGAAAGATCTTGAAGAGCTTATTTTCGTAAGAAAAACAGTGGAATGCGAGCTTGCGCGTCGGGCCACGCCGCATGTGACCGAAGCGGTGATTGCGCAGCTTACGGCCATCGATACCGCCTTGGATACTGCGATCAACACGGGCGATGTCGCGGGCTACCTGGTGCAGAACTACAGTTTCCATTCGCTGCTCTATGCCCATGCCGAAGCCCCTATTCTGACCGATATCGCCGACCGGCTATGGTTGCGGTTTGGCCCATCGCTGCGGGTGGTGAGCGGGCGCCTGGGCACGCAAAGCTTCCCAGATAGGCACAAGGACATTTTGGAGGCACTTCGGCGCCGGGATGCGGATATGGCGGCGCTGGCGATGGAAAGAGACGTCTGCCAGGGCATGGAGCAGGTCGCGCAGGGATTGCAGGTCGCCAACTGATTCGATTGACATGGGGCAATTTGATCATATTCTAGGCGCAGTTTGATTTTCGCAGGAGTGCCTCCCATGACCGTGATCACCAATCACATGCCGACGGCCGAGCTTCAGGCGCTGGATGCCGCCCACCACATGCATCCGTTCACTGCCAACGGCGAACTGTCCCAGAAGGGCGCGCGTGTGATCACCCGTGCCAGCGGGGTGCACCTGACCGACAGCGAGGGGCATCAGATCCTCGATGCGATGGCGGGGCTGTGGTGTGTCAACATCGGCTATGGCCGCGACGAGCTGGCCGAGGTCGCCGCCCGCCAGATGCGCGAGCTGCCGTATTACAACACCTTCTTCCAGACCACCCATGTTCCGGCGATCGCGCTGGCGAAGAAGATTGCGGAACTGGCCCCGGGTGATCTGAACAACGTGTTCTTTGCCGGCTCCGGCTCGGAGGCCAATGACACCAACATCCGCATGGTGCGCCATTACTGGGCGCTGAAGGGCAAACCGTCGAAATCCATCATCATCAGCCGCAAGAACGCCTATCACGGCTCCTCTGTCGGCAGCGGCAGCCTCGGCGGGATGAGCGGCATGCACGCGCAGGGCGGCATGCCGATTCCCGACATCCACCATATCAACCAGCCGAACTGGTGGGCCGAAGGCGGCGACATGCCCGAGGAAGAGTTCGGCCTGCAGCGCGCACGCGAGCTGGAAGAGGCAATCCTGGAGCTGGGCGAGGACCGCGTTGCGGCCTTCATCGCCGAGCCGGTGCAGGGCGCAGGCGGCGTGATCGTCCCGCCCGCCAGCTACTGGCCGGAAATCCAGCGGATCTGCGACAAGTATGAAATCCTGCTGATCGCGGATGAGGTCATCTGTGGTTTCGGGCGCACCGGCAACTGGTTCGGCAGCGAAACCCTGAACATCCGCCCCGACATCATGACCATCGCGAAGGGGCTCAGCTCTGGCTATGCGCCGATCGGCGGCTCGATTGTCAGCGACGAGATCGCCAGCGTCATCGCCAGCGACGAATTCAACCATGGCTACACCTATTCGGGCCATCCGGTGGCCGCGGCCGTGGCGCTGGAAAACCTGCGTATCCTGGAAGAGGAAAACATCCTCGGCCATGTGCGCGATGTGGCGGCGCCGTACCTGAAGCAGAAATGGGAATCGCTGCTTGATCATCCGCTGGTCGGCGAGGCCAAGATCGTTGGCATGATGGGGTCGATTGCGCTGACACCGAACAAGGAAACCCGGGCCGCCTTTTCCTCGGATACGGGGACCGTCGGCTATATCTGCCGCGAGCGCTGCTTTGCCAACAACCTGGTGATGCGCCATGTCGGCGATCGGATGATCATTGCGCCGCCGCTGGTGATCACGCCGGAGCAGATCGATGTCCTCATCGAACGGGCGACCCGGTCTCTGGATGAATGCCACGCGGAACTGAAGAAACAGGACCTTTTGCACAGCGCCTGATTTTCGTCCGCGCGTGCGGAAAAACAGGGCCCGGGAAGACGCGTCCTGGTACCGATTCGGAGGATACCCGGCCCCTGTGGGTCGGGTATTTTTCTTTCTCCAGTTCGGGTGGTTGCCTCAAGATATGTCGTCCATCTCGCCCAGGTGGCGCAAAACATCCCGGCTGCGCCGCAAAAAGTCTGATTCTGCCCTCGAAATCGGTCCTAAGATCACGTTAGGGTGGGGATGTCGGATGGCGGCATAACAAACGCAAAGTGTCAGTAACCCGCCTTGGAAAGAATATTTTTTCTCATCTAGCGCTGACTGCCGCTGGTGTGATTAACTCCAGATAAGTGCAGAGCTAATCTGCCGGACTGACAAAACACGGGGAGCCTGCTTTGGCTGATGCATCTAATGTTGATGCGTTCGTTGAATTCGAACGCGTCCAAAAGAGCTATGATGGCGAAAATCTCGTTGTCAAAGACCTGAACCTCACCATGCCCAAGGGCGAATTCCTGACGATGCTTGGCCCGTCAGGTTCAGGCAAAACAACATGTTTGATGATGCTGGCGGGATTTGAAACCGCAACCCATGGCGACATTCGCCTCGGGGGGACATCGATCAACAATATTCCGCCCCACAAACGGGGCATCGGCATGGTGTTCCAGAACTACGCCCTGTTCCCGCACATGACGATCGCGGAAAACCTGTCCTTCCCGCTGGAAGTGCGCAAGATCGGCAAATCCGAGCGTGAGGCGAAGGTGAAGCGGGCGCTCGACATGGTGGAAATGGGTGCCTTCGGCGGACGTCGTCCGTCGCAGCTGTCCGGTGGGCAGCAGCAGCGGGTCGCCTTGGCCCGGGCGCTGGTGTTCGAACCGGAACTGGTGCTGATGGACGAACCTCTGGGCGCGCTGGACAAGCAGCTGCGTGAAAAGATGCAGTTCGAGATCACCCACCTCGCGCACCAGCTTGGCATTACCACGGTCTACGTGACCCACGACCAGACCGAAGCGCTGACGATGTCGGATCGGGTGGCCGTCTTTGACGACGGGCGCATCCAGCAGATCGCGCCGCCGGACCAGCTGTACGAAAGCCCGGAGAACAGCTTCGTGGCCCAGTTCATCGGCGAGAACAACACGCTCGAGGGGACGGTCAAGGAAATCAACAACGGCATCGCGCTGGTGCAGCTGGACGATGGCGAGCTGATTGATTGCAAGCCCGTCAACGTTTCCAAGCCTGGCGAGCGCACGCGCGTCTCGATTCGCCCCGAGCGGGTGGAGTACAACCGTGAACGCCTTCAGGAAGGCGTACATACGCTCAAGGCGGAAGTGCTGGAGTTCATCTACATGGGTGACATCTTCCGCACCCGCCTGCGAGTGGCGGGCAACGATGAGTTCATCATCAAGACCCGCAATGCCCCGGACCAAGTCCGGTTGCAGCCCGGTCAGCAAATCGAAATCGGTTGGCTGCCGGAAGATTGCCGCGCGCTGGACGCCTGATCCGCGCGCGCCGAACCCCCGGCATGACAACGACCGGGGGTCTCACACACGTGAAATCAACAAGGAGAGATACTCGATGAAACTCAGCAAGATGTCTGCACTGGCGGTGACAACTGCGCTGTGCGCGCCGTCGGCCTTTGCACAGGAAATGGCCAATGAACTGACGCTGGTCTCCTGGGGCGGCGCCTACCAGGCCAGCCAGAACAAGGCCTATGTGGAGCCCTACCTGGAGGCCAACCCCGAGGTCAAAATCGTCTGGGACGAAAGCTCGGCCGAAGCCGTGGCCAAGCTGCGTGCGATGAACGAAGCCGGCAACGTGACCTGGGACCTCGTCGACGCGGTGGCCTCGGACGCCATGCGCCTGTGCGACGAGGGTCTGGCGGAAGAGCTGGACCATGACGAAGTGCTGGCGCCCGCGCCCGATGGCACCCCGGCCAGCGAAGACTTCGGCGACCTGATCGTCAGCGACTGCTTCGTGCCGCAGATCGTTTACTCGACCACCTTCGGCTACCGCACCGACCTGATCGACAAGCCGGATTCGGTTTGCGCGATCTTCGACACCGAGAAGTATCCGGGCAAGCGCGCGCTGCAGAAGCGCCCGATCGACAACATGGAATGGGCCCTGTACTGCGACGGTGTCGCCAAGGACGAGATCTATGACGTCCTGAGCACCGACGAAGGCGTGAACCGCGCCCTGGCCAAGCTCGACACCATCAAGGACCAGGTGGTCTGGTGGTCGGCGGGTGCGGAAACCCCGCAGCTGCTGGCGGATGGCGAAGTCGTGATGGGCTCGACCTTCAACGGTCGCCTGTTCTCGGCGATTGCCGAGCAGAACCAGCCGATCGGCATGCTCTGGGACATGCAGTCCTTTGACCTCGACGGCTGGGTCGTGCCTGCCGGTCTGCCTGCGGATCGCAAGGCGCGCGTGATGGACTTCCTGAAGTTCGCCACCGACACCCAGCGCCTGGCCGATCAGGCCGCCTACATCTCCTATGGTCCGGCCCGTGCCTCCTCGGCTCCGCTGGTCGGCAAGCATGCCGAACTGGGTATCGAAATGGCACCGCATATGCCGACCGACCCGGCCAACGCGGGTAACGTGCACACCTACGACTACGAGTGGTGGGCCGACAACCGCGATGATCTGGACGCCAAGTTCCAGGCATGGCTGGCCAAGTGATCTGATCCCGACCGGGATCCAAGTGTTCGGCGGGGG